>Ga0164243_10000220_pt1 | contig 128489 bp, 119 predicted proteins | sample OricompcompostOP_FD_108781 | JGI IMG/M metagenome (GOLD analysis project Ga0164243, IMG submission 108781) | Organic Plus compost microbial communities from Emeryville, California, USA - Original compost - Organic plus compost (OP) | ecosystem: Engineered > Solid waste > Mixed feedstock >...
GCCCGTATCCGCATCGACCGAGATCCGGAAATACTCGACATCGCCGACCTTGCCGACAATGTCGTCGCCGTCGGTGTAAAGCAGGATCTCGGCGCCCTTGTCGCCGCCCACACCCAGCGCATACATGCCGGAGCTCGCGCCGTCGGCAGACAGCGACAGGCTGTAGGCCTGTGATCCAGGGCCGTCCGTGCCGTGATCAACCGCGCCGAACGCGCCCGCAAATGCCACCGTCACGCTGTGCACGCCGTCGCTATCCGGCGAGCTCTCGTCCAGAACCACCTCGGGGATGAGGTTGGTGTCGGGATCTCCGATCGACGGACCATCATCCTCGATCCGGAAAACGTTGTCGGAAAGATCGACGCCCGCGCTCGTGCTGTCCCCGTCGGCATCAGTGACGGTCAGGTTGAGCTGGACGGTACCTTCGGCCGCACTCAGCCAAGACGCATCGTCGTCGCTGCTCGTATCCGAGTGCCAGACGTTCTCGCTCTGCGAGAAGGTCACTTCGCCGGTATCGGCGTTCACCGATATCCGGAAATACTCGACATCGCCGACCTTGCCGACAATGTCATTGCCGTCGGTGTAAAGCAGGATCGGATCGCCGTGGACCGGGCCACCTGCTCCGTTGAGCGCATACATGCCGGAGCTCGCACCCTCGCTCGCCAGCGACAGGCTGTATTCCGTCGAGCCCGCGCCGTCAGCGCCGTAGCTCACCGCGCCGAACGCAACGGAGAAGTCTACCGTCACGTTGTTCAGCCCGTCATCGTCAAGCGGGCTTTCGTCCAGCGCCACATCGGGAATGAATGGCTGCTGGGGGGCCGAGATCACCGGCGTGTCGTCATCGATATTGACGTTCAGCGTTCCACCGGCGCTGTCGCCGTCAAGATCGGTCACGCTGTAGTCGATCGAGAGATCGACGTTGTTTTCATCCCCGCCGGCGGGGTGATCGATCGGAGCAAGCTGCGTGACGGTGTATTCACCGGTGGCGGCATTGATCTCGACCTGAAGGACAGCGACGCCGTCCTGGTTGATGACCATCGTGGTGCCGTCGTTCGAGGCGATCTCAAAGCCGGTCGGCAGCGTGGCGCCGGTCAACGCGAAAGTGAGCGGAGCGTTGCCGCCCGAGCCGGACAGCGTGCCGGTGAGATTGATACCGTCGGGATCGTCGCCGGTGCCGCCCGGATTGCCGTCGAACACATCGTCGTCGAGCTGAACCACTTCGTTGTCGCCGGCGATCGGGAACAGATCGGCGTGATTGATCGTCAGCGTCGCTTCGGCGGTGCTGCCGTCACCATCCGTCAGCGTATAATTGAAGACATCCGAAGCTCCGCCCGGCACGTTGTCGAACGGCGTGTATTCGTAATTGCCGTCAGCATCGATAATCAGCGTGCCGTACTGCCCGGTCACTTCAAGATGGCCGGATTCGTCGAATGTGCTGTCGGAACCGCCTGCACCAGAGACGGCGCTCACATTGGCGTCGTCAGCGCCGATCGTGTCCGCGCCAGCAGCACCCGTGACAGTGCTTGCACCGGTCATCACATTGCCGGTCGCGACAGGGCCTGCGTCACCGCCAACCACGTCAACGTCATCTTCAGCGATCGGTGCGTCGTCGAGGATCGTAACTGTCAGGTTGGCGGTTGCCGTGTCACCGTCGGTGTCCACCACCGTAACTTCGAAAATGTCGACGGTGTCAGAGCCGGACGTATTGTCGGTCAGCTCATAGCTGTAGCCGATCGCGCCGTCGGCGATACTCGTGATCGTGAGGATCCCGTACTCGCCAGCGATCTGCTGACCAACACTGACGACTTCGACGCCGTTGATCAGGATCGCATCTGTCCCATCAGGCGAGTTGTAGCTGATGGTGCCCGAGGTGATCTCGCTGTTGGCGGGCTCGTCGGTACCTTCGGGTTCGCCAGGGCGCGCAGCCAGACCGGCTTCGTCGACGCCCGCCATCGCGTTGACCGCACCAACGGGATTGTCCGGCGTGATGACGATCACCGTCGGCTCGTTGTCGACAGCCGGCAAAATTTCTTCTTCTTCCGGCTCCGGGAAGGCCAGTTCGGTGTAGGGCAGGAGATCGCCGCGGTCGAAGGCGTCCTGAATCGGGCCGACCGGATCGGCGAAATTGCCGCCCGAGCTCTGGGTCGCACCCGCGGCCGGCTGCGGCTCGTTGCCTACGAGAAGGGCCGCGAGGTTGAGAGGCGGAACCTCAACCCCCTCCACTACCAGTTGGGGAACGTCGACCGCGCCATCCTGGATGACGTAGCGAGTGCCGTCATCGGCGATGACGACAAGATCGCGGCCGACCACACGAAGATCCTCCAGGGATACATCGGGCGGAAGGACAACGACGTTGTTCGCGTCGGGCGTCAGATAGACGACGGTTCCGGAAGCCGCAGCTGCGGCCGAAGCGTTCTCCTCGGTCAGACCTTGCGAGTCCTTCCCAACGGACGTCTCACGGGAGCCTTGAAAATCCATCGACTGTTTATCCCACACTGGCCGTCTCCGAAGAGCGGTCTATGCGGCACAAGACCAAGTCTAGAGTCGTCGGTGCATTCCGAACAATTCGGCCAACGATGGCTTGCTGGTCTTGCGCCCGATTTATCCCCCCTGGGCTGACTCGTGCACCGAATCGGACCAGTGGCCTTTTCTGTGAGGGACGTTTGGACCCGAATCGATCATAGTTTCAAGGCGATTAACTATCTTCTCGGGAAGCGGCCCAAGAAGGTTGCGGGTTGCTGCCTGGGAAGATCCGCGCGTCGCCGCTCCCAACACCAGCTCGGGCATTGACATGTCTTGCGCTCACGCATCGGCTGAGCGCTGGATGGGGCACCTAGCTCGCATCAGAAATTTCTGGCTGATTTCCGCGCACGTAGAGGCTTCGCCTGGCAGTCTCCCGAGGCCTTGCTTCGCAATGTCAGGGGCTATGCCGGCGCCTCACCAGCGTCAGATCCAGTTGGCCCGGCGTGATGCCGGGACCTGCTTCCGCTGGCGCAGCAAGCAGCAGCGATGCGGAGCAAATCGGCCGACCCGTCCCGAAAGGAAACAGGTCGGCCGTAAAGGTTTACGCGCGTCGCCCGGCTTCGGCGGCGATTTTCATCGGCGGCGCCGGAACGAAACCGGTGTCAGGTCCCCCAGTCTTCGTTGGCGCGGGAGATCAAGTAAGCATGAATGGCGTCTGCATCCTCCTCGCTGAGGATGTCATCGAAGCTTGCCATGCCCTTCTCCACGTATGCACCGCCAAGGACGATGTCGTTGAACATCGCGTGGGTCTCCGGCGTCATGTGCCGCAGATCCTTGACCCCTCCGGTCGCACGGTCGCCGTGGCACAACGCGCAGGTATCGGCGTAGAGTTGCGCTCCCTTTCGAACCTGGGCCTCGCTCGCGGTAAGCCGGGGCGGTGGCGGAACCGGATCTTCGGCCTTGAGCGGCGGAAGCTGCTTCTTGCCGCCCAGCTTGAAGACCAGTAGCCGAGCCGATGCGCGTGGCAGTTCGATACCCATGCCCTGCTCCACCTGCGCGGCTCCGCCACCCCATCCGGCGTTGATCGCGATATATTGCTCGCCGTCGAGTTCATAGGTGATCGGCCCGGCCACCGGCGCACTCTGCACAGGATACTCCCAGAGCACCTTGCCGGTCCGTGCGTCGAAAGCGGCGAAAGTCTGCTTGGTAGTGCCTTCGAAAACGAGGTCTGACGCGGTCACCATGGCACCGCCATTACCATGGCGAGGCAGCGGCACTTTCCACACGATCGACTGCTTCACAGGATCGTAGGCCACGAGGAACGCATTCTCGATCGCCGCCGCTTCCTTTTCAAGCTCTCTGCGCTTCGCCAGCGCTTCGCCAGAATAGCCGCCATATCCCGCGTTGGAGCGCATGGGCTTCGGCTCCCAAGCCGGATCGAGAGCAAACACCATGCCCCACTCATAGGCCGGAAAATAGGCCAGCTTCGTGCGCGGACTGTACGCCATCGGGAACCAGTTATGCGCACCGGCCGATCCCGGATAGACGAGTACGGGGTCGGTTCCGAAATGCGCCTCCGGATTGATGATCGGGCGCCCCGTTTGCGGATCGATTCCCTTGGCCCAATTGACCTTCACATAGGGTTCGGCGCTGATCAGTTCGCCGGTCGCGCGGTCGATCACGTAGAAGAAGCCGTTCTTCGGCGCCTGCATGATCACCTTGCGCTCTTTACCGTCGATTGTCAGGTCTGCGCTCATGATCGAGCTGGTGCAGGTGAAATCCCAATCCTCTTCCGGCACCATCTGGTAGTGCCAGGCATAGCTGCCATCCTTGCCATTCAGCGCAACGATCGAGCAGACGAAGAGGTTGTCGCCCTTGCCCTCGCTGCGATGGTACCAGGAAAGCGGAGAGCCGTTGCCGGTGCCGACATAGACCAGGTCGAGCTCGGGATCGTAGGCAATCGCATCCCAGGGATTCGCGCCCCCGCCCAGCTTCCAGTACTCGTCGCCGTGCCAGGTCTTGCGGATCATATCCATGATCGGGTCCGACGCCTCCCCATCAGGGCCATCCGCCGGATTTCCGGGAGTCAGGAAGAACTTCCACCGCTTCTCCCCGGTGTCAGCGTCATAAGCGGAAACGAAGCCGCGCACCCCCATGTCGCCGCCGGAATTACCGATCACCACCATGTCGCCAAAGACGCGCGGTGCGCCGGTGATGGTATAGGCGAAATCGTCACCGAAGGTCTGAGTGCTCCACACTTCCTCGCCGGTCTTCCGATCGATCGCGATCAGCCGCCCGTCGAGCGTGGCGATGATCACCGTATTTTTCCAGAGCGCCAGCCCGCGCGAAACCGGCTCGCAACAGGCGAGGCGGCCTCTGGCCCGATCCACCTTCGGGTCGAAGGTCCAGAGCCGCTCCCCGGTCTTCGCGTCATAGGCGATGGTGACGTTCCAGGGCAGCGTGTTGTAAAGCACTCCGTCGGCGTAGACCGGCGTCGCCTCGACGCCGCGATAAGTCCCCAGATCATCATACCAGGCGAGCCCCAGATCAGCGACATTCTCAGCGTTGATTTGAGTCAGCGGCGAATAACGCTGGGCGGAATAGGTCCGCCCGTCGCTCAGCCACACTCCGTCGTCCGGGTCCGCCAGATCGGACGCATCGATCGACGGCGAAGAGCAAGCGGCCAGCGCAAGCCCCGCAAGCAGCACCAGGCAACTGCCGGTTCGTGCGGCAGCGCGTCTCAAAAACGACATTGGCTCAGTTCTCACGCTTTGTCAGTCTTATCAGTCTCTATGGGGATCGAAGATCGGCTGGTCGCCATGTTTGAGCCGGCCGGTGTTGCGCCATTGCTCCTGCTCGGCCGTACCCGGCGGAGCATGATAAGCGCCGACCTCATCCATCCCTGGCTCAAATACTTCGCCCGTCACCGGATTGGGGTAGTGGAACGGGATGATATAATAGGCAGGATAGGTGAGATAGATCGTGCTTGGCGGCATGTCGGGCGCAGGGTCGAACTTGTCGGGCCAGGTGTTGTTGAGCGCGTTCTTGCCCCACCCCTCCCAGCTCGAATACATCGTGAAGGGGCCGCTCAGGCGGCTGATCTTCCAGACGCCATTCTCCCGGCGATACTCGTTCTCATACAGTGGCAAGCCCCAGCCGCCCAGGCTCATCACGAATGCGCGCGAGCGTGCCCAGCCGGTATTGCCATCCTCCGAGATGTCCGCGATCGGCTGGAACTGCATGTGATTGGCGAGCATGCCGGGTTTGGCGCCGTCCGGGCCAAAGGCAGTCTGCATATATTCGAGCACGCGGTCGCGGCCGATGAACAGCCCCTTGCCGCCGATCTCCAGCGTCGCGTCGTCCGTGAACAGCTCCGACAGCCGGGTCCACTGGCTCTTGTCCACGAAGTAGCCATAGGTGCGCTGCAGCCGCTCGATCTGGTTGAGGCTTTCGAGCCGGTCGATCCGCCGTTCCAGCGCATCGAGCTTCTGATCGGTGGTCTCAGCGCCCGCATCCTGGGCAAAGGCGGGTGCCGCGACAGCGGCGAGCAATGCCGGCGCGGCCAATAGTGCGGCGAACCTGGATATGGTCATGGCTGCGTCCTCCCCAACACGTCGTCTTCCGGCTGCGGGATGTCCTTGAGAGTCCTGCCGCTCACCGGATGATCGAAGCTGAAGGGCGGAACGTAGTTGCCCGGCAGCGCGCGATAGACTTCGGTCGGCGGCGCATCAGGCGGATAGACCGCGCTCATCCCTTCCATCGGCAGCTGCGATTTCATCCAGCCCTTGTCGTAATCGGTCCAGGCGACGGGATAGAAGTGAAGCTTGGATATCTTCCACACTCCACCCTCCTTCGCATATTCGTTCTCATAGATGCCAACGCCCCAGACGCCGTTGGCGTTCGGCTCGCTGAGCATCACCGGCCCCTGCCAGCGGCCGGTAGCAGTCCGTCCGTCATCGGCGACGATGATCACGTTCTGCAGCATCATGTGATTGTTGAGGTGGCCTGCTGCCAGCCCCTGAGGGCCGAACAGAAGCATAGCGCGCTCTATCCGGTCCCGCCCGACATAGACGCCGCGCATGCCGTATTCGAAGCTGCCCTTATCCGTGAACAATGCAGCAGCCTCGCTCCACAGGCCCTTGTCGAAATAGTAGCCGAAGGTCGCCTGCAGGTTCTCGATCGCTGCCTGATCCTCGAGCCGTTCGACGCGCTCGCGATAATCCGCAAGGCGGGCCTGAGGCGATGCCTGCGCCATGGCGGGAACAGGCATCAGGATCGGTGACAGGCCGAGGGACACTGCACCGCACAACTTCAGTATCTTCACACGAGTGCGCATTACATAGTCCCCTTCACTGGCTTGCCGGTCACCGGGTTGGGCGCCTGGAACGGCGGCACCTGCACCTCGGGAAAAGGACGATAGGTCTTGCTCGGCCCCCGGTCCGGCGGGAACTCCACCGAGGCCTGGCTACGCTGCAGCCCCTCGCCCGGACGCAGCCGCGCCCAGCCCTTTTCATAAGGAGCGACGAAATTGACGAAGAGGTGGAGCGACTTGATCCGCCAGATCCCGTCCGCGCCCTGCACATAGGTGTTCTCGTAGACCCCGTCGCGCCATTCGGCATGCTGCTTGTACTGGCCCAGCATGCCGAGATCGCGCCACCGCGCGGTCGCGCTCCTCCCATCGTCGGACACGTTGATCGCCGGCTGCAGCGTCACCCATTCATTGAGCTGGCCGTAGATCAGCCCTTCCTGCCCGCCATGCAGGCGCTTCAAATATTCGCGGATCCGGTCCTTGCCGACATAGACCCCGTCGAGCCCGATCTCGATCGTCCCGTCATCGGCGAAGAGGTCCGCCGCTTCGCCCCACAGGCCGCGGTCGACGTAATAGGCGAAGGCCCGCTGCAGCTTTTTCACTGCACGCCCCGCCTCGAGCACAGCCACTCGCTCGCTCAGAGCCTCGATCTCGCGGTCCACCCCGCTGCTCGACTGGCCTAATGCCGGCTGCGGCGCCAGGCACAGCGCAAATATTCCCAACACAACGCGCTTCATGCTTCCCCACCCATGTCTAACAGGTCCAAACCGATCGGACTCTGGAGATATGCCTCACCGACGCCCGGCCTCTGCCGCCGGGTACACCTCGGCAGAGGCCGCATGTTAAGCGAGCGAAAGCTGGAGGGAAGGCCTTCGGATGGACCTAAATGGAATCACGGCTTGACCGAGCGTCGCAAACGCTCGCCCTGGCGGTGCTTCAGTTCAGGCGCCACTGCCCCGGAGTCACCGAAAACCGCCGCTTGAAGGCCCTGGTGAAATGCGCCGCATCCTCGAAGCCGTTGGTGAAGGCGATCTGCGCGATCGAAAGGTCGGAGCGATGCGGGTCACGCAAATCCGCCGCCGCCTGCTCCAGCCGCCTGCTCCACAGATGGCTGGCGATAGAGCGGCCGAATGCGTCGTGCATGAGCTGGTCCAGCCGCCGGCGGCTGATCCGTTGATCCTGCGCCACCGCCTCGGCAGTCAGTCCGGCGACCGACAGATTCTGCTCGATGAAATCGAGCGCCCTGCGCACCCGCCAGTCGACACTGGTCGGAAGCGCGGAGAAGGGGCCGGCGACACCCAGCAGTTGGATGATCGCGTTCATTACCGCGCTGCGCTGCTGGTCCTGCAGCGGGCCGACCTCGCTCGCGAGACGCAGCAGCGTCTCGCCAAGCAGCTTCGTCCCCGGCTCATCCGCCGGCAAGGTGTTCGAGATCATGCGCTCGAACTGCGGGAACCGGCTGAGCACGGCCGCGCGCGGCAATCTCAGGAACAGGACCGCAGTCGGCACCTCCCCCACCAGGCGGAAGGATTTCGCCTCGTCGATCACGCACAGATCGCCTTCGTTGAGCAGGCATGCCTGCCCTGCCTGGCTGGCAATGATCGAACCTTTGGACTGCACCATCACCGAGATGAACGGGCCGTCCGCCCGTGCGCCCTTGGGCGGATGATAGGTCACGTCGACGGGCGCCGATTCGATATGAAACAGCTGCCCCGACCCGATCTGAATACGGTTGATCGATCCGAGCATCTGGCTCGCCAGCTCGATCTTCGCCGAAAGGCCCGGGAAGGTTCTGCGAACGGCGACATCCCAGGTCAGCGCACGATCACCCAGGTCCACCTTGCTCAGGTCGACAAGCGGTGTCGGCATATCACTTAAGCCCAAATGTGGCCGAGGTTGACCCAAGCCTCTCCTCCAGTCCTTCAAAAAGCTCAGTTGATCATGACCAGATACGAAACATAGCCGTTCTAGGCAAGCGGATCGGGAATTTACGCTCCTCCGCTGGGACCTTTTTGCAACATCATTGGTTGTTGCGCCCCGCGAAGGATGGGGCCAGCGACGCGGCCGGAAATTCCGGATGTCTAACGCGGTGCCTGCACCCCTGCCTTCAGCCTCGCCGCACCTTCCGGCGACAGCGTCAGCGGCCGCGCGTAGGATCGGTCGGTGGCGTCCCTTCGGCCGCTCAGCACCTTGGGCGGAAGGTCGCTGGTGGGGACCGTGAAGTTGAAATCCATCACGGCTTCGCGATGCGCGATCTTCCATTCGCCGCCGCGCCGCTCGAAACGGTCGATATAGCGCGCCCCGCCCATGGTAACAGTTTCCCCGTCTTTCGGCAGCGAGGTGGTGATCACGTAGCTTTCGCAATGCGCAACGTCGCCATCGAGCTCAAGCGTGAAGTTGGAAATGTGGTGCGACGTGTGGCCGAGCGTGACGAGATAGGCGAGCAGCCAGTCCACCCGCGCTTCCGGCCCGCCGGTGAAGGCGCCGCGATCATCGGTGGCGTCAGGGTGATAGGCCGAAAGCAGCAGCTCGCGGTCCAGCCTGTCCGCCCCGCGCGTATAGCGGTTCATGCAATCGAGGATGTCAGCGCGATCCTTGAGGTAACGCACATCGGCGGCGAGCGCCGCCAGCTCACTCTCATTCATGACTTTCTCCATTTTCGAGCACGGGCGGCGGCGGCACGAAATGCCGGCGCGCCAGAATGATCGCGATCACGGTCGCGCCGATGGGCACGACCAGTGCCATCAGCATGTTCCTGGCCTGCATGTTCGCGGCCAGCGCTATCCCGCCGGCAAACGGTGCGGCGACAGCGCCGATCCGGCTGATCGCCGCCATCCAGCCCGCGCTGGTTGCCCGCAGCTCCAGCGGATAGAGCCCGACGGCGATCGACATCCAGATGCCCTGCATGCCGGATATCCCCGCCCCCACGCAGATCAGCAGCATTTGCCAGCCGATCACGCTGCCGGGCAGAAGCCCGATGCCGAGCAGCGCGAGAGAGGAAAGGCCGTAGCCCGCCACCACGGCCGGGACGAGCCAGCGCCGGTCGATTGCCCAGGCGATCAGCAACCCGCCGAAGATGCCGCCGAACTGCACCGCGGCCGTTCCGCGCAAGGCATCGGCTGTGCTCCAATTCGCTTCGCGCAGAACCGTCGGCAGCCAGTTGATCATCAGATAAAGGCAGAACGCTCCCCCCGCCGTCCCCAGCCAGGCGACCAGCGTGCGGGTGCGGTGCGAAGAGGACAGCAGACCCAGCACCGATTGCCGCGCCTGCTCCTCCCGTTGAACGAGGTAGAGCTTTGCCGGATCGATCCACGGCGCCATGCGGCGCGCGATGCGTGCGATCCTGGGATCGCCCGGCCGCGAAGCGACCAGCCATTTGAGCGATTCCGGCATGACCAGCCATACCACCACGGCAGCGCCCAGCGGTACCCAGCCGCCGATCCAGAATATCCCCCGCCAGGTAAACCTGCCGATCAGGTCGGGAGCGATCATGGCCGCGGTGAACGCCCCAAGCGGAACAGCGCAGTTGAGCACCGTCATGATCATGAAGCGCCACCGGGCGGGTGCATAATCGCTCATCATCGCGGCGCTGTTCACGGTGGTGACGCCCAGCCCGATCCCGGTGATCAGGCGGCAGAAGGCGATCCATTCGGCAGTGGGATAGATCAAGGCCCCCAATGTGCTGGCCCCGGTCAGCACCATGGCCAGGATCAGCATCGGCTTGCGCCCGATCCTGTCCCCCAGCGGCGCCAGCCCCGCGCCCCCGATCGCCATCCCCAGCAGGCTGGCCGAAAGCGCGAGGCTGAAATCGGCAGGCGCGATGGCGAACTCGCTGGTGATCTCCGGCACGGCCAGCGCCAATGCCTGCAGATCGTATCCTTCGCAGAACAGCACGAAGGCGCAGACCGCGAAGAGCCGCAATTGCAGGCCCGTCAGACGGGGCAGGTCGATCAGCGCATCGAGATTACCCGAACTGCCCCCCGCCGATGCCGGCCCCGCCTGACGGACCGCTCCCCCCTCAGGCATCGTCGACGGCGAAATCGGCCATGTTGGCGACACCCCCGGCCGCCGGGTTCGGCGGCGGAGCAGCCTTGCCCGTCACGGGATTGGGATAATGGAACGGCTCGCAATAATAGTTCGGATAGGTGAGGTAGACCACCGTGGGCGCCAGATCCGGCGGCGGCGGAAAGCTTTCCGGCCGCGTATTGGGCGTGGTCGTCTTGTGCCAGCCTTCCGAATAGAGCGTGTACATGGTGAAGGGTGCGTGGAGCTTGTCGATCACCCACACGCCGTCGACCTTCTTGTAGTGGTTCTCGTAAAGGCAATCGCCCCAATTGACCGGCGCCCAGGAACTGCCGCCGATCACGAAGGCGCGCCAGCGCCCGCGCGCGGTCTTGCCGTCTTCCGAGACAGTAACGATCCCCTGGAACTGCTGGTGATTGATCACCTGCTCGCGCTGCGGACCCGTCGGCCCGAGCCCGACGCCCATATATTCGAGCACCCGCTTCTTGCCCAGGAACACGCCGCGCCCGCCGATCTCGAGCGTCGAATCCTCGACGAACAGGTCCGACACGTCGTTCCACATCGCCTTGTCGACGTAATAGCCATAGCTGCGCTGCAGCTTCTCGCAGGCGCGCTGGTCCTCCAGCCGCTCCACCCGCCTCGACAGCGCCGCGATTTCCTCGATCAAGGGATCGCCCGTTTCCGGGAGCTCCGGCAGCACCGGCTTCTTCGGCTGCTCGCCGGTCACGGGGTTGGGATAATGATAGGGCGGGAGATACGCGCCGGGGAGCGATTCGTACACTTCGGTCGGCGGCGCATCGGGGGGGAGCACTTCGCTCGGCCCCTCCATCGGGATGTCGCCCGCGATCCAACCCTTGTCGTAATCGCAAATCATGGTGACGTAGTAGTGCAGGCTGGCGATCTTCCAGACGCCATCCTCGTTCACGTAAATGTTCTCGTAGGTTCCTTCGCTCCACTGGCCCTTGCCAGCGGAGCAATGCTGGTTGTCGCTGCGCCAGCGGGCCTTGGCGGTGCGGTTGTCCTCGGCGATGGTGATGATTGGCTGGCAGGTAATATGCGTATTGAGCTCACCCCGCTCCAACCCTTCCGGCCCGCGCAGGGAGAGGAACGCGCGGATGCGGTCCTTGCCCTGGTAGACGCCGGACTGGCCCCACTCGCCTGTCGCATCGTCCGTGAACAGGTCGGCCGCGGCGCTCCACAGCCCCTTGTCCACGCAATAACCATAGGTCCGCTGCAGCCGTTCAACTGCCTCGTGCGAAGCCTGCCGCGCCAGACGCAACTCGATCGAATCCAGATGCGCTTCGAGCGCGTCGAGGTCGAGATCCACAGTGCTCATTGCGCGATCTCCTTTCCGGTTACGGGATGCGGGTAGTGGAAGGGCGGGATGAACTGGTCGGGGAACGGCTTGTACGTCACCGTCGGCGGCGCATCGGGCGGGAAGTCCGCCAGCTCGGGCGAGCGCCAGTCTCCCTCCACCGGCTTGAGCGAAGCCCAGCCGCCTTCATAAGGCGCGACGAAGTTGGGGAAGTAGTGCAGCGACGCGATCTTCCACACGCCGTCTTCCTTGCGATAGGTGTTTTCATAGACGCCTTCGCCCCATTCGGCGTGCTCTCCATACTGGCCGAGCATGGATAGCTCGTGCCAGCGGCCCTTGGCGCTCAGCCCGTCATCGGCGATCGTGATTACCGGCTGAAGCTGGAACCGTTCATTGAGCTGCCCGAAGGGCAGGCCCGGGCCGGGATTGCCGCCGGTCAGCTTGACGATCAGCTGATGGATGCGCTCGCGCCCGACATAGACGCCGTCCACCCCCTGTTCGAAAGTGGCGTCCTCGGCGAAGAGGTTCGATGCCTCGCGCCAATAGCCCTTGTCGATATAGAACCCGTAAGCACGCTGGAGGCGGATAATCGCCTGGTAATCCTCGCGCCGCTGCGCCTCCGCCTTGAGCCGCGCGGCGCGGGCCTTGAGCTGCTCCAGTCTTTCAGCGGACATGTCCATCTTCCTCCGGTGTCTTCACGGGTCGTTCTTCGCGTGTGGGTATTTCGCCGACCACGCGGCGATAGGAAAAGCGCCAGCGCCCGTCCTCGCGCACCAGCTCGTCATAATAGCGTCCCGCGAGCATCGCGGTGGGCTTCGCCTCTGCGGTGCGGACGAAATAGACCAGGCGGGATTCGGCCTTGGCGGTGTCGCCGTCCACCTCGATGATGATGTTGCTCATCAGGTGGAAATTCTGCGTGTTGACGAAATTTTCGGGCGTCGGGCCAAGCCCCTCCACCAGCATCGCCTCGATCGCTTCGGGCCCGGTGGCATCGCCCATACGGCCGGACCAGCGCCCATCGCGCGCGAAGAGCTGCGCGTACCCCTTGTGGTCGCGCGCATCGAGGCGCTGCGCGTAGCGGATGATGAGCTCCCGAATCTCGCGCTCGTCTTCCAGCGCGCGAAGCCGGTCCTCCACGGAAGCCGCAGCCGCGCCCTGCGGCGCCTGTGATTGATCCGACATCGTCTCTCCCCGCGCCGGGCTCTGCCTGCCGCCCAGCTTGCGTGTTATGCGCCCGCCAGTAAACCGGGAAGAGGATGCTGCCGGTAGACCCAGCTGGCAGCATCGGTAGACCGGATTGGCGGAATGGAAGCGGGAGGTGGGATATGGCGGAAAGTCCGGCGTCCGAACAACGGGCCTGCACCTGCAGCGAAATAGAGGCGATCAAGCGGCTCTTCGCCGAATATGGCCGCCTGCTCGACCTGCGCGACGCGCAAAGCTGGGCTGCGCTGTTCGCGCCGGACGGGCAGTGGATCGGCGGGGAGCAATATGGCGCGATCGAGGGCCGAAGCGACCTCGCGGCTTTCGTTACGCGCGAATTCTCGGATGCGCCGCCATGCGTCCACATGTTCGGCAATTTCGCGATCACGGTGGATGACAGCGGCGAGCGCGCGAAGAGCTGGTCGCGCTGGATGCTGCTCGAACAGGGTACGGACGGCCTGCGCGCGGCGCTCGCCGGCAGCTACAGCGACGATCTCGTGCGGCTGCCGGAAGGCTGGCGCTTCGCGCGGCGCAACGTCGCGCTCGACCTTCCGGCTATACCCGCTGCCGCTACTTCTTCATGATCTCGCTGACACCCGGCGGCGGGGAAGCGGGCGGCGGAGCGTTGCCGTCGCGATAGGGGATCACGCCGAAGGAGGTGCGCTTCTTGATCTTCCACTGGCCGTTCTCGCGCACAAACTCGTCGAAATATCGCCCGGCCAGAAGGGGTTGCGGGCGATTGTCGTCACTCCTGGTGAAGAACATGTAGCGTGACCGCGCCTTGGCCGTATCGCCGTCGACCTCGACCACTACGGTGGTGTTGAGGTGGAAATTGTCCTTGTTGATGAAGCCGGCTTCGGGAACGCCGAGATTCTCCTCCAGCATCTTCTGGATCGCCGCCGGGCCGGTCGCGCTGCCGAAGCCGCCGGTCCATGTCCCGTCGCTGGCAAAGAGCGAGGCGTAGCCGGCGTAATCGCGCGCATCGAGATATTCGCCATATTTGATGACGACTTCGCGGATCTGCTTTTCCGATTCCAGCTGGTCCAGGCGCTGCTCCAGCGTCAGCTCGGGCTCCTGGGCGTGAATGGCTCCGGCCGGCAATGAAAGCGCCAGGGCGAGAGCGAGCGGCCTGGCAAGGGTGGTCATTCGCATGTCTTCCGTCTCCCGTTGGGGGCACGGAGCGGTTGTCGCCCCTCCCCGATTGACGCATCGTCGATGACGGCGGGCCGCGAGGGCTGTCAAGGCAACAATCCCTCCGGTTCCATGTGAGCCAAGCCGGCCTTGCAATTGGAGCAATGACACGGGTGAAACGCACTGCCACCGTGCGGCCCGGAATTAACAGGGAGAGAAGTAATGATCCGCTGTGCCCTTGGGGCAATCGGCCTTCTGCTGGCCGTACCGGCCGGCGCCCAATCCTACGGAGAGGAAACGGCGCTGCCGCGCGGCGATTGCGAACGCGCGTGCCTCGAAGGCTTCGTGAAGTCCTATGTCGCCGCGCTCGGTGCCAAGGACCCCTCGCGCGCGCCCTTCGCCGACGATGTCCGCTTCACCGAAAACAGCGTGGAGATGCCGATTGGCGAAGGTCTATGGGCCACCGTCACCGCCGCCGATCCGGCGGACGGCATGATCCCGGCCGATCCGGTCACCGGCAATGTCGCATGGTTCGGCCATGCCTATGAGCACGGCAACCTGATCTTCCTGGCGATCCGCCTGCATATCGACAGGGACCACAAGATCGACGAGGTGGAGACGGTCATCACCCGCCGCACCGGCATGCCGACCATCTTCGGCGACGGCAAGCAGCCGCATCACCCGGCATGGACGGAGCCGATGAACGCCGATCCTCAGCCGCCCCGCTCTCGCCTGCGCGCGATCGCCGATTCCTATTTCAACACCGTCGAATATAATGACGGCACGGTGTTCGCGCCTTTCCACGAGGACTGCTCGCGGCTCGAGAACGGCATCAGCACCACGGCGGCGACCGAGAACTCCAACAATTCCGCCTCTGTCGCGGAGGGCTGCGAGAACCAGTTCAAGCTTGGCATCTACCGGATCAACAAGCAGCTGCGCGAGCGGCGCTTCCCGCTGATCGACGAGGAGCGCGGCATCGTTGTCGGCACCAACTTCTTCGACCATGCGAACTATTTCGACGAATATCAGCTGACCGACGGACGCACGCTGAAGACCCTTCTGAAGTGGCCGAACTCGCTCACGATCATGGAAGCTTTCAAGATCGTGGACGGCAAGATCTACACCATTGAAGCCAATTTCGATTACGTACCCTACGGCATGCATTCGCCGTGGTTCGAGGGGGAGGACGACTGATGCGCGCTTTCGCGACAATGATAGCCGCGGCGGCGCTCGCCGGCTTTTCCACACCTGCAATGGCTCAGGCCGGCAGCTGCGACGAGGCGTGCCTCCTTCAGCTGGCCGACCAGACGATGGAAGCGATTGCCAAGCAGGACTTCCGCAGCCTGCCCTGGGCGCATCCGACCCGCTACACCGAAAACAACGTCTCGCTGATGATCGGTGACGCGTGGTGGGGCTCGGCCGGCGAAACCGCGGGCAACAAGGCCTTCGCCCTCGCCGATGAGGAGACGGGCAACGTCGTGTGGTTCGGCACGATCTGGGATCATGACGAGCCTTCTTTCGGCGCCATCCGCATCGAAGCCCCGAATGGTGAGATCGAGGCACTTGAGGTGATCGCCGGGCGCACGCCGTGGCCGATGCCTTTCGGCGACCCGCGCGCATTCAAGCTCTCTCCGGAGATGGGGAAGACCGTTTCGCAAGCGAACCGCCGCTCGCGTGAGCGGCTGATCGATCTCGCCGATGGCTATCTCGCCACCAAGCAGCGCAATAACGGCACTCTGCTGGTCGAATTCGCGCCGAATTGCGCGATGATGGAGAACGGGGTCCACATGGCTTCCACGGAGGCAGAGTACCAGCCGCGGGCCAAGGATTGCGCCTCCGTGTTCAAGGAAGGGCTGTTCGCCCCCGTGGAGCGCATTCGCGACCGCCGCTTCCCGGTGGTTGATCCGGAGCGTGGGCTGGTGCTCGCGATCAGCGTGCAGGATCTGCCGACCCGCGAGACGAGCTTCCGCACGACCAGCGGCACGCAGGTGGATCTCAAGCGGCAGTACCCGCAGAGCCGCCTGGTGGCCGAACTGGTCAAGATCGAAGGGGACAAGGTGGTCCGCTCCGAAGCGGTGGTCACATTCCTGCCTTACCGCATGCCGACGCCCTGGGACTCTGCGCGCAAGCCGTAGAGGCCGGCCAAACGAACAAGCGTCATCCTCGCCTTCGCGAGGGTGACGCGGTTTCAGCTAAACGATCCTCCCTTGGGAGGACGCTGGTGGAGGGGCGCTCCCCGCAGGCTGCACCCTCCATCAGCCTTTCGCCGGCCTTTTCACCAACGCCCGCGAATGCCGCCGCGGAAACTGCGGCCCACCGGATCGAAATAGACCGGATTGCCCGATAGCCGCAGGTTGGAAGGCGGATCCTTGTCGAACAGATTGTTGATCCCGCCGAAGACTTCCACGTTCCTGTCTTCGTCGCCGAACAGCTTCACGCGCGCATTCAGGTTGACGTAGAGCCGGCCGTCGACGCGGTTGTTGTTGATGCTGTTGGGAAGATAGACGCTGTATTCAGGGTCATCCGGCCCGATATAATCGCGGCTCAGCATTGCAGGCGGGATGTAATTGAACTGCGTGGTGATCGAGAAGGTCGGCCGCGAATAGGTTACCACGGCGTCCGCGCGCCATTTGGGAACCCCGAAGAGCGTGGTGGCTGAAGTAGCGTTGCCGGTGACGTCCGAGAATTCCATCACCGATCCGTCCGGCAGCGTCGTGGACAGGGTGTCGATGTAGCTGCCGTTGGCGGTCAGGTCGAACTCTCCGCCGAGCAGGTCGAAGGAATAATTCGCGACAGCTTCGAAGCCCTTGGCGCGCAGCCGGTTGACGTTCTGATAGGTCGCATAGAGCCGCAGGATCCGGTCGGGCGTGCCGGTATCGGGATCGGTTCCGATGTCGCAGATCCCGGCCACTTTGCCTTCGCGGCAGAGCTTGACCGCCAGGGTCGGTCCGATCAGGTCGATCGCCCCGTCCACCTTGATGTCGTAATAGTCGACCGACAGACGGAACCCATCGGCCCAGCCTGGCTGCATTACGGCGCCGATCGTCAGGGTGTTCGCACGCTCCAGCTCGAGATCGGGATTGCCGCCGGACACCGACTGGATCAGGTACTGGACGTTGTATTTGGGGTCTGAGAAGGACAGCTGCTGGACCCGTGTGTTGGGGTTGAGCTCCTGCGCGGAAGGCGCGCGGATGTCGTGCGAACGCGTGACGCGCAGCATGTAATCGTCGGTGAGCTGGTACACCGCGCCCAGCTTCCAGGTCGTGGCATCGCCGGACAGGCTGTAATGGGTGCGCCGGATCGCGCCGTCGACTTCGAGCGACCTGCCCAGCGCCGAATCCCTGAACACGGGAACGTTGACCTCCGCATAGCCTTCGGTGACCTTCTGCGTGATCTTCGGCAGGACGCTGGCATTGACCGTGGAGAACGCTCCGGCCAGGCTGAAGGCATCGGCTTCGCCTTCCGAGGTGTTGACGCGGTATTCGACGCCCGCCGCCAGCGAAATGTCGCCTGCCCAACCTTCGAAGAGCGTTCCGCGCACATTGGCGGCGACATGATGCTGCACATATTCGCGTGTCTGCCACCCGTCGACGTTCACCCATTCGGCCACCGCCGGGCTGATCTTGCCCGCGCCCATGACATTGGCCGGGACGCAGCCATTGGTCGGATCGCTCAGGGTGGAGCGGCAGACAATCGTGCCCTCTGCTATCCCGGGAATGCCCGCGGGCGCGAAGACGGCATCCACCGCCTCGGACCAGCGATCGACGATCCGCTGATTACCGGTGACGAGCCTGCCCGTGGTGCGACCGTAATCGTAGAACGCGTCCCATTCCCAGCCTTCGCCCACGTCGCCTTCGAGCGCGACGAAACCGCGCCAGGTATCGTTGCGTGAGACATTGTTGGACGCACCCAGTTCGATGTTGGAGCGGCTGACCGGTAGAAAGGTGACTCCGGCGGCATCCATTGCGGCAGCGGTCGCCGGAGTCAGATAGGCATTGTCGCGCTGTATCCGGATCGCGCCGTTCTGATCCGAATAGAAGGTGCCGCTGCTCGGCCCGCCCTCTACTCGGGCAAAGGAAAGGCCGGCCTTGATCGTAAGCGCGTTGGAGAGCTCGAACTCACCCTGTGCCAGCACGGATCCGTGAGACGCCGGGACAACCAGCGGCGTGTTGGTGAAGCCGTAGATGTCCTGAACACTGGGGTCCCCGCCCACCATCAGCGTGCTCGGCTTGGCGGGATTGAACAACTCGCCGAACTGAAACGGTATCAGATTGCCGTCATTGTCGAACTGGGTTCCCTGCAGCGGATGGACCGTGGCGATCAGCCCGGCCGGGTTGAGCACGTAGAGCGTGTTGTTGATCGCGACCCTCGCCGGAAGGCCGTTGCTCTTCGCAGGATCGGTCGAGAAGAACGGATTGGGCAGGAAATAGCGATAGCGGCTGCTCCAGTCCCGGGTGTTGAAATCCCCCACCCCGCCCTCGTCCGCGTATTCGCCGCCGATGATGAAATGGCCGCGGCCGCCGGCGAAGCCGGTTCCGAACGCCGCCGCACCATATACGGTGCGCGCATCGCCTTGCTCGCTGATGCCATAGCTCGCCTCGGCCTTCACTCCTTCGAAATGCGTATCGAGGATAAGGTTGACCACCCCCGCCACGGCGTCCGCGCCATAGGCGGCCGAAGCGCCGCCAGTCACCACTTCCGAGCGCTGGATCAGGATCGAGGGGATCGCGTTCAGATCGAAAGTCCCGTCATCACTGCTCGGCACGGTGCGGCGGCCGTCGATCAGCGTAAGCGTGCGCGTGGGCCCGAGCCCGCGCAGGTCCAGCGACCGGCCGGCGATGTTCTGCGATGCGCGAAAGGAATTCGTCGAGGCAGTGGTCAGCGGCCGAAATGCCGGCAGCTGGTTGAGCGCGTCGCCCACGCTGATGATGTTGAGATTCTCCGTCCGCTCCTGCCCTATGACGTTGACCGGGATCGGGGAGTTGAAGCTGGACCTGCCGATGCGCGATCCGGTCACGATGATCTGCTCGTCCGCGCCGGAGGATGCAGGTGATGCCGAGGCCTCATTCGGGGCCGGCCCATCCTGCGAATATGCCGCAGTCGGGCAAAAGAGCAGCCCGGTTGCCACCGCGCCCATCGACACACCCGCATATCGCGCGAGTTTCCTGATCCTCATGTTGTTTTCCTCCCCAAACGTAATCGTTTTAGACCGCAGCCCGGCCTTTATGGCCGCGACTGCCAGGCGCCATTGATTAACGAGCGGAACTAATCTGGGAAGGTACTGTAACGAGATATCAGATTTTCTATTGATATCGCTCAATAAAAAAGTGGGAAGGCCGACAGAAAGATCGGAATTTGATTGCGATCATGAATCGATTCCGCCCATTTTCGAGGACATCTGGGCTTTCTAGCCATGTTTGGCTGGGCGCTGGCCGAGGCCTCGACGAGCGAGACAATCGCAAACCACAAAAATAAGGCGACCTCTCGGCCGCCTTCAGTTGGGTGGATGGTAGAGGGAGGGCGCCGGGCCAGCAGAGTGCCGGCCCGGCTTTCCCAACTCTCCAAGCTCAGAAGGTACGGCGAACCGTAACCGCGAACTCCTGCGGCCGGCCGGGCTGGCCAGTCGTGTAGAACGCGTTGCTGAACTTGTTGAGGTAGTAGAACTTGTCGGTGAGGTTGGTCGCCTCGAGAGCGACGCTCCAATCCTCGTCCGCCGTACGATAGGTCAGGCGGGCGTTCACCAGGGTGTGGCTATCCACCTGCGAGATCAGATCGCAGGCGAAGTTGCCGCAGTAACCCGGCGTGTAGGCCACGTCGACGCGCGGAGTGAGGGTACCGATGTCGCCGAGCTCGATCTCGTACTGCGCACCGACGCTCCACTTCCAATCGCCGATACCTGGGCGGCTGGAGCCGACAACGATGGCGGTCGTCGGGAAGTTCACGCTGGTGAACTCGAAATCGGTAAGGCTGAGCGCCGCATCGATATTGAACCCGTCGACCGGCTCGATGAACGCTTCGAGTTCGAAGCCCTTCACTTCGGCGTCGCCGACATTCAGATACTGACCGCACAGGCCCGATACGCCGCCCTGATCGACCGGCAGCTGCTGGCCATTCCGGTCCACGCAGATATCGGGGATGCCCTGGTAGCCGATGTATTCCATGTAGAACACGTCGCCGTTCAGCCTTACGCGGCGATCCAGGAAGTCCGCCTTGAAGCCGACTTCATACGAACGCAGCTTTTCGGCGCCGAAGGGGCGGACCTGACGATAATCGTAAGGCCGCGGCGAAATGCCGCCACCCTTGTGACCCGTCGCGAACTGCGCATAGGTCATGATGTCCGGCGTCCACGCATAGGTGATCACCGCACGATAGTCGGTGATGGTCTGCTTGTACGTATCGGTCAGGCCGCTGAGCGGGTTGTTCGGGTTCGACAGCGGGAGGTACTCGCCGATGCCGTTGGGGTTGAAGCGACCGAAGGTGTAATCCTTCTGCTCGTCCGTAACACGGATGCCGCCTTCCAGCGTCAGCTTGTCGGTCAGGCTCCACGAAGCGTTGGCAAAGCCCGCCCACACCTTGAGGTCGGCGGTGTCGTCGTTCAGGAACGAGAAGCAAGGCGTCTCTGCCGCACAGAAGCCCGAGAAGGGCGTGTGAATGCGGTCGAGATAGCGCGTGCTGGCATCGTAGTAGATGCCGCCGACGGTCAGGCTCACCGTGTCGTCGAGGAAGCTGCCGCTCAGCCGCAGTTCCTGGCTGAACTGCTCGTGCTGGAACAGGCCCTGGCTCTGAATGAAGACCACAGGCGAGTTGTCGTTGTCGTTGCCGCTCACCGCATCATAAGTGCGGTAGCCGGTAATCGACTTCAGAGCGAGGTTGTCGCTCAGCTCGTAATCGATGGTGCCGGAAATGCCCCAGGCTTCGGTATCGTTTTCCGGCTTGACGACGAACGGCCCAAGCGGTGCGCCGGCCGGGGTGGCCGAAGGCGCGCCAATCGGAGCCGAGGCGGCCGAATACATCACGCCCGGATCGTAGAAGTTGGCGTAAGTCGCATAGGGGTCGTTCAGCACCGCATTCGCCGGACGATACTGCCCGTAAGTCACGAAGCGGTTGTCATAAGGGACACCCTGATAGGGCACCGAGATGTTGTGACGCCCATTGAGCTCGCCGCTGACGATCAGCGTCGAAGCCTGGATCTCCGAACGGTCGCGGGAATAGTCGGCGATCACGTTCACTTCGAGCGGGCTGCCCACAGGGGCGATCCGCAGCGAGCCGCGTACCGCGTAGACATCCTTGCCGCCCAGCTTGCCGAGCTCGCAATTGCCGTCCGAGGTCACCCGCGGAATGGCCGAAGCGCCGGGTGTGACCAAGCTGGTGCCCGGCTGCACATAGGGATCGTCCGGGTTAAGGCAGGCATAGTCGTAGCGCGTCACATGGCCGTCGATATTCCGATAAAGGCCGGTGATGCGGGCGAAGACCGCGTCGGGCACGACCGTGAAGTCGGCGCTGGCCTTGAAGTCGCGCCGGCCGCTGGTGCCGAGGGTCGCCTCGACATAACCGCCATCGCCCTCAGGCTTCTTGGAGTAGAGCTTGATCGCACCACCCTGCGAGTTCATGCCCGCCAGGGTACCCTGCGGACCACGCAGAACCTCGATGCGGTCCAGGTCGACGAGGTCGAACGCCGAAGCCGTGACGGTGCCGAAATAGATGTCGTCGATATAAATGCCGACGCCGGGCTCAACCGAGGGGCTATGGTCGGACTGACCGACGCCGCGGATGAAGGCGCGCATCGAGTTGCCGGAACCCGAGGGGTTCTGCTGAAGCAGCAGGTTCGGGGTCTGGTTCGCAATGTCGGCCAAGTTGGTCTGGCTGCGCGCTTCCAGCATTTCGCCGCTGACGGCGGTGATGGACAGCGGAATGTCCTGGACATTCTGTTCACGCATCTGCGCGGTGACGACGATGACGTTGCCATCGGCCGCTGCGGCCTCCTGCGCCATCGCGGGCGCAGCCGTCATGACAGTGGCGAGGCCGGTGACGGCAAGCAGCGCCGCTTGCTGCCGGCGTCCACTGTTTCTCCCTGTAAGTTTCATTCGCTGTACTCCTCGACCCCGCATTCGCGGGTATTCTTGTTTGTTAACCTGGAAGTTGTCCCTCACTGCCGCGCCGGCAAAACGGACTTCCGCATTCTGGCCGGCACCCCATTGACGGCTAAGGCCAAGCGCGCTCCTTGAACTCGGAACCGGTCCTTCGCCCTTTATTCCGCCGCCCAAGGTGTTCGCGCGACATACACACTCTATCGCTACGCACGCGATATAGCCTTGACCGAAATGGACAGTTGATTTGTCGGAGTTAGAAACGCTTTACGCAGCGTCTATCCGCGGCTCCTCAGCCGCGGATCAAATCAACAATGCCAGACTGAATCGAAAGATCAAGCGCTTAAGCAGACAAAACCCCGGCGCGGCCGTAAAGGGTATCAGACTTGTTGGAGAAGCGCCGTTTTTCGAGGTTGCGCGACAGAGACCAACTCGTCTTCCCACTCGGCGCCGCGAGTCAGGTTTCGCAGCACCGTGATCGCTGCCCTTCTGACGATTTCGATCCGCTCCCTCTTGGCCGGGCTCGACGCCACGACCAATGTCCGATCGAGGGCGGGATCGCAGATCCGCGCGGCCTGCAAGTGCCCCTGCCTGATCTTCTCTCCGACATAGCCGGTCCCGGCAGCCGACCCCCTACCCACCGGCGCGATCAGGTAGCCGGCACGGGATTCGAGCAATGCCTGCGTACATCCGATCGAGTTGGCTTCCGCGACGATAGACAAAGGAAAGCCCCTGCTTGCCGCGAGATTGCAGATCGTCGACCGCGTCAGGCTTGGCTCGGACGGTAGCAGCAGCGGCAGATGCTCGAGATCACGGAAAAGTATCTCTTGCCGCTTCAGCATCGCATCGGGCGCCAGCCCCACCAGGAACGTATCGAATTCGCAGATCGGCTCGTCCCGGGGCGCCAGGCCGCGGCCGTTGCGCAGCAGGATGCCCACGTCGGCGGTGCCGTTCTCGAGCGCGCTGTCGATCTCGAAGCTGATGCCTTCGCTGAACTGGAGGCGGATGAACGGGTAATCCCGCTTCACTTCGGCGAACAGGTTGGAAACGAAATCCTTGCTGATCACCGAGGTGACGAAAACCTTGACCTCGCCTGAAACCGCACCTTCGGGGATCGCGCTGCAGCCGACCATCAGTTCCATCGTCTCGATGATGGACTCTATGTGGGGGATAATCCGCTCGCCCAGTTCGGTCGGCTCGACGCCCCGTCCATTGCGGCGGAAGATCTGGCCACCGCACTCCTTCTCGAACGCCGCGAGATAACGACTGATGAAGGATTGCGGCTTGTTGAGGCGCATGCTGGCCTTGCTCAGGCTGCCCGCCTTGTAGATCTCCATCACCGTCCTGAGTTGGACAATCTCCATCTCGTATATCCTCCCCCATGCGCGATCTTCGCCGGCAGATGCAGGCAGCCGTACTTCCTCGGCTGTTTTCTTTAGATGCTTGACTCTTTCCAGACCCGCCCGCCCTGCGGAACGCCTTCAAGGGCGATCCGCCTGTCTCTGGCGTGCGAAAGCTTGCTTATGTCCTCCCTTGCCAGCGTGCTGTCTTCATCGAAAACGGCTGTGACAAGCTGAATTCCACGGTTTTTTCTCTGGCTTGTGGTAGTACGCGCAAGTCGTGCGAAGCGAAGCCGCCGCTCGATAGAAATCAGATTTTCACACTATGATGACCGGTTCTTTCGCGATCACAGAATATTCTGTGCACTCATAAGGGAGTCCTGTACCTTCCTTATTTAGGAGGGTCGCAGGATAACGGTTTGGAACACCAAACGGAGATGGGATGCGTTCCTGCGAAGCTCTTATTGCCGCCGAAACCCCAAGCGAGGCGGTAATGATTGCTGTTGAACTGGTACAGGGACGGTAACGATCGAGGGCGAATAGCTGCTGCATCGGGTGCGATGCCTGCGGAACAGCGACTTTTCCGTGTCCTGATACCGGTAACAGATTGTGGGTGGATGCTGCAGCACAAGCAGGCGGCACCCGCGATTTTGAACACGGGGAGAGAGAGGACACCATGATCGCAAATGCCACTAATCTGTTTGGCCGGACCTCGATGGTCGCCATGGCGCTGGCCGCGCTGACACCTGCATCGCAGGCGTGGGCGCAGGAAGAGAGTACGACCGACGGAGCCACCGCAAACCAGAGCGAAGCCATTGTCGTCACCGGCTCGCGCATCGCACGCTCCACCTTCGACACGTCCACACCCGTCACCGTCATCGGCGCGGACACGATCGCGGCGCTCGGCCAGGTCAACCTCGGCGAGACCATTCAGACGCTGCCGCAGAACGTTTCCACCGTGTCCGACACCAATGTCGGCCTCGCGGCGAATACGGCACAGGTCAACATCGGCGCCCAGATCGCCAACCTGCGCGGTCTCAACCCGCGCAATGGCGTGCGCACGCTGACCCTGGTCGACACCCGCCGCCACGTCCCCTCCACCACCGGTGGCGGCGTGGACATGAACCTCATCCCGTCGATCATCGTGGAGAGCGTCGAAACGGTGACGGGCGGCGCATCGGCGGCCTACGGTACGGACGCGCTGGTCGGCGTGGTCAACATCATTCTCGACAAGGATCTGCAGGGCATCAAGGCGCAGATCGACTATGGGGAAACCTTCCGCTCCGACGGCACCAGCTTCCACGCGGCGCTTGCGGGCGGCACCAACTTCGCCGGCGACCGCGGCCACATCGTGATCGCGGGCGAATATCAGAACAATGGCGAAGTCGGCGACTGCGTCTATGTTCGCGAATGGTGCGCCGTTTCGCCGGACACCTTCCTCAACGAGGATTATAACAAGCCCAACTCCGCGAATTACGGCCAGCCGCGGTATATTCGCGGGGAAGGCGGCACCTACAGCAATTACAGCCTGACAGGCGTGCTTCGCGGCCGCCCGCTGACGGGACGCAACAACGATCCCGCCCTTCAATACATCACCTTCACCCCCGACGGCACGCGGGCGATGGACTATGACAACGGCAATTACGCGCAGGCCAACGGCTTCGGGAATACGCAAAATGGTGCTTGCGGTTTCGATTGCTCGAACTGGTCCGAAGTGCAGCTTCGTCCGGAAGTCGAACGCTGGTCAACTTATCTGCACACCAGCTTCGAATTCTCGCCCAGCATAAAGGGAATCCTCGAAGCTTCCTACGCCCAGCGCAAATCGAACGTGAAGGGCATCTCGCTCGGGCCGTCCACGGGTCTGCCGATCCGCGCGGACAATGCCTACATCCAGAATATGACGTACCTGGACCGCAGCACCGGGGAGGTCATCCCCTTCACCGACCTGATCGATAGCACCCGCACGGGTCCGCTTGGATTGGGTGGATCGGGTGCGACCTTGACCAACGTGTCGCAGGCGCCGGGCGTTGACCCCCTCCCGCTTTTCATCGGCAGGCACATGCGTGGAATTGATGGCGCTCGCAGCCATTATTTCACCGATCTGACCACCTGGCGCGTGATGGCCGGGCTCGAAGGGGACTTCGGTGATTTCCTCGGCGGCGGGTGGACCTGGGACGCCTATTACCAATACGGCAAGACCCAGCAGAAGCTGGATATCAGCGGCCTGCGCGTCAACGAGTTCTTCGCCGCGGCAATCGACGCCGTCGACGAAGGCATGATGAAAACCATGCAGCAGGATGAGAACGGTAACTGGATCCCGGGTTCCGGCACGCCCAACGGCAATATCGTCTGCCGCGGCACCTTGCTCGGGCCGGGGCCGAACCCTGTTGCCACACCCAACAGCGCTCAACCGGCCGGTTTCTTCCAGCACTGGAACCTTCCCTATGCCGAAGGCTGCCAGCCGCTGCGGCTGACCGGCGCTGGTGCCGATCCGGGCGGCGTGGCCTATGCCTATCGTACGGCGCATGAAGACTTCAACTATGAGCAGCATGTCGCCGCCTTCAACGTCAGCGGCAGCCTGTTCGAAGGATGGGCCGGCCCCATCGATCTGGCGCTGGGCGGGGAATACCGCTTCGAAACGGGTTCCGCGATCCACGACGAGCTGCCCTTCGGCATTCCGTTCCCCGTCGATGCCTTCGGCAACGACTATAGCGGCGATCTGAAGATCCTCGAAGGTTACGTCGAAGCCAACGTTCCGCTGCTGCGCGATGTTCCGCTCATTGATTATCTTGAACTGAACGGCGCGTTCCGCCGTACCGAACAGACCAATACCAGCGGCACGACGGGGCAATCGAAGGATCTGGGCTTCAACACCTGGAAGGTTTCCGGCAACTGGGAAGTGACCGACTGGCTGCGCTTCCGCGCCACCCGTTCGCGGGACGTCCGCGCCGCCTCCTTCGTCGATCTCTACTACAATCTGGGCAAGACGGAGTTCGGTCCGACCCAGGGCCGCGTAAACAATCCCTGGGCACCCGATGGAGGCAACCAGGATGACTGGACGGAAATCCTCTATCCGCCGAATTTCGAACTGAGGCCGGAAATCGGCGACACCTTCACCGCCGGCGTGGTGCTCCAGCCGGGTGGAGCGCTCGAAGGCCTGCGTCTCTCGGTCGATTACTATGACATCCAAATCAAGGATGCGATCGTGGTGCTGACCGCGCAGGAAACGGTCAATGCCTGCTTCCAGGCAGGATTGGCTTGCGACGCCCTGTTCACCGGTCTGAACGGCGGAGGCCAATCCTTCGCTCAACTCACCGATGCTCAAAAGAGCGAGCTTGGCAAATCCGTGTCTCTAAGCGGATCGGCAATCGGCAACGGCATCGACTCAATCCGCCGTGGTAATGCCAATGTCGGTAAGTTCAGCACCAGCGGCTGGGACATCGAAGCGGTCTACAGGCTACCGCTCGACAAGCTGGGCGATAAGATGCCGGGCGTGCTGACGCTGCGCGGCCTTGCCACGATCAACAATGAAATGGTTGTCGATCTTCTTGGCACGGGCGAGACCGAAACCGACTGGCTCAACCAGACGGGCGGTACGGCGTTCGGCGGCTTCGCTGCGCCGCCGGAATATGTCCTGACCGGCTATCTGACCTACGATCTGGGCGGCTTCTCGATCACGGGTGACGTCAAGCACATCCCGGAAGGCATCTACGACATCCGGCGGTGCGATGTCGGCCGGGGCGAATGCGATGCAACCGATCCGAACGGCATCAACGACAACACCGTTGAAGCGCGGACTTATTTCGGGCTTTCCGCGTCCTACGAGTTCGAAGTGGCAGGCACGAGCACCGCGGAAGTGTTCGTTTCGGTCCGCAATCTGTTCGACACCGATCCGCCGCAGACCGCGAGCAACGCTTCCGGTAACGGCGGCCCTGTTCTGGGCAATGGCGGGCCTACCAACCCCGTCTATTTCGACACGCTCGGCGCGCGCTGGCGCATGGGCCTTCGCCTGGATTTCTAAAGTTCAGGCCAACCCGTAACTTCCTGGCCACGGCGATACGCTCGCCGTGGCCTTTTTCTTGCCGCGCTAATGCACGATCCTCAGCCGCTCCTCCGGCTTCTGATTTGCCTGGAGATAGGCCGGATCGAATTCGGCAACTTCTGTAAGCTTGTCCCAATCGGCGATCCGCACGATCTTGTGGCGGAAAACCGTGCCGATCTTCTCCAATGACTTGAGCGTCCGATTGACGTGGACGGACGTCATCGCGGTGGCGTCCGCCAATTGCCACTGCGTGAGATGCAGGGGGAATTCCACCCGACCGTCCACCGGAACCGTGTGATAGCGGCAGGCCATTTCGCACAGCAGATGGGCCAGCCGCGATCTCGCGTCTCGCCGGCCTACATTCACGATCCACTGGGCCAGGATCAGGGAATCGACCATGCAATCACGCCACAGCGCTTCGGCGATCGCCGGATAGGCCGCCGCCGCCGCGCGGAGCGCCGCGTGCGGCACCGACAGGATCGTCGTTGTCGAAAGCGCCTGCAGCGCGGAGCTCGCCGTGGGCTGCACCACGGAATGCAGGTCCGGCATATCGCCGGGAATATGAAGCGCCGTGATCTGGCGCTCCCCCCGCGCGTTCTGATCGAAGCGGCCGACCAGCCCTTCGACGATGAAGCAGGCATGGTCGACCCGCTCGCCGAGCGAGACGAAATCCTCGTTGGCCCGTGCCTGGCGCACGCGAACCGGCAACTCGAGAATGCGCCGCTGCTCACGGTCGGAAAGGATCGAGCGGCTGGTCAGCCGGTCGAGGAATGGCTGGAGATTGGATGGGATCGCGTGTTGATGGCGTTGCATGACGTGCTTCCGTTCTGCAAGCGGGAGCACGGAAAGTCTCTCTGCCGCCGACGCTTGCAGGAGAGATGATCGACGATAATTAACGAACAACACAGATCAGTTTTTGTTCCCGTCCCGCCACTACCCTCCTTGCGGGGCGCAGCCTCATGGGAGGGGGACCGCCCGGCACGCCCGGCCGTGGGGGCTGCGAGCAGCCAGCCGCCCTCCTTCTCCTCCTCCTTCGTCATTCTCGCGAAGGCCGGAATCCAGCAGCAATGGTTGGAACTGGATTGTCCAAAGACGTCTTCGTCTCCCGCATGCCCGGAATGGCGATGCCATTACCAATATGGTCTTTTATACTACTATTAAAAAACGACTTTCCTACATTGGGCAAATCTGTCTTAGGCTTCCCCATGAAGCACTATCCGCCCCCTATTCGCCGCCGCGCCCGCCATATCCGGGTCCCCGCCTTCTCCCCCGTTCCGCTGCGCGCCCGTTCCGATGGCTGGACGCCGGCGCGCCAGGCAGGCTTCCTCGCCGCGCTCGCGCTTACGCGATCCGTCAGCGAAGCCGCACGCCGCGTCGGGATGGCGCGTGAGAATGCGCACCGCCTGCGGCGCAAGCCTGGCGCGGAGAGCTTCACCGCCGCCTGGGATGCGGTTCTGGGCCGCGCGGACCAGGCCCGCCGGAAGATCACACTCGACGAGCGTGCACGGCGTGCCGTGCACGGCCTGCTGAAGCCGATCATCTATCGCGGCAGGCATGTCGGGACGAGCTGGAAAGCCGACAATTCCGCGCTTCTCGGACATCTCGCCCAGCTCGACCGAGCGCTCGTAAGCTGGGACGATGCGGCCGAATGGTCACAGAGTTTGACCCATGGTTCAGCGTCAACACCCGGCGCCGGTTCCGCGGCCGGCGGACGCAATGCCGCGCGGCGCGAAAGGCGCCGCGAGCGCAGGCGCAACCCCTTCTCCTTCCCCTGCGCCAATGCGGTGGCCAGCTGCGGCGGGAACGTCCCGCCTCGGGGAACAGGTGCGCAGCCCATGCGCTACCGAATCAATACCCAAACAGGAGACACATGATGTCCTTTCTCGACAGAATCACGGCCGCAGTCACGCCGGCGGCCTCCGACGAAGCCCGCGCCGAAGCCCGCCGCAAGGCGGATGCGATCGCATCATCCGAACCGTGGCTGGCCCTTATTTTGCAGCAACACCGCGAAATCGAAGGCCTCGTCACCGCGGCGCTGGCGGCAGAGGGCGCCGAAGCGCGGCAGCAGGCGGTGCGCGATCTGGAGATGGTCCTGACGGGCCACGCCACCGCGGAAGAAGCGGTCATCTATCCCGACGTATCCGAATATAGCGGAAAGACGCATGCCGGCATGGCCTATGAAGAGCATGCGATGACCAAGGTCCAGATGGCCAAGCTGGAGAAGCTGGATCCGATGACGGCCGATTGGCGCGAAAAGCTGATCCATATCCAGAGCGCGCTGCAGCAGCACATGTATCAGGAGGAGGATAGCTGGCTTCCCGACCTGGCCGAGAACCTGCCCGGGGAGGAAAAGGCGCGAATGATGCGGCGCTTCACCGAGGAGTATGAGCGCTATTGCGGCAGCGAGGCGGCAAGTTCCGGCGCACGCGGCCCCACCATGGAGCTTCAGGCCGGGCACTGAGGCGCCTCCCTTCGACCCGCATGGAGATACGAATATGGGCGAGGACAGGAAACGAACACAGGCGATGCCCGAAGATGGCCGCAAGGGCGCGCCCGACGGTGTGAACACGCAAGGCAAACAGCCCGCGAGCCGAGCATCGGGCGAGCAGGATGGAAAGGAAGAGCCGTCCATGAAAGGTCCGCTGGGCCATGGCGGCCAATCGGTGCAGGGCTATCACGGCTCGGGCCAGCTCGGCAGCCGGGAAGTACGGCCCGGCGGCAACCGTAACGCCGGCGCGAAAGAGGACTGAACGCCTCAGCGCGCTGGCGGCGGCCGGCCTATTCCGGGCGCAACCTGGCGCAAGCAGGGAACCGGAGGGCGCCTGGTACACTTGATAAGCAGCCCAATGACGATGGGTGAAAAACAAGGAAGAGGATTGCAAATGGACCAGAAGAACCAGCAGGGCGGCGGCGGCGATCGCCAGCGCCAGCAACAGCAGCAGCAAGGCGGGGGCCAGCGCCAGGGCGGCCAACAGCAGCAGCAAGGTGGCGGCCAGCGTCAGAGCGACCAGCAACAGCAAGGCGGCGGCCAACGCCAAGGCGGCCAGCAGCAGCAGCAGGGCGGCCAGCAGCAGAACCGCGAGCAGCAGCAGCAAGGCGGCAATCGTCAGCGCGAACGCGAATAGGCTCGCCTGTTCTTGCGACCAAGCGGTCGCTCTCTTCACGAGAGCGGCCGCTTTTGCGTGCGCGGCAAATTATTCTGGCGCGGTCACTCCTGCCCTGCCCCGGCCGGCGCGGCCGCACCGCCACCCGGCGCGGTTCCTGCCTCGACATTGGCCTGTGCGGTGGCGGTCTGGCCATTGGCCAGCGTGACCGTCACCTCCACGCTTGCGCCCGGAACCACGTTGGAATCGTAGTCCGATGCAACGAGATGGCGAGCGTCCGGAGCGAAGCGGAGCGTCGCACCGGGTTCGATGCTGACATTCTCGATCCGGCCGATCTGGGGGCCCTCTGCGTCGAACAGCCCCACGCGGCCTGCATGCTCGACGTTGACCTCGCGGATCACCAGGTTGCGTTGGCCCAGACTGCGGACATCGAAATAGACCGTGGCGGGGTTCCCGGCCCGCGCCGGCAGGACAAGGCGGGCATTCTCGATCGCGACAGCCGGGTCGGCCTGCGAACCGAAATCGGGAGCGGTCGGCTGCTCGGTGTCACTGTCGGCCACCCTTTGCGCAGGCGGATAGAGGAACAGGATCGCAGCCAGGATGCCGCCCACCACCAACACGCCGATAATCCAGTTTCGTTTGTTCATCGCCTCTGCGCCTCCGGTCTCCAGCTGATGGCGGGCACTCCCCGTGATCTGCCCGTATCGAAGCCAACGCGCCGCTGCCGAATTGGTTCTGAACCAGTGGCGCTTCGGCCCGCGCGTTGTCCCGCTCCGGCGAACGCCGCGCCTGCACCGGAACGCTGGGTGCGCGGGCGGCGTTGATGCCTGATGACACAGTCGCTGTGGTACAAGAACTCGCTGATCTACTGCCTGAACGTCGAATCGTTCATGGACGGCAATGGCGACGGGATCGGCGACTTTCGCGGGCTGATCAGGCGGCTGGACTATCTCCAGGGCATAGGGGTCGGCGCCGTGTGGCTGATGCCCTTCCACCCCTCCCCGCGCCTCGACCATGGATATGACGTGGCGGATTATTACGCGGTCGACCCTCGCTTCGGCTCGCTGGGGGATTTCACGGAGTTCACCCATGAATGCGCCCAGCGCGGCATCCGGGTGATGATGGACCTCGTCTTCAACCACACATCCGATCAGCACCCCTGGTTTCAGGAAAGCCGCTCCAGCCCCGACAGCCCGAAGCGGAACTGGTATATCTGGTCCGACAAGGAACCGCCGAACCGGCACGAAGGCATGGTCTTCCCCGGCAAGCAGGACGCGGTGTGGGATTACGACCGCAAGGCCCGGGCGTGGTATTTTCACCGGTTCTTCAAGTTCCAACCGGACCTCAATATGGAAAATCCGGAGGTCCAGGAGGAAATCCTGAAAATCATGGGCTTCTGGATCAAGCTGGGCGTGTCGGGCTTCCGGCTGGACGCGGCGCCCTTCATCATCGCCATGAACGAACATAACGGCTCGGGCGACGGCAGCGGGGAGAAGGAGTTCGAGTTGCTGCGGTCGATGCGGGAGTTTTCGCAGTTCCGCCAAGGGGACAGCGTTCTCCTGGCCGAAGCCAATGTTCCTCCGGCAGAGAGCCAGGACTATTTCGGCCCTGCTGCCGAACGTCTGCACATGATGTTCAACTTCCATGTGAACCCGCGCATCTTCTATGCGCTGGCGACCTCCGACGCGGAACCTCTGAAGCAGGCTTTGGCGGAATCCCGCTGCACCCGGCATGCGAGCCAATGGTGTCATTTCCTGCGCAACCATGACGAGCTCGATCTCAGCAAGCTGAGCGAAGAGCAGCGTGAGAAGGTCTTCGCGGCCTTTGCGCCGGAGGAGCGCATGCGCCTGTTCGGGCGCGGGATCCGGCGGCGCCTCGCGCCGATGCTGAAAGGGGACCGGCGCCTGATCGAACTTGCCAACAGCCTGCTGATGAGCCTGCCGGGCACGCCTGTCCTGCGGTACGGCGAGGAAATCGGCATGGGCGAGGATCTGACCCTGGAGGGACGGGATGCCATCCGCACGCCGATGCAGTGGAATGACGATTGCCACGGCGGGTTCACTACCGCCGATCGATCCTTGGTTCCGATCCTCGAGGACGGGCCCTACGGCTTTCACAGCGTGAATGTTTCGAACCAGCGGCGCGAGCCGGAATCGCTGCTAAACTGGACCGAGCGGATCATCCGGCTGCGCAAGGAACTGCCGGAGATCGGCTACGGCGAATTCGAGATCCTGGAAACCGAGCCGGACATTCTCGCGCTGCTCTTCCAATGGAAGAACGCGGATATCCTCATCGTCCACAATTTCTCCGGCGAACCGCGCGAGACCGACATCGCCTTCGCCGATGGCGCTGCACGCGGTCTCCCTCTCGTGAACCTGCTTTCGCACGATCATCTCAAGGCCGGCGATGAAGGACGCTATCGGTTGGTGCTGGAGCCTTATGGCTATCGTTGGTTTCGCCTTGGCGAGGTCAGCGAGGGCCTCGCTCGGGACGATCGCTGACTGTCGGACCGCGGGCCGAGCGCCTCCATTTCGGTCCGATGCCGCAAAGATTCCGGCGGGGCGTCCAACCAGCCGAAACTTCGCCTCGCTTGCGACGTTGCCCAAGAGAGTGAGTGGCGCAGCAAGGGACCCGAGACATGGCCGAAGACGAGGAACGTGCGATCCGCGAACGGGCGTATGAGATATGGGAATCGGAAGGGCGGCCCGACGGCCGCGGCGCCGAACATTGGAACCAGGCGCGGGCGGAAATTCACGAGCAGCAGGCAGAGGCCGCGAGCGGATTGGCCGGGGCGCGAATCGATGTCGCGGGCGAGACACAGCCCGCCAGACGGTCCCGATCGTCCTCGCCGGCCAAGCCGAATGCGCGGGTGAAGAAGAAGGCACTCTGAGTGGTGCATTCGCGCTGTCGGACCGCGCATGTGCCACCGCTCCTGCAAAGAACGAGGCCGCCCCCTTCCACCGCGAACGAGGAGGTTTCTTGCCGCCTTCACTCTGCCTGATAGCCGTCGACTCCAACGCCGGGCCGATCAGCCGCGATCTGCCGCGGCTCGCGCGAGATGCCGGAATGGACGGCATTCTTCTATCGCGGGCCGCGCAGGGGGAGAAGCTGAGCGCGACCATCGGCGATGCCTCCGCTCCCGGCCTCAAGGTCTTTGCGGATGTGGATCTGGCGAGCTTCCCCATCGGCCATCCGCTGGTCGGCCAGTTCCCTGAGCGTTTCGCGATTCGCCGCGCGCTGTCCACAGAACCCGTGATCGATCCCCGCCGGCCGGGCCCGGCGACAGGGGAAGCCCGCGCGCGGCTGCGCGAGCCGGACCTGCCGGAGGAGATCTTCGAAGCGCTGTGCGCGCGGGTGGCCGAGCTGGCCCGGGCGGGGCTTGCGGGCCTGCGCCTGACGCGCGCGGAGGACCTGCCGGGGAGTGTCGTCGGCCGGCTGAAGGAAGAGACTCGCCGCCAGCACCCGGACTTCCGCTTGATCGGCGGACCCGTGCAACGGGACCCGAAGGTACTCGCGCAGCTTCGCCTGGCGAAGCTGGACTGGCTGATCTCCTCCTTCGCCTGGTGGGACAGGAGCGCGCCCTGGCTGGTGGAGGAATATGACGAGCTTTCGGCAATCGCCCCGCTGATCGCGGAACTTCCTTCCACTCGGCTGGGTCACGCGCCCGACACAGTCGCCGCGATGCTTGCAGCCGCTGCCGCCACGGCCAGCGGGTTCATCGCTCCGGCCGTGGCCCTTCGATCCCAGCAAGACTGGGCGGCGGCAGGCAAGGCTGTCGAAGCCGCACGAATGGCAGCGGATTACCCGGGCGAGCTTCGGCGCCTCACTGGATCGGGCAGCGCTGTCACCGCGCTCCTGCGCTCGGGCGAAGGCGAGCTGCGCTCCGCCGACCGGGCGCTTCTCGTGCTCATCAACCGCAGCACGGCAGAGCAATCAGTGCCGGCGGTGCTTCATGGCGGGGTTGGCGGAGCCTTCGGCCTTGGCGAGACCGCCTGCCGCGCGAAGGGCGCAGCCACTCTCCTTGGTCCCGGCGAGGTCCGGCTCATTCCGATCCGCCGCACTCACCCGGTACGTACCCGGCCCGCGGGAATGGCAGCCAGGGTCGCGCGAACCATGCCGCGCCTGGTGCTTGAAGAGGTCACGCCTTCGGTCGCCGGCGGCGACTTCGCGGTGAAGCGGGTCGTGGGGGAACTGGTGCAAGTCAGCGCGGCCATTTACGCCGACGGCCACGAACAGCTCGCGGCGGAACTCTGCTGGCGCGCGGCCGATGAAAGGCTCTGGTCGCGCTGCCGGATGGAGCAGGATGTCAATGACATCTGGCGCTGCGCATTTCCTCTGGAGCGGCTGGGCCGGCACCATTTCATGGTCGAAGGCTGGCTGGATCGCTTTGGCGGATATCGCCGCGACCTGCGCAAGAAGACCGACGCCGGAGTAGCGCAACCAGTGGACTTCGATGAAGGCCGGCTGATGGTCGGCCAGGCACGCGAGCGCAGCAGTGGGCCGCTGGCCGCGCGACTCGCGGAACTGGAAAAGACGCTGGACGCCGCGCGCGGCACCGAGGACGCAGCCGAGATCCTGCTGTCGGAGGAGCTCGCGGTGCTGATGGCCCGCGCCGATGAGCGGCCGCACCGCGTCCGGTCCAAGGCCTATCCGGTGGATGCCGATCGGATCGAAGCGCGCTTTTCGAGCTGGTATGAGCTGTTCCCCCGCTCGATCACGAGCGACAAGGCCCGGCATGGAACGTTCGCGGATGTGATCGAGGATCTGCCGCGCGTGCAGGCGATGGGCTTCGACACGCTCTATTTTCCGCCGATCCACCCGATCGGCAGGACCAACCGCAAGGGCCCGAACAACACGCTCACACCCGCCCCCGGCGATCCCGGCAGCCCCTATGCGATCGGCAGCCAGGAAGGGGGGCATGACGCAATCCATCCCGAACTCGGCAGCCTGAAAGACTTCGACCGGCTGGTTCGCGCGGCGCGCGACCATGGGCTCGAAATCGCGCTCGATTTCGCGATCCAGGCTTCGCCCGATCACCCATGGCTGAAGGAGCATCCCGGCTGGTTCGCGTGGCGACCCGATGGGAGCATCAAATATGCGGAGAACCCGCCCAAGAAGTATCAGGATATCGTCAATGTCGACTTCTATGGCCCCGATGCCGCGCCTGGCCTGTGGGAAGCGCTTCGCGACGTGGTCCTGTTCTGGGCGGAGCGTGGAGTGAAGACCTTCCGGGTCGACAATCCTCACACCAAGCCGCTGCCCTTCTGGGAATGGATGATCGCCGACATACGGGACAAGCACCCCGAGGTGATCTTCCTGTCAGAAGCCTTCACCCGTCCAACGATGATGTATCGCCTGGCGAAGATCGGCTTCACCCAGAGTTATACCTATTTCACCTGGCGCGACCGCAAGCAGGAATTGATCGACTATATCACGGAACTGACGACCACCGAGCCGCGCGAGTTCTACCGCCCAAACTTCTTCGTCAACACACCCGATATCAATCCCTTCTTCCTCCAGACGTCGGGCCGGCCCGGATTTCGCATCCGCGCCGTTCTTGCCGCGACGCTATCGGGCCTGTGGGGCATCTATTCGGGGTTCGAGCTATGCGAAAACGAGCCGCTCGGACCCGGCCGCGAGGAATATCTCGATTCCGAGAAATACGAGATCCGGCCGCGTCCACCGCGGATGCCCGGCGACATCGTGGACGATGTGACCCTGCTCAACCGGCTCCGCCGCGCTTATCCGGCGCTGCAGACGCACCTCAACACGCGCTTCTACCTGGCGTATGACGAGCACATCATCTGGTACGGCAAGCCCGCCCCGGATGGCAGCGAGATGATCATGGTAATGGTCAATCTCGATCCGCACACCCCGCATGAATGCGACTTCGAGGTTCCGCTGTGGGAGTTCGCCTTGCCGGACAATGCCGGTGTGGCGGTGGAAGATCTCGCCGCAGGCCACCGCTTCGAATGGCACGGCAAAGTCCAGCACATACGCCTGACGCCGGAGGAGCCCTATCGCATCTGGCGAATCGCCCCGCCCGGAGGCGCAGCATGAACGACCTGGCGCAGCCCCTCGCACCCCGCGTGTCGATAACGGACGGCAGGGATCCGCTGTGGTACAAGGATGCGGTCATCTACCAGCTCCACGTCAAGAGCTTCTTCGATGCCAACAACGATGGGATCGGCGATTTCGCCGGCCTGCTGCAGAAGCTGGACTACATCGCGGATCTGGGGGTGACGGCGATCTGGCTACTGCCGTTCTACCCCTCACCGCGGCGCGACGATGGCTATGACATTGCCGAATATCGCGACGTGAGCCCGGACTACGGCACGATCGAGGAGGCCCGTGCATTCATCGAGGCCGCGCATGAACGCGGAATGCGGGTGATCACCGAGCTCGTCATCAATCATACCTCGGATCAGCACCCATGGTTCCAGGCCGCGCGCAAGAGCCCGCCGGGAAGCCCTGAGCGCGAATTCTACGTATGGTCCGACGACGACAAGCTCTATTCGGGCACCCGCATCATCTTTCTCGACACGGAGAAATCGAACTGGACCTGGGATGAGGATGCCGGCGCTTATTTCTGGCACCGCTTCTACTCGCACCAGCCAGACCTCAATTTCGACAATCCCCAGGTGCTGCGGGAAGTGCTCTCCATCATGCACTTCTGGCTGGATGCGGGCATCGACGGGCTGCGTCTCGACGCAGTCCCCTACTTGATCGAACGCGACGGCACTTCGAACGAGAACCTGCCGGAAACCCACGAGGTCCTAAAGAAAATTCGGGAGGACCTCGACCGCCATTATCCCGGACGCATGCTCCTCGCCGAAGCGAATATGTGGCCAGAGGACACGCAACAATATTTCGGCGGCCGCGACGGCCGCTCCGACGAATGCCACATGGCCTTCCACTTCCCGCTGATGCCCCGAATGTACATGGCCGTGGCGCAGGAGGACCGCTTCCCGATCACCGACATCATGCGCCAGACGCCTGCGATCCCCGAAGATGCTCAATGGGCGATCTTCCTGCGCAACCACGATGAGCTGACCCTGGAGATGGTCACCGATTCGGAGCGTGACTATCTTTGGGACACCTACGCGGCCGATCGCCGCGCGCGGATCAACCTCGGCATCCGCCGACGTCTGGCCCCGCTGATGGAGCGCGATCGCCGGCGCATCGAGCTGATGAACGCGCTGCTGCTGACCATGCCGGGCACGCCGGTTCTCTATTACGGGGACGAGATCGGCATGGGAGACAACGTCTTCCTGGGGGACCGGGACGGTGTCCGCACACCGATGCAATGGTCTCCGGATCGTAATGGCGGCTTTTCCCGCGCGGACCCCGCTTCGCTTGCCCTGCCGCCGATCCAGGACCCGCTTTACGGCTACGAAGCCGTCAATGTCGAAGCGCAGGAGCGTGACCGGCATTCGCTGCTGAATTGGGTCAAGCGCATGCTGGCCGTGCGCGGGGAGCATCGCGCATTCGGCCGCGGAACGCAGACCTTCCTGCGGCCCGCGAACCGCCGCATGCTCGCTTATGTGCGGCAATATGAAGGCGAGACAATCCTGTGCGTCGCCAACCTCAGCCGGACGGCGCAGGCGGTCGAACTCGATCTCAGCGAGTTTGAAGGGTGTACGCCGGTAGAGCTTTCGGGCGGGATGCCTTTCCCGCGGATCGGGCAACTCCCCTATCTGCTGACGCTGCCGCCTTACGGCTTCCTCTGGTTCGAGCTCTGTCCGGACACGGACGCACCGGAATGGGCTTCGGCCGCGCCGGCAACTGAAGTGGAGCGCTACACTTTCGTGCTGCGGCCCCTACTCGCGGATATCACGCGCGGAGACAGCCGCTCTGTCCTCGAAAACGATATTCTGCGCGATTACATTGCCCATCGCCGCTGGTTCGGTGCCAAGGACGAACCGATCGAGCACCTGCGGCTGCTGCGCGCCACGCCGATGCCTGCAGCCGAAGACCTGCTGCTGGGTGAAGTCGCGGTGACCACCACGCAGGGAGAAGCGACCTACGTCCTTCCCTTCGGCATCGCCTGGGAAGGCGAGCAGCACGGCCCCTTCGCATCAAACCTCGCCATTGCGCGGGTCCGGCGCGAGCGCCATGTCGGGCTGCTGACGGATGGATTTGCCCTGCCGGCATTCGCCCGTTCCGTGCTGACCGGGATGCGCGACGGCCTCACCGTGCCGAGCGATCGCGGCGAGTTGCTGTTCACCGCAACCGATCGCTTCGATCTCGCGCCCGATGCAGAGCCTGAATGGATCGCTGCCGAGCAATCGAACAGCACGATGATCATCGGCCGGTCTGCAGTGCTCAAGCTCCTGCGGAAAATCGCACCGGGCATCCATCCGGATGCGGAGATGGTGCGCTACCTGGCCGATGGAGGCTTCGCCAATGTGCCCCCGATCCTGGGCACTGTGCACCGCGAGGAAGATGGCGAGCGGACGCTGCTGATGATCGCCCAGGCCTTCGTCTACAATCAAGGTGACGGCTGGCAATGGACGCTCGGCGCGCTGGAGCGGCTGGCAACCGACACGGACTGGAGCTTTTCGAATTACGAGAATTTCGCTGAAAATCTGGGGCGGCGACTGAAGGAAATGCATCGCATCCTCGCTCGCCCGACCGAGGACCCGGCCTTTGCCCCCGAAACGATGACGATCGAAGCTGCCGACCAGTTCGGCACCCGAATCTGCCACGAGCTGGACAAGGCGCTCGAACGGCTCGGAGATTCCAATCTCGGCGAAGGCGAGGCCGAATTCGGCGAATATCTCGCCTCCCATCGCCGCGTGCTGATCGAGCGGATCGGTGACGTGGCACGCATTGCCGAGGGCCGCAGCCGCACGCGGATCCACGGGGATCTGCATCTCGGGCAAGTGCTCGTTACCGGCAACGACGTGATGATCATCGATTTCGAGGGCGAGCCGACCCGGCCACTCTCCGAACGCCGCGCCAAGGATCTGCCGGAGCGAGACGTCGCCGGAATACTGCGCTCGTTCGATTATGCCGCCGCGGTTGCAGAGCGTAGCCGCCCCGCCGGTGCAGACACCTGGGAAGCGCGCGCCGAGAAAGGTGCAGCGAAGTTCCGCCGCCGCGCCGCAGAAGCGTTCCTTCAAGGTTATGGCAGTGAACGGCGGTCCGACCCGCTGGTGGCGCTGTTCAGCCTCGAAAAGGCGGCATACGAAGTCTCCTACGAAGCGGCCAACCGCCCCGACTGGATCGGCGTGCCAACAGCGGGCCTGGCGCGCGCCGCCAAGGCGCTGCTTTCGGGCGAAAGCGCATGACGCTGCTCGATCAGCCGCAAGGGAATGCCTCGGGGGAAGCGCTGGCCGCCGCGGCTGCAGCCGTGCTCGAGGGACGGCTGGATGATCCTTTTGCTTTCCTGGGGCCGCACCGGGAGGAGAGTAGCCGCACGGTTCGCACCTTCCAGCCGGGCGCGGAGCAGGTCGAACTCGTGGCACGCGCCGACGGGCGGGCGCTCGGAAGGCTGAACGAGATCGTCCCCGGCATCTTCATCGGCTCTCTGCCGGAGGATGCCGCTTACCGGCTTAAGATCGCTTGGCCCGGCGGCACGGTGCAGGAAACGGAGGATCCGTACTCCTTTGGCCCTACCCTCTCCGATTTCGACCTCCATTTATTTTCCGAAGGCCGCCATTTCGAGATGGGGCATGTCTTCGGCGCACAGCCGGCGGAGATCGACGGGATTGGCGGCACAACCTTCTCGGTTTGGGCGCCGAATGCCCGCAGAGTGTCGGTGATTGGCGACTTCAACAATTGGGACGGCCGCCGCCACCCGATGCGACTGCGCCACTCCGCGGGAGTTTGGGAACTGTTCCTTCCGCGTGTCGGCCTTGGAACGCGTTACAAATTCGAAATTGCAGGCGCCGATGGCAGCATGGCCCAGAAAGCGGATCCGATCGCGCGCCAGACCGAACGCGCTCCTGCCACCGCCTCCATTGTTGCAGCGCGTGCGAACTATCGCTGGACCGATGGCGACTGGATGGAGGAACGCATGCGCCGCCATGCGCCGGACGCGCCGATCAGCATTTACGAGCTGCATGCCGGGTCATGGATGAAGCCCGAAGGGGAAGGTGACCGGACTCTCGACTGGCGCGGATTGACTGACGCACTGATCCCCTATGCCGCCGACATGGGCTTCACCCATATCGAATTGATGCCGATCATGGAGCACCCGTTCGGCGGCTCCTGGGGCTATCAGCCGCTCGGTCAGTTCGCACCGTCCGCAAGGTTCGGCCATCCGGAAGATTTCGCGCGCTTCGTGGATGAATGCCACCGGGCGGGCATCGGCGTGATCTTGGACTGGGTGCCCGCTCATTTCCCTTCGGACCCGCACGGACTGGCAAAGTTCGACGGCACCCATCTCTACGAGCATTCGGACCCGCGTGAAGGCTATCATCAAGACTGGAACACGCTGATCTACAATCTTGGCCGCAACGAGGTTTCCGGTTTCCTGCTGGCCTCTGCGATCTGGTGGCTGGAGACGTTTCATGTCGACGGGCTGCGTGTGGATGCCGTCGCCTCCATGCTGTACCGCGATTACAGCCGTAATGCCGGGGAATGGGTGCCGAACATCCATGGCGGGCGTGAGAACCTCGAATCCGTGGCGTTCCTCAAGCACCTCAACGCTGTTGTGCACGAGCGCTGTCCCGGCGCGATGACGATCGCCGAGGAATCGACTTCCTGGCCTGGAGTAACGGCGCCGGTGCACGAAGGTGGCCTGGGCTTTTCCTATAAATGGAACATGGGGTGGATGCACGACACGCTGGAATATATCGAGCGTGATCCGCTCTACCGCCAGTGGCATCACGGCGACCTTACCTTTCCGATGGTCTATGCCTATTCGGAGAAGTACGTCCTTCCGATCAGTCATGACGAAGTGGTCCATGGCAAGGGCTCGCTGCTGACCAAGATGCCGGGCGACCGCTGGCAGAAGTTCGCGAACCTGCGCGCCTATCTGGCATTCATGTGGACGCACCCTGGCAAGAAGCTGATCTTCATGGGGTGCGAACTCGGCACGGAGACGGAGTGGAACCACGACGCTTCGCTACCGTGGCACCTGCTCGACGATCCGCAGCATGCGGCGGTGCAAAGGCTGTTGCGCGATCTCAACCGGCTCTATTCCTCCGAACCGGCACTGCATGCGAAGGATGTCGAACCAGGCGGATTCGAATGGCTTGTCACGGATGATGCAGCAAGCAGCGTCTATGCCTATCTTCGGCGCGGAGGCGACAGCCCCCCGATCGCCGTTGCCCTAAACCTCACGCCGTTGCCTCGGCATGGTTACCGCCTCGGGCTCCCGCTCGCCGGGACCTGGAGCGAAAGGCTGAACTCCGACGCTGAAGTCTTCGGCGGCTCCAACCTCGGCAATGGCGGCGTTGTCGAAGCAAGTGGAAGCGCCCTTCACGCACAGCCGCATTCAGCCGAGCTGACCCTGCCGCCACTTGCCGCAGTCATCCTGCGCCACGAAGGAGCCTGACCCCATGCTGACCATTCCGGACCGACTGGAGCCAGGCCATCCCTATCCGTTGGGCGCTACTTTCGACGGGCTGGGGGTCAACTTCGCGGTCTTCTCCGCCAATGCCGACAGGATAGATCTGTGCCTGTTCGATCCGCGCGGGAACAAGCAGATAGCGCAGCTCGAGCTCCCGGAATGGACCGACGAGGTTTGGCACGGCTATCTACCAGAGGCCACCCCTGGCCTGATCTACGGTTTTCGCGCTCACGGCCGCCATGAGCCGGAGAACGGCCATCGTTTCAATCCCAACAAGCTGCTGCTGGACCCCTACGCGAAACAGCTTGCGGGCGCAGTCCGCTGGACCGATGCGCTTTACGGCTATCGCATTCGGTCGCCGCGCAAGGACTTGAGCATCGACCGGCGTGACAGCGCCTCGGCAATGCCCAAGGCTGTCGTCGTCAGCAACGGGTTCGACTGGACCGGCGACAAATTGCCCAGGGTGCCGTGGCCGGACACCGTCATCTATGAAGCGCACGCCAAAGGACTCACCCGGCTGCTGGAAGACGTGCCCGTGCCGGAGCGCGGAACCTTTGCCGCACTGTCCCACGCCAAGGTGATCGCGCATCTGCAGCGGATCGGCGCGACCACGCTGGAGCTCCTGCCAATCCATGCTTTCGTGCAGGATCGCTGGCTGCAGGAGAAAGGCCTCACCAATTATTGGGGCTACAATACCTTGTCCTTCTTCGCGCCCGAGCAGCGCTATCTGGCCGGAGAGAGCGGAGACGAGCTGCGCATTGCGATCCGGCGGCTTCACGCGGCCGGCATCGAGGTGATCCTGGACGTGGTCTACAACCACACGGCTGAAGGAAGCGAGCTCGGCCCCACCTTCAACTTTCGTGGGCTCGACAATGCCAGCTACTACCGGCTGGTCGAGGGGGAACCGCGCTACTGCGTGAACGACACGGGCACCGGCAACACGCTCGACCTCAGCCATCCGCGCGTGCTGCAGATGGTTGCGGATTCCCTGCGCTACTGGGCGGAGAGCTATCATGTGGATGGCTTCCGCTTCGACCTGGGTGTGACACTCGGCCGCGACGGGAATAACGGCTTTGATCCGCGCTCCGGCTTCTTTGACGTGCTGCGGCAGGATCCGGTTCTCGGCCGGCTGAAGCTGATCTCCGAACCCTGGGACATCGGACCCGGCGGCTACCAGCTAGGCAATCACCCGCCGGGCTTTGCCGAATGGAACGACAAGTTCCGCGACACGACGCGCCGCTTCTGGCGCTGCGACAGCGACATGCGCCCCGAATTCGCCAACCGTATCGCCGGATCGGCCGACCTGTTCGACATGCGCGCGCGCCGCCCCTGGGCAAGTGTCAACTTCGTCACCGCGCATGATGGTTTCACGCTGGCCGACGTGGTGAGTTACGAAGAAAGGCACAACGAAGCCAACGGCGAAGACAACCGCGACGGGCACAGCGAAAACTTCTCTCGCAATTGGGGACATGAGGGGCCGACCGACGACCCCGAGATAAAGGAGGTTCGCTTCCGCGTCATGCGTTCCATGCTGATGACGCTGTTTGGGTCGCTGGGGACGCCGATGCTGCTCGGCGGCGATGAGTTCGGGCGCAGCCAGGGCGGCAACAACAATACCTTCAGCCAGGATAACGAGATCAACTGGTTCGACTGGTCGCAGCTCGAAAGCGAGGAAGGCCAGGCGCTGATCGATTTCGTCAGCCGCCTCACCGCCATCCGGCGCGACTACCCGCTGATACGCGCAAACCGCTTCCTGCATGGCGAAGTGGAGCCGGCCCCCGGCATTCTCGATCTCGACTGGTACGATGATCGGGGGCTGCACCTGTCGGAGGAGGATTGGCACAACACGGAAGGACGGGCCCTGATCATGCGGCGGGCGCGGCGCAAGAAGGACGGCCAGCTCGAAGTCGTCTCGCTGCTCATGAATGGCTCCGAGGTGAAGCTGACCTTCAAGCTTCCGCCGCCATACCTGGAGCGACGCGTGCTTATCGACAGCGCCGATCCGCTGGCGCCCGAGCGGGAGGTCAGCAAGGCGGTGGAGGTCGAAGCGCATGCGGCGATGCTGATCGTCGGCACCGGGCAGGTTGACTGAGATGCTGTGGGGCCCCGAGATCGCGGGCGATCTGGTGCGGTTCCGCCTCTGGGCTCCCGACCGCCGCGAACTGACGCTGGAAATGGACGGGCGAGACGGCTTCCCGATGCAGTGCGAGGAGGACGGCTGGTTCTCCGCCCAGATCCCAGCGCGGGCAGGCGATCGCTACCGCTTCCGCCTGGATGCGGAACTGGCGGTCCCCGATCCTGCATCGCGCGAACAGGCCGGCGGCGTCCACGGGTGGAGCGTGCTGGTGGATCCCGCCGAATATCCCTGGCGCAGCAACGGCTGGTCGGGCCGGCCTTGGGAAGAAGCTGTCATCCAGGAAGTGCATACCGGTGTGCTTGGCGGCTTTTCCGGCGTGACGGAACGCCTTCCGGCTCTCGCGGAACTTGGCGTCACCGCAGTGGAGCTGATGCCGGTAGCAGCTTTCGCAGGCACCCGCGGCTGGGGCTATGACGGAGTGCTCCCCTACGCGGTGCATGAAAGCTACGGCCGGCCCGCAGAGCTCAAGGCGCTGGTGGACCGCGCGCATGAGCTCGGCCTGATGATGATCCTGGATGTGGTCTACAATCACTTCGGCCCGGAGGGGAATTATCTCGGCGCCTATGCCGCACCGTTCTTCGACCATCACGCCGATACGCCCTGGGGGAGCGCGGTCGCGGTCTCGCGCGAGCCGGTGCGCCGCTTCTTCATCGAGAACGCGCTGATGTGGCTCGGCGAGTACCGCTTCGACGCCCTGCGCTTCGACGCTGTCCATGCCATCGCCGACGATCGCTTCCTCGACAACATGGCGCAGGAGATCCGCAGCAGTCTTGCAGGCAGGCACATTCATCTGGTGCTGGAGAACGAGCGCAACGATGCCGACCGGCTTTCGCCCGGCCTGTTCGACGCGCAGTGGAACGACGACTTCCACAACGTGCTTCACGTGCTCCTGACGGGCGAAAGCGAAGGCTATTACAGCGGCTTCTCCGATGCGCCTGAGGAAAAGCTCTCACGGTGCCTCGCCCAGGGCTTCATTTACCAGGGCGAAACGCCGCCCGGCGAGGACGCAGCGCCGCGAGGCAAGCCATCCAGCCATTTGCCTGCAAGCAGCTTCGTGGCCTTCCTGCAGAACCACGATCAGATCGGCAACCGCGCCTTGGGAGAGCGGCTGACGGTATTGGCCGATCATGGCAAGCTTCGCGCCGCGGTCGCCCTGCTGCTGCTGAGCCCGCAGATCCCGTTGATCTTCATGGGAGATGAAGCCGGCAGCAGGTCTCCCTTCCTGTTCTTCACGGACTTCCACAACGAACTCGCCGAGGCGGTGCGGGAGGGCAGGCGCAAGGAATTCGCCCATTTCTCCGCCTTCGCCGATTCCGGTGCACTTGCGGCAATTCCGGACCCCAATGCACGCCGGACATTCGAGACCTCGATCCCGCAGCCCGGGCACGATGCCGATCACTGGCATGCGCTGTATGCCGAGTTGCTGGCACTTCGCCACGAGCACATCATTCCGCGCCTCAAGGGCGCCAAGGGGATCGATGCGCAAGTGCTGGGCCCCGGAGCGGTTGCCGCACGCTGGAAAATGGCGGACGAAACGAGCCTGTCCATCGCGCTCAATCTCGGAGAGGCGCCAGCAGGCTTCCCTCCGCTCGACGGCGAGCCGCTGTTCGAGATAGGCGCGGCCGGGCAGCCGGGCAGCTTCCGGGCGGTCTTGTCGCGATGAGCGCGCTGCACCGCCTCGCCGCCCGCGCCGGCCTCCAGATCGACTGGCACGACGCCACGGGGCGGGCGCAGCGCACCGGCGATGATGCGCTTCGACAGGTGCTTGGAGCGCTGGGGTTCCCTGCGGAGGACGATAGCCAAGTTGCCCAGGGCCTTGCCCGCTGTCGCGACGAAATCGGCCGGGTGCGTTTCCTCTCGGCCGATTGCGGCCAGCCGATCACTCTACCCCCCGGGCTTTTCTCCACCGGAAGGGCGGAGCTGGAACTGGAAGACGGGACGACACGGTGGGTCGATCTGCGGCAGGAGGGAGACGGCATTCAGATGGGGCCGGTCCAGGAAATCGGCTATCATCGGCTGCGCGCAAGCGGTGCGGAAATCCGGCTCGCCGTCGCGCCGCTCGCATGTTTCGGCGTCGATGACCTCGCGCCCGGCGCGAGGCTCTGGGGTCCGGCGATTCAGGTACCGTCGCTGCGAGACGGGGCTCAGCGCGCGTTCGGAGATTTTGGAAGCCTTGCCGACGCCGCAAGCCGTTTCGCGGCCGCCGGCGCGGATGCGCTCGCCATCAGCCCCGCACACGCGCTCTTCCCTGCCGATCCCGAGCGATTCAGCCCCTATGGCCCCTCCACCAGGCTGTTCCTCAATGTCTTACTGGCCGATCCCGCGCTAATCGGCCATCCGGTGCCCCCCGCCCACGCAGGCGAGTTGATCGATTGGGCCGCCGCCATCCCTGCCCGCATGCAGGCGCTACGCGCAGCATTCGAAGCAAGCCGGGAAGCCCTCGCGGATCGTCTCATGGCTTACCGTGCCGAAGCTGGAGGAGAGCTCGAGAAGCACGCCGTGTTCGATGCTCTCTATGCCCATTTTTTCGATAGCGGCGCGCGCGGGTGGCAGGGCTGGCCTTCCGAGTATCATGATCCCGCAAGCGGCGCGGTGAAGCGTTTCGCCGCCGAGCAGCGGGACGAGGTAGAATTTTATATCTTCGCGCAATGGCTCGCGAAATCGGGCCTCGATGCTGCCCAGCGCGCCGCGAGGGAAGCGGGCATGAAGATCGGCCTGATTGCCGATCTCGCAGTAGGCATGGATTCAGGCGGGAGCCATGCCTGGAGCCGGCCCCGCGATGTCCTGGAGGGGCTTTCGATTGGCGCCCCGCCAGATCCGCTTGGCCCCCACGGGCAGGATTGGGGGCTGACCAGCTTTTCGCCCGGCGCGCTCCGGCGACAGGGTTTCGATCCGCTCATTGCAACGCTGCGCGCCAGCCTGGATCATTGCGGGGGTATCCGGATCGACCATGCGCTGGGGCTCAACCGCCTGTGGGTCATACCGCATGGCGGCGCTCCGGGGGATGGAGCCTACCTGACATATCCTCTTCTAGACATGCTGAGGATCCTGGCGATCGAATCGCACCGGTCGCGAGCCGTGGTGATCGGCGAAGATTTGGGCACTATTCCCGAAGGGCTGCGCCCGAAGCTTGAGGAACGGCAGGTTCTCGGCATGCGGGTGCTGTGGTTCGAACGAGATCATCAGGGAGGCTTCGTCCCTCCCGGGGAGTGGCAGCGAAATGCAGTTGCCATGACCGGCACTCACGACCTGCCAACCGTCGCCGGCTGGTGGGAGGGCCGCGACCTGGACTGGGCGTGGGAACTCGGCCGCGTTTCGCCCGATAGATTGGAGTCAGCCGATCGGGAGCACCGCGCCTATGAGCGCGGACAGCTCTGGCAAGCGTTCCACCGATCGGATGCTGCCAAGGGTGAGCCGCCTCCGCCTGATCAACCGCAACGAGCAGTGGACGCCGCGACGGAGCACGTCGCCTCCACGCCCTGCGCGCTCGCGATCTTTCCGCTCGAGGACATTGCAGGCCTCACCGAACAGCCGAACCTGCCCGGAACAACAAGCGAGCACCCGAACTGGCGCCGCCGAATGCCTCAGACCACAGTCGATCTGCTCGGCAACGCAAAGATCGCAAGGCGGATCGAGCGGATCAATGAAAGGCGCAGCACGTGATCCCCCGGGCGACCTACCGCTTCCAGTTCAACCGCGACTTCCCCTTTGCGCGCGCCGAAGAACTAGTCCCCTATCTCAACGCGTTGGGCATCAGCCATATCTACGCCTCGCCAATCTCGACCGCCTGCAGCGGCTCCACGCACGGCTATGACGTGGTCGACCCGACGCGGGTCAACCCCGAGCTTGGCGGCGAAAAGGCCTTGCGGAGCCTCGTCGCAGCCCTTCGCGAGCGGGATATGGGGCTGATCGTCGACATCGTACCCAATCACATGGGCATCACGGGCGGTGAGAATGCCTGGTGGAACGATGTCCTCGCGAAGGGGCAGGCGAGCCCCTTTGCCCGCTACTTCGACATAAGCTGGACGGAAAAGCTGCTGCTCCCATTCCTGGGGGAGCCGCTAGCCGATGCGCTTGAAAACGGTTCTATCGAATTGAAGCGCGACGATGGCGGCCTTGCCGTCTGGGCGTATGGGCAGCACCGCTTCCCGGTCCGGCCGGAGGATCAGGACGCCGCCCTGGACTGCGATATTGCAGACCTGCTGGAGCGCCAGCACTACACGCTGGCATGGTGGCGCCAAGGCAATGACGAATTGCGCTGGCGGCGCTTCTTCACAGTTACCGCGCTGGCCAGCTTGCGAATGGAAGACCCGGAGGTGTTCGAAGCCGTCCATGCTCTCTACTTCCGCCTGCACGAGGAGGAGCTGATCGACGGCGTCCGCATCGACCACGTCGATGGGCTCGCCGATCCCGCAGCATACTGCCGGCGCCTGAGAGAGCGCCTGGGGCCGGAAGCCTACATCGTGGTGGAGAAGATCCTTGCCTCCGGCGAGCAGATGCCGCCTGAATGGAACATCGATGGGACCAGCGGCTATGACTTCATGGAGCAAGTCTCCGCAGTGCTCCACGACCCGGCAGGCGAAGAGCCCCTGAGCAGCGAATGGGCGGAGCTCAGCGGCAGGCCCGCGGACTTCGAGGCGGAAGAGCTGCAGGCGCGGCAGGACATGCTGTCCTGGGAGTTCGAGGGGCAACTGTCAGCCTGTGTTCGCGCTTTCACTCGGCTCGCAGAATCTGATCCGCAGACCCTGCCCCTGACCGAAGGGATGCTGCGCCGTGCACTTCGCGTACTGCTCTGGGTATTCCCAGTCTATCGAACCTACGGCACCGGCAGCGAAGCCCCGCCCACCGATCAGTGGGTGCGGGAGATCGCCCGGGAACGGGCAGAGCCGCACGCCCCGCCGGGCGAAATGCCGGTGATCGAACAACTGCTGGCATGGCTTGCAGGCGAAGGTCCAGGCGACCCGGAAGCCGCCCGCGAGGCCGTGCGGCGGTTCCAGCAGCTTTCCGCCCCGATTGCGGCCAAGGCGGTCGAAGACACTGCGTTCTACCGCTACGGCCGGCTCCTCTCGCGCAATGACGTGGGCTTCGATCCTGCGCGGTTTGCCTTCTCTGCGGAGGAATTTCACGAGGCTAGCTGCGAACGCGGCGACCGCTTTCCCGCCGCGATGTTGGCAACCGCCACGCACGACCACAAGCGCGGCGAAGATGTCCGCGCGAGGCTGGCGGTGCTGAGCGCAATCCCGCGATATTGGATCGAACGTGTGGGCCACTGGGAAGAGCTTGCCGGCGCCGCAGCGAGCGAGGTGGATCCAGCCGATCGCTACATGCTTTACCAGACGCTCTTCGGTGCCTGGCCGGAAGGACTTCGGCAAGATGATGACGAAGGGCTGAGGAGTTTCGCGGAGAGAGTATCAGGCTGGCAGGAAAAGGCCCTGCGTGAAGCGAAGCTCCGTTCCTCCTGGACGGAACCCGATGAGGCTTATGAGAAAGCCGCCCGCGGACATCTGGAACGCCTGCTCGACGCTGGACGTTCCGCCGCTTTTCTCGCCGACATCTGCGACCTTGTACGGCAGACCGAGGCTGCGGCACTGGCGAACACTCTTGCACAGGTGGCGCTCAAGCTCACGGTGCGCGGCGTGCCGGACTTTTATCAAGGAACCGAATTGTCCGATCTCAGCCTCGTCGATCCTGACAATCGCCGGCCCGTGGACTATGCCTCCCGTCAGGCGATGCTTGATCAGACCGAACCGGCAAGCGCCAAATTCGTACTGATACGGCGGCTGCTGGAGTTCCGGCGGCAAGTGCCGGACCTGTTTCGGGATGGCTCCTACCAGCCGCTGGAAGTAAGCGGAGCGCGAAGTCCGCATGTAATCGCATTCCAACGCAAGCATCAGGGCGCGGAGCTGACTTGCGTGGTGGCTATCCGCTGTGGAGCCGAACTGTTCGACACGAGCAATCTCGTCCCTCCTCCCCAATGGTGGGGCGATACAGCGGTAGCGGCGGGTCCGACGGGTGAGGCTATTCAGGCCCCTGCGCTGTTCAATGACGGCCCTGTATTCACCAGGCTTGTCATGTGCTGACGGCCAGCGCGCCTTGGCTGTGGCCGTAATTCGAACCATGAAGTACTGCCTCGACTTCGCTCGCGGCGCGGGCACCGGACCAGCCCAGCTCTTCAGCCATGATTGACGCGGTTCGCTCCAGCGCCTCGACCGGCGGGCATTCGAGGCTGCCCATGTCGGTCCTGCGCAAAACCACGTCGGCCAGGGAGCTTGCCATCTCCTCCCGAACCGCATGACGAACTTCCGCAGCGAGGACCTGCGTACCTTCGATTACTTCGGGAGCCGCCTGGTCTTCGGCGTAGGCCATGACGGCCTTGTACCCGGTGCCATAGCACCTCAGCAGGTGGTCCGTCGTGCCCGGCTCCAGCATCGCCAGATCCTGCCGTCCCTGGCGGAAAAAGTCCGCAATGCGGTCGATCCCGCCGCCCCAGATCGGTATCTCCGCCGTCCGGGAGCGGGGAAGACCCGCTTTTCCCATCGCGAGGTCGATCGCCTCTTCGGCAAGCGCCCGCGAGGTGGTCAGCTTGACGCCAATGATGGAATAAAGGCCCCGCGGCCCACCGGTCAAAGCGTGATCGACAATGCGCCCGTGCTTTTCCGGTGAAGCGGAGCCCGGTCGGTCCGCCGGAACGATTCCCCAGAGAACGCGCTTTACGTCGCCCCGCGTCAGGCGCGCGCTCGGCAATCCCTGATTGATGAGGTCGAGATAACGGAGGATTTCTTCCTCGCTGATCGAGACCTCCCCGGGGTCATCCGGGCAAGGAAGGTGAAGCGATGCGAGAAGCGAATGGCCGCGCCAGGGGATGGCGAACTGCATGCTCGCACCCTTGTCAACGATCGCATCCCGATCATGATACATTGGCGGGATGGTGAAGGAGATCGCGTGGCTTTCGCACAGCGATCGGGTCAACAGGCTCATCGCCTTGCTGGCGGGAGGGGCCGGCGCTGTCTGCAACTGCGGAGACCAGCGCATCGCCCAAGGACCGGTGGCGTCGATCACGGTGTCTGCGTGGATCGCCAGCGCTTTGCCATCCTGGCGGTCGGTAACTCTCGCTCCCCTCACCTGCCCATCGTCAACCAGCAATTCATCCGCTTGCATGCGATTGGCCATCTGTGCCCCCAGGGACGCAGCAGCACGCAGCACCCCGATCAGCAGCCGCTCGGTGCTGTAGACCTGGCTCTCCGGCCATTCGGCCACACCGCTCAGCCCGGGGCGGTCGATGGCGGCGCAAATCGCTCGCCCCTCCGCTGGTGACAACATCCGCGCATTGGCGATCCTCCGGTCCGGATCAGCGAATTGCTGGCGGCTGCGGCTGAGGAGATCGTACAACGCGATATAAAGCTGCGTCGTTTCTCGTCCTTTGATCCCATGGCCTTCGACAGGCAGGAGGAACGGACTTGGGATGACGAGATGCGGCGCTCTCTGGATAAGCAGGTGGCGTTCGCGGACCGAACGCCGGAGGCGCTTGAAGTCCGCGTGCTGAAGGTAACGCAGTCCGCTATGCGCGATCTTGGCGCTGTTGGCGGATGTGGCCGAACCGAAATCATCGCGTTCTATCAAGGCAACCCGCAGGCCGCGGCTCGCTGCATCGAGACAGCAATTCGCGCCGTGAATGCCGCCACCGATGACCAGAAGGTCGAACTTGGTCCCCGCCATAGCAGCCCGATTCCGCATCGGGATGTCGGATCGAGCGGTCATGAAGCACTCCTTTGTTGTGCGCGCGCCCGCAGCCGCAACACCGCTATCGCAAGCGCGGGCGCCATTACGGCGCCATAGCCGGAGGCGCTGCCCGCAACGAAGCCGGCAAGGCCGAACCGGCTGCCGGCAGCGGCGCACAGCGCGGCGACGGTCAGCGCGATCCAGCCGCAGGCGTTGACTTGATAGAGCTCCTGCGAAGTGCCCAGAGCCACCGCGATTGACCGCAGAAATCCATGCATCAGTTTGGCCAGTCCGCTCAGGCAAGCGCAGATCACGAGCAGGACCGACAGCTCGTAACGCCCGTCGGTCAGGTGGAATGCCACCGCCGGGGCGAGAAGCACGATCCCGCCGCAGGCGATGACCAGGAACGCTGCCGTTATTCCAAGTTCGGCCTTGAAGGCGCCGTAGGCGAGGCGGGGATCCCCCGCCTTGCTCAACCGGGGGGTGAGCGTGAAATTCACACCCGCATCCAGAAGACGAAAGGGGAATATCGCGAGCGACGAAAGAACGCTGAAGGTCGCCACGTCCCCCAGCCCCAGCAGCAGGGGCAGCAGCAGCCGGTCAAACTGATTGGAGATCGTCGCGACCGCGACGACGCCGACGATCGGAACGATATCGAGCCATCGCACAGCGGCCGGCGCGGTATAAGAGGCATGGCGAAGAGTCAGGAGAACGGCAGCAAGCGCGAGCACAAGCAGCCCGAGCGCAAAGGCGATCAGCGTCGTCTCTAGTCCTGGCGAAGGAACAAGCTGGGCTGCGACCCCGATCACGAGAAGCACGAAGCTGGGCGCGGCAAATACCATCGGCGCAAACCCCCAGCCGCGGGCGCGCATTTCGGCAGAGACGCCGACCAGCAAGGCGCCCGACGCAACGGCTCCGCCCAAGGCCGCGGCGGCGATCCATGGGAATGACGCGAATTCCCGAATGCCAAGCGCCGCCACGCAGCCGATCATGAGCCCGGAAATCGCCTGAAAAGCAGCCGTTTTGCGCCGGTAGGTGAGCGCGCGCCGGATCACCATCTGGTCCGTGCCGAGCGGCGCCAATTGTGCAAGAACCATGTAGATCGCGACCGCGAGCACAAGGCTGCCATATTCGGCAACCGGCAGTCGCCTCGCCAGAAGCAGATTGCCTATGGCGAAGGCCGCTCCGCTGATCGCGAACAGCACGGCCGCTCGAAGCGAGTGAGACCGGATGGCCGCGCGATACCAAGCCGCCGCCAATCTGAACGGGGCCGATCCGCTACCCCGAAAGCCGCCCATCGTGTGGTCCTCGCGCTTCAAGCCATCGGCGCGTTTCATTGATCGCTCAGCGCCTTTTGCCGAGCTCCGATGAATCCTTTCTCGGCGAATTTCACGATCGCCGGAACCTTGTGCCGAGCCAGGAACCGGGAGCAATGCCGACGTATCTCGCGCCGTAATTCATCCACCGCCGCAGTGCCGCTCGCCGGAAGGATGGACGCGCAAACCACGTGGCCCATCAGCGGATGCGGCACCCCGAAAACGCTAACCTCCGCCACCTCTGCCAATTGAAGAATGGTAGCTTCGACTTCGGAGGGATGAACCTTCTCCCCACCGACATTGATTATCTTCGAAGCACGTCCGGTAATCCTGTACCACTCGCCATCCTGTTCGACCTCGTCGCCCGTACACAGCCACCCATCCTCCATTCGGACGCGATCGCCGCCAAGATATCCGATCATCGTGCCGGGTGCCTTGATCCAAAGGATGCCGTCTCGAATGCGGATACCGGCCCGAGTCTCATCGAAGCGAAGCCAGCGCCCGTCATCGCTGCGCGTGACAGCGGGGATCACTCCGAATTCTGTAGCCCCGTATTTTTGAATGAGTCTGGCGTGAGGCGCGATGCGGGCCACTCTCTCCAGCGTTGCCGCATCCATTACCTCGGACCCGTAGGTGATGACTCTCAGGCTCGCCAACTCCCCGGCGTACAGCTCGCCATGCAGGCACATGAGCCGCAGGAAGGACGGCGATGTCGGTAGGACCTCCGCCTGATCGCGGGCGATCACTTTCGTCACATCGGACGGGCGGCGGCTCGGCAACGCCAGAAGTGTACCCCCAGCGTGCAGGGTGTAGAACATCGTGTCCTGCCCGGCCACATGATCGTAAAGCAGGAAAGCAACGGTCCTGAACGCCTTGCGCGCGCCGCTATAAGCAGCGAGGAAGCGATCGGTGTCATGCAGGATGGCCTTGGGCCGGCCCGACACGCCGGACGTGAACAGGACAAGGCCGGGTTGCCCCCTCGCCCGCAATTCCTCGATCAGCGGGTCGGAGAACACTGGCTCGCATCGCCGTGGCCGGATCCCTTTTCCGAGAAGCCAGGATGCTCCGGCGGTCCCCGCGAGCTCAAGCGGATCGAGCGCGCCCTCGGGAATGAGAGCCACCGTGCAGCCGCAGCACCAGAGCGCTATCTGAGCGGATATCGACGCCAGATCGAAATCGCCCTGCAGAGCGACAACGTCGCCCGGCGCGATCCCCATTTGGCCGAATTCCGCCCGGCGTGCAGCGATGGCATCCCCTAGCGCCGCGTAGGAAACGTGGCCGCCATCAGTCTCCACCAGGGCGTTTGCGTCACCACGCTCGGCAATTCGCGCCATCAGCCGATCGACGCCGTCCGCCATCTCAGCTGACCCCGCCCAGATAGACGACCTGTCCGGTCACGAAATCGCTTTCGGGCCGGATGAAGAAATCAACCAGGTTGATCACATCCGCAACCGTGCCTTTGCGCCGAATAGCCTGCCGGCCGATCAGGCGATCCATCTTTTCTTGCGGTACCCCTTTGATCAGGTCGGTGTCGATCGGCGTCGGCCCGATCGCGTTCACGGTAACGCCCGTTTCGCCTACCTCCCGGGCGATCACCCTGGTCAGCGATTCCACTGCCGCTTTGGAAGCGGCGTAAGCCGCCTCGCCCTCCAGGTTCAACGGGGTCGCGACAGTTGCGAAATTGACGATCCGCCCGGCCTTCGCCCGCATCATGACCTTTGCCACTTCGCGGCAGAACAGGAACGTGCCGAAGACATTGGTGGAGAATACTTCTTCCATCTTGGACTTCGGCGTGAGGGCGAAATGATTCATCGATGCGATGCCTGCGTTGTTGACCAAAGCATCGATCGTTCCAAACTCGCGCCTGACCTGCGTCACCATCGCACAGACCGCGCGCTCATCTCCCACATCCAGCTGAAAGTGCCGGTAATTGCGCGGCATCCCGTCAGGCTCGCCGCGGCTGCAACCGGCCACCGTCCACCCGAGATCGAGATAGTGCAGCGCAATTTCTCGCCCAATTCCCTTGCGCGAGCCGGTCACGATCATCACGCCCATGGTCATTCGGCCAGCAGTTGCTCGATGTATTCGATCAATGATCCAACGGTGCGGAAGGGGCTGCGCCGAAGCGATAACGCCCGTTCGCTTGCGATCACCAAATTCGCATCGAAGTCATCGTTGACCCGCGCCTCGATGTCGCCGATGAGCATGACCAGCGAAAGTGAATCCAGATCACTTTCGTCGCCATACAGCACGGTGGAATCGGCCGGATCTCGCAAGTCGGAAATCGCCAGATCGGCATTCAGTTCATTGATCGCGCTCAGCACGATCTCCCTTACAGTTCCCATTCGCCCCCTTTTTGCCGGTTTAGGCAGTAACTAGCGCCGGGCGATTATCCTCGCGGGATTGCCCTGCAGGATAACGTCAGGCGGGAATTTCCTGTTAACCAGGCTGTTGGCGACAACGATCGTGTTGTCGCCGATTTGCGAACCGTCCGTTACCGTTGTCCCTCCACCTATCCATACATTGTGACCGATGGTGATTCCGCGGGAGACTGAACCGAGATCCTCGAGATGCATGTTCTTCTGGTGGTGCCGGTAATTGCTTGCGACGATACGTACGTGCGGGCCGGCTATAAAGTTCCTGCCAATCATCAGATTTGCGGCCCCGCTGGCGATAAAGCAGCCGGTCGCGATGCGCGCTCGATCACCGATGCTCAATACCCCATCGCCAGATTTGATCTTCGCAAAGGAGCCCACCCAGCAGTCGGCCCCCAACTGGAGGTTCGGATTGATCTCGACTTCCGCTCGCATGCTGATCTTCGATCGGCACCTCAGCAGGTAGTACACAGAAACGAACCAAGCCGGGGTGAACACCCGCCGCACACCTCGGAACAGCTTCTTGCGCCTGTAGGACATCCGCTGATGAGTAGCTAAGCCTGACCGTTCGGTCGACATGGTTGTTGTCGCCTGGCACATTGCTAGCGCGGCAGCAGGCCCGTTGTCCGGTACCACTCCGCGGTCGATCGCAGCCCTTCTTCCAGGCTCACCTGCGGGGAGTAGCCCAATTCACGGCGCGCTCGGGCAATGGAAAAGGCCCGATCATGCTTGAAGAACTTCAAGCGCCTGCGGTGTAGAGGTGGCTTGATGCCGGTGACCGACGCCAACCCTTCGAAGGCCAAGGCCAGCAGCCAGAGCGGAGCGAAGGGAAGCCTCAGGCGCGGTCGGGGTGCACCCGCGGCATCAGCGATCGCACCGATATAGTCTTCCAGCTTTGAATACCGTTCTCCGCCGAGGATATAGGTGCGGCCAGAGACGCCGGGAGTGGTCATCGCCAGTATCATGCCGTCGACCAGATCATCGATATAGACGGCATGGAAATAGGCATCGAACCGGCCGACGAAGAAGAATATCCCTCGCTGCACCATGCGGAAGATTTTCAACATCCGCGTATCCCCGGGCCCATAAATCGCGCAGGGCCGGACGATGACGATCTCCAGCTTTCCTTTGGCCATCGCGTCGCGGCAAAGCTGTTCCGCCGCGAGCTTCGTCTCCTGGTAGACGTCCTGCGGGTCGATCGCGGAGTCCTCGTTAGCCGGAATCTCCTTTGCGCTTCCATGGACTCCAATTGTCGAGACATACACGAAGCGCCGAACGCCGGCCGCCTCGGCTGCCTCCAACAGGGCCCGGGTAAAACCGACATTGACCCGCTCGAACTCGGCCCTTGTGCCATGGTCACGGTACATGGCTGCGACGTGGAACACTCCGTCCGCGCCTTCGGTCGCACGCGCCAACGCGGCCCTGTCGTCGATTTCGCCCTCTATTCCCTCGATGCCTTCTTCGGTGGGGAGCCGCGACAGGTCACGCGCGAGGCATCGGACGCGGTGCCCCTGCCGCGCCAGCGCCCGGGCGAGTGCACCGCCGGTGAAGCCGGTCGCTCCGGTCACCATATAGATCATGCCGCGGGCTTCCCGCGTTTTCCGGCCGGCTCGAAGCGCGCAATAACAGGGCTCCCGAAGAGGCCGGTCAAGCCGACCTTCTCAGCCAACCTCTCGAATGCCCGAAGGCTGCCGTTGGAGCCGGCGGCCCGATGTGCCGCCATCGGAAGCATGAACTGCCTGACCTCGCCGGTTCGCTCAAATCCGCATGAAGCGAAGTGCCGGTCGATTTCGCCATCGGTGAAGACGCGGAAGCGCCGCGTATCCTTCTCGAGCTTACGCTTGTGAGCAAATCCGATTTCGGCAAGCACGTTCACGCTCCGTCGGCTGGGATAGTCCACGATGACCGATTGCCTCGCCAGCCGGCACAGCTCCGCAACGATGGACCGAGGTACCTCGGCATGGGCCAGAAGGCGAATGCTGATGACATGATCGAAGGCACCGTCCGGCTCGGGCACGGCGTCCAGTGGCGCGCAGATGAAGCGGGTGCTGCCCGACACCCGGGCACCGCAGGACGGCGCGCTTCCGCTCACGGTCACATCACAGCCGGCGGACAGCAGCATCGGTTCCAGCTGGCAGTGCCCGCCCGCGTGATCCAGAACCCGCGCCCCGCCCAGCAGCTCGGCGGAGGGAAGCAATGCCCGCACCGCCTGCTCCTGACGCTCCAAGAAATACGCCCCTACCGCCCCCCGGAATCGCAGCTGGTAAGCGGGATCGGCGGTCTCCACGTCGGGGCCGATGCTTATCGGACCACTGCTCACGGTCGGATCGCCGCGACCATGCGCTGACACGAATCGCCGCTCCCTGGGCTTTCCGTCTCCCACTGCCAGAGCACGAAATGCGATGAGGGCATCGGAATTCTCCGCGCGATCCTGTCCAATGTGTTGACTGTGCCCACTGGAAGTTGCTCCGTACCGAGATCGTCGCGCGGAACCACCACATAGCCGGAGGCGAAGCAGTCCTTCAGCATTTCCAGCTCGGCGGGCTGCGCGATGCTCATAAGGCCGCTTTTCGTCTCCATCGTCAGTAACTCACCGTCGTCTGTAGCGGGCCTGATGAGGCGCACGTCCGGTGTGGTCACATAGAAGTTCAACGGGAACACCTGAGTGGAAGCTACGATCCCATCCCCTCGGATGATTGTGCGCATTCTCGCTGCTTCCTCGGGCCAGTAAGGCACCGGATCGCGGCCGATCCGGCCCGGATCGCGCAATGTCGCGACCGTCTGGGTGGCGAAATCCTTTGCGGAGAGCCGCAAGCTGTCATTGCCGGCGGCCGCGAAGAGAGCGGCCGCTATGACTGCCGATGATATCAAGAGATTGCGCCAGCGAAGTTGGCTCGCGGGACCCAGGCTGCGCTCGGCAGATCGCGTGAGCGCCTGAATGGCGGCGCGGACGATCTCATACAGGCCGATCGCCCAGAGCCACGCCAGGAACGGGTATATCAGGAGGATGTAGCGATCCGCCTTCATTGCACCCAGTGTTTGCGCAAGCAGCACCGGAATGATGAGCGCCAGGCAGAGCAGAGTTGCCCTCGGCCACCTGACGACGCCAATTATCGCGAACAAAGGCGCGAGGGGCCAGAAGACGCGGTACGACCAGCGCAGACGATCATCGTAGAACAGATAATCGTTCATGAAGGGGATCGACCATTCGTCCACCTCTCTCATCACCGACCAGACCTTGGGAGCGACCAATATCGTCAGCAGCACAATCAGTGCGAACCCCGCGAGGAGGGCGATGCGGCGGCGCGCCCATGCCGCTCGCCAGAATGCCGCCGTGCCAAGCCTTGTTTCTGCCAGCTTGAAAAGAGCATAGCCCGCCAATGCCGGTGCGGTGGTGATCTGGATGACGATGCCGAATACCCCTATCAGCGCGACTGCGAGCCACGCCGGCCATGCGCTTCGGACCGGTCTATCCCCGATCAGTTCGCCAATCAGCACCACCCACAGCACGCAGATGACCTGAAGGGTATAGAAGCGGCTTCGCTGGCTCCATTCGATGGAGAGAGGATCGAAGGCCAGGATCAGAGCAGCGATGAGAGCGATCGCCAACGGCGTGTGAAGGCGGGCCAGGGGAACCATCGATCCTACCGCCAGCGCTCCGAACAGCAGCGCCGGAATGCGGGCGGCGACGAGGTCATGGAACGGGAGGGCCTTCATCGAGGCCGCAACCATCAAAGTGAATGCTGCGGCGCGCTCGTAGAATCCTTTCACGAACTCAAACTCGCCCGTCTCGAGAAAGGAGCGCGCAGCGAAAATGTGGAACCACTCGTCAAAATGCGGCTGGCGATCCGGAAGACCGATCAACCGAACGAAAAAGGCCAGAAGGAAAAATCCGATGGCCCAGGCAATCACCCGTCGCTGTGCATAAACCGCTGTATTGCTGCTTTGAATGCCGCCCTGCCGGCACACCGATCTGGTCAAAGTGTCGCTCCCCTTGAATCGTAAAGGAACGTTTAAGATCGGCTTTCGTTCAAACCAGGCGTTACGCGATAAATCATGATGGGACTATCAGCTTGGTGAATGCGCTCGCCAATTTGATATCGGTTGTTATCCCGCTCTATAATGAAGAGGAGAACGTTCCGATACTATGCGACGCTATTGCGTCGGCGTTGGCACACATCCCCCGCTATGAAGTAGTCCTGGTAAACGACGGTAGCAGCGACAACACACTTGCCGCCTGCGAGCGCCAGCTTGCCAGGCACCCTTCGGTACGCTGCGTCGATCTCGGCCGAAATTCCGGGCAGACAGCGGCGATGGCAGCGGGAATCGAAGTCGCGCGCGGCAATATCATCGTCACAATGGACGGTGATCTCCAAAACGACCCGGCCGACATCCCGCGACTGATCGCGTTCCTTGAGAACGGTTACGACATTGCGGTCGGATGGCGTCGCAAGCGCAAGGACGGGGCTGCGCGAGTGCTCCTGTCCCAGGTGGCAAACCGCTGCATGGGCAGGGTCCTTGGCGTTGCGGTGCGGGACAGCGGCTGCTCGCTCAAGGCGTTCAAGGGAGAGCTTATCAAGGGAATTCCGCTTTACGGCGAGATGCACCGCTTCATTCCCGCGCTGTGCAGCCTGGCCGGCGCCCGCTTGGCGGAGATCGAGGTCAATCACCGTCCGCGCAAATTCGGCCAGTCCAAATACGGGTTTTCCCGAATACACAAAGTCCTGTTCGACATCATCGCGATCCGCGCCCTCCTTAGCTACGCACGCCGTCCATTGCGCTGGATCGTTACGCCTTTGATGGCGACGTTTGTCGCGATTTTCAGCGTCCTAGCGTTGTCTCTTGCGGCCCAGGGAACCGTGACGGTCGTCATGGGCGGCGTGGTGCTCATCATCGCGACATTCGCCTTCTTTCTCATCGCGTGGGGTTTGCTCGGCATGCTGTTTGCGCAGATCGAACCTCAATTGGCTGAATACGCGGCAATCGCGACCGGCCTCGGTGATCGCTCGGGTCGCAGCAGCCCTCCAGAGGAACCCGCGGAGACAATATGAAGAACGGTAAATTCGAAACGCAAAGTCTCTCTGTGATCATTCCTGTGACAGGACGGTTCGACGACATGTCGCTCCTCCTGCCGGCCTACCGCGAGATGCTCGGAAATCTTGGCTGTCGTTACGAGATCATAATGATACTGGATGGGCCGCAGCGGGAATTTCGGGAAAGCATCGCGCGCGTGCCGCCGGCGATGCAGCCGGACCTGATAATCGAACTGGGCCGCCGATTTGGAGAGGCCGCCTGCCTGATGCAAGGCGCTCGGCGCGCCTCCAGCGAACTCGTGCTCATTCTACCGGCCTATTTCCAGGTGGAGCCGAGCAGCATAGCCGCATTGTTCGAGCATAAGGACGATGCGGACGTCATCACTGCCGCGCGTGACCGAAGCCACGATACGCCGATGAACCGGGTTCGCGGTTGGTTCTTCGATCGCTGCGCCACTCTCGCCGGTTCATCCTATCGAGATCCGGGTTGCGCTGTGCGGCTGTTGAAGACGAGCGTCCTCCACGACCTAGATCTGCAGGATCAGCAGCATCGATTTCTTCCCCTCCTGGCCGAGCAATCGCATTACGTCGTGAAGCTCGTGACCTTGCCTCAGGCCGTGATGGACCGGCGCTTCCGGTACCACACGCCAACGGATTATCTGGGGACTCTTCTCGATCTCATTTCTCTCGGCTTCCTCATTCGCTTCATGCAGAAGCCCTTCCGCTTCTTCGGCTCGATCGGGGTCGTGCTGTCTCTAATCGGGGTGATCATAGCCCTTCACCTCCTGGTCGAGCGTACGTTCTTCGGCGTTGGAATGGCCGACCGCCCGCTCATCCTGCTTGCCACACTCCTGATAGTCCTGGGCATGCAGATCGCGGTCGTCGGCCTCATCGCCGAAATCGTGATCTTCACCCGGCGGCGAAACTATTCGACCTACAAGATCGAAAAGGTGCTCTGCACAGAGCAAGATTCCCCACCGGACGAGCCCGAGCAGAAGGCCACACCGAACTTCGACGTGAGCGCGTACACCCTGCAGTTTGCGCAAACGAGCCCCTCCTAGGCCGGCTTTTAGCGGGGAGATGCTCAATGCCAACGAGAAGGCGGTCTTCGCCGTGGACGGGCACGTTCACGTCCATGACGAGGTTCCCGATCTCCATGCGATCGTGCAACGGATCTCGCGACTGGCGCCGGGAGCGACCCCGGTTCTCATGCTTGCTGACGGCCCGAGGGGAGACGGATTTCGCCGCATGAAGCGTGCGGCCCAAGAGCGATCAAACCGCGCAACGTCCCACGACATCACGCCCCTGCTGATCATCCCAGGCTGGCAGGTCGTCAGTGAGGAAGGGTTGGAACTGCTCGTCCAGGGAGTGGAGCAATTCGAAACCTTCGGCGCGCCTGCACAAAGCGTCGTCGAGGCAGCGATTGCCCAGGGTGCAATCGTCACCTTGCCCTGGGGCTTCGGGAAATGGATCGGGAAGCGCCGAAGGCTCGTCCGCCGACTCCTCAGTCTATATGGCGACCGGGTCCTCCTCGGAGACATAAGCGGCCGGCCGCCAGGCTGGGCCGAGCCGCTTCTGGCCGGGCGGCCCGTGGTTCGCGGTGCGGACAATCTCCGGTTGGCGGGAAACGAGAGATCGATCGGGCGCTATGGCTCGCTGATAGAATGCACCGCCAACGATCAGGCGAGCGAAGTCTGTCTCATGGAAAAAATGCGCCATCCCACCGACATTTTCCGGAGCTTCGGCACCCGCCATGGCCTCGCCCGGGCGCTGATGGACCAACTTCGCATCCGTGCTTCGTCGGACATGGCATGAAGATTTTGGTGGTCGCCCCGCAGCCGTTCTTTGTCGAACGGGGCACGCCCATCGCGATCCGCGCGCTTGCGGAAACATTGTGTGATGCCGGACATGAAGTGGACCTGCTGACCACGCATCTGGGAGACGACATCGATCACGGCGGCCTGAGCATATATCGCACCAGATTGTTCCGCTCGATCGACGCTCTGCCGGTGGGCTTTTCGCTGCGGAAACTGCTGCTGGATTTCGCGATCGCTCTCGAATTGTTCCGGCTGGCGATAGGCGGCCGCTACGACGTCATCCACGCGGTCGAGGAATCGGTGTTCATGGCGATTCCGCTGCGGTGGCTCGGCCGTGCACGGTTGATCTACGATATGGATTCGGTGCTGAGCGACCAGCTGGTGGAGAAATGGCCGTCGCTCCGATGGCTGCGGCCGATATTCGCCGTGGTCGAGAGTGTGGCCATACGCAGCGCCGATCGAATAGTGGCGGTCTGCCCTGCGATAGCGGACACGGCGAAACGGCTCGGCGGCGGGGACAACGTCCATGTTGTCCCGGATTTCGGGCCGGATCCGTCCGACACCCCGGTCATTCAGGAAGACATTCGAGAGGGCGCTGAAGGAAGGCCCGTCGCCCTCTATGTCGGCAATCTGGAGCGGTACCAGGGCGTGGCGCTGCTACTCCAGGCATTGGCTCACATCGACAAGGCCGAGAGGCCCTGCCTGGTCGTCATCGGCGGCGACGGGAAAGGGATCGGCGAGCATCGCGAACTGGCGAGGCTGCTTGGGATCCAAGGCGACGTGGAGTTTCTGGGTCCCCGCCCGCTCCATCGTCTGTCCGAATATCTCGGCCAGGCGGACATCCTGTGCTCCCCCAGGATGAAGGGCGTGAACACCCCGATGAAGCTCTATGCCTATATGGCATCTGGCGTGCCGATGGTCGCCACCGACATTCTGAGCCACAGCCAGGTGATCGATCGATCCTGCGCATTCCTCGGCGCCGCCGAGCCCGAGGCGCTGGCGGCCGCGATGCGCGAAGCGCTGGAAGACCCCGCGGAGCGGCTCCGGCGCGGGAGGGCCGCGCGCCACCTTGCCCGGCGGGAATACAGCCGGGCGATGTTCGAGAAGCGGATCCGCTCGGTCTATTCGGGATTGCGCGTCTGATCGGACTCAGGGGTGGCGATAGCCGACGGGCCGTACCTCAAGCCGCCCTGATGCCGGATCGGAATGGAAGAACAATCCGCCCCTCGCTTCCGATTTGCCGGGGATGTAATCGAAGGTGAAGCTGCTCCGTTCGACAGGCCCGCTATCGGGCGCGAGGGTCCCCTCCACTTCGACGCCGGCGGCTGTCCCGGACGAGTGGTTCCTTGCCGCGATCTCGACGAGATAGCCGCCACCGCTTCTCGAGGTCCCCTCCACCTCGATCTGGAGCTGGGGCGTCTTTTCGCCTTGCTGCGTGATGGCCTGCCACCCAATGAAGCCCACGACGGCGAGAGTCAGCAGCAGACCGAGAAGGCCCGCAATCCACTCGATCGCGGGCACCTTCTGCTTCTCATGATCCGGCGTTGTCATGGCTTGCTCCTCAAATCACCAGCCGTGCGCTCGCCGCACCGAGAGCAGCGGGGAAGCCGAGCACCACCGTCATCATTACGATTTGCGAAAGCGAGCTCCCGTCGGTTCGGCCGAAGGTCCACAGGACGTACAGGCTGACGAGCAGCGCGATTCCGTATCCGGCGATGCTGTGGCTGACCAGCAGCCAGAGGAACCCGGGGCGATTCTCTCTCCCGGTCCCGCCCCGGAAATCGAGCGCGAAGACGAATGCGTGCAGGAGCGCGATCGAAAGCAGGACCAGCACGAGAGCGTGCGTGTAGCTCATCTTGAAGCCGATGAGGATCATCTCCTCGGTGGGAGCGACATTGAAGGCGAGGAATACCGCACCCGTCAGCATTATGAAGAGCTGCCCCGCGAAGCCCGCCTGCTCCTGCTTGCGTTCGCTGTCGCTCTGCTCGGACGCCATTTGCCCCCTTGCCAGGATTGCTCCGATGCTGGCGGGGACGGACTGGACGGCAATTTTCCCGAGGATCTCGTCCGCCGGCATGCCGAAGTCGATGATCGCAAAGGTAGCGAGCATCACGATCGAGGAGATCACGCCGATGCCGAATGCCACGAAGGCATCGACGATGTCCTCCACTATGCCGCCCGTCCGCTCGAAGCCGACGAAATAGGACAGCGGCACCAGCAGCCCCAGAGTGACGATCAGAAGAACGAACAGCCGGAGGCGGTCCATGTAGAAGCCCAGCCACCACATCTCCATCGTCATCAGCAATGGGAAGCCGAACAGGATCGCACCGCCGAATGCGCGGGCAAGGCCGCGCGCAAAACTCTGCTTCCTGCCTTGCGAAGCGCTTTCCTGTGCGGCGTTCATGCCGCTGTTCTGATCCGCTGCATGTCGTTGGTTCAAACGATCGAGCGCCGGATTGGCTCCGTCCGCCGCCGTCCGGGTGCTTCACCAATAGCGCCGGGAAGCGATTTCCGCACCTTCCGCCAGCGCGGCAAGCTTGGCCCAGATCACATGCGGATCGAGACTGCCGCTGCCTGCGTGAACCGAAAAGCCGCAGTCCACTCCCGCCATCACCCTTTCGCGGCCGAGAAGGTCTGCATAGCGGCCGATCCGCTGGGCGACGACTTCGGGATGCTCGATATAGGGCGATTGCGGCTCGATCATGCCGGGGCACAGCACCTTGCCGTCGGGCAATGCATTCTCCTCGAACCAGGCGTACTCATGCGCATGGCGCGGATTGGCGCCCTCCAGCAAAATGGTCTGCGCCTTCGCCTGCCAGACGAGGTCGGCGATATCCGCCAAAGGCACATCGCGGTGGTGCGGGCCCGGATAGTTGCCCCAGCACAGATGCATCCGCACCTGCTCTTGCGGAATATTGCGCAGCGCGTGATTCATCGCCGCAATGTTCATCGCTGCCTTGCTGCGAAACTCCTCCAGCGAAAGGTGCGTGAACTGTACATGCCGCCCCATTGCGAGATCCGGGCAATCGAGCTGCAGCGTGATGCCGGCAGAGGCAATCGTCTCATATTCGTGCCGCAGCGCCTCGGCGATGGCGAAGACATATTCCTCGTCGCTGGCGTAATAGCGGTTGGGAAAGAACAGCGCGGTCACCCCGGGCGAGGCGGCCGACATGAAGCACTCCCGCCCGCCGGCCAGGCGCAGGAGCCGCTCCGCATCGCGGCGCGGCGCCTCCATGTCCCTGACCTCGATCGGGCCGGTACAGGCAGGGGCTGACCGCCGCGCCCGTCCGCCATCGGCAAACACCCGCGCCTTCGCGCCGGGATAGTCCTCCAGATCCTGGAATTCGTAGCTGCCCGCCTCCCCATCGAAGCCGGTCAGGCGATGCTTGATGTAAGTCGCGTAGCTCGGCTTCGACATCTCGCCATCGCCGAGGATCGTGATCCCCGCCTCGATCTGCCGCGCGATGACCTCTGCCGCCGCATCGTCCACTGCCGCCTCCAGCTCGGCGGCGTCCACTGTCTCGCCGCCTTCGCGGGCGAACATCAGCGCCAGCAGCTTCTCCGGGCGCGGCAGGCTGCCCGCATGCGTAACGGCAAAGCCCGTCATGCCAGCTCGTCGCGGACGATCCTTGCCCCTTCCACCATCGCCCGCAGCTTGGCGTTCGCGACCTCGCGCGGAAGGTATTTCAGGCCGCAATCGGGCGCGATGGTCAGCCGCTCTGCCGGAACATGCGGTAGCGCCCGCCGGATCCGCTGCGCGACCAGCTCAGGTGCTTCGATCGCATGGGTGGAAAGATCCAGCACGCCCAGGATCACTCCCTTGCCGTCAAGCTTCTCCAGCACGGCGCAATCGAGGCCGGATTGTGCGGTTTCGACGGAGATCTGATCGAGCGAGGTGGAAGCAAGCTCGGGCAGGAAATTGTAGCCTTCGGGCCGCTCATGGATCAGCGCCGCATAGCCGAAGCAGATATGGAGCGCGGTGGTCCCTTCCACTCCCTCCAGCGCCCGCTCCAGCGCAGCAAGGCCGAATTCACGCGCCTTTTCCGGCCGCGCCTGCATGTAGGGCTCGTCGAGCTGGACCACGTCCGCGCCTGCCGCGAAGAGGTCCCTGATTTCCTCGTTCACTGCGGCGGCATAGGCCAACGCCAGCGCAGCCGGATCGCCATAGTGATCGTCCTGCGCCTGCTGGGCCATGGTAAAGGGGCCCGGCACGGTGATCTTGATCGGCCGATCCGTGTGCGCGCGCAGGAACTCGACATCGCGAACCTGCACCGGGTGACGGCGGCTGATCGGCCCGACCACGCGCGGCACCGGCACCGGCTCTCCGCTGCGGTCGAGCGCGGTTCCGTGATTGTCGACATCCACTCCCTCAAGCGCGGTGGCGAAGCGGTTGGAATAGCTTTCGCGCCGCATTTCGCCGTCCGTGATGATGTCGATGCCCGCTTGCTCCTGCTCGCGGATCGCCACGATCGTGGCATCGTCCCAGGCTTGCTCGAGCCATTCGGGCGCCACCCGCCACAGTTCCCGCGCGCGGGTGCGGGGCGGAAAGCGCGCCGCGAGCTTCTCCCTGTCGATCAGCCAATCCGGCTGCGAATGCGAGCCGACCAGCGAAGTGGGCAGCAAAGGCAGGGACGCCACGGCCTAGGCCGCTTCCTCGTGGCGGAAACTGTTATTGGTACTGTGATCCCCCGCCAGCCAGCGCTTCAGCTCCGCATGAGCATTGGCGCGCCGCTCCGCATCGCCGGCCGCCGCACGCGGATCGTCGCAAGTGAACTCGACGATCATGCCATTGGGGTCGACGACATAGGTCGAACGGCAATAGCCATGCTCCAGCGTGTAGGTGTCGGGCTCCTTGATGCCCGCCTTGGCGATACGCCCCTCGATCTCCGCCTGCGTCTGCGGATCGACATTGAGCGCGATGTGGATGAAGGGCGAGGCAGGAATTTCTGGCCCGAACTGCGCCTGGTCCTCTGCATCGGCGAACTGGAAGAAGGCCAGCGCGCTGCCGTCACCCAACCCGAAGAAGCAGTGGCAATAGGTCCGGTCCTTGCCGAAAAGGAAATCGGTTTCGCACCATGTCGCCACCAGCGGCAGGCCGATCACGTCCTCGTAGAACGCGCGCGTCGCCTCCAGGTCCTTGGTCACATAGGCGGTGTGGTGCAGCCGGCTTGGCAAGTTCGCCATGATCTCTCTCCCATGTGCCGAGTCTCAGGCCCGGCAATTAGCGGACAATATCAAACAGGGCCGCGCGTGCAATTCCGCCCATTCAGTTCGAAGGCGGGAATCCAGCAGCAACCTAGACACTGGATTCCCGCCTTCACGGGAATGACGAAAAGATGGAAAAGGTCCCGCTCACCCTTCCTCCCGCGCGCGGTCCAGCACTTCCTCATTGTGCTCGCCCAGCAGCGGCGGGGCGCTCACATCCTCCTGCCGCTCTCCGTCGAAGCGCAAAGGCGAGCGGATCGTGCGCCAAGCGCCGAACGGCCCCTCCGTCTCCAGCACCAGCGCGTGATGCGCGGCAAGCTCGCCCTCTGCCACTTCCTGCGAGTTGAACACCGGTGAATGCGGCACTTCCAGCGCCGCCAGACGCTCCGCCCAGGCGTCACGCGGCTGCGTGTTGAAGATAGGGGCCAGAAAGGCGATTACCTGCTCGTAATTGGCGATCCGCGCATCGCGGCTTTCGAATTCCGGACGCTGCAGCATGTCCGGCACGCCCACAGCCTCTGCCAGATTCTCCCAGAACTTTGGCGGCGAAGACATGTGGAGCGCGATCCATTTGCCGTCCGCACATTCGAAGACGTAGCTTTGGGAGACATGCGGCCGGCTGGAAGGGCCCATGATCTCGCCTTCCGAAAACAGGTGGGTAAAGTCGTCGAGGTTGAAGTGGCACATCGCCTCGAACATGCTGGTTTCGACCAGGCGGCCCTTGCCTGTCTTCTCCCGCTCATACAGCGCGGCAACCACCCCGTGGGCGGTGTAGAAGCCGGTCAGGGCATCGGCGATCGCCGGGCCGACCACGCGCGGATGCTCCGGGTTGACCAGCAGGCGCAGGAAGCCGGCGGAGGCCTGCGCCACCGTGTCGAATGCCGGCCTGTCCTTGTGCGGCCCATCGGAGCCGAAGCCGGTGATCTGCGCGTAGATCAGCCTGGGATTGATCGCCTGCAGCCGCTGCGCATCCACGCCCAGCCGCTCCGCCACGCCGGGGCGGAAATTCTGGAGGAAGACATCGGCGCCCTTCACCAGCTCGTCCAGCGCGGCGAGGTCTTCCGGCTGCTTGGTATTGAGCTCCACCGATTTCTTGTTCCGGTTGTACGTCTGGTAATGCGGCGAATAGAGCCCGCCCTTGAAGGCGCGGAACGGATCGCCCGTGCCCGGCATCTCCACCTTGATCACCTCCGCGCCGAGGTCCGCGAGCAGCATGCCCGCCGCCGGCCCGGTGATGAAGGTCCCCATGTCGAGGACGCGAATATCCTTCAGCGGCTGTGCCATTCCTGCTTCCTCCCATTCGCCACCGCGCCGTTCCCTTCCGTATCTGACGCTGTTATCCGGTCTCTCGTTCCTTGGCCCAGGAAGTGACGGCGACATCGTCATTCTCGATCCGCGCCACCGCCGCGACCCGCGCCGCGTTCATGTAGCTGCCGATGATCGCCAGCATCTCGAAGATGTGCTCGTCCGAAAACTCGGCGCGCATCGCCGCCACCGTTTCGTCGCTCGGGTCCACATCCCGCACCACCTCGGTGGTGAACTGCGCCACCAGCCGGTCCCGCGGAGAAAGCGCCGCGAAGTCGCCGCTGCGCAAGGCCTCCAGCTCTGCGTCGCTGAAGCCGAGCGAGCGGGCCAGCGAGAGATGGTGGAACAGCTCATATTTGCTGTTCGACAGGTTGGCGACCCGCAGGACGATGACTTCGCGCAGCCGGTCGTCGCTGATCGTGTCGGTCACCACGGCCAGCGCCAGGTCCACCGTCGCCCGCCAGATCGGGTCGGGCGCATGCATGCTGATCCGCGCGATGTTGAGCACCCGCAGATCCGGTGCATCGAGATAGGCTCGCTTGGCCGCAGATAGCTGGCTGGGTTCGGGATAGGGGATACGGTTCATCGGGTTCTCCTCTCGCGCGCTGTTGCCGAACTCGCTTCAGGAGAAGCGCTCCAACACCTTCCCGGCCCAGCCCATGATCTGCTTGGAGGCGATCTTCCATTCGCCATCCACCCTGACCACCACATCCCGCACATGACCGCACCAGTGCAGATGCGGGGGTTCCGGCGGGCGGTTGATCGTGGCCCAGGCGTAGCTCCGCACGATCCAGCGATCCGGCCCATCCGGCTCATACACGAACTGGGCCATCTGGTGCTGGTGGCCCGGGAAATCCGGCCGCTCGTGAAACTTGAGCACCAGCTTGCGGATTTCGTCCCGGCCCTTGCGCACTTCCAGCCCGCCGGAAGAAGTCTCCTCCGTCGCTTCGGCATCTTCGGTGAAGAGGCTGCAATAGCCGTGGGTATCGCCGGTATCGAGCGCCCAGGAATAGCGGGCATAAAGCTCCTGGATGGCAAGTTCGTCTTCAACGGATGGCCTTGGCATTGTGCTCTCCTCGTATGTTATGGCTTTCAGGGCGCAGCAGACGGCGCTGCCTACCTGGCTAGCGTGAGCTTGAATTCAGGGGAAGCTGCGAGGCGCGAATCGCACCATCGCGATGTTCCGTATCTCTAACCGGAGAGCGTCGCGCTGTCAAGCAACAAATACCATTTGGGTTATTTTTCACTCCCGCCGCCCGCCTGCAGGCATTATCGACGTTTTGGAGCGCGCACCGGCTGGGGCTGCCACGGATCGGTTTGAAGGGTCGGCATCCCGAAGAAATAATCGAAAGCCTCCAGCGACGGGTCGGGCTGGACCAGCTGCCCGCGATAGCTCCGCTGGATCCAGGATGCCCCATCCACCTGGTGCTCGATCTCCAGCAGCAAGCCCCTGCGCAGGAACTCGCTGACCAGCGTGCAACTCATCGTGATGCCGGCAGGGCGGCCGATCCACCCGTCGATCTCCGCATCTATGGTCGTTTGGATAACTCGAAACAGATCATCCCTCACGACCTTTTTCTCCAACCACTCTATGTGGGACGCCTGCCACGAGCAGGCGATGAACTGGCTGGCGTCAGCGAGATACCGAAGCCAGAGCGGAGCTGCCCGAAGGACGGCCACCCCCTTCAGGCGCCATTCGTTAAAAAAGGCTTTTCGTTTCTTAACTTAGCTGTGGATAGGACGGTTTGACCTGCCGAGGAGAGGGGCGCCGCGCGATGGGCCGCCCTCACTTTGCCGGTTCCGCCTCCGCCGCATCGGGAGGCTCGCTTTCGCGCGGCACATGGCGCGGGATGATCATCGCGACCACGGTGCCTTCACCCGGCTCGCTCCGGACGGTAACGGTCCCGCCCGCGCCATGGGCGAAGCCATAGACCTGGCTGAGGCCCAGCCCGGTCCCCTTCCCGACTTCCTTGGTGGTGAAGAAGGGTTCGAACGCCTTCTCCAGAGCCTCGGGCGACATGCCCGTCCCCCGATCCTCGACGCAGATCTCGACGGCATCCCTGCCCTCGAGCCCGCCCGGCCGATTGACCGCCTCGACACGGATCACGCCGCCCTCCGGCAAGGCATCGCGAGCATTGAGCGCGATGTTCAGGATCGCCACGTCGAATTGGGAAGGGTCCACCTCGATTGGCCAGAGCCCTTCGGCGATCTCGAAATTGACCGAGATGTCTTCCCCGAGCGAATGGCGGAGGAGTTCGGCGAGATTGTCGATCCCGTCGGCGACGAAGATCGCCTGCGGCTGGAGAGGCGATCGCCGGGAAAAGGCGAGCAGCTGCCGCGTCACCCGCGCGCCGTGATCGAGCGCGTCGCGGATGCCATTGGTAAACTGGCGCCGTCGTTCGGGGTCGCGTGTACGCTCCAGCAGTTCCAGCCCGCTGGAAGCCGCCATGAGCAGATTGTTGAAGTCATGGGCCACGCCGCCGGTCAGCTGCCCGAGCGCTTCCATCTTCTGCGCCTGGTGCAGGGCCCGCTCCGCCCGCTCGCGCGCGGCCACTTCCTCCTGCAGTTTCCTGTTGGCGGCTATCGCCGCGGCGGTCGAGGCGCCGAGCACCGCGATCAGCAGCGCCGCCATCAGCAACACCACCCCGATCGCCGCATACCGCCAGATGCGCGAGGAGAAAGGCTCCACCGAGGTTCGCAAATAAACGTAACCCAGCTCCAGATCGCCTTGCCGTACGGGCACGACGACCGAGATCACCCGGCCACTCAGCTGCGGGCCGCCCGCTTGCACGCGCTGGGGAAGCGCCTGCCCGTCCCTGGTGAAGCCGGCGATGATCCGCCCCTCCACCGGATAGGCGGCAGCGGCCAGGATGCCGCTGTCGAGCCGGAGGGAATCGAGCGCCTCGCGGACGGTAAGATCGTCATCGAAGGCCACGGCTCCGGCGATGCTGTCCGCCAGGATCTGCGCATGTACGGTCGTCTCGCGCGATTGAGCGGCGATCTGCTCACGCTCGCGCTGCCAGGCCAGAACAAGGCTTGTCGCGATCAGGAGGAGAGCAAGCAGCCAGCCGATCCAGCGCCTTTCGAAAAGGCTGCCGCTGACCGGCTTGAACGGGTTGAAGCTCACGGCGTCACCTCCGCTGCTGCGCTGAGGAGCTTGGAGTTGAGCTCCATATGCCGGGCGGCGGCGGCCCCTCGATCTATCGCGAAGCGGACCTTGCCGTCGCGCTGCATGAATTCGATCACCCCCCCGCGCGTGCCCCCGTGCCGATCCGTGACGGTCAGCACCGGCGCGCCCGCCGTATCCGCGAGATATGCCTGCGCGGACTGCGCGCCCTTCCCGAGATAGAGAATCTGGCAGCCGTTTGCGTTGCTCACCTGGCCGAGATCCATCCGTGTGACTGCGATAGCTCTTCCCTCCACCTGCTGGCCGTGCGCCAGACGTGCAAGGGCTTCCGCAACGTCGGACCGCCCGACGATGCAGATCCTGAAATAGGGCCCTGCCTGCGGCGGCGCCGGCCAGCGAACGAAGGATCCAAGCTTGAGGAGATAGGCCGCCTTGACCTCGGCCTCCAGCGTGCTCGCCCCCAGCGGCCCGGCCACGGCGACCAGGAAAGCAACAACGGCGATGATCTTCAACCTGCTCATGGGGGCCCGCTTCAGTAGCGGAGCTCCAGCCCCGCCAGAACTCGGCGCGGGATCAGATCCGCAGCGGAATATTCCTGGTGATGCTCTTGCAGCAGGTTCGTGCCCGAAACCGAAAGGGTGATGTCTGGTGTCGGCTGCCACGCCAGCCTGCCGCCCAGTTCCTGATAGGCAGGCACGGCTGCGCCGCGAAGGGCCCCGACCGCGCGGAAATTCAGGTCCAGGGTGACTTCACTGCCCAGGTTCATCGAAGAACGAAGCGTGGCGTAATACGGCGGATCATTGGCGAGCTGGCCCGTCCCGAGAATGCCCGAGGCGCCAGGCTTGAAGCGAAAGTCTGTTTCCAGAAGCGTCAGCCCCGCCGCCAATGTCCACCAGTTCCTCACGCGCCAGTCCGCCCAGACGTCGACCCCGTAGATATCGCCCTCCAGGCCGTTGCCCCAGCCGAGCGAAAGGCCGGGCCCCGGCACCAGCTCGATCGTCCGCAAATCGTCATAGCGGTGCAGGAAGGCCGTGGCCGAAAGCGAGAAGCTCCGCGCGGGCTGCAGCCGTGTGCCGAGTTCATATGCGACGAGCTTTTCCGTGCGGAACTCCGGATTGCCGCTGAGCGAGATGGCGCCCGCGCGCTCCTGCACTTCGGTATCGAACGGCGTCGGCGACCGGACCGCGCGCGAAATCGAAGCCCAAAGCAGCGTCCGGGGCGCGGCTTGCCAGGCGAGCCGAACTTCGGGCAGCAGCGAAGTACCGGAAAATGGAAGGTGCTCCGCCTTCAATCCCGCTGTCGCGACGAGTTCTGGCGTCACGGTCCAGCTATCCTGAACGAAGGCATTGGCAATGAACAATTCTCGGCCCGGCGGCTCGAAGAAGAGCGAATCGGAGCCGTCGATGTGGTAATCCACCAACCTTGCGCCGCCGCCGAAGACCAGACGGTGCGCGCTTCCCACAGGCATGCTGTGCTGGAATTCCGCGTCATAGGTGTCGGCGTAAAAGATGCCGGCGCCGCCATCGCGCTTGAAGCGATCGTAAAAGACCTGAGCCTGGAACTCGCCGTCGCCGCGCGTCTGTCGCGTCCAGCGCAGGACCAGACTGCGGCCTGAAACCTCTTCATCGCGCGCACCGCCCGGCTGCTCAAGCCAGCCTCGATAGAGCTCGCCCTGCACCGTGACGTGGTCCGCCTCGCCTGGCCGCCAGTCCATGCGGAAGCTCCCCCCCAGCCGCTCGCGCCCATCCTCGGCGGAGACGCCCGCTGCCCTGAATGCCGCGTCCTGATGAAGCCAGCGGCCGTCCACCTCATAGCTGAGATCGTCGCCGAGGAAGCCGCCTGCGCGCAGCCCTACCGCCTGACGGTCCGAGCCGGCACGCAGGTCAGCATAGAGACCCGTCACCTGCGAGGAATCACGGGTGATGACGTTGATCACCCCGTTGACTGCATTGGAGCCCCACAGAGTTGCGCCCGGCCCGCTGATCACTTCGATCCGATCTACATTGTGGGGAAGCACGTCGGGCAGATCCCAATAGACCCCCGAGAACAGCGGTGTGTAGACGGTCCGCCCGTCGATCAGCACGAGCAGCTTGTTCGAATAGCTTTGCGCGGCCGGATTGCCGTTGAGCCCCCGCGCGGTGACCACCCATTGCGCGGGAGTGGACTGATAGACCTGCAGGTTGGGCGCCAGCCGCAACATCTCCGGCAGGGTCACAGCACCCGACCGGATGATGTCCTCCCGGCTGATGACATAGATGGATGCCGGAGCTTCGCTCAGCGGCTGCGCCGTTTTGCTGACGGAGGAGACGTTTACTTCCGCAAGATCTTCGATCGAAAGCGCGCCGAGATCGTAGCGTTCGCCTGGCTTCGCAAGCGCGACTTGCGGCAGGAACACGGCAAGCGCCGCCAGCGGCGACGCCAGACCAACAACCAGCCCCCGAAGCACGATCACGCTTTCTCCCGTTTTCCCCTGTGCACCGGAACAAACTTTTTGCTACGGTGTTGGTTCCGGTCCGTCCGAATCTCGGTACGAAGGGTGAGAAGAATGCGAGCTTGCGCGTTTGGCGCCTACATAATCGAAATGGACACCGATCCGGTTCTCGAAGCTCAAATTCAGCCCCCACTGCTATGAACGGCAAAGCACTGCTTGTAGAGGACGAGTTCCTCATCCGCGAACTTGCGTTCGAGTATCTGAGCGACGCCGGGTTCGACACGACCATGGCGAACAGCGCCGATCAGGGGCTCAGCATATTGCGTGAAGACAAGTCGTTCGACCTTCTCTTCACCGACATCCGGATGCCCGGTGGCATCGACGGGCGACAACTCGCCACCGAAGCTAGCCGTCTGGTGGAGGGGATCCGGATCGTCTTTGCGACCGGCTATCTCGACGAGGCCGTGCAGTTGGAGGAAGGGCAGAAGCTGATCCAGAAGCCCTACAGCATGAATGCGGTGCGCGAGGTGCTTTCAGAGCTCGGATTCTCCTGAAGCCTTTCGGCTTCCCCGAGGGGCCTGCCGAGGATCGCGGCGCTCAGCTTCTTTCGGCCCATTCCTCCGCCAGAATCGAAAAAACGGCGGTGTCGCGTACATGGCCGGTCCAGGTGATCCGCTCCGCGCGCAGCACGCCTTCCTTCTTCGCGCCGAGCTTCAGCACGGCGGCCTGCGAGCGGGCGTTGCGAACATCGACCCGAAACTCGACCCGCTTCAACCCGCAGGAGAAGGCATGGTCCAGCATCAGCCGTTTGAGCCGGGCGTTGAGGCCGGTGCCCCGCATGGACGGTTCAAGGTAGGTGTTCCCTATCTCGATCGCCCAGCCGGAATCGCCGCGCTCGATCCAGGCAGTCATGCCGACGATGCGATCCTCGACGAGCACGGCATAGACCCGCCTTCGCGGCGGGGCGGCGAGCAAAACGCCGAACGCCGGATCGAAATACTCGCCCTCGTAAGAATACGGATAGATTGCCCAGATCTCGCTGTCCGCGGCAGTCGCCGCGCGCAATCCTTCGCGGTGATGCTCGGCCAGAGGCTCGATCCGAAGGTCGCCCTCGGCCAGCGGGACATAGAGCCGGTCGGGCACCGGCCTCAATCCTCCCGGTCGAGATCGCGCGCGACCTTCGGATCCGACAGCAGGCGCTGGATCCGGTCCGCTTCCTCGAAGCTTTCATCGGCCCGGAATTTGAGCTTCGGCGCAAATTTGAGCCCGAGGCGCTTCGCCACTTCGCGCTGGAGATAGGCCGTGTTCTGCCGCAGTGCGACCACGACCTCCCCTTCCTCCGCGCCGAGCAGCGGCTTGACGTAGACAGTGGCCTGCCGGAGGTCCGGCGTCATGCGCACTTCGGTGACCGACACCGAATGCGCCGTCAGCGTATCATCATGCACCTGCTGGCGGGCGAGGATTTCGCTGAGCACATGGCGTACGCGCTCCCCCACCTTGAGCAGGCGGACCGAGTGTTGTTCGGGCGTGAATTGCTGGCGTGCCATCAGCCTTTGCTTATCGTCGCGATGATGAAGATGAACCCCGCGAAGAGCACGAGGAAGCCGAAGCCATAGATCGCGAGGAACAGCTTGGCCGTCTTGCCCAATGGTTGATCGGTCATCGTGCTTCCCCTCCCCTCCCGCTTGCGGAAGGGGAGCTTTCCTTCGTCACAGTGTCCGTTCGCGTTCCTCGACCTCGAACACCTCCAGCATGTCGCCTGGCTTCACGTCGTTGGTGTCGGCCAGGACCACACCGCATTCGAGACCGGCGCGCACTTCGGCGACATCGTCCTTGAAACGGCGAAGCGATGCGATGGTGGTGGCCGAAACAATGACATCCTCGCGGGTAAGCCGCGCATGCAGCCCCTTCCGGAGAAAGCCTTCGGTGACGAGCAGGCCGGCCGCCTTGTCGCGCTTGCCGGCGGGGAAGATCTCTTTGACCTCGGCGCGGCCGACCACGCGTTCGATCTTTTCCGGACCCAGTTCGCCCGCCATTTCGGCACGGATGTCGTCGGTGAGATCGTAGATCACATCGAAATATTTCATCCGCGTCTTATTGCGCTCGATCAGTTCGCGTGCCTTGGCATTCGGACGGACGTTGAAGCCGATCACCGGCGCGCCCGAAGCCGAAGCCAGCGTGACGTCGCTTTCGGTGATCGCGCCTACGCCCGAATGCAGGATGCGGACCTTGATCTCGTCATTCGAGATATTGTGAAGCGCCGTGTTAATGGCCTCCACCGAGCCCTGAACGTCCGCCTTCACCACCAGCGGAAACTCGATGACGTTCTGCTTGTCGGCAAGCGCCGAGAACATCGTGTCGAGGCTGGCCGGCGCCATGGCGGTGCGCTTCTCGTTCGCCCTTTCCTGCCGATAGGCGGAGACTTCGCGTGCCCGCTGCTCGTTCTCGACGACGCTCAGCAAGTCACCCGCGAAGGGGACTCCAGCGAGACCGAGGACTTCCACCGGCACCGAGGGGCCCGCTTCCTTCACCTGCTTGCCCTTGTCGTCCACCAGCGCACGCACGCGGCCGCTCTCCGTGCCGACGACGAACACGTCGCCGCGCTTGAGCGTGCCGCGATTGATGAGCACGGTGGCAACCGGCCCGCGTCCCTTGTCGAGCTGCGCCTCGATCACCGTTGCTTCCGCATCGCGGTCAGGGTTGGCCTTCAGCTCGAGCAGTTCGGCCTGCAGGAGGATCTTCTCGATCAGGTCGTCGAGGCCGATCTTCTCCTTCGCGGAGACCTCGACATCCTGGACGTCGCCCGACATCTCTTCCACGATGATCTCGTGTTCGAGCAGGCGCTCACGAATCCGCTGCGGGTTCGCCTCGGGCTTGTCGATCTTGTTGATCGCCACGATCATCGGCACGCCTGCGGCCTTGGTGTGATTGATCGCCTCGATCGTCTGCGGCATCAAGCCGTCATCGGCGGCGACCACCAGCACCACGATATCCGTGACGTTGGCACCGCGCGCCCGCATCTCGGTAAAGGCCGAGTGGCCCGGCGTGTCGAGGAAGGTGATCTTGTCGCCGCCCTTGGTGGTGATCTGATAGGCGCCGATATGCTGCGTAATGCCGCCGGCTTCCCCCTTCACCACATCGGTGCCGCGCAGGGCGTCGAGCAGGCTGGTCTTGCCGTGGTCGACATGGCCCATGATCGTGACGACCGGCGGACGCGGACGCAGGGTCTCCTCCGGATCGACGTCGCCCGTCGTGTCGATGTCGACGTCGCTCGCCGAGACGCGCTGCACCCGGTGGCCGAATTCCTCGACCAGCAGCTCCGCGGTGTCCTGATCGATGGTCTGATTGACGGTGACCATCATGTCCATGTTGAACAGCGCCTTCACCAGGTCGGCGCCCTTCTCGGCCATACGATTGGCGAGCTCCTGCACCGTGATCGCTTCCGGCACGATCACGTCGCGGACCTGCTTCTCGCGCGGCTGTGACTGCCCGGCGAACTGCGCCCGGCGCTCCTTCTCGCGAGCACGCTTGAGCGCGGCGAGCGAACGCGCGCGCGCGCCTTCGTCTTCGTTCAGGGCACGATTGACGGTGAGCTTGCCGCCCCGACGCCGATCATCGGCGCCGCGGTCGCGGCTCACCTTGCTGCGATCGTCCTTCTTGCGGTCGGTATGCTGGGGCCGCTTGACCGGCTCGGGCCGCTGCACAGGCGTGAACTTGCGCGGCGCGGGGGCGCCTGCCTGCGCTTCGGATGTTTCCTGCGCAGGCTTCTGCTCTTGCTCGGGCTCCGTTTCCGGCTCTTGCTTCTGCTCGCTCGCTTCAGGCTGAGCTGCCGCGGCTTCTTCAGCCGCGCGGCGCTCCTCAGCCTCTCGCTCCGCCTTGCGGTTTTCCTCGGCGCGGCGCTTTTCTTCCTCGAGCGCCCGCTGCTTCTCTTCCTGTTCGCGGCGGCTCGCTTCCTCGAGCAACGCAAGGCGGGCCTCCTCAGCCTCGCGCTGGAGGCGCGCTGCGCGCTCCTGCGGGGTCTCCGCATCCGCGGCCGGCCGCCTGGGCGCAGGCGCCTTCGGCTTGGCCACGGGCGGCGGCGGCGGGGTGGGAGCCGGCGCAGGGGCCAGCACTTCCGCAGGCGCAGAGCCAGGCTTGACGATCTTGCGACGCTTCACTTCCACGACGACCTTGTTGGTGCGACCGTGGCTGAAGGTCTGCTTGACCTCGCCCGCTTCGACCGAACGCTTCAGCCCCAGCGGCTTGCGGCCCAGCGTCGGTTTGTTGTCGGTATCGCTCATACGCCTAAATTTATCCTTCGTATTTCAAATCGTCGTCATGGCCGTGTGGCCCGCGCTGCCCGCCGGTGCGTCAACGGAAGCTTTCGCAGCCTTGGGAATAGCCCCCATGAAGCGCATCAGGCGCCCGAGCGGGATCGCGACCCTCTCCGCCGACGCAGTGTCGGCAAGCGCCAGATGGACGACATTGTCGCGGCCCAATGCCACAGACAACGCAGCGCGGTCCAGTGGTAAGCGCGTTCCGCGCCGTCCGGTCCCTTCCGCATCCGTCCCGACGCGGAAAGCCTGGTCGAGCTTCCTGCAACCGTCCTCGCCGGCATCGGCGGCATGGCCAAGCCAGGCAATCGAACCGCTTCGCGCCTGCTCGGCGATGCGGTCTGTTCCTATTATAAGGTTTCCGGCGCGAAATTCGAGCCCTAGCCGGTCGAGAAGGGCGCGGCGAAGCGAATCCTCGGTCCGGGCGCTGAGATCTTCAGGGATAGCGAACCGGGCGCCCTTGAAGGCTCGCGAAAGCGCACCCTTCAACTTGCCCGAAGCGATCGCTTCTTCAAGCTCCGCCCGCGGGACACCGATCCACGCGCCCCGCCCCGGCGCACGCGCCAGTGCATCGGGCAGCACGGTGCAGGCCCCGTCCGGCCCCTCTGGCGAGATCGCCAGCCGGATCAGCGCCTCACGCGCTCCATGGAGCCCGGAAAGGATGCACTTCCTTTCCGGGTCTTCGCCTGTCCTGCCAGTCGCTATGCGCTCATTGGGGGTTGTCCGCATCGGCGGCCTCCCCAGTGTTGTCGGCCCCGGTATCGTCGGACACCGAGTCCGCGGCGCCCGGTTCTTCATCGTCGAACCAGTGCGCCCGCGCAGCCATGATGATTTCGTTGCCCTGCTCTTCGCTCAGGCCGTACTCGCCCAGCACGCCGCCTTTGTCCTCGCTGCGGGGCGAGCGCCGCACCGCCGGTCCGTCGCCCCGGCGGCGAGGCTCCGACCGTTTGCGGGCAATCAGTTCGTCCGTCGCGAGATCGGCCAGATCGTCGAGCGTCTTGATCCCCGCCTTGCCGAGCGTGACAAGCATCGCCTCGTTCAGATGCGGCATCTCCGCGAGCGCATCCTCCACGCCGAGCGCCCGGCGCTCCTGGCGATGCGCCTCCTCCTGCCGTTCGAGGGCCTCGGCCGCACGTGACTGAAGCTCTTCGGCAAGCTCCTCGTCGAAGCCCTCGATCGAAGCGAGCTCTTCCATCGCGACATAGGCGACTTCCTCGAGCTCGGCGAAACCTTCGGCAACCAGGAGCTGCGACAGGGTTTCGTCCACGTCGAGCTCTTCCTCGAACATCTTGGAGCGCTCGGCAAATTCCTTCTGACGCTTTTCCGAAGCCTCAGCCTCGGTCATGATGTCGATCTGGCTGTCGGTGAGTTGGCTGGCGAGGCGGACGTTCTGCCCGCGACGGCCGATCGCGAGACTGAGCTGATCGTCGGGCACGACCACCTCGATCCGGCTTTCTTCCTCGTCGATCACCACGCGGCTGACGGTCGCCGGTTGGAGCGCGTTGACCACGAAGGTCGCGGTGTCCTCGCTCCAGGGAATGATGTCGATCTTCTCGCCCTGGAGTTCCTGCACCACCGCCTGAACGCGCGAACCCTTCATGCCTACGCAGGCGCCGACCGGGTCGATGCTGCTGTCATGGCTGATCACGCCGATCTTGGCGCGGCTGCCGGGATCACGCGCCGCGGCCTTGATCTCGATGATGCCATCGTAGATTTCGGGCACTTCCTGCGCGAACAGCTTCTTCATGAATTCGGGATGTGCGCGCGACAGGAAAATCTGCGGGCCGCGATTGTTGCGCTCCACCTTCATGATCAAGGCACGGACACGCTCGCCCACCCGGGCCGCTTCGCGCGGGATCTGCTGATCCCGGCGGATCACGCCTTCGGCGCGGCCGAGATTGACGATCACATGGCCGAATTCGACCGACTTGATCACGCCCGTGATGACCTCGCCCGCGCGATCCTTGAACTCCTCGTACTGGCGCTCACGCTCCGCATCGCGGACCTTCTGGAAGATCACCTGCTTGGCGCTCTGCGCATCGATGCGGCCGAGATCGACCGGCGGCAACGGATCGACGATGAAGTCGCCGATGCTGGCGCCCGGCTGAAGCTTCTCGGCCTGCTTGAGATCGACCTGCTTGAAGTAGTCCTCGACCTCTTCGACCACTTCGACGACGCGCCACAGCCGCAGATCGCCCGTGTTGGGATCGAGCTTGGCCCGGATATCGTTCTCCGCACCGTAGCGCGAGCGAGCCGACTTCTGGATCGCTTCTTCCATCGCCTCGATGACGATCGACTTGTCGATCATCTTTTCGGTCGCGACGGAATTGGCGATCGCGAGCAGTTCAGCCTTGTTGGCGGAAATTGCACTGGCCATGATGATCAGCCTTCCTCTTCTTCGAGAATCTCGTCGGCGCTTTCGTCCACTTCCTCGACTCCGGAAGTATCGAGCGGCCGGGTGGCGGCAATCAGCCGGTCGGTCAAGACCAGCTTCGCCGTGTGAATATTTGCGAGCGAGAATGAGACCCGCCCGACCTTCGCATCCTGGACCGTGACATTGTCGCCATCGATGCCAGCAAGTTCGCCCTTCACCGTCTTGCGCGGCTTGGCGTCTTCGCCGGTCACGGCTTCGATCAAAGCGATGCGCACCTCATGTCCCGCCCAATCCGCATAATCCTTCGGCCGGGTCAGCGGGCGGTCGATACCGGGCGAGCTGACTTCGAGGCGATAGGCCCCTTCGACGAGCACTTCGCCCTGCTCTTCCAGCTCGTCTAGCCGGTCAGAGATACGGCGCGACAGCTCCGCGCATTGTTCGATGACCAGCTGTCCGGTCGCCGGATCTTCGGCCATCACCTGCAGCGCAGGCTCGCCTTCACCGGCCTCGGCACCGATCATCTTCACGCGCACGAGTTCAAAGCCCAAGGCTCTCGCCTCAGGCTCGATCACTTCTGCAAGGCGCGCGATATTCGCCATGCCATCTCCACTTGCCGCGTATGCGGAAACAGGGTCTTCGCCCGGCCCCTTTCGGCGCCAGCGTCCAAACGTTGCATCAACAATGTCGGGATGAGCTGCAGATAGTCTCCTGCCGCCGTTTTTGCAAGATCAATCGGTGTTCGTCTCGGCAAGTCTGCGGCGGCGCGAGACGGGGAGCGATGGCGGGAATTGACTCCGCCTCGCTTCGGTGACAGCCTGCCGCCATGGCACGACGGATCATCCGATTTCACGGGGGACAGCTTCTCGAGGGCAATTAGCCCCGGGTCGGGTGCGTGCACGCTCCGAACCCGGGGCGAGCTCCGACATTTTGCAGATCAAATCTCTGCACTGCGCCATTGGCGCACCGCATCATTTCACGGATACCAACCATGACCGACAAAAAGGGCCCTGTGCGCCCGCCAGTCATTCACATGATCGACAGCGAAGCCGACGCGCTGACAAACCTTGCGATCAATGCCGAGGATCGATTCCCGGAAGTAAGCGAATTGCTGCTCAACGAAATCGGACGAGCCCGGCTACACCCGGCCGATCGCATGCCGGCGGGAGTCGTTACCATGATGTCGACGGTGGAGTTCACCGACGACACGACCGGAGATCGGCGAATCGTCCAGCTTGTCTATCCCAAGGATGCCGATATCTCCGAAGGGCGGATCTCGATCCTCACCGTGGTGGGCGCGGGCCTCATTGGGCTGAGCGAAGGCCAGTCCATCAAGTGGCCGGGCCGCGCCGGTACGCAGCGCATCTTCACCATCGACAAGGTGCGAAAGGCACAGGCGCCCGTTCATTGAACCAACGCATGCTTCCGGATGCAGTGGCGCAGCTGGTCGTAGGTAAGGCCGAGCGCCTTGGCTGTCTGACGCTGGTTCCAACGGTTGGCGCCAAGCGCGTGCTCGAGAATGGCGCGTTCGTGCGCATCGACTGCGGAGCGCAGATCGTCGATCCCGTCGAAGCGGTTGGCGGCTGCAGCGGGAGCCGCCGCCAAGGCTTCAGGTCCCGCCGGTCTCATTGAGCCTTCGGGCTTCCAGGGACTCTCGAAGGGATCGAATTGGATGTGGCCGATCGCCTCATTCGGGCTGCCCCAGCGATAGACTGCGCGCTCCACCACATTGCGCAGTTCACGCACATTGCCGGGCCAGAGATAATCCTCCATCTGCCGCTGCACATGCGGGGTGTAGCCGGGCCAGGCCTCCCAGCCTAGCTCGGCCGCCATACGGCGTCCGAAATATTCAGACAGCACCGCCACGTCGCCGTCGCGCACACGCAGCGGAGGCAAGGTGATGACCTCGAAGCTCAGGCGGTCGAGGAGATCGGAGCGGAAGCGGCCTTCTCTCGCAAGCAAGGGCAAGTCCTCATTGGTCGCAGCGACGATCCGCACGTCCACTCCGATCGGGCGGGATGAGCCGATCCGCGTCACCTCGCCATATTCGACCGCCCGCAGCAATCGTTCCTGCGCCGCCATCGACAGCGTGGCGAGTTCATCCAGAAACAGAGTTCCACGATCCGCTTCCTCGAACCTGCCGGGCCGGGCCCGCGTCGCGCCAGTGAACGCGCCGGCCTCATGCCCGAAGAGCTCAGCCTCGATCAGCGTTTCGGGAAGAGCAGCGCAATTCATGATCACCAGCGGCTCTCCCCAGCGATCTGACAGGCGGTGGAGGCGCTCTGCAATCAACTCCTTGCCCGTTCCTCGCTCGCCCACCACCAGCACCGGCCGGCGCAAAGGAGCTGCGCGGCTGGCACGCTCAACGGCATCGAGAAAGGCACTCGATTGGCCAATGAATTGGTTCTCGCGATCCATCCGCCAACATATAGCGAATTACACCGAACATTAGCAAATATTACCGGCACGTCTGGCGTTTAAAGCTCACAAGCCCGGGGATTCGCGCGCCTGAAGCGAATTGGCACGGCGCTTGCTCAGGAAGGGGACAATCACGACGCAGAACGCCAGAGGGAGCACAAACATGTATGACCGCCGGTTTTTTCGCAGCAAGCTTGGACAGGCCGCGATGATCAGTATCGCTGCGATGGTCGGATGCAACGTTGTCGCACTTGGCCAGCAGGCGCAATCTTCACCCGTGCCGCTGGCGTCGGCGACACAGAACGTCGAACTGGCGTGAGCGAACCCGACGATCTCCCGCCCTCACCCCCGCCGCCCCGCTCACGGCTGGACCTGGAGGTAGAGCGGCTCCGACGCGGTCCGCCATTTGTTCGCAACACGACGCAAGGAGGAGTTCTCTGGATGGGTATCTTTTCGCGTACCCGCGATATCATTGCCGCCAATTTCAACGATCTTCTGGACCACGCGGATGACCCGGCGAAGATGATCCGCATGATCATCCTCGAAATGGAGGAAACCCTGGTGGAAGTGCGTGCCAGCGCGGCTCGCACGATCGCGGACCAGAAGGAAATGCATCGCCACACGATGAAGCTTGAGCGGCTGCAGGCGGACTGGGCCGACAAGGCGCAGCTCGCTCTCAGCAAGGATCGCGAGGATCTTGCGCGCGCCGCCCTCGTTGAGAAACGAAAGGCGGCCGACATGGCTGAAGAACTCAGGGCGGAAATAACCGTACTCGACGATGCGCTGCGCGCTTACGAGGACGACATCCAGAAGCTGCAGAACCGTCTGCGTGAGGCCCGCAGCCGCCAGACGCAGATAGCGGCGCGGCTGGAAAGCGCCGAAAACCGGGTCAAGCTTCGCACGCTGCTGTCGACCGAACGCGTCGACGAGGCAATGGCTCGTTTCGACCAGCTCGAACGACGGGTCGACTATGCCGAAGGCCGGGCGGATGCGCTCGGCATGGCGGAAGGCAAGGGCCGGCAGAGCCTCGCCGACGAGATTGCCGCGCTCGAGGGATCGGACAAGATCGACGAGGAGTTGGAGGCGATGAAGCGCGCGCTCGGCAAGGAGGCCGACGAGGCCAGGAAGGAGTAGCGCATGGACGATCTTATTCCCCTGATCGCTATCCTGGCAGCTGTTGTCGCGCTGCCCTGGATCATCCTCCACTATATTACCCGCTGGAAGACGGCGGCGACGCTGACCACGGACGATGAGGCGCTGCTGGAAGAGCTTTATCAACTTGCCCGCCGGCTCGACGAGCGCATGGATACGGTCGAGCGGCTGGTTGCTAGCGATCATCCGGATTTCCGGCCTGCGCGTGTCCTGCACGACCGCGAGATCGACAACGAACCCTTGCGCGAGCTGGACCGCATAATGTCAGAGAAAGGACAGAACAAATGAAAGGCCTGCGCACCGCACTATATCGAGACACGAAAAACGCGAAGCTGATGGGCGTTTGCGCAGGTGTTGCTGACTATACTGGGGTCGAGGCGATCTGGGTGCGCGTCGGGGCGGTCGCGCTTACATTCCTGACGGGCGGCTGGATGATCCCCCTCTACCTGGTCGCAGGCATTCTGCTCAGCAAGAAGCCGGAGCACCTCTACGGCGATCACCGGGAGCAGCAATATTGGCAACGTGTCCGCCAGAGCCCTACCCGAACGGCCCGCGAAATTCGCGCGCGCTTCCGTGACATCGATCGCCGCCTGGCCGAGGTGGAGACCTATTACGTCAGCAACAATCCGCGCCTGTCCGCGGAGATCGAAAAGCTGCGCTGAGTGCCGAAGGGGAGATGCAACCAATGAGCTTCTGGACCGCCGTCATCATCCTTGCGGCCATTGTCGCCGTCTACAGCCTCAAGCGCAATCGCGACCGGCTACGCTATGGCAGACCTCACGAGGGCTGGAGCGATGAGCAGGCTGGGCGCGCGCGCGAAGCGGCACTGGAGCGCGAAATCGAGGACCTGCGCGAGCGCGTGAAGGTACTGGAGCGGATCGCTACGGACGGCCGTCAGGCCCGCGCGATCGCAGAGGAGATCGAGAGCCTGCGGGACGAATAGGCCACTCGCTGAAGAGGCAGCGCCATGACGGACATGTTGATAAACGAAGTGTTACTGATCGCCGTCGCCTCGCTGATAGGGCTGCTGGTCGTGTCGCTCACGGCCCTGCGAGGATGGCAAGGATGGCTCGCGCTGAAGGAGCGGGAATTGGAGCAGCGCTGCCGCGACGTCCGAGGCGGGCCGGAATCATGCGCCGCTCGGATCGAGCTTGCCGATCTCAAGGAACGCATCCGCAAGCTCGAGGCTATTGCTTCGGGGGTGGAATACTGACGCGCGCCTGCTAGAGGCGCGCACATGCGCTCTTTGGAAGACATCCGCGAAGAATATGAATTCCTCGAAAGTGACGAACGCTATCGCCTGCTGATAGAGCTCGGCCGCGAGCTCGAAACCATGCCCCCGGCGCTGAAGACTGACGCGACTCTGGTGCGAGGCTGTTCGGCGAGCGTCTGGGTGTATCCGACAGAGCAGGACGGGAAGCTGCATTTCCTGGCCGACAGCAATGCCGCCATCACCAAGGGTATCGTCGCTCTCGTGCTGTCGGCCGTCCAGGACAAGCCCGCCGCGGACGTCGCGCGAATGGACATTGCCGCGGCGCTGGAGCCCTTCGACCTAAAGAATCAGCTCAGTTCCAACCGTACGCAGGGCGTGCCCAACATGATCGCACTTGTCAGACAACACGCCGCCCGAATTTCTTCGGCGGAATGAGCGGGAATGACGAGGAAAGCGGCATTGCACTCGGCTGACCGCTCCTCGGAAACAACCTGTCTCACGGCAATCCGAGGGAACCTTTTTCACGGGCAAGGCGTCTATATGCCGGTCTGAGTGCCTGGTCCTCAATAAGGCACGTCATAAAAGGGGATACTTAATGAATATCCGACTTTTGGCCCTTTGCGGGCTTGGCGGAGCGGCTTTGGCTGCTTGCGCCCCCAAGGAACCGCCGCCACCGCCTCCTCCGCCGCCGCCTCCCGGCTCGGTCGCAGGTTCGGTCGCAGCCGACCGTGACGGCGATGGGATTGTCGATGGCTATTATACTTCGGACGGAATTTACCACCCCAACTATGTTCCGCCGCCCCCGCCCCCGCCACCGCCGGCGACAAGCATGGGTGAACGTGGATAATCAATTTATGAAGACATCGAGGTGTGTTTGCCTCGCAGGACTGTTCGGGCTGGCCTTTCTGGCCGGCCCGATCTTTGCTGTGCCTGCAATGGCGCAAGCTCCTGCGGCGGCCGCAAATATTGACCCGGCGCCTCCTTCGCAAGCCGAGCTCATCCGATCGGCTCTCCGCAAGAAGGCTCGCGGCGATATTGAAGATTTCTACGCAGAACGGGAATATCAGCCGATCTGGGTCGAGAACGGCATGATCGGCCGCAATGCGCAGGTCTTGCTGCGCTACATCGATGAGGCCGAACTCGATGGCCTGAAACCGTCTCGATACAAGGCTGACAAGCTGCGCAAGGCGATCGCCAAGGCCGACCGCGGTGATCCGGCGGACATTGCGGCGGCCGAGGTTGAGCTATCCAAGGCCTTTGCAAAGCTCGTCGCCGACATGCGCGAGGTCAAGGACGTCGGGATCGACTATGCCGATCAGAGCTTGCGGCCGGACGACGTGTCGACTTTGACCGCATTGCGCGCCGCAACCATCCGCCCCTTCGGCAACTACCTCGACTCGATGGGGTGGATGAGCCCGCATTACGTCAAGGTGCGCCAGCTCCTGCAGGCAGCTCAGAACCAGGGGCACCCCGAGTTCATGCTGGATATAATCCGGCTCAACCTTGAACGCGCACGCCATCTGCCTTCGCCCGGCGTGCGGCATATCGTGGTCGACGCAGCCTCGGGGCGGTTGTGGTACTATCAGGCCGGAAAAGAAGTTGGATCGATGAAGGTCGTCGTCGGTGCGCAGGAAACGCAGACGCCGTTGATGGTGGGATCGCTGACCTGGGCCATCGTCAAGCCTTACTGGAATGTTCCGGATTATCTCGTTCGCGATAACGTCGCCCGGAAGATCCTTTCCGGACGCACGCTGAAGTCGATGAACATGGAAGTGCTTTCCGACTGGTCGGAAAACGCGCAGGTGCTCGATCCTTCGCAGGTCGACTGGCAGGCAGTTGCCGACGGCAGGCTCAACCTGCGGGTACGCGAGCTTCCGGGACCGGTAAATTCAATGGGAAAGGTGAAGTTCGTCTTTCCCAACGATCAGGGCATCTACCTGCACGACACGCCGGCCACCGACCTCTTCAAGCTCGATGACCGACACAAGTCGAATGGCTGCATCCGGCTCGAGAAAGCGACTGCCCTAGGCCGCTGGATGATGGGCGATGCGTTGAATTTGAAGGCGAAAGGCGCCGAGGTGCCGATCGCGATCCCCGCATCGGTACCTATCTACCTGACATATTTAACTCCGATCGCTTCGAAGAGCGGCGCGGTGGGGCTGCTCCGGGACGTCTACGGGTTGGACCGGTTATACTAGGTCCGTAATGAAATCCGCGCAGGGGAATGCTGCTGCCAATTCCTGCTGCCTCGCCTGCTGAAGCGGAAAGCGAGGAAAAGCGCGGCTGCGGACGGTCCGGACTGCCGGCCAAGGTTGAGCTTGGCCAACTTTTCCTCACTTGTCTTGCCGCTCGCTCCGGCCTAGGCGCCGTGCCATGGTGAACCAACCCCGCACGTTGTACGAAAAGATCTGGGATGCCCATGTCGTGGAGCGCCGCGATGATGGAACCTGCCTGATCTACATAGATCGTCACCTGGTCCACGAGGTGACAAGCCCTCAAGCCTTCGAGGCTTTGCGGATGAGCGGGCGCAAGGTCCGCCGCCCGGAACTAACGCTCGCCGTCCCCGATCACAACCTGCCGACGACGGCGCGGCTCGACGAGAAGGGTCACCGCATCCCGCTCGCCGATCCGGAAAGCGCGCAGCAGCTCGCGGCCTTGGAAAGAAACGCGCCCGAATTCGGGATCCGCTATTTTGGCGCGACTGACATTCATCAGGGCATTGTGCATGTGGTGGGGCCGGAACTCGGCTTTTCCCTCCCTGGCGCCACAATCGTCTGTGGTGACAGCCATACGTCGTGCCACGGAGGCATCGGTGCGCTCGCCTTCGGGATCGGGACCAGCGAAGTCGAACACGTCCTGGCGACGCAAACGCTGCTGCTCAAGCAGTCGAAGACGATGGAAGTGCGCGTCGAGGGCGAACTCGGTCCGGGCGTCACCCCCAAGGACCTGATCCTTCATATCATCGGCACGATTGGAACTGCCGGCGGCACAGGCCACGTGATTGAATATCGCGGGCGCGTGTTCGAGCAGATGAGCATCGAAGGCCGGCTCACCGTCTGCAACATGTCCATCGAGGGCGGTGCGCGCGCCGGTCTGATCGCCCCGGACGAGAAGACCTTCGCCTATCTCCATGGCCGCGAATATGCGCCGAAGGGCGAGGATTGGGACAAGGCGGTCGCCTATTGGAAGACCCTGAGGACGGACGAGGGCGCGAAATTCGACAAGAGCGTAGTGATCGACGCAGCGACAGTCGAACCGACGGTGACCTGGGGCACAAGCCCAGAGGATGCGATCGCGATTGGCGGTTCGGTCCCCGCGCCTTCGAGCTTCGCCGATCCCTCCAAGCAGAAGGCCGCGCAGGCGAGCCTGGATTACATGGGGCTCCAGCCCGGCCAGAAGATGACCGAGATCGAGGTGCAGAACATCTTCATCGGCTCTTGCACCAACAGCCGGATCGAGGACCTGCGCGCCGCCGCCGCCGTGCTGAAGGGCAGGACGAAGGCTCCGAATGTCAAATGGGCGATCGTCGTACCAGGCTCGGGGCTGGTCAAACAGCAGGCGGAGGCCGAGGGGCTCGATCGGATATTCATCGATGCCGGGCTCGAATGGCGGGAGCCCGGTTGCTCGGCATGCCTCGGCATGAATCCCGACAAGGTCCCGGCGGGCGAACGCTGCGCTTCCACCAGCAACCGCAACTTCGTGGGCCGGCAGGGGCCCGGGGCCCGGACGCATCTGGTCTCGCCCGCCATGGCCGCTGCGGCTGCCGTGACCGGACGGTTGACGGATGTGCGGGAACTCAACTGATTGCGGCGCCATTATTGCTTGTAGTTGCAAGGTGCCTGCGCCCACTTTCCGTCGAGGGGGAGTTATGACCGACAGTAAATCGAATGGTGCTGCAGCAAAGGCCGCAATCGCCGGCGCTGCAATCGGCTCGGCCGCGGTCGCTGCGGCATTGCTCTATGTCACCCGCCGTAAGGGCAAGGGCAAGAACGAACCTCAGCAACTGCCGCCTATTCCCTCGGGCGAAGCCCCGGAGACCGATTGATGGAGCCGGTTCGCGAGGTAGAAGGACGCGCCTATCCGTTCGGAATGAAGAATGTCGACACCGACATCATCATCCCGGCCCATTGGCTTAAGACGATTACACGCGAGGGGCTGGGCCGCGGCGCGTTCGAGGCGCTGCGCAAGGATGGCGCCAGCGTCTTCGACAGGCCGGAATTCTCTGGCGCCCCGATCATCGTGGCGGGCGATAATTTCGGCTGCGGATCGAGCCGCGAGCACGCGGCCTGGGCTCTCCTCGACATGGGCGTCAAGGCCGTGATCGCGCCGTCCTTCTCGGATATATTTTCGGGCAACGCTTTCAAGAACGGCATCCTCACGGTGGCCTTGCCGCAGGAGGCGATCGATCGGCTGCTCGAAGTCGCCGAAACCGATCCCATCTCGATCGACCTCGAAAGCCAGACCGTGACCACTCCGTTCCAGGACCGCTTCACCTTCGAGATCGATCCGTTCCGCAAGCACTGCCTGATGGAAGGGCTCGATGAAGTCGGCCTCACTCTGGCGCGAGACTCCTCCATCGCGGGTTACGAAGCGCGCCAGGCGGCGGACACGCCATGGTTCGCGAAGGGCACGGCCCTCGCCGGTTGAGGTCATCCGAAGCTGCACAATGCGGGATAAGCTTGCAGCCTCTCCGGCCCCCCGGTAGGTGCTGAAGGATCAATCCTGTTCAAGAGGACGACATGACCGACTTCAAAGATCGCCAGCGCTCCGAAGAAGCCAAATATGCGATGGACGCAGACACGGCCTTTCGCGTTACCGCTCGGCGTGACCGGCTCCTCGGCCGGTGGGCGGCCGAAAAGATGAATCTGAGCGAGGAAGAGGCCGAGGTTTACGCTAAATCCGTTATTCAGGCGAATTTCGAAGAGGCGGGCGACGAGGACGTGATCCGCAAGCTTCTGGGCGATCTGACGGCGGCAGGCGTGGAGATCGATGAGGCCGGCGTCCGGGCCGCGCTGGAGGAAATGGCCGTAGAGGCTCGCCGCCAATTGATCGACAAGGTCTGACGCGAAGCAAGCTGATCGGGGCGAAAGGGCGAGCAATATCATGCCGATGGCGGCCGAAGACATTGCGGAGATGATCCGATCCGCCTTGCCGGATGCGCAAGTGGAAATCACCGATCTCGCCGGCGACGGCGACCACTACGCGGCGCGGGTCATCTCCGCCGCCTTTGCCGGCAAGAGCCGCGTGCAGCAGCACAAGCTGGTCTATGACGCGCTCAAGGGCCGGATGGGCGGTGCCCTTCATGCCTTGCAACTGACCACCGCCGTTCCCAACTGAACATCATAGCTGAACTCTTTTCCGGAACCCTGAACATGTCCGACGCCAACACCCGCATTTCCGAAATCGTGAATTCCAAGGACGTTGTGTTGTTCATGAAGGGAACGCCGCTGTTCCCCCAATGCGGCTTTTCCAGCCGGGCGGTGGCGATCCTGGAGCATCTGGGCGTCGCCTACGACAGCGTGGACGTTCTGCAGGACATGGAGATCCGCCAGGGTATCAAGGCCTATTCCGACTGGCCGACCATCCCGCAGCTCTATGTGAAGGGCGAATTCGTCGGCGGCAGCGACATCATGATGGAAATGTTTGAGGCCGGCGAACTGGAAGAATTGATGCAAAGCGCCGAAGTCGCTCGCGCCAGCTGATCCCCCAGCCGATCTTTGTGCTGTACGGCACGCGCCTTTCGGTGATGCACCACTAGCCGATACCGAGTAAATGGCCGTTTCGTCTTCGTTTCGTCGAGGCGGGACCGGGGACCGGTTGTGTGGGGGGGATTGGACCAGCCCCGCCTCGATTTAAGACTTGCGTGCCAGGAGAATAGGCACGCCTATCGCTCTGCAACGTCCGTGCCAGTTTTCGCTTCCGGAGGACAGCCACCCGACACGATGGTTGATCACGCGTTAACTCAGATCGCACTGTAAAATCTTCCGACAAATTTTCTGAGTTTCCGGAAACCGATGCGGCCGAAAGCGATTAACCTGCTGATTGAGAAGGCTATCCGGACTTTCCGTCCGGTTTTCTGATCGTGCGCAAAGATCAAGCTCGCCGGCGGCGAGATGATCGAGCTGGAAATAGGACGCTTCAAGGACTCCCATATGAGCGAATATGACGAGTTGGCGACATCCCTTCGGATGCGGCTGGCTGAACTGATCGGTCGCGCCTCGACGATCGAGGACGATCTTCGGCATCCTCAGAGCCGGGATGTGGAGGAGCGGGCGACCGATCTGACGGACGACCAGACGCTGGCGGGCGTGGACGAAGTGCTGCGGGCGGAGATCGCTGCAGCCCAGGCCGCCCTGAGGAGGATCGAAAGCGGCACCTACGGCATTTGCGCAAGCTGCGGCGGCGACATCGGCCAAATGCGCCTTCGCGCCCTACCCACTGCGACGCTTTGCATCGATTGCGCCTGAGGCGCTATTCAAGGCGAACGCCGACGGCAATTCGCCGCCCCCCTTCCGGCGTGCATAAGCGTCGGCCGCAAAGTCAGCCCTCGCCCATGCCTTCCGCCGGCTCTGGAGCCACGCCTGAGCGCACCTCGGCCTCGATGCGCTGCCCGACGTCGGGATCGATGCTCTTCCAATATTCGAATGCGCGGCTGAGGACAGGCTCGCGCACGCCGCCGAGCAGGCTTCCGGCGACCTGATCAACCAGCTTCTGACGCTGAGCGTCATCGAAGACCTCGCGGACCAGGATGCCGGGTTGGGTGAAGTCATCATCGTCAGGCCGAAGCGTGTAAGCGCTGCGGACCATCTCGCCATCGGCTTCCCATCCGTCCTCGGCCGCGCCGGTGCCGTCCGCCCACGATCGTCCAGCGCTGTTGGGGGCATAAGTCGGCGCCGCGCCGCTGTGATGATAGGCCATCGGGCCGTCGAACATGTAAGTGTTTACCGGAACCTTGGGCTGGTTGACCGGCAGTTGATGGAAATTGGCGCCGATCCTGTTCCGTTGCGCATCGTTGTAGGCGAAGGCGCGGCCGAGCAGCATCTTGTCGGGCGAGAGGCCGATCCCCGGCACCGTATTGCCGGGCGAGAACGCCGCCTGCTCGATCTGCGCGTGGAAGTTCTCCGGGTTGCGGTTCAGCGTCATCGTGCCCACCCGGATCAGCGGATAATCCGCATGCGGCCAGATCTTCGTGAGGTCGAACGGATTGATCCGATAGGTTCTGGCATCGGCATAGGGCATGATCTGCACCGACAGCACCCATTGCGGGAACTCGCCCCGCGCAATCGCGGCGAACAGATCGGCGCGGTGGAAGTCGGCATCCTTCCCCGCCATCGCGGCCGCTTCCTCGTTCGAGAAGAACTCCATGCCCTGCCGGGTATGGAAATGATACTTCACCCAGAACCGCTCGCCCGCGGCGTTGACCCACATATAGGTGTGCGAGCCGTAGCCGTTCATGTGGCGCCAGGTACGCGGCAACCCGCGCACGCCCATCACGTAGGTCACCTGGTGCGCGCTTTCCGGATTGCTGGTCCAGAAATCCCATTGCATGTGATTGTCGCGCAGGCCCGAATCCGGCAGCCGCCTCTGGCTGCGGATGAAGTGCGGGAACTTCATCGGATCGCGTACGAAGAAGATCGGAGTGTTGTTGCCTACGAGGTCGTAATTGCCTTCGCTGGTATAGAATTTGAGACTGAAACCGCGCACGTCGCGCCATGTATCGGGGCTGCCCTGCTCCCCGGCCACGGTGGAGAACCGCGCCAGCATCTCCGTCGATGCGCCCTTCTGAAACAGTGCGGCCTTTGTGTAGGCAGACATGTCCTCCGTCGTCTCGAACACCCCGAAGGCTCCGGAACCCTTCGCATGGGGCAGGCGCTCGATGGTCTTCTCGCGATTGAAATGCGCCATCTGCTCGAGGAAGTGGACATCGTGCAGCAGGATCGGGCCGTCCGGGCCGATGGTGAGCGAATTGCGATCGCTGGGCGCGGGGACGCCCGCTCCGGTTGTGGAACCGGTGGCTCGCTGGCTACGATCGTCTGACATCTTGCTTTCCCTTCTCGTCATTTGACGCGCTGAGTTCGCGTTCTCTCTAGGTGTGCGCGGCAATTCCCCGCGGCAACTGAAATAGATCGAACACTGTGTTCGCTATTGCCGGACGAAGAGGTGAAGCGGACCTTTTCCAATATTGATACCGTGCAGCCTGCCCATGTGTTCCCGCTCGCGGGGCGCCGGAAAAAGCGGTGCCGAAGCATCATTGCCATTGCCAAGATGGCTGCCGGACGCCGATAGTCCGGCGATGTGTGTTCTGGCATTTGCGTGGCGCGCCCATCCGCGCTGGCCGCTGGTGGTCGTGGGCAATCGCGACGAGCTCCATGCCCGCCCCGCCGCGCCTCTGGCACGGTGGGAGCACCCCGATCACCTGATAGCGGGCCGGGACCTGCAATCGGGAGGAACCTGGCTCGGTGTCTCCGAGGAGCGCCGGTTCGCGGTCATTACCAATCTCAGAGGCTACGGCATTCCAGAGCCCGGCCGTATCTCGCGCGGCGCGCTCGTTACCGGCCTGCTTTCGGGCGAGGGCCCCTTTGACGATCCCGACGACACCGCGCTTGCCGGCTTGAACCCGTTCAACCTGATCCACGCTGACAATGAACAGGCCTGGTTCCTCTCCAACCGGCCGGAACCTCTCCGCAGCCGCCTCGCCCAGGGCATCTACGGCCTCTCCAATGGCGGGCTGGACGAACCCTGGCCCAAGACGGTGCAGCTCAAGGCGCGGCTGCTCGACTGGCTCGTCAATGACGCCGACCATCCCGAGCTGCTGCTCGATGCCCTTGCCGACCGCACGCTGCCGGATGTCGGGATCAGTTCCGCGCCGGCCTCCGACGTGCCGCAGGAGCCCTCTCTTTCCCCGATCTTCATCCGCAATCCGGTGTACGGAACGCGGTGCAGCACCGTGGTGGCGGTCGACGAAAAAGGGCGGGGGATCATCGCCGAGCGCCGCTACGACGCAGAAGGAACACCGGAAGGCGAGACCAGCCTGACCTTCTCCTGGTCCGGCTGAGACCCAGAGGATGGCGTCAGAGCGCCGGGAATTGGCGCGCCCGGCAGGACTCGAACCTGCAACTCCAAGCTTAGAAGACTTGCAGGTGCATTCCCATCGGCCTCCATAAGTCAAAAAACCGCGAATATTAGCGGTTCATATGTAACATGCGTTGCATAGTAGCTCACGCCATGTTACCTATTCCGTTACCTGATGCCAAAAAGGTAACAGGCGAGCCGAGCGGAAGCTGGTACCTTCCACTCAGGCTCTGACCACAACCGATCCAGTGGAGATCGATCAATGGCTATCAACATGGTACCCGGTGTACTGCCGGTCTGCAAAGGCGCTGCCGACGCCTATTTCTCGGGCGCGTGCACGCTCGACCTCCTCCAGCTCGACGCTGAGCGGATAAGCGAGACAGCATACGCACTCGCCACGTCTGAAGCATTCAGTTCCAACGCGCAGGCCTCGTTCTACGCACTGGGAAAGCTGGCCGAACAACTGCAGGAGACGGCGAAAACCGAAAGCGACAAGTTCACCGCGCTCTCCCGCAAGCACAAGGGAGAGCCGGCATGAACGCGGAGACGAAGGAAGCCTTCAATGGCTTCCGCATTAACGGCTGCAGCCCGCTCAACTCGACGGGCATAGATGCGCTGCACCAGATTCTGCCGATGATCTACGGCATTGCTACGCTGCTTGAGATGGGCTTTCGGAAGGAGACTAACGGCGAGGCGGTGCTCGACGCCGCGAACCCTGAGCTGGTGGCAGCCGCTTTCGATGGAATCGCCTACCTTTCCGCTCTGGCGATGTTTCAGGCCGGGGATCTGTAAGCAATGCTGACCGACACGAAGATCGCAGCCATCAAACCGCCCGCAAGCGGACAGGATGAACACCCCGATCACAAGGTGACGGGGCTGCGGCTTCGTGTCGGCTCAAGCGGAAAGAAGACCTGGACGCTTCGCCGCCGTGTAGGCGCCAAGGTCATCAACCGGAAGCTCGGCAACTATCCGGCTATGGGGCTCGCCGCGGCCCGCAAGGCCGCCGAGAAGCTTATTGAGGCGCTGGAGACAACCGGCAGCACAGACGCGATCGATCGGACGTTCGGCGCGGTTGCCGAGCATTGGCTCGAAAACGTCGCGAAGCCGAAGAACAAAAGCGCGCACCTACAGCAGCGGCGCCTCGAAATGCACGTCCTGCCACACTGGCGTAATCGGAAAATCCAAGAAATCCGCCGCGCCGACGTGCGCGACTTGCTCGACGGCATCGAGGGCGTCGTGTTGCCGAACCGCGTTCTAACCACGATCAAAACCGTGTTCCGCTACGCCCTGTCGCGTGACTGGATTGAGGCGAGCCCGGTGGAGGGCATCGCCAAGCCCAAAGCTGAAAGCCCGCGCGAGCGAGTGCTCGATATGGGCGAGATCGCCCGCGTCTGGCACGCCGCCGGGCTGCTTGGCTATCCGACGGGAGCTTACGTCCGAATGCTCATTCTGACCGCACAGCGGCGCAATGAGGTCGCTAGAATGCGGTGGGATAGCGTCGACCTCGATGAAGGCACATGGACGCTCAAGGCCGATGACACGAAGGCAGCGCGAACGCACCTTGTGCCATTGTCAGCGCTCGCCGTGGGGATCCTGTCAGAAGCACCGGAACTCGGGCCTTTCGTGTTCACGACCGACGGCGAAACACATATCCACAATTTCGCCAAAACAAAGGCCACGCTCGACACCTTCATTGCTGCCAAGGGCGATCCCCTGCCTGGCTGGACTTTCCACGATCTGCGGCGGTCGGCGGCAACGCATATGGTGCGGCTTGGCGTCTCAATGGAGGCGGTCGGCCGCGTGCTGAATCACGCGCCGCAAGGCGTCACCCGCACAACTTATGCGCTGCACGAATTTGCACCGGAGAAACGCAGCGCGCTCGACCGATGGGCGGCCGAGGTCATTCGGGCGGTGAGCGGCGCGAAGGGTCACAACGTGGTGGCGCTAAGGGCTGGCGAGTGAGCAAAAACGGCGAATTAATTCCCGAATGGGCCGACAAGCTGCGGTGCGTCGCGGCGGCCATCGGCGACAAAACGGTCGATCGAGCCGACGCCTACTTATTACGTCAATTAGCGACATTCTTGGATGGTTCACACCGCGCTGGAGAACTGCGCTTTCATTCGAAGAAAGGCCGCAGGCATGGCGGTTCGTTGAGTGTCATGCGTAAGCTGGAAATGGCGAAGGCCATCAAAGCCTATCGAGATACGAATGGCCCCCCGTTGGATAAGGCTTTTCAGGATGCGAACATACAAGCGCAGTTCCTTGCCGGCGAAGATACTTTGCGAAGTGCCTGGAAGGAAATGAGCCCCTATTTTCGAATAGATGAAGGTGCGCGGGATCTTTGGCTGCACTTCCGCAAACTAGAAGCTGATCATCCCGGTTCCGTCTCGATCACGCGTAAGGGTAAATAAACCCGTCTTTTTGTTTGCACCCGCCGCGCGGTGTAAAATCCCATATTTGCCATGTCGCCAATAACAAACGAGGCGACAAATGGCTACGCTACTCACTCCTAAGGCGGTATGCGAAAAGATCGCACTTAGCCGCGCTACTCTCGATCGACTGGTAAACTCAGGCGACTTCCCTGCGCCGATCCGACTTACTCAACGGCGGCTGGCTTACAGCGCTTCAGACGTGGAAGAATGGATTAACGAACGGCTGGAGCGCGCCTAATGGCGGCAGTAAAACGCCGCCCGGCTGGGGGCCGGACGGCGTCTCAAATCAGCTTAGCAGGCTGCCAAATCCCTACCCAAAAAAGCGCAGAGGCGCAACTTCTCCATTCCGCGCACATCGGCTCGCTTCCGATCATCCACCGTCACCTTGGGCGGCTTTGGGAGGGGGAGATGGCCGAATGACGCGCGAACTTTACAAGGTCATCGTCGCGCGGGGCATCTGGAAAGGCTTTGATGTGTCTGTCGAGCCGCCGACACCCGGCTTCCCACCGCGACACTTCAAGGTCCGGGCAGATGCGTTGGTCTTCGCATCCCAGCTGGCTGCCCTCCAAGGCTGGCTCTTTCGCGATCGTAGCGAAGGAGACGAAGCATGAATGCGGCAGACACTTTCGCTCCGCTACTTCGGGACGTGGCAACTGAGTTGCTGGGTAAGCCGGATCACACGAGTGGAAACGGATCGGCCTTTCGCTGGGGCACCCGAGGCAGCCTCTCCATGGATCTGACAAAGGGCACGTGGTTTGACCACGAAGCCAAAGCAGGCGGCGGCACGATCGACCTGGTTATGCGCGAGCGCGCTTGCGACAAGTCCGCTGCGCTTGAGTGGATGGAAGGCAAAGGCTTTCTGAATGCACGGGAGAAGCGCGAACCCGTGCGCTACCTGTATCGGGATGCGCAAGGCCGCGTACTCTACGCGAAAGCCCGCGTCGACAAACCCAATCGCAAGTATGAGTACCAACACCCGATCGGCAAAACCTGGCGTGCTGGGCGCGGAAATGTCAGCGCGGTTCCCTACCGACTGCCAGACCTCGCCGCGGCGGCGCCAGACGAAACGCTCTACATGGCGGAAGGTGAAAAGCATGCCGACAAGCTGGCAAGCTGGGGATTGTTGGCGACATCGTTGAAAGACTGGCGAGCCGACTACGCGGAGTACGTTGCCGGCCGCAACGTGGTCATCCTTCCGGACAATGATGAGGGCGGCGCGAAGCAAGCCGAAGATGCCGCGCGGCTGGTGAAAGCCGCTGGTGGTAGGCCCATGCTGATCGCCCTCCCCGATCTCCCGCCGGCCGGTGACATTATGGACTGGAACGGCACCCCAGATGATCTTGCGGCACTCGTGAGGAAAGCACTGGATGCCTCCCCCTTCCATAAGCCTGCCTTCATGCGTGGCATCAGTGCTGCGGCGCTTATGTCGAAGCATTTCGAGCCGGTGAACTACGTCATCCCCGATCTGCTTGCGGAAGGCGCGTGGATCCTCGCTGGGCCACCGAAGCTCGGCAAGAGCTGGCTTTGCTACGACTTCGGCCTGGCGATCGCCGCTGGCCGCCCCGTCTTCGGATCGATCCCGGTTACGCAGGGTGACGTGCTTTATCTGGCGCTTGAGGATAGCGAGCGCCGCCTGAAGAGCCGGCTTCTCAAGAAGGGCGTTACCAACCCACCAGAGCGGCTAACACTCGCGACCGAATGGCCTGGCCTGGATGAGGGCTGCATCGCTGAGCTCGAAGCATGGGCTGACTCGGTGGAACGGCCAACGCTGGTTATTATTGACGTGCTCAAGATGGTTCGCGGCCAAACCCGGGCCAGCGAGACGGTCTATGATGCTGACTATCGCGCCTTGACCGGCCTCGCCAACTTCGCGCGTACCCGTGGAATCGTCGTCCTGGTCGTACACCACACCCGAAAGATGGCGGCCGACGATCCGCTCGAAAGCATCAGCGGCACCAACGGCCTGACCGGTGCGGCTGACGGTGTCATGGTGCTCAAACGGGACATTGGGACAGGTCACTGTCTCTTGTACGTCCGTGGCAGGGACATCGAAGAAAATGAGACAGCTCTCCAGTTCAATCGGGACATTGGGACATGGGAGCGGCTCGGCGCTGCCGATGAGGTTGGCCGAACAAGCGAGCGCGAGGCTGTCATGGCCGTTCTGCGGGAGAGCGATAAACCGCTGACAGCACGGGAAATTTCGGACATCACTGGCAAGGGATACGACGCGGTACGCAAGATCCTCGCCCGCATGGCGCATGCCGGTGAAGTCGGAAAAACGGGACGGGGTTTATATACATGTCCCAACCGTCCCAACGTCCCAAACACCCCCTCTAGTGACGCCCAACCGGACATTGGGACACCTGAGACAGGGTATGAGAGTGGGGATGAAACCTCTAATTTCATTCATTATATCCGCACCGAATATGAACAAGAAGGCTGGATAGGCGAAAGCCCAGCGCAGACGGGCGCGCGGTTGGGAGGAGGGCGATGACGCGCGACCTATCCGCACTTTTCCCGCATCCCCTGCCGTGCATCACAATCGAGCGGTGGACGAGCACGACCGGATGGCCGGAATTCCGCATCATCCACACGAGCGACGAAGGGCAGAAAACTCTGTTCTTGGCCGATACCCTCGCCGCCGCTCTAGCTGCTGCAAAAGCCTACGCTAGGACGAAAGGTATCCCCTTTGTTGATCTAGGGCCCGACTATGCCTGAGGGCAGAATCTATGATCGCGCTCGATGGAAGCGTTTGCGCGACCGGCACCTCGCGTTGTTCCCGCTGTGCGAAACTTGCATGGCCGAGGAGAACCGCGTCGTGTCCGCTGTCGCGGTCGACCACCGGAAAGCCATCAGCCAAGGCGGCGATCCTTTCCCAGACCACGCCGGGCTGGCCTCGCTGTGCTGGAAACATCACTCGCAAAAGACCGCTCGCTCGCCCGAAGCTGGAGCTGTGAAGTCAAGCCGCCCGAGAAAGGGCTGCAACCCGGATGGCACGCCGCTGGACCCGGACCACCCATGGAACGCGGCACCGGGGGGGAGTAATTTTATTGCGCGAGCGGGTTCCAAACCACCGCCGCCCAACCTTCACACAGAGTTAGTTTCGAGAAAGGATCGCTCCGATGGGTAAACGAGGCCCCGGTGCCAAGCGCCTGAGAGAAGCGGCGGCTACCCATGCGGCAAGTCCCGCGACCACACGCCTTCCGTGGACGAAGCGCAAGATGCCGCCTGACGAACAGGTCATAGCGTTCCTTTCGACACTGCCCGTCGTGAGCGGCATAAAGGCGGGCGAGCAGATGCGTTTACTCGACTTCCAGCGGCAGTTCGTCCGGGCGGTCTATGGCCCGCAGGACGCGGACGGGCTGCGCCTGGTGCGACAAGCGGTGCTGTCCTGTGGGCGTGGAAACGGGAAATCGGGACTGCTCGCGGGGCTGGGGTTGGCGCATCTGCTCGGGCCGTTGGCTGAACCACACGGCGAGGTTCTGGCCGCCGCCGTGGATCGCGAGCAAGCTTCTATCCTCTATCGCATGACGTTGGCGATCATCGAGAACACCGGGTGGATGGCTGCTCGCTGCCACGTGAAAGACTTCAACAAGTGGATCAAAGACGAGGAAACCGGCTCGACCTGGACCGCACTTACGGCCGATGCCCGCAAGGCTTTGGGCCTCGCCCCATCTTTTTGGATCGCCGACGAAGCGGCGGTCTGGAAATCGCGGACCCTCTGGGACGGGCTTGTCACGGGCATGGGCAAGAGGCGGCAGTCACTCGGCATCACCATTTCCACACAGGCGAAGGATGATCTGCACTTCTTCTCCCAACTGATCGACGCCGAGCCGGACGCGACAACCTACGTCCAGCTTCACGCCGCGCCCGACGATTGTGCTCTCGACGATCGCGAAGCCTGGTATGCGGCAAACCCGGCCCTTGGGCATTTTCGCGACCTCAAGGAGATGGAAATCGCGGCCGAGCGTGCCATGCGGATGCGCTCGTTCGAGCCTGCCTTCCGACTGCTCTATCTCAATCAGCGCATCGCAGGCGAAACAGGGTTTATCTCGCCAACGGATTGGGCCGACAATGCCGAGCCGTTCGATCCAATGGAGCTTGAGGGCGAGGAATGTTTCGGCGGGTTGGACATGGGCAGCACCCGCGACTTGACCGCCTTGGCGCTTTTCTTCCCGGAACAAGGCAAGCTGCTCGCTTGGCACTTCGTCCCAGCTGAGACGATCCCCGAGCGTGTGGAGCGCGACCGCGTTCCCTATGATGCATGGGCGGCCGATGGTTTCATTGAGACGGGCGGCTCGGGCCGCGCGACCGACCCGCTCGCCGTTGTCCGGCAGGTTGCCGACATCCGCCAGCGCTTCGACGTAAAGGCCATTGCATTCGACCGCTGGGGCATCGAGCCGATCAAGAAGCTGCTCAATGACGAAGGAATCGACCTTCCGCTGGTTGAGTTCATCCAAGGCTTCCGGAGCTACGCGCCCGCCGTGGCCGCGTTCGAGCGGGCGCTGCTCGAACGACGCCTGCAGCACAACGGCAACCCGGTGTTGAGTTGGCAAGCGAGCAACATTGTTGTGGAACTGGACGCTATCGGCAACCGGAAGCCGAGCAAGGCCAAGAGCACCGACCGCATTGACGGCCTAGTCGCGAGCATCATGGCCGTTGGCCTGTCTGAGTCCTCCCGGCCGCGCGAGCGCGCACCTGAATATCAAATCATGGTGATTTGACATGGCCGCCCCCCGCCATCCTTGTCCGCACTGTCTGGGCACCGGTTATCGGCAATCTCCCCTGGTGTCGGATGCAGAGATCGAGGCAATCGCGGTCGGTCTTCGTGCCGCCTGCAGGGACGCGGGCGCGGCCATCACGGGCGACGATCGCGTTGACGAGGCAACAGCCGCGATGCTCGTCGGACGCAAAACCAAAACTCTGCGCAACTGGCGCCATACGCATCGACCGATCCCGTTTATGGAACGATATCGGCGCATCTCCTACGCAGTCTCCGATCTTGCGCGTTGGATGCACGAGAACAGCAACGAACCCTACGCCTAGAGGTCACGCACGCCGCCACTCGACTGCGATCCCGCCACCAGGGAGGCACCAAAATATTGCTGAAAAAAGCGAAATATCGAGTGCCCGAATGTGCCCGAATGTGCCCGCGAGTGCCTCGCGAAAAGCGCGAAGAAATGCGATTTTCTGAGCGTTAGGAGCCCCAATGAACCGCGCATTTCACACCCTCACAATTCGCACGGTCGACGAAGGTCAGCGCATTATCGAAGGCTGGGCAAGTACCGGCCGCACCGATCGAGTTGGCGACATAGTCGAGCCACTGGGCGCAGAATTTGACCTACCGCTGCCGCTGCTCCTTGACCACGACCATTCACTGGCGGTCGGCGAAGTCGAGAAGGCGGAGGTGACCTCGCAGGGCGTCCGTTTTGTCGCGAGGATCAAGAAGATCTCGGAACCAGGCAAAGCGAAAGAACTAACGGACATGGCTTGGCACTATGCACGTCACGGCCTGCGCAAGTGCGTTTCGATCGGCTTTCAACCACTGGAATATGAACCGCTGAAGTCCGGCGGGTCCAGGTTCACACGCTGGAGCTGGTACGAACTGTCTCTTTGCACCGTACCCGCCAATCCCGACGCGGTGATCGAAACCGTGAAGCGAGGCCCCCTGCCGGCTTCCATCCCCCGCGAGCGACCGGTGAGGTTAACCCGAGAGGAGCTAGTGAGAGGCAAGCTTCAAGTCGAAGCAGACCGGCGTCACGCGGTCAGAAGGAAGCTCGGAATAAGCCGGGTCGTTCAACTCGATGCCGTCGACTTATTGCTCACCAGAGCTCACCGAAAGCGCCAGGAACGAGCGAGGCGCGCGAAGCACCGCAATTCCGCCGCAACAAAGCTGCGGGGGTTCTGACATGGCCTTGACCAAGAGCCGACGAGCGCCGCCAAAGATCACAGCCACGTCGCTGCCTAATTTGGCCGGACGCTGGACGGAAGACGAGATTGACGGCCTAACGCAGGACATGCTGCGAGAGTTGGATGAGGCCGCTGCCGGCGCCAGTTCATCTTTATCGGCAAAAGGTCATCAGATCGTAACAGTCGCATCATGGATCATCGCTCAAAAAAAGCGTTCGGAAGAATGGCTGCGCATCGCGTTCGAGCGGATAGACAAGCTTGAACGCGAGCTGAAGCAAGTGAAGGCCACGCCTAGGCTGACCTACAAGGGGGCATGGCGGCAAGGGCAGGAAACGCTGCCTGGTGATTTCGTCACGTTCCAAGGCTCCGTTTGGCACTGCAACAAAAAGACGCTTTCCCGCCCAGGCGACGATCCGGGAGCATTCACTCTGGCGGTAAAACACGGTCGTGATGGGAAGGACGCATGACCATCTTTGAGGTGATGAAGGCACGTGCGCTCGCCGAGTTCGACCGCATGGTGGAGCAAAGAGAGGTGTCCTTCCGCGAGGAACTCACGCGGCAAGGCAGGTCTGCAGCTGAAATAGACGAGGCGATCTCGGCGTGCCGACCCGACATCCAGGCGCAACGTGCGACCGTAGGAAGCATTGTGACGGTAGCACTCCTGAAAAATGGGCTGCCTGTGAACAGAGGAGCAAATGACAATGTCGGTGCTTGAAGCGCTCGTTACGGCCGATCGCACCGTGATCGCCGGACTCGCCGCCTACGACAACGCTATGGCGAACGCCTGGACCACCGCCGCCGAAGCTATGGCTGCCGATGGGATCTCGGCGGAGCAAATTGTCGCAGCGAAGGAAGGCCACGACGCTCGTGCATTGCGTGGGCGGGAGAACTTACATCGCGAGCTTTGGACACGTGCCCTCGCGATGATGTCAGCCTAATCCAGCACAGCTGCGGAGGAAGATCGTCGTGGCGGTAAATGTCGGTTCACTTTTGGTCTCACTGGGGCTGGACTCCGGCGAGTTCAAATCAGGTCTCAAGCAGGCCGAGAAGGAGTTCCGCCGCTCGACCAAGGAGATAGAGAAGCTTGGTGAGGGGCTTTCCAGGGTCGGGCGCAATCTCTCCCTTGCGATAACCGCACCGCTGACCGCGCTGGGCGTTGCGTCGTTCAAGGCAGCGTCCGATGCCGCCGAGCTTCAGTCTGCCTTTAACGAAACCTTCGGCGCGATGGCGGACGACATGACCGCATGGGCCGAAGCGACTGGCGATGCGATGGGGCGATCGACGCAGACCATCCAGAAAGCGGCCAACACATTCGGTATATTCTTCAACCAGGCGGCGCCGACGAAACAGGCGGCGGCTGACCTGGCGAAACAGTTCGCGGTTCTTGCGCAGGATCTAGGCAGCTTCTTCAATGTCGATCCGTCGGTGGCACTGCAAAAGCTGCGCTCGGGCCTATCAGGCGAGTCCGAGCCGCTGCGCGATTTCGGCGTGTTCCTTAACGAAGCGGCGGTTGCCAGCGAAGCGCTGCGCATGGGGCTCGCGTCGAGCTCAAAGGCGCTGACCGACCAGCACAAGATACTTGCCCGCGCCAGTCTTATCATGAAGGCAACGGCGATTGCCCAAGGCGATGTCGGCCGTACGGCGGATGGCACGGCCAACAGGGTTGTGGCGGCGAAGGAGGCATTCGAGGAACTGCAGGTCGCCATCGGGCAGAAGCTGATCCCCGCGATAACGCCGCTGATCCAGCGCGTAACGGACCTGCTGAACGGCTTTAACAAGCTATCGCCCGGCGTGCAGACGGCGATTGTAGCGACTGCCGGGTTCGCCGCGGCTATGGGGCCGGTTCTGTTCATCGGCGGGAACATCGTCAAGATGCTGGCGCCGTTCGTTGCCGGCGTTCAGATGGCGACTGCCGCGGTTAACGCAGCGGGTGTGGCGACGACTGGGTGGAGTGTTGCCCTCGCCACCTTGCGAGCTAGTGTCCTCACCCTCGTCCAAACGCTTGGACCGTATGTGGTGGTTCTCGGGGCCATCGGCGCAGTAGTTGCTGCGCTTATCATTCGGCACCGCGACCTGACCACAGCAAGCGAGAAGTATCGCAAGGCACAGGAGGAAGCTTCCAAGGCGGCTGATGAATCAGCCAAGCTTCTTCGCAAGCTAGCCGAGGCGCAGGGTGAAGCCCGTAAGGAGGCGTTGGCCGCGGCTCGGGCTGAACAGCAGAATACGCTGACGAAGCTCCGGAGCGCGCAAGCGTCGGTCGAACTAGCGAAAGCCGAACTTCTGGCTGCCCGTGCTCGCCAGGACGTAATCAACCAGTCTGCCGCCATCCAGGAGGGAGGGTCGGCTAGCGGCTTCCTGCCTGGCTCCGATCTGGTTCTGCGCGCCGACACCAATCTACGAGCGGCGACCGAGACGCTTCAAAGCCTGACAAAAACCCTGCGCGGTTACACCGCCGCTATCAAGGCCGCGGAGGCACCGATCGGCGAATCCTCTGCGGTGGTCGCAAATGATGGAAAGAAGCGCATAGGCGCGACCGGGCCGTCTGCCGCAGAGATCGAACAACGCTTCCAGGACGAACTCGCCAGCTATGCTCAGCAGGCGCTTTCCTCCATGTCGCAGATCGCGGCCAACGCCGACGAGCGGGCGGAATACGAGCTTCGCGGGGTCGAGCTGGCACGCATCCGGACACTGGCAGCAATAGACGCCGACAGGGACTACAACGCCACCCAGAAGGAGCGGCTGAGGCTCGCGGTCGAGGAAGTGGCTGCGCGCGAGCGGGAAGCGATCGAGTTCCAGCGCCAACTGGAACTGGAGCGTGACGCGGCGGACATCGCGCGGGTTCAGTTCGACAGTCAGCGCGAATTGCTGATGCAGGCGGCGGACATGGCCGACACGCAGGCCGAACGTAAGCGCCTCGCCCTCGATATTCTCAAGCTGGAGCAGGAATATCGCCGCAACCAGCTCGAAATGGTGCTGGCGTCGAGTACGGCAAGCGATGCGGAGAAAGCCCGCGCACAGGCCATTCTCGACAGCCTGGCGGCTATTGAGGCAGGCGAACGGGCAACCACGGCTCGCAGCAACGAAACCGAAGTCGAACGCTATCTGCGCGACCTGAACAGGTCGCCGGAGCAGATCAATGAGGCGGTGGACCGCATCAAGATCAATGGGCTGGAAAGCCTCAACGACGCGTTGGTCGATGCAGTGGTCAACTTCCGCTCGCTGGCGGACGTGGCAAAATCGGTGGTGCAGTCGATTCTGGCCGACCTTCTGCGGCTGCAGATCCAGCAGGCGATCATCAAGCCGCTTGCCGGGGCGCTGGGGTTGGGGCTTCCGCCCGTGGCGGGTGCCCGAGCTATGGGTGGCCCGGTCACCATGGGGCGAACTTACCTGGTGGGCGAAAAAGGTCCCGAGCTGTTTACCGCATCACGCTCTGGCAATATCATTTCCAACGATGATCTGCGCGCCGCTGCAGGCGGCAGTGGCGCGACATTCAACGTCTATGTCAACGGGCCGATGAGTGACCGCGAGGCCCGACGCACAGGAAACCAGGTCGGTGCCTCCGCGGCGCGCCAATACGCTCTTGCGCGGCGGACGGGGCTAGCCGGCTAATAGAGGGAGAGATCGAATGACTGAGGGGCAGAGTGAAGCCATAAGGGCTCAAGTGTACGCCTTCTACACGCTGTGCGCACTGCTAGAGGCGAAAGGGATACTAGAGCCTGGTGAGATTGGCGGAAATCTGCGTCGCCTCCGAATTCCCGATGACGCCAATCTGTCTGCAACGCTCGATGCGATGGCCAACAATTTGGAGGACAATCCATTCGGTCCGAGGGGCACGCTTCGTCTGTTGGTGGTTGATGGCGGCAAGGACACAACTGCGTGATCCACCCACGCGAAGTATTCTCCTCTCCAACGCAACAAACCAAAAAACTGGACAGAGGCTGGGTTTCTCGCCAATCTCTGACCTAGGGGAAATGACAAGGGGGGGTATTCATGAAGAAAGCATACCTGTTGCTCGCGCTGACCGCGGGTCCGCTTCTGCTGTCCGGCTGTGCCACGAAGCGCTATGGCCGCCTACAGCCGGTAACTTACGCGGAACAGGAGGCGTACGACTGCCAAGATATCGAGGTTGAGATCGCGAAGGTCGAAGCCTTCCGGCAGCAGGTGGCGGAGGGTTCCCAAATCAACGGCGCATCGGTGATGGGATTCCTAGGCGACTTCGGGATTGGTAACGCCAATGAGAAAAATGCGGCGGAAGAGACTGCGGCCAACAGGATGAGCGAGCTGCTTGCGCTTCGTGCGAAGAAGCGCTGCGGGTCCGCTTTCACGAAGGCAGCAACGACTCCCGAGCAAGCAGAGGCGCAAAGAGCCGGCGATGTCGCAAAAGAAGAAGCCCATCCCGCAAGCTTCGGCAACAGCAACGTTCACTGCGAAACCTGTCGAACGAATTAGCTTCCCATCGCCCACGACGAACAGGCGCTGATCCCGCCCACAATCGTTAACAGATAAGCTACCGCGAGTAGTGCGAATTCAACGCGCGTACCTCTCTCGCTGCCTGGCTCATCGTTACTCACCGGCGTCACACTTGTTTTGCGGCTTGACGCGCTTGTGGATCCAAGCGCCGGGCTCATCGTCCGCCTCATGCGGGCCGCAGGTGCAGTCGGGGGAATGCGTATGCCACTGTCCCTCGCCGGCCGGGATCAGGTGTATTTCGCTCGGCATCAGCACCCCAACCTTCCATATCGCTCCACTGCATATCCGCCAGCCACCATCGCGCAGGACAGATCCCGCCCGCCGGCCGAGCATCGCATGACCGGCCTGCCAAATCGATCGGTATTGAGTACCCGGCACTGGAGAGGCACGCTGCCAATCAGCCCCGCGAGATAGTCCCTGCTGGCATAGGGATCGCCGGGCGTGCAGCTTCGGCCTTCGTGGCAGGCTCCCGGCATCTCCGGCGCATCGATCCCGTAAAGGCGCGTGCTTTTGGCATAGCCATTACAGCGGAATGTATCCCCATCGTGCACCCACTGTACGCTGCAGGTGATCGTGTCGCTTGCCCGTGCCTCCGGGGTCGGGGGCGAGCAGGAGGCCGTGAATAGGGCGAGAGCGCAGAGGATGAGACGGGGAAACATACTTACTTGTCGGATCGACGCACGTCCCTGGCAAGAGTCTGCCTATAATTACCGAGGGCGTTCCCGAATGACGCGCGGCACCGAGGTATGCGTGCGCGTCCAATCCTTCATTTCTGGGCATATCCAGCCCAGCAATCGCAAAATGGCCGCGTAATCCTCGGAGAGGTTTCGGCCGATCAGCGGTTCTTGATGAAATATCCGGTTCCTCAATTCTTGTATGCGGGTACCAGTTCGGCTGATGTCGACGATCGTTTCCTGGGACCGGACATACGGAAATGCATGCTGGAGATGCGTGCTCCAGATCGAGCGATTGTACTCTCTCCTCAATAGGGCAACCCAGAATCCCAGTGATAGGGACGCGACGATTTGAGGCGTCGTCGCGGCGGCTGTATAAATCGAGTAGTGACGGCGTTCTGCCTTGGTGATATCCTCTGCTTGCTTTGGTCGAAGCATATTTCGACAGGCGGGGTCCCCCGACCAGTCGGGACCATATATGTCTGCCAGAGCCAAATGGATAACGTTTCTGAGACATACCTCGACCGTCTGCAGCGGGAAATGGAAACTCTGTCCTACAGCAGCATTCCAGAGGTAGAGGCGGTGTGCTGCATCAGCGTGGAACCCGGCCGCCCTCTCGTACGTTTTCCAACGTTCAGGAGAGATCGATCGATTAAAGGCAGTAGTTAACTCGGGAGTAACCGGGCTAGGAATACTATCTTGACGGATCGGCATGAACGTATACATCCACTCGTGAGAGCCGGGGCCGGAAGGCCGTCCGGACTAGATAGAGCCCCCGGACAGCCAAAAGGCCCTCCGGGGGTTTCGCTTATGCGGACCTTTTTGGGTAGGTCCATGCTTTTCAGCACCAGCGCCCAGAACGTCCATTTTTGTTACAAAGCTTTTAGTGCGCGACGATTGAGCGCAGATTGACCGAGTAACTATCGTAGCCTCCAGGGCTCTCCCGTACGCTCGATCGTCACTTCGCCTGCCCAAGGCACGCACAGTACCTTCGCATCCTCCGACGATGCGTGCAGCCAGTGCTCGTAATCCTCGGGCCGGAGGATTACCGGCATCCGGTCATGCACCTGGGAGACTGGCACGCAGGCCTCCGTCATCACCATCGAATAGACCGGCCCCCATTCCGGGCTGTCGGTCCAGATTCCGGCGCAGGCGAATAGTGGCTGATCGGGCAGCGAGAGCCAGGTGCGCGTCATGCTGCCTTTCGGCCCTTCCGCCTCGGCGAAGGCGGTCACCGGGATCAGGCAGCGGCGTTCCTGGAAGGCGTAGCGCCACATGAAGCTGTCGAGCTTGTCCGACCGTGTGTTGTTCACCGGCCTGGGCTTGAGCTTCTGGCCGTTCTTGCCGGTGAGCGCGAGCGGGAAGCCCCAGTTCATCGTCCGGACCTCACCTGCTGCCACGACCAAGCCGGGATAGCCGGGGTATACCAGTTCGCCGCGGTTGCTCCCGGTTGCCCGGTCTACCGCGCCGAACATTCGCGCGATCTCCTCGGTCGATCCACTGATCTTGTAGAGGTTGCACATCCTGTCAGCGTGTTTTGTCGGTACGAGGGAGTCAATCGCCTTGTCAGATGTTCCCCGTGCGTTCCAATACACATATGTCCGATTCGCTTGATCCTGGAAAGCTAACTCGGCTCGCTTTGATGATAATCGAGCAGGCAGCGCTCGATGCCCGCAGGGAGCCGATAGAGCGAACTCCGGCGCACCGCCTCGCGCTCGCGTGGATGGCCTATGCCGGACTGTCGGAACCCTGGCGAACGAAGAAGTTTTGGGATTTGCTTGGCCGAGCCGAGGGCGCGCGCCGATCGGATTACCAGTATCTGCGCGATCACGATCTCGGGCGGTGCCTCAATGGCTGGTGGATTGCGGCCGGCGTGCGGCCGATGGATGACTGGTGGAACATGAAGCAAAGGCGGAAGCAGGTCAGCGCCAAGGCAGGCAACTAAGCCCCCCCATATCGATCCAACTCTGAGGGTTGGAGAAGGTATCAGCGGGGTTGATTCCTTGGGGGGAAAAGCTGACCCTTCTCCGAGCGCGCGGATAGCTCTGACAACGCAGAAGTCAATCGGGTGGGACCTGTGTTGGGTGGACGGATGATCCGGTTCGCGCGAGATTTGTAGGAGGGGGTATGCCGAGAGAGGATCAGGTGGAACGCCTCCTGCGCCGCGTGGAGGCGCTGGAGGACAGCTTAGAACAATATCATACGTGGCTTGAGGCGAGCATCGAACGCGATCGCACGTTTCTCCTTCGAGAACTCTGGGGGTTGATTGCGGGCATAGTCACGTTGCTCGGCGTAGGGGCAGCAATGTGGCTTATGTTCGATTACATAGGATCCGAAGGCCTCGTGACCGCGGTCGTGGGTGCAGCATTGTATGTACTTTGCGTAGGGTTCGCTCATTGGCTTTGTAACAAGGGGCGAGAAAGCGACGAAAAGATGCTTTCGCAACTCCCCTCATGGAACGAAATTCAAGATAAGAATCGGCGCGGTCTGCCGTAGGTGGTCAGGGGTGCTCAGTGCGGTACGTCAAGGCGATTCACTTGCCCGCGCCCGTTACCTATGCGTTACCTCGACCGAAATCTGGTAACGCCTAACTGTTTGAAATATTGGCGCGCCCGGCAGGACTCGAACCTGCAACTCCAAGCTTAGAAGGCTCGTGCTCTATCCAGTTGAACTACGGGCGCGCGCTGCGCAGCGCATAGCGATCTTTGACAGCGCTGCAAATCGGGTTAGGTCGTCTTCATGGACGGGCACCCCATCAGGATCGAAGGCGAGCAAGGCGGGCGCACGCGTTTCCGTTATCTCGACTATATCATGGCCGCCTTCGTCGCGATCCTGCTGCTTTCGAACATCATCGGGGCATCGAAACCATCCTATGTGACATTGCCGAATGGCGTGGAATGGTCGTTCGGCGCGGGCGTGCTGTTCTTTCCGATCAGCTACATCATCGGCGACGTGCTGACCGAGGTCTATGGCTATGCCCATGCCCGGCGCGTGATCTGGACCGGCTTTGCCGCGCTGATCTTCATGGCCTTTATGGCCGCGGTGGTGGTCGCGCTGCCTCCGGCCGATGGCTGGCCGGGGCAGGAGGCCTACGAATTCGTCTTCGGCAATAGTTGGCGGATCGTGATCGCGTCGATCGCCGCCTTCTGGGCCGGCGAGTTCGCCAACAGCTTCGTGCTCGCCAAGATGAAGCTGATGACCGGCGGCCGCCTGCTGTGGCTGCGTACCATCGGCTCCACCGTCATCGGCCAGGGGCTCGACAGCCTGATCTTCTACCCGGTGGCGTTTTACGGCCTCGCCGGCTGGCCACCCGAACTGCTGTGGCAAGTCGTCATCTCCCAATGGCTGATCAAGACGGTGTGGGAAGCGGCCCTGACTCCGGTGACTTACGCCGTGGTTGGCTTCCTCAAGCGCCGCGAAGGCGCCGAAGTGTTCGACAGCGATACGGACTTCTCCCCCTTTGCCCGGGCCGGGAAGTCGAAGGGTGAGATCTCCTAGCTCGCGCTTCCGTCCTTCGAGGGGCTCAGGACGAACGGGTGCGGTGAGGCTTTTACGGGGTTCAGGGGAACAGCGGTTGCGCGTGCCCCCTCCGTCAGGCGGTCCCATTTCCCATGGCCTGCGCGGCTCGAACGCTCTATCGCCCGCGATACGCATGGCTCTCGATCGGATCACTCTCGCCTCCTTTCGCAATCACCGCGCCACGAGCCTGGACGGGACCAGCCATTTCAACCTGCTGGTGGGCGAGAACGGCGCCGGCAAGACCAACGTGCTGGAGGCGATTTCCCTCTTTGCTCCGGGCCGGGGGCTGCGCCGCGCTGCTCTGGCCGAGATGGCCGGCACCGGAAGCGGCGGCTTCACCGTCAGCGCGGCACTGGATTGCGGTGACGGCGCGGAGCCGGTCCTCCTCGGCACCGGCACCGAACCCGCCCAGCCGAGCAGGCGCATCGTCCAGGTCAATGGCGCCGCCACCAGCGCCGTCAGCCTCGGCGAGTGGCTGGCGATCGGCTGGCTGACCCCGGCGATGGACCGGCTCTTCGCCGACAGCGCCGGCGCGCGCCGCCGCTACATGGACCGGCTCGCTCTGGCGCTCGACCCCGCGCATGCCCGGCGTGCCGCTCGCTACGAAGCGGCACTGCGCGAGCGCAACCGCCTGCTGTCCGACCCGCAGGAGCCCGATCCCGCCTGGCTCGACGGCGTCGAAGCCCAGCTTGCCGAGGCTGGGGCGGCGCTTGCCAGCGGACGCGCCCTGCTGGTCGAACGGCTGATGGCCGAGCTCGCCGGGCTGCCGGAAGAGCCCTTCGCCCGCCCAGCCCTCACCTACGCGCCGGGAGGGCCGACCGACCAGCAGCGCCTGGCGGAGGCCCTGCGCGCGGGCCGCCCGCGCGATCGCGCGGCTCAGCGCACGCTCACTGGCCCCCACCGCGACGAGCTGGAGGTCGTGATGGCCGGCAAGGGTCAGGCGGCCGCGCTCTGCTCCACCGGCGAGCAGAAGGCGATGCTGATCGCGATCACCCTGGCCCATGCCGCGCTTGCCGCCGGCGAGCGGCCCGGCATCCTGCTGCTCGACGAAGTGGCCGCCCATCTCGATCCGCTGCGGCGCGAGGCGCTGTTCGCCCGGCTCCGCGGCGGCAGAGCGCAGGTCTGGCTGACCGGGACGGAGCTTGCTCCCTTCGCCGCGATCGAGCGCGAAGCCGCGATCTGGCGTATCGCGGGCGGGACGGCCGAACGGCTGGGGGAATGATTGCGGTCCCGGATGTCAGGCTTTCCGCAGAAGCCTTCATTCCGGAATCCCGCTCCCTTTGGGCCTCAAAAAAGCCACGCCCCGGAAGCGAATCGCACCATCGCGATGTTCCGTATCTCTAACCGAAGAGCGTTACGCTGTCAAAAGAAAAGTTCCGTTTAGGTGATTTTCTCTAATCCCGTCGCTGCTCCACCTCAGGCAGAGCCCCCGCGACATCGTTGGCCGTCGCCGCCACCAGCGCCTCGATCCCATGCGCGGTGGGGTGGATGTTGTCGTCCTGCAGCAGGTCGGGCTTGTCGTAGATTGGCTCGAGGAAGAACGGCACCAGCTCCGCCCCGGAAGATTGCGCCAGCGCGGGATAGATCGCGTCGAATTCCCGCTGATACGCCGCGCCGAGATTGGGCGGGGCGCGCATGCCCATCAGCAGCACGGGAATTCCGCGCGCTTCCAGCTCTTTCAAAATCGCGGCGAGGTTCGCGCGGGTTTCCTCCGGGGGGATGCGGCGCAGCAAGTCATTGCCGCCCAGCTCCACGATCGCGAGGTCCGGGACCTGTGCCTGATTGTCGAGCGTGAAGGCGAGCCGCTGGAGCGCCGCCGCGGTGGTGTCGCCCGAAACGCCCGCATTGGCGACGCGCGCATTGATCCCGCGCGCGCGCAGGCTCAGCTCCAGCTTGGCCGGGTAGCTCTGGCCCTGCTCCAGCCCGTAGCCGGCGAACAGGCTGTCTCCGAAAGCCAGGATGTGCCGCTCCGGCCCCATGACGGGCACAGTGTCGCCGATCGCCTCGCTTTCCTGCGCCTGCGGTGCCGGTGCCTCGGCGCCGCAGGCGGCGAGCGCCAGTGCCAGGGCGCAAGCGGCAATCTTCGACGAACTCCATACGCGCATCGGCCAAGCTCCTTGCTCTCGCCCCGATCCCTATGCCATCGACGGCAGGTGGCAAACCCCCTGGCAATCGAGGCTCGCGGCCTGACGCTTTCGCTCGGCCAGGACAAGGCCGCCGTCGACATCCTGCGCGGCATCGATCTCGCCGTCGGCACCGGCGAGACGCTCGCCCTGCTCGGCCCTTCCGGCTCGGGCAAGAGCTCGCTGATGGCGGTGCTCTCCGGCCTGGAACGCGCGAGCGGCGGATCGCTCACCGTGGCAGGGCAGGATTTCTCCGCGATGGACGAGGACGCATTGGCGGCCGCACGCCGGGGGCGGATCGGGATCGTGCTACAGGCCTTCCACCTGCTGCCGACCATGACCGCGCAGGAGAATGTCGCGACGCCCCTTGAGCTGGCCGGGGAGCATGACGCATGGCCCCGCGCAAGGGCCGAGCTGGAAGCCGTGGGCCTTGGCCACCGCCTGAGCCATTACCCGGCGCAGCTTTCGGGCGGGGAGCAGCAACGCGTCGCCATAGCCCGCGCCACGGCCCCGCGCCCGCAGCTGATCTTCGCCGACGAGCCCACCGGCAATCTCGACGCCGCGACCGGGCATGAAATCGTCGAGCTGCTCTTCGCCCGCCGCGCCGAGACGGGCGCAACGCTGGTGATCATCACCCATGACGCGGAGCTTGCGGCCCGCTGCGACCGGATCGTGACTCTGGCCGACGGCATGATCGCCTCGGACACCGGGGCATGAACGACGCGCCCGCAGCGGTGTGCGCATCATCGCCAAAAAACCCGCCCCCGGCCCCTCCCAGGTGGAAGAACCGATGACCCTGCCCTGGCGCGCTGCCTGGGCCATCGCCCGCCGCGACCTGCACCGCCGGTTTCGCGGGCTCCGGCTGCTTCTGGTCTGCCTCTTCCTGGGCGTTGGCGCGCTGGCAGCCATAGGCACGCTGACCGGCGCGATCCATGGCGAGATCGAAACGCGCGGGCGGGAGATCCTCGGCGGCGATCTGGAAGTCTCGATCTGGCAGCGCGCGCCAAGCGCTGAGGAGATGCGCTGGCTGGAAGGGTTGGGTACGGTTTCCAGCGGGCTGAGGATGCAGGCGACCGCCAGCACGGCCAATGCGGCTGCTCCGGTCGAGCTCAAATCGGTGGATGAGAAATGGCCGCTCTTCGGCACCTTCCGCACTGCTGATGGGCGTACGGCCGGTGCGCCGCCACCCGGCGAAGCATGGCTCGCACAGGGCGCGGCTGATCGGCTCGGCATCGGCAGCGGGGACAGCTTCCGCCTTGGCGCGGTCGAGCTTCGGGTCGGCGGCATTATCGGCGAAGAGCCTGACCGGCTGAGCGAAGGCTTCGCGCTCGGGCCGACGATCATCGTCGGGGAGGATGTCCCACAGGCAGCCGGGCTGACTGCCCCCGGCGCGATGTATCGCGGGAAGTACCGGATCGCGCTCGATCCGCCCCGCGACCCGGCAGCGGTGCAGGAGGAAATCGAGAAGCGCTTCCCCTCTTCCGGCTTCGAGATCCGCACGGCGGAGCGCGCTTCGCCCGGCGCCGACCGCTTCGTCTCCCGCATGGGCGATTTCCTGATCCTGGTCGGGCTCGCCGCGCTGGTGATCGCCGGGATCGGGATCGGCGGCGGCGTGTCGTCCTATCTCGAGGCGCGGCGAGGAAGCATCGCCACGCTGAAGATCCTCGGTGCCACCAGCCGGGACATCGCCCGCATCTACGCGCTGCAACTGGGAGCGGCATCGCTCGCCGGGGCGGCAGCCGGCCTCGCGGCGGGCATCCTCGTGACGCCGCTTCTAGGCTGGGCGCTGGGTTCGCTGCTGCCGGTCGAGCCGGGCTTCGTGATCGACCCTGCTGCCCTGCTGCGCGCCGCCGCCTTCGGCCTGCTGGTGGCGCTGATCTTCGCGGCCCCTCCCCTGATCCGCGCGCGGAGCTTCCCGGCCATGGCCCTGATGCGGGCACGGGTGACGCCGCTTGCGACCCATTGGCGAGCCGCCGCGATCCCGGTCGGCGCGGGGCTGGTTGCGATCGTCGCGCTGGTGCTGATCGGATCGGCGCAGCCACTGCTCAGCGCCGGCTTCCTTGCCGGGGCCGCGGCGCTGCTGGGGCTGCTTTCGCTCCTGGGGGTCGCCATCCGGATACTGGCCGCGCGCCTGCCCCGCCCGGGCAATGCGCTGATGCGCATCGCGCTCGCCAATCTCCACCGGCCGGGATCGCAGACCGGGGCGCTGGTGACGGCGCTCGGCTTCGGACTTTCCGCCTTCGTCCTCCTCGCGGCAATCGAAACGAGCATCGATGCGAACATCCAGCGCACCATCCCGCGGCAGGCGCCCGATTACTTTGTGCTCGACATTCCGCGCGACCGGATCGCCGAGTTCGAGACCCTGGTGCAAGGCGAAGAGCCCGCCGCAGTAATCCGCAGCGTGCCGACACTGCGCGGCCGGATCCTCGCCTACGGCCCTGAAGGCGCGATGCAGCGCGTGGCCGATCTGGACGAGTTACCCGAGGGTGCCTGGCCGCTGCGGGGCGAACGCGGGCTGACCTATTCGGACACCGTCCCCGACGGCAATGTGCTTACCGCCGGCAGCTGGTGGAGCGCGGGCTACGCGGGCGAACCTCTGGTCTCGATCGACGAGGACCTGGCCGAAGCGCTCGATCTTCAGCTTGGCGACATGATCACGATCGGTCTGCTGGGAGTGGAGCGGAGCGCGCGGATCGCCAGCTTCCGCCGAATCGACTGGGATTCCATGGGGTTCAACTACGTCCTCGTCTTCAGCCCCAATGCGATCGCCGACGCCCCGCACAATCTCGCCGCCACGATCGAGCTGCCCACCGGCACGGACAAGGGCCCGCTGCTGCGCGAGCTCGTCCGTGCCTTCCCCTCCAGCTCGGTGATCGAGATCGGGCAGGTGCTCGCCGAAGCCCGGGTTATCCTGCGTCAGGTGGGCAATGCCGTGCTCGCGGCCGCCTCCGTCGCGGTGCTCGCTGGGATCGCCGTGTTGCTGGGCGCGATCGCGGCCGCGCGCGCCAGCCGGCTCTACGACAATGTGATCCTGCGCGTGCTCGGCGCCAGCCGGCGCCAGCTGCTCGGGCTGCAACTGGCGGAATACGGCATCCTCGCGGCTCTGCTTGCCGGCGTGGCCCTCATGCTGGGAAGCGCCGCGGCCTGGGCGGTGATCGTCCACCTGTTCGAGTTCGAATGGCTGCCCGATTGGCCGCGCGTGCTTGCCGTGCTCGGGGCGGGCCTCGTTCTGGTGCTCGCATTCGCGGTCGCGGGCTCGCTCCCCCTTCTGAGAGCGAAACCCGCGCGCGCCTTGCGAGAGCTTTAGCTGAACACTTCCGCCGTGCCGCGGCCCTTTGGATCCGGCCCGAAGCGGTTCGAGCCCGGAGTTCCATCAAGCACCATCAGCACCAGGAAGGCGATCGACGCCACGAAATTCACCACCGGAATGAACGTCGCGACGATCAGGCCGAGATACCACCAGCCGGACATGTTGCGATCATGCAGGCGGCGCACGGTCACGGCGATCGAAGGGATCAGGACGAACAGCCACCAGACGACCAGGACGAGGCCGAAACCGCCAAAGAGGACGGAATAAATCGCGAAAGGATTGGCCGCGTCCGCCCCCGAAAGCGAGCCAAATACCGACCCGGTGGAGAACATGATCCCGACCAGCACAGTCGCCACGATCAGGTTCAGGAGAGCGAACATCCAATATTCCATGCGCCGCGAGCGGCCCCTGAAATCGGCGTAGCGCTTGAACGGCAACAGCATCCATTCCATTGTTTCCCCCTTCTTCCGTGCCGCAGGGCGGCTGATGCGCGAAGCCAACACAAATTTGTGCGGCAGGCAAGAGAAGGGGGGCCGAAGCCCCCCGAAGAATACTCCCTGCTTAGGTCCGGCAGCCTACCATTTGTAGCGGACAGTCGCGCCATAGGTGCGCGGCTGATTGGGATAGCCCGAGATCGAGAACGGCTGCGCCACGGAGTCGAAGATCGACAGGATGTAGCGGTCATTGGTCAGGTTGCGGCCCCACACCGCAAGCTCGATACCGTTTTCCATCGCATAGGTGATCGACGCGTCGACTTCGTTGACCTCTCGCGTGAATTGTGCCGCCGCGGCGAGCGCGGCTTCAGTGCCTTCGCTGAGAAAGCCCGGCAGTCCGTCCGCGATCTCAACCTCCGATTCATGGCGATAGGTGGCATTGAGGATCAGGTTGTCGCCATTGCCGAATTCGTGATCGTACTGCCCGCCCAGGACCACCGTCCATTCCGGGATGCCCGCCGGCGTCTGGCCGGAAAGGTCTCCCACCGCGGAGAACACGAATTCGTCGTAGATCGGATCGAGATAGGTCACGCCCAGGCTGCCGGTGAGGCCGGGGACAAGTTCCGCCCTGCCTTCGAACTCCACGCCGAAGGTGGATTGCTTGCCGGCATTGACGAGCTCGAACCCGCGGCCGGTGAAGACGTTCGACTGGAAGTTCTTGATCTCCTGCTTGAACACCGCGAGATTCGCCGAAGCGCCTCGCCAACTCCCCTTCAGGCCGGCCTCGTAGACCGCCGCTTCCTCGGGCTCGGCAAAGCGGCTTCCAAACGCCTGGTTGACCTGCAGAAGGCCCGCATTGGCGAGCGCCGCCGCGTCGGCAGCCTCCGGCTTGCTGTCGCGCGACAGGTTGAGGGAGGCAGCCTTGAACCCGGTCGCGTAGGACGCGTAGATGTTCACATTCGGATTGACGTCATAGGCCAGGCGGAGCGTGTAGGAAAAATCGTCGTCCGAAATCTTGCCGTCTTCCACCGGGTTGGGAACGGCAAGGAAGGGCGGCAGGAATTGAAGCGGCCGCAAGGGATTGAGCGGGTTGGCCGCAGGGTTGTCGGCATTGGCCGTGGCAAAGGCCGTTACCCCAGCATCGATCGCCGCGTATTGCGCCGGGAACGCCCCCGCGAAGCTCATGATTTCCTCGGCAGTGGCCGACCGGCCGAGCGAGAGGGCATTGCCCACCTGCTGGGCCAGTCCGCCTTGATAGAGCAACTGGTAGCGGAACGGGGCGTAAGCCGGATTGTCGAAATCGATTTGCGAGAACACATCGCTGGAAGCGATCGATGCGGTATATTTCTTGGAATCGTGCGTGTAGTTGCCGCCCAGCGTCAGCGTGAGCCCGCTGGCCACCTCGAAATCGACCTGGCCGAAGATCGACACCGCCTCGCTATCCATCGTGAAGGTCTCGTTGTTCCCGGTGCCGGCCTTGAAGAACTGACCCGCATATTTCGCCGGATCGCCTTCCAGGGCGCCGAACGTCGCCTCGAGGGGGACAGGCATGGGCCCGGCGCCGATCAGGCTTAGAGCGCCTCCTGAAAGGCCCCGGACGAGAGTGTCGGCATAGGGCCTGGTCTGGGCGCCCCAGATCAGCGATCCGGTCTGATCCACGTCCTCGTTGATGTAGAACACCCCCAGCAGCGCGCTCAGCACATCGGCGAATTGCGCCGAAGCCCGGAATTCCTGGGTGAAGGTGTCCAGCTGTACGTTGCCCGCGATGGGATAGATCAGATCGGCGCTCGAGAAGTCCGCATCCTGAGCGGTCACATTGTGGCTGCTGCGCAAGGAGGTGATCGAAGTCAGCTTGAGCGGGCCGAGATTGTATTCGGCGCTGCCAGAGATGCCGTAATTCTCGATCTCGTTGGTCGAATTGTAATTGCCGTAGACCACGCCGGCAAAGGGATCGTCCGGGTCCGTAACCTGGCCACCGAGCAGATTGATCACATCGCTCGCCGCCGAACGCTGCAGGTTGACCACGCCGCAGCAATTCTCGTCGATCTTGTCGTAATCCGCGATGATGCGGATCAGGAGCTCCGGGCTGGGCTCGAACAACGCCTGGCCGCGCACGAACCAGCGATTGCGCTCATTGGTCGTGTCGCCGGTACCGAGATCTTTGTTATAGCCGTCGCGCCGATTGAATCCGGCGGCAAGGCTGAGGGCAAGCGTGTCGGACACAGGGCCGGTAACGTAGCCCCTGAGCACTGCCGCGTCGTAATTGCCGTAGCTCGCCTCGAGCGACCCACCGAGCGTGAACTGCGGCGCGTCGGTAACGATCGAGATGACGCCTGCGGAGGCATTCTTGCCGAAGAGTGTCGATTGCGGGCCGCGCAGCACTTCGATGCGCTGCACATTCGGCAGATCGCTGATCTGCGAGGCCGTGCGGCTGCGATAGACGCCATCGACGAATACGCCGACGGACGGTTCGATACCCGCATTGTTCGCACCATTGCCGAAGCCGCGGATGATGAAGTTGGTCACGGCGGAGCTTTGCAGCTGGGTGACCTTCATCGACGGGACGATCGTCTGGAGATCCTTCAGATCGCGGATCGCGGCGCGCTCGATCTGCTCGCCCGTCGTGACCGACACGGCCACGGGCGTATCCTGCAATGTCTGCTCACGCTTGGTGGCCGTGACGACGATGAAATTGCCGTCCGCCTCCTCTTCCTGGTACTCGCCGGCCGGCAGCGCAAGTTCCTCTTCGGGCTCCTCAGCGAAGGCGGCGGCAGGAATACCTGCAGCAAGGCTCCCGGCACCGGCCAACAGCAGTGTACGAATCTTGCCGGTGCGACCCGAAGCAACCAAGTTCATGAAAAGCTCCATCTCTTCATGGCCCGGTGCATGGCGACGCCTTCTTGTTGAGGATTGCGCCACACCACCCGGTGCCGCGCTCAGCCTAGAGGCACGGTGGTAACCACACAATTAACAATGGCCGGTTCGATAGCAGCCAGTTTACGCCCGATCCGCGATTATGCCGGCGAAACGCAAAAAGCTTGCCGCAATGCAGCATTGCGTATAGGGCGCCCCGTCCTCGAAAAAGGGCGCGGGTCCCGAGCGGGACCTTCCTGAAATCGACCACTGAAAGAATGCCCATGCCCGGCACAAAGGCCCTTCGCAACATTGCTATCATCGCGCATGTCGATCATGGCAAGACCACCCTCGTCGACCAGCTCTTCCGCCAGTCCGGCACCTTCCGCGACAACCAGCGCGTCGAAGAAAGAGCCATGGATTCCAATGACTTGGAAAAAGAGCGCGGGATCACCATCCTGGCCAAGTGCACCAGCGTGGAGTGGGAAGGCACCACGATAAATATCGTCGACACGCCGGGTCACGCCGATTTCGGCGCCGAGGTCGAGCGCATCCTCTCCATGGTGGACGGGGTGATCCTTCTGGTAGACGCCGCAGAAGGCCCCATGCCGCAGACCAAGTTCGTGACCGGCAAGGCGCTCGCGCTGGGCCTGCGCCCGATCGTGGTGGTCAACAAGATCGACCGCAGCGACGCGCGCGCCTCGGAAGTGCTGGACGAGGTGTTCGACCTGTTCGTCGCGCTCGACGCGAATGACGAGCAGCTCGACTTCCCGGTCCTCTATGCCTCCGGTCGCAGCGGCTATGCGAGCGAGGACGCCGATGCGCGCGAAGGGACTCTCAATCCGCTGTTCGAGCGGATCGTCGCGCATGTGCCCTCCCCCGGTCTCGACGCGAGCGGCCCCTTCACTTTCCTCGCCACCCTTCTCGACCGCGACAATTTCATGGGCCGCGTGCTCACCGGCCGGGTCCAGTCCGGCACCATCCGCGTCAACGATCCGATCCATGCACTGAGCAGCGACGGCAAGGTGATCGAGACCGGCCGCGCATCCAAGCTCCTCTCCTTCCAGGGGCTCGACCGCGTGCCGGTGGAAGAGGCGCTTGCCGGCGACATCATCGCCATTGCCGGGCTGACGCAGGCCACCGTCGCCAACACCATCGCCGATCCTTCCGTCAAGGAGCCGATCGCCGCGCAGCCGATCGACCCGCCCACGCTCGCCATGCGCTTCGCCGTCAATGACAGCCCCTTTGCCGGCCGCGAGGGCGACAAGGTGACCAGCCGCATGATCCGCGACCGTCTGCTGCGCGAGAGCGAAAGCAATGTCGCCATCAGGGTGACCGAAAGCGCCGACCGCGACAGTTTCGAAGTTGCGGGACGCGGCGAATTGCAGCTGGGCGTGCTGATCGAAACGATGCGCCGCGAAGGCTTCGAGCTGGGCATCTCCCGCCCGCGCGTTCTCTACCGCGAGGAAGACGGGCAGCGGATGGAGCCTTACGAGACCGTGGTGATCGATGTCGATGACGAGCACTCCGGCACGGTCGTGGAGAAGATGCAGCGCCGCAAGGCGGAGCTGACCGAGATGCGCCCCTCGGGCATCGGCAAGACGCGGATCGTCTTTTCCGCGCCCAGCCGCGGCCTGATCGGCTATCATGGCGAGTTCCTCTCGGACACGCGCGGCACGGGCATCATGAACCGGCTGTTCGAGAAGTACGGCCCGCACAAGGGGCCGATCGAAGGCCGCATCAACGGGGTGCTGATCTCCAATTCCACCGGCGAGGCAGTCGGCTATGCGCTCGGCGCTCTGGAGGAACGCGGCGAACTGTTCGTGAAGCCGCAGGACAAGGTCTATGAGGGCATGATCATCGGCGAGAACGCCAAGCCCGAGGACCTGGAAGTCAATCCGCTCAAGTCGAAGCAGCTCACCAATTTCCGTTCGACCGGCAAGGACGATGCGATCCGTCTGACCCCGCCACGGGTGATGAGCCTGGAGCAGGCAATCGCCTATATCGACGATGACGAGATGGTGGAGGTCACCCCGAAGAACATCCGGTTGCGCAAGGCGATCCTCGATCCGCACGAACGCAAGAAGGCACGGCGGCGCGAGGCGGCCTGAGGCCGTCCGTCAAATCACTCCGCGGCAGGGGATTTTCCGCCAACAGCGCGGCGGGACTGTCCGATCAGCTATTCTTCCGTGTCTCCTGCTTGCCCTCGGCCTGTTTCTCCTCGTCCTTGGCCGACTTGTCCTTGATGAGCATTTCCTCCGACCTGTCGGAGGCGCTCTTCGGCTTGCCGAGCGGGATCTTGCGTCCGCGATTCCTCTCCTCGGTTTTGGGCAGCGTGATCGTCAGCACGCCATCTTCGAAATGCGCCGAGCAGGCTTCCGTGTCGATGTTCGATGGCAGAGTGATCCGGCGTTCGAACGTGCCATAGCTACGCTCGGAATAACCCGTCTCCTTGTCCTCCCGCGCGCTCTTCTTCTCGCCGCGCAAGGTCAGCACGCCTTCTTCGATCGAAAGGTCGACATCCTCTTCCTTGACGCCCGGAAGCTCGGCGCAAATCTCCACGGCGTCGTCGCCATTGTGGATGTCCATTGCAGGTGCGCTCATCCCGGCCCGGGCATAGAAGCCGCTGTCGCCTTCGGCTTCGAAGAGATCATCGAACATGCGGTTCATCTGGCGGTGAAGATCGAAAAGCCCCAAGCTGCGCGGGCTGCCGCTCGCGGTTCCGCGCCGGTAGGGTGAAAGATATCCAAGAACCATTGCATCCTCCTTTATCCTGCGGCCCCGATTGCCACGTCGGAAACAAGGGTGCGGCGCCTGATCGAGGCCGTTCTTGAGATGCCTTTCCTACGCGTCAGAAAGTTGGGAGTTCCCATGCGAGCGGAAGCCCGGCCAGGCGTCAATTCGCGGTGCCGATTTCAGCCTCTGACGCTTGAAAGTCGTGGCCGTTTGCAGCTTGGGCGCCCGCGCCTTTTCTTTGGTCGGGCGGCCCGGAAAAGCCTTAATCCCGCCCGCTGCCGGCGGGGTCCCAATCGAGCTTCTCGACGCCGAGGATCTGCTTGAGCTCCTCGGTCAGACGCCCCCCGATCATCAGGAACATCACTCGGCAGGGTTCGCTGCTGCGGTTGACCCAGGCATGGATCGTAGCGCGCTGGACGAGGGTGTCGCCCGCCCGCAGGACCACGTCCTCGCCGCCCTCCACTTCCATCGTCAACTCGCCGCGAAGCACCATCACGACGTCGACCGTTTCGGTGCGGTGCATGAAAGGAGGGGCACCGCCCGAGGGAGGATAATCGGCGATCCGCATGCGGATGCCCTTATCGGGCAAGCGATAGTCCAGCGGCCGGTTGCCTGGGTCCGGCTCCTGCGGAGGGATGGGCGTCGGCGCCTCCACGGTCTCCCAGATGTCGTAGATCATCGTGCCGGCGCCGAGCGGACCATGCGTTCGCGCCGGGGCGTCGGACAGCACCACCGTCCGCCCATCGGCATCATGCCCCATAACGACCTTGCGGATAGGCCCCCTGAAACCGTCTTCACTCATGCCGCATCCTTTCCCCATCCCGCTTTCCCCATCCCGCGCCAGCCTAATCCATGGAGGCCAGGTGCGAAATACCACGCTCAGGCATGAGCGGCGCGGTCCGCGCGGATTGCCGGGCCGGCAAAGCCCGGCGGATCCGACGCTGAGCGGGGGCGGAAGCGATCCACCTCCCGCAAGCGCATCAAGCGGCGGGTTCGAGCGCGATCGAGTAGTGCCCGGAATATTCGCGCCCGCTGGCGTTCTCCACATCGACGATGATGGGCAGCTTTCCAAGCTGGTCGCCCTGCGCCGGCTGCGGGATGGTGACGAACATTTCCCGGCTGTCGCCGACAGTGGTTGCGATGACGAAGCCGATGCGAACGCTGCCGCGCTGTCCGCCGGCGGTCTGCGGATAGATGGCGACCGTTTCGCCACCGGGCGAGCTTGTCGTCGCGTTGAGGGTCAGGCGGTAGCGGCCCGGCGCCGCCTCCAGCACATGGCTGAACCGGCTGCGGGTGGAAGAGCGCCAGCTGCCCGAATATTCGCCAGAAGCCGTGCCAGCGACGGAGGCATCGTCCGGCATCTCGGCCGCCGCTTCGGCAGCGTCCGTTACCGCATCGAAAATGGAGGGAAGCTGCGCGCTTGCCGGGCCGGCAGTGGCCGCGAAAGCCGTGAGAATTGCTATCGGGATGGTCCGCATGATGCTCTCCAACAAAAAGTGAGGGGGAGGATGGGCGGGGCGAACCTACACATCGGCCGCGCGATGTCCAGTTCCTGGTTTGCGACGCGACGAGCCGCTATTCGGCCGGCTCTACAAGCACTTGCGCTCGGGAGCGGTGCGGCTGCGGCTGCCGCTTTGCGGGCTTGGCGAACCAGAAGCTCCAGCTCGCGAGCAGCCCCAGCAGAGCAAGCGCGAAGCCGGAGAAGGTCAGCGCGATCCGCCACAGCACGCCGCCGACCTTGCCGGCATGGAGCGGATAGAACTTCTCATGGATCGCTTGCGCGGCGTCGCCCCGGGCCGGATCGTCATACGCCACCACGCGCCCATCGGCCGGATCGAGATAGACATAGGTCCGCCCGTTCGGCGTCCATTCGAAACTCTGCCTCATGCGCAGCAGCACCGGCTCGCCCGGCCCGGCCGGTAATTGCAACCGGCGCGGCGCGGCATCCGGAAAGGTGCTCCGGGCGTCTGCCAGCAGAACCTGCCAATCGGTGAGAGGCGATGGAGCGCCGGCCACCGGCGGTATTTCGGCTGCGGGTTTTGCCGGACCTGCCCAGGGGGAAAGCAGCGCATCGGAGAGGGGCTTGAACACGATCAGCGAGCCGGTGGCGGCAGAGACAAGCAGCAGCGGCGCGGCCAATATGCCGAGGTCGCGGTGATGCCACACGATCGCGCTGCGCGTCATCCGCGCGGGCCACAGCCGGAAGCGGAAGGTCCGCCTCGTGCGCCACCACAGGATGATCCCGCTGACCGCGAAGGCGATGAGCAGCAGGCCGAGCACACCCGCCACGTAAGTGCCCGTCCTCCCCGCGAACAGGTGGTGATGGAGATCGAACAGCCACAGCTCCGGCCGTCCCCAGATGTTGGCCCAGCTCTCCACGATGCGCCCGCCCTGATCGATATAGGCGCCGCCGCCATCACGGTAGATCGCCAGATGAAGCCCGAAGCCTTCATCCGCGAAAGTGATGCGCGACAGTCCTCTCTCGTCGGCCGCGGCCACGGCGACCGCACGGGCAAGATCCGCCGTGCCGGAGCGATAAGGATCGTCCGCGCCGGGAAGCGCGATCCATGTCTCCTCCCACACCAGCACCGCGCCCGAGAGGCCGATCACCGCGAGCAGGAGCCCGGTGATGCCGCCCGTCCAGCGGTGCAGGAGCGCGAGAAGACGCATCAGAACTCGCTGCGCCAGCTCAGGGTGAAGGTACGCCCGCGTCCGGAAAAGAAGCGACTGTTATCGAATGTTCGCACGGTGTCGCTGTCATAGGTGAGGAAATATTCGTCGGTCAGATTCTGCACCGCCAGCGCGATCTCTCCAAGGCCGGTGCGATAAGCGAGGAAGGCATCGAGCAGCGTATAGCCTTCGAAGTCGGTGTCCACGCCGGCATCGTTGAAGCTGCGCGGCAGGTAAAAGCGGGATTGCAGGCGGGCGCTGAACGGACCGTTGCTGTAGTCTGCCGAGAGGTTGAGGCGATCGGGCGAGATGTTCGCGCCGTCGAGATCATTGTTGACCAGATCGTCGGCATCGTTGCTGTCGGTCTGCCCCTTGATGTCGCTATAGGCGCCGCTGAGCGTGAGGCCGGGCAGCGGCGTATGCCAGGTGAGGTTCGCTTCGAGCCCCTGAATCTCTATCGGCTGGCGCGAGACGCTGAAGATGCCGTCCTGCCCCAGAACCAGCAGCGAGCCGAGATCGCTGGACGACCAGAAATAGCTGACCGCGGCGTCGATCGCCCCGCGATTCCATTCGAGGCCGATCTCGCGGTTGTTGGAGATCACCGGCTCGAGCGCGAGGTAATCGTCGATATCGACGCCCTCCTCCTCGATCCCGCGCAGGATGCGGCCGACATCGGCGATGGTGTAGCCCTCTGCGTAGCTGCCATAGGCACGCAGGCCGATGATCGGCTCGACGACGATGCCGCCATTGAGCAGCAGGTCGCTGAAGGACGGGCGGCCGCCCGAGACGGCGACGGGCTTGTAGGTCGAGATGTCACCGGGATCGGTGGCGCCGTAGGAAGCCAGCGTTTCGTAGTCGTCCACCTTGAGCTGAACGTCTTCATAGCGCAGGCCGCCAGCCAGGCGGACCACGCCGTCGAACAGCGCGAGGTTCGCCTGCGCGAAGGGGGCGAGGCTGCGGAAATCGGTCCGCGGCACCCAGGTGCGGCCGGTTTGCGCGAGATACTGCTCGGTACGGTCGAACAGCGCGTCGAAGCCGGCGGTGACCACCAGTTGCTCGAAGCCCGGTACTGCGCGCTCATAGCTGATCTTGCCGCCCAGCTTGCGTGACTTGTTGGCCGACTGGTCAAAGAGGTTGCCGGTGGGGTCGATCGTCGGATCCTGGAACGTGTCGGTGACGAGCCCGCCGAAAACATCGCGAGTGCGGCTGAAGAAGGCCTGGACCGCGAACGTGCCGCCGCCGAGATCCTCGTCGGTGAGCGCGGCGGAAAGGAGCTCGGCGCGGTTGGATGGCAGATCGCCTGCCTGCGTTCCGCGCATGCTGCTGGCGGGGATGCCCGCCGCGCGGTCGCCCGGGACGAGCACGTAATGCCCGTTGCCTTCCAGTTCGAAGCGGTTGGCGATCACTTCCAGGCGGGCGCTGGATGAAAGTTCGTAGCCGAGCCGCGCGAATACCGACCAGCTGTCGCTGTCCTGGATCTCGCCCTGCGTGCCGTCGACGCCGATGCGATTGCCGCGCCCGTCGAGGAACACGCCGCGACGCTCCAAAGTGGCGCCGAAGCTCGCATCGAAAGCACCCGTGCGGTACCCCACCAGTGCGCCGATCTTGCCGCCTAGTCCGTCTCCGCCAAAGCCGTCGGCCGCGGTGCCCTGCAGCAGCGTGCGGACCGCGACGCCGTCTTCCGCCGGCGCGCCCACGGTGACCTGGTTGACGACCCCGCCGGTGCCGCCGATGCCCTGCAGCGCGTTGGAGCCGTAGATCACCTCGACCCGGTCGATAAAGAAGGGGTCGATCGTGTAGCCGTCGCGCGAACCGTCACGCA
>Ga0164243_10000221_pt1 | contig 128449 bp, 107 predicted proteins | sample OricompcompostOP_FD_108781 | JGI IMG/M metagenome (GOLD analysis project Ga0164243, IMG submission 108781) | Organic Plus compost microbial communities from Emeryville, California, USA - Original compost - Organic plus compost (OP) | ecosystem: Engineered > Solid waste > Mixed feedstock >...
AAAAATGGAGCATGCCCCTCCAAAATTGGGGATTCATACTCCATCAGTTTTTGACGATCTTTGAAAACAGATGCCAGCTCTAAGCAGTTGCTTATTCGTTTACACAATATATTTTATAGTCTCGTTACATTTTAAATGTGCCGCAGCTATTCAATTTGTTAGCATCTTGGAATATCCAAAATATTCCCCTAATTCTACATAGTTGCTTTTTATTTCATATAATGTTCCAGTTAAGCCAATTCTTTCCGAAGACTCTGGAAGCGTTTCAAAAAAGCCCCATCCGTTCCGCGTCGGAACTACAACAAAGACGTTGCTATAAATGCCAGACTTTTGTATCGAAATTGGAAATCCGACCAGATATACAAATTTTTGCTCTGGTGTTTGAAGTAAGCTAATTCCTTCTTTAAAAGTATTGGCTTGCGTAAAGTATACTCCCAAGTTTTTTATAGGATGTGTTAGGGTATCAGTAAGTACATCTCGTATACTTTTTGCAGTCGGAGATATTGCAAAGTCGTAGCCCCACTTCGAGAAACAAAAAAGGTAGGCGGTCCTCAATAATGCTTTATACAGTGTCTTCATAGAGGGAGCTTGTCCATGTATTGTTAACGACCAGCTATTCCCATTTTTTGTGTTTTCATCTAGCCTTTTCTTTACCAATGGGGCTTTTTCAATATTCAATGTTTGCACCAAAGTTCCATTTTCCCACCTAGCTGCTGTTCTATAAATACCAGGTATCCCTTCAAACTTCGTTGAAATTGGAAAGGAAGCATCGTCCTTCAACTGCAAGAAGGCCCTCATTTGTAGGTGCGTTTTAATAGCATGATCCTCTTTTTCCCCGTGTGTGCTGTTACATTTCTTACAAACCAGTATCGTTTTACTGCCCCCTACAGACTCAGGCGGATAGTGGTCTAGTGAAAACTCCTGAAGTACATTATTTTGCTTTGCAAAGTCAAGATAGCTTTCGCTTTCCGAATATATGGCATTCATGCACATAGGGCATATATATAGTTCTTCTGATGCCTGAAAGATATATCTTTTACTATCAGAAGATATTCTCGCACTTAGCTCCTGTCCATTGCAAACTTTTCTCAATGAGGGGCTGAACTGTTTTAGGAGCCGTCTATATTTTCTTTTTATAGTGGGGGATGGCATAATAAGAGAAATTTTTTTACTAGCTAGTCCTTGTTTTCTTCCCCTTCTGCCCCCTACTCGCCTCAATCACCAACCTCGCTACCACCACGTCATCCACCCCAATCAGCTCCGCCATCTTCATAATCTCCTTCACCGTAAACCTACCACAATCCGCCTGTCTTTTCGTGAAATTGTTGTAATTTATTCCCAGGTGCCGCGCCATGGTAGACGGCGGCATAATATCAAAAATTTTGTTGAAATCGCTGATCCCGCCCCGCTCTATGAGTTCCTTAATAGCATTATATCGCTTATCCTTTGCCATATAGTTAAAGTAGCAAAAAATATTGTAAAGCATAATGAAATGATTATTAATAGTAATCAAAATGTTTAATTATCATTATCAAATTGATTATCATTGGTAGCGTTTCCTTTTAATTCTTCCTTATCTTTGTGGTGTTGTGGGGCCTGACACACTGTTTTCAGGCATACCAAGGAAAATATTAGCTTTGCGGTTCTTTATAAATGAACTATCCGCATTGCCATCGTTCTCGTCCCGTACGCCGTCGGAAGCCCGGGATTGAGTAGGGCGATGCCTGCACCTAATGGCGCAGGCTCGCTTGTTGATGACCTGGGCTTCCGACGGCGTACAGGCATCGCAAGTTGAGTCCTGCGCTCTTTTTTTGCGCAGCACCTAACTATTATCTAACACTTTCAAATCTGCTTGCTATGAAAAGGATAATAGGCGCAGTGCCGGATAATATGCTAAAAGACATTCACCTGAAACTGACAGCACTACCTAACCTTTTCAGGGACAAGGTAGGGGAGGAATGCTCCTGGAGTACCCCGACTTTTTACCGTAAGCTGAGGCATGTTACAACAATAAGCAACGCCGAAAGGGAAAAGATAATGGACGTATTGGACGAAGTCTTTAATGAGGTATGGGATTATTGCGGTAGATATCGCAGGCCCAGGAGGTAATAGCATACCCGTAATGAAAAGCCTGTTCGGATGGAAGCACTTTACATAGAGGATAACCCAATAGAGCAACGGCTAATATCCCTGTATATGGCGGATATGAGCATAAAGCTGCACCTGGCTGGTAATGGTTCAGACGGGCTGGCTATAGCTTGTAAAGTTCTTCCAGCCTTTATTATGATGGACATGGTTATCCCGGACATGGACGGGGAAACCTTATTGAAGCTGCTGAAAGAAGATCGGCAGTTACAGGATATACCTGTGATTATTATGACGGCTGATCTTTTGATTGATAGAAAGGTAGACGTTTTCGGATTAGGCGCTACGGCCTGTCTGATCAAACCGGTAAGTAAAAGTGATATAGCGGGTATATTGAGGCAATTGTTTTAAGCTATAAAACAGAAGTTCTTTGACATATTGGATTTAAGGTAACGGACGAGTTGTAATAATATAAAAGGAGAGAAACGTATAGATCAAAATAGGGTAGGCGTATAAATATAAACCCTATACGGAACCGGGTTTCCACCCGGTTTCTTTTAAATTTAAAAGCAAGGGCGCTGTCGGCTGCGGAAGCAAAACCAATACAATAACCTCCAAATTATTGTCGCTATGAACGTATTACAATACATAGAAGTAAACCCTGGTGTTATGATGGGGAAGCCCGTCATTAAGGGGACACGTATTACCGTAGAATTGATTTTGGAGAGATTGTCCAATAGCGAAACGGTAGATGATATCTTAATAGCTTATCCGCATATCACGCACGAGGCAGTTCACGCAGCACTGGCGTTTGGACAAATATACAGGCTGCAATAGGCGGTTATCTTTGAAAAAGGCTACGGTCTATAGCAACCTTTCTATATACCTTTTCACTTCCATCCTGTCATACTTAGGGAAAGACATTTTTAACAGGATGCTGAATAATGCCCACGTTTCAGGCTGCTTCCACTCAAACACGGGAAAGCTCAATAACCCTTTCGGTTGCTGTTTCCGAACTAAAGCCACCAGCGGAATATAAGGCGGGGCGTAATAAACCGCATGTTCTATCATTTTAGCATATAGTGCCGGTTTCATGCCATCTTTGAAAGTTTCTACGATCTGGATAGCGGTTAGGCTGTCAGTGATGGCCCGTACTATACCGGCATATCTTGGCAAACCTTCGTCCATGAAAAAGGTAACCATGTAGTCTTTAAATGGCTCATCCATAAGGTCTAACAGGTCAGTGCTGTAATATTTGTAGTCCTCGGAGAATTTATCCAGGCTAAAGCTGTCGGCATTTTTCTCGATAATATATTCAATCAACCGGCTTTCCTGCTCTTTGATTTGATCAATATTGGTTTCCAGCTCCGCATATTTGGGCTGGGCAAACAGGTCAAAGTAATAGCTTTTGAAGAATATGGATTTACGGTCAAAGGTTACCTGTATATACAGCGGGTGCATATCTTCCCCGTGAAATGTAACGGGCTTGATCCGTTCATTAAAGTAAGGTTTGTAGGTAACTTTATATGTCTTTGCCAATCTTAACTGATTTTTACTTTGCTATACGAAATTAACAAAAAAAGTTTTACCAAATTTGGAATTTGATCAAAACTTTGCTATATTAGTATCCCAACCCTTCCCATCACCCACCCATTCAGATAATGTGTTGATTGATAATGTGAAAATGATAACGAATGAAGGGAAAAATGACGCCGGAGGAAGCAGTAGCAATACTGCGAAGGCATGGTTTACAGGTGAGCAGGGAACAGGCCGTATTGATCTTGGAATTTGTTTACGCTATGGCGAAAATCGCTGTAGCTCAATGTTTAAGAAATGAGGATAGCAGATTTATACATCCGGGTGAGCACGGACGAACAGGCGGAGAAAGGATATAGCCAGCGCAACCAGGAGGAAACGTTACGCAGGTACTGCGAAATACACGCCATCCAGGTACGCAGGGTAATATTTGAGGACCATTCCGCCAAAACCTTTGTCCGCCCTGAATGGCAAAAGCTGCTGTCCGATTTGCGTAAGCGCAGGGGCCAGACAGATGTAATCCTGTTTACGAAATGGGACCGGTTTAGTCGTAATGCCGGGGATGCCTACCAGATGATCAGCATACTTGCCAAGCTGGGGGTAGATGTGCAGGCGGTGGAGCAGCCTCTGGACTTAACCATCCCGGAAAACAAGATGATGCTGGCGATCTACCTCGCCGCCCCCGAAGTGGAGAATGACCGGAGAGCCTTAAATACCTTCTTTGGTATGCGCAGGGCGAAAAAGGAAGGCCGGTGGATGGGAACAGCGCCGATTGGTTATATAAACAAGGTAACTGATGACGGTAAGAAAAAATATATAGCTCCCAAATATCCCGATGCTGACATTCTTCGCTGGGCATTTGAAACAGTGGCGAAGGGAATATTTACTACTGAACAGGTTTGGAAACAGGTAAAGGAAAAAGGCCTGAAGGTTAGCAAAAATGGCTTTTGGATCATTATCCGTAATCCTGTTTACTGCGGGAAGATTTTTATTCGCAAATACAAGGAAGAGGAAGCCCATTTTGTAAAAGGCCAGCATGAGCCTATTATTTCAGAGGCGCTTTTTTATGAAGTGCAGGACGTACTGGACGGAAGAAGAAAGCAACGCGGGACACAAATAGTAGTACATGACGATTTGCCGCTACGTGGTTTCTTGATTTGCCCCCGTTGCGGGCAGTTGTTAACCGGCAGCGCGTCCAGGGGCAAATACAGATACTATCATTATTACCATTGTACATCGTCCTGTGGTTGCAGATATAATGCGGATAATGCAAATAAGCTGTTTGTGGTAGAGCTGAAAAAGCTGGTGCCTCACCCCGGTATGGCGGAGATATACAAATCCGCGATTATTGGTGAATATGACAACCAGACCCAAGACCACATGGACGGTTACAGGGGGATGCTGGAACGCCTGGAGGAATTAAATAAAGAGCTTGCCAAAGCAAGGCGGTTAATGCTGAAAGAAGAGATCACAGCGGCCGAGTACCGGGAAATAAAAACAGAATACCACCCCGAAATAGAATCCCTGGAAGCACGATTATCGAACTATACCATCCCCGCCAGTAAGATTGACGGCTTGGTCAATAAGGCCGTAGATAACGTTTCAAAGCTGGATTGCCTCTTTGAGAAGGGAACAATCACCGAGAAGCGGAAGATCGTGAGTTCGATATACCCGGAAAAATTGACTTTTGACGGATTTAATTATCGAACTCCTCGCCTGAACGAAGCTGTTCGGCTAATATGCGCTATGGACGCGAGTTTTCGGGAAAAGAAAAAGGGACATTCCAGCAAATTTTCTGAAATGTCCCTAGAGGTGACCCCGTAGGGACTCGAACCCTAGACCCGCTGATTAAGAGTCAGCTGCTCTACCAACTGAGCTACGGAGTCAGTTCCCTTTTGACAGGGTTGCAAATTTAAGACCTTGATTTAAAATTCGCAAAAGTTATTTAACTTAAATAAAAAAACGGACATTTTCCGTTAAAAGGAGCATAATATGGAAACAGCTTATATAGTAGCAGGCTATCGTACCGCGGTGGGCAAAGCCAAACGCGGCGGCTTTCGCTTTTACCGGCCGGACGACCTGGCCGTGGATGTTATTGCCGGCCTGCTGAAGAGTGTCCCCCAACTGGAACCTGGCCGGGTAGACGACCTGATCGTAGGCAATGCCGTTCCTGAAGCGGAGCAGGGCCTGCAGATAGGCCGTATGATAGCTGTCCGGGCCCTGGGCGAAGGGGTACCGGGCATGACGGTCAACCGTTACTGTGCCTCCGGGTTGGAAACCATCGCTATTGCCACCGCCAAAATACAGGTCGGTATGGCGCACTGTATCATTGCCGGCGGTACCGAAAGCATGAGCCTGGTGCCCACAACCGGCTGGAAAACAGTACCTAATTACCAGGTAGCCAGCACCACGCCGGACTATTACCTGGGTATGGGCCTCACCGCGGAAGCCGTGGCGCGGGAATATAAAGTATCCCGCGAAGAGCAGGATGCCTTTGCACTGCGTTCTCATCAGAAAGCCCTGGAAGCTATTAAAAATGGATATTTCAAGGAAGGGATTCTTCCCATTTCGGTAGAAGAGGTATACGTAGATGACAAAGGGAAGAGGCAAAAACGCACCTATACGGTTGACACAGACGAAGGCCCTCGTGCCGATACCTCGCCGGAGGCGCTGGCCAGGCTGAAACCGGTATTTGCTGCCGGCGGCTCTGTCACTGCGGGCAATTCCTCCCAGACATCCGACGGGGCTGCATTTGTGATCGTGATGAGCGAAACCATGATGAAGGAGCTGGGCCTGAAGCCCATTGGCCGCCTGGTAGCCTGCGCTTCTGCCGGCGTACATCCCCGTATTATGGGGATTGGCCCCGTAGCAGCAGTGCCCAAAGCCCTGAAAATGGCGGGGAAAACCTTGCAGGATGTGGACCTGGTGGAGCTCAACGAGGCGTTCGCCTCCCAGTCGGTTGCCGTTATCCGGGAACTGGGCATGAACCCCGATATTGTCAACATCAATGGAGGCGCCATCGCCCTGGGTCATCCCCTGGGTTGCACCGGCGCCAAACTGACCGTGCAGATACTCGGTGACCTGAAACGGCTGAATAAGAAATATGGCCTGGTTACAGCCTGTGTAGGGGGGGGGCAAGGTATTGCCGGGCTGATAGAAAGAATAGATTGACGTGCAAGGTGCAGGTATGCAAATGTGCGGATAAGTAAGCGGATCTTTTCCTTCACATAATTCATTTGCACATTTGCATACCGGGGCATTTACAAAATACCCATATACTTCCTTTATCAACTTCCCCGTTGTAACAGGCGCCCTGGCCAACCAAAGCGCTTGCAGACGCCGTTCTTCAGCCGTATTTATGTTATTGCCTTTCCAGGCGCCGGTGGCTGCACAGCATGTCGTATCTTGCAGCAAAACCGCTGCAGATGATGATACCTACATTAAAAACCATGTTCCGCAGGGACCTGGATAAGCTTCGGCAGGAAATAGCTGCTTATAAAAGTGAGCAACGACTCTGGTACACAGAAAAAGGGATCGCTAACGGTGGCGGCAATCTTTGCCTGCACCTTGTTGGTAACCTGAATGCCTATATCGGTGCGGAGATTGGAAAAACAGGCTATGTACGGAACCGGCCGGAAGAATTTTCCTTGAAAAATATTCCCCGCGCGGAATTGCTGAAGATGATCGAGGAAACGGCCGCCGTGGTGGATGTATCGCTGGATAAACTGGCAGAAACGGACCTGGACAGGGAATACCCGCTGCTGATATTTGAGCAAAAGACCACTACCGGGTACTTCCTGGTGCATCTGGCTACGCATCTGGCGTATCACCTGGGCCAGATCAATTACCACAGGAGGCTGTTGGATGAGGGGTAACGCTATAATAGGTAATGATGGGCCATCCCGCTAATATCCTTTTATTACTCCTTTTACTTTAAATATCCGGGCAATATTTTTCCGGGGCATGGGAGTGGGAGGAACGCTTTTGTTAAAAGGTACCAGCATTACCCAATCTTCCTTTTCATGCGGATGCAGATGCTTAACCGTTTCTACCCCATCATGGGTGATGATCAGGTAAATATCACCATATATAATACTGTCTTTGGACAGAATCTCCTTACAGACAACGTAATCGCCGTTACGGATCTCGGGATACATGCTGTCGCCACTTACACGTGCTCCAAAAACACAATCCCGGAATAAAGGCATTTGTAAATAAAAAGCTGGTAGTTCTCCCGGTTCGTCCCTTATCTGCGGAACAACGCCGGCGCTAACGGCTATGTCAAATACCGGCACTCCTGGTATCAGATGTCTGCCTTTGTTTAATGCCTGGAATTTTTCGCGATCAGCAACAATAAGGGTATGGTCCTGTAACGTTTTTTTCAGATCAATACCGGTTTTATCCATGAATTTTTTGTAGAACTTGTCATTCATCTCCCGCTTCCCCGTCTCATAGTGGCTAATATATTGCTGGGCTTGTCTGGACGAAATTTCAAGTAATTCCCCTAATTCTCTTTGATCTAACCCCAGGGCTATTCTGACTTCTTTTAAAGTGTTCATTATGGGATGCAACAATTTTTAAGAGGCCGCTTGTGTTATTTGTTGTTTTTAACAACAATTTTGTTGTTTTTTACAAACAGGCTTCGTATTTTTGATTTAGAAAACAACGCTTTTCAAATGTAACAAAAAATGATATTTAAATTCTCATTCTGACTTTGATTTAATGACGTAGGGAGGTCGATATCCTGGCAAAGGATATAGGCTGGAAATGTATTGCGAATAAAGAGTTGGGAAGACGACTTTTGTCCCATGGGTTTATGTACTTCCAATACATAAAGGAAGATTGAATACCAACCGGAACTGCCCTGGTATTGTTCATACCAGGGCAGTATAACAAGACTTGCCTAGCCTTTTTTGAAGCTGAGGTAAATTTTCAGGTACCGGCCAAAGAAGGCCTTAAAAATTACGTGTAGCGATTGCGCGCTACGGGTCGTTGGATGTAGGATCATAATTTCTGCTTTATGATGTATCCAATTGATAAGGGAGCTGCCTGCAGTTGCAATCGGGGCAGTTCCTTTTTTATTAAATACATCAGTTACAAATGAATATCTCCCCAAAAATAAGTTTTCAGCCTATTATTATCAAATGAAATTGATTGTAAGTAATTGGTTAATAAATAGTTAATGATATTTGAATTTCAGTTTTGAGTCTGCCGTTTTAAGTTTGATCTGTTTTATGGTTGAGGTGATAATAACGGTAAAACCAGGTGATTTTCTTTTTATCATGATGTGGATAACTTTTTCATGCCTTCCTTCCCCTCCCCCCGAAACAAATAAAATAATCTCTATAAATTAAAAAATTTATTAATTTGGCTCCGTTATCTTTTTCGCCATAACATAATCCGCTATAACCATATCCTGTAACAATATGGATCGCAGACAATTCCTCACTTTATCCCCTGCCCGCCGGAAAACGGTAAAAGCCTCCTTGGGCCGTACCACTACCGGGATCAGCCCTTATACCGGCACCTTTGATACGCCGCAGGCCGTCCACTTGCTCAAACGTGCATTGTTCGGCGCTTCACCGGCAGATCTTGCCTGGGCAAAAGGAATGACCATGGACCAGGCCGTAGATGCCCTGCTCACACCGCAGGCTACCGCCCCCCAACCGCCCGTCAACAACTACGGCAACGACGCTACCGGGATCGCTCCCGGCGCCACCTGGGTCAACTCGGCGCCCTATACCGATGACGATGAGCTGGACCAGAACCGCCGCAACTCCTATAAAGCCTGGTGGCTGGGCGTAATGCTTAACCAACCCAGGAGCATACACGAAAAAATGGTGCTCTTCTGGCACAACCACTTCGTTACCGAAACACAAACCGTAACAGACCTGCGGTATGTGTATAAATACAACGCCACCCTGCGACAATATGCCCTGGGCAACTTCAAGGACATGACAGAGGCCATTACCCTGGACCCTGCCATGCTGATATACCTCAACGGTTACCTGAACGGCAAGGAAGCCCCGGACGAAAACTACGCCCGCGAGCTGCACGAGCTGTTCACCGTGGGGAAAGGACCGGACTCCCATTATACCGAAGAGGATGTAAGGGCTACCGCCCGCGTGCTCACCGGCTACCGTGTAGACCCTAACACCATCACCAGCTACTTCGACAGCACGCAGCACGATTTTACCAATAAAAAGCTCTCTGCCTTTTACGGCGAACAGCAGGTAACCGGCAGAACCGGCCCCAATGGCCGCCAGGAGCTGAACGACCTGCTGGATATCATCTTCTCCCAGCCGGAAGCCGCCAAGTTCATTGTGCGGAAGATATACCGCTACTTCATCTACTACAAAATAGACGATGCAGTAGAGCAGAACGTAATTACGCCGCTGGCAGACATTTTCCGCAATAATAACTATGAAATACTGCCGGTGCTCAGCACCCTGTTCAGGAGCGAGCATTTCTACGATCCCCTGAACATGTCCTGCCTGATCAAAAGCCCGATCGATTTTTGCGTGGGCCTTTGCCGGGAGTTCAGCGTACAGTTCCCGCCTGCCGCCGACTACAGCATGGCTTACGATGCCTGGCATTATGTGCAGGATACCGCTGCCCGTATGCTGCAGAATATCGGCGATCCGCCGCTGGTAGCCGGCTGGGATGCCTACTATCAGGAACCGCAGTTCCATGAGCTGTGGATCAATACAGACACGTTCCCTAAACGCAATATGTTCTCCGACATGCTGATCAGCGGCCAGGGCGCCATGGGGCTGAGCATAGATGTGCTGGCCTTTGCAGACCAGCTGTCCGACCCTTCCAATCCCGTAACGCTGGTGAAAGACTCCCTGGACCTGCTGTACCGGGTAGACGTTTCCGATAACCTGCGCGATTTCCTGAAGAACAACATCCTGCTTAGCGGACAGAATCCTAACAGCGACTATTACTGGACCAATGCCTGGCTGGCCTACAAAGGCAATCCGGGCGATGCCAACCTGAGGGGAGTAGTGGAAACCCGCCTGCGGGCCCTGTATAAATACATCATGAATTTGTCTGAATACCAGCTATCCTGACCCTGGAGCCGGGCATAACGTATTGCCTCCATACAGGGGCATGTTAGCGCGAGGTTCCTGAGACCACATAAAAGACAACAATTAACGAATGAAAGACCTCTCATCATGCGTAGAAGAGAATTTCTGAAATATACCGCATCCGCTACCGTACTGCCATCCATCATTGATGGTTTCTCGGTAAAGGCATTTGCCGCATCTCCGCTGCTGTCTGCCCTGCAGGGCGCCGCTACGGACAATGACCATGTGCTGGTAATGATACAGCTTACCGGCGGCAACGATGGCCTGAACATGGTCATCCCCCTGGACGTGTACGACAAATACCAGGCTGCCCGCACCAATATCGCTATCCAGCAGGGCAAGGTGCTGCCCCTGGTCAATAATATAAAAACCGGCCTCCACCCGTCCATGACAGGCATACAACAGCTGTACAACGACGGCAAGGCCTGTATCATACAAAGCGTAGGCTATCCTTCTCCCAACTTCTCGCACTTCCGCGCTACGGATATCTGGATCACCGGCTCCAATGCCAATGAAGTGCTGACCACCGGCTGGGGCGGCCGTTATCTCAACTTTGAGTATCCCAACTTCCCGGAAGGATTCCCGAACGCCGATGCGCCGGACCCGCTGGCCATCCAGATAGGCTCTATCATATCGCCGGCCTTCCAGGGCCCGGCAGCCAATATGGGCGTGGCCATTACCAGCGCTACAGACTTCTATGACCTCCTGGAAAACCCCCAGCAGGACCCCGTACCCAACACCCATTGGGGCAATGAGCTGACCTACATACGCCTGGTCGCCAAACAGGCGGATAAATACAGCGACACCATCAAGCTGGCCGCCAGCAAGGTCACCCAGCAGGGGCCCTATCCTGATACCAGCCTGGGCAGGCAGTTGAAGATAGTGGCGCGGCTGATAGCGGGCGGTTTAAAGACCCGTATGTACATGGTAAGCACCGGCGGCTTTGATACGCACGCCAGCCAGGCCAATGCAGGCGATACCTCCACTGGTTTGCATGCCAACCTGCTGGGCGGCGTGAGCGATGCCGTGAAGGCTTTTATGGACGACCTTACCCGGCTCAAGGCGTCGCGCCGCGTAGTGGGCATGACCTTCTCCGAATTTGGCCGCCGTATCAAATCCAATGGTAGCATGGGTACGGACCATGGCGCCGCTGCCCCTATGATCGTTTTCGGGGATTATGTGCTGCAGGGCGTGCTGGGCAACTCGCCCAACATCCCGGACGCCTCCTCCGTGAACGATAATATTCCCATGCAGTACGATTTCCGTTCGGTATACGCATCCATACTGGAACAATGGTTCTGCGTAAAGGAGGCCGACCTGAAAACCATCCTGCTGGAGGACTATCAGCGCCTGCCTATTGTGAGCGGCATTGCCTGCGGACTGATCACCGGAACAGACGATATTAACCAGAATGCCGGCACCAACTATATCACCAACTATCCCAATCCCTTTACCGATAAAACCTACATTAAGTATAAGACCAAAGGCGGGCACACCATGATCCAGATATTCGATACCATGGGTCGCTTGCTGCAGGTGCCTGTCAACAAAGTACATACGCCGGGCGAGTATACCATCACCTTTGATGGAGAGCAGTTGCCCAACGGCGTGTTCTACGCCCGCTTCCAGAACGGAGCTACCCAGCAGGTGCGCACCATGCTGAAGGTCAGGTAGCGAGGCTGGCTGTCATTGTGTAACGCCGGGTGTCTGACACCGCCCACTCATGGTTGCCGCTGATCAATGCTTTCAGGCCATGGAGGTACCGCCGGAGCTCCGCATCTGCCGCTGCGCCAAAAGAGGGTAGCTGCTGCTCCAGTTGCAGGAATTGCCGCAGCGTTGCTTCATGTACCTGTAATGTTTCTTCCATGGCCGCTGCCAGTGTCAGTTGCTTTTCCCGCTGTAAAAGCAACACCAGGTTGTGTACATCGCCGTCATGCAATTCCTTGGCAAACGAGTGCAGGTCATTGGCCCAGCAGGGGAGACCGGCGCCCAGCTGCATCAGCTGTTTTACCTTTGGGTGCCGGGAAACAGAATGCGGCAACCGGACCTGGAATCCCAGGTAGATCAGGCAGATGCATATATAAGCTCCTGCAAAATAGGGCCGCATTTCGAGGTAGGTGGCTACCGAAGGGGCCTGCCCATTGTCCAGGTTAGCAGCTTCCCACTCGCAGGCCCTGAGTTGCTGTTCCTGCTCCTGCATAAACCATTGCAGCCATTCCGGGTGAGCCAGTTGCCGTATCCTCTGCCATAAGCTGCTGAAACAGGCCGCATAAGTATAGCCTTCTCCCGGCGCTATGATGCGATCATGCTGCATGATATCCAGTGTACTGTTAACAAGACCCTGGTAGTAAGCCTTTTTCCGGCCGCGCGGTAATGCATCGCAGTCATCATCCACCCTAAAGAAAAGCGTGATCCAGCAGGCAATAGCGCATAAACCGTCCAGGCTGCTAAAGGGGTATACCCTTGCCGCAAACTGGGTACCGCTTCTTATCCACTGCAGTGCCTTTTCATTTTCGGAAACTATCAGCTGCTGTTGCCGCGCCCAGTGGAGCGTGTACCGGAAGATCTCTTCCGCAAACGGACTGACGCGATAGGAAAACGGGTATCGGATACGGGTTAGATCAAAGGTGTTCATAGCATAGCATTTTTATAGTACAAGATAACCGGCATCTAAAATTAGGGATTGCTACTGCAGGCAACCTGCTGCCTTCCGCCGTTCATCATTTATTTACGCAACGCTGTTGCAAACGGTGCTTTTTTGCTATCTTTGCCTTTTACGAAGCTGTCGGGTGAAAAGGAAATGGTTACATAAGATACTGGCTTTCATACTCCTGGGTGTATTTGCCCTGCATATTACGCCCAGGGAGTTCCTGCACCTGCTGGCGCCCCACGAGGACACCACGGACAGCCATGCTACCTACCACGGTACCGCTTTTTCCATCAAGCACAAACACTGTGATTTCCTGCAAATAGGCGTAGAGCCTTATGAGCAGATCAGCTTTCACTACCAGGCCCCTGTGCAATCCCTGCAATGGGTCTATGCACAGCCACACGTTCCCGTGGTGGAGAAGCTGCGCCCTGCATCCGCTTCCCTCCGCGCACCCCCCGCAAGTTCCTAGTGAAAAGTGAAAGGTAAAAAGTGAATAAGGGGAATGGGCGCATCATGCGATCATTTACCTGTCACTATTCATTATTCGCCCTTCACTTTTCACCTTTCACTTTTCACCCTTCACCCTTCACTTTTCACCTTTCACTTTTCACCATGCAAACATTGCGTTTACTGATTGCCGGATTACTGTGCTTACTGACCACCGGGCCCTCATTTGCGGGTGCCGGCTTCCTGGAAGAAACCTACGATAATACCCTGAGCGGTAAAGTAGTGGATAAAGCCAGCCGCCAGCCCTTGCCGGGCGCTACTGTATACCTGCCGGACCTGCATGTGGGCGCTTCTACTGATGCAGCCGGTAATTACACCATCAAAAACCTGCCTAAAGGACGGTTCCTGGTGGAAGTGCGCTATATAGGCTACGCGGGCTTTACGGCCGGCATCAGCATAGATGGTGCCACCACCCGTGATTTTGAGCTTGCTGAAACGCTGATCGAGAAGAACGAGGTAGTAGTGACCGGCGTAAACCTGGCCACCTCCCTGAAAAAAAGCCCGGCGCCGGTTAGCGTTATCCGTCGCGATTACCTGGATCAGCATATCTCTACCAACATCATTGATGCCATTGCCAGGATACCCGGCGTAAACCAGCTCACCACCGGTCCGGCTATCTCCAAACCTTTTATCCGCGGCCTGGGATATAACCGCGTAGTAGTGATCGGCGACGGTATCCGTCAGGAAGGCCAGCAGTGGGGCGACGAGCACGGCATAGAGATAGATGATTACAACGTAGGTAAAATAGAAGTGCTGAAAGGGCCCGCGTCACTGGTGTACGGTTCCGATGCGCTGGCCGGCGTGGTGAATATTGTACCACCTGCCGTGTTGCCCGAAGGCCATATTAAAGGCAATGTAGCTGCCAACTACCTGACCAACAACGGCCAGGTATCCTATCATGCAAACCTGGGCGGCAACCTGCACGGGTTCAGCTGGAACGTATTCGGCACCCAGAAATGGGCGCACGACTATAAGAACAGATACGACGATTACGTGTTCAACTCCCGCTTCAATAACACCAACTACGGCGCCAGCATTGGGCTGAACAAGCAGTGGGGATACTCCCGCCTCAGCTTTACGTCCTTTAACCAGAACCTGGGCCTGGTGGAAGGGGAACGCGACAGCGAAGGCCGTTTCCTTAAAGTGATCAATGTAAACGGCGAGGAAACAGAAACCGTAGCGGACGATTTCAGGTCCTACAGCATGCACCTGCCCAGGCAGAAGATCAACCACCAGAAAATAGTATGGGATAACAACCTGTACCTGCGCAACGGCGGCCGCCTGGGCTTGACGCTGGGCTACCAGTATAACCAGCGCCGGGAATACGAGGATGTGCTGGCGCCCGATGATCCGGCGCTGCGCCTGCGGCTCAGAACCTTCAACTACAACCTGAAATATTTCTTCCCGGAAATGGCCGGCTGGCAAACCACTGTAGGCGTGAACGGCATGCAGCAGCAGAACCGTGTTGCCGGCGAAGAGTTCCTGATACCGGCATACAACCTGTTTGATTTCGGCGTTTTTGCCATTGCCCGTAAAACTTTTGACAGGCTGACAGTAAGCGGCGGCCTGCGCTTTGATACCCGCTCCCTGGATTCCCGCGCCCTGTACCTGGACGAAAAAGGCGCGCCCGTAGCGGAGCCTGAAGATGGCGGCGCTACAAAATTCGCCGCTTTTGACCGCAGCTTCTCCAACATATCCGGCAGCGCAGGGCTGAGCTATGAAGCCAGCGACAAGGTAGTGCTGAAGCTGAATGTCGCCCGCGGCTTCCGGGCGCCCAACATTGCCGAGCTGGCCGCCAACGGCGTGCACGAAGGCACCATCAAGTATGAATACGGCAACCAGGACCTGAAGCCGGAAGTTAGCACCCAGGTAGACGGCGGCGTGGAGTTCAACACCCAGCACGTGTCCCTCGGCGCTAATGTGTTCTACAATCACATCACGGACTTCATCTTTTCCCATAAGCTGCTGAATGTAGCCGGTACGGACTCCATTCCTGCAGAAGATAACGAGGAAGGATACAGCGCTTTCAAATACCAGCAGGCAACTGCCAACCTGTATGGCGGGGAGCTGATGCTGGACATTCACCCGCATCCCATTGACTGGCTGCATTTTGAGAACACCTTCTCCTACGTGCGCGGCACGGCCAGCCATGCCACGGACTCCACCAGGTACCTGCCCGGCATTCCCGCAGGCCGCTGGCTGAGCGAGCTGAGGGGCAATTTCCGGAAAGTAGGCCGCTCGCCGCTGCGCAATGCCTATGTGGGCCTGCAGATGGATATGAACCTGGACCAGCGCAACGTGTTCAGCGCATATGCAACAGAAACCCCCACCGAAGGGTATACTTTACTGAACGCCCACCTGGGCGCAGACTTTGCAAACAGGAACAACAAGGTGCTGTTCTCCCTGCATTTTGCGGTGAACAACATTGGCGACGTGGCCTACCAGAACCACCTGAGCCGGCTGAAGTATGCGCCGGAAAACCAGGCCACCGGCCGTATGGGTGTGTTTAACATAGGGCGCACCTTCAGCGTGAAGCTGGCAGTACCTATTGATATTAAATGACAGGACCCCGGGTTTACTTTTTCTTTAAGAAAGGTCCCGTTCACTGCTGTGGCGGGACCTCTTTATTGCCGGCGCCGGAGGCATCGCCTTCCGCCTCCGCGGTGTCTTCATCGTAGTACACAAAGAAGTAGAGGTAAATGACCCGGCTGATGCGCATCAGCCAGGGCTGGAATATTAACAGTATCAGCCCGTTCACGCCCAGCCATATAAACACGCTGTTGTCCTGCCAGGAAAGGCCAAAGAAGAGCCAGTACCAGATGAGGTTGAACACGGAAAAAGCTACCCCCAGGGCATAGCTCACGTAGCCGGTGCCAAACCAGAAGCCGGTTTCCAGCTCAAATTGCTGGCCGCATACCGGGCAGTGCTCGTACATGTTGAAGATCCGGGAAAACCGCCAGTGAAAGGGATTTTTGTCCTTGTACATATTCCCCCTCCGGCAGCGCGGGCATTTCATGGATAACAGGCTCAGGAAATAATTCGGGCGCTTTGGATTCATGGCCGCAAAGATAAAATAATTAATGTGCGGATGTGCAGATATGCAAATGTGCAGATGATGAATGCCAGGCGTTCATTGAAACACCTACGTACCTGTACACAATCATCTGCACATCCGCACATCACACCGTTTCCACCGCCTTCCGTTCCCCGATCTGCTGCCGCCACATGGCGTAGTACAGCCCCTTTTCTGCCAGCAGGCTGGCATGGGAGCCGGTCTCAATGATGCGCCCTTTCTCCAGCACATATATCCGGTCTGCATGCATGATGGTCGACAGGCGGTGCGCGATCATTACGGTAATGTGCTCCCGGGTGGCGGTTACCTGCTGCACGGTCTGGCTGATCTCCTCTTCCGTGATGGAGTCCAGGGCAGAGGTGGCTTCGTCGAACACCAGCAGCCTTGGATGGCGCAGCAGGGCGCGTGCAATGGAAAGCCGTTGCTTTTCCCCGCCGGATATCTTGATGCCGCCTTCCCCGATCACGGTATCTATCCCGTTGTCTGCCCTGGCCAGCAGGCTGTGGCAGGAAGCCTTCTGCAGCACTTCCATGATCTCCCCGTCCGTAGCGCCGGGGTTTACAAACAGCAGGTTCTCCTTGATGCTGCCGGAGAACAGCTGCGTGTCCTGCGTTACAAACCCGATCTGGGTGCGCAGCTCTTCAATGTCTATTTTCGTACCGTCAACGCCGTTATACAGTATCTTTCCTTCATTCGGCTGGTACAGGCCCACCAGCAGCTTTACCAGGGTGGTTTTGCCGGAGCCGGAAGGGCCTACAAAGGCAATGGTCTCGCCCAGGCTCACGTCAAAGTTGATATCTTCCAGCGCTTTGTTGGCGGCCGTCAGGTGGCGGAAGCCTACTTGCTGGAAGCTAAGATGCTCGATCTTTTTGACCGGTATGGGCTGGGCCGGCATTTCTTCTACCGGTGTGTTCAGTATGTTCTGGAAGTTCAGCAGGGATACCTGCGCTTCGCGGTAGGCCAGTATGATATTGCCCAGCTCCTGCAAGGGGCCGAAGATGAAGAAGGAATACAGCTGCAACGTAAATAGCTGCCCGATGGTAACCACGCCGGGATACAGCAGGTACAGCAGCAGGAACAGGATGCTGGACCGCAGCAGGTTGACAAAGGTGCCCTGCACAAAGCTGATGCTGCGGATGCTGCGCACTTTCTTCAGCTCCAGCAGCAGTATCCTGATGGTGGTGGAGTTGAGCCGCCGTATCTCCTGGTTGGTAAGGCCCAGGCTCTTTACCAGCTCGATATTGCGGAGCGATTCCGTAGTGGAGCCGGCCAGCATGGTGGTTTCCTTTACAATGGTCTTCTGCACGACCTTGATCTTCCGGCTCAGCACATTCATCAGGAAAGCCAGCAGGATACAGCCCCCAAAATACACGAACACCAGCGACCAGTGCACCCGGAAGGCGTATACCATCACAAATACCACTCCTACCAGGGCGGTGAACAGCACATTGATAAAGGAGGTGATGAACTTCTCGGAATCCGTGCGCACCTTCTGCAGCACGGCCAGGGTTTCGCCGCTGCGCTGGTCCTCGAACTGCTGGTAGGGCAGGCGCAGGGAATGCCGCAACCCGTCTGTATATACCCGGGCCCCGAACTTCTGTATGATCACGTTCACAAAATAATCCTGGAAGGCTTTGGCAATGCGCGATACCATGGCCACACCAATGGCGGCCAGTATCAGCAGCAGCACCCCGTTCAGGTGTTCAGGCATGGAGCGGGGCGTGCCGCCTTCCGCCGTCGTCGTTTGCGGATGGGAGGCAAAGCGGTCAATGATCTTCCCGAAGATATAAGGGTCCAGCAGGGAAAATACCTGGTTAATAGTAGCCAGCAGCAAGGCCAGCAGTATAAGCCATTTATAGCTTTTAAGATAATGCAGGAACAGCTTCATGTGATCAGATATTGAGTTTGATGGTAGTTGGATATTGGCCTTACATAGTACAGAACTGTACAGTATACAAAGATAAGGTAAAAACCTTGAATGTGTGTTGCAACATCTTTTTATTATCCCTGCCTGAGTTTACGCAAAATATGTTAACTTAATAGAAGCGTACGCACATTCCACGAATTGAGTGATTTGCTTTCAAGATGCTGGAACCTCAAAGGTTCATCTGACCCTTAAAAACATTAACAGATGAAGACGTATGATGAAAAACACATTAAGAACGTCGTACTGTTAGGCGCCGCCAAAAGCGGGAAGACCACCCTCAGTGAAACCATGTTATTTGAAGCCGGTATTATCAGCAAGCGGGGTACGGTAGAAGAAGCCAGCACAGTATCCGACTACCACGAAATAGAGTACGAAAGAGGCAGCTCCGTTTATGCCACCTGCCTGCACACGGAATGGAGGGACTACAAGATCAATATTATAGACACACCGGGACTGGAAGACTTTATAGGGGAGGTGATCTCCTCCATCCGCGTATGTGATACGGCGCTCCTGCTGCTGCACGCCCAGTATGGGGTGGAAGTGGGTACGGAGCTGATATGGGATTACGTGGACAAATACCGCAAGCCCACCATACTGGCGGTCAATCACCTGGACAATGAGGAAGCCAACTTCAGCAAGGTGGTGGAAGACGCTAAACGCATCCTGGGGCCGGCGGTTACCATTATGCAGTACCCGGTGAACCAGGGCATTGGCTTTAACAGCGTGATAGACCTGCTGAAAATGACCATGTACCGCTTCCCCGCCGCTGGCGGCAAGCCGGAAAAGCTGCCCATACCGGACAGTGAAAAGGAACGGGCCGAACAGCTGCACAACGAGCTGGTGGAAAGGGCCGCGGAGAACGATGACACCCTGATGGAGCGCTATTTTGAAAAAGGCAGCCTGGATGAGGACGAGATGCGCGAAGGGCTGAAAATAGGCATGCTCCAGCACCAGGTATTTCCCGTATTCTGTCTGTCCGCCAAAAGGAATATGGGCAGCGGCCGGCTGATGGGCTTTATTGACAACGTGGCGCCTTCTGCCATTGAAATGCCGCCGGAAACAACGGAAGACGGCCAGCCCATTCCCTGCAATCCGGAAGGCCCGGCCTGTCTCTTTGTGTTCAAAACCCTGCTGGAGCCGCATATCGGGCGGCTCACCTTTTTCAAGGTATTGTCCGGCGAAGTAAAGGCCGGCATGGAACTGATGAACGAAAAGGGCGGCGGCGCGGAGCGCCTGAACCAGCTGTTCATTGCAGACGGGAAGAACCGCAATCCCGTGGAGCGGCTGCGCTCCGGCGACATTGGCTGCACCCTGAAGCTGAAGAATACCCTCACCAATCATACGCTGAATGACAAAGCATTCAACGCCCAGGTAGATCCCATCCATTTTCCCCCGCCCAAGGTAAGAACAGCCATTGAGGCCAGGAACAAGGCCGATGATGAAAAGCTGGGCGAAGTGCTGGCGGAGATCCACATGGAAGACCCCACCCTGGAAATAGAGTATAACCGCGAGCTGAAGCAGGTGATCCTGCACGGGCAGGGCGACCTGCACCTGGCCGTTACCAAATGGCGGCTGGAAAATATCTACAAGATGCAGGTGGAATACCTGCCGGCCAAAATACCTTACCGGGAAACCATCCAGAAACCGGCCATGGCCAATTACCGCCATAAGAAACAGTCCGGCGGCGCCGGCCAGTTCGGGGAAGTGTATATGAAGATAGAGCCTTACTATGAAGGCATGCCGCCCCTGAAGGACTTCCCGGTGCGGGACTCGGAGGAAATAGAGCTGAGCTGGGGCGGTAAGCTGGTGTTTAACAACTGTATTGTAGGCGGCGCTATTGATGCCCGTTTCCTGCCCTCCATCCTGAAGGGCGTGATGGAAAAAATGCAGGAAGGCCCCCTCACCGGCTCTTACGTGCGCGATGTACGGGTAAGTGTATACGACGGCAAGATGCACCCCGTGGACAGCAACGATATTTCCTTCAAGATAGCCGGTATGATGGCTTTCCGAGAAGCCTTTCACCAGGCCGCTCCCCAGCTGCTGGAGCCGGTGTATGATATAGAGACCATTGCTCCGGACTACATGAGCGGCGATATTATGAGCGAGCTGCAAAGCCGGCGCAGCGTTATAACAGGAATGGATACACTGGACGGTAGCCAGGTGATCAAGGCGCGTACCCCACAGGCCGAACTGGACAAGCTGTATGCGGCCCTTCGGAACACTACCCAGGGCAAGGCCAAGATAAAAGCCATTTTTGCCGAATATGCGCCCGTGCCAATGGACGTGCAGCGGAAACTGAGCGAGGAGTATAATAAATTGGCGGTAACAGGGTGAGTGGATGTGCACATCCACACATCCACTCAGCTTCCCCAGCTTTCCCTGTCCAGGCTACGGTACTGGATGGCTTCTGCCAGGTGCCCGATCTGTATGCCGGCGCAGCCTTCCAGGTCTGCAATGGTGCGGCTTACTTTCAGTATACGGTCGTAGGCGCGGGCCGACAGCTTTAGCTTGTTCATGGCATTTTTCAGCAGCATGCTCTCTTCCCTGCCCAGCTGGCAGATCTCTTTCAGCTGCCGGCTGCTCATTTGCGCATTGCAGTAAATACCGCTCTCCGTCTCAAAACGCCGGGTTTGTATCTCCCTGGCCCGCAGTACCCGTTCCCGTATCTGCCGGCTGGGTTCCGCCTGCTCGTCTGTGCTCAGGGCGGCAAAGGGTACCGGCGTCACCTGCACGTGCAGGTCTATACGGTCCAGTAGTGGACCGGATATGCGGTTCAGGTATTTCTGCACCTGGCCCGGCAGGCAGGAGCACTCGCGCGTTGGATGGCCATAAAAGCCGCACTGGCACGGATTGCACGCCGCCAGCAAAATATAGCTGGCCGGGTAGCTTACAGAGGTCCTGGCCCTGGAAATGGTGATCTGTCTTTCTTCCAGAGGCTGCCGCATTACTTCCAGCACCTTTCGTTTGAACTCCGGCAGCTCGTCCAGGAACAGCACGCCGTTATGCGCCAGGGATATTTCGCCCGGCTGGGGAACGGAACCGCCGCCTACCAGGGCGGTATCGCTGATGGTATGATGCGGGTCGCGGAACGGGCGGCGGGTAACCAGTGAAGCATGTTCCGGCAGCTTGCCGGCCACGGAATGGATCTTGGTGGTTTCCAGCGCTTCGTTTAACGTCAGCGGTGGCAGGATGGTGGAAAACCGTTTGGCCAGCATGGTCTTGCCTGATCCGGGTGGTCCTATCATCAGCGCGTTGTGCCCGCCTGCCGCTGCAATCTCCAGCGCGCGTTTCACGCCGTATTGTCCTTTTACATCACTGAAGTCCACATCAAAGTCTGCCTGCGCCGCCAGGAATTCCTCCTGCGCATCTGCCTGCACGGGCGTCAGGTATTGCGGGTGATGCATGAACTGTATCACTTCCCGGATATGCGACACGCCGTATACCTTCAACCCGCTTACCATGGCGGCTTCCCGCGCATTCTGCAGCGGCACTATCAACCCGCTGAAGCCCGCCTCCCGGGCCTGCAGGGCAATAGGCAGCGCGCCTTTAACAGGCTGAATGGTGCCGTCCAGCGATAGCTCGCCCATAATGGTATACGTATGTAGTGTATCGGCCGGCATTTGCCCGGATGCAGCAATAATGCCCAGGGTAATGGGCAGGTCATAGGCGGCGCCGGCTTTTTTGATAGCCGCAGGGGCCATGTTCACCACGGTGCGGAACCGCGGGAAACGATAGCCCAGGCTGATGATGGTGGATTCAATGCGCTTCTCGCTTTCTTTTACCGCGTTGTCCGGCAGGCCTACAATAAAGAATTTCGTACCTCTAGAAAAAACATTCACTTCTATGGTGATGGGAATGGCGGTAACGCCCTGCACCGCGCTGCCAAAGGTTTTAACAATCATTGGATGTGATATGGTTGGTGGAGGGCGAAAATAAGGGAAAACGCAGAAACGGCCAATTATGGGTTATACGTGCCCGCATAGCCTACCCCGTTATGCCGGTGCGCCCTGGGCGGATACCCGAAGAACTTCTTGAAATCCCGCGTAAAGTTGGTGGGCATGTATCCCAGTTCCGCCGCAATGTCCGCAATACTTTTACTGGTTTGCAGCAGCAGCTGCATGCTCTTTTCCATCCGCTGCTTGTGATGGTAATGCCATACCGTGGTATTGTAGTATTTCTTGAAGCCCTGCTTCAGCTTGGACTGGCTGATGCAGAAATTGCGGGCCAGCTGGGCCAGATCCGGGCGGGTATGGAGGTGATAGCACAGGTAGGAGCGGATGGTCTCGAACAGCCGGGTGTTGGCATCCGGGTATTGCTCACTGGCCGCGTTGTCCAGGTCTTCCAGCACCATGGCCTGTATCTCCAGTAATTTGCCGTACAGCTGCATCTCCGTTATCTTTTTGGTGGGAGCGCTGTGATTGATCTCGCTGATCAGGTGGTAGAGCCGGTTCCAGATAATGCCGGACAGGGGAGCAGCCATGGCGCTGCCTTTTGACAGCAGCTTTTTTGCGTTGGGAGAATCCTGCGCCAGCTCCTCCAGCAGGTCGCGGCAGCTGTCAACCTCCCAGGAGGCATACAGCCCGGGGTTCAGGTATATCAGGTGTGGGCTATCGTGCAGTTGCAGCAAATTATACTGGCCCTGGTATAAGCGGTTTTTTTGCAGCCCGGCCACCCGGCAATCTGCGCTGCCCTGCATCATGCAATGCAGCGTGGCGCCGGTTTCATCGGCAGCCATCGACAGCCTGACAGGGCCTTTCACAAATATCCAGTGGTGGGACACCGTACAGCCTTTGACCGGCATTTTCTGCTCCAGGACCACGGCCATGGGAGCAGTGGATAACAGGCTTTCCGCAAAAGGATATTGGTAATTTTTGTACTGCACCGGTATTTCGCGGGTTACACCTACCAAATGTGCCGGCACATCGGGAAATGAATATTTCATTGACTGGTATTTTTGGTTAACATGCAGTAGCGGTATAGTTGGGCATCAGGTTTTCACAAGAAAGCATAAATATGGTCTCATTTAATGGGTTACGAAAAAGAAAATGAGGCGGGTTAAAGATAGACATTGCCACTGCGCTTATATTGCAGTGGTGGAAATTCCCAGGAGTTAAAGAGCGCCTGTGGATTATTTTATTTCTTTTAACAGGTCCAGCACCTTTTCGCGTTTTAATATGAGGTACCCTATTTTTTCCTTGGCAATGCCGTCTTTCAGCAGGTAGGTAAAATGCAGGTTGTCTTCAATTACTTCAGATTCAAAGTATTTGAACAGGATATTCGGCTCATCCTGCAGCGATTCTGCCAGCTCATATAAATGGGTGGATAGTATGAACAGGCAGTTGGTGCTACGCAGCAGGCCCTGTATCACTGCCAGGGAGCAGTTCTTGGCGTCCTCCACGTTGGTGCCTTTGAACATTTCATCTATCAGCACCAGCCAGTGCTTGCCGTTGCTGATCTTGATGATGGTGTTCTTGATCCGCTGTACCTCGCTGTAAAAGTAGCTTTCGCCTTTAAAGATATTATCCTGCACCTGTATGTTGCTGAAGATGCCGTGGAAGAAGCTGAGCCGCATGTGCTGCGCGGGCACGCCCATGCCTATATGAGCCAGGAATACGGCCACGCCTACTGCCTTGATGAAGGTGGTTTTGCCGGCCATGTTGGCGCCGGTAAGGAACAGGAAATGGCTGCGCGGGTCCAGCTCAATATCGTAGGATACCGGCTCGTGCAGGATCATATGGTACAGCTGCCTGGCGGCTATGAACGGGTGCGGGGTATCTTCAAACGCGGGAAACTGCAGCTTGTAATGCTTTACCGCTTTGGCCATGGCATAAAAGGCATCCAGGCGTTTGTAGAGATCCAGCAGTTCCCACAGGTGCCTTTTCTGCCGGGAGCGTATCAGGTTGTCGTACCGCAGTATCTGTATAAAGGAAAGCTTTTCCCCGTTCTCGATATGCAGCAGCTCATTGAACTCCCGCTGCTGCAATAGCTGATGGGCCCTGTCCAGCAGCTGTTTCAGGATGAGCGGCGTCTCATCCGTATTGAATGCCTGCACCAGGGAGCGGAAACCTTTTACCAGGTTGAGCAGCTGCATGAAGGAGAATTTGATGAAGCCGTAATCCGGTGCATAAATGGTTTTGGTGATCACGGCGTTCAGCAGCAGGCCGGGCCCGCCGGTGCTGGAAACCGTAGATATCTGTGCTTCCAGGTAATTCTCCACCACCACTACGGTGCCGTTGGTAATGATCTCCGGCCAGTAGCTTTCCTGTGCCAATATGTATTGCAGCACTTTTTGCCGCTGCTCGATGGCGCTGATATTTTGCAGGGGCGTGCTGAACAGCTGTCGCAGGTATTCCCGGCCGCCGGAAGTAGTGGTAAAGTCCAGCCGGTGAAACAAAGAAAATTCCTCCTCCCGGTTAAAAATAGAAAGATCATAGTAGGTAGTCTTGTCCAGCTCCATGCAGCCCGTATTTTTAGTGAATATACGTTTTAATGCAAAAAATTGCCAGTGTATAGATGCGGTGGGGGAGAAATTCCATAATTGAAGCTGTCAGCTCTTAGGGATTGAACCAATGCCTTGATTATCCGCACCCGTGCTAACAGCTAAAAAGCAGCCGCTGTCCTTGTTTGCTTTCATTGAACAGCCCGTTCTGCCAGGCCGGGTGCCCGTTTACAAAGGTATGGGTAATAGCTGCCGGGAAAGTATGTTCTTCAAAAGGGCTCCAGTTGCATTTGTAATAAACATGCTCCTTTACTACGGTAGTGGCCTGCTGCAGGTCTGCAATCACGCAGTCCGCATAGTAGCCTTCGCGCAGGTAGCCCCTTTCCCTGATGCGGAAACAAACAGCGGGTGCATGGCACATTTTCTCCACCATTTTTTCGAGGGTAATATTGCCTTTGCTTACATGCTCCAGCATCATCAGCAGGCTATGCTGCACCAGGGGCACGCCGGAGGGCGCCTGCAGGTAGGGTTGCTGCTTTTCTTCCCAGGTATGCGGGGCATGATCCGTGGCAATAATGTCCAGGCGGTCGTCCAGCAGGCCCTGCCACAGCGCGTGCTTGTTATGATCCGCCTTGATAGCGGGGTTGCATTTGATCAGGTTGCCGTAACGCACATAATCGTCTGCGGTAAAGTACAGGTGATGTACGCATACCTCTGCGGTTATACGTTTTTCTGCCAGGGGCAGCATGTTGCTGAACAGCCGCAGCTCTTTTTCAGTGGATATATGCAGGATGTGCAGCCGGGAATGATGCTTCTGCGCAAACTGCACGGCTACCAGCGAGGACTCAAAGCAGGCTTCCTCATTGCGGATCAGCGGGTGGTCTGCAGCAGTCAGGTGGGCTTCTCCCTTTTCTTCCAGGAAGCGGGCCATGTTGTTGCGGATGATCTTTTCGTCTTCGCAGTGCGTGGCGATGAGCAGCTCGCTTTCGGAGAACAGTTTTTCCAGGGTCAGGTAATTGTCTACCAGCATATTGCCGGTAGAGGAGCCCATGAATATCTTGATGCCGCATACGCGGTCTTTTTTGGCATTGGTCTGCAATACTTCCTCCACGTTGTCGTTGGTTACTCCCATGAAAAAGGAATAATTGGCCAGGGAATGCTGCCGGCCCAGGTCATATTTCTCTTCCAGCTTTTGCTGGGTAACGGCAGGCGGCCTGGTGTTGGGCATTTCCATGAAGCTGGTTACGCCGCCGGCTACGGCCGCGCGCGCTTCGGTGTAAATGCTGGCTTTGTGGGTAAGGCCCGGTTCCCGGAAATGCACCTGGTCGTCGATCACGCCGGGCAGCAGGTGCTTGCCTTCCCCGTTTATCTCTGTATATTGACCGTTAATGTTGATCTGCGGCGCTATCTTTTCAATGCGCTCATTCCTGATCCAAACGTCCTGTACAGTGGTTTGTCCTTCGTTTACAACGGCTATATTCCGGATGAGATAATTTTGCATGCGGCAAAGATAAAAAGATTAGCGGTTAGCCATGAGCGGTTGCTAACAGCCGGCAGCTAACAGCTATTTATATCACCCCTCCAGGTGTATGGAAAACACGATCATGCGGGAGTGCAGCTTCTCGATCACATTGGAGTAGCGCAGGTGCTCGTCTTTTAGGTGCACGTTGCCGATACCGTTGCTGATCTTGAATTCAGGCGAGAATATGAAGCTCTGGAAGTAAAATTCAAAGCCGGCGCCTATCTCGTAGCCGTAATCCGTGGTCTTTACCTTTACCAGGTTATCGTCCCGGCGGGCACGGGCATTGGCCGCCAGGTCATAGTCATATTTAAGGCCCGCAATAGTGTATACCCGCATATTGCCGATGCGGTCCGATTTGAACTTGATCTGCAGCGGGAAGCTCAGCAGGATGGACTCGATCTTTTTCTCGGTATCGGTTTCAGGCTTGGGATAATTTTCGCGGTAGTACAGGTTTTTGGAGGCAAATACCAGCTGCGGGTTGAAGCGCAGGTCAAAGTAACGGCTCAGGCGGGCATTGGCCAGCAGGCCCAGGTTAAAGCCCATGGTCTTTAACGGCTCTACCACCATAATGGAATCTTCCTGCAGGAATACCGGCGCCTGGTACAGGCGGAAATTGGACTGGTTGGCAGCCAGCGTGATGCCAAAGTAGTAGGGCTTGGCATCATGTTCCTCCATGTTGATGATCTGCTGGGCGCAAACGGTGGCAGGCTTCCATGAGAATATGAATAGGGATAGGATCAGCGCGTAGCGCAGTAAATTGAACATATGCCGAATGTGAGCGTTTTGCATGTAACCGACTGGAAACCAGTATTAGTTAAAATATTGCACATCACTTGTCCCTGTGGAAAGGCTTTCACGGAGTCCGGCAGGTAGCTGTAGGCCGCCTGGCTTTTGGCGATCCATTTCCCTAGCAGGGGAGTGATATAACGAAAATACAAATTATATAATTGTTTAATGGGAAAAACTGTTGGATTGGAAAATTCCAGGATCACCAGTTTCCCGCCCGGTTTCAGCACCCGCCACATTTCAGACAGCCCTTTTTCCAGGTTCTCAAAGTTCCGGACGCCGAAGGCTACCGTTATGGCATCAAACGCTTGTTCAGGAAAACTTATTGTTTCACTGTCGCCTGCCTGCAGGGTTATTTTGTGTTCCAGCCCCAGCCTGGCTATTTTTTTCCTCCCGATGGCCAGCATGCCTTCGGAAATATCTATGCCTGTAATGCTTTCCGGTTGCAGCATCCGCTGCGCCATAATGGCAAGATCGCCGGTGCCGGTAGCTACGTCCAGCATCCGCTTGGGCTGCAGGGGCTTCAGCATCCGCAATGCCTTTTTGCGCCAGGTCACATCTATCCCCAGCGACATGAAATGGTTCAAAAAGTCGTAGCGGAAGGCAATATCATTGAACATGGCCGCTATTTGCTCCTTCTTGCTTAATTTTGATCCCGCATAGGGAACTACCTTCTCAACATTAGCATTATCTGACATAGAAGGCAAAGTTAATGAATTAATGTGCGGATGTGCAGGTGTGTAAATACAAAAGCGCTATGATCATCAAATCAGCAGAATATCTTATCAGTAATGTGGACTGGCAAAAGTGCCCCCGGCCCAATTTGCCGGAATACGCTTTTATAGGGCGCTCCAACGTGGGGAAGTCATCATTGATAAATATGCTGGCCAATAAGGAAAAGCTGGCCAAAACCTCCGGCACACCGGGCAAGACCCAGCTGATCAACCACTTCCTGATCAACCAGGCCTGGTACCTGGTGGACCTGCCGGGCTACGGCTTTGCCAAGGTAAGCCAGTCCCAGCGCCGGCAATGGGAGCAGATGATAGAGAACTACCTTCGCAAACGCGAGAACCTGGTGAATGTATTTGTACTGATAGACAGCCGGCATACTCCCCAAAAGCTGGACCTGGAATTCATTAACCAGCTGGGAGAGTGGCAGGTGCCCTTTAACCTGGTGTTCACCAAAGCGGACAAGAACACCCAGGTGGAGACCAGCCGCAACGTAAAGGCTTTCCTGAACCGGCTGCGCGAGGACTGGGAATTCCTGCCTGCACACTTCATTACCTCCACCGTAAAGAAAACCGGGCGCGATGCCATCCTGGATTTTATAGAGGAGCTGAACGCGCAGTTCAGGGCAATAGCGTAAAGGGGGGTACAGGCTGGTTATTGCAACTGCTGTGTTACCCGGTACAGGTCTTCCAGGTAGGACTGCAGGTAAGCAGGAACAGCGCCATAGTCTATCTGCCATTCCAGGAATTCCCCATCCTGTTTTTGATAGCCCAGCAGCCAGGCCGGCCCGTCAGCGCAACCCGGGCAACCGAATATCCTCACATTGCTGGCTTCCAGCGAATCGGCCGGCAGGGTAAAAAGGAAATTTTTCAGGCTGTCATGCTGCGCTGCGGCCAGCGGGGTAAAATCCATGTCCCTTCCTTCAAAAGTATTGGCCTGGTCTGCAATGGCGCGGTAGCTGCCCTGGGCGCTTATCCGGTACACCGTCATTTTATAATCGAGCAGCTGGGAGGTGGTGTTGGGGGCTACCAGTAAATATTCGCCGTCGGCCGGCTTGTCGTTATCCTTGTCACAGGCGGTAAAAAGTAGGCCAGTGGCGGCTGCCAGTGTCAGTAATAGGGAGCGGTTGCGTTGCATGTTAAAGGTGATTTTAGATGCAGTTTTATCTATCTGTAAAAGGCGGCAACAACCAGTTTTGTTACAGGAGGGGGAAAATTTAACAGCGGAAACAATAGGGGAGACAAACCTGCAGGATGTGCTTGCACATCCAAAACAAAAGGAAAATATACAGCGGGGGCCGGGTTTTAATTCACCACCTTGTTGGCGCAGCTGCTGCTGGCAAATGCTTCGGGTTTGGCCTTGAAGGCAAAGCCCATACCCAGTATGTAGCCCATGGCTTCGCGCAGTGCCTGGTTGCTTTTGAACTGGGGATTGGTGTTGATGTCTGCATGCACTTCCATGTCTACGTCGTACTCGGTGAACAGGTCGCAAAGCTCATAGGCGATCTCGATGCTCTTGGCCACTTCTATGAGCATGCGCTCCTTGATGGAATAGCAGTCCCGCGTTTTTTCATTGTGAATGAACATGAAACCGCCGTGTCCTTCGCGCAGGAAAACGATCACCGTGGCAAATTCTGTTTCTGCTCCTTTTACCTGTGAGTCGGTGCCAATGCAAACCTTCAGCTTAAAGCCCCGCGCCGTTTCCCGGATAATGGCGTCGCGCACCTCATCCTTGATGGGCAACTGGATCGGGTCGCCGTTAAATCTTCTCCATTTTAGCATGTGTATATAATTAAGCGTGAATAGGCGTTCGTGTTATACGCTAACAACCTGTTGGAGAAAGCCTGCCTGTATCTGTAGCCAGTCGGGTATTGGGGTGGATGACCGGAAAAAAATTTACCGAATATACGAAACAGCTGGCCAACCGCCTAATTTTTATAGACCGGGGAGGGGACCGTAAAAGTGGGGCCGGTCAGTACTGCCCGGTGCTCAGCATTACCAGGGTGCAGGCTGCTATGGGCTGTATGCCATGCTGCAGCGCCAGTTGCTGCAGCTCGTTGTTTTCCGTGCCCGGGTTGAAGATCAGGCGTTTGGGGCGCAGCTGCAGGATGTAATCATAATACTCCCGCTGCCTTTGCGGGTTCAGGTACAGCGTTACCGTATCCACGTTATCAAGTGCAGGATGTTCCTGGATCACCGGCGTGTCGGCGATCTGCGCGGCCCTTTTGCCAATGGCTACTACCGGGTGCCCGTGCGTCTTTAGCCGGGACACCGCCAGAAAGCTGTAGCGCTGCGGGTTGGCCGAAGCGCCCAGCACAACCGTTAATTTTTTGTTACCATTCGGTGCCGTCTCCATGATAGCGTGAAGGTAGGTAATTTTTTCCTGCATCTTGCTGCTTATATCCTCCAGGGCCTCGCGTAGATAGGGGTACCGGAAGGTAAAGCCGGCCTGTGTAATGCGGGTGGGCAGCACCCAGCGGCTTTTCAGCAGCAGCTCGGTTTCCGTGCCGATCATGCGTGCGCCCAGGGCCAGCAGCCAGGCGGGGGCGGGCAGGCCGAATGTATGGCCGCTCACTTTTCTGAGCGTGCGCATAAAGGTGCGGTTGCTAACGGGGTGCGGCGCGCTGCAGTTAAAAGTGCCGTCCAGCTGTGGCTGCCCGTACAGCCAGGCTATCATCCGGCACAGGTCCGTAACGTGCACCCAGCTGAACATTTGCCGCCCGTGGCCCTGGTGCCCGCCCAGCCCGTATTTCGCCAGGTTCAGGTAAGGGACCATCACGCCGCCCCGGGCGCCAAGGGTAATGGCTATACGCAGTATGACCTTGCGTGTATGCGGCAGCGTAAAGTCGTTAAAGGTCTGCTCCCAGCGTTTGCATACCTGTACGGAAAAGTCGTTCTCTATTTCCCCGCTATACTCGTCCATCGGCCGGTCTTCCGCATGCCGGTAGATGGTGGCGGAAGCGGCATTTACCCACAGGCGCGGCGGGTGCGCCAGTGTAAGGATGGCCTGCCCCAGTACGGCGGTGGCATTGGTGCGGCTGTTGAATATCTCCTTCCTATTACGTGCATTGTACCGGCAGTTCACGCTTTTGCCGGCGAGGTTAATGAGCAGGTCTGCTCCTTCCAGGTGTGTTTCCCAGCCGTGCAGGGTTTCCGCGTTCCAGTACACGTAGCGGGTGCGGCCGCTGTTGCGCTGTGGATGGCGGGTAAGGATCACCAGGTCATTCCGGTCGCCAAAGTGAGCGATCATTTCCTGGCCTATAAAACCGGTGCCGCCGGCAATGACAATTTTTTTATGCTGCATAGAAATAATTTTCAGAACTTTCAATAAAAAATGAAATATATGGGCAAAAAAATATTACCTGAATATTTTCACCAGGGTGCTATAGAACCAGCTTTCCTCGGACCGGATAAAAGAGGTGATGGTTTTGTCTGTCTGGTGCGCAAATTTGTTGATATTATGAATGGAATCCCGGAATGCCTTTACATGCTTGTCCTTCTGGTCGCCTTCCACGTCCTGCAGCTGGTTCAGCACTTTCATTATGGGGTCCAGCTCGCGCTTCTTTCTTTCCCGGGCTATGCAGGTAGCCACTTTCCAGATGTCTTTTTCCGCGGTAAAAAATTCCCGTCTTTCACCCGGCACCAGCACCTTTTCCACCAGCCCCCAGTTGATCAGCTCCCGCACGTTCATATTGGTATTGCCGCGGGAAATGTTCAGCTCCTGCATGATCTCGTCTGCGCTCAGCGGATCGGGCATCACCAGCAGCAGCGCATGTATCTGCGCCATGGTGCGGTTAATGCCCCATTGCGCGCCCAGCGATCCCCAGGTCTGGATAAATTGTGCTTTAGCTTCTGCCAGTTTCATCCTTTCATTCTTTGATCTTTCATTGCCGCATGGCTTTTACGATCCGAAGATAGGGATAGTTTTTGAACTTTCAAAATATAATGAAAGAATGAGGCTGGGCTGGCCGGAAAAGAAAAGGCGGCGCCGGTTTACCGGTGCCGCCTTTTTTATATCTGCTGTGTTATTTTATACCAGCATGGTTACCGGGTTTTCCAGGAACCCTTTCAGGGTAGCCAGGAACCGGGCGCCTACAGCGCCGTCCACAATGCGGTGGTCGCAGCTGAGGGTTAGCTTCATGATGTTGACCGCTTTGAACTGGCCTTTCTCGGATACCACGGTTTCCTTGATATTGCCAACGGCCAGGATCGCGGAATCGGGCGGGTTGATGATGGCGGTGAACTCGTCAATGCCCAGCATGCCCAGATTGGACACGCTGAAGGTATTGCCGCTGAACTCCTGGGGCTGCAGCTTTTTGTTTTTGGCCTTGTCATACAGCTCCTTGGCCTCGCCGGCTATCTGGCTCAGCGTTTTCTGATCGGCAAAGCGTATTACCGGCACTATCAGCCCTTCCTCTATGGCCACGGCAGAGCCTATATGAATATGCTGGTGCTGGCGGATAAAATCACCCATCCAGCTGCTGTTCACATCCGGATGCTGGCGCAGGGCCATGGCAGCGGCTTTTATCACCATGTCATTGAAAGAGACCTTTACGGGAGATACCTCGTTGATGGCCTTGCGCGCTTCTATGGCCTTGTCCATGTTCACGTCTATCTTCAGGTAGAAGTGCGGGGCGGTAAACTTGCTTTCGCTGAGGCGGCGGGCTATCACCTTGCGCATCTGGCTCAGCGGCGTATCGGTATGGCCTTCCTGTCCGGCAGGTACAAAAGCGGGCGCGGCTCCTTTGGCAGCAGCCGGGGCAGCGGCGGCTTGTGCGCCGGGCACAAAATTGTCAATATCCCTTTTTACGATCCTGCCGCCATCGCCGGTACCGGGCACCTGGCTGATGTCAATGCCTTTTTCCTCTGCCAGCTTCCGGGCCAGGGGAGAGGCTTTTACGCGTCCGCCGTTGGCAGTGGCAGCAGGTGCCGCTTCAGGAGCAGCGGCAGGTGCGCTTTCGGCAGCGGGCTTCTGCTCGGCAGCTGGTGCCTGCGCTGCGGCGCCGCCGGATTGCTCTGCCGCCAGGATGGCGTCTACATTGGTGCCTTTTTTGCCTACAATGGCAATAATATCGTTCACTTTGGCAGCGTCTCCTTCTTTTACGCCTATGTACAGCAACTCCCCGTCTGCATAGCCGATCACCTCCATGGTAGCCTTGTCGGTTTCTACCTCTGCCAGCACATCGTCGCTCTTAACGGTGTCGCCTACCTTTTTATTCCAGGCTACGATCTTGCCTTCGGTCATGGTATCGCTCAGCAGCGGCATGCGGATCACGGTTGCATCTTTCAGGGCGGCGGAGGCGGCGGCTTTCACGTCGCCATTGGCGGCGGGTTGCGCCGGGGTGGCTGCAGGGGCTTTATCCTGTTTGGCAGGAGCTGTTTCGGCCTGGCCATTGGCGGGAGCAGATCCGCCTTCCAGCAAAGGCTTGTAGTCTTCTCCGGGTTTACCCACAATGGCGATAATATCATTTACTTTGGCAGCTTTACCTTTTTCCACACCTATATATAATAGTGTGCCCTCTACGTATCCTACCACTTCCATGGTAGCCTTGTCGGTTTCCACTTCTGCAATTACATCATCTGATTTTACGGTATCACCCACCTTTTTATGCCATTCCGCAATCACCCCTTCTGTCATCGTATCGCTTAGAAGGGGCATTCTGATAACTTCTGCCATGTGTTTACTCAAAATTTTGCCCAAACCTACAAAAGAAACTCGAAAGTCGGAAGACGAATTTAAAAGTCCAATTCCATATTCAGTTTATCCTTCAGCTCTTTCACCAGGGGGTATTGCTCCACCATCAGCTGGAACTGTTCGCGGCTGCTCAGGGGGGCCGGGCCTATGTCCTGGGACTGCTGGCTCTCGTCCAGCTGCAGGGTAAGGATAATGGAAGGATTGTTGAACTTGCGCTTGAAGAAGTCGGAGATGGCAAGCTTTTCTTCTTCCATAAAACGGAACTGTACAATGTTCCGGCTTACAATGCCGATCTCTCCGGGCGCCAGCAATATTACATTGGCCAGCTGGAGGTTGCTTACTACGGTCATTTTGTTGGCCTGCCGGAACGTATCAATAAACTCTTCCCAGTATACGGCCAGTGCGCCCTGTGTAATGGCAATGGTTTCGCGGGCAGTGGTCTGCTGCTGTTTGGCGGCCAGGGCTTCCTTCATGGCGGCCAGGCCGGTGAGCTTGTTACCGGCAGCAGGTTTGCCGGCCGGCTGGGGGGCAGCGGCGCGGGGAGCCGGCTGGGCGGTATTGCCGGTATGGGGAGCTATTGTTGCCGGGGCGGTGCTGGCAGGTGCGGGCGATACTGCAGCCGTAGTGGCCGGTGTTGCCTGTGGCGGCGTGGTTTTCGCTGCCGGCGGCGTTTCTATGGTAAGCCGGGCTTCCTGCTGTGCAATACTGGCGGTAGTGGCAGGCTTGGCTCCGCTGTTGCGGGCGGCGGCCTGCGCAAAGGGCGCCCGCAGCTGTTGTGCGGCTGCGCCGTCAGGTACTAACTTTTTTTTTACCACTTCGCCGGACTGGTCGTCGCCGGCCAGGGTAACGGCCTGCTGCAGGTAGCATAGCTTGATCAGCGCCATTTCCACATGCAGGCGCTTGTTGCGGGCCATGCGGTAGTTGATCTCCGTATCGTTCAGCAGGTGCAGGGCCGTGATCAGGTAGGCCGGGCTGATCCTGCCGGACAGCTGTTTGTAACGGTCCTTCAGATTGCCGGATACTTCCAGCAGGTGCATTACTTTTTCGTCCTTGCATATGAGCAGGTTGCGCAGGAACTCTGCGCATCCGCTGAGGAAGTTGTCTCCTTCAAATCCTTTCTGCAGTATCTCGTCAAATATGAGCAATGCGCCTGCTACGTCCTGTTGCAGCACGGCTTCCATTACCCGGAAAAAGTAATCGTAGTCCAGTATGTTCAGGTGCTCCAGTGTATTCTGGTAGGTAAGATGCCCGCCGGTGAAGCTCACGATCTTGTCCAGTGTGCTCAGGGAGTCGCGCATGCAGCCGTCGGTTTTCTGGGCTACCAGGTGCAGGGCATCCGGTTCTGCCTGTATCTGCTCTTTTGTGCAGATCTCCTGCAGGTGGTCTACAGTATCCTGTATGGTAATGCGTTTAAAGTCGAATATCTGGCAACGGCTCAGGATCGTAGGCAATATTTTATGCTTTTCCGTAGTGGCCAATATAAAGATGGCGTAGGAGGGCGGTTCCTCCAGCGTTTTCAGGAAAGCGTTGAACGCGGAGGAGCTGAGCATGTGCACCTCATCTATAATATAAATCTTGTACTTGCCAGCCTGGGGAGCAAAACGCACCTGCTCTACCAGGGTGCGGATATCATCCACGGAGTTGTTGGAAGCCGCATCCAGCTCGTGTATATTAAAGGAACTGCCTTCGTTGAACGATTTGCAGGAATGACACTGGTTGCAGGCCTCTCCGTCGGGCTGCAGCTGCTCACAGTTAATGGTTTTGGCCAGTATACGGGCACAGGTGGTTTTTCCTACTCCCCGCGGGCCGCAGAACAGGAAGGCATGCGCCAGCTGGTTGTTGCGGATCGCGTTCTTGAGGGTGGTGGTAATATGGGATTGTCCCACTACGGTAGAAAAGTTCTGAGGACGGTATTTACGGGCCGAAACGATAAAATTCTCCATAATACTACATTCGCAAAGGTCGAAAGTACATAATTTTTCGCAGTCCGTTACCTGCCCTGCGCTGCGCCCTGGGGCGCAGTTTGGGGGCTCAGGGCCTCCAGGGCCAGCGCTGCTGCCAGGTATTGTTGCTGCAGCCCGGTAACAAAATGATGGTAATGCTCCGGCACAGCCACACATATTTCATGCAGCAACTGGATGGCCGCTACCAGGGGAACGCCCTTGTCCGGGTAGCTGGCGGGCTGCTGCAGGAAGCTTGAAATTTTCTGATGCAGCTCCGGTTTCCAGGCATCTGCCAGGTCGGGACTTTGCCAAAGCTCCTGCAACTGCTGCCTGAACCGGGCGCTTTCTTCCTCCAGCATATCGAAGTAGGGGCGCGCCTGCTCCATGGTGATGCCGGTAGCGCCAAACAGGTCGCCGGTGCAATGTATGATCCGGGATACCTGCATTTCCAGCAGCTGCGCTTTTTCCTGGTGCAGCAGCACAAGCCGGTACTTTTGCAGCAGGTCCTGCGCCTGGCCGGGCCCATGGTGAAGGGCGCGGGTGTAATGAACGCGGAACGCCAGGCGGTCCTGCGCCTGCAGCCAGGCTTCCTGCTGCACTATGTCCGCCTGCAGGGTGGCCAGCAGCTGGCCGGCGCTGGCAGCGGGGTAGGGCTGCCCTCTGAACTCAAAGGCCCTTGCCGTTATCTGGCCGGATGCAATGGCCTGCAGCGTTTCTGCGTCCTGCCGGTTGCGGAACAGCTGCCGGATCTGCCGGGCGTAAGAGGGGGCATACAGGCTGGCCATGTTGTGGCGGGACAGTTCCGCCCCTGGCAGGGGTTGCTGGCAGGCAGGTGTAAGCGACGTAAAGGGGCGGTTGTCATAATATTGATGAAATGCAGCGGGAAAGGCCAGCTGCCGGCGCTGCTGCTCCAGTTCGGTGAGTAGCTCCTGGGGCGTATACCACTGATAGCTTCCGTGGGCAGGCAGTTCCCGGTCATAGATCATGGCTGTGATGGTTTCCTGCAGGCCGGCAGGGTTATGGAACAGCTCCCAGGCGCTGCCGGTCGCGGTTTCCCGCACCACGCCCGCTGCCTGGCACCGCAGTTCCCTTTCCTCGCGGTCTGGCTGCGTAGCGCCCTGCTGCCGGAACTGTACCTGGCTTTTGATAAATGATTGCAGGTAGGTATCGGTCACTACCGGCAGGCGGGCGGCATCCAGCGTCAGCCCGTTCTGCAGGGCATAATGGTGCAGGTAGGTGCGGTGGGCGGCATACAGGTTGCGGAACCGCAATTGCTTTTCTGCCAGCAGGGGCAGCTTGTGCAGGCAGTGCTCAAAGCAGGCGCCGCCCACTTCGGTCCTGCGCAGGGCCGAAACAGCGGCTTCGCTGCCGGCAATGCTGCATCCTATGGCGTCTGCATGAAACGCCATTTCCCGGCTTAGCGGGATATAGGCCAGGTGAATGACCCGGTACAGCTTTCGCAGCAGGTATTGTATACCGCCGGCTATGCCCGTGGTAATGCGGCCCAGCGGATGCAACAGCAGGTGCTGCATGGCCCGGGCTACCAGGTGGCTGTGCCAGCTGCTGCTTTCATACAATATATAATAGATACGCTGGTGCAGCGCGCCTATAATGCTGCCCAGCTGCATACTGCGCTGTGAGTAGTTCCCCAGCGCGCGGGCCAGCGTCATCTGGAGCTCACTCCGGTTAAGGCTGTTCACCAGCCCCAGTCCTATTTCCAGCCGGGCGCCCGCCAGGCGCAGCGGGCCGGCAGGCAGCAGCAGGGTAGCCTGCATGCCGGGTATGACAAATATCTTTTCAGGGCAGGTGGTGCGGACCGCCGCAGCCAGCTGCGCAACAAATGCGAACAGCTGCGGGTGCTCCGAGGGCTGTAGTAAAGTCCTGTAAGCGTAAGGGCGCTTCTTCCGGCAACCCAGCAGGAACCTGGCCGGAACAGCCAGCAGCATGACGCCCAGCAGCATCATGGGCAATGCGGTGATGATGGCCAGCACCCGGTGCATGGCAGCAGCCAGCATAATGCCGCCGGTAATAAAGGCCGCGCCCAGCCCTGCCATACCAAGCAACAGCAGGGCATAAGCCAGGAAAAACAGTGCAATGAAGCCGCCTGCCTTTAACAGTTGCCGCCGCAACCGGGGAGCAGGAGATGGTAATACCGGATCCGCCGGCATGGGGGTGGCCTGGTAGGAGTTGGACATAGTCTGTTCAGGTTAGCGATTAGTTTGGTTGATGCAAGCTGGAATAAATTTAATTTAAAATGATGTAACTAAAAATTCAATTAAGGGAAAAAATAATGTGTTTCAGGCGGCACAGGCCGGGGTCAGCAATTAAAATGCGGCATTTCTGTAAATTTTTTTAACTTTCCTCTACCGATACCCTATTGTTAATTCCAAGAAGGTATCCCCAGTTGTCAGTGAAAAAGTTGTACCCAAGGTGGAATGAATCCTAGTTAGTTAGTCCAGTTATCCAGCACACGGCACAACCCTATTGTTTAAACTATAACCATACCTGAATGAACCGGTCCGTCATTTTACGCATCATTGTGCCGGTACTGCTCGTGTTGTCGGCAGTACTTGGTATTAAGGCATGTAAGGAGCACCGCACCAGCTCGCTCCGCCTGGCAAAAGCCGTGGATACCTTGAGAGCAGGCCATCCCGGGTTACGGCTGATCGACTCCGCCCTGGTGATACTGAACGCCGCGGAAAGCAACTTCCGTCTTTACACCGTTGTGTATGAGCAACAGTACCTGCAAACCTTCAGCACCCAGCTGGATACCGTATCCGTGCTGCTGGATTCCGTAAGCAAACCGGCTGCTGCCGGTACCAACGGCGCGCAGCTGCTGAACCTGATCCGCGAAAAGGAGCAGATGTCCGGCAAAATAGCCAGCATCAAGCGCTCTACCGACGAATTATTGAGCCGCTCCCTGAAGGACGAGATGATCGACAAAATGCTGAGCGCCATTCCGCCTTATTCCCCCAGCAGGATCAAAAAGGAGGAGGTGACCATTGATACCATAGGCAATGAACAGACCCAGCTGGCCAAGAAAGGACTGTTCAAACGCCTGGGCCAGGCCATTGCCAACAAGAACGATACCGTGAAGTCCAAGCAGACCATCCTGATCAGGACCAAAGACGGTAAGGTGATGCCAAAGGAGCAATATGAAGCCGAGCGTATGCGTAAAATACTGGCAGATGTGAACGGCTATTACAAGAAAGTGCTGCGCCAGCAGCTGGAAGGCCGTACAAAGATTGATGTAGCGGAACACTCCCTGGCCATTACCAACCTCAATCTGCTGGGCGACCTGAAAAAGGTGATCCAGGACCTGAAAGCGGAAGCGCAGCAGGATGCCGAAGCCCGAAGGTCCCGCGCCGGTGCGGACAGCTATGCCAACATCCGCAAAATGACCCTCACCACCCTTTGGATGCTGGCCTCGCTGCTGTTCGCAGCCACTGCATTGATGTTATACCTGGACTACCGTCGCAAAGCCAGGATGCTGGCCATTGAAAAACAGCAGGCGCTGGATGAGGCCCGCGCCCGTTCCGTATTCCTGGCCAATATGAGCCATGAGATACGCACTCCTTTGAATTCCATTATAGGTTTTACCGAGCAGCTGGGCCATACGCCCCTGAAAGAAGACCAGCGGGAGCTGCTGCATGCCGTGGAAGTCTCTGCCGACATGCTGATGGAAGTGGTGAATGACGTGCTGGACTTTTCCAAGCTGGACAGCGATTATATTTCTATCCAGAAGCAGCCTTTCACGCTGTACCAGGCCGTGGCAGATGTGGTGAACACCATGCGCGTACAGGCGGCGCGCAAGCAGCTGGATCTCCAGTTCTCCTTCGAGGGGAGCCTGCAGCAGCATGTACAGGGCGATATGTTCCGGTTGAAGCAGATACTGATCAACCTGATCGGCAACGCCATCAAGTACACTGAGAAAGGCAGCGTTACCGTTACCGGCAAGCTGGAAAAGCAGGATGCCCGGCATGCCCGTTTCACCCTTTCCGTAGCAGATACCGGCCCCGGCATGCCGCCAGAAGCCCTGCCCAAAATATTTGAACGGTTCTACCAAGCCAGGTCGCCCCGGGTAGAAGTAAAAGGTACCGGCCTGGGGCTGGCCATTACCCAGCGCCTGGTGAAGCTGCATGGCGGCGATATTACCGTGGAAAGCGAAGTTGGCAAAGGCTCCTGCTTTACCAGCGTGATCCCCTATGAGCTGGCCAGCCCGCCCCAGACCGTAGTAGTGACCCAAAAAGACATAGAGCGGCAGAACGGCAAACAGCTGGAAGGGTTGTACGTGCTGATCGCAGACGACCAGGAAATGAACCTGCTGCTGCTGAAAATGATCCTGACACGCTGGAAATGCCGCTTTGATATGGCCAAGGACGGCGCCACCGCCTATGAACTTTTCAAGGCCAATCATTACGACCTGGTGCTGCTGGACCTGCAAATGCCGCAGATGAGCGGGATAGACGTAGTAAGCCGCATTCGTGCCGACGCGGATTCCCGGAAAGCCAAAGTACCGGTGCTGGTGCTGACCGCAGACATTACCCGGCAGGATGAAGAATCCTTCCGCAAAGCCGGCTTTAACGACTGGATGCTGAAACCTTTCAGGGAAAAGGATATTTATAAGGTGATCATTAAGAACCTGTCAAAGACCAGGGCGGAAGCGAATTGATGTGCGGATGGCGGATGTGCAGATGAGGAGCTTCGCGTCAATTCATCCGCACATCTGCATATTCGCCATCCGCACATCAGATTATCGGGTGCCGCTTGAACTCCTTGTTCCTGTCAAACAGGTAGCGGTAGGTTGTTAGCTGGCGGCTGCGGTAAGTGCCCAGGCTTTCGGCAATGTTGATCATTTTGGGGTTGAAGTCGCCGATCCACTGCATTTCATAATCATCGTACAGGTGCTGGCCCTGTATTATCCTGGCCCCTTCCACAATCATGTATGCATCCGCTCCCTTTTGCTGGAACTCCGGGATAATGCCGAACACGATACCGGTGAATTTGCGGCAGCGGCCCGTATATTTCAGCCAGAGGAACAGCAGCTTTTGCCACAGCCCGAAGCGGCCGTTCATGTGCTTGAAGAACTGGTTCAGCTCCGGCAGGTTCAGCCAGCAGCCGATCGGCTCATTGTTGTAATAGATAAACCATACGATTTTTTCATCCATCACGGGCTTCATCTGTTTGAAAATGCGCAGCGCCTGCGCCTTGCTCAGCTCCTTGCCCCCGTCATGTCCCGCCCAGGCTTTGTTGTAGATGATGGAAAAGTCCTCTGCAAATTTCTCCAGCTCATTTTTTCGTATATGCCTCGCCGTAAAACCGGGGTCCTGCGCCAGTTGCTTGTGACGGATAAAAAATTTCTCCTGCAACGGATCTTTTACCTTCAGCGCAAAGCATATCTGGTGAAAGAAAGGCCGGAAGCCGTATTGCTCAAACAGGTCTTTATAGTAGGGCGGGTTATGGTTCATGCAGTAGAGCGGCTCATGAAAGCCTTCTGTGAGCAGCCCCCACCAGCGGTCGCGCTCCCCGAAATTTATAGGTCCGTCCATAGCCTCCATACCTCTTTCCTGCAGCCATTGTTTGGCGGTATCCAGCAGCAGGTTGGCCGCTGCCTGGTCATTGATGCAGTCAAAGAAGCCGATCCCCCCTGTGGGCTGGGTATCGCCTTTGGTCTTGTATTTTTTATTTACAAAAGCGGCAATACGTCCTATCCAGGTCCCGTCATTGCTGCGCAGCAGCCAGCGTACGCACTCGCCGTGTTTAAAGGCTTTGTTTTTTTCGGGGTCAAATACTGCGGCTATATCCTTGTCCAGCGGCCGCACCCATCCGGGATTGTTTTTATTAAGATCTGCATGTACTTGTATGAACAGCCGGGCTGTTTGTGCGTTATCTACTTTGACGAGCTCCATAGGGGGCAAAAATAAGGAAGTATGCTGTATGATGTATGACAGAAAATTGGCATACTAAACAATGGCATCATTTTTTCTGGGATGCTCAAACCGCTGCAAGCGGACAAAGGGACAGTTACCGTTAATAAATTGATACAAATGAAGAGATCATCACCGATCTATACCATCATCTTTTTTTTCCTTGCCCTGATGCTGGGTATTGCCTATTTCCGCCAGCAACAGCGGGTGCGGAAGATACTGGTGCAGAATGAACGCCTGCTGAACGAGAACCGCGACCTGCAGCAAAGCCTGCGATCCGTAAGCGGCACAGCGCAGCAGATAGCGGAAAGAAAAGAGCAGCAGCAGCGGGTACAGGGTACATTCGTGGAGCGGCGCGCCTATTACCGCCGCAACTGGCAGCAATTCATTGCCGTGAGCACCAACGACTACCGCACCGGCTTCCTGGGCGGCATTCGGAACCTGAAGCTGATCGTGCGCAACCAGACAGAATACCCGCTGGACAATGTAGTGGTGGCCGTACAATACCTTCGCAGCAGCGGGGAGGCCTTTAAAACAGAAAGATATACCATCAGCGAGGTGCCGGCCAAAGGCACCCGTACCATTGAAGCAGCAGCCAGCCGCAAAGGCATGAAAGTGCAGCTGAAGCTGATCAGCATTACCAGCCAGGCCATGAACTTCTGCTGGGCTTACAACAAGCCGGCGCCGGCTGGAGCGCCTGACCCGTACCAGTGTGTACCGGATGCAGGGAAGTAGGAAGCAGGCTATAGGAAGTAGGAAATAAGAAAGGAAGCAGGCTTTTGCCTGCTTCCTTTTTCTATTTTATTTTTCATCTTAACCCGTCTTTATGATATCCTATCTCCCCCGCTGTATACGCCCGCTTCTGCCATTGTTGTTGTCATTGCTGCGTTGCGGCGCAGGTTGCGGACGGGGAGCGGACTGCCGCTGTATGCGCGGTGAGGGGGCAGGGGAGGAAGGCCTTGGGCTGACCCGCTGCTGCGGGGCCGGGTTACTCCTGGGCTGCGGGGTAGGCGCACTTCGCTGCGGAGCAGGGGTGCTCCTGGGCTGTGGCGTCCGGTTTATCCGCGGCTGTGGCGCAGGATTGACGTTACGCGGTTGTGAGGGCGCCGGGGTAGGCCGGTTCTCATTCCGGTTGTCAAATATCCGCCTGGGAGGATTGTTGTCCCGTTCCGGTGCCGGGCGTGTTTCAGGCCTTGTCCGGCTGGGTGCTGGCGTTACCCGTCGGTTATCCGGCGCGTTATTGTTGTTGTTGTTGTCAAATATGCGCCGGGGCGTAGTCCGGTCGTTATTATTGTTGTTGTTGTCATTATCAGTAGCGCGCCGGATGGTCCTGCCCGGTGTGCCTGGTGTGCTCACATTATTGCTCCGGTTATCCCGGTTGATACGGGTAGGCCGGTTATTGTCTGTTAAGGGACGGCGCAGCTCGTTGCCCTGGGGCCTGAATATGCGCAGCCGGTTATTGGCCAGCTCAGTGCCGGGACGGTCGCTGTTGACCACCCTTACCGGCCTTACAGGCCTCCGTGTGATACGGGATACCTCCACTGCTTCCGGTCCACGGTAGTAACGGGTGTTGCGGTTTACGACCCTTGTATTGTTGATAATGGTGGTATTATTAATAATGGTCACGTTGCGGCTCCTGTCCACGTAGTACCGGTGCAGGTACGGGCTGTTAATATAGCGGCAGGGCACAAAAGACCAGTAGGTGGCCGGAATATTGAAGCTGACGTTCACACCCACGCTCATTCCGGGTCCCAGCGGCGCCCATCCATAATAGTCAGGGCTGTTTCTCCAGCTTACCCAGGCAGGGCCCCATTGGTCGCCCGGAATCCATATCCATCCATAATAATTATCATACGTCCAGCGTCCGTAGTGGAACGGCGCCCATCCCCAGTCATAGTCGGACACCCAGGTCCAGCCGTAATCGGTGTATACCCAGTGCCCGTTAGTATAATAAGGCCTGAAATCCCGCCCCGCATTAGGCACCCATACCTGCCCGTAGTTGCCATAGCTCATCCACTGGCCATAGGGACTCAGGGCATCATAAAACATGGAGAATGATACGCCTGCCTGCTGGGGCCTGGCTGTGGCACAGCCGGTGGTAAGGGAAAGCCAGGTGATCAATACGCCCGCATAAAGGATTATCTTACTTTTCATAACACTTGCTTTTAAGTATCAGGAAATCCACTCAGCTCATTTCCTTTGTTAATTTTTCATCATAAATATTGCTATTATCGTACCAGAGGCCCTTGGAATGCAGTCCCGTTAACGTTATTTAACGGTTGAGGGCGTTCAGCGCCCTGTTTTTAACTATTTTTAACATTTAATATGGATAAACACGGCGTTTATCGGTAAATATTGTGCAACCGGCGACAAAATGGCGTCTGGCCGCAAGAGGGATCGAAGGCAGGAACGGCTCTGATATTATACTATTTTTGTATCTGACGACCAGCCCAATGAATCCCGGTGTTTATTTGAATTTTACCCCGGCAAACCTTACCTTTGCGCCAAATTTTGCAAACCGCTCATTTTAAGTATTTATAAACTGCTATACAATATGCCTAACACAGGTAAGATCAAGCAAATTATCGGTCCCGTAGTGGACGTGCATTTTGAAGGAAAACTACCCGAAATCTACAACGCCCTGGAAATAACCCGTGAAAATGGTCAGAAAGTAGTGCTGGAAGTACAGCAGCACCTGGGAGAAGACAGTGTTCGTTGCGTGGCAATGGACTCTACCGACGGCTTTGTAAGGGGTATGGCTGTAGAAGACAAGGGCGCTCCCATTAAAATGCCCATTGGCGACCAGATAAAAGGACGCTTGTTCAACGTGGTAGGCGAGGCTATTGACGGCCTGGGCAATATCGAAAGCGACAATGGTTACCCTATCCACCGCCAGCCGCCCCGTTTTGAAGACCTGGCTACAGATACTGAAGTGCTGTATACCGGTATTAAAGTGATTGACCTGATCGAGCCGTATGCTAAAGGTGGCAAGATCGGCCTGTTTGGCGGTGCAGGGGTAGGCAAGACGGTATTGATCCAGGAGCTGATCAATAACATTGCGAAAGGTTACGAAGGCTTATCCGTATTTGCCGGTGTGGGAGAGCGTACCCGTGAAGGGAACGACCTGATGCGTGAAATGATCGAGGCCGGTATCGTTAAATATGGCGATAAATTCAAGGAATCCATGGAACATGGCGGCTGGGAGCTTGGTGCCGTGGATATGGCAGAGCTGAAGAAGTCCCAGGCTACCTTCATCTTCGGCCAGATGAATGAGCCCCCCGGCGCCCGCGCGCGTGTGGCCCTGTCTGGTCTGACCATTGCCGAATATTTCCGTGATGGCGACGGCTCCGCTACCGGCGGCCGCGACATCCTGTTCTTCGTGGACAACATCTTCCGTTTCACCCAGGCGGGCTCCGAAGTGTCTGCGCTGCTGGGCCGTATGCCTTCTGCCGTGGGTTACCAGCCTACGCTGGCTACTGAAATGGGACTGATGCAGGAACGTATCACCTCTACCAAGAATGGTTCCATCACCTCCGTACAGGCGGTGTATGTACCAGCGGATGACCTGACCGACCCTGCTCCGGCTACTACCTTTGCTCACCTGGATGCTACTACCGTACTGGACCGTAAAATATCCGACCTTGGTATCTATCCTGCCGTGAGCCCGCTGGACTCTACCTCCCGTATCCTGACGCCCGCCATTGTAGGCGAGGCACATTATAACTGCGCCCAAAGAGTGAAAATGATTCTGCAGCGTTATAAGGAGCTACAGGATATTATCGCCATCCTGGGTATGGACGAGCTGAGCGATGAGGACAAGCTGACGGTATCACGTGCCCGCCGCGTACAGCGCTTCCTGTCCCAGCCCTTCCACGTAGCAGAGCAGTTTACCGGTCTGAAAGGCGTGCTGGTGCCCATTGAAGAGACCATCCGCGGCTTTAACATGATCATGGATGGCGAAGTGGATGAATACCCGGAAGCGGCCTTTAACCTGGTAGGTACGATCGACGATGCGATAGAAAAAGGCAAGAAGCTGCTGGAAGCAGTTAAATAAGTGGATAGTGGATGGTGCATAGTGAAACGCATTCACTATGCACCATCCACTATCCATTATTCACCATTCACCATTCACTTTTTATGCAATTAGAAGTATTAACACCTGAAAGAAAACTGTATGCCGGCGAAGTGTATGGCGTGCAGCTGCCTGGCGTAGACGGTTCGTTTGAGGTGCTGGACAAGCACGCGCCTTTAATAGCGGCCCTGGGCAAAGGCAGGATGAAGGTGCTGAAAGATAAAGCACAGGCGGAGTTTTACCAGATAGAAGGCGGCTTTGTAGAAGTGTTGCGCAACAAAGCTACCGTGCTGGTGGAAGGAGCGGCAGTAATTAAATGAGTAAATGTGCGGATGTGCAAATATGCAGATGAAAGGCTTGTTTTTTGATCATCTGCATATTTACATATTCGCATATTAAAATAGTAGGCCGGGTATGAATACCCGGCCTTTTTTTTGTCCTAACTATTCCAATCTAAGAAGACCCCGTTTAATGCGCAGTAAGATTACTGGCCGGGTTATTCTACGAGCAGGTTATTGCCATTATGATAATGAAACATTATCATGCAGCAGGCATATAACCCTATTCCTATGAAAATGAATATATTTTAAGCGCTCCTGAATGGTGACCGCCGTTTCAGGAGAGCAAAGGATGTTACAAATAAGTTTCAGGGTTCTAGAATTAAATTCTGGTCTTCTATATCAGCTCTCAAGGAGCTTATTATATCGTTCTCATAGGTCTGGTCTTCATTTGGTGTTGTCTCATTGCTCCTGCTCTCCACAAGTGAAAATGGGTTAATACAAAGCACTCTTTATTTGATCTCAGCGTTCCATTTTACATTAGCAAGATATTTAAATTGTTTTGAAAAACCTTACTCCGTTTAGTCATTTTTGTTAGGAAAACTATATGATGGCGCATTAGTCATTGGACTTCAAAGCATAGGGCAGAAAAATTTTTTTTACACTTTTCGGGGCCTTTTCTGTTAACAACTCATTAACATCTTATTAAGAATTCAGGGCTGCGGAAAGCACTAACTTGACCTGCGTAATCCCCGGGAATTGGATCATATAAAGTTACACCCTGCTTAATGAATGTCGTATGCCATGTCCAGCAAACCGTCCGTATCACACCATAACAGAAGCTGATGCTTTCCGGCTATGGGTACCCCGCTGCAATACCTGGTCAAATTGTTGTTTACTGCAAATTGTTTTGTAACTATGGATCAGAAAACTGTTTCAGTTTCATATCATCACATACTGCGCGTAACAGAAAAGCTGCGGTCGTTACGCCGGAAACAGGAGTACTCCCAGGAATATATGGCCTTTATGCTCAATATATCCCAGAATGCATACAGCCGCCTGGAGAACGGGAAAACACCGCTTACCATTAACCGCCTGTTTGAAATATGCGCCCTGCTGAAAGTGGAGCCGGGAGAGCTGCTGCAGGCAGATGCCGATGCGCTGGGATGAAGGCAGAACAAAGACCGGGAACCGGCCTTTGTCCATGCATCACCAGGTGAGTAGAAGCGGTGCCTTGTAATCGGATATTTTGGGGGAGGAAAGCAATACTTTTCAGGCCCCATAAAATTGACCAATATTATCGCTTTGACCTAACCACCAGGTGGATAAATTATTCGTGCAGGTTGTAAATGAGGCAGGAGCGCTGCTATATCAGTTCAGGGAAGGGTCTATCGGGAAGTTCGCCATTATGGCGAAATTATTCCCCAGGTTCTTTAATGATTGCTGCCAGATGTTCTGCTCTTTTTCATCAAAGATCAGCGCGGCATCTGTGGCCGAGAGTATCCAGGACTTTTCATTGAACTCGTTCTCCAGCTGCCCGCTGCTCCAGCCGCTGTAGCCAATGAAGAACTTGATCTTGCTGAGGTCCAGCCTGCCTTCGTTGATCAGCGCTACCACGCTCTCGAATTTGCCACCCCAGTAGATCCCGGCATTGATCTCGAAGCCTCCCTCTATCAGGTCCGGCTGCTGGTGTACAAAGTGGATGGTATCCATTTGCACGGGGCCGCCGAAGAACACGGGAATATTGTTCACCAGTATCTCCGGCACCAGTTCGTCCAGGGCCTGGTCAAACTGTTTGTTGATCACAAAGCCGAAACTCCCCTTTTCCTGGTGCTCACAAAGCAATACCACCGTGCGTGCAAAATTCGGGTCTTTCAGAAAAGGATCAGCTATAAGTAATATACCGGGAGCAAGGGAAACCATACGCAAACATTTTGATCACGTAACCAAATTTAACCAATTTTGATTGTGATTCCGGGATTTAAATACAAAGCGGTTAAAAGAGAATAAAAAAAGGAGGCTAGACAGCCCCCTTACCATTTTATCAACCAAAATCTAAATCGCTTATGGAACGAAATCCACGTCGATGTATGTAGAAAGTTTAATTGCTTCGTCATTGAATACTGATAACTATCTATCAAAATTAGTACCAGTTTCTATAGCAAAGGTAAGCAAAGTAGCAATATAAAAATCAGCAGCCCCCCGTTAAAATTACGTTAAAGTGGTATTCTTTTGTTAAAATTAGACTGGCAAAAGGTTTGCGCAGTCTAATTTTGTATCATTGTTGCTATAGCAAGCATCAAATTTGACAGTATTTAAAGCACAGAATATTATCTTAGAAGGTTGTAATCAGATGCCCGTTTTTTTTAAGATTTTTACAAATACATGTTACCGCTAAAGAAAACATTCCCGATAATCGTTGTACTGATCACACTATCCCTGCTGGGCATCATTGCGATCCAGGTAAGCTGGATACGGAATGCGGCCATCCTCCGGAAAGAGCAGCTGGAGCAGAACTTCGTGAGCGTGGTAAATACCGTGCGCGATGAGATGGTGCGCCGCCAGGCCCCGCCCATCCGCTTTAAAATGGGGGGCACCACCCTCAGCAAAGGTGCGGACAACAGCATTACCCTCGAAAAATATGAGCTGAGTAATATTACCGTTGGCGTTAGCGACCGGTTCACGACAGACGAGGTACAGCAGCTGATCGCCAGCGCGTTGCGCAAGCAGAAGCTGGATACGGTCTATGAATTTGCCATTATTGGCAAGAGCGCCTTCAGCAACGATAACATGATCAAGATGCAGTCTCCCCGGTTTGCCCGCCTGCTGGAAACCGCTACTACAGACACGCTCGATTATTCCATACAGACCGCCCCGCTGGTAAGCAGCCTCGAATTCATGAATGACCGCACGGAAGTGCTGTACATTATCCTGCCCAACAACAACTCCCTGCTGCTGCGCTGGCTGGGGTGGGTGATTGCCGGCTGTGTGATGTTCACCATCATTATCGTAACGGCTTTTGCGCTTACCATCCGTACCCTGCTGAACCAGAAAAAGCTGTCGGAGATAAAATCGGATTTCATCAACAACATGACCCACGAGCTGAAAACGCCGCTGGCCACTATTTCCCTGGCCATTGACGCGATCGGCAACCAGAAGGTGATGGACAACCGGGAAAAGATCCGGTATTTTTCCGGCATCATCAAAGAGGAGAACAAGCGTATGAACAAGCAGGTGGAAAGCATCCTGCAGTCTGCCCTCCTGGAAAAGAATGAAATAGGCCTGAACCTCCAGGTAATAGATGTGCACCAGGTCATACAACACACGGTAGACAACCTGCAGCTGCAGCTGGCCTCCAGGGACGGCCGCGTGGAGCTGCGCCTGGATGCCATTAACCCCATTATCAAAGCAGACGACGTGCATTTCTCCAATGTGGTCTTTAACCTGCTGGACAATGCCATCAAGTATTCCAAGCAAAACCTGGAAGTGATCATCAGCACTTACAACACCCGCAAGAGCCTGGTCATTACCATTTCAGATAACGGCATTGGCATGAGCCGTGATACGATTTCACGTATCTTTGAAAAATTCTACCGCGCCCATACCGGCAATGTGCACAACGTAAAAGGCTTTGGCCTGGGCCTCAGCTATGTAAAGGCCATAGTGGAAGCCCATAAGGGCCGGATCAAGGTGGACAGCGCACTGGGCAAGGGAAGTAAGTTTACATTGGAGTTCCCGCAGGAATAAATGGATGTGCGGATATGCAAATATGCGGATGTGCAGATGACTGAAAATTTGCTCATTTGCTGTCTTTCATCTGCACATTTGCATGTCCGCACATCCGCACATTAAGATTATGGCATTAACGGAAAAAGAATTACAGCGCTTTCGCCTTCCCATATCCGTACCCGGTATGGGAGTGGCCATGCAGGAAAAGCTCAGGGAAACAAGATTACTGGTAGTAGGTGCCGGCGGCCTGGGCTGCCCAGTGATACAATACCTCAGTGCCAGCGGTGTGGGCGTGATCGCCATTGCCGACTACGGGGTGATATCGGATGAAGATATGCCCCGACAGCCCTTGTACCAGGTGCAGGACCTGCGCAAGCACAAGGCTAAAATGGCATCCAGCCGGTTGTGGGCCAGCAATCCTTTTACCAGACATTATCCTCTGCTGGTGCAGGTAAAACCGGAAAATGTAGCGCAGCTGATCGCGGAAACAGACCTGGTGATCGACTGCTCCCAGCACCACCCTACACACCTGGTGATCAATGATGCCTGCCTGGTGCATAACAAGCCCTTTGTAACAGGGGAGGTGCATAACTGGGTATCCTGGTGGGCCGGGTTCAATATGCCCCAGGCAGATGGGGCCGTATCCGCCTCCTACCGCTGCAGCGCCGCCCTGGCAGAAGCCTACCGCAATTTTGACGGCGGCGCCATGGGGGTTACACATGGCGCTACCGGCCTGCTGATGGTGAATGAGATACTGAAATACCTGGCCGCCGTGCCGGACGGGCTGGTCAACAAATTTTACAGCATGGACTACCTGCATAACAAGTTCGGGGTGCATGCGCTTACACCTGACCCGGCGCTGATCGCACAGACGAAAGCAGCCGGCATACGCAGCGCAGCGGATTACGGGCTGGAAATAGTGCCGGACGTAGAGGACTAAGCCTTTTCCTCTGCCAGCAGGCCGCCTTTGGGCCCTATCTTCAACCGGTGCCTTACGCCCAGCTTCAGCGCATAGTTCTCCACCTGGTGGCCGGAAGGGAAATTATAGCATACCGGGTAGTCATAGTCCTTTACAATATTGGCAATGATCTCGTACTCATCTTGCCCGAAGGGCGTGGCGGTTTCCCTGCTGTCCACGAAGGCGCCTACCACCAGTCCGGCCAGCTTGTGCAGCCAGCCGGCGCGTTTAAGGTTATACATCATGCGGTCCACATTGTACCGGTATTCCCCAATATCTTCCAGCAGCAGTATCCTGCCACGGGTATCGGGCTGGGAGCGGGTGCCGGACAGGTTGGCCAGCAGGGAAAGGTTGCCGCCCACCAGCACGCCGCTGGCCTGTCCCGGCCGGTTCAGCGCATGGGGGGCAAAGGCATAGCGGGATGTTTTGCCCCGGAGCGCCTGCCGCAGGCTGTTTACATAGGCATTGTCCGCCGTTTCCGGCGTAATGCCGCTGCACATCAGCGAGTGCAGGGTAGCAATGCCCAGGCGCTGCTGTACGTGGGTGTGCAGGGTGGTTACATCGCTGTAGCCGCACAGCCATTTGGGGTTTTTACGGAAGCGGGTAAAATCGAGCTGGTCCAGCAGGCATATCATGCCGTAGCCGCCGCGTCCGAATACAATGGCCTTTATATCGGGGTCGTCCAGCATATCCTGCAGCTCTTCCAGCCGCAGCTCGTCGGGCGCTGAAAAATTATGGAAGCTGGTGCCCACAGTAATGCCCATGTGCACGCGGTATCCCCAGGAGCTGAGCACCCCGGCCGCATATTCGGCGGCGGCCAGCTCCATTTTGCTGCTGCTGCAGGTGATACCTATCAGGTCGCCTTTTTTCAGGTAGGGCGGAATTTTTATCATTCTAGTGCGCTTTATTTACCTTTGCGATCAGTTCATCGGTTTTAAAAATAAATCAATATACCAAGCAAACTAACAAACCCCTGAACATTTAAGTATTGTTTAAACAGATATGGCAAAATTTAATAGATATTTAATAACAGCTGCTTTACCCTACGCCAACGGGCCGGTGCACATCGGTCACCTGGCAGGCTGTTATTTACCGGCGGATATATATGTGCGTTACCTGCGGGCAAAGAAGGCAGATGTAAAGTTCATTGGCGGTACAGATGAACATGGCGTGCCCATTACCATCAAGGCCATGCAGGAGAACATCTCCCCCCGGGATATCGTTGACAAGTACTATAACATTATCAACGAGAGCTTTGCCGAAATGGGCATATCGTTCGATATATTCTCCCGCACCTCCCGCCCCGTTCACCATGAGACCGCTGCGGATTTCTTCCTGAAAATGTACAACGACGGCTGCTTTGAGGAAAAGGAGAGCGAGCAGTACTTTGATGAAGTAAAGCAGGTGTTCCTGGCAGACCGCTATATTATCGGTACCTGTCCCAACTGCGGCAATGAAAAGGCCTATGGCGACCAGTGCGAGCGCTGCGGCAGCTCCCTCAGCCCCGAGGAGCTGATCAACCCGCGCTCCGCCCTCAGCGACGCCGTGCCGGTAAAGCGCAAGACCAAACACTGGTACATGCCCCTGCAGCAGTACGAGCCCTGGCTCCGGGAATGGCTGCTGGAAGGACATAAGGAGTGGAAGAACAACGTGTACGGGCAGTGCAAGAGCTGGCTGGACAACGGCCTGCAAAGCCGCGCTATGACGCGCGACAGCAACTGGGGTGTAAAAGTGCCCCTGCCCAACGCCGAGGGCAAGGTGCTGTATGTATGGTTTGATGCCCCCATCGGCTACATATCCGCTACCAAGGAGCTGACTCCCAACTGGGCCGACTATTGGTGCAAGGAGGATACCAAGCTGGTGCACTTTATAGGGAAGGACAACATCGTGTTCCACTGCATCATTTTCCCTGCCATGCTGAAGGCGCATGGCGGCTTTGTGCTGCCGGACAATGTGCCTGCCAACGAGTTCCTGAACATAGAAGGGGAGAAGGTGTCCACTTCCCGTAACTGGGCCGTATGGGTGCATGAATATGTAAAGGATTTCCCCGGCCAGCAGGATGTGCTGCGCTACGTGCTGTGCAGCACCGCGCCGGAAACCAAGGACAATGACTTTACCTGGAAGGATTTCCAGGACCGGAATAACAACGAACTGGTAGCTATTCTGGGCAACTTTGTGAACCGCACCATGGTGCTGATGCACAAGCTGTGCAAGGGCAAGGTGCCGCCTTTCCATACAGATGTAAAGGATGATAAGGATGATATCGTGCTGGCCGTACTGCAAAATGCCAAACAGGAGATCGAAGACGCGCTGGAAAACTTCCGTTTCCGCGACGCGCTGCAGGCCATGATGAACGTGGCCCGCGAAGGCAACCGCTACCTGCAGGAAAAGCAGCCCTGGATACTGGCCAAAACGCCCGAGCTGCAGGAGCAGCACCAGGCGCTGATAGACAACTGCCTGCACCTGTGCCTGCAGCTGACCGCCAACCTGGCTATTTTCTGTAATCCCTTCCTGCCATTTACCGCCAAAAAGATCTGTCATATGCTGAAGGTGGTGGACCGCATGCTGGAATGGGAAAATGCCGGCAGCCTGAAGCTGGTGAGCGTAGGCTATTCCCTGCGTCCGCCGGAGCTGCTGTTCAAAAAGATAGAGGATGAGCAGGTGACCGCGCAGGTGGAAAAGCTGCGCTCCGGCCTAAAGCCGTCATCCGCCGGAGATGCCGCATCCCCGGCGCCCGCTGCCGCTCCCCCGGTCGCACCGCAGAAGCCCGAGATACAGTTTGACGACTTTGCGAAGCTGGACCTGCGCGTAGGCACCATCCTGCAGGCGGAGAAAGTGGAAAAGGCAGACAAGCTGCTCAAGCTGCTGGTAGACATTGGTACGGAAAAACGTACCGTCGTTTCCGGTATAGCCATGCATTTTAAGCCCGAAGAGATCGTTGGCAAACAGGTGACCCTGGTGGCCAACCTGGCGCCTCGCAAAATGCGCGGTATTGAAAGCCAGGGCATGATACTGATGGCAGAAGATAATGGCAGGCTGGTGTTTGTAAACCCCGCGGAAGCGGTAAGCCCGGGAAGCGGGGTGAGCTGAGGCATAAAGTAATTGCACGGAAATGCACAGGGCGTGGTATGTTAATATATTATGCGCTGTGCATTTGCTTTTTTAGTGTAAATTCGTACAAGCTGCTATGCTATGGGCGCACCATCATTGAATATATCAGCGAGGATTCGTCCAAAATGCAGAAAAGGTATGGGTTGAGATCCCGATAAATTAAGTTGCACAATGACGGGACCCTCTCCCCCAACATAAAATCCCTTCCCTTTGCACGCCGAACCTCAAAAAGTCCTAAATTCATTGATCAAAAGACTGAAACAATTTTTTATCGCTAAAGGCTACCAGCGCTGTGAACCAGGCAGCAATGCAAGGTTCCATCCGGCCGCCCGGTCAATAGAAAACTTTATTAACGGATAACGGATGAAAAGACACATCAACAAAATAGCCGTCCTCGGCTCCGGAGTTATGGGCTCCCGCATCGCCTGCCATTTTGCAGGCATTGGCGTGCAGGTGTTACTGCTGGATATTGCCCCTAAGGAACTGAATGAGGCGGAAAAAGCAAAGCAACTATCCCCGGACAGCCCCGCGGTAAAGAACCGCATTGTTAATGATGCCCTGCAGGCCGCCCTTAAATCCAACCCCTCTCCCGTATTTACAAAGGATGTGGTCAAACGCATACGGACCGGCAACTTTACGGACGACATGCCCCGCATTGCAGACTGCGACTGGATCATAGAGGTGGTGGTAGAGAACCTGGATATCAAGCGTTCCGTGTTTGACCAGGTGGAAAAGTACCGCAAGCCCGGCACTTTTATTACCTCCAATACCTCCGGCATCCCCATCCACCTGATGACGGAAGGCCGCAGCGACGACTTTAAAAAATATTTCTGTGGCACGCACTTCTTCAACCCGCCCCGCTACCTGCGCCTGCTGGAGATCATCCCCTCCCCGCATACCGACCCGGCAGTAGTGGATTTCCTGATGCACTATGGCGACCTGTACCTGGGCAAGACCACCGTACTGTGCAAGGATACGCCTGCCTTTATTGCCAACAGGATAGGCGTGTTCTCCATCATGGCCATCTTCCATATTATGCAGGAAATGGGGCTGAACATAGATGAAATAGATGCGCTTACCGGCCCTGTAATAGGCCGTCCCAAGTCAGCCACCTTCCGCACTGCCGATGTAGTGGGTATTGATACGCTGGTGAAAGTAGCCAGGGGAGTGGCGGAGAATTGTCCGCAGGATGAGGCCCGCAAGATATTCGACATCCCCCCCTTCCTGCAGAAAGTGGTGGAGAACAACTGGCTGGGCGACAAGACCGGCAGCGGCTTTTATAAAAAGACCAAAGGCGAGGGCGGCAAGGAGATACTGACGCTCAACCTGCAGAGCATGGAGTATGGCCCCCGGCAGAAACCCAGGTTTGCCAGCATAGATGCCGCCAAACAGGTGGAGGACCTGAAGCAGCGCATACGCATGCTGTCTGCCGCCGGCGACAAGGCCGGGCAGTTCTACCAGTTGTTCCACGCACACCTGTTTTCGTATATCTCTCACCGTATTCCTGAAATAGCAGATGATGTCTACAAAGTGGACGACGCCATGAAGGCCGGCTTTGGCTGGGAGATAGGCGCCTTTGAAACCTGGGACCTGCTGGACGTGGAAGCCACGGTAAAGGCAATGGAAGAGAAAGGCTTTAAAGTGGCCGCCTGGGTAAAGGACATGCTGGGCAAGGGCGTTAAACATTTCTACAAGGTAGAGAACGGGAAAAAATACTATTACGATGTAGGCAGCGGCGAATACAGGCTGGTGCCTGGTGCAGACACCTTTATCATACTCGAGAACCGCAGCAACAACATTATCTGGAAGAACAGCGCCTGCAGCCTGTACGATCTGGGCGATGGGGTGGCCTGTATAGACTGGAAAACCAAGATGAACACCATTGGCGGAGAAGTGCTGGAAGGCGTGAACAAAGCCATAGACCGTGCAGAGAAGGACTTCCGCGGGCTGGTGATCGGGAATGACGGCGCCAACTTTTCTGCCGGCGCCAATGTGGGCATGATCTTCATGTTGGCAGCAGAGCAGGAGTACGACGAGCTGGATATGGCTGTGCGCCTGTTCCAGAAAACCACCATGCGTATCCGTTATTCTTCCATCCCGGTAGTGGTGGCCCCGCACGCGCTGACCCTGGGAGGGGGCTGTGAGATGTGCCTGCATGCGGATAAGGTGCAGGCTGCGGCAGAAACCTATATCGGGCTGGTGGAGCTGGGCGTGGGGCTGATACCCGGCGGCGGTGGCACCAAGGAAATGACCGTGCGCGCCAGCGACGAGTTTAAAGAAGGCCGCATCGAGGAAGAGCCGCTGAAAGACCGCTTTATGACCGTGGCCATGGCCAAGGTAGCTACATCCGGGCAGGAGGCCTATGATATGGGCATCCTCCGCCCCGGCCATGACGAGATCACCATGAATCAAAACCGCCTGATAGCTGATGCCAGGCGCAGCGTGATCATGATGGCAGACGAAGGATATACCCGCCCCGTGGAAAGAAAAGATGTAAAAGTGCTGGGCCGTACCGCCCTGGGCGCGCTCCTGGCAGGCATCAACAGCATGCTGTTTGGCCGCTACATCTCGGAGCACGACGCCAAGATAGCCGGCAAGCTGGCCTATGTAATGTGCGGGGGCGATCTGAGCGAGGCCACGCTGGTAAGCGAGCAGTACCTGCTGGACCTGGAACGGGAAGCTTTCCTGAGCCTTACCGGCGAGCGCAAAACACTGGAGCGCCTGCAAAGCGTGCTCAAAACCGGCAAACCGATCCGTAATTAGTGAATGTGCAGATATGCAGATGTGCAAATGTGGAGCTTCCTCCATGCACCTGCATATCTGCACATCCGCACATCAAAAAATCAAATCTGTGTCCGTCCTTTCCCTGCACAACATTTCCAAGCGCTATGGCGCTATCCAGGCGCTTTCGGGCGTCAGCTTCGAGGTGCCGCCAGGTTCCGTCTTCGGTATATTGGGTCCTAACGGCAGCGGCAAAACCACCCTGCTGGGTATTGTAACTGATGTGCTGAAGGCAGATGAAGGCACTTACCGCCTTTTTGACGCCCAGCCGGCAGGCCATCTCCGCCGGCAGATCGGCACCTTGCTGGAAACGCCCAATTTCTACCACTACCTGACTGCATACCAGAACCTGCAGGTGGCTGCTGCCATCAAGCAAAAGCCGGAGCAGGACATCAGCCGGGTGCTGGAAATAGCCGGGCTCACCGCCCGCCAGCATTCCCGTTTCAAAACCTACTCGCTTGGCATGAAGCAGCGCCTGGCCATTGCTTCCGCACTGCTGGGCGACCCTGGCGTGCTGATACTGGACGAGCCTACCAACGGGCTGGACCCTGCCGGTATTGCAGAAGTGCGGCAGCTGGTACTGCGGCTGGCAGAAACCGGCAAGACCATCATCCTGGCCAGCCACCTGCTGGACGAGGTAGAAAAGGTGTGCAGCCATGTGGCCATCCTGCAGAAAGGGAAGCTGCTGCTGTCCGGGCCGGTTAACGAAGTGCTGGCGCGGGAAGATTACGTGGAGCTGTCCGGCCCTGATAACACGGTGCTGGAAGGCGTGCTGGTCCGGCATCCTGCATTCAGCCATATCCTGGGCCGCAACGGGCACCTGCAGGTAGTGTTCAGCCAGCCCGTAGACCTGGCCGCGCTGAATGCTTACTGCGCGGAGCAGGGCGTGTGGCTCAACCATCTGCATATACGAAAACAAAGCCTGGAAAGAGCATTCCTGCAATTAACCAACAACTGATACCTATGCTGCAGATTATACGGATAGAATGGCTGAAAGTAAAGTCCTACCGCACCTTCTGGATATTGCTGCTGCTGGCAGTGGCCATCATACCAGCTGCCAACTACATTGGCGCAGAGATCAACAGCCAGATAAGGGACAAGGCCCAGGAGCTGCTTCCCCTGTCCACCTACGATTTTCCCCTCATCTGGCAAACCATGGCCAGCGTGAACAGCTATATGACCGCCCTGTTCGGCTTCCCGCTGCTGATACTGGTGACCAATGAATTTACCTACAAGACCCACCGGCAGAATATTATTGACGGCTGGGAGCGCCGTGAATTTGTGCTCTCCAAGCTCTTCTGGTGGCTGGCGCTGGGTGTGCTGGCCCTGTTCATTTCCATGCTGTTTGCTGTGATACTGGGCCTGGCCTACGGCACCCATGCCTTTAGCCTGGAAGACTCCAGGTACATGCTCTACTATTTCCTGCAGGTGGAGGTGTCCCTTGCCATTGCGCTGCTCATTGCCATGCTCGTAAGGCGGGCCGGCCTGGCCATTGTCCTGTACCTGGCCTATACTATGATGATAGAGCAGGTGCTGGTGGTGACCATTAAACGGTACGTAGGCGAGGTTGGCGGGCTGCTGCCCCTGCAGGCCGGCGACGAGTTGCTGCCTTTCCCCATTGTCGGCAAGCTTATAAACAGCGCAGACAGGTTTGATGATAGTGTGTATCTTTTCATGTTATTTGTATATATCGCGTTAATGATCTTCCTGGTGTTCCGCAGAATGCTGAAAACAGATTATTAACACAAAATGTATATAATACATGCTAAATTTGTAACAAGTAAAAGCGGAATGTGATGACAGATGAAAGGACCATACTGGTTACCAACGACGACGGTATAACGGCGCCGGGCATACGATCGCTGATAGAAGCTGTAAGCCACCTGGGCCGGATAGTGGTGGTAGCCCCGGACAGCCCCCAGTCCGGCAAGGGGCATGCCATTACCATTGGTGTGCCGCTGCGGCTGGACCGGGTAGACATTTTCGGGGATATTGAGGCCTGGCAGTGCTCCGGCACGCCGGTGGACTGCGTAAAGCTGGCCCGTGACAAGATACTGCACCGCAAACCGGATATCTGTGTCAGCGGCATCAATCATGGCGCCAATCATTCTATCAATATCATCTATTCCGGCACCATGTCTGCCGCCATGGAAGCAGCAATAGAGGGCATTCCCTCCATAGGCTTCTCCTACCTGGACTACAGCTTTGCCGCGGATTTTTCCCTGCCCAGGCAGGTAGCCGCAGCGGTAACGCAGAAAGTGCTGGAAAGCGATCTGCCCCCAGGTACCCTGTTCAACGTGAATATTCCCCTGCTGGGCAGCAGGGATGATTTCCGGGGCATTAAAATATGCCGGCAGGCCAATGCCAAGTGGGTGGAGGAATTTGATGAGCGCAGGGACCCCCGCGGCAAAAAATATTTCTGGCTGACTGGGGAGTTCAAGAACATGGACCACGGGGAAGATACAGACGTTTGGGCGCTGGAAAACAATTACGCATCCCTGGTGCCGGTACAGTTTGACCTGACACACTACAAGCTGAAGGAGCGGCTGGAAGCAGAGTGGAAACTATAATAATGTGCGGATGTGCAGATGTGCGGATGGGCAAATAATGGAACAATGTATTCCTCGCTGCATTACATCTGCACATTTGCACATCTGCATATCCGCACATTTATTCACATCCGCACATGAAATATACTATGTTCAAGAAAGACAATCTTCCCTTTGGTATCCTGCTGGGGCTGCTGACACCTGTTATTGGTTTCTTTTTATATTATTTGCTGGTATTTTTGCCGCGTCATATAGGCCTGGGCGAGTTCATGGATGTGCTGCTGTCCAACCGGCAGATGCTGCCCAAGGTGATCAGCATCTGCCTGGTGCTGAACGGCGTGGTCTTCTACCTGTACACCCAGAAAAGAAGGGACATCACGGCCAAAGGCATTTTCCTCGTCACCATGCTGTATGCCATCACCATCTTACTATTGAAACTCATACACGGATAAACAGTTGAAATATTACCTTATAGCAGGAGAAGCGTCAGGAGATTTGCACGGCAGCAACCTGATCCGGCAGCTGAAACAGCTGGATGCCGCTGCGGATATCCGCTGCTGGGGCGGCGACCTGATGCAGCAGGCCGGCGGCCGGGTGGTAAAGCACTACCGCGACCTGGCCTTTATGGGATTTGTGGAAGTAGTGATGAACCTGCGCACCATCCTGCGCAATATGGAATGCTGTAAACAGGATATCCTGGCTTACCAGCCGGATGTGCTGGTGCTGATAGACTATCCCGGCTTTAACCTGCGTATTGCGGAATGGGCAAAGACACAGGGCCTCAGGATCGTATATTATATCTCTCCGCAGGTTTGGGCCTGGAAGGAGAGCCGGGTCAGGAAAATAAAGGCCTGTGTGGACCGTATGGTATGCATCCTGCCTTTTGAGCAGGATTTTTATAGAAAGTGGGAGTACCCCGTGGAGTATGTGGGCCACCCCCTGGTGGAGGTCATCCGGGCGGCCAGGGAGCAACCGGTCGATCCGCCCCTTTCCGATAAGCCCATTGTGGCGGTATTGCCCGGCAGCCGGCGGCAGGAGGTGAGCGTAAAGCTGCCTATCATGTTGTCTATGGCCAAACATTTTCCTGACTACCAGTTCATTGTAGCCCAGGCACCCAGCCTGGACGATACCTTTATGCAGGCGCTTACCGGCGCGCATCCCAATGTATCTACCGTAAAGGAACAAACCTACGCCCTGCTGCGGCAGGCTACGGCGGCGCTGGTCACCTCCGGCACCGCTACCCTGGAAACCGCCCTGTTCGGCGTGCCGGAAGTGGTGTGCTACAAGGGCAGCGCCATTTCTTACTTCTTCGCCAAACGGCTGATCAAGGTGAAATATATTTCCCTCGTCAACCTGGTGATGGATAAACCGGTGGTAAAAGAGCTGATCCAGCACGAGCTGACAGAAGAGAACCTGCTGCGGGAGCTGACCCTCCTGCTGAAAGATGAGCCTACCCGGCAGCGCATGAAAGCAGACTACGCAGCCCTCTGGAGCCGCCTCGGCGAGCGGAACGCTTCCCGCCGGGCAGCGGAGATAATATACGAATATGCAAATGTGCAGATGTGCAAGTGACGGGAATCACTCTGATCCATCTGCATATCTGTACATTCGCACATCTGCACATCACTTCAGCAGCCTTATCAGCATAATGATCAGCGCTATCAGGAACAGGATGATGGAGATCCGGTTCATGCCGTGCATCATATATACATAGCGGGTCCTGGGGGCGTCGGGATCTTTCTTGCCTATGTACAGGTACCGTAATATTTGCTGCCAGATACTTTTCATAATACAAAGATACAGACCGGCAGGTTTTCAAAACCTGCCCCGTCTCCCGGGTAATTTCCTACGCAAAACTGCTAAAGAACAATAAGCCCGGGAACGATAATATTTATTATTTTGACCATAACAAATTTCTATAACATTGAACATGCGAAAATTTTGGATGATGGCAGCTGCCTTGCTGGCGCTGCACACCGCCTCTGCCCAGGAAAAGGAGGAGCAGCCTTATGTGCCCGAAAAGGACCCCCTGGTGCTGCAGAAACTGGATGAATGGCAGGACTGGAAGTTCGGGATGCTGATCCACTGGGGCCCGTATTCCCAATGGGGCGTAGTGGAATCCTGGAGCATTTGCCCCGAAGATGAGGGCTGGACCCAGCGCAAGCCGTACGGCATTCCCTATTACGAGTATCTTAAAAAATACGAAGCGCTGGGCAATACCTTTAATCCTGTGAAGTTCGATCCCTCCAAATGGGCCAAAGCAGCAAAAGCCGCCGGTATGAAATACCTGGTGTTCACTACCAAGCACCACGACGGTTTCTGTATGTTCGACACAAAGCAGACGGATTACCGGGTAACCGCTCCGCAATGCGCTTTCAGCAAAGATCCCCGCGCCAACATTGCCAGGGAAGTGTTCGACGCTTTCCGGAATGAAGGCATACATGCCGGCGCTTATTTCTCAAAGCCCGACTGGCACAGCGAATATTACTGGTGGCCTTACTTCCCGCCTAAAGACAGGAACGTAAACTACGATGTGGTGAAATATGCAGACCGCTGGCAAAAATTCAAGCAGTACACCTATAACCAGATCGAAGAGCTGATGACCGGGTATGGTAAAATAGACATATTATGGCTGGACGGCGGCTGGGTGCGCCCCCGGAAAACCCAGACCAAAGAATCCCTTTCCTGGAGCAAAACCCCGCCCCAGAACCAGGATATTGACATGGCCGGTATTACCGCCATGGCCCGCAAGCACCAGCCAGGGCTGATAGTGGTGGACCGCAGCGTGCACGGGCCTTTCGAGAACTACCGCACCCCCGAGCAGCAGATCCCCGACAAACCGCTGAGCTACCCCTGGGAAACCTGCATGACCATGGCCGGCTCCTGGTCCTATGTGCCGGACGACAAGTATAAGCCCGTGATAAAGATCGTCCATAACCTGGTAGACATCGTGGCAAAGGGGGGCAACTACCTGTTGAATGTAGGCCCCGGCCCGGACGGCCAGCTGCACGAGGCAGCCTATACTACCATGCATGAGATCGGCAAGTGGATGCAGGTGAACGGAGACGCTATCTACGGCACCCGCGCCGTAGCGCCCTATAAGGATGGCAAAGTATGCTTTACCCGCAAAAAGAATGGCAGCGTATATGCCATATATTTACTGGACCAGGGTGAGCAGTTGCCTGCCACTATTTCCTTCAGCGGTATTACCCCGGCAAAGGGCGCCCGCGTATCGCTGCTGGGCGCAAAGGAAAAGCTGGACTGGAAGAGAACGGGCAACGCCGTGGAAATAAAGATACCTGCCGGCCTGCAGCGCAGGCCCTGGCAATATGCAGTAGCGATTAAGATAGATAAGGTCTCATAGTGAAATAATGAAATAGCAAGTAAAAAAGGAAAAATTAAAAGGAATGCTGCTTTCGCGGGTTAATTTTTAATTTTTTCTTTTTTACTTCCTGGCTGTCCCCAAAAAAATGTTTCCCAATAACGAATTATTAACTCGAAGAATACGATAATTTAGCAATATTGCACAAGTTACTGTTCCTGTAATTACATCCTGTTGTTTTATTCACTTTTCTGAGCGAAGGTTCCACGAAGCCTGTAAAGCAGGTATTATTTAACGTTAATGCATGAAAAACCAACAGAAAGGATCTAATCATATCCATTGTTAAGATGAATCGTAAAACACAAATATTGCTGGTTGACGATGACTATCATTTCGGGGGGGTCGTTAAAAAGCAACTGGAAGCAAAAGGCTATGATGTAGTGCTCTGTTTTGACGGGGAAATTGCCTGGAAAAAATTCCAGAAAGAAGATTTTGATATTATCCTGCTGGATGTAATGATGCCCAAGAAGGACGGGTTTACACTGGCACAGGAGATCCGCAGGAAGAACGGGCTGATCCCTATCCTTTTTATCACTTCACGCAAGCTGGACGAGGACCGGCTGGAAGGTTTCCGGCAGGGAGGGGATGATTACATCACCAAACCTTTCAGCATGGCAGAGCTGGAAGCAAGGATAAAGGTGTTCCTGAAGCGCACATTGCCCCGGCAGCACAATAAAAAGAATGAATTTAAGCTGGGAAAGCTGACCTTTAATGCAGAATACCTCCATGTGAAAGATGCAAATGGTACGATCATTGGCGCAATTACCCCGAGGGAGGTACAACTTATACGGTACTTTAAAGATAATGCCAACCAGATATTGAAACGGGAGGAGATCCTGTTGAACGTCTGGGGCAAGGATGGCTTTTTCAGCGGCCGGAGTATGGACGTTTTCATTACCCGGATGCGCAAGCACTTTAAGGCCGATCCCCAGATACAGCTGGAAACCCTGCATAACGTAGGGTTCCGTTTAAATATCCCTGAAGAGGCCAATCCTGAAGATGCAGATACAGAAGAGTAGCTATACCTCATAAAAGTAGTGTTAAACCCATAGTTAATTACTTTGTCATGAACATTGAACGACGAGAACAGCCCCACCGTCCCCGGGTGGGCAGCAATCGCCCCCCGGTCCCGGGCAGGTACGCCGGTAACCAGGAAAACAGGAACCGGTTCAACCAGGGCAACCGGTCACAGCCTGTCAAGAAAAGCAGGAAGCCCCCGAAATCTCCCAGGCGGGAGAACAAGATCTATTTTATTGCGCTGCTGCCCACTGCGGAAGCCGGCAAGGAGATCATCCGGCTGAAACAGGAGTTTGCAGAACGCTATGGCGCCCGGCATGCCCTGAAGGTACTCCCGCACATTACCCTGCAGGTGCCTTTCACGGCAGACCCCCTGCTGGAGCGGGCCTTTACCGCAGAGCTTACGGAGTTTGCTGCCAGCCTGTCGCCTTTTGAGGTGACCCTGAACGGATTTGGCACCTACCCGTACAGGGAGCAGAAGATATTATATATCCAGGTGGAAAAGGAGCCCGCCATTATGGAAGCCCACCGCAAGCTCATGAGCTTCCTGCGCAAGGAGTTTGGCTTCAGCAACATGCTGGCCCGGGATACCTTTAACCCTCATGTAACGGTCGCTTTCAGGGACCTTACCGCCGAGCAGTTTGAAGCTGCCTGGCCCGAGTACGAGCACAGGCCCTTTAAGATATCCTTTAAGGTCAGCAACCTCTATTTTCTCCGCCATAATGGCACCTCCTGGGAAGTGCTGCACAAATGCAGGCTGGGGGAGGGGAAAAGTGAGGGGTGAAGGGGGAAAGGTGAAAGGTGAAAGGTGAAAGGTGAATGGTGAATGGGCGGGAAGCCTGCATAATGCCATCATTCACGTTTCACCTTTCACTTTTCACTAATAAATCTTCTTCGTAATTTTAGGGTCGATGGAAACAGTGGCAGTTCAAAAATATAACTTAGACGAAGAACAGGAGAAGAAGGAGATCGTTCGCCAATACCGCGCATTATTAAGGGCCCTGAAACCCCGTCTCAAAAAAGGAGACCGCGAGCTGGTACGTACTGCCTTTGAAATGGCCGCCGATGCGCACAAGGAAATGCGCCGCAAGTCGGGAGAGCCCTATATCCTGCATCCCCTTGCCGTAGCACAGATCTGCGTGGAGGAGATCGGGCTGGGCGTTCGCTCCGCTATCTGCGCCTTGCTGCACGATACCGTGGAGGATACAGAAGTGACCCTGGAAGACGTGGAACGCGAGTTTGGCAGCGAGATCGCCCACATTGTGGACGGGCTTACCAAAATATCTACCGTTATTGATTCCAGCACCAGCACCGCCCAGGCAGAGAACTTCAAGAAAATACTGCTCACCCTGGCAGACGACCCCCGGGTGATCCTGATAAAGCTGGCCGACCGCCTGCATAACATGCGCACCCTGGACAGCATGAGCCGGGAAAAGCAGCTGAAAATAGCGTCAGAAACGGTGTTCATCTACGCCCCCCTGGCCCACCGCCTGGGCTTGTACAATATCAAGTCTGAGATGGAGGACCTGGCCATGAAGTACACCGAGCAGCAAACCTACCGGGATATCGCCAAAAAGCTCAAGGAGACCAAGCGCGAGCGTACCCGCTATGTCAACGAGTTCATAAAACCCATCAAGGAAGTGCTGCAGGAGGAAGGATATGACTTTGAGATCTATGGCCGTCCCAAATCCATCCACTCCATCTATAATAAGATAAAGACCAAGGGCGTCACCTTTGAGGAGGTGTACGACCTGTTTGCCATCCGTATTATCCTGAACACACCGCTGGAAAAAGAGAAGGCAGACTGCTGGAAGGTGTATTCCATTATTACGGACTTTTACCATCCCAGCCCCGAGCGTACCCGCGACTGGCTCAGCAATCCCAAGTCCAACGGCTATGAGGCCCTGCACGTTACCGTAATGGGCCCCCAGGGCAAGTGGGTGGAAGTGCAGATACGTTCCAAGCGCATGAACGACTATGCCGAAAAAGGCCTGGCCGCCCACTGGCGCTACAAGGAGGGGAACCTGGCCTCCTCCAGCCAGGAGTCCAAATTTGACCAGTGGTTTACCCAGATCCGGGAAATACTGAACAATCCCGATTCCAATACCCTGGACTTCCTGGCCGACTTCAAAAGCAACCTCTTTACCGAGGAGATCTACGTATACACTCCCAAAGGCGACCTGAAAATCCTGCCCATCGGCTCTACAGCCCTGGATTTCGCATATTCCATCCACAGCGCCATCGGCAACAAATGTATCGGCGCCAAGGTGAACTATAAGCTGGTGCCCCTGAGCCACAAGCTCCGCAGCGGCGACCAGGTAGAGATCATCACCTCCAACAAGCAGAAGCCTTCGGAAGACTGGCTCAACTTTGTGCTTACCGCCAAGGCCAAGTCCAAGATCAAGGATGCCCTCAAGGAAGAGAAACGGAAAATAGCCATGGATGGGAAAGCCGCGCTGGAACGCAAGCTGGACCACCTGAAGATATCTGCCAGCCAGCACAACATCAATGAGCTGGTGCAGTTCTACAAGCAGCCCTCCCCCCTGGATCTCTACTACCAGATCGCCATCAGGAACATTGACCTGAAGGAGCTGAAGCAGTTCAACGTGCTGGGCGACAAGCTGGAGCCGCCCAAGCCGGTAAAGCAGCCGGACCACCTGCCCGAAGATCACGGGAAACATCACCAGCTGCCCAATAAAAAGGAAGCGGAGCTGATCATCTTCGGAGAAAGTTCTGACAAGATCGCCTACAAACTGGCCAACTGCTGCCGCCCTATTCCCGGCGACGATGTATTTGGCTTCGTTACCGCCAGCGAAGGGCTGAAGATACACCGTACCAACTGTCCCAATGCCGCCCAGCTGCTGGCCAACTATGGCCACCGGGTGGTAAAGACCAAATGGGTGAAGAACCGAGAAATATCCTTCCTGACAGGGCTCCGCATTGTTGGTATGGACGATGTGGGCGTTATTCACAAGATCACCAACATTATCTCGGGGGAGCTGAAGATCAATATCGCCGCGCTTACCATTGAATCCCGGGAGGGGCTGTTTGAGGGCCTTATCAAGGTGTACGTGCACGACAAGGAGGAGCTGGACGAGCTGGTAGAGCGCCTGAGCAGGCTGGATGGCATCCAGTCCGTCAACCGGCTGGAGGAGCAGTAGTTATTTGATGAAAAGTGAATAGCGAAAGGTGAAAGGGCTATTCACCTTTCACTATTTTCGTTAATTTCGCCCTTCTTTTCTAAACTTACACAAATTATGGTAGATGTTTTGTTAGGCCTGCAATGGGGCGACGAGGGCAAAGGAAAGATCGTGGATTACTTTGCAGGTAAATATGACGTGATAGCCCGCTTCCAGGGTGGGCCTAACGCAGGGCACACTTTGTACATCAATGACCGGAAGGTGGTGCTGCATACCATTCCTTCCGGGGTGTTCCACAAAAACACGGTAAACCTTATCGGCAACGGGGTGGTGCTGGACCCTGTTACCTTCCGCCAGGAATGCGAGGAGGTAACAGCCCTGGGCGTGGACCTGAAAAAGAACCTGTTCATTGCCGAAAGGACCCACATTATTGTGCCCACCCACCGCGCGCTGGACAAGGCATCCGAAATGGCCAAAGGCCACGAGAAGATCGGTTCCACCCTTAAAGGCATTGGTCCCGCTTATATGGACAAAACCGGCCGCAATGGCCTGCGTGTAGGGGATGTGCTGCTGCCGGACTTTAAGGAAAGGTACGAAAAGCTGAAGCAGAAGCACCTGCATCTGCTGGCAGGCTATGATTTCCAGGAAGATATCAGCGAATGGGAGAACGCATTCTTCGCCGCCGTTGATTTCCTGAAGGAGATGAATATCGTGAACGGGGAATATTTCCTGAACGACAGGCTGAAAGCCGGCCAGCAGGTATTGGCGGAAGGCGCGCAGGGCAGCATGCTGGATGTGGACTTTGGCACCTATCCTTTTGTTACCTCCTCCAGCACTATTTCCGCCGGTGTGTGCACGGGGCTGGGCATAGCGCCCAAATGGATACGGGAGGTGATAGGCGTTACCAAGGCATATTGCACCCGTGTAGGCAGCGGACCGTTCCCTACAGAGCTGCACGACGCCACCGGAGAAAAGCTGCGCGAAATAGGACGGGAGTTTGGCGCCACCACCGGCCGCCCGCGCCGTTGCGGCTGGATAGACCTGGTAGCCCTGGACTATACCTGCATGCTCAGCGGCGTTACCCAGCTGGTAATGACCAAAAGCGACGTGCTGGACGCATTTGACGAAGTATACGCCTGCACCGCCTACCAGGTGAACGGGCAGCAAACCCGGCAAATGCCTTTCCTGCTCAATAACGGAGATGTAAAGCCGGTATGGGAAAAGTACAAGGGCTGGAGCGATGAAGCAGCTGCCAGGAGCAAGCAATACAATGAGTTGCCAGCAGAAATGAAAACATTTGTGACCGCCGTGGAAACTTACCTGAACGTACCCGTGAAATACGTTTCCAACGGGCCTGGGAGAGATCAGATACTCGAAAAATAAGCTCAAAAAATTACAAAAAAAAAGAAAGAAAAAAAATTTGGCGAATAAAAAAAACTGTTAAAACTTTACGCTAAAGAAATAAGTGAACCTATTATGAAATCGAAATCTGATAAAGAAAAAGAGACAAAAAAAGCTACTTCTCCAAAGTCAACCAAAGGCGCTACCCCCAAGTCTGACAGCAAGCCCAAAAAAGAAGTAGAAGAAGAGGATGAGGAAGATGAGGAGGAGGAAACTCCCCGTAAATCTGGTGTTTCTAAAAAATCAGATAAATCAGCCTCAAAAAACAGCCGCAGGCGCGATGACGATGATGATGACGACCTGGATGATGATGATGACCTGGAAGAGGAGGACGATGCCTGGGAAAAGGGGGATGATGAAGATTATGATCCTGACTTTGAAGAATTTGATATGCCCAAGCCTAAAGCAAGGCGCGGCCGTCCCGGCAAGAAAGCCGCCGATGACGATGATGACCTGGGTTTTGATGATGAGTTCAAGGACATGGACCTGTTCAATGATAGGTTCGATGACGACGATGATGATTTCTAAGCTTTAAAACAAAGCATTATCAGGATATTTCACGATTTTCCAGTAACGGATCATAAAGTTTTTAAACAGCAAATGTTGAATTGGTCAAACCGGTTCAACATTTGTTGTTTTTTGGACAATAACGGCTATAGTTCCCCCTATCACCGTTATGAAGCGTTGCTGGCCACGGAGGCGCTGGAGCGTGTGGTATGCCCCGCCGGCGCCGCCTTTTCCGCGTTGCAGCAGTTCCATGACAGCTGCCGCGACTGGCTGTTCGGGCACCTGGCGTACGACCTGTATCATGAAACCGCGGGGTTACCACAGAGTGCGCTTCCTTCCTCCCTTACAGACGGTATTGCCTTCCCCGACCTCTATTTTTTCAGGCCCCGGGTAGTGATGCTGCTGCAGCAGCACCAGGTGAGCATAGGAGGAGAGAACTTCTCTGCAGCGCAGGCCCGTGCAATATATGAAGCCTGCCGTCAAATGCCGGAACAGGTAACGCAGCAGCCCGCAAGCAGCGGCCCCTTGCGCGCGCCCCTGGGGCGGATAGACCGTGCAGCTTACCTGGATGCGGTGAAGGCCCTGCAGGAGCACATTCACCGCGGCGATTGTTATGAAGTGAATTTTTGCCGGGAGAACTACATTCCCGACATCAGCGTAGGCCCGTTAGCGTTATTTGACAGGCTGAACCGGCTGTCCCCCGCCCCCTTTGCCGCCTATTACCGGCTGGATGACAAGTACCTGCTTTGCGCCAGCCCCGAGCGCTTCCTGCAGCAGCAGGGCCCTGCGGTGATCTCGCAGCCCATTAAAGGAACGGCCCGGCGCACGCACAATGCCGCGCAGGACGAGCGGGCCCGCGCTGCGCTCTATGAAAGCGCCAAGGAACGCGCGGAGAATGTAATGGTAGTGGACCTGGTACGGAACGATCTTTCGCAAACGGCAACTGCCGGTAGCGTGGAGGTGGCGGAGCTGTTTGGCATCTACTCCTTTGCGCAGGTGCATCACATGATATCCACGGTAAAGGCGCAGCGCGCACCTGGCGCGTCTTTCACCGACGTGCTGCGGCATGCCTTTCCTATGGGGTCCATGACAGGCGCCCCCAAAATAAAAGTAATGCAGCTGATCGCACAGTACGAGCAAACCCGCCGTGGGCTGTTTTCCGGCGCGCTGGGCTATATTACGCCCAAAGGGGATGCTGATTTTAATGTAGTGATCAGGAGTATCCTGTACAACGCCGCCGGCCGTTATCTCTCTTTTCCCACCGGCTCTGCCATTACCTTTTACAGCGATCCTGAAAAGGAATGGGAGGAGTGTATGCTGAAGGCGGAAGCCATGATGCAGGTGCTGGGCGCTTGATGCACAATGCAGGAAGCGTTCGGCGTTATGCATTCCGCAATTTTCCGTGTTTTGCATTTCAGGAACTTTACTTTAATTTAATACCTGTTTAATGATAGGGTAAGAATGATTCCTGACCTTCGCCTTTATTACTTATGGATCCACGTCTACAGGAATACATACCAAAAATCAGGGAAGGGAATGCCGCCGCTTTCAGGGATCTTTTCTATGCTGCAAAGGACCCGCTGTTTGGCTATGCCTGCAAATTGTGCCGTTCCCGCGAGCTGGCGGAAGAGGTGGTGCAGGAGGTGTTCATGAAATTGTGGATCAACCGGCAGCAGCTGGACGAAACCCTGTCTATCAGGTCATACCTGTATACCGCTACCAGGAACTGTGTTTTTAACCTGCTGAAAAAAGCGGCCCTCGATGAAACGCTCCGGCAGGCCGTATTCCACCGCCAACCCCTGGCCGTGAACACTACGGAGGAAGATGTATCCCTCGCAGAGCTGCAGCAGTGGAAGGCCAAAGTGCTGGAACAGCTGCCTCCCCAGCGCAGGCTGATCTACTCCATGAGCCGGGTAGAAGGGCTCTCCCATGACGAAATTGCCGCCAGGCTGGGCTTGTCCAGGAACACGGTCAAAGACCAGATCGTGAAAGCCGGCCGCTTTCTCCGCACCCAGTTCCATACCCATTACGACATGCATGATGTGATCATTCCCCTGCTGATCTTTACCAGTTACCAGTTGGCAGTGTGCAGCTGCCAGCCTGTATGTGGCTAGGCAACTGCCGCCGCTTCCTCCAGCTGCCCGCAAACAAAAAAATTTTCCCTCCTGATCGTCCTGTTTGTTATCCGGATTGTATTAGTTGTATAAGATGGATGTCAGGCAATTATTTATCAAACATGCACAAGGCATCTGTACGGCTGAGGAAAAGGCCCTGCTGATCGCTTATTTGCAGCAGGGAGGCACGCCGGACGACCTGCCGGACCCGGAGGAATTGGGCGCAGCGTTGGTACTGCCCCCTATGGGCGCCGCCGCCTCGGAACGGGTGCTGGAAAGCGTGCTGGCCATACCCGACGCCGTGGAACAGGGCCGGTACAGGAAGCTGCTGGTACAATGGACGGCGGCTGCCGCTGTTATTGTTGCAGTGATCCTGCTTGCTTTCCTGTGGCGGCCTGCGCACCGTCCTGCCTGGGTATCCTGGCGCACCGGTTATGGTGAGATCCGTAAAATAACATTGCCGGACGGCAGTATTGTTATCCTGAATGCCAATTCAGTATTGAAATATGACAGCGCTCAGCCACGCCCTGCTGCGCGGGAAGTGTGGCTGCAGGGAGAGGCTTTTTTTGATGTGGTGCCGGACGCCTCCGGCCGGTTTGCCGTACATGCCGGGGAGGTATTGAAGATCGCGGTGCTGGGCACCCAGTTCAACGTATGCAGCGGCGACAGTACCGTGCAGGTAGTGCTGAACAGCGGCCGGGTAAAAATAAGCGCGGAAAACAGTGAAGATGCCGGTAATACCCTGCTGCTGCAGCCCGGGGAAATGGCGGTATACCACCGCTCCGGCCTGCTGCACAAGCAGGCGGCAGATACGGTGGCGCTTACCGGCTGGAAGGATAACCGGCTCACCTTTCACGAAACCAGCCTGGAAGAGATTGCTGCCCTGGTGCACCGCCAGTTTGGCGTGAAGGTAATGTTTGAGCAGCCGCAGCTGCGCGCCCTGCCGTTTACCGGCACCGCGCCTGCCAATGACCTGGGGCTGCTGCTATCCATTCTCGAAAGATCGCTTGATATCAGGATCGATAAATCAGGCGGGCAAATAGTGATCCGGCCGGCTCACTGATCTTATTTGCCTGTGCCATTATTCAACGGACTAAAAAAAAGTTTATGCACACAAAGCTACTTATCCAAAGAGTAGTAGGCATCCTTATTTTCTATATAATAACAGGGCAATGTGCAGGCGCCGCCTATGCGCAGAACATGCTGGCAAAAGCCGCTGCCGGCAAGGTACGGCAGGCACGCCCTCTGGAAGAGGTGCTGTTGCAGCTGGAAAGCATGCACCGAGTAAAGTTCAGCTACAACAGCAGCATCCTGCGTGGCAAAATGGTAAATGAATCAACCGGCCGTAAAATGGAAAAGGCCAGCCTGCAGGCAGGGCTGCCGCAGCTGCTGCACCCGCTGGGACTTACCTGCGAGCAGGTATACGGCAATTATTACGTGATCCGCAGCCTGGCGCCTGTAGGCGCCCAGCAGCAGGTAACTGTCAGCGGCACCGTCACAGATGCTGCCAATGCTGCGCCGCTGCCCGGTGTGACCGTTGCGGTAAAGGGCAAGACCAAAGGCACCACTACCGATGCAGCCGGGCATTATACCCTGCGGGAATTAGCGCCGGCAGATGTGCTTATATTTTCACTGGTTGGCTATAAGCCCGTAGAAATGGCAGTGGCCGGCCAGACCACCATTAACGTGGCGCTGCAACTGGATGTATCCGGCCTGAATGAGGTTGTAGTGACGGCATTGGGCATCACCAGGGAGAAAAAATCGCTGGGCTATGCCGTGCAGGAAGTAAGAGGCGAAGCGCTCACCCAGGCACGGGAGCCCAACCTGGTAGGCTCGCTCACCGGCAGGGTGGCCGGCCTGACCATTAAAAACTCCACTGACCTTTTCCAGGACGCGCAGATATCCCTGAGAGGACAGAAGCCCCTTATTGTAATAGACGGGGTGCCGGACCAGCAGGCGGATATGTGGAAGATCAACCCGGACGATGTGGAAAGCATCAGCGTGCTGAAAGGCCCTACCGCCTCCGCACTGTACGGCTCTATTGGGCAGTATGGCGCTATCATGATCACCACCAAGCGTGGAAAAGGCAAGGACCTGGCGGTGGAGTTCAATTCCTCTACCATGTTCCAGCCTTCCTTTATCCGCATTCCCAAAGTGCAAACCACTTACGGCAGCGGTTATAAAGGAAAGTACGCTTATGTGGACGGCTCCGGCGGCGGCACCGAAGGTTCCGGCTGGATCTGGGGGCCCAGGCTGGACCAGCCCGATGCTGCCACGCCCAGCGGCTACTGGGAAACGCCGCAGTACAACAGCCCTGTTGATCCCGCTACCGGCCAGCGGCAACCACTTCCCTGGATATCCCGCGGCAGGGATAACGTGCCCAACTTTTTCCGTACCGGCATTATCTCCACCAACAATATCAGCGTTACCAAAGGCAGCGATAAAGGCAGCTTCCGCGCATCTGCCTCGCATATTTTCCAGCAGGGCGTAGTGCCCAATACAGGGCTGAATAACAGCTCCTTCAGCCTGGCCGGCAACTACAACCTTTCCGACCGGCTGAACGTGGATGCCCGCATTACCTACAACCGCCAGTATACGGACAACTATCCCGAAGTAGGCTATGGCCCTGCCAACTACCTGTACAACCTGGTGCTGTGGACCGGCGCGGACGTGGATATCCGCGACCTGCGCAACTACTGGCAGCCGGGGCAGGAGGGCCTGCAGCAAAAGCATTATAACCAGTCCTGGTACAACAATCCCTACTTCCAGGCATATGAGCTGAAAACCGGTTACTACAAGGACAATACCTTTGGCTCTATGGCGCTGCAGTACCAGTTCAACCAGGATTTTAGCGCCAAGTTCCGCACCGGTATCAATGCCTATGGCCTTACAAAGAACACACGGGAGCCCAAGAGCTATATCCGCTACAGCGATAAATCCCGGGGCAACTTCTATGTGAACAGCGAAACTTATTTTGACATTGTGTCTGACCTGCTGCTGCGGTATGAGCATGCCTTCAGCAGGGATTTTTCCGTGCACGCAGAGCTGGGCGGCTCCAACTATTACCGTAATAACCGCTACCAGGCTTCCAATACAGACGGCCTCACCATTCCCGGCTTTTATAACCTGGGCAATTCCACCAACCCGGTACAGGGCACCAATGGCCTGGAGGAAAGGCGCACCAGCAGCGTATACGGCTTTGTGGACATGGAGTTCCTGGGCGCGTTCTACCTCTCGCTTACCGGCCGTAACGACAAAATATCCACGCTGCCGGTCAGCAATAATTCCTTTTTTTATCCTTCCGTGTCCGGATCAGTGCTGGTATCCGAGCTGGCCCGGATGCCGCAATGGCTGTCCTACCTGAAGCTGCGCGGCTCCTGGTCCAAGGTGTCCAGCGGCCTGCTGGATAATGACGATCCGTATACTTACAACTACCTGGCCGCTTACGACAGGGGCATTAAGTGGAACGGCACGCCTTCCCTTACGTTTGGCGGCACCCTGCAAAACCCCGACCTGCAGCCCCGGACCTCCAACTCCTGGGAAGCGGGCCTGGAGCTGCGCCTGTTCGATAACCGCATAGGCTTTGATGCTACCTATTACCGCATACGGGACTATAACAACATTGTAAACATATCGGTATCCGGCGCCAGCGGCTATACTTCCCGCAAGGAGAACGGCAATGAGTACCTGCGCAAAGGGATGGAATTTGTACTTACGGCAGCGCCTGTACGTAACAGTAAATTCAGCTGGGATGTACTGATCAACTTCAGCTCCTACCGCCGTTACCTCAAAGCCATCTTCAATAACGAGGACCGCCTGGGCAAGCTGAAGGCGGGCGACCGCATGGACAGGATATTTGCATCCGTGTATGAAAAGGACCCGCAGGGCAATATTGTATACCAGAGCAATGGCTTCCCCAAGCCGGATCCCTTCTCCCGCTTTATAGGCAATGACGACCCGGACTGGGTGTATGGCGTGGAAAATACCTTCCGCTACGGCAACTTTTCCCTGCGTTTCCTGGTAGACGGCCGCATTGGCGGGCTGATCTACTCCACTACCAACCAGAAAATGTGGTGGGGCGGCACGCATCCCGGCACTGTCAACCAGTTCCGTGACGACGCCAATGCCGGCCTGGCCACCTATATAGGCCAGGGGGTGATGGTAACCGGCGGTGATATCCAGTATGACGGGGAAGGCAACATCATTGCAGACAGCCGGAAATTTGCGCCCAATACCCAGGCTGTGAACTACATAGATTACATGGTGAATACCAGCAATGCTGCCTACACCAACTATAACTACTATTCCGAGACTTTCCTGAAGCTGCGCGAGGTGAACCTTACCTGGCAGCTGCCGGAAAAATGGATGGAGCGCAGCTTTTTCCGCTCCGCTTCCATAGCGTTGATAGGGCGTAACCTGCTGCTGTTTGCCAGGCTGCCCAATGTGGACCCGGATCCCGGTGTGGACAACCTGCAAACGCCTTCCATGCGCAGCATGGGGGTGAATATGAACCTTAAATTCTGATCATTTGCAAAGCCAATTATGTATGCGAAAGATATTTGTAACGATATGCGTGCTGCTGCTGACCGGGCTGGCCGGCTGCAAGCGCTTTGAAGCTTTTCAGACGGACCCGAACAGGACCACCCAGGCTACGCCGGACCTGCTGCTCACCAATATAGCGGTAAAGGCTTTTAACGAGATCAGCCTGTCATGCCCACTGGCCTCCCGACAGCTGGTGTATACGGACGGCGTGAACAACAACCAGTACTATGGCTGGCAAAGGGCTAGCTATGGCGACTATGACAACCTGCGCCAGGTGCTGCAGATGGAAGCGGAAGCGCAGCGGGTGGAAAAGCCCGTGTACCTGGCCCTGGCCAAATTCTTCAGGGCTTATTTCATTATGCGCCTGACGCTTACCTTTGGAGATGTGCCTTACAGCCAGGCATTGCTGGGAAGCGACAAGCAATTCACGCCCGCCTATGATACACAGGAAGACATTTTCCTGCAGGTGCTGGACCAGCTGAAGGCGGCCAACAGCGAGCTGGATGCCAGCGCCGGCACTATACAGGGCGATGTGATATATGGCGGGAATATTACGCAATGGAAGCAGCTGATCAACACTTTCAGCCTGCGCGTGCTCACCAGCCTTTCACAGAAGGAGGGCAACACCCGGCTGAATGTCAGGCAGCGTTTCAGCGAGATCGTTAACAATCCTGCTGAATATCCGCTGTTTACCGGGAACGCGGATAATGCGCAGCTGCCGTTCTATGACCTGCAGGACAACCGCTATCCCTATTTCAACAACAATGATCTGCAAACGGCCTACTATATGGAAGAGACCTTTGTGAACCTGCTGAAGGACCTGCAGGACCCGCGCCTGTTCCGCATGGCAGACAAGGCGCCGCAGCACGCCGCCCTGCCGGATGATGATTTCAACGCCTACGGCGGTGTGATGGGCAGCGCTACCATTAATGAAAATTCTACCCGCGTAGCTTCCGGCGAAGCCTCTAAAATAGACGAACGTTATTACCACGACCCGGTGAATGAGCCCAGCATTGCATTAGGATATGCCGAGCTGCAGTTCATACTGGCAGAGGGCGTGGTACGCGGCTGGATCAGCGGCAATGCGGATGAGTATTACAAGCAGGGCATCCGGGCGTCCATGGAGTGCTTTAAGGTGCCGCAGGCCGCCATTGACGCCTACATTGCCCGGCCGGCAGTGCAGCTGCCAGCAGGGCAGGAGCTGACGGCTATCATTACGCAAAAGTATATTGCCAGCTTTATGAATTCCGGCTGGCAGGCCTTTTACGAGCAGCGCCGTACCGGCATTCCGGCATTTGACGTATCCGGCGGCGGTGTGCTGAATAATGGCAAGATCCCGAAGCGCTGGATGTACCCCGAGAGCGAGTTTGACCTGAACGGCCAGCACGTAACAGACGCCATCGGCCGCCAGTATCCCGGCGGGGATGATATTAACGGGGAAATGTGGCTGATAAAAAAATAATAGATTAGGTTTATTGCTTGCAAATTTGAACTATGAAACAACTGAAACCTCTTTTTTACTTGGCATTGTGCATTTGCCTGCACTCATCCTCCTACGCGCAACAGGGGGCGCGCAAGGCAGTGTTCATTATCGTGGACGGCATTCCTGCTGATGTGGTGGAGAAAGTAGCTACTCCCCACCTGGACAGCATTGCCGCGGTGGGAGGCTACACCCGCGCTTATGTAGGCGGGGAAAAAGGCGGTTATTCCCAAACCCCTACCATATCTGCGGTAGGGTATAACAGCCTGCTCACCGGCACCTGGGTGAACAAGCACAATGTATGGGACAATGATATTGCCGCGCAGAACTATCATTACTGGAGCCTGTTCCGCTACTTTAAACAGGCCTATCCGCACAGGAAGACAGCTATCTTTTCCACCTGGCTGGACAACCGCACCAAGCTGGTAGGCGACAGCCTGCCGCAAACCGGCTACCTGCATATCGATCATCATGTGGACGGGCTGGAAAAGGATACCGCCCGCTACCCGCATGACAGGGACCGCTGGTACATCCATCTTATTGATGAAGCAGTGGCCAGCCAGGCCGCTGCATATATACGGGACAGCGCCCCGGACCTTTCCTGGGTATACCTGGAATACACCGACGATATGGGCCACCGCTACGGCGACAGCGATAAAATGTACAGCGCCGTGAAGATGGCCGACGACCAGGTGGGCCGTATCTGGAACGCCGTACAGCACCGTATGCGGCAATACGGGGAGGACTGGCAGCTCTTCGTTACCACGGACCACGGACGGGACAGCAGCACCGGCCGGCATCATGGCGGCCAGTCAGACCGGGAGCGCACTACCTGGATCGTGACCAATGCCCGGGACCTGAATGCCTGCTTTACAAAAGGACAGCCCGGGGTGGTGGATATTATGCCCAGCATGGCCCGTTTCCTGCAGGTACCCCTGCCCCTGGAAAATGCCCGGGAAGTGGATGGCGTGCCCCTGACCGGCCCGGTTTCGCTGGCGCAGCCAGGCGCCCGGTATGAGAACGGCGAGCTGCTGCTGCAATGGAAAGCCCTGTCCGGGCAGGGAATGGTGAAAATATGGATAGCAGATACCAACCATTTTAAAGAAGGCGGAAAGGACCGGTACCGCCTGCTCACGGAAGTGCCGCTGCAGCAGGAGCAGGCAGCGGTAAAGATCGCGCAGCCATCCTCCGGTTTTTACAAGGTGGTGCTGGAAGGGCCGGATAATATGGTGAACCGCTGGATTACTTTTTAAACAGCTGCTCCATGGCTGCGTTAATGTCCGGGTAGGAAAACAAAAAACCGGTGTGCTGTATCTTCCGGGAAGAAACCCGGCAGCTTTTGAGCACTTCGGTGCTCATTTCGCCCAGGGCCAGCTTCAGGGCAAAAGCCGGCACATACGCCGGTATGAAGCTTTTGCCTTTGGCGGCCCTGGCCATGGCCAGTATCAGTTCCTTATGATGCACCGGCTGCGGGGCTACGGCATTGAAAGTGCCTTGCAGCTGCGGGTTCACGATTGCGTTAAAGTAAAGCCGTATCAGGTCCTGCAGGTGTATCCAGCTTACCCATTGTTCGCCGTTGCCCAGTATGGTCGCAAACCCGAATTGCAGGGGCTTGTAAAATTCCTTCATGGCCCCGCCGTTCCTGCTTAAAGCAATACCGGTACGGAATATCACCACCTGTTTGCCCAGGCCTTCCATTTGCAGCACGCTTTGCTCCCAGGCGGAGCAGGTGGAGCCCAGAAAATCCGTGGCCGGCGGGCTGGCTTCTGTAAAAGGGGGCTGCGCAGGGCCGTTCTCCCCGTAATAGCCCGTGGCAGAAGCGCTGATCACTTTTTTTATTTTATTGGGATGTGTTTGTAACGCATTGAATAACAGCTGGCTGCTGTGGGTGCGGCTGTCCAGTATCTCCTTTTTGTAGGCGGCTGTCCAGCGGTGGGCGCCTACGTTGGCCCCCGCCAGGTGCACAATATGGTCGGCGGCTGCTATAGCGTTTGCATCGATCTGCTGACGGTGTATGTCCCATTGCGCATAGGTAATCAGGCTATTTTCGGAGGTCTCCCCATGTGGTTGCCGGCTAAGGATGATCACGTGATAACCGTGGTCTGTAAGCAATTGGGTAAGGGCTTGTCCGATGAGCCCTGTGCCCCCGGTTATTAACACTGTTTCCATCTGGCTAAAAACGGTTCAGTATGAAATTTTCTTAAAAGTACAGAATAAAAACCTAAACCTGGCAGGTTGCCGGCGATCTGCCAGGTTGGATGGCAGGTGAATCTTTGTGAAAAGCAAATTTTCGTGTAGGTTTGGCTGTACAACAACAGCCATACAACAATATAGAACGAATTTACGTTACCACATTATTTAAAACATATACTAATGCTATACCGAATTTCTCTCCTGGCCTTCCTGCTTTTTTGTAGTGGAACCCTGCTGGCGCAAAAGGTGGTGTATTCTGAACCGGAACGGGATGATTACAAAAGCACTGAATTTGAGATCATTGGCCGGGTAGGCGGCAATATACTGGTATATAAAAGCGACCGCGGCGATAATGCCGTTTCCGTATACGATAACGATATGCAGCTGAAGCAGCGGGTGAAGCTGGATTTCCTGCCCCGCAAGGTGATCAGCGTTGACTTTGTGGCCTACCCCGATAAAGTATTCATGATCTACCAGTTTCAGCGGAAAGATGCCGTGTTCAGCGTATGCGCCATCATGGACCCCGAAGGGAAATTCAACCAGGCGCCGATCGTGATCGATTCTACCCGTATTGGCTTCTACTCCAAGGAAAATAAGGTGTATTCAGTGGAATATTCGGAGAGCAAGGGCCGTATCCTGGTATACAAGATCAACCAGGACCGGGAGGATAACAACGTGTTCTATACCTTCCAGTACGACAGCGCCTTCAATTTCGTGAACAACAGCCGGCTGTCCCTGCCTATGGGCAAAAAGGCCTTCCTCAGCAATTTCAGCCTCACCAATACCGGCGACCTGGTATTTACCCGGCTGGAGCGCACCAGCAACCGGGACTACATTGTAAAGGCAGATCTGGTGATCAAACGCTCGGCGGTAGACTCCTTCGAGGTAACCCCGCTGCAACTGCAGCACCAGTTGCTGGATGAGGTGAAGATGAAGCTGGACAACAATACCAACCAGGCCCTGATCACCGCCTTCTATTACAAGCAGAAAAGGGGCAACGTGGAGGGCATGTACATCTGCAAGTATGATTATGAGCAGAACCGGCCCATATATGAAAAGATAACGCCCTTTACCAATGAGCTGAAGATGAATGCCCGGGGCGAGTCCTCCACCAACGCGGCGTTCAATGATTACTTCATCCGCAGGATCATAACCACTGCAGACGGGGGCTTCCTCATCACGGCAGAATCATTCTATACCACTTCCCGCTACCAGCCCTGGAACCGCTGGAATTATATGTACGGGCCCTATGGCATGTCTTACCCGTATTACTATTCCCCTTACTCCCCCTGGTATTACAATCCCTGGGGCTGGAACAATTCCCAGGGCACCCGGTACCATTATGATAACGTGGCCATTATTTCCTTTGACGATGCCGGGGACCTGAAATGGAGCAACTTTGTACGCAAAAGCCAGTTCGACGACGGCGCAGACCTTTACCTTTCCTACATGATGGTGAATATCGGCAGTGAGCTGCGTTTCCTGTATAATGAGCTGGACAGGAGAAGCTATATTATGACGGACAACAGCATTGAGCCGGATGGGAAGATCAGCCGCAAGCCCACCCTCCGTAACCTGGACAAGGGCTTTACCTGGATGCCCCGCTACGGGAAGCAGATCAGCAGCCGTTCGGTATTGATTCCCTGTATTTACAGGAATTATATTTGCTTTGCAAAAGTTGACTTTTAATCACACCTTTGCACCGTGGTAAAATTTTTCCGCTCGGGCAATCCGCTAACGGTATTGCTGTTATTATTGTATACCTTACTGGTTAAGTTTTATTACCTGCTGCATCCGTCCACTTTTATAGCCGACGGGTCGGAAGGATTGTTATACGAGCTGCTGGTAAAGTGGCTGCAACTGCTGGTGGGCAACAGTCCTTTCTTCTTTACTGCCCTGGCCGTTATGCTGCTGTTCCTGCAAACCCTGCTGCTGACCAGGATCGCCAATTATCACCGGCTGTTTCCCAGGGCCACTTACCTCCCGGCCATGAGCTACCTGCTGTTTACCTCCTTGTGGCAGGGCTGGAACGTTTTCTCCCCCGCATTGCTGGTAAACCTGATCATGCTCTGGGTATTTGCCAACATTACCGAGCTATATACCCGCACTTCTGCCCGTGATATTGTGTTCAATATCGGTTTTGCGCTGGGCATTGCCGGGCTGTTCTACTTCCCGGCCATTGTATTCTGCCTGCTACTGCTGTTAAGCCTGCTGATTATGCGGGCCTTCCGGCTGGCGGAGTGGATCATTGCGCTGCTGGGCCTCATATGCCCCCTGTACCTGCTGGGCACCTACCTGTTCCTGACAGACCAGTGGGAGCAGATCGTTAAAATACCGCGTATCAGCCTCAGCCTGCCGGTAATAGACCATTACAAGATATGGGGCGCGCTGATAACCAGCGTGTTCTTCTTTTTGCTGGGCTGGCTGCTGTTGCAGCGCCCGCTGAAGAAAATGCTGATACAGGTGCGCAAGACCTGGGCCGTGCTGATCGTATACGTGATCGTGGCCATGGTGGTGCCTTTCTTTGGGATGCATTTTTCGCCGGACTACTGGGCAGTGGCTATCCTGCCTGTTTCCATGTTCGTGGCAAATGTGTACTGGACCGTTACCAATGAGACAGTGGCCAATATCATCCATTTGCTCACCCTGGGGTATGTGATCGTGATGCAGTACTTTAGTTGATGTGCGGATGTGCAAATGCGCAGATATGCGAATCGGATATATTTATTTGATTTTCAACTGTTTGTATGTCTGCGCATTTGCACATCCGCATATCATCCCCCACATTGGGATGAATGGCAATGGAAATATGCGGCTGTCTCGGTAATTTTGCAGTTCACAAGGAATGATTGAAAAATTTATATAAGATAAATACTAACGAATGAAATTTGGGGTTGTCACCTTTCCGGGCTCTAACTGTGATCATGATATGATCGATTCCCTGCGTCATGACCTGGGGCAGGAGGTAATTGAACTTTGGCATAAAGACAGGGACCTGAGCGCTTTCAGCACAGGAGACTGTATCATGCTGCCGGGTGGTTTTTCCTATGGGGACTACCTGCGCTGCGGCGCCATTGCCAGGTTCAGCCCTATGATGCAGAGCGTGATCGAATTTGCCAATAAGGGCGGACGGGTGATCGGTGTGTGCAACGGTTTCCAGATACTTTGCGAGGCCGGCCTGCTGCCGGGCATCCTGCTGCGCAACCAGCAACAGCAGTTTGTGTGCAGGAATGTGTACCTGAAAAGCGAGAACACGGTGGCTGCGCTCACCAGGGGCCTGACCGGCCGGCCGCTGATGATACCGGTGGCCCACGGCGAAGGACGCTACTATGCCGACGAGGCTACGCTGGACAGCCTGTTCAAAAATAACCAGGTACTGTTCCGCTATTGTGATGAGTTTGGCAACATTGTTGAGTCTGCTAACCCTAACGGGGCCGTTCGCAATATTGCAGGCATCTGCAACAGGGAAAAGAACGTCTTTGGCATGATGCCGCATCCCGAGCGGGCTACCAGCCAGGCTTTACGTAATACCGACGGTCAGCTCATATTCCAGAGCCTGATCGCCAATAATTAATACCGGCAACAGCCGGAAAACCAACCAACCATTTAAAAAAAGGAAACAAGATGAAACCGAGCATGACACTTCTCGTACAAGGACATGTAAAGCGAGGTTCCATGAGACCGCTAACAAAAAATCATTTACGAATGAAAAAGCTGTTAACTGCACTGTTATTATTGGCCCTGCCGGTACTGGCCAGCGCGCAGATAGAGAACCCGGTCAAATGGAGCTTTGCTTCCAAAAAGATCAATGACAAGACCTATGAGCTGCATATGACTGCTACAATAGAACCTGGCTGGCACCTGTATGCGCAGGATGCCGGTGAGGGACCGGTGCCTACCTCCTTCAAGTTCAGCAAGAACCCCCTGGTGGCCACCACCGGCCAGCCCAAGGAAGAGGGCAAGCTGCACAAGGCATTTGACAAGAACTTTGATTCCGAGCTGAAATATTACGAAAACAAGGTAAACTTCGTGCAAACCGTTACCGTAAGAGGAAAGGCGGCCACGAAAGTAAAAGGTTCCGTAGAATATATGGTATGCGATGACCATCAGTGCCTGCCGCCCAAAGAGGTGGAATTTTCCATTGGGGTGGGAGGAAAGTAAGTAACCCCGTGTATCATTACCATATTCAATTCATTTGTAGTTGGCAGCTTGCAGTACATAGCCGTACTGCCGGTTGCCAACTGCCGTTTCTGACCTAAAGCGTACTATTTACACAATGAAGCATTGGCTAACATTTTTTATATCAGCTATACTCCTGGCAGCCACTGCTGCCCGGGCCCAGGATACTACCGGCCAGGTAGTAAAATGGCAGTATTCTGCGGAAAAGAAGGGGGACGGTACGTATGTGCTGCATTTTAAAGGGGACATTGATGAAGGCTGGCTGCTGTTCTCCTCTTCCATGAGCGAGGACGAGCCCAATACACATATTATGCTGGACACGGCGGCTGCTACGGCCACCCTGGTGAATGTGCAGGAAAAGGAAGCCCCTGCCAGCCGCCAGGAGCCGCTGTTCGACAACATGGAGATCCGGTATTTTGAAGGGACTGCCGAGCTGCTGGCCACCATACAGCTTAAGCCGGGCGCCACCAGGGTGACCGGTATCATCAGCTATATGGCGCTGAAAGGAGAGGAGGTGGCCGGCCCGGAAGAAGTGCCGTTCCGGTTCAACGTGGATGCCAGCGGCAACCTGGTAAGCGCCGCTGCCGGGCTGCAGGAATCCGCTGATGCCGCCCGGGCCCTGAAGCGCAGCGACATTATACTGGACGAGCCTGCCAGCAACTGCGGCGGCATTGGGCATGAGGGCAGGAAAAGCCTGTGGGGCATCTTTATTTTAGGGCTGCTGGGCGGGTTTATTGCCCTGCTCACGCCCTGCGTGTTCCCCATGATCCCGCTTACGGTTTCATTCTTTACCAAAAGGTCGGGGGAAAAGAGCAAGGGCATTATGCATGCATCGCTGTACGGCTTTTTCATTTTCCTGATCTATGTGCTGCTAAGCCTGCCTTTCCATTTCCTTGACTCGCTGAACCCGGAGATACTGAACAATATTTCCACTAACGTGTGGCTAAACCTGTTCTTCTTCGTGGTCTTTATCGTGTTTGCCATTTCCTTCTTTGGTTACTTTGAGATCACCCTGCCCAGCGGGCTGGCCAGCAAGGTGGATGCCAGGACCGGCGTGGGTGGCATCGTGGGTATTTTCTTTATGGCCCTTACGCTGGCGCTGGTATCTTTCTCCTGCACAGGCCCTATCCTGGGGTCGCTGCTGGCAGGTTCCCTTTCTACAGACGGAGGCGCCATGCAGCTAACTATGGGCATGGCCGGCTTTGGCCTGGCGCTGGCATTGCCTTTCGCCATATTTGCCCTGTTCCCCGGCTGGCTCAATTCCCTGCCCAGGTCCGGCGGCTGGCTCACTACCGTAAAGGTGGTGCTGGGCTTCCTGGAAGTGGCCATGGCCATCAAGTTCCTGTCCAATGCCGACCTGGTGATGCACTGGGGTATCCTGAAACGGGAAGTGTTTTTCGCCATCTGGATCATTATCGGCATCTGCATTGTGCTGTACCTGCTGGGCAAGATCCGCTTCCCGCATGATGCGCCACTGAAAAAGATCAGCACGCCCCGCCTGGTGATTGCGCTTGTTTTCCTGGCCTTCACCTTGTACCTGGTGCCGGGCGTTACCAATACAAAATACGCTAACCGGGCGCTGATCAGCGGCTTCCCGCCCCCGCTCACCTACAGCATTTACGGGGAGGAAGCGGCCAGAGGAAAAGGCGTGGAGCCGGATGTGCTGAACGATTACGAGAAAGCCCTGGCGCTGGCCAGGGAGCAGAACAAGCCCTTGCTGGTAGACTTTACCGGCTGGGCCTGTGTGAACTGCCGCAAGATGGAGGAGAATGTATGGCCCAAGCAGGAAGTAAAAACCCTGATCAAGGAAGATTATATACTGGTATCCCTCTACGTGGACGACCGGCAACTGCTGCCGGAAGATGCCCGGTTCCTGTTTACCACCGCCAATGGTCGTAAAAAGGAGATCAAAACAATCGGCGACAAATTTGCTACCATGCAGACTGAGAACTTCAGCAATAACTCCCAGCCTTTCTATGTGCTGCTCAGCCCTGAAGAAAAGCTGCTTACCCGCCCGGTAGGTTACACGCCGGATGCAAAGGCCTATGCCAACTGGCTGAAATGCGGGCTGGATGCATTTGAACAGCTAAAGAACTAGAAATAAAAAGTAAAGAATAAAAAAGGCGCGAATTTTCTCCGCGCCTTTTTTATTCTTTACTTAAAGTCGAAGCCTGCCAGCTCCTCCGCTTTGATCTTTTGCTGCTGGCCGGTTTGCAGGTTTTTAATGCTAAGGCTGTTTTCCTGCAGTTCGTTCTCACCAATGATCACCACAAAAGGAATACCCCGCTTGTCCGCATATTTCATCTGCTTATCCATTTTGGCCGGCTCATGGAACAGCTCTGCCGCAACGCCCCTTTCCCGCAGCTGCATCAGGTGCTGAAAGGCTGCAGGCAGGCTTTGCTCGCCCATGTGCAGGAACAGCACCCGGGTGCCTTGCTGGGCCGCTGCGGGGAACAGCTGCAGTTCTTCCAGCACATCGTAAATGCGGTCTACCCCAAAGGAGATGCCTACGCCGGAAAGACCGGGCAGGCCAAACAGGCCGGTGAGATCGTCGTAGCGGCCGCCGCCGCCAATGCTGCCCATTTTTACGGAGGGGGGAGCCTTGGCCTCCACGATCAGGCCGGTATAGTAGTTCAGTCCCCGCGCCAGGGTCACGTCCAGGATGGGAGGCGACTGGAATTTGGCCAGGCTGTTGTTCAGCACAAAGGATAATTCGGCAATGCCTTTTTGCGCGGTTTCGGAAGACTGCAACAATGCCTGCAACTGCTCCAGCTTTTCATGGTTGTTGCCGTCTATGCGGAGAAAGTTGTTGATAATGTCCACATCCTGTTGGTGAAGTCCCCTGTCCAGCAATTCTTTTTCCACTCCCTGGATTCCTATTTTATCCAGTTTGTCGATGGCAATGGTGATATTCGTGAGCTGCTCCGGTTTGCCGATCAGTTCTGCCAGGCCGCTGAGTATTTTGCGGTTATTAATGCGCACTTCATAGCCCTGCATGCCGAGCCTGGAGAATACGCGGTCATAGATCAGCAGCAGCTCTACCTCGTTCAGCAGGGAATGGCTGCCCACCACATCTGCATCACACTGGTAAAACTCCCGGTAGCGGCCCCTTTGGGGGTTATCTGCCCGCCATACCGGCTGCATCTGGTAGCGTTTGAAGGGGAGGGCCAGTTCGTGCTGCCGCATCACCACGTACCGGGCAAAGGGAATGGTGAGGTCATAGCGCAGCGCCTTTTCACACAGCAGGGTAGCCAGCTCCTTGCTGTCCTTGGCCATCTGGGCCTGTCCCAGTATATCGCCGTTGTTAAGTATTTTGAAGATCAGTTTGTCGCCTTCCTCCCCGTATTTGCCGGTGAGCGTGCTCAGGTTTTCCATGGCCGGTGTTTCCAGCGGCTGAAAGCCGAACAGCTCGAACGTTTCACGGATGGTCTGGAAAATGTAGTGGCGCTTCCTGACCACTGCCGGCCCGAAATCGCGTGTTCCTTTGGGAATGCTGGGTTTTATCATCAGTAGTTAATAATTGATCGTTATCGTTAATGAGTAACTGTTTGGGCAATTATCCGTTCGCAGGCTTTGTATATCATATTATATACCGGTTCAAACAGCGCATCGTCGTACCAGGGGTCCGGTACTTCGGCCTGTCCTTCCAGCAGGAGCTGCACTTTCTGCCGGTCTGCCTCGCTGCGGGCCTTTCGCAGCACATCCCGGTAATTGTCCAGGTCCATGACAAAGATCCTGTCAAAATCACTGAAATCAGCTGTGGAGAACTGCCGGCCCCGCAGGTGGGAAATATCTATCCCATGGTGGCGGGCTACTTTCACGGAGCGGTGGTCCGGCGGGTCGCCCACATGCCAGCTGCCGGTGCCTGCCGAGTCAATTTCCCAGTTCAGTCCCTTTTCCTGTGCCAGGTGCCTTAAAATGCCCTCTGCCAGCGGGGAGCGGCAGATATTGCCCAGGCACACCATTAGTACTTTCATTTATTAATTGTCCTTTTTAATACATTGAAGGAGGAGATCAGATGCAGGAAGCAGGGCCTGCTACCCGGATACCTGCCTGCTGCGGCAATCCTCCTCACCCTGTTTCCTGCGTCCTACGTGCCGCAAACCTACAAGATTTTACGGGAAGTGCATATATGGAAAACCGGGGCTTCATGCATCTATATATACAAACGGTGTAAAGCGAAGCCGCTTCATTAACAGTACTTTAACAACTCCGTTAACAATTGATAAAACGTATTATCAATAATTATTACGGCAGGTTGTTCCCCGGAAATGCAGCAGCACAGGCCGTTTTCGCAGATCCTACGCCCGGGTTTTAACATTTTCGGGGCTTTGGATATGCAAGATTAAAAAATATTTTTTTGTATACTTGTAGCTTACTAACAATGCTGATGCAACAGGAACGGTCTAGTAAAAAGCGGATACAGGTAGCTTACCGGCCGCTGGGGGAATTGATAAGAGGAGTGTTTTTTCTGCTCTTCGGGCTCTTTGCATTCTTTGCTGAGAAACTGGGACTGGGTAGTTTTCGCCTGTCTCCCGCAGTAATGAATATTTTTGGCACTATACTGGTATTGTACGGCTTATTTCGTATATATAGGGGCGTTAAACAATTATTTTTTGACAAGGGAACAGAGAACTAACCGGAGAAGCAACACGACTATGTTTCTGAAACTCGTAAAGTATAAAGCGCTTGGGCTGGTATTGATCGCAGGGCTGCTGTTCGCGTGTAACAGCGGCGGCCATCAGCCTACGGATACGCCCACTTCAGGCACCATCCGTATCAGTGTGGATCAGACCTATGAACCGCTGATGGAAGCGGAAATAAAGGTATTTGAATCCCTGTATCCCAAAGCCAATATTATAGCGGAGTACAAGCCGGAAGCAGAGTGCTTTAAAGACCTGCTGAATGACAGTGTGCGCATGGTGATCGTAACGCGCGATTTCAACGAGCAGGAAAGACAGTACTTTAAAGAGCTGAAGATAACCCCGCAAAGCATGTTGCTGGCCTGGGATGCGCTGGCGCTGATCACCAATCCCGCCAATCCCGATTCCATCTTTACCATGGACCAGGTGCGCAGCATTATGGACGGGACCGATAAAGAGCGTAACTGGCAGCTGGTGTTCGACCACGAGAACTCCAGCACCGTACGGTATATACGTGATTCCATCAACAAGGGAAAACCCCTGCCGCCCAATACCATGGCAGCAAAAACCAATCCTGAAGTAGTGAATTACGTAACCAGGAACAAGAACGCCCTTGGCGTAATTGGCGTGAACTGGATATCAGACCCTAATGATTCCACCACTATCGAATTTACCAGCCGGGTAACGGTAGCGAAAATACGTGCCGACTATGGGTCTGATTTTGTAAAGCCTTACCAGGCATATATAGCTACAGGTTCCTACCCCCTGAAACGGGGCTGCTTCTTTTGCCTCCGGGAACCGTACAGGGGCCTGGGCACAGGATTTGCATCCTTCCTGGGCAGCTATGAAGGCCAGCTGATCATCAAAAATTTCAGGCTGTTCCCTGCCAGGATCAACGCCGTATTCAGGGAGGCGAAAATTCAGTAAGCTAAAAACAACACAACACATAACACAACTAAAACCAGATTGCACATGAACAGACGGAAAAGCTTAATTGTAGCATTGCTGTGCGTCGCGAATGGCGTTATGGCCCAATCTGTAGAGGATGGAGTAAAAGAGATTTATTACGGCAAGTATCAATCCGCCAAGCAAACACTAGAAAAAGTAGTGGCTGCCAAACCCGATGACAAAGCATACTATTACCTGGGCATGGCTGAGCTGGGCCTCGAAAATAAAGATGCTGCTGCCGCTGCCTGGCAGAAAGGGTTGCAGGCAGTGCCTAACTCTCCCCTGCTGCAGGTGGCCATGGGCCGCGTAGACCTGATGAACGGGAACGCAGCTGCTGCCAAACAGAAATTTGAAGCCGCCAGCGCCGCTACTGAAGGCCGCGACGGCGAAGTGGCCCGCGCAATTGCCGACGCCAACACAGAAGTAAAAGGTGGTGACCGCGGATACGCGCTCAGCATCATGGAAAAGCTGCTGAACAACGAAGGCCGCAAAAGAAAGGAACAGTATACTCCGATCGCTGCCGACTATATTGAAATGGGCGATGCTTACCGCGCCCTGGGTGGCGAAAACGGCGGTAAAGCCATCACCACCTATGAAAAAGCCCTGGAACTGGAACCCAACAACGCGGAAGCGGTAATGAAACAGGGCCTGGTGAACTACAACGCCAAGCTGCTGCAGGATGCCGTGAACGACTGGACCAAGGCTACCAACCTCGATCCCAAGTATGGCCCCGCCTACTTCGAGCTGTTCCAGTTCTACATTACGCCCAAAAAGAACCAGCTCTCCTGGGACAATGCGGCGCAATACCTGCAGAAGTACATGGAAGTAGCCGATCCTGCAGATAAAATGAAGAATGAATACTACCTGGCCGCCATCGCTTTCTACAAGAAAGACTATGACGCTGCCATCAATAAGGCCAAAAGCATACTGCCGCAAACCGACGAGACCAACAAGGGGAAATTCACCCGTTTGCTGGCAGATGCCTACCTGCAGAAAGGCGACTCCCTTTCTTCCAAGCAGACCATGGACCAGTATGTAAGCGCCGTTGGCGAAAGCAAGCTGGTGGCAAATGACTACAAACTGCTGAGCGAAATCTACGGCCGCCTGCGCACCGAGGATTCCCTGCAGTCTGTGATCAACGACTCCCTGGCTTCTACCTACCTGGAAAAATATGCCATGGCAGATACTTCCAAGGACGTGGACCTGTACCGCGAAGTAGCAGAAAAATTCAAATCCCTGCGCGATTACGCCCGTTCTGCAGAGTGGTATGGTAAGCTCACCACTGATTTCAGCGACGAGGAGAACACCGGCAAGATCCAGGACTTCTTCTGGAAAGGCACCATGGAGATCTACGCCAACAAGCCGGCTGCCGCCGATTCCACTTTTGGCGCATTTATTGAAAAGTATCCTAATCAGCAGATCCTGGGTCTGTACTGGAGGGGACGTGCCAACATGCTGAATGATACCGAGGCAAAAGAAGGCACCGCATTACCTTACTTCCAGAAGTTCTTTGAAGTAGGTGGCGAAGAAAAAATGAAGCCTAACCAGTTAATGTATCCATATCAATATATGATGATATATTACTATAACAAGGACGACAAGGCTAACCTGCAGACCTGGATGGATAAAGTGCTGGCAGTGAACCCCAATGATCCTGCCGCCAAGGCGATCCAGGAAAACCTGGCCGCCACCGCCAAGGCTGCCAAAGCCGCCAGCCAGTCTGCCGGACAGGGGGGACAGAACAAGAAATAGGCCCAACCGGGAATAAATAATTACCTGTGAAGGGGAGTGCTCTCAAAGCGCTCCCCTTTTTAACGTTTTAATAGTTCCGGTTCAGCCTAATTTTCGGTATATTACAAATAGGGTCGAAGAAAGGAACCTATTGGGTTATAAAAAAACAGGTAGCTCATGCGACAGAAATTAATGATTGCAGCATTGCTGTTAATGGTAAACAGCGCAATGGCACAGACCATCGAAGATGGATTGAAGGATTTGTACTATAATAAATATCAATCCGCCAAGCAAACATTTGAAAAGATCATTGCATCCAAACCACAGGACGACAAGGCCTACTATTACCTGGGCATTGCCCAGCTGGGCATGGAAGACCAGCAGGCAGCTGCCGCCACTTTCCAGAAAGGATTGCAGGCCGTGCCCAATGCTCCCTTGCTGCAGGTGGGCATGGGCCGTATAGACCTGCTCAACGGTGATTCTGCGGCGGCCAGGCAGAAGTTTGAAGCCGCCAGCCAGGCAACGGAAGGCCGCGACGGGCATGTGGCCCGCGCGATAGCAGATGCCAACACGTCTATAAAAGGAGGCGATAAAGGATACGCGCTCAGTGTAATGGAACGCCTGCTGAATAACGAGGACCGCAAAAAGAAAGACCAGTATACGCCTACAGCGGCGGACTACATTGAGCTGGGCGATGCCTACCGCGCATTGGGCGGGGAGAACGGCGGCCGCGCCATCTCTACCTACGAAAAGGCCCTGGAGCTGGAGCCTAACCGTGCAGAAGCCGTGATGAAGCAGGGGATGGTGAACTATAACGCCAAGCTGCTGCAGGAAGCCGTGAACGACTGGACCAAGGCCACTACCATGGACCCCAATTACGGGCCCGCCTATTACGAGCTGTACCAGTTCTATATTACGCCTACCAAGAACCAGCTGTCCCTGGAAAATGCCGCCCAATACCTGCAGAAGTACATTGATGTGGTAGGGGCCGGCGCCAGCAAGCTGGAGAACGAGTATAACCTGGCGGCCATCTCTTTCTATAAAAAGGACTATGATGCCGCTATCAGCAAGGCCCAAAGCATTTTGCCCGAGGCTAACGAAGCCTACAAGGGCAAGCTCACCCGCCTCATAGCAGACGCCTACCTCCAGAAAGGAGATTCCATGAATGCCAAGCAAACCATGGATGCCTACATTGCCAGCGTGCCGGAAGACAAACGGGAAATAAACGACTACAAGCTGCTGAGCGCTATCTACAGCCGCCTGCAGTCCCCGGACTCTGCCCAGCAGGCTGACCTGAAAAAGCAGGCCCTTACCTACCTGGAGCAGTATGCGGAAGCCGATACCACCAAGGACCCGGCCCGCTATGAAGAGGTGGCCAAGGCTTATGTGGAAGCAGAGGCCTATGCCAGGGCGGCCGACTGGTACAAGCGGATGATCGCGCTGAAAACGGAAATGAAGGAAACGCCTTCCGCGCTGGACTACTATAATGTAGGACAGAACTATTTCCGCGCAGCCGGCGCCAGGTCGCCCCTGGATACGACGCTGCTCAATAAGGCGGATTCTGCGTTTGCCATATTGGCGGAAAAATATCCGGATATCACCACCGGCCACTACTGGCGAGGCTACGTGAATGCCGCCAAGGATGAAATGGCCCAGACAGGCATTGCCCTGCCGTATTTCGAGAAATACCTGACCATGGCGGAAGGAGATCCCCAGCGGAACAAGGTAGGGCTGATCCGCGCATACACCTATATCATGGTCTACTATTACAACAAAGAGGACAAAGCCAACCTGCAGACCTATATGAACAAGCTGCTGGCAGTGGACCCGGATAATGAAACGGTGAAGCAGATCAAGGAAAATATGGCCAACAGCAACAAGCAGCCGGCCGGATCGTCATCTCCTCAACGATAACACATATAGCCTTTTACAGGCAGAAAAAACCCCGGTGTACCGCCGGGGTTTTTTCATTCCCCCGTTTGGTAAAAAAAGATAATATTTTAACGATTCATAGATTTGTAATTTGCCGTTTGTTGCAGTATTTTTGCACATTCGGAGAACGTTTTATAGGGAAGCTTATGTTTTTAGACACTGAACTTTTGTCAGCAACCACCACCCCCTTTAGTTATTTTCCTATTGTATTGCAGCTGATTGCAGCTGTAGGATTTGTAGGCATTACCATGGTGGCCACACATTACCTGGGCCCAAAACGCAAAACCAGCGACAAACTTATTAACTTTGAAAGCGGGATAGAACAGATCGGGAATGCAAGGCAGCCCGTGGCCATCAAATATTTTCTGACTGCCATTCTGTTCGTACTGTTTGATGTGGAGGTTATTTTCTTTTACCCGTACGCCGTTAATTTCAGGGAGCTGGGATGGGAAGGGTTCCTGGCAATGCTGATGTTCGTAGCGTTCTTCATGGGCGGCTTCTTCTATATTATCAAAAAAGGCGCCCTGAAATGGGAGGATTAATAAATAAATAATGAATTATGGCACGTCCGGTTCAACATAATACAAAGGTGAAGATGGTGGAAATGCCGAAAGGCTATTCCGGTGAGGGGTTCTTTGCCACTTCTTTTGACAAGGTGATTGGTTTGGCGCGTAAAAACTCCATCTGGCCGTTGCCTTTTGCCACTTCCTGCTGTGGCATTGAATTTATGGCTACAGCAGCGGCGCACTATGACCTGGCCCGGTTTGGTGCGGAGCGTATGGCCTTTACTCCCCGCCAGTGCGACCTGCTCATGGTAATGGGCACCATTGCCAAGAAAATGGGCCCTGTGCTGCGCCAGGTATACCTGCAGATGGCAGAGCCCCGCTGGGTGATAGCCGTAGGCGCCTGCGCTTCCAGCGGGGGGGTGTTTGATACCTATTCCGTGCTGCAGGGCATAGACCAGATAATACCGGTAGACGTGTATGTGCCGGGATGCCCGCCCAGGCCGGAAGCCATCCTGGACGGCTTTATGAAGATACAGGAGCTGGTAGGCCAGGAAAGCCTGCGCCGCCGCCACTCCGAAAAGTACAAGGAGCTGCTGAACGGGTATGGGATACAGTAATAATGTGCGGGTATGCAGATATGCTATGTGCAGACGGATTGTAAGCGAAAACGTAAATAAACCAGATAAATAAAATCGAATGTCTTTGACAAACGACTATATAAAGCAAAGATTGGTTGAAAAGTTTGGAGAGGCATTGACCAGTTTTGAAGAATCTTTTGATGTACTGACCTTTACCGCACCGGCCGCCCTCAACCTGAAAGTGATGCAGTTCCTGTACGATGATGAGGAGCTGCAATTCCGTTTTTTAACAGACCTTACTGCGGTGCACTATCCGCACCTGCCGGACGCAGAGCTGGCAGTAGTATACCACCTTTATAACTTCCGCGAAAAAGTACGGCTGCGCATGAAAATATTTGTTCCCGTTGCAGCCCCGCAGGTATTCACAGCCACCAAGCTGTTTGAATCTGCCAACTGGATGGAAAGGGAGACCTATGATTTCTTTGGCGTTGACTTCGTAGGGCACCCCAACCTGAAACGTATCCTGAATGTGGATGAAATGACATACTTCCCTATGCGCAAGGAATTCCCGCTGGAAGACCAGAGCCGCATAGACAAGGATGACGAGATGTTTGGACGCTAAATAATGAACATGGAGCAGCAACATATAAAATTGCCGCAAGGCGCTATAGAAAAGCAAACCAACACGCTGAACCTGGGCCCTACCCACCCGGCCACGCACGGCGTATTCCAGAACATCCTGGAAATGGACGGGGAGCGCGTGGTGAACACCGAATCTACCGTAGGATACATTCACCGTGCTTTCGAGAAAATAGCGGAGCGCCGTCCCTACTACCAGATCACGCCTTTAACAGACCGCCTGAACTATTGTTCTGCTCCCATCAATAATATGGGCTGGCACCTCACCGTAGAAAAGCTGCTGGGCATTCAAACGCCCAAGCGGGTAGACTACCTGCGCGTGATCATCATGGAGCTGGCCCGTATCACCGACCACCTGATCTGTAACGGCGTGGTAGGGGTAGACACCGGCGCCTTTACCGGCTTCCTGTACCTGATGAAGTACCGCGAGCTGGTATACGAGATCTATGAAGAAGTGTGCGGCTCCCGCCTCACCACCAATATTGGCCGTATCGGCGGGTTTGAAAGGAACTTTACACCGGCCGCTTTCCAGAAAATAGAGAAATTCCTTGCAGAATATCCCAAGGCGCTGAAGGAGTTTGAAACGCTGATGACCCGCAACCGCATTTTCGTGGAGCGTACCACCGGTGTAGGCCCTATCAGCGCAGAAAGGGCCATGAGCTACGGCTTTACCGGCCCCAACCTGCGGGCCGCCGGCGTGGATTATGATGTAAGGGTGGCTCACCCCTACAGCTCCTACGAGGATTTTGATTTTACCATTCCGGTAGGTACCACCGGCGATTGCTATGACCGTTTCCTGGTGCGCAACGCCGAAATGTGGGAAAGCCTGAGCATTATCCGCCAGGCCATGGACAAGCTGAAAGACCTGCCTGAAGAGGTATATCACGCAGAGGTGCCTGCTTATTACCTGCCGGAAAAACAGGACGTTTATACAAAAATGGAAGCCCTGATCTATCATTTCAAGATCATTATGGGCGAGTCCGATATATTGCCGGGTGAGCTGTACAACGCTGTGGAAGGCGCTAACGGCGAGCTGGGCTTCTACCTGATCAGCGATGGCGGGCGCAGCCCGTACCGCCTGCATTTCCGGCGGCCCTGCTTTATCTATTACCAGGCATATCCCGAGCTGGTAAAAGGCGCCATGCTGAGCGATGCCATTATTTGCCTGAGTAGCCTGAACCTGATAGCAGGGGAGCTGGATGCGTAAAGAATAAAGGATTTGTTATGATTCAATTTTCAGAAGAGAAGCTGAATAAAGTAAAAGAGATCATTGCACGCTACCCGGAGGGGAAACAGAAAAGCGCGCTGATACCGGTGCTGCACCTGGCGCAGGAGGAATTTGGCGGCTGGCTTAGCCCGGAAACGATGGACTACGTAGCCTCCCTGCTGCAGATAACGCCGATAGAAGTGTACGAGGTAGCTACCTTTTACAGCATGTTCAACCTGAAACCGGTAGGCAAATACCTGTTTGAGGTATGCCAGACCGGCCCCTGCATGCTGAATGGCTCCGATAATATTATTGAATATATCAAGAACAAGCTGGGCATAGGTGTGGGAGAAACCACGGCCGACGGCCTCTTTACCCTCAAAACGGTTGAGTGCCTGGGTGCCTGCGGCTATGCCCCCATGATGCAGCTGGGCAAGCATTACCGGGAACACCTCACCCCGCAGAAGGTGGACGAGATCATTGAGGAATGCAGGGCTAAAGCAAACTAAGCAAAGAAGAAAAAACAGATACCACAACAATGCGCATACTGGCACTATACCACCGGCATAAAATACTGTTACTGGACCTGCTTTTACTGCTGGCCATGTTTACAGGGCTGTGGAACAGCCGGCACTGGCTGGCGGATTTCCTCTGCGGCCTGGGCACCGGTATAATGCTGTATCGTATAGGCGAGCGCTTCTCCAGGGAAAGAGCGGAAAAGCGCATAATCTGATATAACCAATGGGACGCAAACTACTTTTAGACAAAGCACATATTGAAGGCATCCGGTATTACGATGTATACCGGAAGAATGGAGGCTATGCAGCGGCGGAGAAAGTGCTCAAAGGCATGAGCCCCGAGCAGGTGGTGGAAGAGGTGAAGAAGAGCGGCCTCCGCGGCCGTGGCGGCGCCGGCTTCCCTACCGGTTTGAAATGGAGCTTCCTGGCCAAGCCGGAAGGCGTGCCCCGCTACCTGGTATGCAATGCGGATGAATCCGAGCCCGGCACCTTTAAGGACCGGTACCTGATGGAATTCATCCCCCACCTGCTGATAGAAGGGCTGCTGATCTCCAGCTTTGCACTGGGCTCCAACCGCACCTATATCTACATCCGTGGCGAATACGCCTGGATTCCCGATATACTGGAACAGGCCATTGCCGAAGCCCGGCAGCACGGCTGGCTGGGCAGGAACATACAGGGCACGGGCTTTGACCTGGAAATATATGTGCAGCGCGGTGCCGGCGCTTACATCTGCGGGGAAGAGACCGCACTGATAGAATCCCTGGAAGGCAAGCGGGGTAACCCGCGCATCAAGCCGCCTTTCCCGGCGGTAAAAGGCCTCTGGCAGTGCCCCACCGTGGTGAACAACGTGGAAACGCTGGCCACCGTAGTGCCCATCATCAACATGGGAGGGGAGGAATATGCTACCTACGGTATCGGCAAATCCACCGGTACCAAGCTGATCTCCGCCTGCGGCAATATCAACAAGCCCGGCGTGTATGAAATTGAAATGAACATTTCCGTAGAGGAATTCCTTTATTCTGACGAATATTGCGGGGGCATTGCCAACGGTAAAAGACTGAAGGCCTGCATACCCGGCGGCTCGTCCGTACCCATACTGCCGGCCAACCTGCTGCTGAAAACAGCCAAGGGAGAGACCCGCATGATGACGTACGAAAGCCTGAACGACGGTGGTTTTGCCAGCGGCTCCATGATGGGCTCCGGCGGTTTCATTGTGCTGGATGAGGACCAGTGCGTGGTGCGGCATACGCTTACGCTGGCCCGCTTCTACCACCATGAAAGCTGCGGCCAGTGCAGCCCCTGCCGCGAAGGCACCGGCTGGATGAAGCGCGTGCTGCAGAACATAGAGAACGGGAAAGGAAAGATGAGTGATATAGACCTGCTGTGGGATATACAACGTAAAATAGAAGGCAACACTATTTGCCCCCTGGGCGATGCTGCCGCCTGGCCGGTAGCGGCCGCCATCCGTCACTTCCGTGATGAGTTTGAATGGCATGTGCTGAACCCGGAAGAATGTGTGAAACGTAACTATGGCCTGGCGCATTATGCAGATCCGTTGCCTGCGGCTCCTGCTGCCGTATAATGCCACAGCTCTAAAAAAATAAACATGGCTGAAGAAAAGAAACTATTCAAGGTCAAGATCGATAATATCTACGTGGAAGTGGAGCCGGGCACTACTATCCTGAATGCTGCCCGCAAGATAGGAGGAGATATCGTGCCGCCGGCAATGTGCTATTACTCCAAGCTGGAAGGCAGCGGCGGTAAATGCCGTACCTGCCTGGTGAAAGTGACCAAAGGCTCTGATGCCGACCCGCGCCCTATGCCCAAGCTGGTAGCCAGCTGCCGTACCAACGTAATGGACGGCATGGAAGTGGCCAACATCACTTCCCCGGAAGTGCAGGAGGCCCGCAAAGGCGTAGTGGAGTTCCTGCTGCTGAACCACCCGCTGGACTGCCCCATCTGCGACCAGGCCGGCGAATGCCACCTGCAGGACCTGGGCTACGAGCACGGAGCAGATGGCACCCGCTACGAATTCAAGCGCAGGACCTTTGAACAGGTAGACATTGGCGACAGGATAAAGCTGCACATGACGCGCTGCATACTCTGCTACCGTTGTGTGTTTACTGCCGACCAGCTCACCAACCGCCGCGAGCACGGGGTGCTGGGCCGTGGTGAAGCAGCGGAAATAGGCACCTACATTCACAAGGCGCTGGACAATGATTTTATCGGCAACGTGATAGATGTATGCCCCGTGGGCGCGCTTACGGATAAAACCTTCCGTTTCAAGAACCGTGTATGGTTCCTGAAACCCATGGATGCGCACCGCCACTGCGACAAATGCTGCGGCAAGACCGTGTTGTGGATGCGTGGCGACGAAGTGTTCCGCGTAACCGCCCGCAAGGATAAATACGGCGAAGTAGAGGAGTTCATCTGCGACACCTGCCGTTTTGAGACCAAGGACGCCAAAGCATGGACCATTGAGGGGCCCCGCCGGATAGACCGCCACAGCGTTATATCCCAGGGGCATTATGTAGGCACCGTAAAACCGAAGGACACCATCACAGACGTACTGGACGGCCGCTCGCCCCGCCTGCTGATGGACATACACAGCGTGAGCCAGGTGAACCGCCCGGAAATAGACCTGTCCAAAATAGACGGGCCGGCGCACTCGGAAGATTTTAATAAAGTGAAAGGTGAAAAGTGAATGGAACAGCATGCATCATTCACCTTTCACCAGTAAATAATTTGACAACTCGTAACGATGACTATAGACTGGTATTTCATACTGGAAAAACTGATCCTGATCTCGGGGGTGCTGGCCCTTTCCCTGATAGTGGCCATGTATTCCACCTGGGGAGAAAGAAAAGTGGCGGCCGTTATCCAGGACAGGCGCGGCCCTAACCGGGCAGGTCCGTTGGGGCTTTTACAACCCCTGGCAGACGGCGGCAAGCTGTTTTTCAAGGAAGAGATCATACCGGCCAGCGCTCACCGGTTCCTTTTTATCCTCGGTCCTTCGCTGGCCATGCTGGTAGCCTGTATGACCAGCGCTGTCATCCCCTGGGGCGATACCCTGGTCATTGCAGGCCAGGAAATTTCCCTGCAGGTAGCGGATATCAATATCGGCATCCTGTACATTTTCGGGGTAGTGAGCCTGGGGGTGTACGGCATTATGCTGGGCGGATGGGCATCCAACAACAAATATTCACTGCTGGCCTCTGTACGCGCCGCTTCCCAGATCATTTCCTACGAGCTGGCTATGGGCCTGTCACTGATAGCCCTGCTGATGCTCACCGGCTCCCTGAGCCTGAAGGATATTGTGGAGCAGCAGCGTCATGGCCTGTGGAACGTGGTATACCAGCCGCTGGGCTTCCTGATATTCCTGGTATGCGCCTTTGCGGAATGTAACCGTACCCCGTTTGACCTGCCGGAAGCAGAGAATGAGCTGAACGGCGGTTATCACCTGGAGTACTCCTCCATGAAGCTGGGCTTTTACCTGTTTGCGGAGTACATCAATATGTTCATAAGCTCCGCATTAATGGCCAGCCTGTATTTTGGCGGCTACAGCTTCCCCGGTATGGACAGCCTGGGGCTGCCGCACAACGTAGTGACGATTTTAGGCTTCCTGGCCCTGTTCCTGAAGATATTGGTATTCTTGTTCTTATTCATGTGGGTACGCTGGACCATACCAAGATTCCGGTATGACCAGCTGATGCGCCTGGGTTGGAATGTAATGATCCCCCTGGCACTGGTGAATATGTTGATAACAGGCGCAATCGTATTGTTTCGCCAGGGATAGGAGTATAATTAAAAACGCTGATCATGCAAGCATTAACAGACAGAGTAAAACCGGTGGACCGCAGGCCGCTGACCTTTGTGGAGAAGCTGTACCTGCCGGCCATCTGGAAAGGAATGGCAATTACGTTCAAGCATATATTCCAGAAAAAAGCCACGGTAAACTACCCTGAGGAGAAACGTCCCTTCAGCCCGGTGTTCCGTGGCCTGCATATCCTGAACCGTGATGAGGAAGGCCGTGAAAGATGCACCGCCTGCGGCCTGTGCGCCGTAGCCTGCCCGGCAGAGGCCATTACCATGGAAGCCGCCGAAAGAAAACCCGGCGAGGAGCACCTGTACCGCGAGGAAAAATATGCCGCCCGCTACGAGATCAATATGCTGCGCTGCATTTTCTGCGGGTTCTGCGAAGAAGCGTGCCCTAAAGATGCCATCTACTTAACGGAAACATTTGCGCCGGCCAACTACCAGCGTAAAGGTTTCATCTATGGCAAAGAGGACCTGCTGATCCCTGATCCTAAAGAAAAGCAAACTGTTTAAATCGTTTATGAGTACGCAACAAATCATTTTCCTGGTACTTTCCGCAATAGCGCTGGTGTCCGCTATGGGGGTGATACTGAGCAAGAATCCCGTTACCAGTGTGTTATGCCTGATACTGACCTTCTTTACCATAGCCGGCCATTATGTAATGCTCAACGCGCAGTTCCTGGCGGTAGTGCATATCATTGTATATGCCGGCGCCATCATGGTGCTGTTCCTCTTTGTGATCATGCTGATGAACCTGAATGCTGACATAGAGCCGCAAAAGCGTAACTGGCTGAAATATGCCGGCGCTATCAGCGGCGGTACCCTGCTGGTAATACTGGTAGCCGCCCTGCGCGATGCCAGCATGCCTACCCTGCAGCCGGGCGCCACGGATATAGGGCTGATCGGCAACCTGGGCAAAACATTGTTCAACAAGTATGTAGTACCGTTTGAAGTAAGCAGCGTGCTGTTCCTGAGCGCCATGGTAGGCGCCGTGGTGATCGGGAAGAAAGAGGATTAATTAATGGGCGGATGTGCAGATGTGCAAATGATGGTAATCATACTTCATAAATCTAAATTCATAATTCATACTTAAAACATGCCTGTTCAATACTACATATTCCTGAGCATTGCGTTGTTCTGTATAGGGGTGATGGGAGTGCTGATGCGCCGGAATGCCATCATTATCTTTATGTGCATTGAGCTGATGCTGAATGCCGTGAACCTCCTGCTGGTAGCATTCTCCAAGATGTGGGCGGATGCCGGCCGGGTGGATGCCGCCGCTGCGCAGATATTCGTGTTCTTCATCATGGTGGTGGCCGCGGCGGAAGTGGCCGTGGGCCTGGCAATCATTGTAATGGTATACCGGAACACCCACTCCGTGGATATCAATATCCTGAACAGGCTGAAGAACTGATAAGCGGCAGCAGGTTGTAAATCGTAATTTTCACTTTTCGTAATTCGTAATTCATAAATGATCAATCTCGTTTGGCTGGTACCATTTTTACCATTATTAGGATTCCTGATTAATGGATTAGGAAGGCGATATTTATCCAGATCCCAGGTGGGTATTACAGGCAGCGGTGTTATACTGGCTGCTTTTGCAGTAAGCGTGCTGATATTCCTGGACGTAAGGCAGCCCGGTTTCCAGGCCCAGGAGGTGCGCCTGTTTGACTTTATTTCCGCCGGTACGCTGCAGATACCTTTTGCTTTCCGGGTAGACCAGCTGAGCGCCCTGTTCCTGTTGATCATTACCGGCGTAGGCTCGCTGATCCATATTTATTCTACCGCTTACATGCACGATGAAAGCAGGGAAGGCTTTGCCCGTTACTTTGCCTACCTCAACCTGTTCGTGTTCTCCATGCTGATACTGGTGCTGGGCGCCAACTATGTGATGATGTTCATTGGCTGGGAAGGCGTAGGCCTCTGCTCCTATTTACTGATAGGTTTCTGGTTCAAGAACACCGCCTTTAACAATGCCGCCAAAAAGGCCTTTGTCATGAACCGCATTGGTGACCTGGGTTTCCTGCTGGGCATCTTTTTCATGATCATGCAGTTTGGCAGCGTCAGCTTCCCTGAAGTATTTGAAAAGGCCGCGACCCTGGGCCTCAACAACGGCATAGTGGCAGCTATTGCCATGCTGCTGTTTGTTGGCGCTATGGGTAAATCCGCGCAGATACCCCTGTATACCTGGCTACCCGACGCCATGGCCGGCCCCACGCCGGTGTCTGCGCTGATACACGCCGCTACCATGGTAACGGCCGGTATTTACATGGTGGCCCGCAGCAACGTGTTATATAGCTTGGTGCCGCACATACAGGCGGTAGTAGCCATCATTGGCCTGGCCACCGCGCTGCTGGCAGCTTCCATTGCGCTGAAGCAGAACGATATTAAGAAGGTGCTGGCTTACTCTACGGTAAGCCAGCTGGGGTATATGTTCCTGGCCCTGGGTGTGGGCGCTTATACGGCAGCGGTATTCCATGTAATGACGCATGCCTTCTTCAAGGCCCTGCTGTTCCTCGGCTCCGGCTCCGTGATCCATGCCATGGGCGGCGAGCAGGATATCCGCAAAATGGGCGGCCTGAAGAAATACCTGCCGGTCACCAACTGGACCTTCCTGGTGGGCTGCCTGGCCATAGCCGGCATACCCGGTCTTTCCGGCTTCTTCTCCAAAGACGAGATACTGGCCCATACCTTTGCCCACAGCAAGGCCTTGTATGTATTAGGGCTGCTGGGCGCACTGATGACGGCCTTCTACATGTTCCGTTTATACTACATTACTTTCTGCGGCAAATTCCGCGGCACGCATGAGCAGGAGCACCACCTGCATGAAAGCCCCGCAGCTATGACCGTACCGCTGGTGATACTGGCCATACTGTCTGTTGTGGGCGGTTATATCGGTCTGCCGGAAGTACTGGGCGCACCGCACTGGCTGGCGGAGTACCTCTCGCCCGTATTTGCGCCTTCTGCGCCGTTTGCGGAAGCGCATCACCTGCAGCACAGCACAGAGTGGCTGCTGATGGGCCTCAGCACAGTGCTGGTGATCTTATTTATTTTGCTGGCCCGCAGGCAGTATGGAAGTTACGAGGATACCGGCCGCGGGAACACCGGCCTGGCCAAAGTGCTGGAGAACAAATGGTATGTGGACGAGCTGTATGACGCCGTGATTGTAAAGCCCCTGGGCATGCTGTCCCGCTTCCTGCAGGATGCGCTGGAAAAGGGCGGTATAGACCGGCTGGTGAATGGCGCAGGCCGTGCGGTGCAATGGGGCAGCCAGCAGGCGCGCCGTGTGCAGAGCGGGCAGGTAGGCTTCTACATCTTTGCCATGGTAATAGGTATGATCGTATTATTTGTGATAGGATTGTTGTTATAATAGACAAGCGAACGAAAAATTATGTTGACAGTTTTACTCATATTGATCCCTTTGGTAACCGGCCTGCTTACGTTTGGCCTGAAGGGATCGGGACCTAAAGTGCTGGGCCTTGTATCTTCCCTGGCATCTTTAGCGGTAGTAGCAGGAGCATTGTTCCAGTTTCAGTCCGCGCCCCAGGCGTTGCAGGCAACTGCCGCCTGGATACCGCAGCTGGGCAGCACGTTCAGCGTAGGGCTGGACGGCATGGGCCTGATGCTTTGCCTGCTTACCGCCATAGCCTTCCTGCTGGTCTTTGTCACTATCTATAACCGTAATTATGACAGGTCCGGCAGCTTCTATGGCCTGATGCTGCTGTCGCAGGCCGGGCTGGTAGGCGTATTCACCGCTTATGATGCCTTACTGTTCTACGTTTTCTGGGAGCTGGCGCTGATACCGGTATATTTTCTCTGCTCCATGTGGGGCGGCGAGAAAAGGGTGCCTGTCACCTTCAAGTTCTTCATATATACTTTTACCGGGTCGCTGCTGATGCTGGTAGGCATTATCTACCTGTACCTGCAGTCCCCCGACCGCTCTTTCAGCTACGCCTCCTTTACGAACCTCAACCTGCCCGCGCAGGAGCAGTCCTGGTTATTCTGGCTGCTGTTCGTAGCCTTTGCCATAAAAATGCCCATCTTTCCTTTTCATACCTGGCAGCCGGATACTTATGAGCAGTCGTCTACGCCCGTGACCATGATCCTTTCCGGCGTAATGGTGAAAATGGGCCTCTTTGGCGTGCTGCGCTGGCTGTTGCCGGTATTGCCGCAGGGCGCCTTTATGTGGGCGGATGTAGCCATCGTGCTGTCCGTGATCGGTATTATCTACGCTTCCTGCATTGCCATTGTGCAGCAGGACTTCAAACGGCTGATCGCGTATTCCTCCATTGCGCATATCGGCCTGATGAGCGCTGCCATTTTTGCCAACAACGAGCAAAGTCTGCAGGGCATACAGGTGCAGATGTTCAACCACGGCATTAATATTATAGGGCTGTGGATCGTGGTAGAGATTATCCAGCAAAGGCTGAAAGTAAAGGATATGACCGAGTTGGGCGGCATTGCGCAGTATGCGCCCCGCATGGCCATCTTCCTGGTGATCATTGCCCTGGCCAATATCGCCTTACCGTTGACCAATGGATTTGTAGGAGAGTTCCTGATGTTCAGCGGCCTGTTCCAGTATAATATATGGGTAATGGCCGTTGCCGGCCTGGGTATCATACTGGCCGCGGTATACACCCTGAACATGCTGCAGAAAGTGATATTCGGGGAGAGCAACAGCCTTACCGCCACTACTACCGACCTGCAGAATACCGAGCTGGTGGCCCTGAGCCTGGTTGTGATCGTGATACTGGTGCTGGGCGTATATCCCAAGCCCATGCTGGAACTGGTGAGCAGCACAACGGAGCTGGTGAACAGCGTATTTTAGCATGTAAATGATAAATGCAAAATGTTAAATGTAAAAGTGGACAAACCTGTTTCAATGTAGCGGTACTACCTGGTTGAAACGCTGCTGGCCAGCTTTTACATTTGAAATTTTACATTTTACATTTGATATTTTTAGTCTGGTTTTTTGTAACGCAAAAATATGAACGCATTAATCTCTACTGCTTTATCGGGTGTTTTACTGATGTTTGTTGGTTTATTCGTACGCAATAAGCAGCACATTAAATATTTTGCTATTGCGGCGGTGCTGGTGGCATTTGTGGCCAACCTCGCGGAGGCCGCTACCCTGCAGGGAGGCAGCCATACCCTGTATGGCATGATAGAAGTAAGCAGGTTCAGCATCCTCTTTAATGCAGTAGCCCTGGGCGCCACCCTGTTGTATTTCCTGCTGTCCGGCAGCGAGTTTGAAAAGGTGGGCGTGCACGTAGCGGATTATTTTGCGCTTGTATTTTTCATCCTGTCCGGCATTATGCTGGCATCCAGCTTCAGCAGCCTGCTGATGCTGTTCCTGGCCATAGAGATCATTTCCATTCCCCAGTACATACTGGCCGGCAGTGATAAAAAGAACCTGAAGAGCAATGAGTCGGCCCTGAAGTACTTCCTGATGGGCTCTTTTTCTACCGGCATCCTGCTGATGGGCATTGCGCTGATCTACGGCGCGGCAGGCACCTTTAATATCCGGGAGCTGGCCCTGGGCAGCGGTGCGCTGCATCCCCTGGTTATCAGCGGTATCATGCTGCTGATATTTGCCCTATCCTTTAAAGTATCTGCGGTGCCTTTCCATTTCTGGACACCGGATGTATATGATGGTTCGCCTACGGTGTTCACATCTTTTATGGCCACCGTGGTAAAGGCCGGCGGGTTTATTGCCTTCCTGCGCCTGTTCCATGAAAGCTTTACCAGTGGCGCCGCCAGTGAATACTGGCTGCTGGTGCTGGCTATTATCGCCGCCGGCACCCTGGTGCTGGGCAACTTTACCGCCGTGTTCCAGCAAAGCGTAAAGCGCATGCTGGCCTACTCCAGTATTGCCCAGGCCGGTTTTATGCTGCTGGCTGTTATTGCCCTGAACGAAACGGCTACACAGGGTATTATCCTGTATGCCGCTGCCTACAGCGTGGCTACCATTGGCATGTTTGCCGTACTGATGAAGGTAAAGGACTACACCTTTGAAGGCTTTAACGGGCTGGCCCGCACACAGCCCCTGCTGGCGCTGGCCGCTACCGTTTTCCTGTTCTCCCTGGCCGGCATTCCGCTAACTGCCGGTTTTTTTGCCAAATATTTTGTGCTGGCTGCAGCCGTACAGCAGGGACAGCTGCTCTGGCTGGTGATCCTGGCAGTGATCTGCGCCGCCATCAGCGTATACTACTACTTCCGCGTGATCATTGCCATGTACTTTAAGGCAGGTGAGCCGGAAGTGCTGCCTTTCTCTACAGGGTTCAAAGCCATCCTGGTAGTGGCCATTGCGATCGTGATCGTGCTGGGCATATACCCCGGTTTGCTGCTGCAGTGGATATAGGGCGTGAAGCGTCCGTGAAGGGTGAAAAGTGAATGGTGAATGGGCGGGAAATAGAGCATAACGCAATCTTTCACCTTTCACTTTTCACCTTTCACTTTTCACCCTTCACCTTTCACTTTTCACCCTTCACCTTTCACTTTTCACTATTCCCCACAGTTTTCTTATCTTTAAGTCAGGCAGACCCTTTTAAAACTATGCACTTCCGTGATATCTTTTCCCTGGCTTACCGTTCTGTCAGCGCCAATCGCCTGCGTACCGGTCTTACAGTAGCCATTATCGCCTTCGGCATTATGGCGCTGGTAGGTATCCTTACTGCCATAGACAGTATCAAGGGTAGCCTTTACAGCAGCTTTGCCAGCATGGGGGCCAACAGCTTTTCCATCCGCAACCGCGAAATGATGATCTTCGGCAATGGCGGCGGCGCCACCAAAGGCAACAAAAAGCAGAAAAAGGTAAAAACCTCCAACCGGAATAAACGGATCACCTGGGAAGAGGCCACGGAATTCAAGCGCCGGTTCACCTTCCCTGCAACTGTCAGCATCTCCTTCAATGCTACGGGTATTGCCACCGTTTACAAGGACGACAAGAAAACCAACCCCAATGTGCAGGTCATAGGCGCGGATGAGAACTACCTGGAGCTGTCCAACTATGTGCTGGAGCAGGGGCGCAACTTTAACGACCAGGACCTGGAAACAGGCCGCAATGTGGCCCTGCTGGGACATGATGTAGCGGTAAAGCTCTTCGGGCGCAACCTGAAGAATGTGATCAACAACACAATACGCGTAGGCGATGTACGCTACAAGGTGATTGGGTTGCTGGGCGCCAAAGGCAGCAGCAACATCATGAGCGCAGATAATGTAGTGCTTACTACGGTCAATAATACACGAAGGATATTTGACCGCCCTACCGCATCTTACCAGATCGGCGTGTCCGTAAAAAGTGTAGAGCAGATGGACGCCGCAGTAGGAGAGGCCACCGGCCTTTTCCGCATCATCCGCAAGCTGCAGCTGACGGAAGGCGATAACTTTTATATCAGCAAAAGCGACAGCCTGGCGGAAATGCTGTTTAGCAGCCTGAGCACGGTTACCCTGGCTGCCGCGGTGATCGGGTTTATTACCCTGTTCGGCTCCGCTATAGGGCTAATGAATATTATGCTGGTGTCTGTAGCAGAGCGCACCCGCGAAATAGGGGTGAACAAGGCCCTGGGCGCTACTGCCCCCACCATACGGAAACAGTTCATTTACGAAGCCATCCTGATCAGTGTTATGGGGGGCCTGCTGGGCGTGTTCCTGGGGATGGTAGTGGGCAACCTGATGTCACTGATATTAAAGACCAGCTTTGTGGTGCCCTGGCTCTGGATAACGCTGGGCATCCTGCTATGCGCTACGGTAGGCCTGATATCCGGTATCTACCCGGCCATCAAGGCCTCCCGCCTCGATCCTATTGTAGCGTTGCGCTACGAGTAAACAATTGATAAATCCAGCGTGAATAATTAACAGCAGCTTTGCACAAGCGTTTCATAATTGCATTCCCCGCTTGATATTATTCATTATTAATTGTCTTTCGCTTTCGTAATCATTAACTCTTAACTATTCATTGAACTATGGTGAGCACAGCAACAGAGAACTTCAAAACATTAGGTTTAAACCTGCCGCCCGCGCCCACGCCGCTGGGAGTGTACAAACCCTTCCTGGTAGATGGCAGGCATGTTTATGTATCCGGCCACGGCCCTGTACAGGACGATAAAAGCCTGATTATAGGCCGTATAGGAGAGGATATGGATATAGAGCAGGGCAAGCTGGCCGCCCGCCAGGTAGGGCTTACCATTCTTTCCACATTGGTAGCCAACCTGGGCAGCCTGGATAAGATAAAGCGGGTGGTAAAGGTGCTGGGGATGGTCAATGCCACACCGGATTTTGGCCGGCATCCCTACGTGATAAACGGCTGCAGCGAGCTGTTTGCCCGGGTGTGGGGCGAAGATAACGGTATTGGCGTGCGCAGCGCCGTGGGCATGGGCTCTTTACCGGATAACATACCGGTGGAAATAGAAGCGCTGTTTGAGCTGCATGAGCCGCTTGATCATAAATAATTAACGGCATCTTATGTGGTACACCATTCACAACGTTGACCAGGTTGACTCTCCTGCCCTGCTGGTATACCCTGACCGGGTACGGGATAATATACAGCTGCTGAAAGGCCGCATAGATAATATACAGCGGTTAAGGCCGCATGTAAAGACAGCCAAGATAGCGGAGGTGGTGCAGCTCATGCAGGAAGCCGGCATACAAAAGTTCAAATGCGCCACTATAGCTGAAGCGGAAATGCTGGGCGGGGTAAATGCTGCGGATGTGCTGCTGGCCTACCAGCCCGTAGGCCCTAAAATAGCCCGGCTGGCCGCCCTGGTGGAAGCTTACCCGCAAACGGCCTTCTCCTGCCTGGTAGACAATGAGCAGGCCGCCATTGCAATTGCCGCCCACTTTGCCGTGCAGCAGCAGCCATTGTCCGTTTGGCTGGATCTGAACATCGGACAGAACAGGACAGGCATTGCACCTGGTCCTGCTGCGCTGGACCTGTACGCGGCATTGCATGACATGAGGGGCATTACGCCGGTAGGGCTGCATGCTTATGACGGACACCTGCACGACGAAGACCTGGATGTGCGTACCCGCAAAAGCGACGCTGCTTTCGAGACCGTTACGGCGCTGGCGGCGGCCATTGCAGATAAAGGATTGCCGGCGCCCCGCATTATTGCCGGCGGTACGCCTACTTTCCCGGTACATGCCCGGCGCAGGGAGGTGGAATGCAGTCCCGGCACCTTTGTTTTCTGGGACTGGGGCTACCAGCAGCACCTGCCGGACCAAACGTTCCATCATGCTGCGCTGGTGCTGGCCCGCGTGATCTCCCAACCCGGCCCGGGGCTTCTTTGCCTGGACCTTGGGCATAAATCCATAGCGGCAGAAAACCCGCTGCCACGCCGGGTGCATTTTCTGAATGCACCGGGGGCAGAGCCGGTATCGCAAAGCGAGGAGCACCTGGTGCTGAAGGTGGAGGATACCACAAACTTTCCCATCGGCACCATATTGTACGGTGTTCCTTATCATATATGCCCCACCGTAGCCCTGTATGACAAAGCCTGCACTATCACTGGTAATGCCTGCACCGGTGAATGGGATGTAATAGCCAGAAAGAGAAAAATAATAATTTAATGATGTGCAGATATGCGAATGTGCAGATGAATACTGCACATTTGCACATCTGCATATCCGCACATTAAAAATCATCGCCCGTGTTTATCATCGACGCACACCTTGACCTGAGCATGAATGCTATGGAATGGAACCGAGACTTACGGTTACCACTAAACGAAATAAGAGCAAGAGAGAACGGATTAACGGATAAACCGGATCGGGGCCGGGGCGTAGTATCCCTGCCGGAGCTGCGGAAAGGCAACATCGGCCTGGTAGTGGCTACCCAGATAGCGCGCTTTGTAGCGCCGGACAATCCACTGCCGGGCTGGCACTCGCCGGAGCAGGCCTGGGCGCAAACCCAGGGCCAGTTGGCCTGGTACCAGGCCATGGAAGAAGCGGAGGAAATGGTAGCCATTTCAGACCTGTACTCGCTGGAGCGCCACCTGGCATTGTGGAATAACGGCACGCCTAATGACAACAAGCCCATCGGCTACATCCTGAGCCTGGAAGGGGCAGACTCCATTGTGGATACCTACTACCTGCAATGGGCATACGAATATGGCCTGCGCGCCATAGGCCCGGCGCACTACGGTCCCGGCCGTTATGCCCAGGGCACAGACGCTACCGGCATCATGACTCCCCGGGGGCACGCGCTGCTGAAAGAAATGGAGCGCCTCAACATTATCCTGGATGCTACACATCTCTGCGACGACAGTTTCTGGGACGCCCTGGATCACTTCAACGGACATGTATGGGCCAGCCACAACAACTGCCGTGCACTGGTAAACCATAACCGCCAGTTCAGCGACGACCAGATAAAAGAGCTGATCGCCCGCGGCGCTGTGATAGGGGCGGCGCTGGATGCCTGGATGATGGTGCCGGGGTGGGAGCGTGGCGTATCCGACCCCAAGGCCATGCAATGCTCCCTGGAGGTAATGGTAGATCACCTGGATCACATCTGCCAGCTGGCCGGCAATGCGCTGCACATTGGCATTGGCTCCGACCTGGACGGCGCGTTCGGCAAAGAGCAGTGCCCCTATGACCTGGACACCATAGCAGACCTGCAAACTGTGCCCGCCCTGCTGGAAAAGCGTGGATACTCCGCAGCAGATATTGAGAACGTCATGCATGGCAACTGGCTGCGCTTTTTGCGGGAAGCATGGAAATAATGCAGATGTGCGGGGCTGCAAATGTGCGGATGTGCAGATGGATCGAAGCGGATACTGGCATTTAACTAATGCCTCCGCGCATTTTCATCTGCACATTTGCATATCCGCACATACTTTCTCCCGATAGCATAAAAAAATCCCGTTCACTTCTGGTGAACGGGATCTGTATGTCGTTTACTTACAACCTGCTTATTCAGCCACTACTTCAAATTCCAGCTCGGCTTCGTTGCCTTTGCCAAAATCGATCCGGGCCTTGTAAGTGCCCAGCTCTTTCACATCGTCCAGGATGTGGATACGGCGGCGGTCAATTTCGTAACCTTTCTGCTCTTTAATAGCGCGTGCGATCTGCACACCGGTTACGCTACCGAATATTTTGCCGGAAGTGCCGGTCTTGGCGCCGATCTTTACCGGGCCTGCTTTCAGCACTTCTACTACCTGGGCGATCTCGGACAGCAGCTTTTCCTCTTTTACCTTCTGCACTTTCAGGCGCTCCTGCAGCTGCTTCATATTGGAAGGGCTGGCTTCTACTGCAAACTTCTGCGGGATCAGGAAATTCCTGGCATAGCCGTTTCGCACGTCTACCAGTTCGTTCCGCTGGCCCAGGTTATCAACGTCTTGTATTAAGATTACTTGCATAACTTTTACTTTACTTTAAAAGGTCAGTAACATAAGGCAATAAAGCCATTTGACGGGCTTTTTTAATAGCCTGGGATACTTTACGCTGAAACTTCAGGGAGTTACCTGTAATGCGGCGGGGCAGCATCTTACCCTGGTCATTGAGGAACTTTTTCAGGAATTCCGCGTCTTTATAGTCTACGTACTTGATGCCCATTTTCTTGAAGCGGCAGTATTTCTTCTGGCGCTTCTCGGTCTTGATGGCGGTTAAGTACTTGATTTCTTGTTTTACTGCCATAATTTTAAGCTTCTACGGTTTTAGAATCAGCACTCACGCCATTTCTTCTTCTGCTGTTGTACTCAACAGCGTACTTGTCCAGCGCAGTGATCATGTGGCGTAATACATTTTCATCGCGGTTCAGCTGAACTTTCAGCTTCTCATTGAAGTCGGATGGCGCCTTGTACTCCAGTACCACGTACAAGCCCGTGGTTTTTTTCTGGATCGGGTACGCCAGTGATCTTAATCCCCAGGGATTTTCGTGCACAATTTCTCCGCCGTTCTCGGTAATGAGGTCAGCGAATTTTTTCTGGGCGGCTTTGAAGTCCTCCTCAGAAAGCACAGGGGTAAAGATCACCATCAATTCGTAATTGTTCATTTTCCCTGTTTTACAGTTTTAAAAAGATTTGATTATTTTTTCCCAATAAAATTGGGAGTGCAAAGATACAATACATATTTCAATTCCCAAGCGCCTAATGGCGCGCCCCGCGGGATTTACAGGCTTTTTTCCACCTGTTTGCCGGGGCAGGAGCAGGAATGCCAGCAAAAATAACATTTTTGCAAGCATAATCAATTGATTTATAAACATTCAACAGCCCCGGGAATAAAACGGCCGGCCCGGAGAGGGCCAGCCGTTTAAGCCTGGTTTTCCAAAAAAGATCAGTGGTTAACAAAGATCTTGCTCACCTGGGTCCCTTCCGCGGTTTGCACCCGCAGGAAGTAGATGCCATCATTTAACCTGCTGATATCTAATTCCTTGTAATTTCTTCCTTTCATCAGGGGCATGGTACCCTGGCACCGGATACGGCCCCTGAGGTCTATCAGCTGCACTACAGCGGGCCCGCCGGGCTTGTCTGCATCCACCCACACCTGCAGGCGGTGCCCCAGTATGCACCAGAGCAGGCGCCACAACAGGTCTTTCAGCTGTACGTTGACCGCCTCTGCCTGGGAATGTTTATAGGAGCCATCCAGGTGCAGCAGCTTTAACCGGTAGTATGACCTGCCCAGCCAGGGCTTATTATCATAGGCCTGGTAGGTATGTGACAGGGTGGTGGTGCCCTGTGCTGCCACCGTGTCTATGGCGTTAAAGCTGCGCCGGTCACGGGAGCGTTCTATCACAAACTTGTCCGTATTGGTTTCGTAAGGCGTTTGCCAGTTGAGCCTTACCCGTCCGCTGTCTACCACGGCGGTAAAGGCCTGTATGGGTGTGGCGCTGGCCAGCCTGCGCAGGTCGTACCGGCTGATCACGGGGTAATGGTCCGTAGTAGTGCTGCTGTAGCCGCTTACCAGCTGTGCTGCCCGGGTATAGATCATGGCGGAGCCGGGCAGGTACGCCTGGGCCATTTCATTGGAGGCGATCACGTTATCTATAACGGTGTTATAGGAAACGGTAGATCCCTGGCCGGCAAGGCTCAGCGGCAGGGTTACCGGCAGGTAGGCTGCCGTGTCGGTTACAAAATCTATGTAGGAAGTAGTGGTATCCGGCGCCAGCTCGGTGGTGATGGTCTTGTCCAGCGCATCGTTAAAGTCGCCCAGCAGCAGGATGTTGCTGTACGGGTACTGGGTGTCCAGGGAATCTTTCAGTTCCCGTGCGCCGTTTTTCCGGCGGTAGTAGGACTCGATTTTTTCGGAGGTGCTGCCGGTATTGGCCTTGGCGTGCAGCAGCACAAACTGGATGCGGGCGCTGTCGCCATTGAGGTGGGCAGAGGCTTCCATCAGGTAGGGGAAGCGGCCGGAGGACCAGTAATAGTAAGCGCTGTCGCTGCCGCCCTGGCGCAGTACGCCGTACGTGCGCAGGCTGCTGATCACATTCGTTTTGTACACAAAGGCCAGCTTCTGTGCGCCGGGATAATCCGGGTCGCTTACATTATCGGCATAGGAGCCGAAGTCGGAAAGCGTGTAGCTGTAGCCGGGCAGCTGGCTCACCATGTTCTTGAAGCGTGCTGTATCCACTACTTCGGCCAGGGCAAAGATGTCCGCGTTCAGCTGTTGCATGATGGCGGTCACATTGGCATGCTGCAGGCTGTCATTGTCCGGGTTTTGCGAAGGGCTGCCAAACCATTCAATATTCCAGTTCACCACTTTCAGGGAGCGGAGGGAAGTACCGCTCAGGGATATAAGGGCGGTATCCAGGCCGGTGGTCCGGAAATGAATGCGGCCGCTGAAGTCCTGATCCGTTGCGTCCGGCATAAACCGCACCCACGCGGTGAGAGGGCCTGCATTTGCGAGGGCGGTATCATATACCAGCTCCCCGGTGGTGTACGGGCCTGCACTGTCCCTGGCAATGGCAAAACCGGGTGAGGCGCGCAGGAAGAGGGTATCTGTAAAATTATAGGTCCAGAAAGTAAAGCTTTGCGGGGCGGATACCTGTGATACCGGTACATAATCAAAGTCCAGCGCATCCGGATGGATGCTGACGCCCGGCCGGGGCGCCACGGTGCTGTTGTACAGGCTGATATCGTCCAGGGTCCAGCGGGCGGCGTTAACGGCCGGGGAGGAGGTGTATTTGAAAGCAATATACACGCTGTCCTGCCGGAACGCGGTCAGGTCAATGCTGTCAGATACCTGCCAGGTATCGCTGCCTTCTGCGGGGAACCGCCCGTTCAGCAGGGTCCAGGTAGCGGTGTAGGGATCGCTGTGGCCATCGTAGCTGGTGCTGACCATCAGCTGCAGCACCGGGCCGGCAAAAGCGGTGCGGCTGGCAAACCGCAGCAGGGGATAATCAAAGCCGGAAAGATCGAAAGCAGGCGAAATAAGCCAGTCTTCATTTTGCTGCGGGCCGCCGCTATAGCCGTTGATCTGCACGCCGTTGCTGCTGTGCTGCCCGAAGGTGGTGCAGGCCCAGCGCTGTGCTCCGCTGACGCTGTATTGCGTGAATCCGCCGGAGAGCCGGGTGCTGCCGCCGGGCGTGCAGTCATTAAAGTCGAAGTCCAGCACCTGCCGGCCGGTAACGAAATACCAGGCGCTGTCCGCAATGCCCCCAAAGGCATTACCGGAAAGGTCGGTCACAGCAGCGCTGTCCAGTGTAATATAATACGTTGTAAAGGGCTGCAATGTTGTGTTAAGGGTCAGGGTATTGCCAATAATGGCCACGGTGCTGTCGGTTACCGCGAATGCCTGCCGCGTGCCGGCGCCTACATTATGCAGTGCAATGCTGCCTGCTGCCGCCTGGATGTTTTCCGTAAAGGTAATGGCCGGCCGGATGGCGGGGCTTACCGCGGTATCGCCGCTGGCAGGCAGCAGGGTGCTGATGGCAGGCGCCGTAGTATCATTGCCGCTGCCGGCAGCCAGTATGTTATCCACTGCAAAGCCGGGCCGGGAGCCGCTGCCGCTGATCTGCCGGTTTACCCAGCGCAGCTGCACCAGCGGCTGGTTGTTGCAGTCCGGCGGCAGGGTCACGGCTATATTTACCAGGTTTTGGGGGGTGGTTACCCCGGAGCCGGTTTGGGTGGTGGTATCATTCTGGTACAGGGTACCGGCAATATTGGTAAAATCGCCGGTGCTGCCAATGCGGTATTGCAGCGTTACTTCGTTGATACGGGTATTGCTGCCGCCGTTGTAGGGATTGCGGAGTGTCATCAGGTCATAGCGCAGGGAGATATTGAGCTGTCCGCTGGTATTGAGGGCCAGTACCAGCGCGTTATCCGCCGAGCCGCTGTTGAGGAAGCCCAGCTTGCCGTTATAGTTGTAGGCCCCGTTGGCCGTGGAAGATGCGCTGCCGTTGGATGTCAGCGTTTTATCGCCGGCAGGCGGGGTGGTCTTGAAGCTGCCGGAGGGGGAGCCGCTCAGCACCCAGCCCTGCCATCCGCCGGGGTACACGGAGGAGCTGTGCGCCAGTGCATCAAAGGTTTGCTGGTAGGGCAGCAGCTGGGGGGCGGGCTGCGTTTGCGCCCGGGCAGGGAGGCCGGTGAAAAGGGGAATGACCAGGAAAAAGAGGAGTAGAGTTTTGTGCATACGCGTTCGGGATTTTCTCGGTTAGATGATTACATTCAAAAGGAATGTTGGGGAATAGGTTTTTACTCCTGCAAAATACGGATTGTGATCCGGGTTTAACACAAAAGTTTTATGATCTATTTGTTAAGTCAGGAGGGGCTACGGACAACTTGTCAGCCCGCTTTCTGCTGGCACGTCCTTTGGGAACCGGAATAAAGTCTAAAAATCTGAATTACCCATGCAGAAAGGTGCTATACGTGTTCAAACAGAGAACATTTTCCCCATTATCAAGAAATTTCTTTATTCCGACCACGAGATCTTTATCCGCGAGCTGGTGAGCAATGCCGTGGATGCCACGCAAAAGCTGAAAACCCTGGCCAGCGTGGGTGAGTTCAAGGATGAACTGGGAACCCTGGAGATTACTGTCAAGCTGGACAAGGAAAAAAAGACCCTCACCATTTCCGACAATGGTATAGGCATGACCGCGGAAGAGGTGGACAAGTACATTAACCAGGTAGCGTTTTCCGGTGCGGAGGAGTTCCTGAAGAAATATAAGGGCCAGAACGAAGGTGCCAGCATTATCGGCCATTTTGGCCTGGGCTTTTACTCTTCCTTCATGGTGAGCGACCAGGTGGAGATCTTTACCCGCTCCTGGCGGCCGGGTGCCGGGGCTGTGCGCTGGGAATGCGACGGCAGCCCGGAATACCAGCTGGAGGAAACCACCAGGGAAGGGCGCGGAACGGATATCGTGCTGCACATCAACCAGGAAAGCGAAGAATTCCTGGATGAGCACCGCATCCGCAACATCCTGGAGAAATTCTGCAAGTTCCTGCCGGTACCCATCAAATTTGAAGACAAGCAGATCAATGATACCAACCCTGCCTGGACCCGCAAGCCTACGGACCTGACTCCCCAGGATTACCAGGATTTCTATAAAAAGCTGTATCCTTTCTCCGAAGCGCCGCTGTTCTGGATACACCTGAACGTGGATTACCCGTTCAACCTGACCGGTATCCTGTACTTCCCCAAGATCACCAAATCTTATGAAATACAGAAAGACAAGATCAATCTGTACTCCAACCAGGTGTATGTAACGGACGAAGTAAAGGATATCGTACCGGAATTCCTGATGCTCCTGCATGGCGTGATAGACAGCCCGGACATCCCGCTGAACGTAAGCCGCAGCTACCTGCAGGGCGATCCGAATGTGAAGAAGATCAATGCTCACATCACCAAAAAAGTAGCCGACAAGCTGGATGAGATGTTCCGCACAGACCGCAAGGGCTTTGAAGAAAAGTGGGAATCCATCGGCCTGTTCGTGAAATACGGTATGATGACGGACGACAAGTTCCTGGACAAGGCCAACAAGTTCCATGTAATGGAAGATGTGGCCGGCGGCACTTTCTATACCCTGGAAGAATACCGCCAGGAAGCGCAGGCGCTGCAAACCAACAAGGAGAACAAGCTGGTGATCCTGTACGCAACCAACCCTGTACAGCAGGACGCCTACATACAGGCTGCCAAAGCCAAAGGCTACAAGGTGGTGAAGCTGGAAACCATCGTGGACGCTGCTTTCATCAACAACATGGAAATGAAGTGGGAGAACGTGCAGTTTACCCGCGTGGACGCTGATATTGCAGACAACCTGGTGGACAAGGACGAAAAGACGGAGCACGTGCTGACCCAGGACCAGGAGAACAAGCTGAAGGAGCTGTTTGGCCTGCAGGTGCCCCAGCAAAATATTAAGGTAGAGCTGAAAGGATTGAGCGCCGACGCCCAGCCGGTGATCGTAACCCGTGCCGAATTCATGCGCCGTATGAAAGATATGGCGGCTGTTGGCGGTGGTGGAATGAACTGGTATGCCAACATGCCTGATGATATTACCATGACGGTGAATGCCAACCATCCCATTTACCAGCAGATACTGCAGGAAACAGATAATGACAAGCAGCAGAAGCTGGTGCGCAACCTGGCCGACCTGGCCCTGCTTTCACAGAACCTGCTGACCGGTGCAGACCTGACGGCCTTCGTGAACCGCAGCGTGGAATTGCTGGGCGGTGAAAAGAAGAGCAAGATCATCCTGCAATAAAAATTTGTATTTTGCCGTTCTGAACAGTAACAGACCTGGCAGGTGTTGAAACCTGCCAGGTCTTGTTCATTTAAGGCATCTATATGAAAAAAAACGTAATTAAGAAGTTTGCCCATATCTTATTGATTGGCTCGCTTGCCGTGACGGCTTGCTCAAAGAGTAGGGACGCTGTACAACCCGCAGAAGAAGAAGACAAACCGGGTACTGAGCAACCGGCAGAGGATGTATTTACACCGCAAACGCCGGGCATCACTGCCCGGCAGGTTCCCGGCCCTTCCATTGGCAATGTGAAGGATTACCTGTTATACATTCCGGACACTTACAACGAGGAAAAATCCTACAAATGGCCACTGGTAATATTCCTGCATGGCATTGGCGAAATGGGCACGGATGTGAACAGGCTGAAGAACGTGGGCCTGCCCAGGGTAGTAAAAGGCAAACCCTTTGTAATGCTGGCGCCCCAGTGCACCAGCGGATGGTGGAACAGCAATGTGCTGCAGCAATTTCTGGACCGGGTGATGGCCGAATATCACATAGACAGCAGCCGGGTGTACCTCACGGGGTTAAGCATGGGCGGCTACGGCGCCTGGGACTGGAGCGAGCATTACCCGCAGCAGTTTGCCGCAGTGGTGCCCATTTGCGGCGGCGGTACGGTAAGCCTGGCCTGCAACCTGAAGAACATGCCGGTGTGGGCTTTCCATAATGCCGATGACCCCACCGTAAACGTAAGCAACTCCCGCGATATGGTGGCCGCCATCAAAGCCTGCGGCGGTACCCTTATTAAGTACACGGAAAATGCTACCGGCGGGCACGACGCCTGGACCAAAGCCTATGCCAGCGAGGAGCTGTACGAGTGGATGCTGAAGCAAGCTATTGGCCGTTAGCTTTTGGCAATTAGCTGTGTATCTGGCCAGCGCTAACAGCTAATAGCCGTTCTCACATCTATCACCTTCAGTTGCAACATGGTTTTTCCGTTCCATTCATTTTCATCAATGGTGAAAACCATGTCAAAAGGCTGGCGGCTGCTGACCACCGGAAACTTGTCGGCCAGGAAAAAGCCGATGCCGGAAAGCGCCGGGCCGCTGGGCTCCTGTTTGATGGAGAATTTGATATGCTCGTCTTTCACGATCCTGGAAAAACCGGTATCCGTTACGTTCCGGGCCAGAAACACCGGGCGGAGGTTTTCCGGGCCCAGGGGCTCAAACTGTTGCAGTATACCGTAAAAGCGTTTATTGATCTCGCTGAAGCTGATCTCCGTATCGATCACGATCTCGGGTATCAGCAGCTCGGGGTCGATGGTGGTGGATACCACCTCCTCAAATTTCTGCCGGAACGCTTCCACGTTCTCGGGTTTCAGCGTCATGCCGGCTGCATAAAAATGCCCGCCGTAATTCTCCAGCAGATCTTTACACTGGTGGATAGCCTCATATACATTGAACCCGGTAACAGAGCGGGCGGAGCCTGCCACCTGGTCATTGCTCTGCGTGAGGATAATGGTAGGGCGGTAAAAATATTTGTCGATCAGGCGGGAGGCTACAATACCTACCACGCCTTTATGCCAGTCTGCCTTAAACAGCACGGTGCTTTTACGCGCAGCCAGGGTGGCATCGTTCTGTATCAGGGCCACAGCTTCCCTGGTAATGTTGCTGTCTATCTCCTTCCGGTCAAAATTATCTGCGTGCAGCACTGCCGCAATTTCCAGGGCTTTGTCAAGATCGTTCTCGATGAACAGGTTCACTGCCTTGCGGGCGTCGTCCATCCTGCCGGCGGCATTTACGCGCGGCGCGATTACGAACACGAGGTTGGAGATGGTGAGCTTTTCTTTGAGCCCGCTGAGCTGGATGAGCGCTTTAATGCCGGGCAGCGGATCTGCATTCACTTTTTCCAGGCCATGAAAGGCCAGGGTCCTGTTCTCGCCGGTCATGGGCACAATATCCGCCGCTATGCTGGTAGCCACCAGGTCCAGGTAGCGCAGCGCCTGCCCGTCCGGTACGCCGAGCTTTTGTCCCAGCGCGGTGATCAGCTTGAAGCCGATGCCGCACCCGCTCAGCTCCTTGTAGGGGTAGGGGCAGTTATATTGCTTTGGATTGAGAATGGCTACGGCCGGCGGCAGCGTGGCGTCGGGCAGGTGGTGGTCGCAGATGATGAAATCAATACCGTGGGTTTTGGCTTCGGTGATGCGGGCAGTGGACTTGATACCGCAGTCCAGGGCAATTACCAGGCTGAAATCATTCTCAATGGCGTAGCTGATGCCTGCTTCGGAGATGCCGTATCCTTCGCGGTAGCGGTGGGGAATGTAAAATTCCACGCGGGGATACATCCGCTGCAGGAAGTCGAATACGGTAGCTACAGCCGTGGTGCCGTCCACATCATAATCGCCGTATACCAGTATCTTTTCCTGGTGAAAGAACGCCTGTTCAATGCGGGTAACCGCTTTATCCATGTCCTTCATGCTCCAGGGATCGTGCAGATCACTGAGGGCGGGGCGAAAGAACTGCCTGGCCGTTTCATACGTATGGATGCCGCGCTGTACCAGCAGCCGGCACAGTAAAGGATGAATGCCCAGCGCCTGTCGCAGCAACGCTTCCTCTTTTGGTTGATATGATCTTACGGTCCAGCGTTTTTGCATCTTCTTGAGAATAGCGAATAGTCAATAGTGAATGGTGAAAGATTGCATTATGTTCCATTTTCACTATTCACCTTTCACTTTTCACTGTTTTAAAACGTTCTATCTGTAGTAAAACGTACCAATTGCTCCAGCCCGTTCCTGATATCGCTTTTCGGGAACTGGTGCAGGATAGCGAGGGCCTCGTCGCGGTAAAGGAACATTTTATCGCGGGTATACTCAATTCCCCCTGAAGCTTTTACCAGCGCTATCACTTCTGCCACTTTTTCTTTATCGGTGTTATGGTTCCTGACAATATAAATAATATGGCGGCGGGTTTCCGGGCTGGCATGCTGCAGGGTGTAGATAAGGGGAAGCGTTAATTTTTTTTCCCGGATATCTATGCCGGTAGGTTTGCCAATTTTATCGGTCCCGTAATCGAACAGGTCGTCCTTGATCTGGAAGGCGATGCCTACTTTTTCGCCGAAGCGGCGCAACTGTTCGGCCGCATCTTCCTGGCCGCTGGTGCTCCAGGCCCCGGCTGCGCAGGCGGAGGCCAGGAGGGAGGCTGTTTTCCGGCGGATGATCTCGAAGTAAACGTCTTCCTGTATATTGAGCTTGCGGGTTTTTTCCATTTGCAGCAGCTCGCCTTCGCTCATTTCCTTTACGGCCTCTGTCAGTATTTGTAAAGTTCTGTAATCATGATTGTTAAGTGACAGCAGTAGCCCTTTAGACAGTAAATAATCGCCTACCAGCACGGCTATTTTATTTTTCCATAAGGCATTGATAGAGAAGAAGCCCCTTCTTTCGCTGGCATCGTCCACTACATCGTCATGCACCAGGGTGGCGGTGTGCAGCAGCTCCACCAGGGCCGCGGCCCGGTAGGTGCTTTCCTGTATGTCCTGGCTGAACAGCCGGGCAGAAAGTATAACGAACATGGGCCTGATCTGCTTGCCCTTCCGCTTAACAATATAATGCATGATCCTGTCCAGCAGGGGCACATGGCTTTTTACCGCATCCGCGAATTTGCTCTCAAAGTCATGTAATTCCTTACTGATCAGGTGTTTAATTTCCTCCATGTATAAATTAAAAAAGATTGCTAAGCTAGGCCTAAAATATCAAAGTTTTAACAATTTGGCCCTTTATTTGTAGATATCGGTATAACATTACGTTAACAATACATTATTGTTACGATAACAAATAAGCAATTTAAGGTATAACAATTGTTTTACCTAAGCTTTGTTATTTAAGTAGTTATCAATGAAAATAATATTGTAAGAAAAATTTGTATATTCATTTATGATTTTTACCTTTGCTGGGTAAAAAACGGGTTATTAGTAAATCTTTAACAGTTTTTAAATAGAAAACAATTATGGCAAGCAAAAAGTACTTATTACTGGCAGGCGCTATGAGTTTACTAGCGGCGTCTACTGGTTTTGCACAAGTTCAGCCGAACTATGATGCCCTGGACTCCTCGAAGGTTCCGGCATCCAGAATGGCGCAGCACAATAACTTTATTAATCACCAGTATGATTATCCTGCTAAACCCCGCGACATGTGGGAATTAGGTTTCCATGGTGGTTATCACTTTATCAGGGGTGATATGGATGCTCGTCCCGGTTTCGGTGGCGGTCTGTCTCTGAGGAAATCCCTGGGCCACACTTTCTCTGTTAGGGCTGAATACACCGGTTCTTTTGACCGTGGCCTGGACTACCGTCTGCGCCCTGCAACTTACGCTAACAGCAATGCATGGGCTGCAACTGCTGCCCGGAACGGCGGCATGATTGTTCCTAACTACAAAACTGCTACGCACCAGGCTTCTATCGACCTGATGGCTTCCCTGAGCAATATCCTGTTCTACAAATCTCAGCCTAAAGTTAACTGGTATGTATTCGGCGGTTACAGCCTGATACTGGCTGACGTAGACGTGGACGCCCTGGATGCTTCCGGCAATGGCTACGACTATTCCGGCATCAACTTCAGCGGCAAGCGTAAAGACATTAAAGATGACCTGAAGAACCTGCTGGATGGCGAGTACGAGCAGAACGCTCCTTCCCAGGGTAACAGGGTACAGATCGGCCGTCGTGATGACAACCAACTGCTGCGTCACGCTATCGACTTCGGTACCGGTATCGCTTTCAAAGTATCCAAGCGTTTCAACATAGGTATTGAAGAAAAACTGACCATGCCGTTTGATGATTACCTGGACGGTTATAATTCAGGTGCTTATGACGCCAGCAAGGATTTCTTCTCCTACACCAGCGTTCGCCTGAACTTCAACCTGGGTAATCCCAACAAACGTGTAGAACCGCTGTGGTGGGTTAATCCCCTGGACTTCGCTTACAACGAGCTGAGCTCTCCCCGTCATATGAAACTGCCTACTCCGGTACTGCCGGATGCTGACGGCGACGGTGTAACTGACCAGTTCGACCGCGAGCCCAACACACCTGCAGGCGCTCCTGTAGATGTACATGGTGTTGCCAAGGATACTGACGGTGACGGTGTTCCTGACTACAAAGACAAACAACTGATCACTCCGACCTATTGCCAGCCGGTAGATGCTGACGGTGTTGGTAAATGCCCGGATCCTGAGTGCTGCAAGAACGTTAAGCCTGCATGCGCCAGCCTGGTATTCCCCAGCGTAGCATTCAAAGGCAGCTCTACCAAGATATCTTCCGACAACGAAGCTATCCTGTCCAGCGTAGCTAACACCCTGCGCTCCAATCCTGAGTGTAATGTACTGGTTACCGGCCACGCTGGTGCCAAAGGCAAAAAAGGCGGTGTAGACCTGAGCAGCAGAAGAGTAGATGCTGTGATCGACTACCTGGCTGACCAGCAGGGTATCGACAGGGGCCGTTTCATCAAGCAAAACACTCCTGGTGAATCCAGCACTGTAGACTTAGCTCCCGCTAACTAATACGGTGGTGTATCACACGTAGCTGATATTAAGAGAAAGTCCCCCGTTACGGTGTATTGCCGTGACGGGGGACTTTCCTGTTTTCAAACATTTTGGCTTATAAAATATTGCCGTAATTTTGGTGGCTTTTAACTAATCCGAACAAGCGTGAGAATAGACACTAACAGGACCACCGTAGCCGGGTTGATTGTAGCACTGGGTATTATATACGGTGACATCGGTACCTCTCCATTGTACGTTTTCAAAGCCATTGTGGGTACTAACCCGATCAGCGACCTGCTGGTGATTGGCGGCATTTCCTGTATCATATGGACGTTGACCCTGCAAACCACGGTCAAATACGTAGTACTGACCTTAAAAGCCGATAACAAGGGGGAGGGCGGCATTTTTTCCCTGTACGCCCTGGTAAGGCGGCATGCCAAATGGGCCGTTATCTTCGGGATGATAGGAGGGGCCGCGCTGCTGGCCGACGGCATTATTACCCCGCCCATTACCGTTACCTCTGCCATTGAAGGCCTGCGCACCCTGGAAGTGTTCAAGGACCTGGACCAGTGGATGATCGTCAAGATCGTGCTGACCATCATTGCCGGGCTTTTTTTCATGCAGCAGTTTGGCACCGTATCCATCGGCCGCCTGTTCGGGCCTATCATGATGGTGTGGTTTTCCATGTTGGGCGTATTGGGCCTGATGCATATAGCCGACGACCTTTCCGTGCTGAAAGCATTCAATCCCTACTATGCTATAGAATTGCTCACCACCTACCCGGAAGGGTTCCTGATACTGGGAGCGGTGTTCCTGTGTACCACCGGGGCGGAAGCCCTTTATTCCGACCTGGGGCATTGCGGCAAAAGCAACATCCGTATTTCCTGGATATTTGTAAAAACCTGCCTGATAATCAATTACCTGGGGCAGGGCGCCTGGTTGCTGACACAGCAAGGGCAGCGGCTGGCAAAGGACCAGAACCCCTTTTTTACCATTATGCCGGAGTGGTTTGTAATATTTGGCGTGCTGATAGCCACCCTGGCCTCTATCATCGCCAGCCAGGCCCTTATTTCAGGGTCTTTTACCCTGATCTCGGAAGCCATGCGGCTGAACCTCTGGCCCAAGCTCAAGATCAACTACCCCACTGAAATGCGCGGACAGCTGTTCATTCCCGGCATCAACCTCATGCTGTTTGCAGGCTGTACCGCCATTGTGCTGATTTTCCAGGAATCCAGCGCCATGGAGGCGGCTTACGGGCTGTCCATTACTATCTGTATGCTGATGACCTCCTGCCTGTTTGCCTTTTACCTGTATACCCGCCGCGTGCGGTTGTCGTGGGTGCTGCTGTACCTGGTCATATACCTGACCATTGAATTTTCGTTCCTGTTTGCCAACCTGGTAAAATTCGCCCATGGTGGCTATGTAACCGTGATAGTGGCCGGCGCGCTGTTTGCCGTGATGCTGGTATGGTTCAAGTCCCGCAAGATCAAGAACCGCTACGTGGAGTTTGTGCGCCTGGAGGATTACCTGCCCATATTGCAGGAGCTGAGCAATGATACTTCCATTCCCAAGTATGCCACCCACCTGGTATATATGAGCAGTGCGGACAACCCGAAGGAGATAGAGCACAAGATCATTTACTCCATTCTCAATAAAAAGCCCAAGCGGGCCGATATTTACTGGTTTGTGCACGTGGATGTGGTGGACGAGCCTTACCTCAGCGAATACTCCGTTCAAACCATCATTCCCAACGAGCTGATACGGGTGGAGTTCCGCCTGGGCTTCCGGGTGGAGCAGCGTATTAACCTGATGTTCCGCATGGTGGTGGAAGACATGGTGCGCAACAAGGAGGTGAACATTACCAGCCGTTATGAATCGCTTAGCAAAGCCAACGTGGTAGGCGATTTCCAGTTCATAGTAATGGAGAAGTTCCTGTCCCATGACAACGATCTGCCCCTGTATGAAAGAATGGTGATGCGCATGTATTTCTTCCTGAAAAAGATCAGCCTGTCAGAGGAGCGGGGCTTTGGCCTGGACTCCAGCTATGTGACCATAGAGAAATACCCGCTGGTAGTAGCACCGGTTACCAACCTGCAGCTGCGGCGGATCATTCCTTCCTGAAAGGTGAATAGTGAAAAGTGAATATACGGGCGCTCCCCATTCACTATTCGCTACTATTCCTTTTTTAACAAAAAGCTGCCGGGTATTAGTATTATTGCGGTATGGAATCCTTCCACCGTATCATAGCGCATGTATCCAGGCATATTTCCCTTACTGCAGGGGAGCAGGACCTGTTCCTTTCCCTGCTGCGGGAGAAGCGCCTGTTGCGCAGGCAGTACCTGCTGCAGGCCGGGGATGTATGCCGGCATGAGCACTATGTGCTGGAAGGCTGGCTGCGATCCTTTTATGTAGATGACAAAGGCGAGGAGCATACCCTTCATTTTGCGATGGCGGACTGGTGGATTACGGACCTGGAGAGCTTCTTACAGGAAACGCCGGCAGAAGTGCATATTGTTGCGTTAACGCCGGTAACCGTGCTGCAGCTGGACAAGCCCTCCCTGGAGCGACTGTACGCGGAGATACCGGCCTTTGAGCGTTTTTTCCGCGTCCTGCATCAAAACGCCTACCTGGCGCAGAACCGGCGTATCCTGAACAACATCAGCATGAACGGGGAGGCGCGTTACCTGGACCTGCTGCAGCGTTATCCCGCCCTGGTGCAGAGTGTGCCCCAGAAATACATTGCCTCCTACCTGGGCATTACACCGGTATTCCTGAGCCAGATACGGGCCCGGCTGGGAAATGATTAAACTATTTTAACCACATTCATTCAATTACTTTAACGGTTGTTAGCCCTGCGCTGCTGCAATTTTGTATGCGTAAAACATTTCATCTTATGCATACGAACGAACAACATTTTCCCGGCATTTTTGAACCTTTCCTGTTACGTGGACACCAGCTGCAAAACCGGCTGGCAGTAGCACCTATGTCGCGGGTAAGCGCTACGGCGGAGGGCGTGCCTGCTTCCATAATGCAAGCCTATTACGAAGCTTTTGCCAAAGGCGGGTTCAGCATGATCATTACGGAAGGCATATACACGGATACAGCAGCAGCGCAGGCCTACCCGCTGCAGCCCGGCCTGGCAACACCGGCGCAGCGACAGGGCTGGCAGCAGATCGTGCGCAGGGTAAAGCAGCATGGTACCTTATTCATTGCACAGCTGATGCATGCCGGCGCTATTTCGCAGCATTTACAGCATACGCAGGCGCCTTCCGCCATACAGCCATCTGGCCGCAAGATGCCTGAATATGGCGGTGGCGGCGGGCCTTTTCCCGTACCCAAAGCCATGACGGAGCCAGATATCGCCGTTGCGCAGCAGGGCTTTATTGATGCCGCTCAACAGGCGCTGGCAGCAGGTTTTGACGGGGTGGAGATCCATGCTGCCAACGGCTACCTGCTGGACCAGTTCCTGACGGATTATACCAATACCCGCCAGGATGCATACGGGAGGACGATGGCGAACCGCTTCCGGATCATTTCAGCGATCATTGCCGGTATAAGGGCAGTGGTGCCGGCTGCGTTTATCGTAGGGCTGCGCTTGTCAGAGGGGAAAGTGAATCACCTGCATTACCGCTGGCCCGGAGGCGCCGCCACTGCCCGGGAACTGCTGGCGGAGGTGGCCCGGGCGCAGCCGGACTATGTGCATATCGCCGCGGAGAGCGGCCACTGGCAGCGGGATTGTATGTACGCCGATGGTACTTCCTTTACCAGACTGGCAAAGGAGATCGTTAATGTGCCGGTGATTGCCAACGGCGGGCTGCATCAGCCAGCACTGGCCCGGCAGGTGCTGGCCGGTAGTCATGCCGACCTGCTGGCGTTGGGCAAGGCGGCTATTGCGAATCCTGACTGGCCTGCGCGTGTACAGCGGGGCGAAAGTACGGTGCCTTTTCATGCGGGCATGATAAAGCCTAGTGCGAGTATTATGCACACCTGGCAGGTAATGACGGAGCAGCCGTTACAGGCAAACAGCTCCCGGGTGAACCCCGGCAGCCTTGTGGGCCAGGCGTGATAGGCGCGGCAATCGGGGGGAGATGATCATCCACTGGCAGGTGGCGGCATACAGGGTTCTTTGAGCAAGATATATTTTTGCTTTGCAAAAGGAGATATCCCGGTGTATTAAAACCGGGCGGTCCGGGTGGTTACAAAGGGCTGGTCATCCACCGTTTAAAGCTGAGCAACAACAAGAGAGACCAGCGCTCCGATATTGTGGATGTTGTGATTTGCTTTCAAATTTATCAGTACCTTAGGTCAACAACAGCATAACCATCCAGGTATCTTCCTCGATATTGGTTGTGATTTACTTTCAAATTTATCAGTACCTTAGGTCAACAACAGCCAAATTGCTTCGCATGCTTTGTTGCACTGGGTTGTGATTTACTTTCAAATTTATCAGTACCTTAGGTCAACAACAGCACAAACGATACACGGGCCGCCTTCAGGCCGGTTGTGATTTACTTTCAAATTTATCAGTACCTTAGGTCAACAACAGCCTGACCGGTCGCCGGAAAGCAGAGGCTACAGTTGTGATTTACTTTCAAATTTATCAGTACCTTAGGTCAACAACAGCAAAATACATGTAGCTTCTTATGAGGTGGCAGTTGTGATTTACTTTCAAATTTATCAGTACCTTAGGTCAACAACAGCGTGCTCCATAGTCAGCGTATGGTTCATGTCGTTGTGATTTACTTTCAAATTTATCAGTACCTTAGGTCAACAACAGCTTGAAAGGCACAAGATATAATAGAGCTACCGTTGTGATTTACTTTCAAATTTATCAGTACCTTAGGTCAACAACAGCCGGCTGTCCGATACGGACATAGATTTCTCTGTTGTGATTTACTTTCAAATTTATCAGTACCTTAGGTCAACAACAGCAGGACTGCATAAGGGTGTAAAAGCCCCAAAGTTGTGATTTACTTTCAAATTTATCAGTACCTTAGGTCAACAACAGCGATAGAAGATTTTGACGCTGCCCTCAAAAGGTTGTGATTTACTTTCAAATTTATCAGTACCTTAGGTCAACAACAGCCCCTCCTTTTCACATTAAGCGCCTCTGCGCGTTGTGATTTACTTTCAAATTTATCAGTACCTTAGGTCAACAACAGCGCGCCCGGTATAACTTTTGGGCGGACACCGGTTGTGATTTACTTTCAAATTTATCAGTACCTTAGGTCAACAACAGCAAACGAGGATTTGCCAACATACAGGAAAGGGTTGTGATTTACTTTCAAATTTATCAGTACCTTAGGTCAACAACAGCATTCAGATGGAAATGATATGACCTTTATCTGTTGTGATTTACTTTCAAATTTATCAGTACCTTAGGTCAACAACAGCGTTTTTTTGTTGGTAAGCACTTCGGGTATAGTTGTGATTTACTTTCAAATTTATCA
>Ga0164243_10000222_pt1 | contig 128136 bp, 131 predicted proteins | sample OricompcompostOP_FD_108781 | JGI IMG/M metagenome (GOLD analysis project Ga0164243, IMG submission 108781) | Organic Plus compost microbial communities from Emeryville, California, USA - Original compost - Organic plus compost (OP) | ecosystem: Engineered > Solid waste > Mixed feedstock >...
CAGCGAGATGGTCTGATCCAGATCGTCCACCCCGGTCTTCGACAGCTTCTCGAGCGAATCGATCAGCCGGGTCAGATTGTCGGCCTGCCCGTTGAAGGCCTTGCCCAGCTCGGTCACCACGGTGTGCAGATCATCGGTCGGCACCGACTCGGTCAGCGTGATGGCATCGTCGACCACCTCATTGACCTGCGGCGGAGGGGTCATCCCCTCGATCCGCGAGCCGTCACGCAGATACGGCCCCGAATCGTCGGCCGGCTGCAGATCCAGGTACTGCTCACCGATCGCCGACCGGTTGGCCACCACGGCCACCGCATTTTCGGGAATGTCTCCGGCGCCCTTCTGCAGGACCAGCTCGACGTCGATGCCGTCACCGGCCAGCCGCAGGTCCGAGACCCGGCCTGCCGGAACACCGCGGTAGGTCACCTGCGCCTGCGGGAACAGACCGCCGCTGTCCTTCGCGTGCACGGTCACCGTGTACACGCCCAGACCGATCGTCTCCCCCACCCGCGCATACCGGAAGCCCGCATAGACGGCGGCCAGCAGACCGATGATCACGACGGTGACCAACTGAATCTTGACCAGACGACTCAAAGGCGGCATCGACAACTCCCGACATCGGCCCGGACCGGTGCGGCGGGCGAACCATTTGAGCCTAAATCCGGCAACTGCCACTCACCTAACGCGGACACCCCGCCGGTGAGGAACGGCCCAACCCCATCTTCCTGTGATTTTCCTCACGTTAATCGATAGCATGGGGTCACCGGACCGGCACCGGTCCGCGACCGCAAGGAGGACGTCATGGCTGCACACGCCCAGCATCATCACGAGAGTCACGGCAACCACCCGATGAGCCTCGTCGCCTTCGTCACGCTGATGACCGGCGGCCTGTTCGCGGCTCTCTGGGTGATCACGCTGGCCGAACTCCCCGACAACAAGCCCACCAACATCGCCTACGGCATCACCGCGCTGGTCCTGCTCACCAGCACCGCGGTCATCTACACCTGGCTCACCCGGCACCTGCACCATTCGCCGCTGATGCCCGACAACACGCCCGCCGAGATCGACCGCTACCTCGAGCATGTGGGCCGCGACGACGCCCCGCTGGTCAATGCGGGCGCCGCCGATCCGCAACAGCGCTGAGCGATCGCGCGATTCGTCACAGCAGTTCGGCGCCCGGGGGCCTGGCCCCCGGGCGCCGAACTCTGCAGGCGTCCCGACGCCGAGCGGCCCGGCTACTTGCGCAGCGCCTTGTACTTGTCGATCGCCTGCGCGAGCTGCTCGAAGGCCTTGGACAGCTGCCCCAGGTCCCCGCTGGTCTGCGCCTGCGTCACCTGATCGAGCGCGGAGTCGATGCCGTCGATCGCCGCACTGACCTCCGGGGTGTCGTCCGGTGAGCGCTCCGGCACCACGGTGGCCGGCTCGTCGTCACCGGTGTCGCCGTCCTCGGGCTGTGACTCGCTGCCGGGCTCGGCCGTCTCCCCCTTCTGGGTCGGAGTGGCCGCGCTCGGGTTGATGCCGACCTGCTTGAGCGCCTCGCCGACGGTGGCCGCGAAGCCCACCCGCACGCCGTCCACACCCGCGGCCGCGTTGTAGTACGTCAGCACCCGGTAGAGCTTGGGCATGGCCGAGTCACCGGATTTGGCCTCGGTGTACATCGGCTGCACGTAGAGGATGCCGTTGCCGCCCACCGGCAGCGCCAGCAGATTGCCGTAGGTCACATTGGTGGTGTCCTCGACCAGCTTTCGCGCATTGGCCACCGTGCCGTTGTTCTTCATGTTCTCGGCGGCCTGCCGCGGACCCACGGTCTGGTTGTCGGTGGGCAGCGTCTTCACCGTGATCCGGCCGTAGCCCTCCGGATCGGAGTCGGCGGTCATGTAGGCCGCCAGGTTCTGCCGCTTGAGGGCGGTCATCACGGTGGTGAGCTGGAACTGCGCGGTGTTCTGATCACCCGGCGCCGAGGCCGTGAAGTAGTACGGCGGCTGACTCAGGTTCTTCTGTTCATCGGTGCCCGGATCGTTGGGGACCGACCAGAAGTTGTTCGCCCGGAAGAAGGTCGGCGCATCGGCGACGTGGTACCGGGTGAGCAGCTGGCGCTGCAGCTTGAACAGATCCTCCGGGTAGCGCATATGCGCCCTCAGATCCGCCTTCTCGTCGAGTTCCGCCTTGGGTTTGACGGTGCCCGGGAAGACCTTCATCCAGGTCTTGAGCACCGGGTCGGTGTCATCGGCCTGGTACAGCGTCACCTCGCCGGTGTAGGCGTCGACGGTGGCCTTGACCGAGTTCCGGGCGTACGAGACCTCCTCGGCGGCCTGCTGCCGGCCGGTGGTGCCCTGATTCTCCACCCGCGAGTCGACGGTGGCGTCCTGCAACTGCATGCGCTGCGAGTACGGGTAGTTGCTCAAGGTGGTGTAGCCGTCGACGATCCACTTGATCGAGCCGTCGTCCATCACCGCCGGATAGGTCTTCGAGTCCACGGTGAGCCACGGGGCCACCTTCTTGACCCGGTCCCGCGGATCGCGGTTGTACAGGATCCGCGAGTTGTCGTTGAGAGCGTTGGAGAGCAGGAAGTTCCGCTCGCCGTACTTGAGGGCGTACAGCCCCTTGACCGCCCAGTTGCTCAGGGACACCCCCGAATCGGCGGTGTAGGTGTAGTCGGAGCTGTCGCCGTCGTACTCCTTGGCGTCACCGGTGGTGCCGACGATGGCGTAATCCGGGTCCACCTTGGCGATGAGTTCGCCGAAGTAGATGCGCGGCTGCTTGACCTTGAACGGCGCCTTGGCCTGGAACTCCGGATCCTTGATCGTCTCGGTGTCGGCGACGATGAACACCGGCATGCCGCCGCGGTCCGAGTTCGAATCGCTGCTCGCCTCGTCGACGGTGTTGGCCTGCGCGGCGATGAAGCCGTTGCCGTGCGTGTAGACGGTGTGCTTGTTGATCCAGTTGGTCTGATTCTCCCCGAGACGCTCCGGATCGAGTTCGCGGGCGGCGACGACGAAGTCGCGCTGCTGACCGTCCACCTGGTAGCGATCCACCGCGAGCTGCGACGGGAATCCGTACAGGTTCTTGAGCGCCTGCCGCTGGTAGAACGCCTTGGACAGCACGTTCGGGTCGAGGATCCGGATATTGGACAGGGTGGCCTCGTCGGAGTTCACCCGCGCCGGATCGGCGGGAGTGCGCGTCCAGTTGGTCTCGTAGGTCACGTCCTGTTCCGGCCGGATCCGGTAGGCGTCGGTGGTGGCCGTGATGTTGCGCTGGATGTACGCGGCCTCCCGGTCCGCGGCGCTCGGCTTGACCGCGAACTGCTCCATCGCCGCCGGCCAGATCACGCCGATCGCCAGCGAGGCGACGATCATCAGCACGGCCGCCAGCGCCGGGATCCGCAGATCGCGCAGGAAGATGGCGGCGAAGAAGGCCGCCGCACAGATGATGGCGATCGCCATTAGCATCAGCTTGGCCGGCAGCAGGTAGTTCATGTCGGTGTATGTGCCGCCGGTGAAGATGTCGCCGCGCCGGTCGCTGCTCAGCAGGTCGTACCGGTCGAACCAGTAGGCGATGGCCTTGAGCAGGACGAAGGTGCCCAGCAGCACGGCGAGCTGGATCCGCGCCGGATTACTCAGCCCGCCGCGGCGGCCGCCGCCGCCGAGCCGGATGCCGCCGAAGATGTACTGGGTGAGCAGGTTCAGCACGAAGGCGATGCCGACGGCCAGGAAGAGCAGATCGAGCAGCAGCCGGTAGAACGGCAGACCGAAGGCGTAGAAGCCCACGTCCAGATCGAACTCCGGGTCGCGGACGCCGAAGGTCTCCGCGTGCAGGAAGGCCTGGATGGTGTCCCAGGAGGCCTGTGCGACCAGCCCGGCGATGATACCGACGATCAGCGCCGGCACCAGCGCGGTGAGCCAGGGACGCTTGCCGAGCACCGCCCGGTAGCGGGTGAGCGGATCACCCGGGCCGGTCTCCGGCACGAAGTCGGGGCGGGTGCGATAGGCGGCGTACACCGCACCGAAGATGATCGCGCCCACCAGGAGGGTGGCCACCAGGAAGACGACCACCCGGGTCCACACCATCGTCGACATGACGTTGCCGTAGCCGACGTCGGAATACCAGAGCCAGTCGGTGGAGAGCGAGACGACTCGCGGCCCGACCAGCAGCAGGACCAGCAGCACCACCGCGATGCCGATCAGGATCTTGGCTCTGCGTGACAGAGTCGGCCGGTTGATCGGCCCGCGGGCACTCACCACGTTCGTTACTCCCCTTGCGGGTCGGAGACATCGATGTCACCACCATACTGATTCGCCGAAAGCCGACACACACGGACAGCGGCCGCCGGTGGACAATGACGGGGTGAGCTACTCCGATGCCGACCTCGGCAATGCCCTGGCCCAGTGCGCTCTGTTCGCCGCCGACCGCCCCTGGACCTCACCCGATCTGCTGTTCGCGCTGGTACCGACGTCGGAGCTGGCCGCCGCCGCTCCCGGGCTGGTGGACCCCGCCGATGCCAGCGCGCTGAGCCCGGTGCTGCAGGAGACCGACCCCGAGGCCGACCTCGAGGCGCTGCTCGCCACGCTGGCCTGGCCCGGGCAGGTGGCCGGCTGCGCGCTGGTCACCGAGATCACCGTGCAGTCGCCCGACGATCCGGAGCAGACCCAGAGGGCCCGGCTGATCGCCGGCGCCCTGCGCGGTGGCCGGCGGCTGGCGCTGCTGAGCCTGGAAAGCCTGCCCGACGAGCTGCGCACCCATCCCGAGCTCGCACCGGACCTGCTCGGCGCGCTGGCCGCGACCTTCGAGTAGCGCTCGGTCAGCAGTGCGGACGCGGGGCGCCGGAGTCGAGGGCGCCGAGCGCGTCGACGGCCTCGCCGAGCTTCCCGACCTTGATCAGCTCGAGGCCGTCGGGGGCACCGTCCTTGGCTTCGGTGCAGTTCTCGGCCGGCACGAGGAAGGCGGTGGCGCCGGCCTCCTTGGCGGCCTTGATCTTGTGCTGGATGCCGCCGATGGCGCCGACCGTGCCGTCCGGAACGATGGTGCCGGTTCCGGCGATGAACTTCCCGTGGGCCAGGTCGCCGGTGGTGAGCAGGTCGATCACCGCGAGCGTCAGCATGAGGCCGGCCGAGGGACCGCCGATGCCCTCGACGTTGTAGCTGATCTTCACATTCGGGTCTCCGCTGACCAGCTTGAAGGTGGTGCCCAGGTAGGCGACGGCCGGATCCTCCGGCCGCGCCCCGAGAGTCACCTGCACGTCCTGCCGGCCGCCCTTGCGGTCGACGACCACCTGCACGGTGTCGCCCGGTTTGCGGGCGCGGACCGCGTCCACCAGTTCCTGACCGGTGCTCACCGGCTGACCGGCGAAGGAGACGATCACGTCCCCGGGCTCGAGCCGGCCGACGGCCGGGCTGCCGTCGGCGACGGTCCGCACGCCGACGGCCACCGGGCGTTTGAGGTAGGTCAGCGCGGCCGCGGTGGCGTTGTCCTCCGAGCTGGTCATCTGCTCGGCGTTCTCCTGGTCGACCTCTTCGTTGGTCTTGCCGGCCGGGATGTACACCTCACGCGGCTGCAGCTCGTAGGTGCTCGAGAACCACATGCCGATGGCCTGGAACAGGGTGATCTCGTCCCGCAGCGAGACGGTGGTCAGGTTGAGGTTGCCGGCGTCGGCCTCCGAACGCTTCTCGTCGACACCGCCGGTCACCTCGACGACGGGTTTGCCCTTGAGTGTGCCGAGCGTGTTCACGGTGGGCCCGGGCGAGAGCGCCACGTAGGGCACCCGGGCGAGCGAGCCGGCGAGGACGAACGCCACCAGGATGACTGTCGCGACGCCGATGGTCACCAGGCGACGGCGGGCCGGGTTGAGTTTCACCCCGTCGAGGATAATCGACGCACCGGGCGGTACCCCGCCGGACCGGTACCGTGGAGGCATGAGCGATCTGCCCTTCGGCTTCTCCTCGTCCGGCCGCGACGATGACGAGAACGACCGCGACTCCGGCTCCGGCGACACCTCCGGGGCCGGTGGCCGCGCCTCCGGTTCCGGCGGCGCCGGCTTCGGTTTCGATCCGTCCGTCTTCGGCGGTGCCGGCTTCGACCCGTCCCAGCTCGGCGGCACCGGTTTCGATCCGTCTCAGCTCGGCGCGATGTTCACTCAGCTCGGCCAGATGTTCAGCGGCATGGGCTCCGGCGGCCAGGGCGGCGGCCCGGTGAACTACGATCTGGCCGCCCGGCTGGCCCGGCAGCAGGTGGGCGACTTCAAACCGATGCTCGACAACGAGGAGCGGGCCGTCGCCGACGCGGTGCAGCTGGCCGAGCTCTGGCTCAACGAGGCCACCACCCTGCCGGCCGGTATCACCGCCACCGCCGCATGGACTCCGGTGGACTGGCTGGAGAACACCCTGCCCACCTGGCAGCGGCTGTGCGATCCGGTCGCCGCTTCGCTCTCCTCCGGCTGGCAGGACTCACTGCCCGAGGAGATGCGGTCGATGGCCGGACCGATGGTGGGCATGATGAGCTCGCTCGGCGGGATGATGTTCGGCACCCAGCTCGGCCAGGGGCTGGGGCAGCTGGCCAAGGAGGTGCTCACCTCCACCGACATCGGGCTGCCGCTGGGACCGGCCGGTACCGGGGTGCTGCTGCCCGAGGCCATCGCCCGGTTCGCCGAGGGCCTGGACCTGCCCGGCCAGGAGATCGTCGTCTTCTTCGCGGCCCGCGAGGCCGCCCACCAGCGTCTGTTCACGCATGTGCCGTGGCTGACGCAGCGCCTGCTCGGCGCCGTCGAAGACTATGCGCGCGGCATCCGGCTGGACATGAGCGGCCTCGAGCAGCTCGGGGCCGGGATCGACCCGCAGGAATTGCTGTCCGATCCGGCGAAGATGGAGGAGCTGATGGGCCAGGCGGCCGGCTTCGAGCCGCAGACCACCCCGGAGCAGCAGGCGGCGCTGGCCCGGCTGGAGACGCTGCTCGCCCTGATCGAGGGCTGGGTGGAGAACGCGGTCACCGCGGCACTGGCCGACCGGATTCCGGCGACGGCCGCGCTCACCGAGACCATGCGGCGGCGCCGGGCCACCGGCGGCCCGGCCGAGCAGACCTTCGGCACGCTGATCGGGCTGGAGTTGCGGCCCCGCGAACTGCGCGAGGCCGCCGATCTGTGGCGCCGGCTGGACGAGGCGGCCGGCACGCAGGCACGGGACGCGGTCTGGGAGCACCCGGATCTGCTGCCCGACTCCGAGGACCTCGACAATCCGGCCGGCTTCGTCGACCGGGTGATCGGCGGCGGCACCAGCGCCTTCGACGACCCGATGGCCGAACTCGAACGGACCATCGCCGAGGAGCGCGAGCGCCGCGATCGCGGTGAGGACGAGGGCCGCGAGGACGGTCCGGCGTCCTCGTGATCGCAGCCTCCTGAGCGCCTCCTCCCGAACACGCCCCGGCCGCCACTGCGCCACCGCGCCGGGGCCGCCTGTGGACAACGCTCTCGACGGCGGCGCCCGCAGCTGGCAGCGTGGGCGCGTATGGGGACGATCGGGGCGGGGGACGTCGACGATGCGCAGGCCGCAGCGCTGCCGCGGCTGGCGCCCGGAGTGCCGGTCCTGGTCCGTCCCGATCATGCCGTGCACGTCGGCACGGCACTCGAGTCGGCGCTGATCTGGCCGGTGCCGCAGACTGCGGCCCCGGAGGCGGTGGCCGAGCTGATCGTCGCGCTGCGCGACCCGGCCGGCTGCGGCCGGCTCACCGAGGCCCGGCGCGCCGCCGGCCTCACCGCCGCCGACTGGACCGCCCTGCTGACCGCACTGGCAGCGGCCGGCAAGATCGCACCCGCGCCGGCGTCGTCGTCGCTGCAGATCCGGGTGAACGGAACCGGGCCGCTGGGCCGGTCGCTGCGCCGCAGCCTGAGCGGTGCCGGGCTGAGCGTGCTCGACGACCAGCGGACACCCGAGATCTTCGACGACCGACCGGCGCGGGACTGCAACCTGCTGGTGCTGGCCGACCGCACCCTGATCGATCCCGCGGTCCGGCTGGCACTGATGCGCTCGCGCACACCGCATCTGCTGGTGGGCACCGACGATCGCCGCGGCACCGTCGGCCCGCTGGTGCTGCCCGGCCTGAGCAGCTGCCTGCACTGTGCGGATCTGCATCGCAGCGAGATCGACCCGTACTGGCCGGTGATCGCGCCGCGGCTGAGTCAGGTGCCGCCGGCGGCCCGGCCGGAACTGTCCGAACTGACCGCGCTGCTGGCCCATCACGAGATCCTCGGGATCGCCGCCGCCCTGTCGGCACCGGACCATCCGGCACCCCAGACCCTCGATCACCGGCTGTCGGTGAGGACCGCCCCGGCGGGCACCCGGCTGATTCCCGCCCCGCGCCATCCGCGGTGTTCATGCCGCTATCCTCAAGGGGACGGAAGGGAATCCATTGAGCGAGATCACCCGCGGACAGGGCCGCCGCAATGCCAAGCTGGCCTCGCTTCCCCTCGGCATCGCCGGTCGCGCGGTCGGCGGCGTCGGTAAGCGGCTGACCGGAAAGAGCAAGGACGAGGTCAGCGCCGAGATGATGGGCAAGACCGCCGAGCAGCTCTTCTCGGTGCTCGGCGAGCTCAAGGGCGGCGCCATGAAGGTGGGCCAGGCGCTCTCGATCATGGAGGCCGCCATCCCCGACGAGTACGGGGAGCCGTTCCGCGAGGCGCTCACCAAACTGCAGGCGGAGGCCCCGCCGATGCCCACCGCGACCGTGCACACGGTGCTCGATCAGCAGCTGGGCACCAAGTGGCGCGAGCGGTTCGCCTCATTCGACGACCAGCCGGCCGCCGCGGCCAGCATCGGCCAGGTGCATCGCGCGGTGTGGGCCGACGGCCGTCCGGTGGCGGTGAAGGTGCAGTATCCCGGCGCCGACCATGCGCTGCGCGCCGACCTGAAGACCCTGCGCCGGGTCTCCGGACTGATCCAGAAGCTCTCCCCCGGCACCGACGTGAAGGGCATGGTCGACGAGCTCATCGACCGGACCGACGACGAGCTCGACTACATCGCCGAGGCCGACAATCAGCGCGCCTTCGCCGCGGCCTTCGACGGCGACCCCGACTTCGTGATCCCCAAGGTGGTGGCGAGCGCCCCCAAGGTGGTGGTCTCGGAGTGGATCGAGGGCACCCGGCTGTCCAGGCTGATCACCGACGGCACCCGCGAGCAGCGCAACGATGCCGCCCTGAAGATGACGACCTTCGAGTTCAGTTCACCGGCCCGCGTGGGGCTGCTGCACGGCGACCCGCATCCTGGCAACTTCTTCATCCTCGATGACGGCCGGTTCGGGGTGCTCGACTTCGGCGCGGTGGGCCGCTACCCGAGCGGGCTGCCGCCGCACACCGGCGAGATCCTGGCGCTGGCCCGCGACCAGAAGTACGACGAGCTGCGCGAGCTGATGGTGCAGACCGGCTTCATCCAGCGCGCCTACGCCGACCGGGTGACCTCGGCGGACCTGGCCAAGTATCTGCAGCCGTACATCGATCCGCTCTACGCCGACACCTTCCACTTCACCCGCAAGTGGCTGCAGCGGGCGGCGGGCAAGGCCACCGACGTGACCGGCGACGTCTACAAGACGTCCCGCAACCTGAACGTGCCCAAGGAGTACGTGATGGTCTTCCGGGTGCTGCTCGGCTGTGTCGGCATCGCCGCCCAGCTCGACGCCGAGGCGCCGTACCGGGCGATCATGTACGAGTGGGTGCCGGGCATCGATGAGCAGGCCGGCTGACGAGACAGGCCTGATCGGGACCTCAACGGCAGACCCCGGGCGCACAGGCGCCCGGGGTCTGCCCTATCGGGCGTCCTTACGCGGCCGGCCGCGGGGGCGCTTACGGGCGATGACGGTGCCGCCGGAGAAGATCTCGCCGCCCCAGACGCCCCAGGGTTCGCGCCGGTCGACGGCCTCGGCCAGGCACGGCGCCTGCAGCGGGCACTGCGCGCACAGGCTTTTCGCCTGTTCGAGGTCGTCCGGTGATTCGGCGAACCACAGGTCGGCGTCGGCGCTCTGGCAGGGCAGTTCCAGGGCCGGTTTCCGGAGTTGTGCGGTGATGGTCATGTGGGGGCTTTCGCGGGAGAAGTGACTGTGGTCTTCGGTGCGAAATCCGCGGAGCCGATCCGGCGGGCGCCGGAACGAGAAAGGCCACGGGATTCGCTGGTGCGATTCGCCGTGGCCGGGGAGGTCCCTGATGGGGGCAGTCAGCTCCGTTTCCGGAGGACCTGAGAACTGCCGTCGGTCCGGGCCGCGGGGAATCGCGTGCGCGCTCGTGCCGCTGCGGGTACGCGCAGCGCGTGAGCGGCGTGCCGGTGATCGTTCACGGCGATTCCCTTTCGGCTGGACAGCACAGCCCGACGACGTCGAGCTCCTTACCCCCGTCAGCGTACGGACCCCGCCGGGGGGCACACAAGTTATTTTCTACCTGCGGTTTCGCGTCGGGAGGCGATCACCGAGAGCAGTTCGGCACCGAAGGCGTCGATCCGCTCGGGCACCATCCCGGAGACCGCGGCGAGCTCGGCCGGAGTCTGCGGCAGCGACGTCGCCAGGTCGGCGAGCAGCCGCCGGCTGCACACATTGGCTTCGCGCAGTTCGTTGTCCCGGGCGTAGTCGGTGCGCCAGGCCAGCAGAGCCTTGAGCACCCGGGGATCGGGGCCGTCGTCGACGTCCCCGGCGGTGCCGGTGACCAGTCCGTCGAGGAAACGCGACCGGCCGCGGGTGGCCGACTGCCCCGCCGAGCGCGCCAGTGACCAGGACAGGTGCAGGTGCTCGCGGGCCCGGGTGATGCCCACGTAGAGCAGGCGCCGCTCTTCTTCGATCTCCTCGGCGGTGCGCGCCCGGCTCAGCGGCATGGCCCCCTCGTGCAGCCCGGTCAGCAGCACGGCATCCCATTCCAGGCCCTTCGCGGCGTGGATGGAGGCCAGGGTGACGCCCTGCCGGTCGGCGGGCTGCGGATTGCGGGCCCGGTCGGCGAGCCCGGCGACCACCTCGGCGAAGCCCGCCGAGGGCTGGGCGGCGGCCAGTTCCGCCGCCAGGTCGGCCAGCCGGCGCAGCTGCTGCCAGCGGCCCCGCTCGTTGCGGCCGCGGGGTTCGTCGTCGGTCAGCCCGATCGGGCGCAGTGCATGGCGCACCGCCTCGGCGGGCGGCATCGGCGGCGGCGGGCCGTCGGCCAGCGCGGTGAGCCGGCGCAGGCCGGCGACGATCTCGGGACGTTCGAAGAAGCCGACGGCGCCGTGCAGCCGGTACGGGATGCCCGCACCGGACAGTTCCTCTTCGAAGACCTCGGAGGCGGCGTTGATCCGGTAGAGCACGGCGATCTGCTCGGCCGGCACCCCCGACCGCATCAGCCGGCGGATCTCCGCCCCGACGCCCACGGCCTCGGCCTGTTCGTCCGGGTATTCGGCGAAGACCGGTTCGGGTCCGTCCGGGCGCTGCCCCACCAGCGCCAGCCTGCTGCCGGCCACCCGGCCGCGGGCCCGCCCGATGACCGCATTGGCCAGCCCCACCACCTGCGGGGTGGACCGGTAGTCGCGTTCGAGGCGCACCAGGGTGGCGTCGGGATAGTCGCGGGTGAAGCCGATCAGATAGTCGGGTGAGGCGCCGGTGAAGCTGTAGATGGTCTGGTTGGCGTCGCCGACCACGGTCAGGTCGTCGCGGCCGCCGAGCCAGGCGCGCAGCAGGTCCTGCTGGACCGGGGTGACGTCCTGGTATTCGTCGACGACGAAGCTGCGGTACCGGGACCGGAACTCCTCGGCGACCGCCGGCGCGGATTTGAGGATCTCCGCGGTGTAGATGATCAGGTCCTCGAAGTCGAGGAGCCGATCCCCGGCCGGACTCACCTTGCCGTTCTCGTAGGCGGCGAAGACGCGGGCGACGGTCTCTGCCGGCAGCGGCAGATCGCGGCCGGCGGAGGCCTCGGCGTAGCCGGAGGGGCCGTGCAGACAGGATTTGGCCCATTCGATCTCGCCGGCGAGGTCGCGGACGAGTTCCCGGTCGGCGGTGTCCAGGCCGGTCTCGCCCATCGCCCGACGCACCATCGGGAACTTGGTGTCCATCAGCTCCCAGCGCATCTCGCCCATCACCTGCGGCCAGAAGTAGCGGAGCTGACGCAGCGCCGCCGCGTGGAAGGTCTGCGCGGCCACCGCACCGGTGGGACCGATCACGCCGAGGGTCCGCAGCCGGTCGCGCATCTCGGCGGCGGCCCGGGAGGTGAAGGTGACGGCCAGTACCTGGCTCGGGTTGACCTGCCCGCCGTCGATCAGGGCGGCGATGCGCCGGGTGATGGTGCGGGTCTTGCCGGTGCCGGCGCCGGCGAGCACGCACACCGGTCCGCGCGGCGCGGTCACGGCCTGCAGCTGGGCCGGGTCGAGGCCCTCGGTGATCGCACTCATGGCTTCACCGTCTCATCCGGGTCTGACAGCGCCGGGCTCACACCAGGCCGAGTGCGCTCATCACTTCGCCGACCGACGGATTGGTGGCGGTGGTGCCGTCCGCGTAGAGCACGGTGGGCACCACGTGGTTGCCGTTGTTGACGCTGCCGACGAACTCGGCGGCCTCCGGCTGCTCCTCGATGTCGATCTCGGTCCACTGCACGCCGTTGCGTTCGAGGCCGGCCTTGAGGCGGTGGCAGAACGGGCACCAGCTGGTGGTGTACAGAGTCAGCTCGGTCATGCCGTCGAGCTTACCGGCCGGTGCGCGGCGGACCCGGCCGCGGTCAGCGCTGCGGGCCGCCGGCCCAGCCGGCGATCAGGCTGCGCGCGATGGACACGCTCGGCGGCAGCAGCAGCTCGGCGCCGTCGTCGGCGCCCCACTCCCCGGCCAGTGCGGCACGCACCTGCTCGCGGTGGAACCAGCGGGCCTCGGCCAGTTCGCCGTCGACCGGGGCGATCGGCTGCCCCGGATCGGCGACGGCCTCGAAGCCGAGCATCAGTGAACGCGGGAACGGCCACGGCTGCGAGCCGAGGTAGCGCGGCGAGTGCGCGCTCACCCCGGTCTCCTCAGCCACCTCGCGCAGCACGGTCTGCTCGGCGGATTCTCCGGGTTCGACGAAGCCGGCCAGCGTGGAGAACCAGCGCTGCGGCCATACCTGCTGGCGGCCGAGCAGCACCTGGTCAGCGCCGTCGTGCACCACCATGATCACCGCCGGATCGGTGCGCGGGTACTCCTCGTGACCGGTCGCCGGGTTGCGCCGCACCCAGCCGGCCTTGTCGACCGTGGTGCGGCTGCCGTCGACCGGTGAGAACTCGGCGCTGCGGTGCCAGTTGAGCAGACCCAGCGCGGTGGCCAGCAGGCCGGCATCGTCGGCGCCGAGCAGGTGGGCGCCGGTGCGCAGCTCCCCGACCGGTTCGGTCAGGTCGTCCACGGCCAGCGCCCAGCGGTGCGTCCCGGCCACCCCGAGGAAGATCGCCTCGGCCGGCGGTGCGGCCGCCACCTCGGCGGCGGCGCTCCAGCGCAGTGCCCCGGAGGCGTCCACCGGATAGCGGCCGCGCCGGTCGATCAGCAGGATCTGGGCTGCGGGCCAGCCGTCGGTGAGCGCCGCGGGGTCCGAGCGCAGCGCGTCGGCCCGGTCGAAGACGGCCCGCGAGAGCAGCGGCGGCTCCGGGAAGTCGAAGGAACCGGTGCCGCTCATCCGCGCTCCCCCTGCCGCACGTAGAGCAGTCGGTCGCCGGTCTCGATGGCTTCGACGTGCTCGTCGCCGACCCGGTACAGGGTGCCGTCGCGGACCACGCCGAGCACCAGGTCCTTGGTGTGCGCCGGCGAACCGCCGGTCTCGGAGGGTTCCACCTCCCGCTCGGCGATGGCGTAGCCCTCTTCCGGGCTGAGCAGGTCTTCGACCACCTCCACCACGGACGGGGTGATGGTGGCGATGCCGAGCAGCCGGCCGGCGGTCTCCGAGGAGACGACCACCGAGTTGGCGCCGGACTGGCGCATCAGATGGATGTTCTCGGATTCGCGGATCGCGGCGACCACCTTGGCGCGCGGATTGAGTTCGCGGGCGGTGAGGGTGACCATCACCGCCGTGTCGTCGCGGTTGGCGGCGATGACGATGGCGGCGGCGTGCTGGACTCCGGCCAGCCGCAGCACGTCGGCCTTGGTGGCGTCACCGCGCACGGTGACCAGGCCGTCGGCGGCCGCGGCCTCGAGGGCGGCGGTGTCCTCGTCCACCACGACGATCTCGCCGGGCCGGCCGCCGTCGGCGATGACCGCGGCGGTGGCGGTGCGGCCCTTGGTGCCGTATCCGATGACGACGGTGTGGTTGCGCACCCGGTTCCTCCAGTTCTGGATCTTGATCGCCTGACGCGACCGTTCGGTGAGCACCTCGAGGGTGGTGCCGATGAGCACGATCAGGAAGAGCACGCGCAGCGGCGTGATGAAGACGACGTTGATCAGCCGCGCGGATTCGGAGATCGGCGTGATGTCGCCGTAGCCGGTGGTCGAGAGGGTGACCGCCGAATAGTAGAGCGAGTCGAGGTAGGTGAGGGTGCCGCCTTTGGCATCCCGGTAGCCGTGCCGGTCGAGGAAGACCACCAGCGAGCACACGAACAGTGTGATCAGCGCCCACAGCACACGCCGCCCGATGGCCCGGGTGGGGCTGGTCTCGCTCTCCGGGATGCGGACGATGCCCACCAGGGCGTAGTCGGGTTTGTCACCGAGCCCGTCGCCGCGGCCCGCCGCCCGGAGCAGCCGCTCACGCATGTCGCCGCCCCGACGCCGATCGTATGGTCACAGCTTCGCAGGCTACTCGATCACCGACGGTGCGGCGGAGAGCATCTCGCCCAGTGCCTCCGCGTCGGGCAGCGACTCGGGTTCGAGGGTGTAGCCGTGGCGGACGTAGACGAAGGCCGCGCGCACCTGCGCCGGGTCCACACCGGCCAGCCGCGCCCAGGCCACCCGGTAGGCGGCGAGCTGGATCTCCAGCGCCGGGCGGCGGGCCGGTTCGGGCACCGCCCCGGTCTTCCAGTCCACCACCAGCCAGCCGTCGCCGTCGGCGAAGACCGCGTCCATCCGGCCGCGCACCACGGCCCGGCCGATCACCGTCTCGAAGCCCACTTCCACATCGACGGGGGTCCGGTCGGCCCACGGCGAGGCCAGGAACGCCGCCCGCAGCACGTCGAGGTCGTCGTCGACGGCGGTGTCGTCGGCGGCGCCGGGAAGTTCGTCCAGGTCCAGCAGCCGGGTGGCGCCGAACCGCCGCTCCACCCAGGCGTGGAAGGCGGTGCCGCGGCGCGCCATCGGATTGGGCCGGAAGGGCACCGGCCGGCGCAGCCGGGCGGCGAAGGCGGCCTCATCGGCCCGCAGATCCACCAGCTGGCTCACCGACAGCTGGCCCGGCAGCGGCACGTCCACCACCCCGGAGCCGGTCCGCCGGTGCTCGTCGAGCAGCCGGTCCACCTCGTCACGCCAGGCCCGGATCTCCGGATCGTCGGTATCGGGCGCGGCGGCGGCGCGGGCGGCGCCGACCGCGGCGGCGGCCTCGGCGAGGGCGGCCCGGCGCGGTCCGTCCGGTTCCGGCGGCCACGGCGCCGTGACCGGTTCGGCGGCCAGCGGGTTGAGCGCCCCGTCCTCGGGTGCGGGAGCGTCGACCGCGATGCGCAGCCGATGCGGCTCGCCTGCCGCCGCGACGAGTTCGGCGAGTTCGAGGTAGAAGTCGGAGCCGCCGCGCGGCTTGTCCCCGGTCTCGGACCAGTGGTGGGCGGAGATCAGCAGGGTGTCCTTGGCCCGGGTGAGCGCCACGTAGAGCAGCCGGCGGTCCTCGTCGAGCCGGCGGTCGGCGATGTCCTCCTTGTGTGCGGCCAGCGCCTCCTCGAGTTCCCTGCGGTCGCCCACCGCTCCCAGGTTCAGTGCCGGGAAGCCCTCCTCGTCGCCGTGGGCGACGTCGCCGCGCAGCTGCGCCGGCAGCTCGCGCGGCGAGCCCAGCCAGGTGCTGTCGGATTTGCCGCTCGGGAAGATGCCGCGCGCGAGATGCGGCAGTGCCACCACATCCCATTCCAGGCCTTTGGCGGCGTGCACGGTGAGGATCTGCACCCGCTGCTCGGCCACCTCCACCTGACCGGCCTCCAGACCCTTCTCGACGCTTTCGGCGGCGTCGAGGAAGGCCAGCAGCCCCGGCAGGGTGGCGCCGGGCCGGTCGGCGTAGCCGGCGACGTACTCGGCGAAGGCGTCGAGATGTTCGCGTCCGGTGGTCCGGCCACGCATCCTGTGTGCCCGCACCTGGGCCTCCACGGCCACCCCGATGGTCTGTTCGACGTCGGCGACCAGTTCGGGCAGCGGCTGACCGATGCGCCGGCGCAGCCGCTCGAGTTCCCGGCCGAAGGCGACGATGCGCCGGTGGCCGTCGGGGCTGTAGCGGTGCTCCTCCCCCGGGTCGGCGAGGGCGTCGGCCAGGCCGGCGGTCTCCACCGATTCGGCGGGCAGGGCGGCGGCGAGCGCCTCGTCGAGCTGTTCCCGGCTCTCCACGGCACCGCCGGCGACCACCGTGCGGGCCGCCGCCAGTTCCCGGGCCCGCCGCCACAGCGCGGCCAGGTCGGCGGCGCCGAGCCGCCAGCGGGCACCGGTGAGCAGCCGCATGGCGGCGCTGCCGGCGAGCGGATCGGCCATCAGGCGCAGGGTGGCGACGATGTCGGTGATCTCCGGGACGTGCAGCAGGCCGCCGATGCCGACCACCTCGGCCGGGATGCCGCGTTCTTCCAGGATCGCGGCCAGCGGTGCCGAATCGTCGTTGCGGCGCACCAGGATCGCCACGGTGGGCGGGGCCTGTCCGTCGGCGTCGGCGGTCCGGTAGCAGTCCTCGATGCGGTCGGCGATCCAGGTGCGTTCGTCGAGGACGGTCTCGGTCAGGGCCAGCTCCACCCGTCCGTCGGGGGCGTCGGGGCGGGCCCGCAGCACGCTGACCGGCACCCCGCGCGCCCGCAGCGCCGCCGACGCCTCGTTGGCCAGGTACAGCGCGCTCGCGCAGTTGCGCCAGCTGGTGAGCAGCTCCCGGCGGGGGGCCGGGCGCCCGTCCGGGCGCGGGAAGTCGTGGGCGAAGCGCGGCAGGTTGGCCGCCGAGGCGCCGCGCCAGCCGTAGATGGACTGGATCGGATCGCCGACGGCGGTCACCGCGACCGGCACCTGCCCGCTCGGCGGCAGCCCGCCGAAGAGCGCCGAGAGCAGCACCCGCTGACTGTGCCCGGTGTCCTGGTATTCGTCGAGCAGCACCGCCTTGATGCCGGCCCGTTCGGCGGCCACCACCTCGGGATGCCCGGTGACCAGGCGGGCGGCCAGCGACATCTGGCTGCCGAAGTCCAGGGCGCCCTGTTCGGCCATCACCGCACGCAGCCGCTGCACCAGCGGCAGGAAGAGCCGGCGTTCGTCGATCACCGCCTGCACGTCACGCAGCTTCTTGCTCGGTTCGGCCCGTTGCCGCGGTCCCTTGGGCAGGGTGTCGATGAGCCGGTGCAGGTCGTCGCCGGCCGCGGCGAGCGCCTCGTCGTCCACCAGATGTTCGGCCATCTCCGAGTACAGGTGCAGCACGGCCTCGGTGACCGTGGCCGGCACCTTGGCGGTGTCGAGTTCCTCCGGCCAGGAGGCGACCACCGAGAACGCCAGCTGCCACAGTTCGGTCTCCGAGAGCAGGGTGGCCGACGGCTCCACCGGCAGCAGCAGGCCGTAGTCGGCGATCAGCCGGCCGGCGTAGGCGTGGTACGTGCTCACCTCGGCGTCGGCGCTGCGCAGCACCGCGGCCAGTTCACCGTCGGGATGCCATTGCCGCAGTGCCGGACTCGCCGCCAGCATCGACAGCCTGCGGCGGATGCGGGCACCGAGCTCGCTGGCCGCCTTGCGGGTGAAGGTGAGACCGAGGATCTCGTCGGGGGCGACGATCCGGTTGGCCACCAGCCACACCACCCGCGAGGCCATGGTCTCGGTCTTGCCCGCGCCGGCGCCGGCGACCACCAGCATCGGTTCGCTGGGAGCCTCGATCACCGCGACCTGTTCGTCGGTGGGCGGCGGCAGGCCCAGGGCGGCCGCGAGGGCCCGGGCGCCGATGCGCGGGCCGGGGACGGGGTCAGTCATCGGTGACCGCCTTTCCGCGCAGCTGGGCCGGGCAGGAGGTCTGCAGGGCGCAGTGGGTGCAGCCGGGGTTGACGGTGGCGGTGAACCGCGGACCGATCCCGGCCCGCGCCGCCGAGCGCACCACCCCGATCCACTCGTCGACCTGCTCGGGGGTGAGCGGGTCCTGGCTGCGCTGGGCGGCGCCGGTCTTCTGGTTGGGCTGGGCCACGTAGACCAGCCGGCCGCCGCCGGCGGTGCCGGCCGGCACGCCTTCGACCCCGCCGAGCAGCAGGGCCAGCTGGTAGGCGGCCAGCTGCGGATGCTCCTGCGCGTCGGCGGCGGTGATCACCGTCTTGCCCGTCTTCACGTCCACCACCACCGGCCGCCCGTCGCGATCGGTCTCCAGCCGGTCGATGCGGCCGATGAGGGTGACGGGCAGTTCGTCACCGGGTTCGCCCGCCGGCACGGCGGCCTCCAGGCCCACTTCGACGCCGAGTTCGCTCAGCTCGGCCCGGGAGGTGGTCAGCCACTGCCGGAAGTTGACCAGCATGGTCTCGGCGCGGGCCAGTTCACGGGCGCTGAACCAGGCGGCCGGCGAGTCGACCCGGTCCCAGATGGCGCGCAGCGCGGCGGTCACCTCGGTGTGGTCGAGCCGGCCGGCCACGGCCTGCGCGAGGGTGTGCACCAGCGTTCCGGTGACCGCCTGCGCGGCATCGCCGTCGCGGCCGCCGTACCGTTCGAGCATCCAGCGCAGCGAGCAGCGGCTCAGCGATTCGACGTTGGACGGCGACAGTGCCAGCGGCCCGTCCTCGGGCCGCCACAGCGGGGCCTCGGTGCTCACCGGCGCCAGGCCGTACCAGTCGGCGGGGTCGGCGCCGGGCACCTGTTCGGCGGCCAGCCGGGCCAGCAGCCGCGCGGCCTCGCCGCGGCGCGGACCGGCCGCATCCGGGTCGGCGAGCACCGACCGCAGCTCGGCCACCATCGACGGCAGCGCGAGCAGCCGCCGGATCCCGGAGTCGACCGGCACCTGGTCGGGTGTCTCGCCGTGTTCGTCGGCGCCGTCGCCGTAGCCGCCGAGGGCGTCGGCGATCTCCGGGACGAAGCGCGACGGCGAGGCATCGCCGGTGCCGTCCTCGACGGCGGTCACCAGCAGCCGGCTCCGGGCCCGGCTGCACGCCACCAGCAGCAGCCGGCGTTCCTCGGCCAGCATCACCGCGCCGCGGGAGACGGTGTCGGCCCCGTCGGGCGCGACTCCGTCGAGCAGGTCCATCAGGGCCGGGGTCGACAGCACGCTGCCGCGGCTGCGCAGTGACGGCCACAGTCCGTCGAGCACCCCGGCGACGGCCACCACCTCCCATTCCCGGCCGGCCGCCGAATGCGCGGACAGGATCGACACGGCCTCGCCCGCCACGGTGGGCACCCGCGACTCCCGCGGGATCTGCAGCTGCCGCAGGTAGTGCAGGAAGCCGCCGATCCCGGCGGCCGGGGCGGTGTCGGCGAAGGCGGCGGCGGCCTCGAAGAGGGCCATCACGGCGTCGAGGTCGCGGTCGGCCTGCTCCCCGGACCGGTCACCGCGCAGCGAGCGGGCGGTCCATGTGCGTTCGAGTCCGCTGGCCTGCCAGGCCGCCCACAGGGTCTCTTCGATACCGGCGCCGGAGCGTTCGGCGCGCCGCGCCGCCTGCACCACCGCCGCGGTCTGCGCCAGCGGCCGCACCTCGAAGTCGGTGAGCCCGGCCAGCGCCGTCTCGAGCCGCTGCGGATCGGCCAGCGCTTCGGCGAGCAGGGTGAGCGAGTCGGGGGCGTCGTCGCCGGCCAGCCGGCGCAGACCCCGCCGCAGCCGGCGCAGCTGCCCGGGGTCCGCGCCGCCGATCGGCCCGGACAGCAGCGTGGTGGTCTCCTCCGGCGGCAGCGGCCGGTCGTCGTCGGCGGCCTGGAGCGCCAGCATGAAGGCCTCCACGGCCCGCTGCCGGTGCAGCGGCAGATCGCTGGCCGGAGTCACCACCGGCACCCCGGCGGAGCTGAGCGCCCGGCGCAGGGCCGGCAGCGCCCGCGGGACCGACCGGACGATCACCGCCATCTCCGACCACGGCACCTGGTCGAAGAGGTGGGCGCGGCGCAGGGTGTCGGCGACGGCGGTGGCCTCCTTGGCCGCCGAGGCGAAGACCCGCACCGCGGCGTGACCGTCGCGCTGCGGGCCGCCGCCGGCCGGCACCGGATACGGGTGCCGGCGCGCACCCGGCAGCCGGGCCGCGAGCGCCGCACCGGCCGCGGCCACCCGCCCGGTGCTGCGGTGGCCCACGGTCAGGGTGAGGTCGCGGTCGGTGCCGGCGGTGGGCAGCTCGTCGACGAAGGCATCGCTGGCACCGCGGAAGGAGAACACCGACTGATCCGGGTCGGCGGCGATCACGGTCAGATCGGTGCCGGTGCCGATCAGCTGCACCAGCCGGGCCGCCTGCGGATCCAGATGCTGGGCGTCGTCGACGAGCAGCACCCGGATCCGCGCGCGCTGCCCGGCCATCAGCGCCGCGTCCGTGAGCAGTGCCGAGAGCGCCGAGCCGACCAGCTCGGCCGGATCGACCGCGGCGGTCATCGCCTCCGGGGATTCGTGGCCCACCGCCGCGCGCAGGAGCATGGTCTGCTCGTACTGGGCGTAGGCCCGGCCGGCCGCCACCCATTCGGGGCGGCCGTGCCGGCGGCCCAGGGCGCGCAGATCCTCCGGGCCCAGGCCCCGTTGGGCCGAGCGCATCAGCAGATCGCGCAGGGCCTGGGCGAAACCGTCGGTGCCCAGGGCGGGCCGCAGCGACTCCGGCCAGTAGCCGGCGCCGTCCTCGATGTCGCCGGCCAGCAGCTCGCGCAGCACCACGTCCTGCTCGGAGCCGGTGATCAGCCGCGGCGGTGGATTCCCGCGGTCGGAGGCCTGCAGCCGCAGCACCGCGAAGGCGTAGGAGTGCACGGTGCGCACCAGCGGCTCGCGCAGGGCCGCACCGGTCTGACCCCCTCCCCCGGCATCCGTCAGCAGCCGGGCGGTGATCTGCTCGCGGACCTCGGCGGCGGCGCGGCGGCTGCCGGTGAGCACCAGCACCGATTCCGGGTCGGCACCGGCGGCCAGCCGGGCGACCGCGGTGTCGATCAGCAGGCTGGTCTTCCCGGTGCCCGGCCCGCCGTGCACCAGGTACGGCTGCCAGGGCGTCTCCGGCGAGCCGCTGTGCGGTCCGGCGATCAGTGCGGCGACCGGCTCCGGCCACGACCGCGGCGCCGGCGGCGGCGGTGCCGGCGCGGCGACGAGGCGGGTGGTGGTTCTGCTCACGCCCCCATGGAAGCACGGGCCTGCGACAGGTCCGGGATTAGGCTGACCACATGCTCCACACCCATCTCTTCGGTCCGGACGACGGCCCCGCCGTCCTCGCCCTGCACGGGCTCACCGGGCACGGCCGGCGCTGGGAGTCGCTGCAGCGCGAGCAGCTCCCGCAGGCCCGGGTGATCGCCCCGGATCTGCTGGGCCACGGCCGTTCGCCGTGGACGCCGCCGTGGGGCCTGGCCGATCACGCCGCCGCCGTCGGACAGGTCCTCGACGCGCAGTCGCGGCCGGACGAGCCGGTGGTGATCGTCGCCCACTCCTTCGGCGCACTGGTGGCGCTGACCCTGGCCCACGACCGGCCCGATCGCATCGACGCCCTGGTGCTGCTCGATCCGGCGCAGGGACTCGACCCCGAGCACGCCGGGGCGATGGCCGAGGCGACCGTCGCGCACTGGGGCTATCCGGATCCGGCGGCCGCGGCCGCCGCCAAACGCGCGGAGGGCTGGGGCGCGGTGCCCGAGGCGGTGCTCGCCGCCGAGATCGACGAGCATCTGGTGGCCGGGCCCGACCGGCACATGTGGCGGGTGTGCGTGCCGGCGACCAGCGTGGCCTGGTCGGAGATGGCCCGTCCGCCGCTGCTCCCGCCGGCCGGGGTGCCCACCGACATCGTGGTGGCCGACCGGGTGCAGCCGCCCTTCCTCTCCGCCGATTTCCTCAGCGCCGCGGCGCAGCTGCCCTCGGTACGCGTTCACCACGTGGACACCGAGCACATGGTGCCGCTGCTGGCCCCGGAGCGCTGCGGCGAGCTGGTGCGGGCCGCGCTGACTGCCGCAGCCGCGCGGAGCTGAGCCGATGGCGGCGATCACCGAGGAGCAGGTGGAACTGGTGCGGGCGCTGATCGCGGCCATCCCGCCGGGCCGGGTCCGCACCTACGGCGACATCGCCGACGAGGCCGGCCTGCCCAGTCCGCGGCTCACCTCGTGGGTGCTGCGGACCGACGGCGGAGATCTTCCCTGGCATCGGGTGATCACCGCATCGGGTCGGCCGGCGGCCCCAGTGCGTCGACGTCAGCTCGAACTGCTTGCCGCCGAAGGGGTTCCCATCGTCGACGATCGAGTCGTGTTGCGCCGGTGCCGGATCGGCGTCGACGGCGATGGTCCGTAGCCGGACCGGTCTCGGCGGCGAGGGCTCAGACGAGCAGCCGGACCTGGTCCACCACCCGCAGCAGGCCGGGCAGCGCACCGGCCGTCGACCGCGGGTGCAGAGCGTGCACGGCGAGCCGGAACATGGTGGCGCGCAACAACATCTGCGGCCAGTCCGGATGATCCGTCCAGCGCTCGATGAGTTCCTCGTCGGCACCGCCCCAGGCCAGCGCGTCGACGACGGTCACCGCCGCCCCGTACGACGCCGGCCGCCAGTACGGCACGATGTCGGTGATCGCGGGGGCCGCGGCACCGGCGAACAGCACCGTGCCGAACAGATCCCCGTGGATCACCTGCGAGGGCAGCTCGACCGGCCGGCGCAGTCCGGCCAGGGTGCTCAGCACCGCGACCGACTGCCGGCCGTCCTCGCTCTCCGGCGGCGCGATCCCGGCCGCCCGCGCCGAGCGCATCGGGTGTTCCTCCCAGGCGGCGCGATCGGCGGCCACGAAGACGTCGACGTCGGTGAACGGCGGCGCCGGCGGCTGCAGCAGGAAGCGCGGGCGCTCGAGCTTGGCGAGCGCCTCGTGCAGACGGTCGGCCACCGCCACCACCTCGTCGTGCCGCGGCTCGGGACTGCCGGCCACATAGGTGTCGGCCCGCCAGCCGGACACCACGTAGCGGCCGTCGGTGGCCCGGATGGGCCGCGCGATCCGCATCCCCTCGACGTACAGGTTCTCGCGGACCGTCGCCGACCAGGCCGCACGCGCACGGTCGGGCACCATGGTCAGGACCACCTCGCCGACCCGCCAGCCACCCAGACCGCTGCCGTCCATCGCGATCGGCGGATGTGCGGTCAGGCCGAAGGTGGTGAGCACCTGGGCGGGCGGTTCGGCGATCATGGTCACGCGGTCAGATTACCCAGGACAACGCCCTGTTCCTGGTAGCGACACCGCGACAGCGGCCACGCCGCTCAATAGGCGGGCAGCCCCGGGTCGACCTGCGCGGTCCAGGCGGCGATCCCGCCCTGCAGATGCCGCACCTGCCCGAAGCCTCGGCGGCGCAGCTCCGCGAGCGCCTCGGCCGAGCGGATCCCGGTCTTGCAGTAGAGCACGATCGGCCGGTCGTGCGGCAGCTCGCCGAGCGCCGCGCCGGAGAGGATGCGGTCCCGCGGGATCAGCCGCGCCCCGTCGAGGTGCACGATCTCCCACTCCACCGGTTCGCGCACGTCGATCAGCACCGGCGGGTCGGCGGCGGCCAGCTCGGCGGCCAGCTCGCGCGGGCTCAGCGCGGCGCCGTCGGCTGCGGCGGCCACGTCGTCGGGGACCACCCCGCAGAAGTCGTCGTAGTCGATCAGCCCGGTGACCGGGGCGCCGCCGGGATCCTTGCGCACCGTCACGGTGCGGAAGCTCATCGCCAGCGCGTCGTAGATGAGCAGCCGGCCCAGCAGCGGCTCCCCGATCCCGCAGATCAGCTTGATCGCCTCGGTGCCCATCACCGAGCCGACGGTGCCGCACAGGATGCCCAGCACGCCGCCCTCCGCGCAGGACGGCACCATGCCCGGCGGCGGGGCCTGCGGATACAGATCCCGGTAGTTCAGGCCTCGGCCGTCCGGGGCGGCCTCCCAGAACACGCTGACCTGACCGGTGAACCGGTAGATCGAACCCCACACGTAGGGGCGTCCGGCCAGCACGGCCGCATCGTTGACCAGATACCGGGTGGCGAAGTTGTCGGTGCCGTCGAGGATCAGGTCGTAGCGGGAGAACAGGTCGACGGCATTCTCGGCATCGAGCCGCTCCTCGTGCAGCACCACGGTCACCAGCGGATTGATCGCGGCGATCGACTCACGGGCGCTCTGTGCCTTGGGCCGGTCCAGGTCGGCCACGCCGTGGATGATCTGCCGCTGCAGATTCGATGCGTCGACGACGTCGAAGTCGACGATGCCCAGGGTGCCGACGCCGGCCGCGGCCAGGTAGAGCAGGGTGGGCGAGCCCAGGCCGCCGGCCCCGATGACCAGCACCCGGGCGTTCTTCAGCCGGCGCTGCCCGGTGGTCCCGACGTCCGGGATGATCAGGTGCCGGCTGTACCGGGCGATCTCGTCGCGGCTCAGTTCCGGGCCGGGCTCGACCAGCGGTGGCAGCGCGGGCACCGGCGGCGGTGAGGGGACGGGCGGCATGGCGGGCACGGCCACCGGCTACTTGTCCGGGTAGGGCCAGGCGTTGGGCCGGCAGGTGAGCGAGCGGTCGGCCGCCATGTCCGTATCGAGCGCCATGATCTCGCTGTTGGCGGTGCCGAAGGTCTGCTGCATCATGATCGGCGCGAGCGCGCCCTCGTGCTCGCACGGCCGGTGGTGCTCATAGCCGATACCGTGGCCCACCTCGTGGTTGATCAGATAGCGCCGGTAGGTCAGGTCGTCGCCGCCGAAGGCGGTGGCCCCACGGATCCACCGGGCCTCGTTGAGCACCACCCGCCCCTCCGGCGGATAGAAGCAGGAGGTCTCCAGCTTGATCTGGTAGCCGCACAGTTCGCGGGCCGTGTCCGTCGAGATCAGTGAAATCCGCAGATCCGGCTCGCCGGAGTCGATCCGCCGGAACGCCACCTTGCCGTCGCCGATCCAGCTCTTCTGGTTCGACAGGGTGGTGTCGACCAGCTTCGCGAAGGCCTGGTTCCCGCCGTAGTCGGTCGGATCGAGGCCCTTCTCCACCTCGACGGTGTAGGTGTAGACCTCGCTGCCGGTACCGATCTTGCCGGTGGTGCCGCGCACCACGCTGTAGTCCTTGTCTCCGGCCCGGGTGAACGGCCCGCCGTCGGGCAGCTGCCCGGCGGGCAGCGCCGCATCGTTGATCGGACCGGTGGGTGCGCCGATCGCGGTGGTCTCGGTGGTGACCTCGGTGTTGCGCAGGTTGGGGTCGGTCGGCGCGGCCTCGCTGCCGCCGTCGTCTCCGGCGTTGACGGCGGTGACCACGATCAGCGCCACGGTGAGCACCGCGAGCACCGGTACGGCGTAGGCGCGCCAGCCGAAGTCGTGGAAGAAGCGCACCACCGGATTGCCGGCCCCCGACCGCTCGGCGGCGTCGTCGCGCTCGGCGATCGGGTCCCAGCGGGCGCGCAACGGCTGGTCGGGCCGTGGGCGTCGGGGCCGCGTCGGCCCAGGCTGCGAAGTTCCGGTCACTTCACAACTGTCTCACAGCCGCCCCCTCGTCTCACATGAGCATCCCGATGGCGGGGGTGCGCGGGGGCCGGGCCTCACCGGGCACCGAGTACGCTGTCTCCATGCCGACTGCCGATTCCACGGCTCCGGGCGCCTCCTCCGGTGCCCGTCCGAACACCCGCCTGCCCCGCAGCGCGCGGCGCCGTCAACTGATGGAGGCCGCCAGCGAGATCTTCGTCGAACGCGGATACCACTCCGCCGGGATGGACGAGATCGCCGCCGCCGCGGGAGTCAGCAAACCCGTGCTCTACCAGCACTTCCCGTCCAAGCTCGACCTCTACATCGCGGTGGTCGACTCGCATGCCGAGAAGCTGGTCTCCGATGTGAACCGGGCGCTGCTGACCACCACCGACAACCATCAGCGCGTCCGCGCCGCGGTGGGCGCCTTCTTCGACTTCATCGACGAGGACAACTCCGGCTACCGGCTGATCTTCTCCTCCGATGCCAAAGACCCGGCGGTGATCCGCCGGGTCGAGGGTGCCACCGAGGCCTGCGTGGACGCCGTGCACGGGCTGGTCATGACCGACTCGGGCCTGGACCCGTACCGGTCCCGGATGCTCGCGGCCGGACTGGTCGGCGCCAGCCAGACCAACGCCCGCTACTGGCTCGAGGCCAACCGTCCCATCGACAAGGCCTCCGCGGTGGAGACCACCGTCACCCTGCTGTGGTCGGGACTGGCCGGCGTCCCGCGGAACCGGCTCGAGGGCGGCGACTCCGACCAGGCCTGAGTCGCCGCCGCCCCGGTCAGGACGCGCCGAAGCCCACCTTGCGGGACTCGGTGCTGCCGACCTCCACGTAGGCCACCTTGGCGGCGGGCACCAGCACCCGCACGCCCTTGTCGTCGGTCAGCTCGAGAACCGCGGTCTTCCCGTCGAGGGCCGCGGCGACGGCCTTGTAGACCTTGTCCTCGGCTTCCTTGGACACCAGGGCCAGCTCACGCGGGCTGTTCTCAATACCGATCTTGACCTCAACGCTCATGCCGCAGATGGTATCTCAGCGCGCCGATGCCCACGCGCGGGCGGGCCGGGCCCCGGGCCCGGGCCGTAGCGGGGCTCAGGCCAGCGACAGGTCGGCCATCCGCGCGGCGTGCCGCTGGGCCATCGAATCGAAGAAGCCGGCCACGCTGGTCAGCGATCCGGCGCCGGCGAACAGGAAGTCGGTGACCTCCTCGTCCTCGGCGAGCACCCACTGCATGTGGGTGATCGCCTCGCCGAGCAGCCTGCGACCCCACAGCGCCAGCGGCGCCGCCACCGCGGGGTCGGCGGCCACCGCCGCCCGCACCGCGTCGCGGGCCCAGTCCGACGAGGTGGTCTGCCCCATCACCGAGGCGAAGATCTCCCGGGAGCCCTCCGGCAGCACCCCGGCCACCTCGGCGAAGAAGTCGGCCGCCAGACCGTCGCCGATGTACATCTTCACCAGCACCTCGAGCCAGGTGCTCGGCGTGGTGACCTGGTGATACTTCTCAAAGACCTGCACATGCCGGTCCACCGCCGCGTCCACCGCGTGACCGGCCTCGCGCACCTTCTCGGCGAGTTCCTCGAAATGCGCGCACTCCGACGCGATCAGCCGGGTCACCGCGATCCGGTCGGCCGTCGACGGCGCCATCGCGTACTCGTCGATCAGCCGATGCACGGCCGCCGCCTCGCCCGCCAGAAAGATCTCGTACAGCTTCACCGCAGCATCGGAGGAGTTCGCCATGGGTGTCAGCCTAAGCAACGCGGTACACTCTCACCAGACGCAGGTCGCCCCCGGCACGATCGGGGGCCCGCCGCCCACGCGGCGACACCGATGAAAGCACCCGCGTCCCGCTATGAGCGCGCACCAGCAAGAGCGCACGCCGGCGATCCTCTCCTGCATCGGGACCGGGGTTCCGCCCGCGCCTGCCATGTGTGCGTGCACGCACCATGAGAGGCACCAACTTCACCCATGACCACTGAGATCCCCGCTACCGATTCCGCCGAGACGACAGCCGCCGGGACGGCGGCCGCCGACCCCACCGAGACCGTCACCACCGAGGGCGCCGACGGCGTGCAGACGACGATCGTCGCCGAGGACCACACCGCGCCGACCTTCGCCGAACTGGGCGTGGACGATGCGATCGTGGCGGCGCTGCTCGCCGACGGCAAGACGCACACCTTCGCCATTCAGGAACTGACCCTGCCGCTGGCGCTGGGCGGCAGCGACCTGATCGGCCAGGCCCGCACCGGTATGGGCAAGACCTATGGCTTCGGTGTTCCGCTGCTGCACCGCCTGGTGCACGCCGAGCAGAGCGGCGTCCGCCCGCTCGACACCACCCCCCGCGCGCTGATCATCGTCCCGACCCGCGAGCTGTGCATCCAGGTCCACGAGGACCTCGAGGTGGCCGCCAAGGGCGTGACCGTCACCCTGGCCGACGGCACCGAACGGCCGATCAAGCTCACCGCCATCTTCGGCGGCCGGCCGTACGACTCGCAGATCGCCGACCTCCAGGCCGGCGTCGACGTGGTGGTCGGCACCCCGGGCCGTCTCCTCGATCTGGCCCAGCAGGGCCACCTGATCCTGGGCAAGGTGGAGATCCTGGTCCTCGACGAGGCCGACGAAATGCTCGACCTGGGCTTCCTGCCCGACATCGAGCGCATCATGGGTGCGCTGCCGGCGGGCCGCCAGACCATGCTCTTCTCGGCCACGATGCCCGGGCCGATCGTCACCCTGGCCCGGACCTTCCTCAACCGTCCCACGCACATCCGGGCCGAGCAGGCCAACGATTCGGCGGTGCACGAGCGCACCACCCAGTACGTCTACCGGGCGCACGCCCTGGACAAGGCCGAACTGGTGGCCCGCATCCTGCAGGCCGAGGGCCGCGGCGCGACGATGATCTTCACCCGCACCAAGCGCACCGCTCAGAAGGTGGCCGACGATCTGGCCGAGCGCGGCTTCAAGGTGGCCGCCGTCCACGGCGATCTGGGCCAGGTGGCCCGCGAGAAGGCGCTCACCAAGTTCCGCGACGGCACCGTCGACGTGCTGGTGGCCACCGACGTGGCCGCCCGCGGCATCGACATCGACGACGTCACGCATGTGATCAACTACCAGTGCCCCGACGACGACAAGACCTACGTGCACCGGATCGGCCGCACCGGCCGCGCCGGCCGCACCGGTATCGCGATCACCCTGGTCGACTGGGACGAGCTGCATCGCTGGGCGCTGATCGACAAGGCCCTGGACCTGGGCCGGCCGGAGCCGGCGGAGACGTACTCCACCTCGGCGCATCTGCGCGAGGAACTGGGCATCCCGGAGAGCGCCACCGGCCGGATCGGGAGTTCCACCCGCACCGACGAGGAGCGCAAGCGCGCCCGCGCCGAGCGCAGCAACCGCCCCCAGCGGAGCCGGCAGCGCACGCGCGGCGGCAAGCCCGCGAGCGACCGCCCGGCCGGCGGCACATCCGGCGGCAGCGCGGCGGACAAGCCCGCCGGCGGTCCGGCCGGCGAGCAGAATGCCGAGCAGGGGTCCGGCGAAGGCCCGTCGCGTCCGCGCCGGCGTCGCCGCCGCCGCTCCGGCGGCAGCGGTAAGCCGGCCCAGTCCGGCAGTAGCCAGTCCGGCACCGCCCAGTCCGCGCCCGCCGGCGGCGAGTAGTCCCCCGGCGACGCCGCACGGATGGCTGCCCGCATCGCGCCCGAACGGCGTACCCGGCTGGATCTGATCATCACCGCGGTGATCGTGGTGTGCGTGCTGGTGGCCGGGCTGCTGCTCTGGCTCACCAGCCCGGCCCGCAAGGCCGAACTGACCACGGCCACCACCACCCCGACCGCTCCGGTCCCGGGTGATCAGCCGCCATTCGAACTGCACGAGCTGTGGCGGGCGAAGTCGGCGGCCACCGATCTGCCGGCGGTGGCCCAGGCCTCGGTGGTGATCGCCGACGGCCACTCGGTGACCGGACGGGCGATCGACACCGGCGCCGTGCTCTGGCGCTACCGGCGGGCCGAGCCGCTGTGCGCGGCGATCGCCGCCTGGCCGGGCGGCGACAACGAGGCGCTCGCCGTCTTCCGGAACAGCCGCGGCTGCAGCGAGGTGACCGCCCTGAACGCGAGCTCTGGTCTGCGTCTGGCCACCCGCACCAGCGATGCCGACTCCCGCGTGCAGCTCAGCACCGACAACAGCTGGGTGCTCGCCGCGGGCGACCACCGGCTCGAGACCTGGGGATCGAATCTGGTGCGCGGCATCGAGTACGGGCGGGTGACGGCCCCGGTCAATCCGGACGTCAGTCCCGACCGCCGCAACTGCGAGTTCTTCTCCGCCCTGCCCGGCGAGGGCCGGATCGCGGTGATCGAGCGCTGCGACGGCGACGCGGGCTACCGGCTCACGGTGCTCGGCGCGAGCCTCGACAGCGACGAGGCCATCACCGAATGGGGCTCGGAGCCGATCACCGCCACCTCCTCGGGTCCGCCGCCGGCCCTGATCTCGGTCGGATCGAGTGCGGTGACCGTCTACGACGGAGGGGCCGATGCGCCCGCCCCCGGCGCCTCCCCCAGCATCCGGGTGTTCACCCCGGAAGCCGTTCAGGTCAGCACCCACCAGGTGGCCGGCACCCCCGGGGCACCGGCCGGCAGTCACCCGATCACCTCGCAGTATCTGGCGACCTTCTACACCGGCGCGGCCACCGTCGTCGTCGACACCACCACCGGGCAGGCGCGCTATCAGCTGACCGATGCGATCGGTCCCGGCGAGTACTCGAGCGCGCTGCTGGTGCCGGTTCCCGGCGCGGTGAGCGTGCGCGACGCCGCCGACGGCAAGCAGGTGCGGCGCATCCCGGTGGACCGCGGCGACTACACCGGCCCGGTCTCACTGCGGGTGATCGGCCCGTACGTGGTGGAGCAGCGCGGCGACGAGGTGGTCGTGCTCGGGCCGGACGCGCCGCAGTCCTGACCCGCACACACCGGCGCCGCGGCCGGGCCGCCGGCGGCTCTGTGCGGCCCGCCCGGCTCAGACGGCGAGTTCGAAGGTGCCCAGCGGGGCGCCGTTCCAGTGCTCCCACAGGTTCTTGGCAAGGGCGCGATAGGCGGTGGCGCCCTTGTTCTTCCGGCCCCGCATCACCGATGCGCCGGAGGCCGAGGCCTCGGCGAAGCGCACCGTGCGCGGGATCGGAGGATCGAGCACAGGCAGCTCGTACCGGTCGGCCACATCCGAGAGCACGTCCCGGCTGTGCGTGGTGCGGGCGTCGAAGAGCGTGGCGACGGCGCCGAGCATGGTCAGCTCCGGGTTGGTGATCTGCTGCACCTCGGTGACCGTCCGCAGCAGCTGCCCCACCCCGCGATGCGCGAGGGTCTCGCACTGCAGCGGCACCACCACCTCGTCGGCCGCGGTCAGGCCGTTGAGGGTGAGCACGCCCAGCGACGGCGGGCAGTCGATCAGCACCACGTCGTAGTCCTCGGACACCTCGGCCAGCGCCCGCTTGAGGGCGTATTCGCGGCCCGGCCGCATCAGCAGCAGCGCCTCGGCACCGGCCAGGTCGATCGTGGCCGGCAGCAGCGTCACCCCGTCGTCGGTGTCGAGCAGCACATCGGCGATGTCCTCGGCCCCGAGCAGAACGTCGTGCACCGACGTGGTGAGCTGGTCGGGGTCGTGCCCGAGCGAGAAGGTCAGACAGCCCTGCGGATCCAGATCCACCACCAGCACCGAGACGTCCAGGTCGGCCAGGGCCGCTCCCACGGACGCGGCGGTGGTGGTCTTGGCCACTCCGCCCTTCTGGTTCGCGATGGCCAGTGTGCGCGTCGTCATGGCTCAACCATACGGTGACCGTGCACGCATCGCGGGCCGGGGAGCCTACGCGTCGGGCGGCAGATCCTCACCGGCCAGCCAGGCCAGCGATGCCGGGGCGAACAGCATGACCAGCGTCGCGAGCACCACCACCAGCAGCGGCCCGCCGATCCAGGGCTGCCCGCTGCTGGTGAGCAGGGCGTAGGCCACGGGAATGAGCAGGATCTGGGCGATCAGACCCACGCCCCGGCCCCAGCGGCGGCCGCGGGTCAGTGCGATACCGCCGGCCAGCACCCCGCCGCCGATGATGCCGAACCAGGCGGCCGATCCGTAGCCGCTGATGGAGGCCTCGTGGTGGCCGCTCGCCTCCCGGACGATGTAGACGATCGCGACGACGACGCCGGCGAGCCCCTCGACGGCGATGGTCCCGCCGGCCCAGCGCAGTGTGGACGGCACCGGCACCGGCCGGTCGTCGTGGGCTGCGGGAGTAGTCACACGCTCAAGCCTAAGGGGCACGCCGGATGCGGCACCTTCCGGGGACCACCGGTATCGTGGTCACCCGTGCGCGTCATGCTGGTCACCAATCCCTTTGCCACCTTCACCACCCCGGCGGGACGGGACGCGCTCGACAACACCCTCGCCGCGCGCTATCACGTCGACGTCGAGCACACCACGCACCGCGGCCACGCCGGCGAGCTCGGCGCCCGGGCCGCGGCCGAGGGCTACGACGCGGTGGTGGTGCACGGCGGCGACGGATCGGTCAACGAGGTGGCCAACGGACTGCTCGGCCACCCCGACCGCAGCGACCTGCCCCCGTCGGCGAGCCTGCCGGCACTCGGCGTGGTGCCCGGCGGCAGCGCCAACGTCTTCGCCCGGGCCCTGGGCATCGACCGCGATCCGCTGGTGGCCACCCGGCAGCTGATGGACATGCTCGACGCCCGCCAGCGCCGCACCATCAGCCTCGGCCACACGCTGGGCCGCTGGTTCCTGTTCAACGCCGGCATGGGTATGGACGCCATCGTGGTGCGCCAGATGGAGGACAAGCGCCGGGCCGGGAAGAAGGCCACCGCGCAGCGGTACCTGTTCACCACGGTCGCCTCGTTCTTCTCCTCGGCGCACCCCTCGCCCACCTTCACCGTCGAGGTGCCCGAGCACGAGCCGCTGACCGGTGTGCGGTTCGGCTTCGTCAGCAACACCGGCCCGTGGACCTATCTGGGCACCCGGCCCATCCGCACCAATCCGGGCACCGACTTCGATCACGGTCTCGGCGTCTTCGCGGCGACCTCCATCGGCGTGCTGCGCAACTCGGTCCTGGGCAGCAAACTGCTCACCGGCTCGAAGGATCCGCGGGCCGGTCACCTGTTCCGCGACGACGACGTCGAGTGGGTCCGGTTCACCAGCGAGGAACCGGCCGACGTGCAGATGGACGGCGACTACCTGGGCCGGCACAGCGAGATGCTGTTCGGCTGCCGCCGCCACGTGCTGGACGTCGTGGCGCCGCCGGCCACCGTGTTACCCATGGGTAAATAAGAATTCGCCTGATTGCAACCACTTGTGATCTATCCGGCAATCCGTCGTCACCTCTAGCCAAGGGTCGTCGCAGGGTAGTACAACTGTTGCAGACCACAAACACCACCCCCCATGTGCGCTGCTTCAGCGCGCTCTGCTAGGTGCGAGATTTGTCGGTTCCAGCCCATAAGGACCAACGGCTTCACACGTGCCGCGCGTACCGGCACGCACAGAGTCATGCTTTGAAGGAGATATGTCATGGATTGGCGCCATAAGGCCATCTGCCGCGATGAGGACCCGGAACTGTTCTTCCCGGTGGGAACGAGCGGCCCGGCCATCGCGCAGGTCGCCGATGCCAAGCTCGTGTGTCAGCGCTGTCCGGTCACCGCCGAGTGCCTGAGCTGGGCCCTCGAGACCGGACAGGACGCCGGCGTCTGGGGCGGCATGAGCGAGGACGAGCGTCGCGCCCTCAAGCGCCGCAACGCACGCACCCGCGCTCGCAGCGCCGTCTGACACCCGTCGGGCCCGCTCGCCGGGCCCACCTGCACCTGGCAGAAGGAACCCGGCCGCCGAGGCGGCCGGGTTCCTTCTGTGCCGGGCGGGGGTCGGGCTCGAGGAAGAGGTCAGTGCAGCGGGACGGTCAGGGTCACCCGGGTGCCGGTCCCCTGCGGGCCGGCGAAGCCCTCGCCGGCCGGACCGATGTCGATGGTCCCCTGCAGGTCGTTGGCCACCAGGGTCCGCACGATCTGCAGTCCCAACCGGTCCGAGGCGGCCAGATCGAAGTCCGGGCCGACGCCCTTGCCGTTGTCGGCGACCCGGACGGTCAGCCCGCGCACGTCCCGCTCCCCGTCGATCACGATCCGCGGCGTCGGCGCCTCACCGGTGTATCCGTGCTCGATGGAGTTCTGGATCACCTCGGTGAGCACCATCACCAGCGGCATCGCCAGATCGGCGGGCAGCACGCCGAGCCGGCTGACCCGCTCGACGCGGACCGGCTCGGCGCTGTCCTGCGGCGAGCCGACGTCCACCAGGGTGGGTACCAGCCGATCGACCACGGCGTCGAGGTCCACCTCTTCGTCGACGCTGCCGGAGAGCATCTCGTGCACCAGCGCGATGGAGCTGACCCTGCGGACCGCCTCGGTGAGCGCGGTGATCGCCTCCGGGTTCCCGGACCGGCGCGCCTGCAGCCGCAGCAGCGCCGAGACGCTCTGCAGATTGTTCTTCACCCGGTGGTGGATCTCCCGGATGGTGGCGTCCTTGCTGAGCAGCGCCAGATCCCGGCGCTTGACCTCGGTGACGTCGCGGATCAGCAGGATCGCCCCGCGGGTACTGCCCTGGCAGCGCAGCGGCACCGCCCGCACCAGGATGCTGGCCCGCCGTGCATCGAGCTCCATCCGCAGCGCGGTCTCCGGGTCGGGTAGTTCGCCGTGCCCGGCCGTGCCGCAGGCCGCCGCGACGGCGTCGGCCACGTCGTCCGCTTCGAACGGGTCGGTGAGCACCTCGCCGAAGGCCGCGGCGATCGGCACGCTTCCCAGGTCGGTGGTCCAGCCCATCCGATGCATCGCCGAGAGCGCATTGGGGCTGGCATAGGTCACCCGCCCGTCCTGGCCCAGTCGGATGAAGCCGTCACCGGCGCGCGGCGTCGACAATCCCAGGGTGTTGGCCTCCACCAGCGGGAAGGTGCCCTCGAGGACCATCTGGCAGAGCGCATCGGCGGCATCGCGGTACGCCGATTCGAGTGGCGACGGCGGCAGGCTGCCGGATGCGTCGCCGGCCCGGCCGAGTACCGCGATCACCTCGCCGGCATAGCTGACCGGGACCGCGATCCGCTCGATGAGCAGCGCCCCGAACCGGGTCGGCAGGCTCTCGCGCTCGATGCGGCCGGTGCCGAAGGCCTTCCCGATCAGCGGATTGCCGCCCTGTGGGCTGGCCGGGGAGTCCACCCGGTGCCCCACCTCGTCCTGCTGGAAGAGCGTCGAGGCGGTGTTCGGCCGCACCTGGGCCACATACACCGGCACCCCGTCCTCGCCGCGCACGGCGAGCACGTAGTCGGCGAACGACAGGTCCGCGAGCAGCTGCCATTCGGCGACCAGCCGCTGCAGGTGCCCGGCGGCGCCGTCGGAGAGGGTGGTGTGCTCGGCGAGCAGGTCGTGCAGGGTGGCCATCGGTGCCGCGCCGGTTCAGTCGCGGTAGCGGGCGATCACGTCGCCGGCCTGGATCACATCGCCCGGGTTCACCGTCACCTCGGCCAGCACCCCGGGGTCCTCGGCGAGCACCGGGATCTCCATCTTCATCGATTCGAGCAGAACCAGGGTGTCGCCGACCGCCACCCGCTGCCCCGCCTGAGCGGAGACCTCGAGCACGGTGGCGACGATTTCTGCGACCACGTCTTCTGCCATGGCGAGCATCGTATCGCCTGAGGCGATTAACGCTGACCGGCGCAAGCGTGAAAGAATCGCACGGAACGTCGATCGATCATCAAGAGGAGGTCCGTCATGGGTAAGCGCGGACGCAAGAAGCGCAGCCGGAAGAAGAACGCCGCCAACCACGGCAAGCGGCCCAACGCCTGATCCGGCCCTACGGCCATCGCGTGCCGGCCGGCACGGACGACAGCGGCCCGGCCCCCTCACGGGGTGCCGGGCCGCTGTCGTCTGCCGGGCTGTCTCTCAGTTCTCCTCGCCCGGGGCCGGTGCCTCCTGCGGCTGCACCCGGATGGTGGTCTGCCGGACGGTCACGCTGCGCCGGATCTCCACCCGGAGCCGCTCGCGCAGTCCCTCCGGAGCCGCGTCGCCGCCGCATTTGCGGCCGATGAGCTCTTTGAGCTGCCGCTGGATGCCGTAGTGCTCGAGGCACGACGGGCAGCCCTGCACATGGCTCTGCAGGCGGGCGCGGGCGTTCTGGTCGCATTCGTTGTCCAGCAGCAGCCAGATGTCGGCGAGTACCGCCGAGCAGTCGAGCTGGTACTCCTCGTCGTCACCGCCGGGGGTGATCTCGCTGGTGCTCATCGGTTCGCCTCGCTCGGCTCGCTGCGGTCGACGCCGATCCCGCGTTCGCGGGCCACGTCGGCCAGCAGATCCCGCAGCTGCTTGCGGCCGCGGTGCAGACGCGACATGACGGTCCCGATCGGCGTGTCCATGATCTCGGCGATCTCCTTGTACGGGAGCCCTTCGACGTCGGCGTAGTACACGGCCATCCGGAAGTCCTCCGGCAGTTTGCCCAGAGCCTCCTTGATGTCGTCGTCGGGCAGCGCGTCGAGGGCCTCGATCTCCGCCGAACGGAGGCCGGTGGACGAGTGCTCGGCCGAGGCCGCCAGCTGCCAGTCGGTGATCTCGTCGGTGGGGTACTGCGCAGGCTGACGCTGCTTCTTGCGGTACGAGTTGATGTACGTGTTGGTCAGGATGCGGTACATCCAGGCCTTGAGATTGGTACCGGCCTTGAACGAGGAGAACGCCGAGAAGGCCTTCACATAGGTCTCCTGCACCAGATCCTCGGCGTCGGCGGGGTTGCGGGTCATCCGCAGCGCCGCACCGTAGAGCTGGTCGATGAGCGGCAGCGCGTCGCGTTCGAAGCGGGCGCTGAGCTCCTCCGGAGTCTCCTGGGGAGCCTCCTGGCCGGGCTGCTCGGCAGGCTGATCGGCGGGTGCCACCTGGTTCCCTTCGCTGGCGATGTATTCGGCCAATTCTAGCGATCGGCCCCCGGCCCGGCGCCGTCCGGGCCGTTCGATGGTGGTACTGCCCACGTGTCGCACCTGCTTTCCGTCACACCTGCACCGATCGCGGGACGACCGGCGGTTCGTTGCATCCCAACAACCCCGGCGGCCCGGTTGTTCCGCGCGTGACAGGATGGAGTGATCGAGGAGGTGGCCCGACGATGTGCGGACGCTATGCGGTGAGCACCGATCCGGCCCGTCTCGCGGTGGAGATCGACGCCCGCAACGAGGTGCCCGACGGGCTGATCGGGCCGGACTACAACGTGGCCCCCACCGAGACGGTGATGGCGGTGGTGCGCCGGCACGAGCACGGCCGGCCGGACGACGACCCGGCGCTGCGGGTGCGCGCCATGCGCTGGGGTCTGGTACCCCCGTGGACCACCGAGCTGGGCGCGGGACCGCTGCTCGTCAACGCCCGGGCCGAGACGGTGCTGAACAAGCCGGCGTTCGCCAGGTCGGCGCGCGGCAAGCGGGCGCTGATCCCGATGGACGGCTGGTACGAGTGGCGGGCCGGGCCGCCCGGTCCGGGTGGGAAACCCGTCAAGGTCCCGTACTACATGTCCCCGGCCGACGGCAGCCGGCTGTTCATGGCCGGACTGTGGAGCGCCTGGCGTCCGCCCGCGGCCCGCGCCGCCGGCGATGACACGGCGTGGGTGTCGTCGGCGACCATCATCACCACCGCCGCGGTCGGAGCCCTGGCCGGGATCCACGACCGGATGCCGTTGGTGATGCCGGTCGAATTCTGGGATGCTTGGCTAGATCCGGATGCGCCGGCCGATCCGGCGCTGCTGCATCCACCGGCCCGCGAGCTCGTCGACGCGATCGAGATCCGCGAGGTGTCCCCGCTGGTCAATCGGGTGAGCAACAACGGACCCCGACTACTCGACCCCGTGGAGTGAGCAGCACCGTGAGTGAGAACCGTCCCGGCCCGATGCAGCGCGTGGGCTATCTGCTGGGCCGGCCGCTGCCCGAGTCGATGCGCGACTGGGTGGCGCGCGATGTGACCGGCCCGGGCAATCTGCGGCGCTACCTGGTGCGCGGGCTGATCCCGTTCGTGCCGATCGCCGTGGGCCTGGCCTTCATCCCCGGACCCCCGCTGATCCGGGTGCTGATGATCCTGCTGCTCCTGATCCCGCTGGTGTACTTCCAGCTGGCGCTCAGCCCGATCTACCGTCGGCACCTGCTGCGCAACAACGGACTCGATCCGGCCCTGGCCGACAAGGTGAAGATCGAGCGGATCAGCGCCACCGCCCAGGACTACCGGGCGCGCTACCAGCTGCCCGATACCGATACCGATACCGATACCGATACCGGCGCCGAGCCCACCGACCGCACACCGCGCGAGCGCTAGCAGTACCGGTGACTTCAGGCCGTCGCGTCGGCGGCCGCCCCGGTGTCGGACCGGTGCTCTACCGTTGTCGGACATGAGCCGGATCGTCTACGACACCGCGACCACCCTCAACGGCTGGATCGCCGACGAGCAGGACAGCCTGGACTGGCTGTTCGCGGTTCCGGGCGGCGACGAGCCTCCGGAGGGCACCTACCCGGAGTCGGCGACGGTGCTGGTGATGGGCTCGCACACCTACGAATGGGTGCTGCGGCACGAGGATCTGCTGACCCGCCCCGAGCGCTGGCAGGAGTGGTACGCCGGCAAGCACACGTTCGTGTTCAGCAGCCGCGCACTGCCGATTCCCGACGGCGCCGACATCACCCTCGTGTCCGGCCCGGTCGCCGATGCGCTGCCCCGGCTGCGGGCTGCGGCCGGCGGCGCGGACATCTGGGTGATGGGCGGCGGTGACCTGGCCGGCCAGTTCCTCGATGCCGGCGCCCTCGACCGCATCGCCGTCTCGGTGGCCCCGGCGGCGCTGCCCGGCGGTGCCCCGCTGCTGCCGCGCCGGGTGGGACCGGATCGGCTGCGGCTGGTGTCCGCCGAGGCCGTCGGCCCGTTCGCGCGGCTGGTCTACGAGGTGGGCCCGGCCGCCGAATAGCGGTAGTCCTCGAGCGGGAACGAGGCCTGCTCGCGGAGTGTGGTCAGGGTGGCGTTGGGCCGCAGCAGGGTGGCTTCGCCGTGCTGGTTGAAGTAGTAGCTGCGCGAGCCCGTGCAGTCGCCGGCGTAGAAGACCGAGGACTGCAGCCGCTCGGTGGCATCGGCGAGGAAGTCGTCGTTGGCCTGTTCGGTGACCTCGAAGACGTCCGCACCGCGACGGCGGAGTTCGGTGAAGAGCCGGCGGATGTGCTTCATCTGCCCCTCGATGGTGGTGAAGTACGACAGTCCGCTGTACGAGTACGGGCTGTTCAGGCTCAGGAAGTTGGGGAATCGCGGGACGGTGATGCCCTGGTAGGCCTGGAAGCGCCCGGACCGCCACCAGGCGCCGAGCTCCCGGCCGCCGCGGCCGGTGATCTCGAAGGCCGGGAAGTTGGTGTCCCACAGGTTGAATCCGGTGGCCAGCACCAGGGTGTCGATCGGAACGTGGGTGCCGTCGGCGGTGACGATGCCGTCGGCCACCACCTTCTCGATGGGCGAGGTCTGCAGGGTGACCGTCGGCTGGTTGAAGGTGCGGAAGTAGTCGTTGGAGAAGGTTGGCCGCTTGCAGCCGAAGTCGTAGTCCGGGGTGAGCGCACGCCGGGTGGCCGCGTCGCGGACCTGCGCCCGCAGATGGGCCCGGCCCAGCAGGGCGGCCGCGGCATTGCCCAGCCGGGCCTGCTTGAAGTGCAGCACGCCGCCGATCATCAGCAGTTCGAGCAGCGAGGTGCTGACCAGCCGGGCCGCCTTCTGGGTCAGCGGCACCCGGGCGAACAGGGTTTGGACCGGAGCGGGGATCGGGAAGTCCGGTTTGGGGACCACCCAGATGGGCGTGCGCTGGAACACCGTCAGCGCCCGGGCCCGGCGGGCGATCTCCGGGATCAACTGCACCGCGGTCGCGCCGGTGCCGACGACCGCGGCGCGGAGGCCGGTGAAGTCGTAGCCGTCCTCCCAGGCGGTGGTGTGGATGATCTTCCCGGCGAAGTCGTCCATCCCGGGAAAGTCGGGGGTGCGCGGCTGAGACAGGAAACCGGTGGCGGTCACCAGGTAGCGCGCGCTGTGTTCGGCGCCGGCGGCCGTGCGGACCCGCCAGCAGCGTGCCTGCTCGTCCCATTCGGCGCTGGTGACGCTCACGCCGAACTCCATGTGCCGGCGCAGATCGTAGGTGTCGGCGACGTGGTCGGCGTACTGCTTGAGTTCGGCGCCGGGCGCGAAGATCCGCGACCAGTGCGGGTTGGGTTCGAACGAGTACGAGTAGGTGACCGAGGCGATGTCCACCGCCAGTCCCGGGTAATGGTTGACATGCCAGGTGCCGCCCAGATCCTGCTCGCGTTCGAGGATCGCGATCGAGTCGATGCCGAGCTCTTTCAGTGCGATGGCCGCGCCCATGCCGCCGAAGCCCGCGCCCACGATCAGCACCTCGTGATCGAGCCGGCCGCGTCCGTCGTCGTCCATCGAATCCACTCCTGCCCGTCGGCGATACCCCCGAAACTAACTGTGACCCGATTCCACAGTAACGTCGATCACCCGAAAAGCACACCGGGGTTGAGCAGGCCGTCCGGGTCGAAGGCGGATTTGACCGCGCGCATCACCGCCACGTCCGCATCGCTGCGGCCCAGGCCGAGCCACGGCGTCTTGATCCGGCCCACCCCGTGTTCGGCGCTGATGGATCCGCCGAGCCCGGCCACCGCCCGCAGGATCGCATCGGTCAGTCCGGCCGCGGCCGGCACGGGTACGTCGAGCACGTTGACGTGCAGGTTGCCGTCGGCCAGGTGGCCGAACGGGATCAGCCGTCCGCCGGCCTGCCCGGCCAGCGCCCCGACCCGGTCCAACAGCTCGGCCACGGCGCCGCCGGGCACCGAGACGTCCAGTTTGACCACCGGGGTGCCGCTCGCCCGGGCGATCGCCTCGGTGTGCCCCTCGCGCACCGCCCACAGCGCCTCCGCGGGCCCCTCCTCGACGGCGGCGTCGATCAGCCCGTCCACCCCGGCCAGGACCTGCGCCAGACCTTCGGCACCGGTCCCGGCCGCCTCCACCAGCACCAGATACGGGGCCGGTTCGGCCAGCGGGCGCCGCATTCCGTGGGCGGTCACCAGGTCCACCCCGGCCGCGGTCATCAGCTCGGCGGCCACCGGCACCAGTCCGGCGTTCTCCACGGCGGCCACCACCTGCCGCGCCTGGTCGACCCCGGCCACGCCGGCCACCGCGACCGCGGTGCGCGCCGGGGCGGCGACCAGCCGCAGGAGCGCCGCGGTGATCACCGCCAGGGTGCCCTCGCTGCCGGCCAGCAGGCCGGGCAGGTCGTAGCCGACGTTGTCCTTGCGCAGCGGCCGCCAGCGCCGCAGCACCTCACCGGAGGCGAGGACGGCCTCGATGCCGAGCAGCTGCGCACGCATGCTGCCGTACCGGATGACGTGGATGCCCCCGGCATTGGTGGCGATCAGCCCGCCCACGGTGGCGCTGTCGCGGGCCGCCAGATCCACACCGAAGGCCAGCCCGGCCCGGCCGGCGGCGTCGTGCAGCCGGGCCAGGGTGACCCCGGCGCCGGCGGCGATGCAGCGATCGTCATGGTCCACCGGCCCCAGATCGGTGAGCCGGGTGGTCGACAGGACGACTGCGGGCCTGCCGTCGGCCGGCGGGACGGAGCCGCCGACCAGGCCGGTGTTGCCGCCCTGCGGGCAGATCGCGATGCCGCGCCCGGCGCACCAGCGGACCACCGCGGCGGTCTGCGCGGTGTCGGCGGGCCGGACCACGGCCAGCGCGCGCCCGGTGTGCGCACCGGTCCAGTCGGTGAGGTGGCCGGCGGTCAGATCCGGGTCGGTCAGCACGTGTGCGGTGCCGACGATCGCGCCCAGCCGGGTGCGGACGTCGTCGGCGGTCGGTTCAGCGGGCACGCCGTCCACGCTAACGCCTCACCGGCCGCTACTTGCCGCCGAAGGCCTTGATCACGGTGAAGGCACCGACCACCGCGAGCACGACGAAGGCGATCCACAGCACGCTCTTGATGATGGCGCCGGCCAGCGAGGCCAGCACCAGCACGCCGACCACGATTGCGATGATCGTCCAGATCGAGGTGCCGGAGGACTTGTCCTGGGTTGAGGTACTCATGTCTCCACCGTGCCGGACCGGGCGCCGGAAAGCACGGTTCAGCAGTGGAAATGGGGAACAACTCAGGGTCCTCCCCCACGGTGGCCGCCCGCCGGGGCGCGCGGCCTAGGGTTGAGCCATGAAGTTCTCCGCGCGCTCGCAGGCCGTCACCCCGTTCTACGCGATGGAGTTCGGGAAGAAGGCCGCCGCGCTCGAGGCCGCCGGCATCCCGGTGGTCAAACTGAACATCGGCGAGCCGGACTTCGGTGCGCCGCCGGCCTTCCTGGCGCAGGTGCGCCGGATCTGCGACGGACGGCCCCTGCCGTACACCGGCGCACTGGGGCTGCCGGAACTGCGGGCGGCGATCGCACAGTTCTCGGCGAGCCGGCTGCACGCACCGGTGGATCCGGACCGGGTGGTGGTGACCACCGGGGCGTCGGCGGCTCTGCTGCTGGCCTGCGCGGCGCTGATCGATCCGGGCGACGAGGTGCTGGTGGCCGATCCGTCGTATCCGTGCAACCGGCGTTTCGCCGAGAGCTTCGGCGCGCGGGTACGGCTGCTGCCCACCGATGCCGCCAGCCGCTTCCAGCTGACCGCGGACATGGTCGACGACGCCTGGGGACCCGACACCCGCGGGGTGATGGTGGCCTCCCCGTCCAATCCCACCGGCACCAGCCTGGCCTGGCCGGAACTGACCGAGCTCACCGCGCGGGTGGCCGGCCGCGGCGGCTGGCGCATCGTCGACGAGATCTATCTGGCGCTGGCCGACGACGGGCCGGGTGGTCCGGCGCGCAGCGTGGCGCAGCACGATCCGGGCGCGGTGGTGGTCAACAGCTTCTCCAAGTACTTCGGGCTGACCGGCTGGCGGCTGGGCTGGGCGGTGCTGCCGCCGGAGATGGTGCCGGTGGCCGAGAAGCTCGCGCAGAACTACTACATCTGCCCGCCGACCCCCGCCCAGATCGCGGCGCTGACCTGCTTCGACCCGGAGACGATCGCCCTGGCCGAGGACCGGCGCGCGGTGCTGCGCGAACGCCGCACGCTGGTCTGCGAGGCACTGGCGCGGATCGGGCTGCCGGTGCCGGTGCTGCCGGACGGCGCGTTCTACGTGTACGTCGACGTCGCCGGCACCGGGCTGACCGCCTCCGAGTTCTGCGAGCTGGCGCTCGATCGGGCACGGGTCGCGCTGACCCCGGGCAAGGACTTCGGGGAGGCCGGGGCCGAGCGGTACGTGCGGCTGTCCTATGCCACCGCCGACGATCAGCTGGCGCTGGGCCTCGAACGGCTCGGCGAGCTGATGGCCTCGCTGGGCTGACTCGATTCAGGACTCGATCCGGTAGCGCACGTCGGCGCCAGGCCCCGCTGCGCTACCCGATCCGGAGTGCCCGCGACGGATCAGCCGTCGGTGACCGCCGCCTCGGCGTCGAGCGAGGCCTGACTGATCCGCAGGTGCCGGCCGGTGATCCTGCGGTAGCCGGCTTCGGCCGCGAAGCTGAGCACCAGCACCGCGATCAGCGTGATCCACGTGCTCGCCGGACTCGAGGTGATCGAGTAATAGAGCAGCAGCGCGAACAGCGCCAGATTGAGCAGTACCGCGACGATCAGAATGGCCGGATGCGCCCCGGTCTCCCTGTGCACGCGCAGATGGCCGGCGCTGACCATGCCGTACACGATCAGGAAGGCCAGGCTGGCCATCTGACCCACCGACGAGAGCGGGAAGAAGACGACGAAGGCACAGGTGAGCACGCCCGCACCGATCAGGCCCCAGGTGCCGCTGCGCCAGATCCCGCGCGCGAAGTCAGCGGGCAGCTCCCCCTCCTTGGCGACGGTGAAGGCCAGGTTGGCATCGCCGTACAGGGTGGCGTTGACCCCGGAGGCGGTGGCCAGCAGGGCGGCGACACTGATGATGATGAAACCGGTCTCGCCGAGCACCGACCGTCCGGCCTCGGCCAGCACGTGGCCGGCATCGGCGTCGATCTGGTGCAACGGCATCACCATCACCAGCATCGCGGCCACCACCACGTACACCAGCATGACGATCGCCAGCGCCTGGTACATCGATCGCGGGAGCTGCTTGCGCGGCCGGGCCATGTCGCCCGCCGAGTTCGTCACCACGCCGAAGCCCTCGTAGGTGACGTAGAGCAGCCCGGCCGCGAAGAGCACACCGAGGAAGCCGTCCCCACCGCCCTGACCGGTGAAACGGTCCGGCTCGGCCTTCAAGGAGGCGGCGACGACGAACCCGACGATGATGACCAGTTCCACGCCCACCACCAGCAGCTCGGACCGGCCGACCAGCTTGGAGCCGATCACGTTGACCCCCATCAGGACCAGAACCAGTCCCACCCCGACCGCTTTGCCGACCCACTCGTTGTCGGTGCCGCCGACCAGGTGGAGCACATAGCCGGAGAAGCCGCTGGCGTAGAGCGCCATCGCGATGATCCAGCCCAGGAACTGGAAGACGTTGAGTCCGCCGGCGATCAGACCGTCGCCGAAGCAGCGGATGAGGAACTCCGCGGCCCCGCCGCGGCTGGGATAGCGTGCCCCGAGTTTGGCGTACGAGTAGACGCTGAAGAGCGAGACCGACCGCCCACCAGGAAGGACACCGGCAGCCAGACGCCGGCCGAGCCGGCTGCCAGCCCCACCAGGGTGTACAGCCCGGCGCCCATCATGCCGCCGACCCCGATCGCGGTGGCCGCGGCCACCCCCACCGAACCCTTGCCCGGCGCCGTCGGGCCGGTCCTCCCGTGCCCGCCGCCGCTCACCGCGGCGCCGCCGGTTCCCTCCGACTGAGCCATCGCCGGTCTCCTCCCCACCCGAGCCCCGCCGCGGACCGTGCGCGCGGGGCGATAGCCCATCGACAGTAGCCGATCCGCGCGCATCGTCCGGGCCGAACGGCCGGTCCGGACCGTCAGCCGGCGGGTGGACCGGCGTCGGTCACCTGTGCGCGCAGCCGGTCGAGGAATGCGGCCTGCGCCGGATTGATCCGCTCGGCGGCCTCGGCCAGGCCGAACCACTGCCCGCGGTCGCATTCCGGGAACACCGCGAGCCGCCCCGAGCGCGGCGGCCAGATCATCTCGAAGGTGTTGCTGCGCAGCGTCTCCGGATCCAGGTCGCCTTCGGCGGCGAAGCCGGTGACCGTCTTCCCGCCGCGCTGACGGATCTCACCGAGTTCGCGCAACGGTCCGGCCGGCGCGCGATGGCCGGTCTCCTCGGCGAACTCCCGCCGCGCGGCGGCGGCCGGATCCTCACCGGCGGTCAGCTCTCCCTTCGGGAGGCTCCAGGCCCCGGCGTCCTTGTTCTTCCAGAACGGTCCGCCCGGATGCACCAAGAGCACCTCCAGCCCGCCGGCCCCACGGCGGTAGAGCAGCAGTCCGGCGCTGGCGGCGACCATGACCGGAACCTACTGGCTCGGCAGCGTCGGCATCCCCGACGGCACGTTGCTGGGCAGGAGCTTGTCCTGCTGATCCGGGCACAGGCCGACGACCGCGGCGCTGGACATGGCCGCCGACCGGACCGCGTCCTGCCCCTGGCCGTCGATCACCTCGGTGATCGGCGTGCCGGCCTTCAGGTCGGCGCAGATCTGCTTGCCCTCGGCGATCAGGGCGTCGCGGTCGCTGATGTCCACGCCCGAGGCCTGCAGGATCTGCAGGAAGGTGCCCTCGCCCGAGGACGGGGTGGTCGAGGCGGCCGCGGAATCGTCCGACGAGTCGTCGCCGCAGGCGCCCAGCAGCAGAGCGGCGGCGGCCGCGAGCGGCAGCATGAGCAGACGGTGGCGGGCGGCGATCATGGGCGGTCTCCTCGACTCTCCTCGGGCGCGCCGCGCGAGCGGCGACGGGTGGAACCTGAAATGTACCGAACCGCCGGCGCCGCCGGATCGTAGGCTGGTCGGGTGGAGATCGTCACCAGCCGAACACTTCTGGTGTCCGCCGACCCGGACGCCCTGACCGCCTTCTACCGTCGGACCCTGGGTCTGCCGGTGGCCCGGGAGTACCCGGGCGGCACCGTCTTCTACGCCGGCAACGGGATCATCGAGGTGCCGGCTCACCTGCGCGCCGATGCCGCCACCGCCCCGGCGGACGTGCTGTGGCTGCAGGTCCGCGACGTGGCCGCCGCCCGCGACGAGCTCGCCGCGGCGGGTGTGCCGATCGTCGCCGAACCGGAGACCAAACCGTGGGGGCTGATCGAGATGACGGTGCACGATCCGGACGGGCGGTCGCTGATCCTGGTGCAGATCCCCGCCGATCACCCGCTGCGCCGCGACGTGCGCGGCGACTGAGCCGCACCGGGCCGGACCGGGGCGGACGAGAAGCGGTGCATGAGAGACTGGGGGCCATGAACTCCTGGCCGGCACCGTCTGTCACCGCACCCGTCGTCGCCACCGTCGAACTGCCCGGCTCCAAGTCGATCACCAACCGCGCACTGATCCTGGCCGCCCTCGCCGACGGCCCGGTACAGGTGGCCGGCACCCTGCGCAGCCGGGACACCGACCTGATGCTCGACGGTCTGGCCGCCCTCGGAGTGGGGGTGGCCGCCGATCCCGGCGATCCCACGCTGGTGACGATCACCCCGGCCCCGCTGCACGGCGGCCGGATCGACTGCGGGCTGGCCGGCACCGTGATGCGATTCCTGCCGGCGGTGGCGGCCCTGGCCGACGGCCGGGTGGACTTCGACGGCGACGAGCAGGCCCGCAGCCGGCCGCTGGGCACCGTGCTGGGCGCGCTGCGCGAGCTCGGCGCCGCCGTCGACGGCGACGCCCTGCCGTTCACCGTGCACGGCACCGGCGCCCTGCGCGGCGGACCGGTCACCATCGACGCCTCGGCCTCGTCGCAGTTCGTGTCCGGGCTGCTGCTCTCGGCCGCCCGGTTCACCGACGGGGTCACCATCACCCACCAGGGGCCGCCGGTGCCGTCGATGCCGCACATCGACATGACCGTCGACATGCTGGGCGCCGCCGGGGTGCCGGTGACCGTCTCGGCGGGTCCGGACGGGGTGGCGAGCCGCTGGCAGGTGGCCCCCGGTCCCATCCGCGCCGTGGACACCACGGTGGAACCGGATCTGTCCAACGCCGCCGCCTTCCTGGCGGCCGCCGCGGCCACCGGCGGCGCCGTCAGCGTGCCGCGCTGGCCGGAACACACCACCCAGCCGGGGGCGCAGATCGTCGACGTACTGACCCGGATGGGTTGCACCGCAACGCGATCGGCCGACGGTCTGCTCACCGTGCAGGGCCCGCACCGGCCGGCCGCGGTGGATCTGGACCTGCGGGCGATCGGCGAGCTGACGCCGACCATCGCCGCGCTGTGCGTGGTCGCCGACGGCACCTCCACGCTGCGCGGCATCGCGCATCTGCGCGGCCACGAGACCGACCGGCTGGCCGCACTCACCACCGAGATCGGCCGGATCGGGGGCCTGTGCGTCGAGACCGCCGACGGCCTGCAGATCACCGGCGTGCCGGCCGGCGATCTGCGGCCCGCCCTATGGCACAGCTACGCCGACCACCGGATGGCCACCGCCGGTGCGCTGCTGGGGCTTCTGGTCCCGGGCATGTCCGTCCAGGACATCGCCACCACCGGCAAGACGCTGCCGGACTTTCCGGGCATGTGGGCCGCGATGATCGGGGAACACGACCGGTGAGCCGCTCGGCGCGGTCCTACGACGAATCCGATGTCCGGATCCGTCCGGGCAAGGGCACCCGGCCGCGCACCAAGACCCGGCCGAGTCACAAGGACGCGCACAGCGCGATGGTGGTGTCGGTGGATCGCGGCCGGTGGGGCTGCGTGCTCGACGGAGATCCGGAGCGACCGGTGGTGACCATGCGGGCCCGCGAGCTGGGCCGCACCCCGATCGTCGTGGGCGACCGGGTGGACGTGGTGGGCGACCTGTCGGGCCGGCCCGACACCCTGGCCCGGATCGTGCGGGTCGCCGAGCGGTCGACGGTGCTGCGGCGCACCGCCGACGACACCGATCCGTATGAGCGGATCGTCGTGGCCAACGCCGACCAGTTGCTGATCGTCACCGCCCTGGCCGATCCGCCGCCGCGCACCGGCTTCGTCGAACGGGCTCTGGCCGCCGCCTACGCCGGCGGCCTGTCGCCGATCCTGTGCCTGACCAAATCGGATCTGGCCGACCCCGCCGGGTTCGCCGCGCACTTCGCCGATCTGGAGCTGCCGGTGGTGCTCGGCGGTCGCGACGACGGCCTCGCCGAACTGCAGGAGCGGCTCGACGGCCGGCTCACCGCCCTGATCGGGCACTCCGGTGTCGGCAAGTCCACGCTGGTCAATCGGCTTGTGCCGGACGCGGATCGGGCGGTCGGACGGGTCTCCGGTGTCGGCAAGGGCCGGCACACCTCCACCCAGTCGGTGGCGCTGCCGCTGCCCGGCGGGCGGCGCGGGGACCGAGGCTGGGTGGTCGACACCCCGGGAATCCGGTCCTTCGGGCTGGCGCATGTGACACCGGACGAGATCGTCGATGCCTTCGGCGACCTGCGCGAGGCGGTGGCGGACTGTCCGCGCGGGTGCACCCATCTGGGTCCGCCGGCCGATCCGGAATGCTCCCTCGACGCGCTCACCGGAAGCTCGTATCGGCGCGCGATGGCCGTCCGGGAGCTGCTCGCCGCGGTCCGCGACACCGGCTCCGAAACCGACGAACCGGTCGAGCCCACCCCGTAGAGCAGCGGCCGGGTGCGGCTACTCGCGCAGGCCCGCCGGTGCGGCGGTGCGGCCGGCCCCGATGCCGCCGAACGCGCCGCTCAGGTTCGCCGCGGCGACGACCTGCTGCACGAGTTCCCTCCGCGGACCGGTCATCAGGTAGCCCTTGACCTCCCGCGGCCCCGGCCCCCGGTAGACCTGATAGTCCTCGAGCCACCGGTAGATCGCGCCGCAGTCGGCATCGAGGAGCGCGGTCGCCGCCGGCACCCCGTAGAGCGCCGCATACCGCCGGTAGGTGAGATCGGCGCGCCAGGCCTGCTCGAGTGCGTCCCGGACCACCTCCTCCGGGATCATCGCCGCCGTCACCGCCGGTACGCGGATACCGTTCTGCATAACGGTGCCTTCGTCACGATTGAGCCTCCGCACCAGCCTGTCCCTGGCGTCGTCGAGGTCGGCGGCGGCGAGCAGCCACGCGAGCCGGGCCTCGTCGACCGATTCACCGCTCTCCCCCACGCGCCACAGGTACGGCCAGAACTCCTCGCGGGTGGCCGCCGACCAGCGGTGCAGACCGAAGGCGGCCAGCACGATCAGCACCGGCGCCACAGTCACCACCGCGAATGCGACGGCGGCAGCGGCCGCCGTCAAGGCGGCGTACGTCACGTCGACGACCACGTGCCGCCCGCCCGACTGCAGGTACTGCCACACCCCGGCCGCCACCGCGACCGCCATCAGGGCCGCGACGAGTACGGCCCCGGCGATCCGGCCGGACGGCGCACCACCGACAACACCCGCTCGACGGCGAGTCCCCAGACCCAGAACACCCAGAGCAGTACGCTGACGCCGCCGACGATCAAGATCATGATGCTGAGCCTAGGAACCGGCATATCGGGCGGCAATGGGGAGTTCTCCCCATTGCGGATCAGGCGCGCACGGTCCCAGAGCTCAGGCGAACGGGGAACGCAGCCAGTCCGCGTCCCAGCCCACCCAGCCGGCCATCACACCCAGGAAGCCGGTCAGCCAGACGGTGAGGATGACGATGGCGCACGTGGCCCCACCCAGCACCACCTGCGCCAGGCGGTTGCCGTCGATGTAGCGCGAGTAGAAGGCGTTGAGCCGGCTCATGACGGCCAGCCGCAGCCTCGCGGCCCACTCGAACTCCTGCGAGAGGATCAGCAGACCGAGGAAGACGATGGCCCAGCCCGGACCGGGGTACGGAATGGCGACGATGCCGGCCAGAGTGACCACCGTGCCCACCGCGATCGTCACATAGCGGAGCACCCAGCCGAGCCGGTGATTGTGCCGGATGTGGTGGTAGCGGCGGCCCAGCCGCCGCACCCCGTCGTTGAGTCCGCCCAGCAGGCTGCGCCGCTGGTCGGCGCGCCCGTCCGCCGCGTCGCCGGTGCTCACCTCGCCGTCGGTGCTCACCTCGCCGTCGATGCCCATCGGTCGTCCCGGCCCGGTCAGGCCCGCGCCCGTCGTCGTTCCCGGCGGGTCTCCCGCAGCCGGCGCAGGGCCGTCTTGAGCCCGGACGCCCGCGGCGTCATCCCCGCGAAGCGGCGCTCGGAGGCGGTCTCCGGGGCGTCGTCGGCCGAATCGACCAGGAAGCGGTCCGGAAGCGCGAGCTTGTTGATGGTCCGCAGGGTGCGCAGATACTGCATACCCAGCGAGCCGGTGTTGTACGGGAGGTCGTACTTCTCGCACAGCTCCCGCACCGCCACCGACACCTCGGCCATCCGGTTGCTCGGCAGATCCGGGTAGAGGTGGTGTTCGATCTGGTACGAGAGGTTGCCGCTCATGAAGGCCAGCGCCGGCCCGGCCCGGAAATTGGCGCTGCCGAGCATCTGCCGCAGGTACCACTGGCCCTGCGTCTCGTCCTCGAGGGTCTCGGCGGTGAACTTCTCCGCACCGTCCGGGAAGTGGCCGCAGAAGATCACCACGTAGGTCCACAGGTTGCGGGCCAGGTTCGCGGTCAGGTTGGCGGTCAGGGTGTGCCGGAAGTTGCGACCGGTCAGCGCCGGGTAGATCAGGTAGTCCTTGCCCAGCTGCCGAGCGGCCTTGCGCAGGAAGAGCTTGATCTGCGGGATCGCCTCCTGTGTGGACTTGCGTCCGGCGGCGACCTCCTTGAGTTCGAGGTCGTGCAGCGCGATACCCCATTCGAAGGTGAGCGCCAGCAGCACGTTGAACAGCGGCTGGAAGGCCCGCCGCGGCTCCCACGGCTCGTCGCGGGTCACCCGCAGGATCTTGTACCCCACGTCGTGATCCATGCCGATCACGTTGGTGTACTTGTGATGGATGTAGTTGTGCGAGTGCTTCCAGTGCGGAGACGCGCAGACCATGTCCCACTCCCAGGTGGTGGAGTGGATCTCGGGATCGTTCATCCAGTCCCACTGGCCGTGCATCACGTTGTGCCCGAGTTCCATGTTCTCGATGCACTTGGCCAGGGCCAGCGCCGTGGCGCCGAGCAGCCAGAGCGAGCGCCGGTTGCTGCCGAACAGCGCGAGCCGGCCGGCCACCTCCAGTCCGCGCTGCGCGGCGATGGTGCGGTGCAGGTAGCGGACATCCCGCTCACCGAGGTCGGCCTCGATCCGCCGGCGCAGCGCGTCGAGCTCCTCCCCGAGCGCCGCCACATCGGCGTCCGTCAGGTGCGCGTACTCATTGATGTCCGAAATTGCCATCGCTGCTCATTATGCCCGTCGCTGCAAATCGTGCCCGGTGAGACGTACCGGCCTCGGTCGTCTCCCCCGCTACGTTACGCTGCGCGGCGCTCCTGCCGCGGGGCGGGGAACTGGGCGACGCCGCGCCGGCGTTCCCGCAGCCCGCGGATGGCCGACTTGAGGCCGCGCCGGCGGCCGCTGCGCGGGTCGACGGTGGCCACCAGGCGCTGCTCCGGATCGGTCTTGAAGCGCAGCTCCGAGGCGGTCTCCGGGGCATCGTCCTTGGTGGCGGTCAGGTACTTGTCCGGCAGGGACAGCTTGGCGATGGTCCGCCAGGACTTGGCGTACTGCAGCGGGAACGAGCCGGTGGTGTACGGCAGGTCGTAATCGGCGCAGATCGCCTGCACCCGCACCGAGATCTCGGCGAGCCGGTTGCTCGGCAGGTCCGGGAAGATGTGGTGCTCGATCTGGTACGAGAGGTTGCCGCTCATGAAGCCCAGCACCGGGCCGGACCGGAAGTTGGCGCTGCCGAGCATCTGACGCAGGTACCACTCGCCGCGGCTCTCGGTCTCCATGTCCCGCTTGGTGAACTTCTCGGCGCCGTCCGGGAAGTGGCCGCAGAAGATCACCGCATTGGTCCACAGATTGCGGATCACGTTGGCCAGCACGTTGGCGGTCAGGGCCGTGCGGAAACCGCGGCGCGAGCGGGTGGCCGCACCGACGATCGCCGGGTGGACCACGTAGTCCTTGGCGGCCTGACGGCCCACCTTGGCGCCCACCTCGCGCAGCGAGGCGCGCAGCTCGGCCCGGTCCTCCTCGGTCTTGCGCTTGCGTCCGAGTTCGAGGTGCTGGGCGGCGACGCCGTACTCGAAGCCCACCGCGAGCAGCGTGTTCCACACCAGGTTGCCCAGATAGAACGGCCGCCAGCGCTGGTCCCGGGTCACCCGCAGCAGGCCGTAGCCCACGTCGTCGTCCATGCCGAGGACGTTGGTGTACTTGTGGTGGATGAAGTTGTGCTGGTGCTTCCAGTGCGCGCTCGGGCCGGTGTTGTCCCACTCCCAGGTGGTCGAGTGGACCTCGGGATCGTTCATCCAGTCCCACTGCCCGTGCATCACGTTGTGCCCGAGTTCCATGTTCTCGACGATCTTGGCCACACCGAGCGCCGAGGCGCCGGCCCACCACAGGCTGCGCTTGCGCGATCCGAAGATCAGGGCGCGTCCGGTCAGTTCCAGGCCCCGCTGAAAGGCGATGGTCCGCGCGATGTAGCGGGCGTCGCGCTCGCCGCGGTCGGCCTCCACGTCGGCGCGGATGGCATCGAGCCGGACCGCGATGGCCTCCACGTCGTCATCGGTCAGGTGCGCGTACTCCGGGATGTCGGCGATCGCCACGACGTCTCCTTTACCTACAATTGCGTAACTTACGCAATCGTAGGTTACGGCGCCGTAGGTTGTCCAGGGGCCCTCGCACCGTTTCGTGCCGAACCGCCCCCGGAGCATCGACCCCCCAGACGACAACCGGTTCCCGAGACCGTTCGATCAGTCGCGGGAACCGGAATCGGTCTCGGGAACGGGGCGGCGCCGGACGTCAGACGTCGAGGGTGCAGTCGCCGGCGGCGGCGGTCACGCAGGTCTGGACGCGCTCGCCGGCGATGTGCTCGGCGCCGGTCCGCAGATCCCGGACCGCCCCCTTGTCGAGCATCACCACGCAGCTCTGACAGATGCCCATCCGGCAGCCGAAGGGCATCAGCACGCCGGCCTGCTCCCCCGCCTCGAGCAGCGTGGTGGCGCCGTCGGCCTCCACCTGCCGGTCGGGAGTGCCGAAGGTGATCACGCCGCCCTGCGCGTCGCTGGCGCCGCGTTCGAGGGCGAAGCGCTCGATGTGCAGCTGCTCGAGCCGGTCGTCGTCGCCGTAGGCGGCGGTGAGCATGTCCAGGAAGCCGCCGGGGCCGCAGGCCCAGGTCTGCCGCTCGAGGAAGTCGGGACAGACCGCGGCCAGGTCGTCGACGGAGAGCTTGCCGGACTCCCGGGTGAGCCGCAGGGTCAGGTCGATCAGCCCCTCGGCGGCCATCGACTCGAGCTCCTCGGCGAAGAGCACGTCGTCGGCGGTGGGGGCGGAGTGGATCACCTTGATGTCGCTGCGCTCGCCCCGGCGGCGCAGGGTCCGCAGCATCGACATGATGGGCGTGATACCGCTGCCGGCCGTGGCCAGCAACAGCCTCGGCGGCAGCGGCTCGGGCAGCACGAACTCCCCGGAGGGCGCGGCCAGCCGCACCACGGTGCCCGGCACCAGGCCGTTGACCAGATGCGAGGACAGATAGCCCTCGGGCATCGCCTTGACCGTGATCGCGACCGTCTTGTCGCCGTGCGAGGAGTCCGGAACGCTGGTCAGCGAGTAGGAGCGCCAGGTCCACCGGCCGTGCAGCAGCACGCCGATACCGATGTACTGGCCGGCGCTGTAGTCGAACGAGAAGCCCCAGCCGGGCCGGATGACGATGGTCGCACTGTCAGCGGTCTCGGTGGTCACCGAGACCACCTTGCCGCGCAGTTCGCGGGCCGACCACAGCGGATTGGCCAGGTGCAGGTAGTCGTCCGGCAGCAGCGGGGTGGTCACCCGGGCCAGTGCGGCCCGGGCCATCTGCGCGCGCCGGCTGCCCGCCACCGAGGCGGCGCCCGGCGGCGCGAGCCGCTGAATCCACGACGTCATCTCGACCTCCGATCGTCGTCGGCGCCCGTGCGCCTCAAATACCTACGCTACCGTAACCTACGGTTGCGTAATAATCGTCGACGGGCCGCGCCGGTCACAGCAGTTCGAGCAGGAAGGGCAGCTCCTGGGTGGCGTACCAGCCCAGATCGTGGTCCTCGGCATCGCCGACGGCCAGTTCCGCATCCTCGTCGCCCAGATCCGCCGCGTCGATCACCGCGACCGCCGCCTGCACGGCCGGTTCCGCATCGGCGCCGTCCACATGCACCGCGGCCACCTGCGACAGGCTCACCTCACCGGGCAGCCGGACCACCGCATCGTCGAGATCCGGCCGCGCCTGCGCATCCGGGACCTCGGCGACGACGACCACCCGGCGCACCGGTAGCCCGTTCGCCGCGGTCCCCTCTACTGCAGCCCCGTCTGCTGCGGCCCCGTCCGCTGTGGCCCCGTCTGCTGCGGTGTCGGCGGTGGCGGCCGCCGGGTCGTCGGCGGCCAGCAGCCGCAGACTGGCCCGGGCCGCCTCACGCATCGCCACCTCGGACAGTTCCTCGTCGTCGCCGGAGGTGTAGCTCTCCCGGAGTGCGGGCGTCACCGCGAACGCGGTGCCCGAGACCGGACGCCACGAACCGCCGGCCAGCAACTGCTCGACCATCGCCAGGGTGGCCGGTGCGTAGACCCTCATCACAGCCTCACTCTCCCGGCGACGGATCGCCGTCACCGGCGCCCGCGGATCCGGACGTCGGCCGCACCGGCGGGAAGCCGCCGGTGACGAGTTCTTCGAAGGACTCGGCCACGTACCCGGCCATGGCCGGCAGGTCACCGAGCACATTGCGGTCCGCGACGAAACCGAACTGCACCTGATCGCCGTACTCGACGACGCTGATCGCCAGCGCCCGCTGCGCCAGCAGAGTGGGCAGGACGTACAGGCCGGTGATCGGCACGCCGCCGAGATAGCGGGGCGCCACCGGCTGCCCGCACATCCGGATCGGCACGTTGTAGGAGCGCTGGAAGATCTGGTTGAAGGCCCGCACCGAGACATCGGCGAAGGGCACGATGCCCAGATCCGGCAGCAGCGGCCGCACCCCGGAGGTCATCCGGCGGGTCGACTGCGAGTAGCGGTCGGCCAGTCCGGCCACCTGCATGAGCCGCACCGCCGGTGCGTCCTCGCCCACCGGCAGATCGGTGACGAAGTCCTGTTCGCCCTCGCAGGTCCAGCCCGCGGTCTCGGCGGCCGCCCGGTCGTCGCCGGCGGACGGGTCCCGGGTGATCAGCGGCAGCACCGCGCGCACCGTCTCCCCGTGGCCCACCGTCTCCTGGATCGAGAGCAGCCAGCGCCGCAGCACGCCGGTCACGATGCCCAGCACCACATCGGTGAAGCTGCATTCGAAGCGCTCCGCCACCTGGCGGCACTCGTCGCGGCCGATGGTGGCGAAGGTGACCAGCCGGGCCGCACCCACCGTGTTGTTGAGCGGGCTGTCCGGCGCGCTGTTGACCAGGTTGCCCACCGCCGAGCCGACGAATCGCGCCGACCGGTCGGTGAGGGCGAGCAGATCGGCCACCGGGCCGTTGCCCCGGAGCACCGAGTCGGCCACCTCGCCGGGCCGGGCGAAGGCCTCGGCCAGCGCCCCCATGGCCACCGCGGAACCGCTCGGGCGGCTGTCCGGCGACCACAGTTCCTCGGGCAGCGGCGGCGCATCCGGCCGCGGATCGGCGAGCACCTCGGACAGTTCCCGGTTCGCCTCGCCGTCGACAAGCGCCCGATGCGACTTGACCAGCACCGCCATCCGGCCGCCGGAGAGACCTTCGATCAGGTTCAGCTCCCACAGCGGACGGCGCCGGTCCAGACTCCGCGACATGACCCGGGCGATCAGCTCCTGCAACTGCTCGTCGGTGCCCGGCTGCGGCAGCGCCGAGAGCCGGACGTGGTAGGTGATGTCGAAGTCGACGTCGTCCACCCAGAGCGGCCGGGCCAGACCCAGCGGCACCTCGACCACCACCTGCCGGTACCGCGGCACCAGCTGGAGGCGGTTCTCCACCAGCGAGACCAGCCGGCCGTAGTCGAGCGGGCCGGTGCCGCTGTCCCGCGCACCCGGATCCAGCACGAACAGCACACCCAGGTGGGTACTGCTGTTCGGGCCGTCCAGGAAGTAGTACATCGCCGCTTCGGGCGACAGTCGGTTGACCATGATGACGTTGATGTTAGGCGCCCCGGCGCATTTCGTGGAACTCGCCACCGCGGCGGCGCACCCGGGCACCGATCGTCAGACGATGGCGAACTCGGTGAGGATCCAGCGGTCCTCCAGCTTCCGCGGCAGGGTGCCCGCCGGTGAGACCCGTACCGGCCGCAGTTCCATCCGTCCGGCCACCGCCCGCACCCGTCCGCCGCGCACATAGGAGCCGAAGTAGTCGGCCAGCGCCGCATCGTGCAGTTGCACGTGCACCCGGCACAGCCGGGCGCAGTCGTCACCGGGACCGACCACCCGATGCTGGATGAGCGCGGTCAGCTGGGCGAGCACCTGTTCGTCGACGCACCGGCTGAGCAGACCGCGCGGCCGCCGGCCGTCGAGGACCTCCAGTACTCGCTGCAGCGCGCCGAGAGCCGCCGCCCGCACCGCGGTGGCCGCCTCCAGCTCCGGTGGCCGGCTGCGGCCGGTGCGGCGAGCCCCGGGCGGCGCGGCGGCCCGCACGGGAACCGGAGAGGTCCCTGTGATCGATCCGCCGGCGATCGAGGCGCCGGTGACCGAAGCATCTGTCTCGAGCAGTATCCCCGTCATACAGAATCCGACGCGCCGGGAACCGTTTCGGTTCCACGACGCGCCGGAATGTCTGCGGATTCGTCCTGTGCGGGGCTACTTCTGCTGGCGCCGCCGCTCGCGCTGGGCCCGCCGCTGCGCCTCGCGGCGCTCCTTGCGGGTGCCGCCGAGCACCTCGGACGGGGTGCCCGAGGCATGCTCCTCGACCTCCGAGTGGACCTCGGGGTCGCCGGCCTCGGACGGCCCGCTGTAGCTGACGGCACCCTCGGCGGCCTCGTCGCCGCCCAGGTCGGTGCCGGCGAGCATGTCGCTGACCGTGCTGCCCAGCTGCGGCTCGGGGGCCTGGGTCTGCACCTGAGCGTTGAAGATCAGGGTGACCGTCTCCTCCTTCATCGCCTCGAGCATGGCCACGAACATGTCGTAGCCCTCGCGCTGGTACTCGACCACCGGGTCGCGCTGGGCCATCGACCGCAGGTGGATGCCCTCGCGCAGGTAGTCCATCTCGTAGAGGTGATCGCGCCACTTGCGGTCGAGCACCATCAGCAGCACCGAACGCTCGAGCTGCTGCATGGCGCCTTCGCCGGCGATACCGGCCAGTTCGGTCTCCCGACGGTCGTAGGCCTCGAGGGCGTCCTCGACCAGAACGTCGCGCAGTTCGTCGGCGCTCACGTCGTCGCGTTCGCCGAACTCGTTCTCACCGACCACCTGCTGCTTGTCCAGCGAGATCGGGTACAGCTTGGCCAACGCCTCCCACAGGGTGTCGAGGTCCCAGTCCTCGGTGTAGCCCTCGGCGGTGGCACCGTCGACGTAGGCGCCCACCACGTCGGCCACCATCTGCCGGACCTGCTCGCGGTGGTCGTCGCCCTCGAGGATCTCGCGGCGCTCGGCGTAGATGACCTTGCGCTGCTCGTTCATCACCTCGTCGTACTTGAGGACGTTCTTGCGGATCTCGAAGTTCTGCTCCTCGACCTGGGTCTGCGCGCTGCGGATGGCGCGGGTGACCATCTTGGCCTCGATCGGCACGTCCTCGGGCAGGTTCACCCGGTTCATGATCGATTCGAGCGCGGCACCGTTGAAGCGGCGCATGAGCTCGTCGCCGAGCGAGAGGTAGAAGCGCGACTCGCCCGGGTCGCCCTGACGGCCGGAGCGGCCGCGCAACTGATTGTCGATCCGTCGCGACTCGTGGCGTTCGGTGCCGAGCACGTACAGCCCGCCCGCCTCACGCACGTCGTCGGCCTCCTCGGCGGCGGCCGTGCGGGCCACCTCGATGGCCTCGTCCCAGGCGGCCTCGTATTCGTCGGGAGTGTTCACCGGATCCAGCCCGGCCTTGCGCAGCCGGGTGTCGGCGATGACGTCCGGGTTGCCGCCGAGCACCACGTCGGTACCGCGGCCGGCCATGTTGGTGGCCACGGTCACGGCGCCGAGCCGGCCGGCCTCGGCGACGATCTGCGCCTCCTGCTCGTGGAACTTGGCGTTGAGCACGGTGTGCGTGATGTCGCGCTCGGTGAGCAGTCGGGACAGGTACTCGGAGCGTTCGACGCTGGTGGTGCCGATGAGCACCGGCTGGCCCTTCTCATGCCGCTCGGCGATGTCGTCGACGACGGCGTTGAACTTGGCCTCTTCGGTCTTGTAGATGAGGTCGGTCTGGTCCTTGCGCACCATCGGCTTGTTGGTGGGGATGGGCACCACGCCGAGCTTGTAGATCTGATGGAACTCGGCGGCCTCGGTCTCGGCGGTACCGGTCATGCCGGAGAGCCTGTCGTAGAGGCGGAAGTAGTTCTGCAGCGTGATGGTGGCCAGGGTCTGGTTCTCGGCCTTGATCTCGACGCCCTCTTTGGCCTCGATGGCCTGGTGCAGGCCCTCGTTGAAGCGACGGCCGTCGAGCACGCGCCCGGTGAACTCGTCGACGATCAGGACCTCGCCCTTGCGGACGATGTAGTCCTTGTCCTTGTGGAACAGCTCCTTGACCTTGATGGCGTTGTTCAGGTAGCCGACCAGCTGCGAGTTGCTGGGCTCGTACAGGTTGTCGATGCCCAGCCGGTCCTCGACGGCGGTGACCCCGGCCTCGTGCACGCCGACGGTCTTCTTCTTGATGTCCACCTCGTAGTGGACGTCCTTCTCGAGCAGCGGGGCGATCCGGGCGAACTCGGTGTACCACTTGCTCGACGAATCGGCCGGACCGGAGATGATCAGCGGCGTGCGGGCCTCGTCGATCAGGATCGAGTCCACCTCGTCGACGACGGCGAAGTTGTGGCCGCGCTGAACCAGCTCCTCCATGCTGTGCGCCATGTTGTCGCGCAGGTAGTCGAAGCCGAACTCGTTGTTGGTGCCGTAGGTGACGTCGGCGGCGTAGGCCTCCCGGCGCTGATCCGGATTCATGCCGGTGAGGATGACCGCGGTCTCGAGGCCCAGGAAGCGGTGCACGCGGCCCATCCACTCGGCGTCGCGCTTGGCGAGGTAGTCGTTGACGGTGACCACGTGCACGCCCTTGCCGCTGAGCGCGTTCAGGTAGGCCGGCAGCACACAGGTCAGGGTCTTGCCCTCACCGGTCTTCATCTCGGCGATGTTGCCGAAGTGCAGCGCCGCACCACCCATGATCTGGACGTGGAAGTGCTTCTGGTCGAGCACGCGCCAGGCCGCCTCGCGGGCCACGGCGAAGGCCTCGATGAGCAGATCGTCGAGGGTCTGACCCGATTCGAGGCGTTCCTTGAACGCTGCGGTCTTGGCCTGCAGCTCGGTGTCGCTGAGCGCTTCCATCTCGTCGGAGAGCGACTCCACCTGAGCCGCGATGCCGTCGAGCCTCTTGACCATGCGCCCTTCACCCAGGCGCAGCAGCTTGTTCAGCACGGTCTTTACGTCCCCATCGGTCGATGACAAAGAATCCGGCCTGCACCGCAAACGGGCAGGCCGGATTCCATGGTAGCGGTCTTTATCGTCAGACCTCGTTCAGCAGGCCGGAAAGCTCAGGCCAGCCGGATCAGCCCGTAGTCGAAGGCGTGCCTGCGGTAGACCACCGACGGCTTGTCGGTCTCCTTGTCGTGAAACAGGAAGAAGTCGTGCCCGACCAGTTCCATCTCGTAGAGCGCATCGTCCACGCTCATCGGCACCGCCTGGTGCTCCTTGACGCGCACGATCTGGCCCGGCTCGTAGTGCTCGACGCCGTCGGCCCACTTGTCCTCGGCCTCGGCGAGGGTCTCCGGATTCGGCGAATCCTCGATCGCCGCCGGCGCGATCGCCTCGCTCAGCGACTGGGCCCGGCCCGGACCGTCCTTGCGGATCCGCTTCCGGCCCTTCGCCCGGCGCAGCCGCTTCTGCATCTTGTCCATCGCCAGCTCGGTGGCCGCGTAGAAGTTCTCGCCGCTGGCCTGCGAGCGGATCACCGGTCCGTCGCAGCGGGCGGTGATCTCCACGACCTGCGCCTGCTTGGCCTGTCGCCGGTTCGGCTCGTGGTAGAGCACCACTTCGAACCGGTTGATGGTGGTGTCGAAGCGCTCCAGCCGGGACAGCTTGTCACCGAGGTACACGCGGAAATGGTCGGGAACCACCACATTGCGCCCGCTGACCTGCACCTCCACGGTGGGCTGGCCGGGCTCGGCCACGTCGGCGAGATGTGAGGGGCGCTCGAACGCCTTCTCCAGCTCGGCCACGGTGGCCGGGGCGCTCTTCGGCTCGCGCTGTCCTTTGCGATGAACGACGGACATATGTGATTCCTCCTCCGATCGCGCTATCCGGAATGGCCCCGGATAGGTACCAATTCGCTTGCCGCACAACGCAATTGAGCGACAGGCCGGTTCCCGGGCCGGACGGTCCGGAAAACGTTCCCCTGCACCTATGACGTTATCGGGTTTGGCCCGCTTCGGCCACGTTTCAGCACGTGATTCTCGCCCTCTCTGCCGCCCGCCCGATCGCCGCGTCCGCCGCCTCGCCGATCACACCCCGGCGAGCACCACCGCCGCGTCCACCGCGACGCCGCACCGGGCCAGCGCGGCCACCGACACCGCGGCCGTCGCACCGGTGGTCAGCACGTCGTCCACCAGCACCACCGTGCACCGGCGGCGCCGCACCGGAGGCGGCGGCGGACCGGTCACCACCACCGCACCGCGCAGATTGGCCAGCCGCCCGCCGGCGTCGAGGCCGGCCGAATCCCGGGCCGGGCCGGCGGTCCGCAGCAGCTCGGCCACCCGTACCCGCGGCCCCAGCTCGGCCCCGGCCGCCCGGCTCACCGCGGTGACCGGATCACCGCCGCGGCGCCGCGCCGCCAGCGCCCGGGTGGGTGCCGGGATCAGCACCAGCCCGCCGGTCGCAGGCAGATCACCCCAGCGGGCGAGGGCGATCAGTGCCCGGGCGAGGACGGTGCCGAAGACCGGTACCAGGTCGGTGCGCCGATGCTCTTTGAGTTCGACGATCCCGCGCCGCAGCGGTCCGCGGTACCGGCCCGCCGCGAAGGCCGGCACCCCCGGATCCACCCGCGGACGCAGCCGGACCGGCACATCGTGGAGCGCCCGCGCACAGCGCGGACACCAGCGCACCCCGGGGCGGCCGCACCCTCCGCATTCGAGCGGCATCGCCAGTTCGGCGGCCGCCGCCAGCCAGCCCGGAATCCCCGCCCTCACCCCGGCGATGCTCGTCGCCGGGCACCGCCGCCGCCAGCCCTCCGTCCACAGTCCGGCCGCCCCACAGTCCGGCCGGCGACCGGCCGAGCGGTTATGAACCGGGGACCACCGGAACGGTGCCGGCCGCCACGTCGTCCACCCCGGTCCAGTACTGGTCCTGCGAGCCGCTCGAGGTCCGCAGCACCAGCACCGTCCGGCTGTCGCCGACGAAGACCGAGCTGCGGCCGGCGGCGATGCTCAGCACCGGCGGTTTGAGGTTGCCCGAGACCATCGGCACCACGGGCAGCCCGGAGAGCGGAATCCGCATCACCGGGGTCTCCTCGCCCTGCCGCGCCACGTACACCGATTCCGGACCGCCCCAGGTCAGCGACACCACCGGGGTGTCGATGCCGTAGGCGGCCGGGTAGACGCCGGTCAGCGCCGGAAGCCCGCGGTCGTTGGTGGAGATCACCGCCAGCATCACCTTCCCGCCCACCAGCAGGACCACCCGCACCCCGTCGGGCGACACCTTCATCGCGGTGATCGGGCCCGGCGCCGCCGCGGTCACCTCGGAGACGTCCAGTTCGGACGCGCGGACCTCACCGGTGTCGGCGTCGGCCGTCCACAGGCTGGGCTTGCCGTCGACCACCGCGAAGCCCGTCTGCGCGCCGGCGCCGAACGACGGTGTGGCGATCACCGCGCCGCTGAGCACCTCGGCGACGTCCTCTCCGTAGCGGCCGCGCACCAGCACCTGCCGGTCGCCGCGCTGCGCCACCGCGGTCACCCACTGCTGGTCGGCGGAGATCGCCGCGGCCCGCAGGTCGTGTGCCGCGCCCAGCACGCCCTGCACCGCGACCGGGCCGGACGGACCCACCCGGTACAGTCCGCCGTCGCGCACCAGATGCAGCGGCGGGGTGCCCTGGTCGGGGTCCGGGTCGAAGCTCTTGACGTCGGCCATCTCCCAGCCGGCCTGCCGTTCGGGCACCAGCGGCCCGCCGTCGGCGGTGATCTGGTACGTCCCGCGGATCCCGGCGCCGGCCAGCGTCCAGATCAGCTGGGCGGCGATCATGGTGCGGTACCGGGTGTCGGACTCGGTCAGCCCGCCCAGCGAGATCCGCACGTCGCTGCCGTCGACGTCCACCGGGCCGTGCATCTGGATGTCGCCGCTGCTCGAGACCGCACCGGTGAGGTTGTCCGAGGGACCGGCCAGCAGCCGCACGATCAGATCCGTCGGGCTGATCGAGGCGCCGTAGAACCAGCGCGGATCGGAGACCAGGTGGGTGACCGTGCGGTCCGGGTAGTACAGGTTGGCCGAGCGGTAGGCGGCCTCGAACTGCGCGAGATCGGTGATCGCCCCGGTCGGGAGGTCGCCGTTGATCCGCCAGGCGCCGTTCACCCGGATCAGGTTCAGCGGGACCGTCGTCCGGCCCTGGGCCGGGGTCAGCCGGCCCTCCGGGCTGAGCTCACCGGTCGTCGCACCGATGATGCGCAGCCGCACCGCGCTCTCGCTGCGTTCGTCCACCACCACCCGGACATCGTCGAGCACCGTCATCGGACCGGTGTCGTCCCACCGGCCGGAGGCGCCGGCGGTGAGGAAGCGGCGGGCGGCGCGGTGACCGGAGTCGGGGTCGGCGGAAGCCTTGAGGAAGTTGCGGACCAGCGTCTCCGGATCGTCGCTGCGGCGCGGGGTGGGCACCAGGTCGGTGGGCAGCGCCCGGTTGAACTCCTTGATCGGCTGCGGCGCCGACGACTCGGGAATGGCCACGCAGCCGGTCGCGAGCAGCACCGTCAGCACGGTCAGCAGCAGCGCCGTGACCCGGCGCGACAGGGTTCTCATTTCGCAGCCTCCCCGGTGGGGCTGAGCGGCAGCGGACTGCCGAGCAGCTTGTGACCGCGCACCAGCGGCAGCGTCAGCCGGAAGCAGGATCCCACCCCGGGCTCACCGGCCGCCTCGAGCCTGCCCTGGTGCAGTCGGGCGTCCTCGATACTGATGGCCAGACCCAGACCGGTGCCACCGGAGCGGCGCACCCGGGACGGGTCGGACCTCCAGAACCGGTTGAAGACCAGCTTCTCCTCCCCCGGTTTGAGCCCGATGCCCTGGTCGACCACGGTGATCGCCACCGCCTCGCCGTCCGAGCGCATGGTGAGGGTCACCGGCCGCTGCTCGCCGTGGTCGATGGCATTGGCCAGCAGGTTGCGCAGAATGCGCTCCACCCGGCGCGGATCGATCTCCGCGTACACCGGCTCCACCGGCAGATCCACCACCAGTTCGGTACCGGTGTCGGCGGCCAGCGGGGTGACCGTGGCCAGCGCCGCCTCGATCGGGATGGCCATGTTCTGCCGTTCGGCGGACAGCTCGGCCTGGCCGGCGTCGTGCCGGGAGATCTCCAGCAGTTCGGTGAGCAGCGTCTCGAATCGGTCGAGTTCCTTCTCCAGCAGTTCCACCGAGCGCCGCTGCACCGGACTGAGGTCCTCGCGCTCCTCGTAGAGCACGTCGGCGGCCATCCGCACGGTGGTCAGCGGGGTGCGCAGCTCGTGACTGACATCGGAGGTGAACTGCCGTTGCAGGCCGCCGAACTCCTCGAGGTGGGTGATCTGTTTGGACAGGCTCGCCGCCATGTCGTTGAACGAGACGGCCAGCCGGGCGAACTCGTCGTCGCCGCGGACCGGCATCCGCTCGGAGAGCCGGCCGTCGGCGAACCGCACCGCGATGCGCGAGGCGGCACGCAGCGGACCCACCACCTGCCGGGTCACCAGCCAGGCGATCGCCGCGAGCAGCAGGAGCAATGCCGCGCCGCCGGCGAGCATGGTGCCGCGCACCAGCGAGACCGTGTTCTCCTCGTCGGCCATCGGGAAGATCAGATACAGCTCCAGATCGGGCACCGGGGTGTCGAGCGGGGTGCCCACCACCAGCGCCGGGATCCGCCGACCGTCGCGATCGACGGTGGTGTACTGGTACGCCACCTGCCCGCGGGAGACCATCTGCTGCAGCTGGGGGGTCACGTCGGCGACCGGCCCCACCCCGGCGGCGGGCGTACCGCCGTTCGCCGCCGGCACCATCACCACGCTGTCGAACGATCCCGAGGTCGCCGAGTTCTGTGCCGCGTCGACGTCCTGGTCGGGCAGCAGCATCCGGACCCGGGCGAGCCGGGTCTGCAGGGAGACGGTGGTGTCGGTGGTGGCCAGGACGCGTTCGACCACACCGCGGCCGCGTTCGAGCTGGTTGGCCGCCACATCCTGTTTGGCGTCCAGCAGCCGGCCGGTGATCTGGCTCATCAGCACGAAGCCGACGGCCAGCAGCACCACGAACGAGAGCAGCAGCGTGGAGACCACAACGCGCAGTTGCAGGGACCGGCTCCACACCGACTGCAGCGCGTGGCCGATCCGGGCGGCCACGCGCTGCAGACCGGCGACGGCCCGGTTGAGACGCCGGGTGTTGATCACGGAGGTCCGGCCTTGTAGCCGACCCCTCTCACGGTGAGCACGATCTCCGGGTTCTCCGGGTCGGTCTCGACCTTGGCGCGCAGCCGCTGGACGTGCACGTTGACCAGGCGGGTGTCGGCCGGGTGCCGGTATCCCCAGACCTGTTCGAGCAGCACGTCGCGGGTGAACACCTGGCGCGGTTTGCGGGCCAGCGCCACCAGCAGGTCGAATTCGAGCGGGGTCAGCGAGATCGGGACGCCGTCACGGGTCACCTTGTGCGCGGGGACGTCGATCTCGACCGGGCCGATCGAGAGCAGTTCGGTCGGCTCGTCGGCGGTGCGGCGCAGCCGGGCCCGCACCCGGGCGACGAGTTCCTTGTGCTTGAACGGCTTGACCATGTAATCGTCGGCGCCGGATTCAAGGCCCAGGACCACGTCCACGGTGTCGGATTTGGCGGTCAGCATGACGATCGGAACACCGGATTCGGCGCGGATGGCGCGGCACACGTCGATGCCGTTCATGCCGGGCAGCATCAGATCGAGCAGCACCAGGTCGGGCCGCAGGTCGCGCACCGCGTCGAGGGCGAGCGAGCCGTCGCCCACGACGAAGGGCTCGAATCCCTCGTTCGACAGGGCGATGGTCAGCATTTCGGCCAGCGAGGCATCGTCGTCGACGACGAGAATCCGAGGCTTCATATCGACCATCGTGGCACTCTCCGGGGCTCAACCGCCGTATCGACACGGGCGGGCCCGCCCGCCGGGGGCGATGCGGCGCGCGTAGAGTCCTCCGATCATGGGCATTCTGGTCGCGATCGAAGGTCTGGACGGCGCCGGCAAGAACACGTTCGTGCAGCGGCTGCTCGGTGATCCCCGGCTGCGGGGGCTGACGGCGGAGACGACGACTTTCCCGGGCTACGGCCGGTCGATCGAAGCCGATCTCGCGGCCGAGGCGCTGCACGGGGAGCACGGCGACCTGAGCGGCAGCGCCTATGCGATGGCGATGCTCTTCGCGCTCGATCGCCGCCGGTCCAGGGAGGCGCTGCAGCAGGCCCGCCGCCGCACCGATGTGCTGGTCTGCGATCGGTATGTGGCCTCGAACGCCGCCTACAGCGCGGCCCGCCTGGGCCAGGGCCCGGACGGCGAGGTGACCCGGTGGGTGGCTGAGCTGGAGTTCGGCCGCTTCGAGCTGCCCCGCCCGGACCTGCAGGTGCTGCTCGGCGTGCCGCCCGAGGTGGCGATGGAGCGGGCCGCCGGCCGGGCCGCCACCGATGCGAGCCGGGCCCGGGACGCCTACGAACGCGACGCCGGCCTGCAGTCCCGCGTCTACCGCGCCTACCTCGACCTCGCCGACGCCTCCTGGATGAGCCCGTGGGCCGTCGCCGACGGCGACGCTGCCGTCGACGCCGTCCTCGCCGCCCTGGACTCCTAACTGCTCTCGACTCCTAACTGCAAAGATCGTCCGCTCACAGCCAGTCCGAGGGCATATTGCCCTCGGAGCGCCTCAGATCGGACGATCTTTGCAGCCCCACTTGTCAGGCCCACCGGAAAGCCCCGCGGAGCACACCCGCCACAGAGACGACGAGACCCGTGGTGGCCATGTTCTTCTGAGGCCCTCCGCAGCGACGAGCCCCCAGGGCGAGGAGCGAGGACTGCCCGAAGAAGAACATGGCCACCACGGGCCATCAACGACCTCAGTCAGTACCGGTAGTGCTCCGGCTTGTACGGCCCTTCGACGTCCACACCGATGTACTCGGCCTGCTCCTTGGTGAGCTTGGTGAGGGTGCCGCCGAGCGCTTCGACGTGAATCCGCGCGACCTTCTCGTCGAGGTGCTTGGGCAGCCGGTAGACCTCGTTGTCGTATTCGTCGTTCTTGGTCCACAGTTCGATCTGTGCGATGACCTGGTTGGAGAAGCTGTTGCTCATCACGAACGACGGGTGCCCGGTGGCGTTGCCGAGGTTCAGCAGCCGGCCCTCGGAGAGCACGATGATCGAGTGCCCGTCCGGGAAGACCCACTGGTCCACCTGCGGCTTGATGTTGATCCGGGTCATGCCCTCGGCCGATTCCAGGCCGGCCATGTCGATCTCGTTGTCGAAATGGCCGATGTTGCCCAGGATGGCCTGGTTCTTCATCTGCTTCATGTGCTCGAAGGTGATGATGCCCAGGTTGCCGGTGGAGGTGACGACGATGTCGGCGTTGCCGATGGCCTGCTCGACGGTGACCACGTCGAAGCCGTCCATCATCGCCTGCAGGGCGTTGATCGGGTCGATCTCGGTGACCTGGACGCGGGCGCCCTGGCCGGCCATCGACTCGGCGCAGCCCTTGCCGACGTCGCCGTAGCCGCAGATGAGCACCTTCTTGCCGCCGATGAGCACGTCGGTGCCGCGGTTGATGCCGTCGATCAGCGAGTGCCGGGTGCCGTACTTGTTGTCGAACTTGGACTTGGTGACCGAGTCGTTGACGTTGATCGCCGGGAACTTCAGGTCGCCGGCGGCGGCGAACTGGTAGAGCCGGAGCACACCGGTGGTGGTCTCCTCGGTGACGCCCTGCACGGAGCCGGCGATCCGGGTCCACTTGCCGGCGTCGGCGGCCAGCGAGGCGCGCAGCAGTTCCAGGAAGACCTTGTACTCGGCCGGGTGATCGTCGTCGGTCGGCGGTACCACGCCGGCGGCTTCGAACTCGGCGCCGCGCAGCACCAGCATGGTGGCGTCGCCGCCGTCGTCGAGGATCATGTTGGCCTCGTGGCCGTCGGGCCAGGTGAGCATCTGCTCGGCGGCCCACCAGTACTCTTCGAGGCTCTCGCCCTTCCAGGCGAACACCGGAACGCCCTTCGGCTCCTCGGGGGTGCCGTGCGGGCCGACGACGACGGCCGCCGCCGCGTGATCCTGGGTGGAGAAGATGTTGCACGACGCCCAGCGGACCTGTGCGCCGAGCGCGACGAGGGTCTCGATGAGCACGGCGGTCTGCACGGTCATGTGCAGCGAACCGGAGATCCGGGCGCCCTTGAGCGGGGCGACGTCGGCGTATTCACGCCGCAGTTCCATCAGGCCCGGCATCTCGTGCTCGGCGAGGCGGATTTCCTTGCGGCCGTAGTCGGCTTCGGAGAGGTCGGCGACCTTGAAGTCGATGCCGTTGCGAACTTCTGCGGTAGGTGCGCTAGTGGGCGCGGGGGTCATGTGATCCCTTTCGTGTGTCAGCCGTCATATCCGGATGTCCGGCACCACGTTAGCCGGTGCTCACCGGTCCGGGGACGGCGGTGCGCGCTCAGGTGTCGCGCATGGGATGCGGCTCACTCTCGCGCGCCGCATCGTCCGCGATCTGGGCGTCGGTCTCGTCGGGGAGATCGGTCACCTCGGGCCGCAGATTGAGAAAGACGACGGCGGCGATCAGCCCGCCCCACACCAGGACGACGGCCACCACCAGCAGGGCGATCGCAGGACCGGTCATCGCTTCGCTCCTTCCAGCGGAGGCCAGGCCACGAAGGCCGGATCGTCGCGCCCCTTCCAGCCGGTCAGCGCCAGGCCGGCGGCCACGACGACGGCCAGGACCACCGTGCCCCAGCCGAAGACGCCGATGTACCAGTCCGGGTAGCCCTCATAGCCGTCGACGATGAGCTCGCGCAGCTTCTGCACCAGCATGACGGTGAGGAAGACCGGCGCGAACACCCCGACCAGCGGTATCCACCAGCGGCCCAGCTTGAAGGTCGACACCGTGTTGAGGTGCAGACGCAGCAGCTCGCCGCGGCGGGCGAGCCAGACGACGGTGACGCACATGACGATCGCCGAGGTCACCACGCCGACGTTGTTGGCGAACATGTCGACGGTGTCGAGCGCCACCAGTCCGGTGGTGGTGGCGAAGAGCCCGAAGGAGAAGGCCGCGCAGACGACGCCGACCGAGACGGCCGCGGTCCGCTGCGACAGCCCGAACTTCTCCTGCAGCGCCACCGAGACGCCGACGACCAGCGAGACCAGTGAGGTGAAGCCGGCGATCACCAGCGAGCCGAAGAACAGTGCGCCGAAGAGCGCACTGCCGGGCATCTGGGAGATCACCGCCGGGAAGGTGACGAACGACAGGATCGGTCCGGTGAGGCCTTCGAGCTGATCCACCGCGACACCCTGTTGGTGGGCCAGGAAGCCGAGCGCCGAGAAGACGCCGATGCCGGCGAGGATCTCGAACGACGAGTTGGCGAAGCCGACGACGAGTCCGGAGGAGGTCATGTTGGCCTTGCGGCGCTGGAACGATGCGTAGGCGATCATGATGCCGAAGGCGATCGACATGGAGAAGAAGATCTGGCTGTACGCGGCGATCCAGACGTCCAGGTCGGTGAGGGCGCCCCAGTCCGGGGTGAACAGCGCGTTGAGGCCGTCGGTGGCGCCGGGCAGGGTCAGGGCGCGGATCACCAGGGCGCCGAAGCCCAGCACGAGCAGCGGGATGCCGATGACGTTGACCTTCTCCACGCCGCCGGAGATGCCGGTGGCCAGCACGATGATGATGAGCACCCAGACCAGCGCCAGCGGCCACGCCACCCCGGCCACCAGTTCGGAGGAGATGCCGGGGTCGGCGGCGTGCAGATAGTCGTTGAGGAAGAAGTTCTGGGTGTCCGACCCCCATTTGGTGCCGAACGAGAAGTAGAAGAAGCTCATCGACCAGGCGATGACCGCGGCGTAGTAGATGGAGATGATGAACAGCAGCATGGTCTGGAACCAGCCGATGCCTTCGGCGCGGCGGTGCAGCCGGCGCAGGGCGAGCGGGGCCGATCCCCGGAAGCGGTGGCCGATCCCGTAGTCGAGGAACAGGATCGGGATCCCGGCTGTGATCAGCGCGATGAGGTACGGGATGAGGAAGGCGCCGCCGCCGCTCTCGTAGGCGACCCCGGGGAACCGCCAGATGTTGCCCAGTCCCACGGCCGAACCGATGGCCGCCAGGATGAACCCGCGGTTGCTGGTCCAGGTGTCACGCTGGGCATCGGTCCCCGACTGCGCCACCGAGTGCTCCTTCGTTCGTCCGGCGATTGCGCTCGAAGGTATCGCAGTTCGGTGTCACCCGCTGACGTTTCCCCGGCGGGCGCGGCGCGTCACGCCGGCGCCCCGATCAGGTCGACGATGCGCCGGTCCGGTCGATGTCTGGCTCGAGGTAGATGACCCGCGTGTGCGGGACCGCGGCCCGGACCCGGGCTTCGGCGCCGTCGATGGCGCGGGCGATCGCCTGCGCGGACGAGCCGGGTTCGATGGCGATCTTGGCGGCCAGCATCAGCTCGTCGGGACCGAGGTACTGGGTCTTGTAGTGGATGACCCGGACCACGCCGTCACCGGGCAGTGCGGCGACGATGGCGGCCTCCTCGGCTTCGGTGGCGCCCTCGCCGATCAGCAGGCTCTTCATCTCCCTCATCAGCACGATCGCGATGATGCCCAGCAGCGCACCGATGCAGACGGTGCCGATGCCGTCCCAGACGGCGTCGCCGGTGGCCATCGACAGGCCGACGCCGCCGAGGGCGAGCACCAGACCGATCAGCGCGCCGCTGTCTTCGAGCAGCACGACGGGCAGTTCCGGGTTGCGGGAGGTGCGGATGAACGACCACCAGGAGCTGTCGCCCTTGAGCGGTGCCGACTCCTTCCGCGCGGTGTTGAAGCTGTAGCCCTCGAGGGCGATGGCCACCAGCAGGATCGCGATCGCCACGTACGGGGATTCGAGTTCGTGATCGTGGGAGTGCTGGATCTTGTGGATGCCCTCGTAGAGCGCGAAGAGGGAGCCGAGCGAGAAGATCACCAGTGCCACGACGAAGGAGTAGAAGTATCGCGCCCGGCCGTACCCGAACGGGTGCAGCCGGTCGGCGGCCTGGCCGGCGCGCTTCTGGCCCAGCAGCAGCAGGCCCTGGTTGGAGGTGTCGGCCACCGAGTGAACGCCCTCGGCGAGCATCGACGACGAGCCGGTGATGGCGAAGCCGACGAATTTGGCGACGGCGATGCCTGCGTTCGCCGCCAGCGCCGCGATGATCGCCCTCGTGGATCCTTCGGCAGACATCGGCCACTCCTGATCGCTCGGCCCGTGCGGGCGGATGGGGCCGCACCGGTGGTGCGGCGGATCCAGCGTAATGCCCGCACGGGCCGGACCGGGTGCAGGGCGGTTCGGCGCCGCCGCACCCGGTCCGGTCCGGCCGGTTCAGACCCCGAAGGTGCGTCCCACCTGGTGGTCGGTCTCGAACATCCGGTTCGAGGCCTTGGCCACTCCGGTACCGAGCCCGTCGAGCCGCGTCCGGGCGTCGAAGAAGAGCTTGTCCCAGTGGTCCTGCGCCTCCTGGTAGGCGGCCGCGCCGCCGGACTCCCAGTTGGCGGCGAGTGCGGTGACCTGCCTGCGCAGGCTGCCGGCCAGCTCTTCGAGCCGGGAGAATTGGGCTTTGAGGTCGCCGGACAGGGCGCCCAGGCCGTCGAAGTCGTATCGGATCACGCCGTTCATCGCGTCATGCCTTTCATCGTGTGGTGTGGTTCATCGCGCCGGCGCACCGTGCCGGTGCACCGCTGCGGGCGGCGCCACCGGCGGAGCCGGGCCCGCCCGGTGCCGTCAGCCGTCGGCTCCGGCCGAGCCGGTGATGGTGGCGGCGGCCACCGCGTCCTCGTCGTCGTAGCCGCGGAAGCCGACGGTCAGTTTGTTCTCGATGTCGCCGAGCGCCTGCTCGAGCCGCACGGCCACGGCGTGCCAGTCGGTGTGGGTGGCGTCGAACGAGGACGCGGCGGCGCCGGTCCAGGCCGACAGCCCCTGCACCGAGCTGGTCTTGATGCGGCCGATCACCTCCCGCATGTCGGCGACCACTCCTTTGATGGATGCGGCGCTGGCCTGCCCGGCCGCCACATCCAGATTCAGCTGTTTCACTTCTTCCCCCTCGAGGTGTGGTGTGCCCCGGACGCGGTCGCGCCCGGGTCGTCGGTGACGGCGGCCGTCAGACCTGCCGCTCCCACGGTTGTGTGGCCGCCGGGCCTGCGGTCTCCGCGAGCCCGGACGACTCGGTCCAGCCGGGCGCGTCCTCACCGCGGGCCGCGAGCAGCGGTTCGGTGCTCGCCGGCCGGTCGCCGAGCGTCACCACCGGCTCGGGCCCCGGCGCGGCGGGCTGCGCCGTGGCCGGGGTGAGCCCGGCCGGGCTGAGCGCCGCCGGGCGGACGGTGACCGGACGGTCGCCGGTGGCGGTGTCCGACGGTGCGCTCCCGGCGGGCACCGCGCCGGGCACGGCCCTGTCCGCCACGGTGCTCACCGGGACGGCGTTCCCGGTCACGGTGCTTCCGGGCAGGGTGCTTCCGGGCACGGGGTCCGACGGCCCGCCCGGCGTGGTCGAGGCGCCGGCCGCTCCCCCGGCGCCGCCCAGCAGAGCACCGGCCAGCTGGGCCGCGGTCCCGACCAGCGGGGCCGCGCCGTCGAGCAGGTCGGCGGTCAGTGCCAGCGGCGAGCCGGTGTTCGGTGCGGCGGCCACCGGGACCGGACTGCCCTGCGCGGCGACCTCGGCGGTCGGCGCGGCCAGCTGTGCGTGGGTGGCGCTGACCGCCGCGATGCCCTCGGCGAGCCCCTCGGCGGCGATGCCCAGCGCGGCGAGCTGTCCGGGCGGAGTGCCGATCACGGGCAGGGTGGCCGCCAGTTTCCCGGCGGTGGCCACCACGATCCCCTGCACCTGGGCCAGGCCGGTGGCGACGATCCCCAGGGCGCCCTGCAGGCCCGCGCTCAGCGCGGTGCCCTGAGCGGCGACCGCGGCGGTGTCGGCCGCGGTCGCCGCCGACCGGGTGGCGGCGGCTCCCGCCGCGTCGCCGGTCCACAGTCCGTCGACGGCGCGCAGCGCACTCGATGCCACGCCCATCCCGGTCTGCAGCGTCTGCGCCAGCCCGGTGAGGGCCGCCACCGGATCCTGGCCTGCGCCGGCGTCACCGGGGATGCCGGTTCCGCCGGCCGTACCGGTGCCGAAGACCCGGAGCAGACCGGTCAGCGGCGCGAGCAGGCCGGTCGGGTCGAGCGCTGCGGCGAGACCGGACAGGTCGACCTCTGGTGTCACCGCGCCGAGGTCGGGCAGCAGGTCCGGCACCCGGCCGCCGAGGTCGGCCAGCAGTTGACCCGGCGTCGTGTCGAGGAGCGCGGGCAGGCCGGTGGGGGCGAGCAACTCGCCGAAGGTCGCCTCCCCGGCGGCCGGCGCGAGCGCGTTCACCGGGACCCCATCCCGGCCGCACCGGCGGTGTCGGCGGCCGTGAATCCGGCCAGGCCCGCGGTGGTGGCCGCGGACGTCCCGGCATGGACGGCGGCGAGTTGGGCCACCGCCGCCAGATGGTTGGCCTGGGCGGCGGTGAAGGCGGCCAGGAACTCCTGGCCGATCAGGCCGAACGCGCCCACCAGCACCGCGCCCTGGGCGGCGAGATCCAGGGTGCCTGCGGTCGCCGTGGCCGCCGCCAAGCCGTCTTCGGCGGCTGCGAGGGCGGCGAGCGCATCGGGCGCCACCGTCACATTCGTCATCGTGATCCCCATTCCTCGATGTGGTCCGGGCCGGCCGGCCCGGGCGACGTCCCGTCGGCGGTGTCGGCGCCGAGGGCTTCCTGCAATTCGGTCAGCACTGCTGTGCGGCGGACCGCCATCGCGGCGGCGGCACCGCCGGCGGCCGCCAGTACGGCCTGCGCCAGCCGGTCCGCATCGCCGCCGCCCGCACCGGGTGCGAGCCGCAGTCCGACCAGCCCGCCGCCGGCGTCGACGACGGCCTGCACCCGGCCGTCGTCGCCCTCGCCGGTCTCACGTGCGGCGGCGAGCTGCTCGCGGGCGTGCTGCAGTGCGTCGAGCCGGTCCCTGGCGCGGCAGAGCACCGCGTCGAGTTCGGCGGTCATCGCGCCGCCCCCGCACGCACCGGTCCGGCCGTCGGCGCCGCGGCCGCGGTGACCGTCACCGGACTCCCCCGTCCTGCTCCCACAGCCGGTCCGCGTCCGCCTCGAGCCGGACCAGATCCTCTCTGCCGGTCAGTCCGAGAGCAGCCGTGACCTCCGGGCCGGCCCCGGACTCGATGAGCGCGGCGCGGGCATGCAGGCCGGCCCCGGCCCGGGCCACCGCGCACAGCGCGACGATCCGTTCGGCGAGCCGTTCCGGGCTCGCCGCGAGTTGCCCGGGTGAGATCGACAAGGTCACCGGCAGCCCGTCGGCGGTGACCGCCAGCGCGATGGAGCCGTCCCGTGCGGAGGCGGGGAACAGCCGGCCGTGATCGGTGCCGGGCGGGCCGGCGGAGTCAGCGATGGTCATGCGAATTAGACGCAGCGCCGGCCGTTTCGGTTCCATCCGGATCGGCGGCGCGGCGCGCGGCGGCCGAAGGCCCGTCGGTGTTGGACGCGCCGGCCGCCGCCCGGGTTCCATCGCCGTCATCCCGGGCGGTTCGCCGCCCGGCACCCGTAGCGTGACGGCCCGGCGCCGGAGTGGGCCGCCATCGCAGACGAGGGGAACTGTCATGACCGGAACCGACGACACACTGGCACCGTGGCTGCAGCCGGCAGCGCACAGCGGAACGGCACCGTCGATCGACCTGTCGGGGATCGGTGTGCCGCCGCCGGTCCCCGCCTCGGCGCCGGGCATCGCGCCGGGCCCGCCGCGTCCGGCGCCGACGCCCACCGGCGCACCCGCACCTCCGCCGATGCTTCCGCCCACGCCGCCGCAGATGCCTCCGCCCGGGCCCGCACCGATGTCGCAGGCCGGAGCCCACCAGGGTCCGGCCCGCGGGCCGGCGCTCGACGACGTCGCGGTGCTCCGCAAGTCCCGCCGGGCACCGGCCGGCGGCTGGCGGCGGGCCGTGCACACCCTCTCGGCGGGGCTGGTCAATCCGGGCCAGTCGCCGTCCGAGCTGGAGTATCAGGACCTGCTCGAACGGCTGCGCCGGCCGGTCCGCGGCGACTACCGGATCGCGGTGCTCTCCCTCAAGGGCGGCGTCGGCAAGACCACCACCGTGGTGGGTCTGGGCGCCACCCTGGCCGGCCTCCGCGGCGACCGGGTGATCGCCGTGGACGCCAACCCCGACCTGGGCACCCTGGCGCAGCGGGTGCCGCAGCAGACCGGATCCACGGTGCGCGACCTGCTCGCCGACCCGCAGATCCACCGCTACTCGGACGTGCGCGCCCACACTTCGCAGGCTCCGAGCCGGCTCGAGGTCCTGGCCTCCGAACGCGATCCGGCCGCGGCCGAGGCCTTCTCCGAGGACGAGTACCGCGGGGTGCTCGCGATCCTGGCCCGTTACTACAACATCATCCTGACCGACTGCGGGACCGGGATGAGCCATTCGGCGATGCGCGGCGTCCTGGACCTGGCCGACGCGGTGGTCCTGGTCAGCTCGCCGGCGCTGGACGGGGCGCGCAGCGCCGGAGCCACCCTGGACTGGCTCGCCGGGCACGGTTTCGGCCACCTGATCTCCCGCTGTGTGGTGGTGCTGTCCTCGGCCCGGCCGGGATCGTCGGGTATCGACGTCGACCAGCTGACGCAGCACTTCCTGGCCCGCTGCCGGGCGGTGCACCGGATCGGCTTCGACGACCACCTGGCCGAGGGCGCCGAACTGGACCTGGATCTGCTGCATCGGCGCACCCGGCGCAGTCTGGTCGAGCTGGCGGCCACCCTCGCCGACGACTTCGGAGGCACCTCGCTGCGCCGCCGCCCGCCGTTCGAGGGCGGGCAGCCCGGGCGGTGAGCACCGGCGGCGCCGGCCGCATATAGAACCCGTTCCACCCCTCGCCGCGCGCGATCAACCGGCCTGCGGTTGAATGAGTGGTGAACGCGCGGTAGCCGCCGCGCGGACACACCCTCGCGGGAGGAACCATGACCGAGTCGAACTCGGCGCTGCCTCCGGTGCGAATCGAGTACCGCACCGTGCACGGCTACCGTCGTGCCTTCCGGATCGCCGGCAGCGGCCCGGCGATCCTGTTGCTGCACGGGATCGGTGACAATTCGTCGACCTGGGATCCGGTGATCGCCCGGCTCGCCCGCACGCATACGGTCATCGCCCCCGACCTGCTCGGGCACGGACTGTCCGACAAGCCGCGCGCCGACTACTCGGTGGCGGCCTTCGCCAACGGCATGCGCGACCTGCTGGTGGTGCTGGGCATCCCCAAGGTCACCGTCGTGGGGCATTCCCTCGGCGGCGGGGTGGCCATGCAGTTCTGTTACCAGTTCCCGCGCTTCGCGGAGCGGCTGGTGCTGGTCGCCGCCGGCGGCGTGACCCGCGAGGTGAATCCGGCCCTGCGGCTGGTCACCCTGCCCGGCGCCCCCGCCCTGCTGCAGACCCTGCGGGTGCCCGGCGTGCTGCCGGCGCTGCGCGCCCTCTCGGGCACCCTGTCGACCATGGAGTCCGCGCCGGGTCTGCCCGCCCGGCTCTCCCCCAAGCAGCTGATGACCGACCACGAGGATCTGCTGCGGGTGCTCAGCGACCTGGCCCAGCCGGGTTCGCAGGCCGCCTTCGTCCGCACCCTGCGTGCGGTGGTGGACTGGCGCGGCCAGTCGATCACCATGGTCGACCGCGCCCACCTCACCCAGTGGCTGCCGATGCTCATCGTTTGGGGATCGAAGGACACCCTCATCCCGGTGCATCACGCGCAGATCGCCGGCGCGGCCATCCCGCATGCACAGGTCGAGATCTATTCCGGTGCGGGGCATTTCCCGTTCCACGACGATCCGGACCGGTTCGTCGACGACGTCCTCACCTTCATCGCGAGCACCGATCCGGTGGACTTCGATCCGGTGAGCTGGCGTGAGCTGATGTGCGCAGGCCGGCGCCTCGACGACATCGTCGGCGACGATCAGCTCATCGAAGAGGTCCTCGAGGCCATGGAGGACGAGCGCAGCGTCAGCTGACCGGGTGCGCCCGCCGCGGCTCCCCCGACCGATCCTCCCCTGAAGGTTGCTCTCCAGAAGAACGCTCTGCCGACGGCTGCTCTGCTGAGGGCTGCTCCGCCGGCCGATCCGCAAGTGACGGTTCCGCCGGTGCCGCGCCGGGCCGGGCGTCGAGACCGTCGAAGCCCGGACGCTGTCGGCCGGCGAAGGCCTTGAACCAGGAGGCGACGGCGACGAACCGGTTGCGGAATCCCACCAGATAGAACAGGTGCACGGCCAGCCAGGTGAACCAGCCGGGCAGTCCCGTGAGGCGGACGCCGCCGGGGGCGTCGACGACGGCGTTGTGCCGGTTGACCACCGCCATGCTGCCCTTGTCGCGGTAGACGAAGGCGGTGCCCGGCTTCGTCTTCCCACGGACGATGTCGGCCGCGTGCCGGCCCTGCTGCATGGCCACCGGGCTCTGTCCCGGGTAGCCGTTCAGGCTGGTCATGTCGCCGATCGCGAAGACATCGTCGCGGCGGCCGGCGGTCAGATCCGGGTTGATCAGCAGCCGTCCGGCGCGGTCGGTGCGGCAGCCGGTGGCCTCGGCGATCACCTTCGCCAGGCCGGTGGCCTGCACGCCGGCCGACCAGACGACCGTCGCCGCGGTGATGGTCTGCTCCCGTCCGTCGGCATCGCGCACCCTCACCCGGCCGGCGTCGTCGATGTCGGTGACCATGGTGCCGGTGAGCACCTGGACACCGGCCTTCTCCAGGGTGGTGCGGGTGAATTCCGAGAGGGCTCCGCCGTACACGGGCAGCACGTCGCCGGCGCCCTCCACCAGGTAGACGTCCGGCTCGACATCGGTGAAGTACCGGGCGCCGAGTTCGGCGATCTGGCCGGCGAGTTCGACCCCGGTGGCCCCGGCGCCGACGACCACGAAGCGGTGCGCGGCCTCGTCAGCCGGGTCGCCGGTGAAGCAGTCGTGCAGGTGGCGGCGCAGCGTGACGGCGTCGTCGAGGGTTTTGAGCGAGAAGGTGCGCTGCGCCCATTCGTCGTGGCCGAAGTACCCCTGACGGGCGCCGGCGGCGACGATGAGCGAGCCGTACCGGATCCGGCGATCGCCCTGCGGGGTGCGGTAGGTGACCACCTTGGCCTCGGCGTCGACGGCGGTCACATAGCCGCGGACCACGTCGACGCTCTTCTTGCCGGAGAGCACCGCGGCGATCGGCGGGGCGATGTCGGAGCCGGGCAGCACACCGGTGGCCACCTGGTAGAGCAGCGGCTGGAAGAGGTGCTCGTCGGTGGCCGAGATGAGCGTGGTGGCCACCCCCGAGCGCGCCAGCCGTTTGGCGGCGGCCAGACCGCCGAAGCCTGATCCGATGACGACTGCCGCCGTGGTGTCCATAAGCGCCGTTCCTCTCCGCGTCGTTGCGATACTTCCACTTTGGTGAATGGATCAGCGCACTTCAACCTGTTCAGAACTGTTCTGAACATAGGAACGATCTGTTTTGCTCATATGATGAAGGAATGGAGTTCCGTCAGCTGGAGTATTTCGCAGCCATCGCCGAGACCGGCGGTTTCGCTCGCGCCGCCCAGCGCTGCTTCGTCTCCCAGTCGGCGGTCAGCCATCAGATCGCGGCCCTCGAACGCGAGCTGGGCGCCGAGCTGTTCGATCGCAGCAACCGCGCTGTGCGGCTCACCGAGGCGGGGCAGACCCTGCTCCCCCGGGCCCGCGAACTGCTCACCCTGCGCGACGAGGCGGTCGCCGCCTTCGCCCCGCAGCCCGACCGGGTGCGGATCGCCGCCAACATGTCCTTCGCCCGTGCGGCGCTCGCGGCGGTCGCGGCCGTCCGCGAGCGGCACGACGAGGCCGAGATCGACTTCTCGATCAAACCCTTCGCCCAGCGGGTGGCGGCGGTCGCCGACGGCGAGGCCGATCTGGCGCTGGTGCGCGGCCCGGTCGAGCACGACGGGGTGTACCTGGATCCGCTCTGGGTGGAGCAGCCGGTGATCGCCTTCGCGGCCCGCCATCCCCTGGCCGGATCCGGGCGCACCCCCGATCCGGCCCAGCTGGCCGAGTATCCGCTGCTGCTGCCGCCCGCCGGCCACCAGGTACTGCTGCATCGGCTGGTGGAGAAGGTCTTCGATCAGGCGGGGGTGCCGGTCTGCTGGGGTCCGGAACTGCGCGACGGCTATCCGGCCGCGTTCGAACTGATCAACCGTCCGGACAGCTGGACCCTGCTGTACGAGGACCCGCTGTCTCCGGGCATCGCCTGCCGCCGCGGGCTCGAGTTCACCCTCACCGTCTCGGCGGTGCTGCGCACCGATGCCACGCCCAATCCGCTGGTGGCCGATCTGCTGACCGAGCTCTCGCACGGCTATCGCCGCCGGTGAACGACGGTCAGCCGCCGCAGCAGCCCCCAGCCGACCGGCCGTCCACCTCGTCGGCGCTGCGCACGTCGCGCGTGCGCCGGTTGCGCGCCGCCCACTGCTCGGGCGGCGGATAGTAGACCTGAGCCAACGACAGTCCACGGGCCTGGGCCACCGGGACCTTCGCACTGCGGCTGCGTTCGTCGAGCAGCGCCGCGCACCAGTCCTCGGTACGTCGTCCGTCGCCCACACTGGCCACCGCCCCGACCAGGGACCGCACCATCGACCAGCAGAAGGCGTCCGCGCGCACCCGGCCCACCAGCACCCCGTTCTCGTCGCGCCGCCAGGCGAACTCCTGGAGCTCGCGGATGGTGGTCGAACCCTCCCGGTAGCGGCAGAAGGCGGCGAAGTCGTGCAGCCCCAGCAACCGCGACGCGGCCGCGTTCATGGCCTCGACGTCGAGCGGGCGCGGCCAGTCGGCGGTGATGCGCGCGAGGGTGGGCTCGGCGCCCCAGGCGGCGTCGGCGAGCCGGTATTCGTAGCGGCGGGCCAGCGCCGAGAAGCGGGCGTCGAACTCCGCGGGGACGGCGTCGACGGCCTTGACCCGGACGTCGCCGGGAAGCATCCGGGCCAGCCGCCGAACCAGCCGTGACGGGTCGCCGCCGATCGAGCGGGTGTCCAGGGCGGCGGCCGGCACGTCGCAGTGCGCCACCTGGCCGCCGGCATGCACTCCGGCGTCGGTGCGGCCGGCCACGGTGAGCCGGACCGGTGACCGCATGATGGTGCTCAGCGTGGTCTCGAGGGTCTCGCATACGGTGCGGCGGCCGGGCTGGGTGGCCCAGCCGGAGAAGTCGGTGCCGTCGTAGCCGATCAGCAGGCGCAGACGGCAGAACCCGCCGTCGCCGGGGGCGACAGCGGGTTCCGCGGTGTCAGACATGACGGATGCGACTACTTCTCGTCGGCATCCTCGGCGTCGCTGCCGTCGACGTCGGCGCCGGCGGCTTCGGCCTCGACCGCGGTGGCGGCCGACGACTGCTCGTCCACGGCCTCCGAGACGGCCTCGGCGTTCTCCACCTGAGCCTCGGTGGCCTCGGCCTCGACGGCCTCGACCGGGTTCTGCTCCGCAGCCTTCTTCTTGGAGGCGGCGGCGCGGGTGGCCCGGCTGGCCTCCGACGACGCGGTGGACTCGCGCACCAGCTCGATCACGGCCATCGGGGCGTTGTCACCCTTGCGCGGCAGCGTCTTGATGATGCGGGTGTAGCCGCCGTCGCGGTCCGCGAACGACGGACCGATCTCGGCGAACAGCACATGCACGATGTCCTGGTCGCGGATGTCCTTCAGCACCTGACGACGGTTGGCCAGCTGGCCGGCCTTCGCGTGGGTGATGAGCTTCTCGGCGTACGGACGCAGCCGCTTGGCCTTGGCTTCGGTGGTGGTGATTCGGCCGTGCTCGAACAGCGCCGTGGCCAGATTGGCGAGGATCGCCTTCTGGTGGCTGGCCGACCCGCCGAGGCGGGCACCCTTGGTGGGCTTGGGCATTTCTTCTCCTAGAGGGGACTCACCTGTCCGTCAAGACCGGTGCGTCGTGATGGTTCTTCCAGCTCAGAGCTGTTCGGTCTCGGCGAAGTCCTCGCCACCGTCGGCGTCGTAACCGCTCTCGTCGGCCCAGGTGCCGGTGGCCGGGTCGTAACCGGCGACCTGCGACGGGTCGAAGCTGGCCGGGCTGTCCTTGAGGGACAGGCCCATGCCGTGCAGCTTGACCTTGACCTCGTCGATCGACTTCTGGCCGAAGTTGCGGATGTCGAGCAGGTCCGACTCGGTACGCGCCACCAGCTCGCCGACGGTGTGCACACCTTCGCGCTTGAGGCAGTTGTACGAACGGACCGTCAGCTCCAGATCCTCGATCGGCAGGCTGAAGGCGGCGATGTGGTCGGCCTCGGCGGGCGACGGCCCGATCTCGATGCCCTCGGCCTCGACGTTGAGCTCCCGAGCCAGGCCGAAGAGCTCGACCAGGGTCTTACCGGCCGACGCCAGGGCGTCACGCGCGGTCATGGAGTTCTTGGTCTCCACGTCGAGCACGAGCCGATCGAAGTCGGTGCGCTGCTCGACACGGGTGGCCTCGACCTTGTAGGTCACCTTGAGGACCGGCGAGTAGATCGAGTCGACCGGGATGCGGCCGATCTCGGCGCCGGTGGCCTTGTTCTGCACGGCCGGCACGTAGCCGCGGCCCCGCTCGACGACCAGCTCGATCTCGAGCTTGCCCTTGTCGTTGAGGGTCGCGATGTGCAGATCCGGGTTGTGCACCGCGACACCGGCCGGCGGCACGATGTCGGCGCCGGTGACGGCACCCGGGCCCTGCTTGCGGACGTACATGGTGACCGGCTCGTCCTCTTCGGAGCTGACCACGAGGCCCTTGAGGTTCAGGATGATGTCGGTGACATCCTCCTTGACCCCGGGGACGGTGGTGAACTCGTGCAGAACACCGTCGATGCGGATGCTGGTGACCGCCGCGCCCGGAATGGACGACAGCAGCGTGCGCCGCAGCGAGTTGCCCAGGGTGTAACCGAAGCCCGGCTCCAGCGGTTCGATGACGAACTTGGACCGGTTCTCGGCGATGACCTCTTCGGACAGAGTGGGTCGCTGTGAGATGAGCATGTGGTGGACTTCTCCTTCGGCCGACCGCTATTTGACGGCCTCGAGGTGGACCAGACAGCGTGCGCTGGCTGGGTGGGGACTACTTCGAGTAGAACTCGACGATGAGCTGCTCGGTCAGCGGGACCTCGATCTGCGCGCGCTCGGGCACGTTGTGCACCAGGATGCGCAGGGTCGACGGAACCACCTGCAGCCACGCCGGAACCGGACGGTCGCCGAGGGTCTCCTTGGCGATCTGGAACGGGGTGGTCTGCAGCGACTTGGGCCGGACGTCGATGATGTCGTACTGGCTGACCCGGAAACTCGGGACGTCCACGCGCTGGCCGTTCACGGTGAAGTGACCGTGGCTGACCATCTGGCGGGCCTGACGACGGGTCCGGGCCAGACCGGCGCGGTACACGACATTGTCGAGGCGGGTCTCGAGGATCTTCAGCAGTTCGTCACCGGTCTTGCCGGGGCGACGGTTGGCTTCCTCGTAGTAGCGACGGAACTGCTTCTCCATCACGCCGTAGGTGAAGCGGGCCTTCTGCTTCTCCTGCAGCTGCAGCAGGTACTCGGTCTCCTTGATCCGCGCACGGCCGTGCTGGCCGGGCGGGTACGGGCGACGCTCGTACGCCTGGTCTCCACCGATGAGATCGACGCGGAGACGACGGGACTTCTTAGTTGCGGGGCCGGTATAACGAGCCATGGTTCCTCTTCCTCCCTCTCCCGCTAGACCCGGCGCCGCTTGGGCGGACGGCAGCCGTTGTGCGGCTGCGGGGTCACGTCGGAGATGGTGCCGACCTCGAGGCCGGCTGCCTGCAGCGACCGGATGGCGGTCTCACGACCCGAGCCCGGTCCCTTGACGAATACGTCGACCTTCTTGACGCCGTTCTCGGCGGCCTTGCGAGCGGCGTTCTCGGCAGCGAGCTGCGCGGCGAACGGGGTGCTCTTACGCGAGCCCTTGAAGCCCACGTGGCCGGACGAGGCCCAGCTGATCACGTTGCCCTCGGGATCGGTGATCGAGATGATCGTGTTGTTGAACGTCGACTTGATGTGTGCGTGGCCGTGCGGAACGTTCTTCTTATCGCGACGGCGAGTGCCCTTCTTGGGGCCTGCGCTACGTGACTTCGGAGGCATTACTTCTTCTTCCCGGCGATGGTCTTCTTCGGGCCCTTGCGAGTGCGGGCATTGGTCTTGGTGCGCTGACCGTGAACGGGCAGGCCACGACGGTGACGCAGCCCCTGGTAGCAGCCGATCTCGATCTTGCGTCGGATGTCGGCCTGCACCTCACGGCGCAGGTCGCCTTCGACCTTCACCGAGGATTCGATGTACTCACGCAGCTTCGCGACGTCTGCGTCGGTCAGATCCTTCGCGCGCAGATCCGGCGAGAGGCCGGTGGCGGAGAGAATCTCCTTCGAGGTGGTGCGACCCACCCCGTAGATGTAGGTGAGTGCGATCTCCAGCCGCTTTTCGCGGGGAAGATCCACACCTGCAACACGTGCCATGTGGCGTTTCCTTAATCTTTCAGAGGTCTGCTCCCAGTCCGTCCCGACTCGGCGTCGGGCCCCGGCCTCTGAACCGGGGGTGGGCGTCCGCGCGTCTGCGGATGCTGGTGCTGGGAGTTCCTTGGGTACTGCCTGTGTTCAGTTGTTCAAGCGACCTTGAGAAGGGCGACGATCAGCCCTGACGCTGCTTGTGGCGCAGGTTTTCGCAGATCACCATGACCCGTCCGTTACGGCGGATCACCTTGCACTTCTCGCAGATCGGCTTGACGCTCGGCTTGACCTTCACGTCAGCTTCTCCTTTTGTCTCCCCGGGTCGATTCCCGGGAGGGGCTTACTTGTAGCGGTAGACGATCCGTCCACGACCGAGGTCGTAGGGCGAGAGCTCCACTACCACCCGATCCTCGGGCAGGATGCGGATGTAGTGCTGCCGCATCTTGCCGCTGATGTGGGCCAGCACCTTGTGGCCGTTCTCGAGCTCGATGCGGAACATCGCATTGGGCAGAGGCTCGACAACGCGACCCTCGACCTCAATGGCTCCGTCTTTCTTAGCCATGTCCTCCGCGATTCTCCTCCGGGAAGGCGATACCTCGTGTCCCCGGTCGGATTCGTTCATTTTCCGCTACGGTTGGCACATCGAGCGGTCCCACCGACACCGATCACCGAGGTGACCGGTCGCGGGCATGCGGGATCCCTGCGACGCACCGAGGTTCAATACTACGCGAGGAGCGCGCCGCCTCCAACTCAGCGAGCGCGCAGGCCGAGATCAGCCGCGGTGCGGGTCGGCGCCGGCGGCCGCGGAGACTCTTCCTGCGCGGGTCGTACCGTCCGGCGCCGTCCGTACTGGCAGACTGATGTCCATGCGCGACTTCGTCCTCCGGACCCTGCTCACCGGTTTCTCGCTGTGGATCGCCACGCTGATCGTCTCCGGCCTGTACTTCGACTTCGGCGACGTGCACAGCTGGTGGGCCAAGTGCGGCATCGTCGTCCTGGTGGCCGTGGTCTTCGGCCTGGTCAACGCGGTGGTCAAGCCGATCGTGCAGATCCTGTCGATTCCGCTCTACATCCTCACCCTGGGCCTGATTCACATCATCATCAACGCGCTGATGCTCGAGCTCACCTCCTGGCTGACCCGGAACGTCTTCCCGTGGGGGCTCGAGGTGGAGCGCTTCTGGTGGACCGCGATCTTCGGGGCCCTGGTCATCTCGGTCGTCGGCTGGCTCACCGCCATTCTGCTGCCGGACGACGTCGACACCCTGTACAGCTGAGCTGTGCTGCATAATTCCGACATACCCGGCTGGCTGCTGATCGTCGCATCGATCTCGCTGGCGCTCGGTGTCGCCTGCGCCGTACTGGTAGCCGCCGACATCGCCCGCCATCCGCAGCCGATGCGGGTGATGAACGTCGTCTGGCCCGTCTGCGCGCTCTTCGGCTCCGTGCTCTGGGCGGCCGCCTACTTCTGGTGGGGCCGCGCGCAACGGCCGGCCGCGGCCGACGACGCGCAAGACATGAGCGGCATGGACATGTCCGGTATGGACACGAGCAGTACGGGCATGCCGGGCATGAAGATGAGCAGCTCGGACATGAGCGGTATGGACATGCCGGGTATGGACATGCGCCCGGCGCTCGGCCTGTCCGGACGACCGCACAGCCGGCCGGTCTCGGTCTTCGTGGGGACCAGCCACTGCGGCGCCGGCTGCTCGCTGGCCGACCTGATCGTCGAATGGACGATCTTCGCGGTGCCGTCGGTGGCCGTCGTCGGCGGCCTGCACTGGCTGTTCAGCGACGAGCTGTACGCCGGCTGGGTGATCGCGTACGTGGTGGCCCTGATCATCGGCATCGCCTTCCAGTTCTTCGCGATCGCACCGATGAACCCCCAGCGCGGCGTCGCGGCCAATGTGGCGGCCGCGGCCAAGGCCGACGTGCTCTCGCTCTCGGCCTGGCAGATCGGCATGTACGGGGCGATGGCCGTGGCACAGCTGGCGGTCTTCCCGGCCTGGCTCGGCGACCGGGTGGCGGTGGACACCCCGGTGTTCTGGCTGACGATGCAGGTGGCGATGCTCGCCGGATTCTGTACGGCCTATCCGGTGAACTGGTGGCTGATCCGGGCCGGAGTCAAAGAGGCGATGTAACGCCCTACGGCTCGGGGAGCGGATAGACTCGCGCCCATGGGACGCATCACGGCCCGGCGGCCGGTTGTCCGCGTCCGGCGGGGAGCAGCACCGAGTCCCCGGGCCGACGTACTCGCCGTCGAGGAGCCACTGGAGATCCGGGTGAACGGCTCGGTGCTCAGCGTCACCATGCGCACCCCCGGCCACGACGTCGACCTGGCGCTGGGATACCTGGTGGCCGAGGGCGTGATCTCCGCCCCCGGCGACGTCCTCACCGCCCGCTACTGCGCCGGTGCGGTCACCGCCGCCCCCGGCGAGCCGCCCGCGAACACCTACAACGTCCTCGACGTGGCGCTCGCCCCGCACGTGCGCCCTCCGTCGGCCGACCTGGTACGGCGCACCACCACCAGCAGCGCCTGCGGGGTGTGCGGATCCACCAGTCTCGACGCGGTCGCCGCGGCGGCGCGCTTCGCCGGCGTCGACGACGCGGTGACCGTCGACCTGGATCTGCTGCTGGATCTGCCCGAGCGGCTGCGGGCCGAGCAGTCGGCGTTCGACAAGACCGGCGGCCTGCACGCGGCCGCCCTGTTCGACGCGGCCACCGGCGAGCTGCTGGTGGTGCGCGAGGACGTCGGCCGGCACAACGCCGTCGACAAGGTGATCGGCTGGGCGCTGCGCGAGGGCCGGCTGCCGCTGCACGGCACCGTCCTGCAGGTCTCCAGCCGCAGCAGCTTCGAGCTGGTGCAGAAGGCCGGCATGGCCGGCGTCCCGGTGCTCGCGGCGGTCTCCGCTCCCTCGTCGCTGGCCGCCGAACTGGCCGAACGGCTGGGCATCACCCTGGCCGGCTTCGTCCGGGGTGACACGGCGGTCCTGTACTCGCGCTCTGAGCGCGTCGTCACAGAAGCGGCGATCAGCAGCCGCTGACCGGCCATCGCTCATAGACTGGACTCACCCCCCTCCAGCTCACAGCCCACCCGAGCGAGGACAACATGACCCATACGCCGCCCGTCGACGACTTCACCGATGCACATCTGACAGTGAGTCCTCCCGCCACCTGGGCGGTGGGACTGACCGCCATCGAGAAGGCGATGCTGCCCGCCCTCGGAGAACTGGACCCCGAGCGCACCGCCAAGGTCTCCTTCTCCATCAACCACAAAGCCGGCTTCGACTGCCCGAGCTGCGCCTGGGCCAACCCGGACCGCTCCAAACCACTCGAGTTCTGCGAGAACGGCATGAAGTCGGTGGTCTGGGAGTCCACGCCGACGGTGATCCCGCGCCGCTTCTTCCAGGAGCATTCGCTCACCGATCTAGCCGACAAGTCGGAGTACTGGCTGGGCCGGCAGGGCCGCATCGGCGAACCGATGTACAAGCCCGCCGACACCGACCACTACCGCCCCATCTCCTGGGACGACGCCCTCGATCTGGTGGCCGAGCGCCTGCGCGGCCTCGACGACCCCGACGAGGCGGTGTTCTACACCAGCGGACGGATCACCAACGAGCCGGCCTTCCTGTTCCAGCTCCTCGCCCGCGCCTACGGCACCAACAACCTGCCGGACTGCTCCAACATGTGCCATGAGGCGACCGGCGCCGGTATGGTGCCGGCGATCGGGATCGGCAAGTCCACCATCCACTACGACGACTTCGCGGATGCGGATCTGGTCATCGTGATGGGCCAGAACCCGGGCACCAATCATCCCCGGATGCTCAACGCGCTCCAGGACACAAAGGTCGGCGGCGGCGCCATGGTGGCGGTGAACCCGCTGCCCGAGGCTTCCCTGCTGCGCTTCAAGAACCCGCAGAAGCCGGTCGGCCTGATCGGCGACGGCATCGCCCTGGCCGATCAGTTCGTGCACATCAAGATCGGCGGCGACATGCACCTGATCCAGGCGGTCGCCAAACGGGTGCTGCTGGCCGAACAGGTCACGCCCGGAGAGGTGCTCGACTGGGACTTCATCAACGAGCACTGCGAGAACTTCGAGGCCTACCGGGACCACATCCTGGCGATCGACGACGACGAGGTGCTCGCCGCGACCGGCCTGCAAGCCGCCGAGATCGAGGAGCTCGCGGAGCGTTACCTGAACTCCGACGCCACCATCGTCACCTGGGCTCTGGGCATCACCCAGCACAAGCAGGCCGTCGGCACCATCGCCGAGATCATGAACCTGCTGATGCTCAAGGGCAACATCGGCAAACCGGGCGCCGGCGCCTCCCCGATCCGCGGGCATTCGAACGTGCAGGGCGATCGCACGATGGGCATCTGGGAGCAGATGCCCGACTCCTTCCTCGACGCGCTCGCCGGCGCCTTCGGTTTCGAACCGCCGCGCGCGCACGGCCTCGACAGCGTCAACGCGATGAACGCGATGGAGGAGGGCCGCATCCGGGTGTTCTTCTCGATGGCCGGCAATCTGGTGGCGGCCATCTCCGATTCGGCCCGCGCCGAGGCCGGCATGCGCCGGGTGGATCTGACGGTCTCGGTGACCACCAAACTCAACCGCTCGCATGTGGTCACCGGCCGCGAGTCACTGCTGTTGCCGGTGCTCGGCCGCACCGAGTACGACGAGCAGGCCACCGGCAGGCAGGCCACCAGCGTCGAGGACACCGTCTGCTTCGTCAACCGGACCCACGGCGAACTGCCACCGGTGTCGAAGGATCTGCTCTCGGACGTGTCGGTGCTGTGCCGGCTCGCCCAGCGCCTCGTTCCCGATGTCGGCACCATCGACTGGGCCGGCTTCGAGGCCGACTACGACCGCATCCGCGATGCCATCGAGGCGACGATCCCCGGCTTCGAGAACTTCAACGAGCGGCTCCACCGCGACAAGGGCTTCCTGCTGCCGCATCCGCCGCGCGACGCCCGCCGCTTCCCCACCCCCTCCGGACGGGCCCGCTTCACCGTGCACACCGCCGAACACGTCGCGGCGCCGCCCGGCCGGCTGATTCTGCAGACGATGCGCGCCCACGACCAGCACAACACCACCATGTACGGTCTCGACGACCGCTACCGCGGGATCAGCGGCGGCCGGTTCGTGGTCTTCGTCAGCCCGGAGGACCTGGCCGACCTGGGGCTGTCCGACGGGCAGACGGTGGACGTCTTCAGCGAATGGCCGGGCGAGCCCGACCGGGTGCTGCGCGGCTACCGGGTGGTCTCCTATCCCACCAAGAAGGGATGCGCGGCGCTGTACTTCCCGGAGGGCAATGCGCTCATCCCGCGCGGCGCGGTGGCCGACGGCTGCAACACTCCGGCGTCCAAGCAGATCGTCGTGCGCCTCGAACCCGGAACCACGCCGGCCGCCACCGGCCGGCCGGTCACCGAGTAGCACCGGCGGCCCGGTAGCCTGCCCAGCATGCGGGCAGTGGTGCAGCGGGTCAGTGCGGCGTCGGTCAGTGTCGACGGCGAGGTGGTGGGCCGTTTGGAGTTGTCCGACGGCCGGCAGGGTCTGGTGGCCCTGGTCGGGGTGACTCACGACGACGGCCCCGCCGAGGCCGCGAGACTGGCCGAGAAGCTCTGGCGGCTGCGGATCCTCGACGGCCCCGACGGTCAGGCCGGAGCCGCTGATCTGAACGCCCCGATCCTGGTGGTCAGTCAGTTCACCCTGTACGCCGACACCCGCAAGGGCCGTCGCCCGTCGTGGCAGGCGGCCGCGCCGGGTCCGGTGGCCGAACCGCTGGTCGATCGGCTCGTCGACGAGTTGCGGTCAGCGGGCGCCGTCGTCGCCACCGGCCGGTTCGGCGCGCACATGACGGTCGACCTGGTCAACGACGGTCCGGTCACCCTGATCCTCGACGTCTGATCGGCCGGATCCGGCCCGAGCCGCGGCATCGTCCGGATGGTCGGCGGTCCGGCCGGCGGTGAGGCACCAGCGCAGGCAGGACACGGCCAGCACCAGCACCACCAGGTTGCGGACGGTGAACACCAGCGCCCCGCCGAGATTGGACGGGTTGTCCACGGCCAGGCCGTAGGTGCCCGGATACACCAGCAGAGTGCAGAAGGCGGCGAGCACGGTCTGCCAGGCGATGGTCGAGACGATGCGGCGCCGGCTCACGATCAGCGCCACCGCCACGGCCGGCGCCAGCCACACGAGATACTGCGGCGAGAAGACCTTGTTGGTGACGATGATGCCCATGACCGCGGCGAGGAAGAAGGCCAGTGATCGCAGCGGCGTCCAGTCGTCGCGCAGCAGCCGGGCCACCGCCCAGGCGAGCGCGGCCAGCACCACCAGCGCCGTCCCGACGGTGCTCACCGTCTGCAGGGTCTGCGCACCCGTCCCGGAGATCTCCCAGCTCTTGGAGGCCGCGAGCTGCACATGCCAGCGTTCGGTGTCGCCGGTGATCGCGTAGGCCAGCAGCAGCGGCGTGGCCAGGATCGACTCGACCTGCAGACCGCGGTCGGTCTGGTAGGTCAGCGGCGAGGTGAGCCGGTCGGTGCCGCCGATCGCCAGCACGATCAGCGCCAGCACCACCAGCCCGCCCACGAACCACGCGATGCGCGCCCAGGTGCCGGCCCGTCGCCAGCCGCCGACCAGTCCGGCCGCCAGCACACCCGGCCACAGCTTCATCATGGTGGCCACCGCCAGCAGCACCGGCGCCCACCGGGATCTGGCCGGCGAATCGCTCAGCAGCAGGGCGGCGGTCGCGGCCACCAGCATGCCCGGAAAGATGTCCAGCCGGGTCAGGAAGATCGGGCCGGAGACGGCGGCGAAGGCCACCCAGAACCAGGCGGCTCGGTGCCCGGGATCGCGGTCCCAGCGCAGCAGGCAGTAGGTGAAGACCGCCGAGACGATCAGGCTCAGCGCGATGAAACCGGCGACGAAGGCGCCCTCGTCGTCGGTCAGCAGCGACACCAGCCGGGTGGGCCAGGTGCCCACCTCCGGATACTCGTCCATGGCGGTCGCGTCCCGGCCGGTCATCCCGCGGAAGTAGTACTGCACGTCGCCGGTGGAGGTGCCGGCGATGCTGATCCAGATCACCGGGATCAGATGAGCGGCCAGCCAGCCGGCCCACACCCAGCGCCGATCGCTCCGCCAGTGCGGCGCCGCCGCCTGCTGTGCGCTCATGGTCGTCGAGGTCAGGGCCGCAGGGTCAGGATCCGCGGACCGTCCTCGGTCACCGCGACGGTGTGCTCCCAGTGCGCGGCCCGGCTGCCGTCGTCGGTGACCACCGTCCAGTCGTCGTCGAGCGTGGTGGTCTCGCCGACGCCGAGAGTCAGCATGGGTTCGATGGCGAGGGTGGAGCCGACCACCAGTTCGGGGCCGTGGCCCGGTGCGCCCTGGTTCGGCAGGAACGGGTCGAGATGCATCTCGCGGCCGATACCGTGCCCGCCGTAGCCGTCGACGATCCCGAAGGCCCGGCCGAACTGCTTCTCGGCCGCGTGGGTGCCGGCCTCGATCGCCGCGGAGACGTCGGTGAGCCGGTTGCCCGGAACCATCGCCGCGATCCCCGCGTTCATCGACAGCCGGGTCGCCTCGGACAGGTCGGCGTCGGCGGCCGAGAGCCCGCCGACCCCGAACGACCAGGCGGAGTCGCCGTGCCAGCCGTCGAGGATGGCGCCGCAGTCGATGGAGACCAGGTCGCCCTCGGCCAGGACCACGCTCGGCGACGGGATGCCGTGCACCACCACGTCGTTCACCGAGCTGCAGATCGAGCCCGGGAAACCCTGATAGCCCTTGAACGAGGGCACCGCACCGGCCTCGCGGATCACCGTTTCGGCGATCTCGTCGAGGTCGGCGGTGCTCACTCCGGGCTTCGCCGCGTCCCGGCAGGCGACCAGCGCCGCCCCGACGATGGCCCCGGCCGCCGCCATGGCGTCGAGTTCACCGGCGGAGCGGAACGGTACGACTTTCCGCCTGCGGAAGCGACCCACGGGGTCTTAGGCCTTGCCGAGCGCCGAGAGCACCCGCTGGTGCACCTCGTCGATCTCGCCGATGCCGTCGACCTCGGTGATCGTGCCGGCGTAGTGGTCCAGCAGCGGCGCGGTCTCGGCGTTGTACACCGACATCCGGTTGCGGATCACGTCCTCGGTGTCGTCGGCGCGGCCGCGGGCGAGCATCCGCTCGACCACCACGTCCTCGTCGACGGTGAACGAGAGCACGCCGTCGAGCTTGGCGTTCAGATCGGTCAGGATCTGCTCGAGGGCCACCGCCTGCTCCGTGGAGCGCGGGAAGCCGTCGAGGATGAAGCCCTCCGTCGCGTCCGGCTCGGCGAGCCGCTCGCGCACCATGTTGATGGTGATCTCCGGCGGCACCAGGTTGCCGGCGTCGAGGTACTTCTTGGCCTCGAGGCCGATCGGGGTGCCCTGCGAGATGTTCGCGCGGAACAGGTCGCCGGTGGAGATGTGGGGGATGCCCAGCGCCTCCGACAGCTTTTCGGCTTGCGTGCCCTTGCCCGCTCCGGGCGGGCCGAGAATCACCAGTCTCACTTCAGGAACCCTTCATACTTGCGTTGCATCAACTGGCTGTTGATCTGCTTCATGGTGTCGAGGCCGACGGCCACCATGATCAGAAGCGCCGTACCGCCGAACGGCATGTTGGCCATCTCTCCGCCGCCGCTGCCGACCTCCATGAACAGGTTCGGCAGGATCGCGATGAGACCCAGGTACAGCGAGCCCGGCAGGGTGATGCGGTTCAGCACGTAGCCGAGGTACTCGGCGGTCGGCCGTCCCGGACGGATACCGGGGATGAAGCCGCCGTAGCGCTTCATGTCGTCGGCGCGTTCCTCCGGGTTGAAGGTGACGGCCACATAGAAGTAGGTGAAGAAGATGATCAGCAGGAAGTAGACCAGGATGTGGAACCAGCTGGCCGGGTTGATCAGGTTGTCCTGCAGCCACACCTGCCAGCCGGAGACCTCGCCGGAGCCCTGCGTCAGGCTCAGGATCAGCTGCGGGATGTAGAGCAGCGAGGAGGCGAAGATGACCGGGATGACGCCGGCGGTGTTGACCTTGATCGGGATGTAGGTGGACGAGCCGCCGTACATCTTGCGGCCCACCATGCGCTTGGCGTACTGGACCGGGACGCGACGCTGCCCCTGCTCGATGAAGACCACCGCGAGCAGGATCACCAGGATCGCGACGCAGACCAGGCCGAAGGCCAGACCGCCGCGGCTCTGCAGGATGTTGCGGCCCTCGGCGGGCAGACGCGCGGCGATACCGGCGAAGATCAGCAGGGACATGCCGTTGCCGATGCCGCGCTCGGTGATCAGCTCGCCCATCCACATCACCACGCAGGCGCCGGCGGTCATCACCAGGACGATGATCGACAGGGCCAGGATCGAATGATCGTGCAGGATGGCCTGCGCGTCACAGTCCGCGCCCGAGGTGGGCAGCAGGGTGCCGTTGGAGGCCAGGGCCACGATGCCGGTCGACTGGAGCAGTGCCAGCGCCACCGTCAGGTAGCGGGTGTACTGCGTCATCTTGTTCTGGCCGGACTGGCCTTCCTTGCGCAGCTGCTCGAAACGCGGAATCACCACGGTCAGCAGCTGCACGATGATCGACGCCGTGATGTACGGCATGATGCCGATCGCGAATACCGACAGCTGCAGCAGTGCGCCGCCGGAGAACATGTTGATCAGTGAGTAGATCTGCCCGGAGTCACCACGGCTGGCGGCGTCCACACAGTTGTTGATCTCCCGGAAGTCGACGCCGGGCGACGGCAGGGTGGCACCCAGGCGGTACAGCACGAGGATTCCGAGGACGAAGAAGATCTTCTTCCTCAGGTCGGGCGTCCGGAAGGTCGCCACCAGGGGGGAAAGCACTAAATCCTCCTACCACCTCGGGCCGGTCGGCCGGTCGGTGCTTTCGGGCTACTACTCGACAAGAATCAGGAGGTGCCGCTCGGCGGTCGGACCGACCGGAGACACCAGGAAAAACTCTAACAGTCCGCCAGACACAGCCGGTCAGGTGAGCGGGCGCGCAGTCGGTATTCGACCGTTTGCCCGGCTCACCTGACCGGGGTGTGTCATCGCTTTCGCGTGGCGGTGATCACCGGGTAGCGGCTCACAGCTCGGTGGCGGTGCCGCCGGCGGCGGTGATCTTCTCCTTGGCGGAGCCGGTGAACTTGTTGGCCGTGATGTCGACCTTCACCGTCAGCTCACCGTCGCCGAGCACCTTCACCAGCTGGTTCTTGCGCACGGCGCCGGCGGCGACGAGCTCGTCGACGCCGATGGTGCCGCCCTGCGGGAACAGCCGGGAGATGTCGCCGACGTTGACGACCTGGTACTCGACCCGGTTGCGGTTCTTGAAGCCCTTGAGCTTCGGCAGCCGCATGTGGATCGGCATCTGGCCGCCCTCGAAGCCGGCCGGCACGTTCTTGCGGGCCTTGGTGCCCTTGGTGCCGCGGCCGGCCGTCTTGCCCTTGGAGCCCTCACCGCGACCCACGCGGGTCTTCTCGGTCTTCGACCCGGGAGCCGGGCGAAGATGGTGCAGCTTGATAGCGCTCATTACTTAACCTCTTCGACGGTCACGAGGTGCCGGACCACGTTGATCAGACCACGGTTGATCGGCGTGTCCTCGCGGGTGACGGTCTGCCGGATGCCCTTGAGGCCAAGGGTGCGCAGGCTGTCACGCTGGTTCTTCTTGGTACCGATGGTGCCCTTGATCTGGGTGATCTTCAGCTCAGCCATGGTCATGCTCCTTCAGTGGTGGCGGAAGCAGCGGCCGCGGCACGGGCACGCAGCATGCCCGCCGGAGCGACCTCTTCCACCGACAGACCGCGGCGGGCCGCGACCTCTTCGGGCTGCTGCAGCGACTTGAGCGCGGCGACGGTGGCGTGCACCACGTTGATCGCGTTGTCCGAGCCGAGGCTCTTGGCGAGGACGTCCTTGACGCCCGCGCACTCGAGCACGGCGCGCACGGCGCCGCCGGCGATCACACCGGTACCCGGGCTGGCCGGGCGCAGCATGACGACGCCGGCCGCGGCCTCACCCTGAACCGGGTGGGTCACAGTGCCGCCGATCATCGGGACGCGGAAGAAGTTCTTGCGAGCCTCTTCGACACCCTTCTGAATGGCTGCCGGAACTTCCTTGGCCTTGCCGTAGCCCACGCCGACCATGCCCTGGCCGTCGCCGACCACCACGAGGGCGGTGAAGCTGAACCGGCGGCCACCCTTGACCACCTTGGAGACGCGGTTGATGGTGACGACGCGCTCGAGCTGGTTCCGCTCTTCGCGGTCGCGGCCTCCGCGGTTGTCACGACGGTCGCCGCGTCCGCGGCCCCCGCGCTGATCGTTGCTGTTGCTGTTTCCGGCGGGTCCGTTTCCGCCGTCACGCTGACGTCCGGGCATCAGAGGTTCCCTCCGGTCATGGTCATGGTGTTGGTCATCGTCATCATCAGAACTTCAGTCCTCCCTCGCGGGCGGCGTCGGCCAGGGCCGCGATGCGGCCGTGGTAGGCCTTGCCGCCGCGGTCGAAGACCACGGTGTCGATGCCGGCGGCCTTGGCGCGGGCGGCGACGAGTTCGCCGACCTTGGCGGCCTGAGCCGACTTGTCACCGCCGGCGGCACGCACGTCGGCCTCGATCGAGCTGGCGGCGGCCAGGGTGTGGCCGGTCAGATCGTCGATGACCTGCACGTGGATGTGCCGGCTGCTGCGCTTGACGGCCAGGCGCGGACGAGCCGCGGTGCCGTTGACCTTCTTGCGGAGACGGGCATGACGACGGTTGGTCGCGGTGCGACGCCGAGTCGACACGTCCGTGCCGAGGGCCTTGCGAGTTGCTGTATCAGTCATGGCTTACTTACCCGTCTTTCCGACCTTGCGGCGAATCTGCTCACCCTCGTAGCGAATGCCCTTGCCCTTGTACGGGTCCGGGCGCCGCAGCCGGCGGATGTTGGCCGAGATCTGGCCGACCAGCTGCTTGTCGATGCCCGACACCGAGAACTTGGTGGGCGACTCGACGGCGAAGGTGATGCCCTCGGGGGCCTCGATCGGCACCGGGTGGCTGTAGCCGAGGGCGAACTCGAGGTCCTTGCCCTTGGCCTGCACGCGGTAGCCGACGCCGAAGATCTCCATCTTGGTGGTGTAGCCCTCGGTCACGCCGACCACGAGGTTGTTCACCAGCGAACGGTTCAGGCCGTGCAGAGCGCGGTTGCGGCGCTCGTCGTTGGGCCGGGTGACGACGATGGTGCCGTCTTCCTTGGCGACCGCGATCGGCTCGGTGACGGTCAGGCTCAGTTCCCCCTTGGGGCCCTTCACCTTGACGTCCTGGCCGTCGACGGTCACGTCGACTCCGGCGGGGATAGCGATGGGATTCTTACCAATACGCGACATGTTCTTAGCGCTCCCCTACCAGACGTAGGCGAGGACTTCGCCGCCCACGCCCTGGTTGGCTGCCTGACGGTCGGTGAGCAGGCCGGACGACGTGGAGATGATGGCCACGCCGAGGCCGCCCAGGACCTTGGGCAGGTTGGTGGACTTTGCGTACACCCGCAGACCCGGCTTGGAGACGCGGCGCAGACCAGCGATGCTGCGCTCCCGGCTCTGGCCGTACTTGAGGGTGACGGTGAGGTTCTTGCCGACTTCAGCGTCCGTGACCTGGTAGTCGGTGATGTAGCCCTCACGCTTGAGGATCTCGGCGATGTTCACCTTGATCTTCGACGACGGGAGGGTCACCTCGTCGTGGTACGCCGAGTTGGCGTTGCGCAGACGCGTCAGAAAGTCTGCGATCGGGTCAGTCATGGTCATGGTTGACCGTCAACCTTTCTCGTGGCGGTTCCCATACAACGACGAACCGGGCTGACGCCCGCACCGTCGGTGGGCCTTCCACGAAGTGGATAGTTGTGCAAGGTTCTGCGGCTGATCGCTCGGGCCGCGACCTTGTCCGGTTCCATTGGCTTTTCACCGGGACCGGAAAAGGTATGAAGTTGTTGCTCCCGGGGGCACAGTTCACCCAGGCAACCGCTCTAGTGTAGAAAACCCGCGCCCAGAACCCAAATCCTGGGCTTTCCCACTCCCGCCTCGCGCTTTCTCCAGCTTCGCGTCGCCGGCTGCCCCGAACTAATCTGGACTCAATCCAGATTAGTTGATAGAGTGGAGGCAACGACGGCGAGGACGGATCCATCGCTCCCCAGCCCGGAGCACACGGTCCGTCGTCAGCCCCTCGCCGTCGTCTGGAAAGTCCGGAAATCGAAGTGTCCGACCGCACGCCCACCAGGCGTCGGCGGAACGGTCTCGGCAGCACAGTCGCCGGGAGAGGAGTCACCATGACCGACACCACCGCACCCATCAAGGGCCTGCTCGACGACGACGCCCGGCAGATCGCCGGCGACGCCCTGCAGGCCACCCTCGTCGACCTGATCGACCTGAGCCTGATCGCCAAGCAGGCGCACTGGAACGTCGTCGGCGTCAACTTCACCGCCGTGCACGCCGACCTCGACGAGCTCGTCGACGTGACCCGCGAGTTCTCCGATGCCACCGCCGAGCGGGCCACCGCCATCGGCGTGAGCCCGGACGGCCGGAGTGCGACCGTCGCCAAGACCACCGGCGCCCGCGGCATCGGCGAGGGCTGGATCGGCGACACCGACACCGTCTCGGTGATCGTCGAGAACCTGGCCGCGGTCACCGGCGGCATCCGCGAGCGGATCACCGCGACCGGCGACGTCGACCCGGTCACCGAGGACCTGCTGATCGGCATCGCCGCCCGGCTCGAGCAGCTGCACTGGATGTGGCAGGCCCGCAAGGCCTGACCCGAGCGGCCCGCCCACGGGTACCGCCTCGATCCGCCGTTCGCATCCTCGTTTCGGGTTCGCGGCCTCAGCTCAGGCCGCGAACCCGAAACGGCGCAGCGGAATGGGGCTCGTGGGGCGCCGCGGGCGTCCCACGGCGCCGAACACGGCCTCAGCGCCGGACATCAGTCGCGGACGATCATCACCGCGCAGTCGGCGCCGTGCAGCACCGACCGGCTGGTCGAGCCGAGCAGCGCACCGCTGAGCTCGCCGCGGCCACGGCTGCCCACCACCACCAGCTGGGCCTCGCGCGCCGCACCCAGGATCTCGCCGGCGGCGCCGCCGGTGCCGACGACGGTCTCCACCGGCACATCGGGGTTGTCGGCCTGCCCGCCCGCCAGCTGCGAGCCGAGCGATTCGCGGGCCTCGTCGACCACGCGCTGCTCCCAGTCCTCGCCGTGCTCACGGAACGAGAACCGCGGGTGCGCGTCGTAGGTGTGCACGGCCACCAGCGGCACCCCGAGCAGGGCGGCCGCGCTGAAGGCGGCGGCGATCGCCGCGGTGGAGACCGGCGAACCGTCCACACCCACCACCACCGGACCGTCGGTGCGGGCGCCTTCCGGGACGACGACGAGCGGGCACGCCGAGTTGGCGGCCAGGTCCGAGCTCACCGAACCGAGGACCAGACCCTCCACACCGCCGAGTCCGCGCCGGCCCACCACCAGCAGGTGGGCGCGCTGGGACACCTCGCGCAGCACGTGCGCGGGCCGGCCGCTGAGCACCTCGCCGGACTCCTCCACCTCCGGTGCCACCTCCCGCACCAGGTCGCGGGCGATCTGCAGGGCGCCCTCGGCGAAGGCACGGGAGGCGTCGGTGTAGGCCTGGGCGAGCGCGATCGCCGAACCGTATTGCAGCGGTTCGGGTTCGACGACGGAGACCACCTGCAACGCGCGGTTCTCCCGGGCGGCGGCCGACGCCGCCCACCGGACTCCTTCGAGCGCCAGATTCGATCCGTCCACCGCCACCACGATCGGTGCGTTCACCGTCGACACAGCCCATCAACTCCCTTGAGGTCGGGTTCCGGTCCGCCCTGCTGATCGCGGCCGGTGATCGCTTCCACCGTACTGGTGAACCGCACCGATCCGCGCCGTGACCCGGCTGCTCGTGCGCGGGGTCACGGCGCCGCCGCGGGCCCGGCCGCCGGCGCGGCGGCCACCGGCTCCGCCGACGCCCAGCGGGCGAAGGCCACCAGCATGGCCAGGGCGACGACGGCCCACACCGCCAGCGCCACCCAGCTCTCCGCAAGACCCACGTCCACCAGCCATCCGGTGCCGCGGATGTGGCCGAGCTGCCGGGTGGACTCGCCGTACATGCCGATGGGGAACACCATGGCCCACAACGCGGTCCGGTAGCGGCGGATCCCGCCGGGCCGCATCGTCTGCCAGACGGTCAGCAGGATCAGCATCGGCACCAGCCAGGTCCCGAACGACCAGATGGCCATCGCCACCGCGCCGACGACGGCCTCGGACATCACCGCCTGTTCGGTTCCGGTGGCCAGGACCTCCGCGGCTGCCAGCACCGAGATGGCCCCGGACCCCATGAACACCCAGTACGGCGACACCTCGTCGTCCGGCTGCAGCGGTATCAGCAGCAGCCGGGCGCCGACCAGTACCGCGACGATCACCAGCTGCAGGATGCCGATGCCCCAGCAGATCGTGGCGAAGGTGGCCATCCCGGCGTTCCCGGTCTCATGCGCGTAGGCGCCCGAGGAGACCGCGATCGACTGGGTGGCGACCACCCACAGGAACCAGGTGCCGTCCACCCGCTGCAGGCCCGGCGTCTCGCCGCGCGTGAGGCCCAGCAGGATTCCGGGGATCACGGTGTACTCGAGCAGCACCCAGGAGACGGTCGAGACGATGATCAGAGCCAGCGCCCACGCCGTCTGCCCCATCGCCGCCAGCCGGGCCGCGAGCACCCCGCCGGCCGCGGTGAACGCCAGCGTCCCGAAGCGCCGGGTCCGGGTCTGCTCGAGCAGCACCCGCGGCCCGGTGCCCGCCAGTACGCCGACCACCAGCCCGGCATAGCCGGCGACGGCCAGCCAGAACAGGATCAGCGAGAGCTGATCGGCACCGGTGTTGTGCATCGCGGTCGAGACGATCCCGGTGGCCATCACATAGGTGAACTGGTCCGGCCGCGCGCCGGTCAGCCCCGCCCACCAGCGCCGCAGCCCGGTGGCACCGCTCTCGGCGCCGGGCGCCCCCTTCGCGTGCGTCGTGACCATCGTCGCTCCCCTCCGCGCGCCACCCCTGGCGTCCGCCCACAGCCTAAGCGCCCGGCAGCCGCCGCCGGGCCCGGTCGACCGACCGGTCCGTGCCGGCTTTCCGCCGATCGCAACAACCGGCCCACACCGATCGGCGGCGGCCCGCAGCGGCAAGGGGCGACGGCCGCCCGTGCGGTCTGTGCCACGGCCGGTGCGCCGCGCGCCGGACCGGGTGGGCCCGCGTACGTTGACCGCATGAGCTGGGACTGGGAGCTGATCGGGTGCGCGGTCGGCGGGCATGCCACGTACCGGCCGACGGAGGAGGCCCTGGCCGGACGGCTGCGCGTGGAGACCGCGGCGGGCACCGGCTGGCGGTGCCTGCGCTGCGGCTCGTTCGTTCCGGGCGAACCGTCCGGCCACGGCCCGGCCGATCAGGCCCCGGCGGTGGCGCGCGGGGTGATGCTGCGGGATCTGGTGATCCAGCGGCTGCTGGCCCTCGACCGGCTGATCCATTTCCTCGTCCTGCTCACGGCCGGAATCGTGGTGATCGGGCTGCGCCACAGTCAGGATGCGCTGCGCGACGACGTCACCCGCGAGATGCCGCTGCTCGAGCCGATCGCCGGACAGTTCGGCTGGCACCTCGACGACTCCCCGACGGTGCGGCTGATCGAGTCCTCGTTCCGGCTGTCGCCGACGGCCATCACCCTGATCGGCACGGCCCTGATCACCCTGGGCGTCCTCGAGCTCGTCGAGGCCGTCGGACTGTGGCTGCTGCGCCGCTGGGGCGAGTACTTCTCGGCCGTGGTCACGGGCGTCTTCATCCCGGTGGAGATCTACGAGCTGACCGAGCGCGTCTCCGTCCTCAAGGTCCTGGTACTGGCGATCAATGTGGCGGCGGTGCTCTGGCTGGTCTGGCGCAAACGGCTGTTCGGCGTCCGCGGAGGCTCCGCCGCGTACCGGGCCGAGCACAGCGCGCAGGATCTGCTGTCCGTCGAACGCGCCGCCCTCCTGCCCGCCACACCACCGGCGGACGTGGGCGCCAGGGCCGCACCTCCCGGGGAAACAGGGCCTAAATACCCTGTCTGACCTGCAGTTTCAGCAGTGTGTCGAGAACCACGAAAATCGTGATACCGAGGCCCGGATCGCACTCCGGGAACCCGGCCAGGAGAGACCGACGGCACCGCCCGGCGCCCCGCGCACGGTCCATACCTGCGCCGACGCACCGGGCGACGGACAGGGTGAACCGCACGCAAACACCTCACAGCAATAAACAGGCAATTGTGAGTATCAGATTCCACCGGGAAGCGTCACCTGAAGTCCGTTTAAACGAGCCTTCCTGCTCACAATTAAGTCCTACGCTTCGTAGTTATGAGCGACTCGTCCGGAGTTCAGGGTCAGGCGGCACAGGCACTTCTCGACGTAGGGCGGTTCTTCACCCGATGGGATGAGACCGACGACGCCCGCGCCGTGTTCCGGGAGGGCGGTCGCGCCGGCGACGTCTTCTACCGTGACCGCTGGAGCCACGACAAGATCGTCCGCTCCACGCACGGCGTCAACTGCACCGGCTCCTGCTCGTGGAAGGTCTACGTCAAGGACGGGATCATCACCTGGGAGACCCAGGAGACCGACTACCCGTCGGTGGGTCCGGACCGCCCCGAATACGAGCCGCGCGGCTGCCCGCGCGGCGCCGCCTTCTCCTGGTACACCTACTCCCCGACCCGCGTCCGCTTCCCCTACGCCCGCGGCGTGCTGGTGGAGATGTTCCGCGAAGCCAAGGCCCGCCTCGGCGGCGACCCGGTGCTCGCCTGGGCCGACATCGTCGGCGACCCGCTGCGGCGACGCTCCTACCAGCAGGCCCGCGGCAAAGGCGGCCTGGTGCGGGTGGACTGGTCCGAGGCCGTCGAGATCGCCGCCGCCGCGCACGTGCACACCATCAAGACCTACGGCCCGGACCGCTGCGCCGGGTTCTCCCCGATCCCGGCCATGTCGATGGTCAGCCACTGCGTCGGCACCCGCTTCATCCAGCTCATCGGCGGCGTGATGACCTCCTTCTACGACTGGTACGCCGACCTCCCGGTGGCCAGCCCGCAGGTCTTCGGCGACCAGACCGACGTCCCCGAATCCGGCGACTGGTGGGACGCGAGCTACCTGATGATGTGGGGCTCCAACGTCCCGGTCACCCGCACCCCGGACGCCCACTGGATGGCCGAGGTCCGCTACCGCGGCACCAAGGTGGTCACCGTCTCCCCCGACTACGCCGACAACACCAAGTTCGCCGACGAATGGCTGCCCGCCCAGGCCGGCACCGACGCCGCCCTGGCGATGGCCATGGGTCACGTCATCCTCAAGGAGTTCTTCGTCGACCGGGACACCCCGTTCTTCACCGACTTCACCACCAAGTACACCGATCTGCCGTTCCTGATCCACCTCGACCGGCAGGACACCCCCGACGGCCCCACCCTGGTGCCCGGCAAGTTCATGACCGCCGACGAACTCGGCTCACCCGGCGACGACGCCGCCGACGAGGACCTGTGGAAGACCGTCCTGATCGACTCGGCCACCGGCGACCCCGTCGTCCCGACCGGCTCGCTCGGCTTCCGCTACGCCGCCTCCGGAGAGGGCAAGTGGAACCTGGACCTGCAGGGCGTCACCCCGCTGCTGAGCCTCTACGGCACCGACGGCGCCGACGGCGTGCAGGTGAGCTTCCCGGTCTTCGACGCACCCGACGGCAGCGGCGAGGTGATCCACCGCGGCGTCCCCGCCCGCGAGGTCAACGGCCGGCTGGTCACCACCGTCTTCGATCTCATGCTGGCGCAGTACGGCGTGGGCCGCGACGGCCTGCCCGGCACCTGGGCCGGCGGCTACGACGACGTCACCAGCCCCAACACCCCCGCCTGGCAGGAGGAGATCACCTCCGTGCCGGCCGAGGCCGCCATCCGCATCGCCCGCGAATTCGCCCGCAACGCCATCGACTCCGGCGGCCGTTCGATGATCATCATGGGCGCCGGCATCTGCCAGTGGTTCCACGGCGACGCCACCTACCGGGCGATTCTGTCGCTGCTGCTGCTCACCGGCTGCATGGGCCGCAACGGCGGCGGCTGGGCGCACTACGTCGGCCAGGAGAAGTGCCGGCCGATCACCGGCTGGATCTCGCTGGCCAACGCCCTGGACTGGACGCGCCCGCCGCGCACCATGCCGGGCACCTCGTACTGGTACATGCACACCGACCAGTGGCGCAACGACGGTTACTCCACATCGGCGCTGGCCAGCCCGCTCTCCCGCGGCACTCTCGACGGCAAGCACACCGCCGATGCCATCGCCCAGTCCGCGGCGCTGGGCTGGATGCCGTTCTATCCGCAGTTCTCCACCAACCCGCTCGACGTCGCCGACCAGGCGAAGGCCGCCGTCGACGCCGGAACCGCCGAGACCCCGGCCGCCTATGTGGCCCAGCAGCTGTGCGACGGCGGGCTCACCCCGGCGATCGCCGACGTGGACGCCCCGGAGAACTGGCCGCGCACCCTGGTGCTGTGGCGCTCGAACCTGCTCGGCTCCTCGGCCAAGGGCGACGAGTACTTCCTGCGCCATCTGCTGGGCACCCACCACAACGTGCTCGGCACCGAGAATCCGAACACCCCGCGCCCGAAGGACGTGCGCTGGCATGAGCAGGCCCCCGAGGGCAAGCTCGACCTGATGCTGTCGGCGGACTTCCGGATGACGTCGACCACCATGCTCAGCGACATCGTGCTGCCCGCGGCCACCTGGTACGAGAAGCACGACCTGTCGTCGACCGACATGCACCCGTTCGTGCACGCCTTCTCGCCGGCCATCGACCCGCCGTGGGAGGCCAAGAGCGACTTCGAACTCTTCCACCTGCTCGCCCAGGAACTGTCCAAGCAGGCCCGCACCCACCTGGGCACCCGGCGCGACCTGGTGAGCGTGCCCATGCAGCACGACACTCCGGGCGAGACCGCCCAGCCGCACGGCCGGGTGGTGGACTGGCGCGAGAGCGGCACCCCGGGGGTGCCCGGCAAGAACATGCCGGCCTTCACCGTCGTCGAACGCGACTACACCGCGATCGGCGACAAGCTCGCCAGCGTGGGACCGCTGGCCGACAAGCTCGGGCTGGGCGTGAAGAACGTGGTCTTCGACATCGAATCGCAGATCCCCAAACTGGCCGCCGCCAACGGGGTGATGCTCGGCGGCGCAGGCGACGGCCGGCCGGCGATCGACACCGACAGCAAACTGGCCGAGGCGATCCTGCTGTTCTCCGGCACCACCAACGGCGCACTGGCCGTCGACGGTTTCGAAAAGCTCGAGAAGCGGGTCGGCAAGCCACTGGCCGACTATGCGGCCGGTGCCGAGGAGAAGCGCATCACCTTCGCCGACACCCAGCGGCAACCGGTGCCGGTGATCACCTCGCCGGAGTGGTCGGGGTCGGAGACCGGCGGCCGGCGGTACGCCCCGTTCACCGTGAACATCGAACGGGACAAGCCCTTCCACACCCTCACCGGCCGGCTGCACTTCTATCTCGACCACGACTGGATGATCGACATCGGCGAATCGCTGCCGCTGTACCGACCGCCGCTGGACATGCACAAGCTCTTCGGCGAACCCAAGCTCGGTCCGCACGGCGATCAGCAGATCACGGTCCGCTTCCTGACCCCGCACAACAAGTGGTCGATCCACTCCGAGTACCAGGACAACCTGTTCATGCTCTCGCTCTCCCGCGGCGGGCCGACGGCCTGGCTGTCGCAGGAGGATGCGGCCGCGATCGACGTTCACGACAACGACTGGGTCGAGTGCGTCAACGCCAACGGCGTCTTCGTCTGCCGTGCGGTGGTCAGCCACCGGATCCCGGCCGGCGTCACCTACGTCTATCACGCGCAGGAGCGCACCATCGACGTGCCGAAGTCCGAGGCCACCGGCCGGCGCGGCGGCATCCACAATTCGGCGACCCGGCTGCTGGTCAAACCCAGCCACCTGATCGGGGGCTACGCACAGCTCTCGTACGCCTTCAACTATCTCGGGCCCACCGGGAATCAGCGGGACATCGTCTCGACCATCCGCAAGCGCAGCCAGGAGGTGACCTACTGATGCGAGTCATGGCGCAGGTCGGGATGGTGATGAATCTCGACAAATGCATCGGTTGCCACACCTGTTCGGTGACCTGTAAACAGGCCTGGACCAACCGGGCCGGCACCGAATACGTGTGGTTCAACAATGTGGAGACGCGGCCCGGTCAGGGCTATCCGCGCCGCTACCAGGATCAGGAGAAGTTCAAGGGCGGCTGGCATCTGAACCGGAAGGGCCGGCTGCGGCTGCGCACCGGCGGCCGGCTGCAGAAGCTCTTCACCATCTTCGCCAGCCCCGTCCAGCCCACCCTCGACGACTACTACGAGCCGTGGACCTACGACTACGAGATGCTGATCAACGCTCCGCTCGGCGACGACTTCCCGGTCGCCAAGCCCAAGTCGCTGATCACCGGCGAGGACACCAAGATCACCTGGTCGGCCAACTGGGACGACAACCTCGGCGGCGCCCCCGAGCACGGGGACCTCGATCCGATCGTCAAGAAGCTGCGCGACGAGGCGTCCGAGCAGATCAAGTTCTCGTTCGAGCAGACCTTCATGTTCTATCTGCCGCGCATCTGCGAGCACTGCCTCAACCCGTCGTGCATGGCCTCGTGCCCGTCCGGGGCCATCTACAAGCGGGCCGAGGACGGGATCGTGCTGGTCGACCAGGACCGGTGCCGCGGCTGGCGCCAGTGCATCACCGGCTGCCCGTACAAGAAGATCTACTTCAATCACCGCTCCGGCAAGGCCGAGAAGTGCACGTTCTGTTACCCGCGCATCGAGGTCGGTCAGCCCACCGTCTGCTCGGAGACCTGTGTGGGGCGCCTGCGCTATCTGGGGATCTTCCTCTACGACGCCGACCGGGTCACGCAGGCCGCGTCGACGCCCGACGAGAAGGACCTGTACGAGGCGCAGCTGGATCTGATGCTCGACCCGACCGACCCGGAGGTGATCCGGGCGGCCCGCGATCAGGGCATCCCCGACGACTGGATGGACGCGGCACGACGCTCCCCGGTGTACGCGCTGGCCAAGACCTACCGGGTGGCGCTGCCCCTGCATCCGGAGTACCGCACCATGCCGATGGTCTGGTACGTGCCGCCGCTGTCCCCGATCGTCGACCTGCTCTCCGAGCAGGGCCACGACGGCGAATCGCAGGAGAACCTCTTCGGGGCCATCGACACCCTGCGCATCCCGGTCGGCTACCTGGCCGAGCTGTTCACCGCCGGCGACACCGAGAAGGTGACCGCGGTGCTCAAGAAGCTCGCCGCCATGCGCGCCTACATGCGCGACGTGACGCTGGGCCGGGAACCGAATCCGCTCATCCCCGCCTCGGTGGGGATGGACGAGAACACCATCTATCAGATGTACCGGCTGATGGCGATCGCCAAATACGAGGAGCGGTACGTCATCCCCACCGCGCACCTCGAGCAGGCGCACGCTCTGGAGGAGACGGCCTGCCCGCTGGACTACGACGACGGTCCGGGCATGTACGAGTCGGGTCCGTTCGGGGAGGCCAGCGGCCGTCCCGAGCCGGTCTCGGTGGAGACCTTCCACGCCCTGAAGAACCGGCAGACCAGCGACACCCCGGCCGGCGAGAGCACGCTGCGGGGCCGCACCAATCTGCTCAACTGGGACGGCAACGGCACTCCCGCCGGGCTCTTCCCGGAGAAGAGCCGGTGATGCGCACTCCCTTCTCCACGCGCCGGCGGCACACCACCGCACCGGCGCCGCGCGACCACCGCGTCGCCCACCTGGTGGCCTCGCTGGCCCTGGGCTACCCGGACGACGAACTGCTCGCCCGGCTGCCGTCGATGGCCGCCGCCCTGGCCGAGCAACCGGCCGGCGACGAGGCCGCCGCGGCGCTGACCCGGTTGGTGGACTGGCTCGGGCGGACCGACCCGGAGCAGTTGCGCCGCGACTACGTCGACGTCTTCGACCTGTCCCGGCGGCACACCCTGTATCTGAGCTTCTGGTCCGAGGGCGACACCCGCCATCGCGGCACGGTGCTCACCGAGTTCAAGCAGGTCTACCGGGAGTCGGGGTTCCTGGTCGACACCCACGGCGAGCTGCCCGACTACCTGCCGATGGTCCTCGAGTTCGCCGCCCGCGTCGACCCGGTGCGCGGCGCGCAGCTCCTGCAGGACAACCGGCCGGCCATCGAACTGATCCGGCTGGCGCTGCTCGAGAAGGACAGCGGCTACGCCGACGCGCTGGTCGGGGTGTGCCACACCCTGCCCGGACCGTCGCCGGCGGACAAGGCCGCGGTCCGCGCGCTACGCGAGGCCACCACCCCGATCGAGCTGGTGGGCCTGCAACCGTACGACCCGCGCCTGCTGCCGCTGTCGGTGGACGGGCAGCCGGGCCGGCCCCCGACCCTTCCGGACGCCTTCGGCGCCGGACCCGACACCGGACCGAGGTGAGCAGCGATGGACATCTTCCTGTGGGGCGTCCTGCCCTACATCGCACTGCTGATGGTGATCGGCGGGACCATCTGGCGCTACCGCTACGACAAGTTCGGCTGGACGACCCGCTCGTCTGAGCTGTACGAATCCCGGCTGCTGCGCATCGGTTCCCCGCTCTTCCACTACGGGATCCTGATGGTGATCGCCGGCCATGCGATCGGCCTGGTGATCCCCGAGTCGTGGACCAGCGCGGTGGGCCTGTCGGAGACCGGCTATCACTGGATCGCCGCCGTCGGCGGGGTCATCGCCGCGGCCGCGACGCTGGCCGGCGTGGCCATCCTGATCTACCGCCGCCGCGCCACCGGCCCGGTGTTCATGGCGACCACCCGCAACGACAAGCTGATGTACCTGGTGCTGGTCTCGGCGCTGGTCGCCGGCACCTACATCACCGTCGTCGGCATGATCGATCCGCACGGTGAGGGCGTGAACTACCGGGAGACCGTCTCCCCGTGGTTCCGGTCGATCTTCGCCTTCCAGCCGGACATCGACGCGATGGCCGCGGCTCCGCTGCGCTTCCATGTCCACGTGGTGATCGGCATGTGCCTGTTCATCCTGGTGCCGTTCACCCGGCTGGTGCACATCTTCACCGCCCCGCTGCACTACCTGTTCCGCCCGTACATCGTCTACCGCAGCCGCGACGCCCTCCCCGCGCCCGGAAACCAGCCCTCCCGCCGCGGCTGGGCACCCGTCGGAGTGAAGGACCGATCATGACCACCACAGCGCCGACGAGTACCGCCGTCTTCCCCCGGGAAGGACAGACCCGGAATCTGGTGCTGGCCACCCTGGCCTTCGCGATCAGTTTCTGGGCCTGGAACATGATCGCCCCGCTGGGCGTGCAGTACGCCAAGGACATGGACCTGTCGTCGACCAACAAGTCGATCCTGGTGGCGGTGCCGATCCTGGTCGGCTCGCTGGGCCGGATCGTGGCCGGGGTGCTCACCCCGCGCTTCGGCGGCCGGGTGATGTTCACCGCGCTGCTGCTGATCTCGGCGCCGTTCGTGATCCTGGTGGCCGTCGCCGGCGATCTCGGCTCCTACCCCCTGCTGCTGGTGATGGGCTTCTTCCTGGGCATCGCCGGCACCACCTTCGCCGTCGGTATCCCGTTCCTGAACACCTGGTACGAGCCGTCCCGGCGCGGGCTGGCGACCGGCATCTTCGGCGCCGGCATGGGCGGCACCGCCCTGTCGGCGTTCTTCACCCCTCGCTTCGTCGACTGGTTCGGCTACTTCCCCACCCACCTGATCATCGCCATCGCCCTGGTCGCGGTGGCCCTGGTGTGCTGGGCGTTCATGCGCGACGCCCCCGGTTTCACCCCGAACACCGAGCCGCCGCTGCCCAAACTGGCCGACGCCCTCAAACTGCCGATCACCTGGCAGATGTCGTTCCTCTACGCGGCGGCCTTCGGCGGTTTCGTGGCCTTCTCCACCTATCTGCCGACGTACCTGAACGACGTCTACGACATGCACAACCTGTCCGACGCGGGGGCGCGCACCGCCGGGTTCGCGATCGCCGCGGTGATCGCCCGGCCGGTCGGCGGCGCCCTCTCGGACCGGTTCGGCGCCCGGCTGATCACGGCGATCTCCTGTGGCGGCGCCGCGGTCCTGGCGGTCTGGATGATCTTCAAACCCGAGCTGGATTCGGGGCTCGCCGCGATCGACTTCATCCTGATGGCGATCATGATGGGGCTCGGCTCGGGCTCGGTGTTCACCTGGGTGTCCACCGCTTCCCCGCCCGAGCGGGTCGGTGCGGTCACCGGCCTGGTGGGTGCGGCCGGCGGTCTCGGCGGCTTCTTCCCACCGCTGCTGATGGGCGCCACCTACGACGCGCAGGCGCACTCGTACACGATCGGGCTGTCGCTGCTGGTGGCGTTCGCCGCCGTCGCCTGCCTGTTCACCGTCTTCGGCATTCCGCGAAAGGAGTCGGAGACGGCCGCCGGAAAGTAGCGTCCGAGGGGTGCGCTACCGCCCGCGCCGGCCGTCCCGGTCCCGACCGATGCACTCGTCCCCGATGAAAGGTCACAGCCCGTGAGCACCTCCCTGTCCACCCTGGTTCCCGAACTGCTCGACGAGGCGCGCGCCCATTCGTCGGGCCGGGCTGCGCGCACCGTCCGCGGCCACACCGAGCATCGGCTGCGGCACACCGTGATCGCGCTGACCGCCGGCAGCGTGCTGGCCGACCACGAGAGCCCGGACGAGGCGACCCTGCTGGTGCTGGCCGGCCGCGTGCGGCTGACCGATGCGACCGGCGGCGGCGACGGCTGGACCGGGAGTGCCGGCGATCTGACCGACATCCCTCCGGTGCGGCACGGACTGACCGCCGAGGAGGACTCGGCGGTCCTGCTCACCGTCCGCCTCTGAACTGCCTCTGAACTGCCTCTGAACTGCCTCTGACGAACAGGAGTGTCGAATCGACCCGCACATACCCGGTCGATTCGACACTCCTGCCGTTCGCGAAGCTCAGCAGTCGCGCTGGATCGCCTGCGCGGACAGCATCGCGGCCACCTTCTCTGCACAACCGATCGGGTCCTCTTCCAGATCGTGCAGGGTGAAATGCAGGCGCGCCCACCCGGCGGCCTGCAGCGCGTTGTCCTTCTGCCGATCGGACCGGAACGAGTCCAGACTGCTGTGATAGGCCCAGCCGTCGATCTCCACCGCCAGCCGCAGTTCCGGCCAGGCGAAGTCGATGCGCCAGCCTGCGATCGGGAGCTGCTCGACCCAGCCGGTGATGCCTTCGGAGCGCAGCAGCTTCGCGAACAGTCGTTCAGCGTACGACTCGGTATCACCGGAGGCGATCGCCAACCAGTGCCGCGCTGCCGCGAGTCCCCATCGGCCACTGTTGCGGTCGAGTGCATCGCGCAACTCCTGCAGTACCACCGCCCTGGTCTGCAGAGTTCGGTCGATCAGCCGGGCGCCGTACTCCATTCCGGCCGCCGCGAGCAGCACGGTCAGCGGCTTTCCCGTCACCGCCAGGCCGCGACAGTCCGCCACGTCCGCTGGCAGGAAGCTGCGCCGCATCAGGTCCACGCCGGTGTGGCTCCACCGCTCGCCTGTGGTGGCGTGCGGCGCCGAGATCGTCAGCGGCGCCGCCAACTCGGTGACCAGCCCGTGCCACCACGCGGCCGTCGACCGATCGGCGACCCCGCCGTGCGCGAGTACCGCCCCACGCACCAGCGCCGCTTCCGAGAACGGGTGCGTCACACAGCGATAGACGCCGCGGGCCATCACCACCCACTCTCCGCGGCTGACGCGCCCGTCGATCTGATGCCGCGACATCCCCAGTGCGAACGCCTCGGTCCGGCCGATGACTCCGTCATGATCGGCCAGCCATGCGGCCACCGTCCCGGTATCTCCCATACCCTGTTGGACGCAACAGCGGGCCGCCCGGTTCCACCGACACTCCGGGTACGGGCAGGCGTCACCTCATGATCACCGGCAGAGTGTCGAATCGACCCGCCAGGAGCGGGTCGATTCGACAGTCGGCGACAGTCGGCGGCGGTCAGGAACCGCCGAGCAGCCGGGCGAAGTTCGCGATGCCCGCCGCCTCGGCGGAAGCAGTGCCGTCATGCTCCGGCGGTGACTGCTCCGAGCGTGACTGCTCCGAGCGTGACTGCTCCGAGGGTGACGGCGCCGGCGGTGACTGCTCCGCGGACGACGGTGCGGTGGCGCCGAGCAACGCCGCGAGCTGGCCGGCGGCCCGGTCGATGCGTTCGGCCAGGGCGGTGGTGTCGCCGGAGGAGGCCGCCCAGTCCTCACTCGCCGCGTACACGCCGGTGGGGACCACCACAGTGCGCAGGTAGCCGAACAGCGGCCGCAGCGCGTAGTCGAGCACCATCGAGTGCCGGGGACTGCCGCCGGTGGCCGCGATCAGCACGGGGGTGGCCGTCATGGCGTCGACGTCCACCAGGTCGAAGAAGGCCTTGAACAACCCCGAGTAGGAGCCGTTGAACACCGGGGTGGCGGCGATCAGCGCGTCGGCGTTCTGCACACTGCGCACCGCCGGAGCGGCGGCGCCGGTGGCGAATCCGGCCGCCATCGAGGCACCGAGGTCGACGGCCAGGTCGCGCAGGTCGATCACCTGCACCTGCACCTCCCGTCCGTCCAGGGCGGCCACGGTCGCCTCGGCGAGACGGTCGACGAGGAGCCGGGTCGACGACGGCTCGGAGAGTCCGGCGTTGACGGCGACCACGGTCAGCGGTTTCATGCGTGCACCCGCTCTCCGGCAGTACCGGCGTCCGCGGTGGTGCCGGCGGCCGCAGCGGTATCGCGGGCCGCCACCAGCGAGGCGTGAGTGGGAGCGTCGGGCACGCTCTCCGGACGGTTCTCGGCGAAGCCGGCGCGCAGTTCGGGCAGCACGGCTCCGAGCTCGTCGAGCTGTTCGAGGACCGTCTTCAGCGGCAGTCCGGCGTGGTCGACCAGGAAGAGCTGCCGCTGGTAGTCGCCGAAGCTGTCCCGGAACGAGAGGGTGCGGTCGACGAACTCGGCGGGGCTGCCGACGGTCAGCGGAGTCTCCCGGCTGAAGTCCTCGAGGGAGGGTCCGTGTCCGTAGACGGGGGCGTTGTCGAAGTACGGCCGGAACTCGCGGACCGCATCCTGGGAGTTCTTGCGGATGAAGAACTGTCCGCCCAGTCCCACGACTGCCTGTTCGGCGGTGCCGTGACCGTAGTGCTCGTAGCGTTCGCGGTAGAAGCCGATCAGCCGCTGGAAGTGCTCCTTGGGCCAGAAGATGTTGTTCGCGAAGAAGCCGTCTCCGTAGTAGGCGGCCTGTTCGGCGATCTCCGGGCTGCGGATGGAGCCGTGCCACACGAACGGGGCCACGCCGTCGAGCGGGCGCGGGGTGGAGGTGAACGACTGCAGCGGGGTGCGGAAGGTGCCTTCCCAGTTCACCGCCTCCTCGGTCCACAGCTGGTGCAGCAGCGCGTAGTTCTCGATGGCCAGCGGGATGCCCTGGCGGATGTCCTTGCCGAACCACGGGTACACCGGTCCGGTGTTGCCGCGGCCGAGCATCAGGTCCACCCGGCCGTCGGCCAGGTGCTGCAGCATGGCGAAGTCCTCGGCGATCTTCACCGGATCGTTGGTGGTGATCAAGGTGGTGGCCGTGGACAGCTGGAGCCGCTGGGTCTGCGCGGCGATGTAGGCCAGGGTGGTGGTCGGCGACGAGGAGAAGAACGGCGGATTGTGGTGCTCGCCGAGCGCGAAGACGTCCAGGCCGATGTCCTCGGCCTTCTTCGCGATCGCGACGATGTCCTTGATCCGCTGGTGTTCGGTCGGCGTCACCCCGGTGGTGGGGTCGGTGGTGATGTCGCTGACGCTGAAGAGTCCGATCTGCATGTCTGCCTCCCGAGGCTGGGCACTGCTCTGTCACTCAGCATAACCGGACCTTAGTCCGGTTAATTCCCGGGGGCGTCGCCGCGAACACGGGCGACGCGCCGTCAGCGAGCGGCGGTACTGCGCGCCTGCTCTACGGTCACTTCCCGGAGGTACCCCCCGCCCGTCCTGCTTGGCCCGGTACAGGGCCTCGTCGGCGCGACGGGCCGCCGACGCATAGTGCTCTCCCTCCACCAGGGTCATCCCCGCCGACACCGAGGGCCGCACCGGGGCGGCGTGCGGCGCCGAGATCGTCAGCGGTGCCGCCAACTCAGTGACCAACCCGTGCCACCACGCGGAGGATCGCCGGCAGAGTGTCGAATCGACCCGCCATGAGCGGGTCGAATCGACACTCTGCAGGAGACGATGAGACGTCCCGCGACGGTCAGCGCACCGGCGGATCAGCGGGCAGCACGTGCTCGCCGGTCTTGTCGCAGGCCAGTGCCAGCGACGAGATGTACTGCTTCTCCCCGTCCGGCCCCGGCAGCGCCGAGGCGATCATGTCCGGACGCTCGAACTCGGTCTGGGTGACGCAGCACCAGAGCTTCGCATCCGACGGATTGCCGTTCTCGTCGTACATCGGCAGATCGATACCGTCGTCGCTGCGCCGCAGGTAGTACTTGCCGCGGGTGGCGATCGCCAGGATCGGCGGCAGCACGATCGCCAATCCGAGGGCCACCAGCGGCGAGTACGGCTGCACCACGTCGCCGAAGACGTGGAAGTACACCAGGATCGAGGCGGTCGCCGAGACGATCACCGAGACGAAGCCGACCGGATTGACTGCATAGAGCATGCCGCGCCGGAACTCCGGGTGCTTGGGCGAGATCCCCAGCAGATACTTGTTGACCACGATGTCGGTGGCCACCACCGCGATCCAGGCGATACCGCAGTTGGCGTAGAAGTTCAGCAGGTTGTTCAGGAAGCTGAACATGTCGCTGAGCATCAGAGCCAGCGCGATCCCCACGTTGAGCACCACGAACACCAGCCGACCCGGGTAGGTGCGGGTCACCCGGGTGAAGCTGTTGGTCCAGGCGAGCGAGCCCGAGTAGGCGTTGGTCACGTTGATCTTGATCTGACTGATCACCACCAGGATCACGGCCAGCGTCAGCGCCAGCCAGTGCGGCAGGAAGTCCTGGTAGATCTCGACGAACTGGTGCACCGGCTGATTGGCGATGCCGACATTGTCGATGGTCGCCGAGATCAGGTAGACGGCCAGGAACAGGCCGATGATCTGCTTGATCGCACCGAAGAGCACCCAGCCCGGGCCGGCGGTGAGCACCGCGGTCCACCACTTGCGGCTGTTCTCCTCGGTCTTGGGCGGCATGAAGCGCAGGTAGTCGATCTGCTCGGCGATCTGCGCGATCAACGCCAGACAGACACCGGCCGAGAGCATCGCCCCGGCGAAGCTGACGCCCTTGTTCAGGTGCTCGCCGGTCTCGGGGTCGATACCGCCGAATCCCATGAAGGTGTCGAAGGCTCCGGGATGCTGGATGAGCAGATACGCGAATGGCAGCACCATCATCACCAGCCACAGCGGGGTGGTCCACACCTGCAGCTTGGACAGCGCCTTCATCCCGTAGATCACCAGCGGGATCACCACCAGCGACGACAGCAGATAGCCGGCCCACATCGGTATGTGCAGGCCCAGATTCAGACCCTGCGCCATGATCGCACCCTCGGTGGCGAAGAAGATGAAGGTGAACGACGCGAAGATCACGTTGGTGACGATCGATCCGTAGTAGCCGAAGCCCGAGCCGCGGGTGATCAGATCCAGGTCGATGTTGTAGCGGGCAGCGTAGTAGGCCAGCGGATAGCCGGTCACCACGATCACCACCGCGAAGAACAGAATGCCCCACAGGGCGCTGCCGGTGCCGTTCGCGATGCCCACATTCGCGCCGATCGCGAAGTCGGCGAGGTAGGCGATGCCGCCGAGCGCGGACACCGCGACCACCCCCGGACCCCACTTGCGGTAGCTGCGCGGCGCGAACCGCAGCGTGTAGTCCTCGAGCGTCTCCTTGAGCGCCTCGCGCTCTGCGGGATCGGAAACCGAGCGTCCACCCGGTTTGATCAACTGGTCGGTCATACGTCTCCTCCACGTCGGTATCGCACGGGCGTGCCGAGTGAGACGCTATGGCCGTCGTGTAAGCCGTGGCCTACCCGAATGTTTCGGTGAGGATGCCCAGCGCCGCGGAATGTTAAGTGAGCCGCCGAACCCGGACAAAGACGACGGCCCACAGGCACAGCAGAACGACGGTGAGACCGATCCCGGCGGTCTCCAGATCGATCCCGGCCACCCAGCCCACCGGCCCGCCCAAGCCGAGTCGCTCGGCACCCACCCCGGCCAGCTGCACCCCGGCGATCGCCAGCGCCGCCGCCGCCGAGATCAGCGTCATGGTCAGCCGGTAGTTGCTGCCGCCCGGCCAGCCGTATGCCCGGCGCATCACCGCCCCCTGCGCGGTGTCGAGCAGCGACATGCCGGCCGCGAACAGCAGCGGCAGCGCCAGCACCGCCCACCACGGCGCCGACGACACCGCAGCACCGCCGGCCAGCGCCAACAGCCCGATCTCGGTGGCGGTGTCGAAGCCCAGCCCGAACGCCAAGCCCACCCCGAACATCCGCGACGGCCGGTCGATCACCTGCTCCATCCGCCCCACCAGCCGCCACACCGGACCGCCCGCGGGCGCGTCCGCGCCGCCGCGCAGCGACCACACATTGACTCCGGCGATCACCAGCAGGAACAGTGCGGACACCACAGGACCCCACACCCCGGTCACCGTATGCAGCGCCGACGAGTCGTCGTCGAGGGTCCGCCCGATCGCGCTCAGTCCGGCGATCAGCAGGACGCACAACCCCATCACGACGCTCGAGTGCCCCAGCGAGAACCACAGCCCGACGGTCGTCGACGGCCGCCCGCGGCGCAGCAGCCGCCGGGTGGTGTTGTCGATCGCGGCGATGTGGTCGGCATCGAAGGCGTGCCGCATGCCCAGCGCATAGGCCCCGAGCCCCACCGCGACCGCACTCAATCCACCGCCGCCGGAGCCGTAGGCCACCCCGGACGGCAGCACCGCCGCCAGCAGCACTCCGAAGCCGGCCACATGCAGCACCGCGATCACCCCGGCGGCCACCCGCCAGTCCGACAGCCGGGACTCACCCGTCGTGACGGTCATCGGTCAGACTCCTTCAACACCTCGGCGCGCCAGACGCCGAACAACTCCGGGATCGGACTCTGATGGGTCTGCCCGCCGAGATGCCGGGCCAGCGCTCCCGGCTGTTCCAGGGCGAAGGCACCGTCACCGGCGCGCGGCCGCAGCCCGGCCAGCACCATCGTGTCGATCACCCGATGCCCACCGGCGATTCCCGGCACCGGCCGGTCCCCACACAGCTCCAGCGATTCGACCAGCACCGGCGCACTCTCGGTGCGGTAGCTGCTCGCGGTCACCACCCGCCCGCCTGCCTCCCCCGTCCGGCCCAGCACGGTGGTCTCCCGGATCAGTGCGATCGCCCCGTCGGCCAGCTCGACGGTCAACTCGCGCCGGGTGTCGGCGCCCTCGGCCACCACCAGCTCCAGGCCCAGCCACAGCACGACGGCACCACGTCCGAGCCTGATGTGCACGGTGACCGACGACGCCGCACCGTCCGCGCCGTAGGCGACGGTGCCGGCCACCTCGGTCAGCTCGAGCAGGCAGCCGTCGCCGACGTCCACCTCCAGCACCAGATGGTCGCCGCCGAGCAGCAGCGCGCCACCGGCCACGAGCGCCACCTGCGCGCGGTCCCGGGTCCGGGAGATCAGCCGCGGCACCAGCACCGGCCCGGCCCCGCACGACAGTTCCACCCGGGCCCGGACGGGGTCGCCGCGCACCGCGATCCGGGTATCGGCCATCAGTGGGCGTGCGGGTGTTCCGGTGCCACCGGGGCGTGGCTGTGCACGTAGCCGCCCTCGGGATGCCCCTCATCGGCGTGGAAGTGCGGCGCCATCGGCCCCGGATCCAGCGGCACGTGCTCACCGGACCGATGTTCGGAGAGCACCCCGAGCACCCAATCCCGCAGCCGGGCAACCGAATCCGGATCGGTGCGCGAGAGTGCCAGCACCGGGCCCGAGTCGCGGGCCGCCGTCGCATCGGCCACCATCTGCGGCACGTCGACGCCCACATACGGGGCCAGGTCGGTCTTGTTGACCACCAGCAGATCCGCGCGTGCGATACCCGGTCCGCCCTTACGCGCCACATCGCCGCCGCCGGCCACGTCCAGGACGAAGATCTGCGCGTCCACCAACGCCGGCGAGAAGGTGGCGGTGAGGTTGTCACCGCCGGATTCGATCAGCACCAGATCCAGCGGTGCGAAGTCGCTCTCCAGATCCTCCACGGCCAGCAGATTCGCGGTCACGTCGTCGCGGATGGCGGTGTGCGGGCAGGCCCCGGTCTCCACGGCCCGGATGCGCTCGGGATCGAGCACCCCCGCCGACTTGAGGAAGCGCGCATCCTCGTCGGTGTAGATGTCGTTGGTGATCACCCCGATACGCAGATCGTCGGCCAGCGTCCGGCAGACGGTGGCGATGAGCGACGACTTGCCGGTTCCCACCGGGCCGGCGACGCCGAGCCGCAGGGAACGGGTGTCGGGTGTGGTCGATACGGTCTCAGGCACGGAACAACCTCCAGTCTCGTGTGGTGTGAGCCTGTGCCCACTCCTCGGTCTGCGGTGCGCCGGACGCGGGGATCGCGACCGGGTCGGTCAGTGCGGCGAGCTCACCGAGCAGCGGCTCGGACGCCGCGCAGGCATCCAGAATCCATCCAGTCGCCACCGCCGGATCGCCGGGTTCGAGTTTCAGCAGCGCCGCGGCGGCACCGGCCGCCTCGTCGTAGATCACCAGTCTCGCCAGATCCGTTGCCGGCAAGCCGGATTCGGCGGCGATCGCGCCGAGGATCAGCGGGCGGTAGGGCCGGTCCAGCCGACCGGCGTCAGCCAGATGGGGCGACGACGGCCACAGCGAGCGGCCCAGCCGGAGGTAGCCGCGGCCGAGCTCCGCCGATGCGTCCCGCTGCGCCGGCGCCGGGGTGCGGGCCGCCCACTCCGCCGCCACCTGCGCCAGTGAACCCGAGCCGCTGACCAGCACATGCCGGGCGACGACGGCCGCGCCCGCCTCGACCCGGGACGCGGTGACCGCCCGGCCGATCATCAGCTCACGCACCCGGCCCGGTGCCAGGCCGCCGAGGACGGCCGGCTCCACCCCAGCCGAATGCGCGTGGCCACCCGTCGGCAGCCGTGCGTCGGCGAGCAGCATGGCGGTGAACTCCGCCCCGCTCACTACGTTCCCGGCGGCGGGCACATTCGCCCCGCTCACTACGTTCCCGGCGGCGGGCACATTCGCCCCGCTCACTACGTTCCCGGCGGCGGGCACATTCGCCCCGCTCACTACGTTCCCGGCGGCGGGCATCAGAACAGCGAGTACAGCTGCGCCAGCGGCAGCCGCTCCGCCGGGGCCGGGACCACCGGCTGGCCGTCGATGGCGATCTCGAAGGTGTCCGGCCGGATGTCGATGGCCGGCATCGCGTCGTTGAGCTTCATGTCCTTCTTCCCCACCTCCCGCGTCGAGGCGAGCGGAATCAGCCTGCGGCGCAACCGCAGCCGCTCGGCCAGTCCCGCATCCAGGGCGGCCGGCGAGACGAAGGTGACCGCATGGTCGGCGCCGTTGACATCACCGAACGACGGCCTCTGCAGGATCGGCTGCGGGGTGGGGATGGATGCATTCGCATCGCCCAGCGAGGCCCAGGCGATCGCCCCGCCCTTGATCACCAGTGCTGGACGCACCCCGAAGAACTTCGGATCCCAGAGCGTCAGATCGGCGAGCTTGCCCGGTTCGACGGAGCCGATCTCGCGGTCCAGTCCGTGCGCGATGGCCGGGTTGACGGTGTACTTGGCCACATACCGTCGGGCACGCAGATTGTCTGCCGGGCCGGTGTCGCCGTCGAGTACTCCCCGGCGCGCCTTCATCACATGCGCCACCTGCCAGGTGCGGGTGATCACCTCCCCGATCCGGCCCATCGCCTGGGCGTCCGACGAGGTGATCGAGAGGGCGCCCAGATCGTGCAGGATGTCCTCGGCCGCAATGGTCGTCGCCCGGATCCGCGACTCGGCGAAGGCCAGGTCCTCGGGCACCGCCGGGTTCAGGTGATGGCACACCATCAGCATGTCCAGGTGTTCGGCGACGGTGTTGGCCGTATGCGGCAGCGTCGGATTGGTCGAGCCGGGCAGCACATGCGGCAGGGCGGCGATCGACAGGATGTCCGGTGCATGCCCGCCGCCCGCACCCTCGACGTGGAAGGCGTGGATGCTGCGGCCCTTCATCGCCGCGACCGTCGAATCGACGAAACCGGCCTCGTTGAGCGAGTCCGAGTGCAGCGCCACCTGCAGCCCCCAGTCCTGCGCAGCGGTGAGCGCGGCGTCGATCGCCGCAGGCGTCGATCCCCAATCCTCGTGGACTTTGAGTCCGCCGGCCCCGGCCAGTGCCTGTTCGGCGAGCGCCTCGGCGGAGACGGTGTTGCCCTTGCCCAGCAGCACCACGTTCAGTGGGAGCGGATCGAGAGCGCGATGCATCTGCGCCAGATGCCAGGCGCCCGGCGTGACGGTGGTGGCCTTGGACCCCTCCGACGGTCCGGTGCCGCCGCCGATCACGGTGGTGATGCCGGTGGCCAGCGCCTCGTGGCACTGCGACGGCGAGAGCAGATGCACATGCGAGTCGATGCCGCCCGCGGTGAGGATCCGTCCCTCCCCGGCGATGACGTCCGTCGACGGCCCGATCTGCAGATCCGGATGAACGCCGTCGGCGATGTCCGGGTTCCCGGAGCGGCCCAGGGCGACGATCCGCCCGTCCCGGAGGCCTACGTCGGCGCGGACCACACCCCACCAGTCCAGGACGATCACATTGGTGATGACGGTGTCCGGGGCGCCCTGCGCGCGAGTCGTCGTCGACTGGTTCATCGATTCGCGGATCGATTTGCCGCCGCCGAACACGGACTCCTCACCGCCGACGGTGTGGTCGCGTTCGATCTCGATCCATAGATCGGTGTCGCCGAGCCGGATCTGATCCCCGACGGTGGGGCCGTAGAGGGCGGCGTAGCGTTCCCGGTCGATCTCCACCATCAGTGTTCCTGCCCCGGGAACGTCGTGCCGGTCTTGTCCCGCTGGATACCGGGCACCCGCCTCCGGCCGCGCAGGGCGACGGCGACGACGGAGCGGGAGGCGCCGGGCTCGAACCGCTGCGAGGTGCCGGCCGGGACGTCGAGCCTGAATCCGGCGGCGGCCGCGCGGTCGAAGTCCAGCGCGCCGTTGGCGTCGGGCAGGTGCACGTGCGAACCGATCTGCACGGGCCGGTCACCGGTGTTGACGATGACGAACTCGCGCCGCTCGGCGTCGCTGCGGTCGGCGTTGAGTTCGACGGTGCCCGGGCGCACCCGGATGGCACCTGGCCCAGAACTGCTGGTCGCGGACATCACGGTTCTCCTCAGTCGACCGGGTGATGCAGGGTGACGAGCTTGCGCCCGTCCGGGAAGGTGGCCTCGATCTGAACGTCGGCCAGCATCTCCGGCACCCCGTCCATCACCTCGTCGCGGGTCAGCACGCTGCGGCCCCGCTCCATCAGTTCGGTCACCGGCAGGCCGTCGCGGGCGCGTTCGATCACCCAGGTGGAGAGCAGTGCGACCGTTTCCGGATAGTTGAGCAGCACCCCGCGCGAGTGCCGGTCGCGGGCGACCATGCCGGCCACCGCCAGCAACAACTTCTCAGACTCTGCGGGGGTGATGTGCACTGCCGCTCTCCTCTACTCCACTCGGCCGTCGGTTGCTGGGGACGATCCTGCCACCGCGCGCCTGTCGTTTCCGCCGGACGAGCGCCGCGCGAACGGGTACGCCGAGGTCGCCGCCCGCCCGGTTACCAGAACGTCACAGAGCAGAAACGTCGCAGAAACAGTGCAGGTCACGACCGTTTCATCGAGGCTCGGCACCGGGAGCGGGCCGGGATCACGGCCCGTAGGGCCTGCCAACCGCATGCGGTGACCGAGTTGAGTATCAGCCCGCGCGCCGAGCCGTCCGAGCGGTCAGCGGCCGTCGTCGAGCACCTTGCGCAGCGCGACGCCGAAGGCCGCCGCATCCCGCCCGGCGAGCCGCGAATAGCTCAGCACCAGACCGGGCAGCCGGTAGCGGGCGGACTGACTGCTGAGCGGCCGGGTCCGCCAGCCGGCCTGCTCGAGTTCGGCGGCCACCCGCTCGTCGTCGCGCCCGGGCAAGAGCACGCAGAGATGCAGGCCCGCCTCCACGCCGGTGACCGTCAGTTCGGGGCATTCGCGGGCGAGTGCGGCCACCAGCCGCGAGCGTCGGTCACTGTAGACGCGGGCGGCCCGCGCCAGGTGGCGGTCCATCGCCCCGGATCCGATGAACTCACCGAGGACGTCGGCGGGCAGCGACGACGGTCCGCGCCGATGCACGGCCAGCCACCGGTGCACCTCACGGCGCAGCGCCGCCGGGGGTAGGCACCAGGCCACCCGCAGGTCCGGGGCGAGTGATTTCGAGGACGTGCCCACATAGGCGACGACACCCTCGGCGCCCGGGAGGGTGGCGAGCGCCGGAAGCGGAGCGACGCCGTAGCGGAACTCCCCGTCGTAATCGTCCTCGATGATCAGCGAGCCGGTGCGTTGCGCCCAGTCGATCAGGGCGGCCCGTCGGTCCACGCTCATCCGGTGCCCGAGCGGGAACTGGTGCGCCGGGGTGGTGAAGACGATGCCGGGTTCGTCGCCCAGGCGGGCGGCGTCGAGTCCATCCGGGTCGACGGGGTGGAAGCGCAGATCCAGTCCCTGATCGCGGGCCATCAGGACGGCGCCGCGGTAGCCGGGGTCCTCGATGTGGAAGGCCACGCCGTGCCGGTCGGCGGCGAAGGCCGCGCAGAGTGCGGCGACGGCCGAGCGCGAGCTGTCGAAGAGCAGCGGGTCGGCGGCCGGGATGCCGCGGTGCCGGCGCAGATGGGTCGACAGTGCTGAGCGCAGCACCGGACTGGGCTCCTCCCACGGGTTGAGCCCGGCGAGCGGCCGGGCGGCGGCCGCGCGGACCGCGCTGCGCCAGGCCCGCCCGTCCACCAGCTCCGCGTCCGGGATGCCGGGCCGCAGGTCACGGCGTGAGCGCCCCTGCCGCGGAGGGAAGGCCGGTGCCGGCGGCGCGGCGTCTGCCGGACGGCGGGTGCGTGCCCCGCGGCGCGCGGCCAGGCCCGCGCCGTCGCTGATCCGCGTGCCGGAGCCGTGCACGGCGACGACGAAGCCGGCGGCGGCAAGCTCGTCGAAGGCCCGGACCACGGTGCCGCGGGAGAGTCCGGTCTGGCCTGCCAGCGCACGGCTGGACGGGAGCCGGTCGCCGTCGGCGAGAGTGCCGTCGGCGATGCGGTCGACGATCGCCGCGGCCAGATCCGCCGCGCCCCGCATGTCCCCGAGGACGAGGGTGCCGGTGCGACGCGGACCTGTCAGACGCGGACCTGTCATGGGGCCGAGTCTAGGACGCCGGTTCCGCCCACCGGCACAAGTGGTCCCGACTGATTGCGGCAGAGTGGACCTTCCCGCGAGTCCACTGTCCGGCTGGAATGGGTCCCATGACCAGATTCCGACAGGCACATCGACTCCGCAATGTCCGCTACGACGTACGCGGCCCCATCCTGACCGAGGCCGCCCACCTCGAAGCACAGGGGCACGACGTGCTCCGCCTCAACCTGGGCAATATGCGTCCGTTCGGCCATCAGGCGCGGCCAGAGATCCTCGAGGCGGTCGCCGGCGGCCTGGATGCGGCGCAGGCGTACTCCGACTCGCGCGGCATCCCGCAGGCCCGTGAGGCCGTCGCCGAGCACTACCGCGGCCACGGCATCTCCGGCGCCTCGGCCGAGAGCGTCTTTCTGGGCAACGGGGTCAGCGAGCTGATCACGCTCACCCTGCAGGCACTGGTCGATCCGGGCGACGAGATCCTGGTCCCGGCACCGGATTACCCCACCTGGACCGGTGCGGTACACCTGACCGGAGGCGTGCCCGTGCACTATCTGGCCGACGAGGCGGACGGCTGGAACCCGTCGGTCGAAAACATCGAATCCAAGATCACCCCGGCCACGACGGCGATCGTGCTGATCAATCCGAACAATCCGACGGGTGCGGTCTACAGCGAGGCGACGGTGCGCGGGATCGTCGACGTCGCCCGCCGGCACGGGCTGATCCTGCTGAGTGACGAGATCTACGCCGACCTGGTCTTCGGCGGGGCCCGCCATCACTACGCGGCACGCAGCGCCGGCGACGATGTGCTGTGCCTGACCTTCGGCGGCCTGTCCAAGGCCTACCGGGTCTGCGGCTATCGGGCCGGCTGGGTGTCGGTCACCGGGCCGGTCCAGGACGCGGCCGACCTGCTCGAGGGGCTGACTCTGCTGTCGAACATGCGGGTGTGCCCCAATGTCACCGGGCAGTACGCCATCCCGGCCGCACTGTCGGCGGGCACCCCCGGCTCGCCGCTCGCGGCCGACATCGTCGACCCGGGCGGGCTGCTCGAGGACCGGCTGGCCCGGACCGCGGCCGCACTCGACGCGATCCCCGGCGTGAGCTGTGTGGCGCCGCGCGGCGCGCTGTACTGCTTCCCGCGGGTCGACACCGAGTTGTTCGGCATCGTCAGCGACGAGGAGTTCGTGCTGGATCTGCTGCGCTCGGAGCATATCCTGGTCACTCACGGGACCGGCTTCAACTGGCCCGAGCCCGACCACTTCCGGATCGTCTGCCTGCCCGACGGCGAGGTACTGGACCGAGCAGTGGGATCGATCGCGAACTTCCTGGACCGGCGCCGCCGGCGGTCGGCCTGAGCGCCCGCAGACGACGATCCCCGCCACCCGGGATAGGGCGGCGGGGATCGTCGTCAGTACGTCAGTACGTCAGTACGTGGAAGTCAGCTCACCAGCTGGACTTCTGCACGCCCGGCAGCTCGCCGGCATGCGCCATCTCACGCAGGCACACGCGGCACAGGCCGAACTTGCGGTACACCGAGTGCGGACGGCCGCACTTGTTGCAGCGCGTGTAGGCCCGCACGGCGAACTTGGGCTTCTTGTTGGCCTTGTTGACCAGAGCCTTCTTTGCCATGTCAGTTGTCCCTATCTCAGTTGTTCGCGTCGTTGGACTTGAACGGGAAGCCGAGGGCACGCAGCAGCGCGCGGCCTTCCTCGTCGTTGGTGGCCGACGTGACGACGGTGATGTCCATACCGCGCGGCCGGTCGATCGAGTCGATGTCGATCTCGTGGAACATCGACTGCTCGTTCAGACCGAAGGTGTAGTTGCCGTTGCCGTCGAACTGACGGTCGCTCAGTCCGCGGAAGTCGCGGATACGCGGCAGCGCGATGGACACGAGCCGGTCCAGGAACTCCCACATGCGGTCGCCGCGCAGGGTGGCGCGGGCACCGATGGGCATGCCCTCACGCAGCTTGAACTGCGCGATCGACTTGCGGGCGCGGCGGATCTCCGGCTGCTGGCCGGTGATCAGGGCCAGGTCGGCCACGGCGCCGTTGATCAGCTTGGCGTCGCGGGCGGCATCGCCCACACCCATGTTCACGACGACCTTCACCACGCCCGGGATCTGCATCACGTTGGCGTAGTTGAACTCGTCGTTCAGCTTGGTCTTGATCTCTTCGCGGTACTTGGTCTTGAGCCGCGGCTGGGTCTTCTCAGAGGTGGTCATGCTCAGATGTCCTTCCCGGTCTTGCGGGAGATGCGGACCTTCTTGCCGGTCTCCTCATCGATCCGGTAGCCCACGCGCGTCGGGTTGCCGTCGGAGTCCACGACCATCACGTTCGAGACGTGGATCGGGGCTTCCTGAGTCACGATGCCGCCCGAGGAGGCGCCGCGCTCGTCGGCCGAAGCGCTGGTGTGCTTCTTGATGCGGTTGACGCCCTCGACGAGGACCCGCTCACGCTTCGGGTAGGCCTCGATGACCTTGCCCTTGGCGCCCTTGTCCTTGCCCGCGATGACGATCACGGTGTCACCCTTGTGCACCTTCATGTCAGATCACCTCCGGAGCCAGCGACACGATCTTCATGAAGCGCTTGTCGCGCAGTTCGCGCCCGACCGGGCCGAAGATGCGCGTACCGCGCGGCTCGCTCTCGTTCTTGAGGATGACGGCCGCGTTCTCGTCGAACTTGATGTACGAGCCGTCCGGGCGCCGGCGCTCCTTGACGGTGCGCACGATGACGGCCTTGACGACCTCGCCCTTCTTGATGTTGCCGCCGGGGATGGCGTCCTTGACGGTGGCGACGATGACGTCACCCACGCCGGCGTATCGCCGCGAGGATCCACCGAGAACACGGATGCACAGGATTTCCTTGGCACCGGTGTTGTCGGCGACTCGCAGGCGCGATTCCTGCTGAATCACTTCGCTAGTCTCCTTGACCTGGATGTGTATGCCCGCCGGATTGCCGACCCGACGCGCACGGTCTGCTGCCGCCGAACACACGCCTGCCTGGTGTTTTCCACGCGAACGCGGTCCATCCCAGTGGGTTCGTGTGCCGACTCGCGGCGCATTCGCCGCAGGCAACCGCTCTAGTGTAGGTGTTCGCGCAGGCCAGGGGCAAATCCAGGCCGCTGCGGAGTCACCAGCGGTCGAGAGTGGTGAGGCCGTCCTGCAGGGCGCGGGCCAGCAGGTGCGCCTTGGTGGGCGCCGGACGCCCCACCGCGTCGTACTTGGCCCGGATACGGGCGATGTGGGTGCTGACGGTGGAGGCGGAGATGAAGAGCTTGCTCGCGGCCTCCTCCTTGGATTCGGCGGCGAGCCAGCCGAGCAGGACCTCCACCTCACGACGCGACAGCGTCGGACGGGTCCGCTCCGCGGCGGGGTCGGCGACGACCTCCCGCACCACAGTCATCGACGGCGCCTGCCGCATCGACGACAGCACCGCTCCCCTCGCACCAACGACTTCGGACGCCAATACCGACATCTGCTCACCCTCCCGGAATCCCCCGACCCGATCGAATGCCCTGCAACTCAGGCAATTCACAGATTATTGGGGTGCCGTCACGGCCGGTAGACCCAGAATTAGGGACACTTCACCGAGCGACAGGAAGCCCCTGTGAGGTCGAACTCGGTGCGGTCGACGCCGGTGTCGTCGACGACGGCGATGGTGGCGATCAGGTCGCGGCCGCGCGGCAGCAGCCGGACGGTGACGTCCTCGCCGCGGCGCGCACCGGCCAGGACCCGGGTCGCCCGGCGCCGGACCGGTTCGAGCAGGCCCGGATCGTCGCCGCCGGTGCGATCGTCGAGCAGGAGTACCGCGGCGCCGCGGGCGCGGGCCTGCCAGGCGGCGGTGGCGATCTCCGGGGTGTCCAGGCCGGGGGCCCGGATCCGGTCACGCAGCTGGGCCTCGACCAGCCGGCAGTCCTCCACCTGTTGCGGGGTCAGGGCCGCCCCGGAGGCGATGAGTTCGAGCAGCGGCCGGGCGCCCTGATCGAGGCGCGACAGCTGTTCGTCGCGCATCACCTGCAGTGCCAGTTCGGTGTCGAGCACGGCCTCTTCGCGGCGGGAGCGCCGGAAGAGCAGCGCCAGCTGCTGTGCCCGCGGACGCACGATCCGGGCGAAGACGGTGGCTATCGCCAGGATGCCGGCGCTGCCGGTCTGCCCGAACAGTGCGCCGGGCATCGGCCCGGTGACCGCGGTCGCGATCCCCAGCGCGGCGAGGCAGGCGGCGAAGCTCAGCCAGGCGACCGGGCTGCGTCCCCGGAAGCACAGCGGCAGCCAGATCAGCGAGACCAGGCCGTTGATCATGAGGTTCGGCTGCCGCGCATCGGGATCGCACACCAGCGCCGCGAGCACGGTCGCGGCGACACTCGTCGCGGCGGCCACGGCCGAGGCCCAGCCGGCCAGCGGATCCCCGGGCCCGCGCAGCACCGCGACCCCACCGATGGCGGCGATCACGAAGGCGGCGAGGTAGCCGGCCGGGTGATCCACCCCGCCGGCCGCCAGGCCCAGCGAGGCCAGCGCGACCATGATCGCCGCGGCCACCGCCAGGCTGACCGGCCGGTTCAGGCCGAACAGTTCGACGATGCCGCGTTCACCCGCGGTCACGGGCGTCCGGCTCATTGCGGTGCCGCCCAGCTCAGCTGCACCGTGGTGCCGCGGTCGGCGGCGCTGGCCAGCAGCACCCGTCCGCCCGGGATGCCTTCGACGCGGCGGCGGATGCTCAGATCCACACCGAGCCGGCCGCGCGGCACCGCCTCGGGAACGAAGCCCACGCCGTTGTCGACGACGGTGATGCGCACGCCGGTGCGGTCACCGCTGATCACCGCCGCGATGTCGGCGTCGGGTCCGGCGTGCTGCAGAGCGTTGCGCACGGCCTCGCCGGTCGCCTCGGCCAGCGCTGCCGCGGCCGGTGCGGGCACATCCAGCCGGCGCAGCCCGTCGGCGTCGTCGCCGGCGACCACGGTCACCGGGATCTCCGGTTCCACACTGGCGATGTCGCGGCGCAGGTGCGCGATCAGGTCCGGGCCGCTGACGACTGCGGCCCCGGCGGTGGGAGCGGCCAGCGCGTCGAGCGCGTCGAGCGCATCGCGGGCCTGGCCGGGCAGCCGCGGATCCGGGCGGGCGGCCGTGGCCCCGATCAGCGTGGCCAGCACCCGGTCGTGGATGAGGGCGTCGAGCCGGGCGCGTTCGGCGCTGCGCAGGCTCTCGGCCAGGGTGCGGCTCACCCGGAGCCGGACGTCGTCGACCAGCCGTCCGGCGTGGACCACCCGGTGTGCCAGCACCGTGCAGGTGGACATGAACAGGAAGGAGAAGAGCGCATCGATGACCACCGACTTCCCGAAGCCGTCGGTGAACGGGGCGGCCAGCACCACCGCCGAAGCGCTCTTGCCGACGGCGACCACCGCGAGCGACTCGTAGAGCGGACGCCGCAGGATCCAGGCGAGGGCCGGCAGACCCCCGAACTCGAGCGCCCAGGCCGGCGAGACGTCCGCCCCGGCATCGGTCACCGCGAGGGTCCACACGGCGGCGCCGAGCAGATAGCCGACGAGCAGGGCGACGGTCAGCGCGGGCAGCGCCCGTGGCCACCAGCGGGTCCAGGTGGCCGCGCCCAGGGCCACGCCGGGAAGGATCACCGTCACAACCACCACCGCGGGCAGCCAGGGCCGCACAGCGGCGGAGTCGGCGAAGTCGGGGGCGAAAAGCAGTCCGTACACCAGGTAGCCGCCCGCCACCAGCCGCGCCATCGCGCGTTCGATCGCCGCCGACTCCCCGGCGTCGGCGCGGGGAGGGCGTGCCGGGCTCCGGCGCCACCGGCCCCACGCGGCGCCGCGGTGGGCGCCGCGGGATCCCGGAAAACGCCGAGCGGGCGGCGGTTGCGCCAGCTCGGGCGCAGAATCGGCCACCTCGGAAGACATCTCCCCCATGGTATGGCGACCTGCGCGGACAGCAGAAGTCCGGGCGCGCCACTTTGGCCTGATCGGCGGACAGCGAGACGGGCCGGCGAGTGCTCAGTCCTCGCCGTGGCCGGAGCGGTGCGGCATCGGCAGCCAGCCGTCTTCCACGGCCCGCTTGAACAGGTCGAGTTTGGTACGGGTGGGCCGGCCGGCGTCGGCGTACTTCTGCCGGATCCGTTTGAGGTACTCGTTGACCGTGTCCGGGGCCACGCCGAGCTCCTGGCCGACGCTCACCGAGGTGCCGCCCGAGGCGTACAGGGTGAGCACCCGCTGCAGCTGCGGGCTCAGATCCACCGCATCGAGGTTGGGGTCGCCGTCGATGGCGGCGGCCCACTCGGTGGTGAGCACCTCCTGGCCGCGGCCGGCGGCGCGCACCGCCGCGACGATCTGCTCCTCGGACGCGGATTTGAGGACCACGCCCAGGGTGCCGGCCCGGGCGGCCGAGCGCAGCAGGTCGGGGTGTTCGCCCGAGGTGTAGACCACGGTGCGGATGCCGTGTTCGCCGAGCCGGCTGACGTTCTCCATCGGGGTGGTGCCGTCGCCGAGCCGCAGATCCAGCAGGACCACATCGAGTTCGGTGGTCTGGGTGAGCAGTTCGCCGACCGTGGCCGCGGACGCCGCCAGCTCCAGATCGGTCACGTCCTGCAGGATCCGTTCCACGCCCCAGACCGGTGACCGGTGATCGTCGACCATCCCCACGCGCAGTACCGGTTCCGGGTCTACCGGTGCTGGGGCCTCGTCGCTGCTCTCGTCCATCCCCCGGCCGCTCCTGTGTCGACGTCTCCACTCGACGAACGCGGTGTCCGTCCCTGCCTAACGCCAGACTATCCATCGGATACGACAAATCTCAGCGGAGTGCGACCTAACGGGTGCGAGACACATTTGTAGGTGGCGGTCCGGTTAGGCGCTGATCGGTGTGGTTGGTGTCTGGTTGTGGTGGTGGGTCCAGATGGTGTCGAGGCGGTTGCTGGCGTGTTCGGCTCGGAGGG